>MRWG01000137.1_pt1 | contig 131790 bp, 113 predicted proteins | sample 1013341 | NCBI WGS metagenome assembly MRWG01 (sample SAMN06117577, study PRJNA244670) | biofilm metagenome | biome: Water; feature: Cathode Biofilm; material: Biofilm; isolation source: microbial consortium enriched at the cathode of a solar microbial fuel cell | place: USA: District of Columbia...
GGCCGATGCGCGGTCGAATTGCGGTGCATGGCCGCAATCGTCGAGCAGCAGCGTCTTTACCGCGCCGGGCACCCCGCGCTCGATCCGGCGCAGCTGCTCGATCGTGCCGTACTCGTCATCCTTGCCCTGAATTTGCAGTACCGGCGTCGTGATGCCGGCGAGCGAAGCTTCGATCGACCAGGCGAGAAAGTCCGGCGCAAGCCAGCTGTCGCACCAGCCGCGAAACGCAAGATCGACATTCGAACCGTGATATTTCGCGAGTCGCCGACGCAGATCCTGGCACCGGTAGGCTTCGTCGGCGAGACGTATCGAAGCCACGCTGCACGCTTCCGTGAACACATGCGGGGCCATGACGATGGTGCTGTCGAGGCCGGCGGGTGCGGTCCCGGCGTGCACGAGTGCGATGCTCGCGCCATCACTGTGTCCGAGCAGAATGTAGCGCGTGATCCCGGCCGCGCTGATGACTTGCGGCAAGGTGTCCGTCGCCTCGCGGCTCATGTAGTCGAGCGGACGCGGCAGGACGATCGGCGCCGATGCGCCGTAGCCGGCGCGCGAGTAGGCAAACACCGGGTTGCCCGTCGCCGCGGCCAGTTGCTCGGGAAAATCACGCCACAGGGCGACACAGCCGAGTCCTTCATGCAGCAACACGATCGTGGCGCGGCCGGGGTCGCCGGCAATGCGGCGGTATTCGAGCGCCGCCCCGGCTACCCGCAGCGTCGGCAGCTCGCCGTAGGCGACCGCGGCCATGACGCTCAGGCGCTGACGAGACCCTCGCGCCGGGCCCAGTCGAGCGTTTCGTCGAGCGCCGTACCGAAGCGATCGAAAATCTCGCCAACTTCATCGTCACTGACAATCAGCGGCGGACAAAACGCCATCGTATCGCCAATAGCCCGCACCACGAGCCCGTTCGCGTGACAGCGCGAGAGGCAGTGCATGCCCACCTTTCCGACCGGTTCGAACGATGCTTTTGTCGCCTTGTTCTGGACGAGTTCGAGCGCCCCGATCAGGCCGACCCCGCGCGCTTCTCCGACGAGCGGATGATCGGCGAACGTCTGCAAGGCCTGCTGGAATCGCGGACTCAGGGCCGCGACCTTGTCGAACAGGTTTTCGCGTTCGTAGATTTCCAGCACTTTCAACCCGACGGCGGCAGCCACGGGGTGCCCGCTGAACGTATACCCGTGCGCGAAATTACCCACCTCGGCGCTCGCTTCGGCGATCGCTTCGAACATGCGCTGGGGAATCACGACGGCGCTGAGCGGCTGGTAGGCCGATGTCAGGGCCTTCGCGAGGCTCATCGTATCGGGCTTGATATTGTAGGTTTGCGATCCAAACGGATTTCCCGTCCGGCCGAGGCCGGTAATGACCTCGTCGACGATGAACATGATGTCGTACTTGTTCAGTACGGCCTGAATTTTCTCGAAATAACCGGCCGGGGGTACGAGCACGCCGCCGGCGCCCATGACGGGCTCGGCGATGAATGCGGCAACCGTGTCCGGATCTTCGGCGAGGATCATTTTTTCCAGGTTTGCGGCGAGACGTGACGAGAATTCCTCCTCTGTTTCGCCCGGCTCCGCGAAGCGGTAGTAATGCGGACAGTCCGTATGCAGGAACCGGTCGTTCACGGGTACGTCAAAATGGGTATGGATCGCCGGCAGCCCGGTCAGGCTTGTCGCGGCCAGGGAAATGCCGTGATACGCCTTCACCCGACTGATGATCTTCTTCTTGTTCGGTCGGCCGATGGCATTGTTGAAGTACCACATCAGCTTGACCTGCGTGTCGTTCGCATCGGAGCCGGAGCAGCCGAAGAAAACTTTCGACGCTTCCATCGGCATCATCGACTTCAGCTTTTCGGCGAGCAAAATCCCGGGTTCGTGGCTCTTGCCGATGAACATGTGCGAGTACGACAGCTTTTTCATCTGATCGTAGGCCGTTTGCGCGAGTTCTTCATTCGCGTAGCCGAGTGATGTGCACCACAGCCCGGCCAGCCCTTCGATGTACTTGTTACCCTGGTCATCCCACATATGGATGCCTTCGGCGTGGTCCATGATCATTGGACCTTGCGTGGCCATGAGCGTGGGATTCGTATACGGGTGAAGTACGCTGTCAACATCGCGCGCGGCGATGCTTCCCGGGGTCAAGCTCATGTCGAACTCCTTACAGGTGACGGGTGTTTCGTCGCATTATACCTGCCTTGCATCGGAACCGTGCGGCGTTTTTGCCACCTGTCCGCAAGCGGCAATGGGTGGGTACGTTTAGTCCAGTGCCGCGACGAGCGGGTCACGTGCGAGGCGCTGACGCGCCTCCTTGAGGACCGCGGGCGGCAGCTCTTCTTCGAGAATTCTCAAGCGATGCTGCGCCTTGGGGAAACCGCCGTTCGCGGCGAGTGACATCCAGTAATACGCGCTGACCGAATCCCTGGGTGTACCCTTGCCGCTCGCGGCGCACACCGCGAGTGCATACTGCGCGCGCATGTGGCCACGACGCGCGGCCTTTTCATACCACGTAATTCCTTCCGCTACGGTGTCATCGCCACCGTCGAACAACACGAGCCGTCGCGCCAGTTCGTATTGCGCGTTCGTGTATCCGCGGACCGCCGCGCGCTTCATCCAGGACAGCGCGATCTGCCGGTTCGCGGCGACGCCATCGCCGTTCTCGAACGCGATCGCCATGCGGTAACACGCTTTCGGATAATCCTGATCCGCGGCCATGTGCAACCATTTCATCGCTTCGCCGGGAGAGGGTTCCGCGATGAGGCCACGTGAGTAAAAGCGGCTCAGCGCGTACTGAGCGGCGCCCAGGCCGGCGTTCGCGGCTTTTTCCATCCAGTATTGCGCCCGCTTGTAGTCCTGGAACAGCGCCGGTGAATTCGCATAAATCAGGCCAAGGTTGTACTGCGCCTTGTGGTAACCCGACTTCGCCGCGCGCTTGCACCAGTAGATCGCCTGTTCGTAGTCGCGCATCCCGGTGTCGCCGTTGACGTAGGCGAGCGCGAGCTGCATTTGCGCGCGCGGATGATCCTGTTGCGCCGCCTGCTCCCAGTGACGTAACGCGGCGTTCAGGTCACCGACGATTTCCGTGCCGCGCGCGTACATATCGCCGAGGTTGTACTGCGCCATCGCGTTACCGTTCGCCGCCGACGAGTAGTACCACGTCAGCGCCCGATCCATATCGCGTTCCGTGCCGGTGCCGGATTGATAGCACCAGCCGAGGCGCGCCTGCGCGCGCGCGTGGTTCTGTTCGGCCGCCGCGATGTACCACGTCAGCGCCACTTCGTCGTCGGCCTTTACGCCGCGTCCCGCGGAATAGCATTTCGCGAGTTGGTACTGCGCTTCGACGTGGCCGGATTTTGCCGCCCGCTCGTACCACGTGAACGCCTGCTTGTCGTTGCTGTCCATCGACGCGTGCGACCGGAAACGCTCCGCGAGCGTAAACTGTGCCGCCGCGTCGCCGTGCTTCGCGTCAGCAAATAATTTTTCGACGTCAATGTCGTTATCCATGTCCATGATTATGTCAGTCACAGTCACGCAATAACTTGATCAAACTCGAGGTATCGGCTCGCCGATCGCCACGGCGCTGCAGTTGCGCATAAAACTGATCGACGAGTGCGGTCACGGGCAAGGCGGCGCCGTTCCCGCGGGCGGCGTCCAGTGCAATACCGAGGTCCTTGCGCATCCAGTCAACCGCGAAACCGAAATCGAACTCCCCGGACAGCATGCTCGCCGCGCGGTTGTCCATCTGCCACGATTGCGCCGCACCCTGGCTGATGACCGCCACGACTTTGTCCATGTCGAGGCCGGCGGCGAGCCCGAAATTCATGCCTTCGGCCAGCCCCTGCAATAAACCCGCGATACAGATCTGGTTCACCATTTTCGTGGCCTGGCCACTACCGGTAGCCCCCATGTGGATGCACGTACGGGCGTAGGCCTCGATCAGCGGGGAGGCGCGGGCAAAGCTGGATTCGGCCCCGCCGCACATCACCGTCAGCGTGCCTCCCTCGGCCCCGCTCTGTCCGCCGGACACCGGTGCGTCGAGAAAACCGATCCCGGCGGCGATGGCGTGTTCGCCCAGTTCGACTGCGAGCCGGGCCGAGGTCGTCGTGTGATCAATGAGCACGGTGCCGGAACGCATGTGCGCGAGCGCCCCGTCGTCACCGAGGATCACCGCCCGCACATCGTCGTCATTACCGACGCAGGAGAAGACGAAATCCGCCTCCCGCGCGGCGTCGCCAGGGGTCTCGGCGGCAGTACCGGTGTGCTCGTCGAGCCAGCGATCGCGGGTCGCTGGCGTGCGGTTGAAAACCCGTACGCTGTGGCCCGCGCGGCTCAGATGGCCGGCCATCGGATAGCCCATCACCCCGAGTCCGATAAACGCAAGCGCCGCCATGCTCAGACTCTCATTGCGGCAACTACCGCGCGCGGACGCGGGCCATGATCAGCCATGGCCGGTACGGCGACGTTCCCGGCGCCGGTGGTCTTGTGGGCGTGCGTTCTTTCCATTGAGCGCTCCGGGCAGTGCCCGCTGTTGCATTCAGACGTCCGTATCGAGCAACTCGTTCAGATAGGCGTCGACCTGGGTAAGAAACGCGGGGTCCGCGCCAAACAGCGCGAGATGTCCCCAGACGCTCTTCAGCGTACGCATCTCACTACCGACGATCAGCGCTTGTTCGCGCGCGCAATCCCGCGGCGGGAAAAACATGTCCTCGTCGATCGGCATGACGAAGGTTTTCGCGCGGATGCGCGACAACGCGGCCGTCAGATCCCCGTTCGCGTGGCGCGCAACGTCGCCACGCTGCCACTTCCACGCCATGCACAGCAGATCGTTCGGATCCATGACGAGGAATGTTGCCTCGAGGAATTCGGACATGAACTGCTCGACGCTTTCGAGGCCAACGGAACGCCATGCTTCGAGTTGATAGAATTCAGTGCTCAGCCCCATCACGGCCCAGATCCCGGCGTGGCGTCGCAATCCGTCGGCAACCGCTGCGTGACTGCGGTATTCACCCCCGGCCCAGTTCGGATCCGAGGTCAGGGCATCCATGAGCGACTGCGTGAAGAGAAAATCGTGATCGGTGTTCCTGGCGGTGCCGGCGATCGCTGCCGCCCGTTTCACCATTTCCGGATAACGCACCGCCCACTCGTAGGTCTGTTGTGCCCCCATCGACCCGCCCACAACGAGTGCCAGCGATTCGATACCGAATTTTTCCGTAATGAGCCGATGTTGCGCGCGCACGTCGTCGCCGATACGCACATGCGGGAAGCCGCTCATCGCGGCCGGGCCGTCGATATTGTGCGGAGAACTCGACAGGCCGTTGCCGATCTGGTTGATGCAGACGATGAAATAGTTCTCCGGGTCGAGCGCACGTCCGCTGCCGATGTACACCTGCTCCATGATTTTGCTCGTACCGGAGTACCAGGTCGGAATGAGGATCGCGTTGTCACGGGCGGCATTCAGCGAACCGTGAGTTGCATAGGCGAGCCGCAGATCGGGAATCGTGCCGCCTTCTTCGAGTTCGAAATCCCCGAGTTCGAAAATGTCGTAAGGTCCGTGGGTTTCCTGACTGTAGTAGGGATTGTCGAGCATCGATGGCGGTTCCTGGCAGCCGGGTCGTGGCGGGTAGGTCGTATCGCCGCGATCGGGCTGAGACGAGTAGCTGAAATTTGCAGTGCTCCCCGCGCTACTGCACGGGGAGCACTACGGGACTTACTTCAATACCAACTGGTTTTTGCGGCCGCGCGGGGCGGACGGGCTCGCGCCGCCGGACGAACGGCGTGCATTCAGCTCGTCGGCGAGCTGGCGCGCATACGCCGATACCTGCTTCTGGGTTCCCGGCCGTGAACCGGTTACCGGTGCGTAACCACCCTCGATCACATACTGGAACCAGTTACCTTTGGCGCCGTCCGGCGATGCCATTTTTTCGACCTGGGCGACCCGGTAGTAGCCATTTGAGGTGTCGAGTTTCGCTGCGGTTTCAGACATATCCAATGCTCCATGAAGTTATTGCGCGACACCGCGTTGTTATTATCGGACTGGTCACGGCACGCGTTTGCGAAGTGAGTTCTTCTGGTCGTGTGGGCCTCTGTCACTATTCTTCGTTGTTTATTCTTTCCGGGGACATTGCGTCCCTGCGCGGGTGCCGGCCGGCAGCTCTCAAGGCCAATTTCCGGTGGCAAGGTGCGCCGTGATCGCTCACGGGAACCGCCGCGCCGGAACTCGAGTCGGTGCGGCGTAAAATCCCCCATCCGGTATGGTCGGGGGCCCGCTACTTTACCATGAAGAGGCCCCGATAGCGACCATCGACCCGACCGCGAGGACGGCGGGCACGGCGTTTTTCGCCACCGTGGCGGGTGAAACCCCGCGCGAACGTTCGCGCACGTGCGCGAGGGCAAATTCTTGCAGCGCAGCAATCGAATCCCGGAGAACTTAGCACCGGCTCGCCCCGCCGGACGCTAGCGCAGCAGCACCGCCCGGGCCGCCTGCCGTTGCCGGTAGGCGTAGTCCCAGCGCTGCAGGTGGACGTGGGTTGCGTCGGCTGCGACGCCACCGAAACGTCCGAACTGCAGCGCTGCCGCGAGCGTGCAGTCACTGAACGTCACCGCGCTCCCGGCAAGGAACGGACGGCCGTCGGCCAACAGATTGTCAAAGTAGTCGAGCCCGCCGCGCAGTGTTTTGCGGCTCGCCGCGGCGATGTCCGGGCTCGGCGGCAGCCCCAGGGGTGAGTTCGTCGCGTGGACATAGCGCGCGAGCGGGGTCAGCACGCGTCCGTCCGCGATGCGTTCGAGTTCCCGTCGGCGTGCCCGTTCACGCGGGGTCGAGCCAAGCATGTCGGGCTCCGGGTGCAGCTCTTCGAGGTATTCCATAATCGTGAGCGACTCGATGATGTAGTCGCCCGGCGAAATTTCGAGAACCGGCAAGCTCGCAAACGGGGTGCGCGCCCGGTGCGCCGCTTCATTCTGCTCGCCGGCCATCAGTTTGACGGTTACCTGCTCGAGCTCGATCGCGGCGCCCGCGGCGCGTTTCTCGGCGATGTATAACATCACCTTCGTCGGGTTTGGTGCGATCCCGACGCAATACAGCTTCACTATCGCTTCGGTTCCTAAGCCGCTTTCGACTTCTTCGCGTTGTGGGCCGCTTCGAGGCGGCGCAATTCTTCCCAGCCGAGATAACGGGTGAAGCCGTTGTCGTCATAAAACAATACCGGCCCGTCGCAGATAAACAGATATTCCGTATCTTCGAGCGCCTTCGTCGCGCCGTGCAGCATGCCGTTCGGTTCGTAGATGTAGTCGCCGGCATCGAGCGTTCCGTCGCGCACTTCAAGCTTGCCGGACAGAATGAATGTATGCGAGGCCGTCAGGTGTTTGTGTTGTGGCGCAACGTAACCCTTGAGCCAGCGAAACAATACCGCCCAGCGCCCGGTTTCCGCACCCGTCCACAGGATCTTCAGAAAACCGCGTTCCGGGTCGTCGGGGATCGGTATCCAGTCGTGTTCGCTCGTTTTGTACAACGTGTCCATCAGTTCCGGATTGATCGGGGAAATGTCTTGTGGCATGGCCATCGCTTCGCTCCTCTCAGGTTATCGTGTGTCGTTGCCACCGGCAGGTTTGCATGCGCGCACCGCGATGGTTCGGCGACCGTGGTCGCGCTATCTTAACCGGGATCCGCCGCCATGCGCCCCGCAGCCGCGCTCACAGTCTGAGCCCGAGCTGGGCCCCTGCGCGCTCGTGCTCGAGTAGCCATTGTTTGCGTTCGACCCCGCCGGCGTAACCGGTCAGCTTGCCGTTGGCACCGATCACGCGATGACAGGGAATCACGATGCCGACCGGATTTTTCGAATTCGCCATGCCGACCGCGCGACTCGCGGTCGGCCGTCCGAGACGCGTGGCGAGTTCACCGTAGGAAATCGTCTCGCCCACAGGAATCCGGCGCAATTCCCGCCACACCGAGCACTGGAATTCCGAACCGTGCGGATCGACGGGGATATCGTCGAGCACGTCGAGTTCGCCGGCGAAGTACGCCTGCAGACGCCCGGTAGCACCGAGTGGATTGGCGACCCGTTGCCGTTCGCTGTCACCGTAACCACGCGCGAGTATTTTCCGCAGCCGTGCATCGCAATCGGCGAAATCGACCGCGACGACGTGCGTTGCGTTCGTTACGACCACGACCCGGCCGATCGCCGTATCGAGTTCATCCCACATCAGGCTCATGTCTCACCTCTCCTGCGACAGGCTCGTGCGCCGTCGCGAACGATTATTGAAATCGCGGCATGACTTTCGTGGCGAACAATTCGAGCGAGGCATTGATTTGCGCCGGCTCGTGAATCCCTTGCGGCAGCAACAGGAACATTTCGTTGATTGGAATTTCCGCCGCGGCGGCCTCGATTTGCCGCGTGATCGTGTCCGGCGATCCAACGAGCCAGTTCACCGCGCCCTGTCCGAATGCGGTCGGCCACAGTTTCCAGAACCAGTCCATCTCGTCGGCCCACGCGCGCGCCTCGGCATCGCTCGGCGCACAGATCATGATGCCGCCCCAGGCTGCTTCGTCACCCGCCGCCACCGTGTGCCCGTAAACACCCTCGGCTTCCTCCCGATAGCCGTGCCACAACACCCTGCACAGATCGAGGTTCGGTGCGAGGACGATCGGCTTGCCGAGATATTTCGCCCAGAACTTCGCGGTGCGCAAAGACGCTGAAAAACCGCCGTACAGCGGCGGTGTCGGTTGTTGCAGCGGCCGTGGTGCGATGCCGATCTCGGTGATCCGCATATCCGCATCGACACCACGACCGTAATCCCGGTAGACGGGATGCTCGTGCGGGTTCGTGAAATCGGCCGGCGGAAATTCCCAGAAGCGACCACGATGGCTGAACGTGTCGTGCGTGAGCGCCTTGATCACGATATCGACGTACTCCGCGAAATACTCGCGGTTCAGCATGTCGACCGGTTCGTTCTTGTTCCATGGTCCAACCGCGCCGAGTTCGGGCTGCACCTTGAAATTTTCGACCCAGCGCGACTGGTAACCGCGCACGAGCCCGACCCCGAAGCGGCCGTTCAGCATATTGTCCATCGTCGCGATCGCCTCGGCCGTGCGCAGCGGATTGTGCGCCGTGGCGACGAACCCGCAGGTAATGACGCGCAGGCGTTCGCTATGCATGCCGAGCCACATACCCATGAGCGTCGGGTCGTTACTCGCCTCGAAACCTTCGATCTGCAGATGATGTTCAGGATGTCCGAAGCCTGCGTAGCCGAGTTCGTCGGCTAGCCGCGCGTAGCCGGCGATCTCCTCGAGCATGCGCCGGTACAACACCGGGTCCTTTCCGGCCATGCCGCGCTCGAGTTCCTCGCGGCGCCCCATCGTGCAGTACATGAACAGGTTGAAATCGATCACGGGTCTTGATCCATGCAGGACATTCAGGAGTGCTCCAGTATACGGGCGTAACTCGGTCCGTCGATATTGCCGCCGGACAGGATGAGTCCGACGCGTTCGCCGTCATAGCGGCCGCGTTCCTGCAACAGCGCCGCCAGCGGTGCGGCGCCTGCGCCTTCGGCGACATTGTGCGTCGCTGAGAAGTACACCGACATCGCCTGCCTGATCCCGGCCTCCGTAACGGCAACGATACGTTCGGCTCCCGCGAGCATTATCGCCAGGGCATCGGCGTTCGGCGTACGTACCGCAAGCCCGTCGGCCATCGTGTCGGCACTCGCGGTGGTACGGACTTCACGCGCGGCGAATGATTGCGCGTACGCATCGGCGTTTGTCGCGACGACGCCGACGATCTTCGTCGTTAGCCCCAGTGCGTCGCGCGCCGCGATCAGGCCGCAGATCCCGGACCCGAGACCGATCGGGACGTAAACCGTATCGAGGTCCGCGACCGCGCGAAACAGTTCCACGGCATACGTGCCGACCCCGTGCAGCAGCAGCGGATGAAACGACGGGAACAGTGTGAGGCCACGTTCTTCGCCGAGCGCGATCGCGTATTCGTAGGCCGCGTCGAAGTCGCGACCATGCTCGATCAGTTCCGCGCCGTAGGCCCGCATTGCGCGGTTCTTGTCGGGGTTGTTGTTCTCCGGCACCACGACGACGGCATTCATGCCATGGCGCCGCGCAGCGAACGCGACACTCTGGCCGTGATTGCCGCGCGTCGCCGCAATGACGCCGGCCGTCGCACCACCACGGGCGAGGTGTTCCGCGAACACGAGCCCGCCGCGCACCTTGAACGCCCCGGTCGGCAGGTGGTTTTCGTGCTTCACCCAGACTTCCGTGCCGCAGTGTTCAGACAGCAGCGGCCAGTGTATCTGCGGGCTCGCCGTGAGCGCCGAGTAGATAATCGCGGCGGCCCGGTCGAACGCCTCGATCGGGATCGGGCCGTTCATGCGCCGTCTCCCGAGGGCAGACGGCGACGGCACGCGCGTTCAGGCCAGCACGGCATGCAAATCGTACTCGTCCGTATCACGCACGGTCACATTGCAGAATTCGCCGACCGCAAGGGCCGCGGCCCCCGGGCCCTTGATATAGACGAGACCATCGATCTCCGGCGCGTCGGCATAACTGCGCGCGACCGCGCCGTCGGCGTCAACCTGGTCGACGAGCACTTCGAGCGTCTGGCCACGATAGCGCGTCAGACGCGCGGCGCTGATTGCCTGCTGCAACTGCATGAACGCATCCCAGCGCGCCTGCTTTTCCGCCTCCGGCACGTGGCCCGCGAGCTCGTTTGCGGCGGCACCCGCAACCGCGGAGTACTGGAAACAGCCGACCCGGTCGAGATCGGCAGCTTCGATAAAGTCGAGTAGCTGTTCGAAATCCTCGTCCGTTTCGCCGGGGAAACCAACAATGAACGTACTGCGCAGAACGAGATCGGGCAGCGCCGTCCGCCACGCGACAATGCGTTCGAGTACGTTCTCTGCATGCGCGGGCCGCCGCATGGCCTTCAGCACGCGCGGACTGCCGTGCTGAAACGGAATGTCGAGATAAGGCAACACGAGACCGTCACGCATCAGTTCGATCACGCCGTCGACGTGCGGGTAGGGATACACGTAATGCAGACGCACCCATGCACCGAGTTCACCGAGCGCCGCGCACAGACCGAGCATGTCGGCCTTCAGCGGTTTGCCCTGCCAGAAGCCCGTGCGATATTTGCGGTCGCTGCCGTACGCACTCGTGTCCTGCGAAATGACGAGCAGTTCACGCACGCCACCGGCAACGAGCCGTTCGGCCTCGGCCATGACGTCCTCGATCGGACGGCTGTCGAGGCGCCCGCGCATCGACGGGATGATGCAGAAACTGCACTTGTGATTGCAGCCCTCGGAGATTTTCAGATACGCGTAATGCCGTGGCGTGAGCTTGATCCCCTGCGGCGGCACGAGATCGGTAAACGGATCGTGGGCCACGTCGATTGGCGCATGTGCGTGCACGGCGCCGACGACGGCCTCGTATTGTTGCGGGCCCGTGACGCTAAGCACGGCCGGATGCACGGCACGGATCGCGTCTTCGTGGACACCAAGACAGCCTGTCACGATCACCTTGCCGTTCTCGCTCAGGGCTTCGCCGATCGTTCCGAGCGATTCCGCTTTCGCGCTGTCGATGAAGCCGCACGTGTTAACGACCACGACATCGGCATCCTCGTAAGTTGCGACAAGCTCGTAACCATCGAGACGCAACTGCGTCATGATACGTTCGGAGTCGACGAGCGCCTTCGGGCAGCCGAGGCTGACGAATCCGACTTTCGCCGACGCGGGCAGGGTATTGTTCATGCGGTAAATCCGCGTTGCATGCTCATCAGTAGCCGAGCACGCAGCCGTCGAGGCGCGGTTCACTGCCACCCACGTACACCTGCTGCTCCGCGTCGTAACGGATTGCCTGGTAGCCGCCGGTAAAGCCGGTGATCCAGTCCTCGATCACTTCGAGGCGGTGGCCGCGGCGCGCGAGCTCATCGATCGTTGCCGGCGCAATCCCCGCTTCGTACTGCACGACCCCGAGCCCGTCGAGCCGCTCGCCGTTCGGTTGCGCGCCGCCGACGTGGCGCAGCCGGGGTGCATCGCCGGCAGCCTGCGGATCCATGCCGCGGTCGATCATGTTCGCGAGCACCTGTACCTGCCCCTGCGGCTGCATGTCTGCGCCCATGACGCCGAAACTCAGCCACGGCCGCCCGTCGCGCATGACGAACCCCGGGATGATCGTGTGGAACGGCCGTTTGCCGGGCGCGTAAACGTTCGGATGACCGGGATCGAGCGTAAATCCGGCGCCGCGACATTGCAGCGCGAATCCGCTGCCGGGCGGGACCAGCCCGGCACCGAACGGCGAAAAAATACTCTGGATCAGGGAGACCATCATGCCGCTGCTGTCGGCTGCGCACAGGTACGTCGTATCGCCGCTTCGGATCGCGACATCACCGTGGGTGTAATTCGCGCCGGCGCTCGCATCGTCGATCAGGCGACGGCGTTCGGCCGCGTAGACCTTGCCGGCTAGCGTCGCGACCGGTACCTCGGCGGCGGCGGGATCGGCGTAGTAACGCGCGCGATCCTCGAACGCGAGTTTTTTCGCTTCGATGAACGCATGCCAGTAGTTCGACGGGTCGCGATACAACTCGTCCGTGCTGTAGGTTTCGAGGATGTTCAGGATCTGCAGGACGGTCATGCCCTGCCCGTTCGGCGGCAACTCGAACACATCATAGCCGCGGTAATTCGTCGTGATCGGTTCGACCCAGTCACAGCGGGTTGCGGCAAGATCGTCGGTGCCGAGAAAACCGCCGGCCGCGCGCACGCAGGCGCTCAGTCGTTCCGCGAACTGACCGTTATAGAACCCGTCACGGCCGCGCTGCGCGATCAGGGCGTAGGTGTCCGCAAGACCCGGATTGACATGCGTCTCACCCGCGACCGGTGCCCGCCCCTTGCGGACAAACGTATCGGCGAAAGACGCCGTAAACCCGTCGAGTTGCGGATCGCCGAGGATACCTGCGGCAGCCGCTGCCCACATATCGGCGGTGCGTGAACCAATCGGAACGCCATTGCGCGCGTAATTGATGACCGGCGCGAATACGTCACCGAGATCGAGTCGGCCGAAGCGTTCGTGCAAGGTACACCAGCCATCGACAGCACCCGGGGTCGTTACCGCAAGCGGGCCACGCCCCGGGATCACGCCGGCCGCGCCAACCGCATCGCGGAGCGTTGCGTAACTCAATTCGCGCGGCGCGCGGCCGCTCGCGTTCAGGCCGTGCAGCGATTGCTGCGCCGGGTCCCAGACGATCGCGAACAGATCGCCGCCGGGTCCGCACATATGCGGTTCCGCCAGGCTGAGCACCGCGTTCGCGGCGATCGCCGCGTCGACGGCACTGCCGCCCCGCTGCAGCACGGCGAGTCCGGTTTGCGTCGCGAGCGTCTGGCTCGTCGCGACCATGCCTTTGCGCCCGTAGCCCGGGCTGCGCGATCGGATGTACATCGGATTCAGTTCCTGATTTCTATTTTTCGTCCCAGCGCCGCGGGCCGCTCGAGCCCGGCGTGCACCTCGCGTACGGCCGCGAGCCGCGCCTGCGCGGCAGCCGGCATCGGGGCGCTGCGGCGATTCGCAAACGCTATGTGCACGAACAGCATTTCCGCGGTGGCGGCAAGATATCCCCGGTCGCGGTGGTAGATCTCCTGCCACGTGTGCACGAGTTTCGGTCGCCAGTCGATCAGCCGTGTCGTCACCCGGATCGTATCACCCTCGAACAACTCGCGGTGAAAGTCGAGATCGCAGTTCGACATGAACACCGAGCCGACGCCGGCACGCGTGTAATCCCAGCCGATCCCGCAATCGCGAAAAAAGACTTCACCGCCGTCGTCGAACGCCTGCAGGTAGAACGCAACGTTCATGTGGCCGTTCGCGTCGAGCCACGCCGGTTTCACCGCGAGCGAGTCTTCGTACGGTGCCGGGATTGTCGTGCTGTTTGTCAATGTGCTGCCTCGGGCCGTCGGATCGTACAAACGAAATACAATACGCCACCCGCCGCGGACCAGGCGAGGCAAATGCCCCATTCATGCGGCCACGCGAGGCCGGCCGGGCCGCCCGGCAGGTACAGCAGGATCAACGCGCCCGACAGGACGAGCGCCGTGCCACCGACAAATGCGCCGTGGCGCACCCGGTACGGTCGCGGCATGTCGGGTTCGCGCCGGCGCAGCACGAGGAACGACGCAGCCACCATCATGTAGGCGATGATCACGCCAAAACTGCCCGCATTGATCAGCCACACGAGGATCGGGCGGCCGAACCATGGCGCGACACACACGACCGCACCGATCGCAAGCAGGGCGACGTGTGGCGTGCCGTAGCGCGGGTGGAGCCGCGCGAACACGGCGGGCAACATGCCGGCAGTAGCGAGCGCATAGACGATCCGGCTGCTGCCGATCAGAAATGCATTCCAGGTTGTAACGATGCCGGCGATCCCCCCGATGATGAGCAGGTCACGCGCCGCCGGCGAACCCCATGCCGCACCGGCGGCGTCCGCCGTCGTCATTGCCGAAGCGGCGCGCGCGGGCGCATCGAGCGACAGTCCCACGCCAAAGATGATCGCGGCGTACCACAGCACCGCAATGATCACGGACACGACCACTAGTGCGCCGATCTGCGCATGCGGCAAATCGATCTCTTCGGCGGTCTGAGGAATGATGTCGAAGCCAACGAACATGATAGGCACCATCATGAGGACGGCGAACAGCCCGCCCCCCTCGAGGCTCGTGAACAGTGGCTGCAGCTTGTGCGGATCACCGTTGAACGATGCACCGGTAAGAAAGAATGCACCGCTGATGACAATTGCGAGGGTCACGATCCGCTGCATCGCCGCCGCCGGTTTCACGCCGCGGATGTTAATCCACGTCAGGACCACGGACGCCGCGATGCCGATCGCAACGAAGCTCAAATGCACATCCCACCCGGCGACGGTCCACAGGTACACGAGGTCCGTACCGGGCACGAGCGTCGACAGGGCGAACGGCAGCGCGACGGCTTCGAATGCGGCGACGGAGACGTAGCCGAGGACGATCGACCACGAGCACACGAACGACAGGCCGGGCCCGAGCGCGCGCAGGCTGTAGACGTGTTCACCGCCCACCGACGGCATCGCCGCGGCCAGTTCCGCATACGTCAGCGCGATAAACACGACGACAACGCCCCCGATCAAAAATGCGGTCATCGCGCCGAGCGAACCGGCGCGCCCGATCCATTCACCGGTGAGCAGCACCCAGCTCCAGCCGATCATCGCGCCGAACGCGAGCGACAGCACGTCGCGCCGTCCGAGCACCCGGCGCAGGCCCTGCCGGGCTGCGGTGTCTGGCGCCTTCACGCGGGATCCGGCCGGCTAAACCGCACCCTCAAACTCGAAAATCTTGCCCGGATTCAGAATGCCTTGCGGATCGAGCGCGTGCTTCAGACGTCGCATCACCGCGATCTCGTCCGCACTGCGCGAAATCGCGAGGAAGTCCTTCTTTTCGAGACCGATGCCGTGCTCCGCGGATACCGAACCACCGTAGGGCTGCAGCGGTTCATAGACGCACTCCTCGACCTTGCGGTGATCCGCCGGCCCCGCATCCGGCACCGTGATTGCGAAATGAATATTGCCGTCGCCGATATGGCCGAACGTAAAGCAGTAATGCTGTGCCCAGTTTGCCGCCAGCCGCCGTTTCACTTCATCGACGTACTCGCCGACGTAGCGCACCGCGATACTGACGTCGAATATCTGCGGCCGCCCGTAACGGAAAAAGTGTTCGACATCGTCGCGGATCGCCCACATCGCCGCCGCCTCGGCGCCGGACTGCGCGATCGCGGCATCGGCGATCAAGCCATCCTCGAGCGCCTGGAAGAACGCGGCTTCGAATCCTTCCCGATCGCGCGTGGAGCCCAGCGATTCGACGAGCGCGTAATACGGTCGGGTCTTCTCCACCGGTGGCCGGTTCGTCGCCGGCGCGGTCGTCACGAGGTCGTAGTAATCGAGCCACAACACTTCGTAGGCACTGAGCCTGCCGCCGAGCGCACCGTCGATATACTTGAGGAAACCCGTCACCTGTTCGAACGTGTCGAACGACACGAACGCCGTCTCCTGCTCGGTTACGGCCTCACGCAGGCGCAGTACGAGTCGGGTCACGATGCCCAGCGTACCCTCGGTGCCGATGAACAACTGTTTTAAATCATAGCCGGCATTGTTCTTCAGCATCTTGTTCAATGACGACACAATCGTACCGTCGGCGAGTACCGCTTCGATACCGAGAATGTTGTCGCGCATCATGCCGAAGCGGATCACGCGATTGCCGCCGGCGTTCGTCGATACGTTGCCGCCGATCTGACACGAGCCGCGCGCACCGAGATCGACCGGAAAAAACAGGCCCTTCCCGGCCGCGGTGTCCTGCAGGATCTGTAACGGCACACCGGCCTGCACCGTCATCGTGCGGCCAATCTCGTCGATTTCCTCGATCGCGTTCATCCGTTCGAGCGACACGATCACGTCATCGGCCCGGGTGATCGACGATTGTACGAGGCCGGTTCGTCCGCCGTGCGCGACGACCGTCTGGCCGGCCTCGTTGCACAGTTTCATGATCGCGGAGACCTGTTCCGTCGTCGTCGGCCGCAGGATCACCTGCGCCGCGATCGGTGAGTCGTCCCAGACGTGGACCGCGCGCCCGGATACCGCATCGCCGAGCATGATCGCGTTGTCGTCGAGAATTCCGCGAAATTGTTCTATCAGCTTGCTCATGATGTTCCTCGCGGCAGGTGCCCGGGGCTGCTCAAGCGTCGCGTGCCGCCGCGGCCAGTGCCTGGTCGATATCCCAGATGATGTCGTCGAGCGTTTCCAGTCCGACGGAAATCCGAATCATGTCCGCCGTGATGCCGGCACCGAGTTGTTGCTCTTCGGACAGCTGCCGGTGCGTCGTCGAAGCCGGATGAATCACGAGCGTCTTCGCATCGCCCACGTTCGCAAGATGACTCAGGAACTGCACCGCCTCGATAAACTTCACGCCGGCGGCCTGACCGCCCTTGATCCCGAACGACATGATCGCGCTCGCCCCGCGCGGGACATACTTCCGGGCGCGTTCGTAGTATTGATCGCCCGGCAGACTCGGATAACGCACCCATTCGACCTGCGGATGTTCGTTGAGAAAGCGCGCGACCGCGAGCGCGTTGTCGCAATGCCGCTCCATGCGCAGGGGCAGCGTTTCGAGCCCCTGCAACAGCATGAACCCGTTGAACGGGCTGAGCGCCGGCCCGAGCGTACGCAGCGTTTCCACCCGCGCTTTCATCGTGAAACCGAAATCCCCGAACGTTTCGTAGAACTTCACGCCGTGATAGCCGTCCGAGGGTTCCGTCATCATCGGAAATTTGCCGTTATCCCACGGAAATCGACCGGACTCGACGAGCACACCGCCCATCGTCGTGCCGTGGCCGCCCATGAACTTCGTCGCCGAGTGCACGACGATGTCGGCGCCGAAAGCCATTGGCCGGCACAGGTACGGCGTGGGGAACGTATTGTCGATCACGAGCGGAATGCCGGCATCGCGCGCGACATCCGCGACGGCTTCGATATCAAGGACGTTGATCAGCGGATTACCGAGCGTCTCGGCATACAGCGCTTTCGTGTTCGGTTGAATCGCGGCGGCAAACGCCCCGATATCGTCCGGGTCGACGAACGTCGTGTCGATCCCGAGCCGGCGAAATGTCACGTCGAATTGCGAATACGTACCGCCGTACAGCGTGTTTGCCGATACGAGGTGATCCCCGGCCTGCAGCAGGGTGAGCAGTGCGATCATCTGCGCCGACATGCCGGAGCCGACCGCGACCGCCGCACGTCCGTCCTCGAGCGCCGCCACCCGCTCCTCGAAAACCGAATTCGTCGGGTTAGTCAGGCGTGAATAAATATTGCCGAACGTCTGCAGGTTGAACAGGCTTGCCGCGTGATCGGCGTCGTCGAACACGTAGGAAGTTGTCTGATAGATCGGAGTAACGCGTGCACCGGTGGCTGCATCCGGGATTTGCCCCGCATGCAGCGCCAGCGTTTCAAAACCAAATTCGCGGTCTGCCATTAAATGCTCTCGGGTCTCTGGGCTTAACTTACTGAACAGGGGTGCGTAAATCCGCAACACCGCGGCTGCGCGACCGCAACCGCATTTTGCCCCGCATTCCTGTCGCTGTCGTCGATTTGAGGCACGCGACACCGGGTCCGTCGAAGTCGCTGTTGCATCATTTCGGGCACGGTTTCAGTTCGCGATAATTTTCGGACGTTTCGCGGAAATGACTTTTGTATTCACACCAACGAAATTCAGCCCGCCGAACAGGCGTGCGTGTTCGATTTTCATGCAGCGATCCATGACAACATCGAGTCCGGCGGCACGTGCCGTTCGCGCCGCGTCATAGTTGATCACTTCGAGCTGCGTCCACAGCACTTTCGCACCGATCGCTATCGCCTGCTCCGCGAGCGCGGGAATTTCCGCCGCGGCGCGAAAGCAATCGACGACGTCAACCGGTTCCGGAATGTCGCTGAGGCTCGGATAACACGTCTCGCCGAGTACCTCGTCATAGGCCGGATTAACCGGGATCACGCGGTAACCGTGGTCCTGCAGGTATTTCGCCGCGAAGTTGCTCGGTCGGTGCCAGTTGCGCGACAGGCCGACGACCGCCACCGTGTGGCAGTCGTTCAGGATCCGCCGCAAAGTCGGGATATCGGATTCGAATTCAGGATCTACGCCGGACATATTCGCCAGTAATCTCCTCAATCGTGCGGCAGCCCAGCAGGGCCATGTCGCGCACGATTTCATCTTTCAGGATCGTCAGTGCACGATCGACGCCGGCTTCGCCGCCGGCGCCAAGACCGAACAGGTAGCCGCGGCCGATCGATACCGCGTTCGCGCCGAGCGCCAGCGCCTTGATGACATCCGTACCGCGGCGGATTCCGCCGTCGACGATGATCTCGAGACGGTCACCCACGGCCGCGGCAATTTCGGGCAGCACGTCGATCGGCGCCGGGGTGTGGTCCAGCTGGCGTCCACCGTGCGTCGACAACATGATCGCGTGCGCCCCGATGTCCGCCGCGCGCACGGCATCGTCGACGGTCAGGATCCCCTTGACGACGAACGGCCCGCCCCACTCCTGCGCCATTTTCGCCGCGTCTTCCCAGGTTACCGTGCGATCGAACTGGCCGGAGATGTAATCCATCAATGTGGTGACCTGATCGCCGCTCGCGTCGCTGACCCGGTGTATCACGTTCGCGAGGTTGAACGGCGGGGTCGTGAGCGCGTTCAGTGACCACAACGGATGCAGCGCGAAATCGAACCACGTGGCGAGTGAGAATTTCGGCGGAATCGTCATGCCCGTGCGCAGGTCACGTTCGCGGTTGCCGGTGAGCGCAAGATCAACCGTGAGACACATCGCGTGATACTTCTCGCGTTTGCAACGGTCGATGAATTCGCTGACGAGTTCGCGATCCTTGAACACGTAGATCTGAAACCATTTCGCCCCGGCGCACACGCGCGCGACGTCTTCGATGTTGTACGTGCTCATCGTCGACAGCGAATAAATCGTGTTCGCCCGCGCGGCGGCGCGCGACACCGCGAGTTCGCCGTCATGGTGGAACAAACGCGACATACCGGTAGGCGCGCAGAATACCGGGATGTCGATGCGCTCACCGAGCAGAGTGGTCGACGGATCGATTTGCGAGATATCGCGCAGCGTACGTGGCAGCAGTTCGTAGTCGTCGAAACTTGAACAGCTGCGACGCAGATTGACCTCGTCTTCCGCGGCCCCGTCCATGTAATGGAACATCGGGCTCGGCATGCGAATACGCGCTGCCTTGCGCAAATCGTTGATATTGTGGCACCGCTTGAGCTGCCAGTTGGCGAACGCCTTATCTATCTTTTCGAGCCAGGACCAGGACATATCGATTCACGCAGTCGTCGGGTCCGGCGACGATAGCAGATGCCCGGTGCGCGGGCGAGTACCGTCCCTGTGACGACCGTCGCCGTCAGAAATTCGCGGCGTCGAGTTCGAGCACCGGATCGGAACCGGCGATAATCGTTTTCGCCAGCGCGGTGGTCTGCGGCATCACCTGGGCGGCGAAAAATTGCGCCGTCGCGATCTTCGTTTCCGCGAAAACCGGGTTGTCGGTGCCGGCAGCGAGACTCGCGGCGCAGACGCGCGCGGCATTCGCCATTTGCCAACCGCCACCCGTGATGCCCCACAGTTTCAGATAGTGACCCGAAGCGGCTGCCGGCAGGCGGGGGTCCTGCGCCTCGGCGGCGAACAGCCAGTCGAGCACTGCACGCACGTCGACACAGGCCTGATCGAGTGCCGCCTTCATGGTGACGAGCCGCGGATCCGATCCGTCGAGCGCCGCCGCATCCTGCTCGATTTCGGCGAGCAGTTCGCGCGCGGCGGTGCCACCGTCGCGCAATGTCTTGCGACCGACGAGATCCGCGGCCTGGATGCCCGTCGTGCCTTCGTAAATCGTCGTGATGCGTGCGTCTCGCAGATATTGCGCCGCCCCCGTCTCCTCGACGAAACCCATGCCACCGTGGATTTGCACCCCGAGCGAGGCCATCTCGATACCGGTTTCCGTACTCCAGCCCTTGACGATCGGGGTCAGGAAGTCACCGCGCCGGCCGGCGGCGGCGGCTTCGTCCTTGTCCGTTGCGTTCGCCGCGAGGTCGTAGGCCGTCGCGCAGACATAGGCAAGCGCGCGCATGGCCTCGGTGTGCGATTTCATTTGCAGCAACATGCGACGGACGTCCGGATGTTCGATGATCGCGGCGCGCTCACCGCCACTCGGGCCAATCGGCTGGCCCTGGACGCGTTCACGCGCGAACTCGAGCGCCTGTTGATACGCGCGCTCGCTGATCGCGACCCCTTCCAGCCCCACCGCATGACGCGCCGCGTTCATCATCGTGAACATGTACATGAGGCCGCGGTTTTCCTCACCGACGAGGTAGCCGATCGCTCCTCCGTCCTCACCGTAGGACATGACCGCGGTCGGACTCGCATGGATCCCGAGTTTGTGTTCGAGCGAAACGCATTTCACATCGTTGCGCGCGCCGAGTGAGCCGTCGCTGTTGACGAGGAATTTCGGCACGACGAACAGCGAAATCCCGCGTGTGCCCTCGGGCGCATCCGGCGTGCGCGCGAGCACGAGATGGATGATGTTGTCGGTGAGATCGTGCTCGCCGTAAGTAATATAAATTTTCTGCCCCGAGATACGGTAATGATCGCCCTCCGGCACCGCTTTCGTGCGCACGGCGCTCAGGTCCGAACCCGCCTGTGGTTCCGTCAGGTTCATCGTGCCGGCCCATTCACCGCTGACGAGTTTCGGCAGGTAGGTTTCACGCAGTGACTGTGCCGCGTGATGTTCGATCGCATCCGTTGCACCCTGCGTCAGCATCGGACACAGCGCGAACGACAGGTTCGCGGAATTCCACATTTCGCTGACCGCCGTGGCGATCAGTTTTGGCAGCCCCTGGCCGCCGAATTCAGGTTCGCCGGCGAGTCCGCCCCAGCCCGCCTCGACGAATGTCGCGTAAGCATCGCGCCAGCCGTCCGGGGTGGTGACCTCGTGGCCGTTCAGCGTAGAGCCCTGGACGTCGCCGACCCGGTTCAACGGCGACAGAACTTCGCTGGCGAGCTTCGCGGCTTCCTCGAGCACCGCGTCGACGAGTTCCGGCGTCGCTTCCTCGAACGCCGGCAGGGACGTCAGCCGGGACAGGCCTGCGAGTTCTTCGATGACGAACTTCATATCGGCAATCGGGGCGATGTACTCAGACATTAACGGCTTACTCCAGTAACTTTGCGGTGCGCATTTCTCGACGTTCGCGGCACGATCCGGCGAACAGTTGACCGTTCATGATAACAACTGTTGCGCAATCATTTGAACTGTGTTGACGGCAGGATCGCCCGCACGACGTCTTTACTACGTCGTACGAGCGCAACCGGATCGGGGGCTGGAGCCCCCGGCTTCAGGCGGTCGCGAGGACCGGGATCGGGCCGAGGTCGATGGGGCCCTGGTTCATGATTTCAAACTGGCGGGTCGGCAAGCCCCGGCGCAGGCGCGCGTAGGACGCGAGTGCCCACAACGGGAAATAGCGGCTGTAGCCGTGATAGCGGAGGTAAAACACGCGCGGGAAACCCGTACCCGTATACACTTCCTCGTCCCATTCGCCCGCCTCATTTTGCGTGCGCACGAGATAATCGATACCGCGTTCCACCTGGATGCAATCGACTTCACCAACCGCCATGAGGCCGAGCAGCGCCCACGCGGTCTGCGATGCCGTGCTCTCGCCCTTGCCGCGCAGGATCGGATCGTCGTAACTGTTGCAGCTTTCGCCCCAGCCACCGTCGGGGCCCTGGATTTCTTTCAGCCACTCCACCGCCTTGCGAATGTACGGTTTCGCAACGTCTTCACCGAGGATGCCGACGGCCGACAACACGCTCCAGGTGCCATACAGGTAATTCACACCCCAGCGTCCGTACCACGCACCGAACTCTTCCTGATCGCTCTCGAGGAATTCGAGCGCACGCTGCAACGGCGGGAAATTCTGGTCGTAGCCGAGCATCGCGAGCAACTCGACGCAGCGCGCGGTCAAATCCGCGGTGCCGGGATCGACGAGCGCACCGTGGTCCGCGAACGGAATGTTGTTCAGGTATTCGTGATCGTTGCCAATATCGAACGCGCCCCAGCTGCCGTCGGAATTCTGCATGCCAAGAACCCAGTTCACGGCCTGGTTCAGACGCTTGATCTTCGCTTCCTTGTCGTGCACCCCGGCGCGGATCAGCGACATCAGCACCATGCCGGTGTCGTCGACGTCCGGGTAACGGTCGTTTTCAAACTGGAACGCCCAGCCGCCCGGCTCGAGATCCGGCGCCTGGTCGGACCAGTCGCCCTTGACGAAAATCTGCTGGTCGAGCAGCCAGTCGACCGCCTGGCGTACCGCCGGATGATCGGGCTGCGCACCCGCTTCGGTCATCGCGGTTAGCGACAGGCACGTATCCCAGATTGGTGACACACAGGGTTGGCAATACGTTTCGTCCTCTTTATCCAGGACGAGGTCCTCGACCGCCTGCATCGTGCGCACGAAATCGGGGTCCGTTTCCGAAGCCCCGAGGCAACGCATCGCGACGGCGGCATTTGCCATCGCCGGATAAATCGCACCGAGACCGCCTTTGCCCTGCGAACGCTCGCGCATCCAGGTTTCGGCGCGGCGCAGAGCCGGCTTGCGGATCCATTGCGGCGACATACTGTCGACGACTTTCAGCAGGCGGTCGAACAGCACGAACGCATTTTGCAGCGGTTTGCCCGGCTTGAAGCGATCGATGTGGCGCAGTTCTTTCGGGTCGCTCAGGAACAATTCGCTGATCCCCTGCGCATCGCTCAATTCAACGACCGGCCGTTTCGCGAAAATAATGAGCAGCGGCACGATCACGCAGCGCGACCAGTACGACACCTTGCTCAGGTTGAAAAACCACCATTTCGGCAGGTACATGATCTCGACCGGCATCGCCGGCACCGTGCGCCACGGGATCTGGCCGAAGATCGCGAGCGTGATCCGGGTGAACACGTTCACGGCTTCCGCGCCGCCGTTCGCACGCACCCAGTTGCGGGTTTGCACCATGTGCGGTTCGTCGGGGGAATCGCCGGCGAGTTTCAGGGCGAAATAAGCCTTGACGGTTGCGCTGATGTTGCCGGGCCCGCCTTCGTACAGGGCCCAGCTGCCGTTCGCGTGTTGCTGGCGGCGCAGGTAGACGGCGATCTTGCTTTCACGTTCACGGTCGACCGTGCGCATGAAGTATTGCAGGAACAGGTATTCCGACGGGATCGTTGCGTCCGCTTCGAGCTCGAACAACCAGTGCCCGTCGTCCGCCTGATGGCCGGCCAGCGCATGCGCGGCGCGATTCATCGCCGCCTGCACCGGATCGCCCGCAACTTCGAGCGGATGTACCGCCTGCTCGACGATTATTTCGGCGTCGACGATATCGTCCGCAATTTGCTCGTGCAGCGTATCAGCGATCGAGTCTTCGAATTTTCTCATGCTTGTTCTCTATGTCATCCGCCATGTTGACAGTGGTCTTGGAAGCACCAAGCTCGAAGACCGCCGGTTCGTACGATGTGGTCGCACGTAATCGCGTTTCCGGGCATTGCAGTTTTGTTATCCGTGCACGCGCTCGCCGCAGGGTCCGACCGCGATCCGGACCAGCAATTCAAAATATTTGGCGTCGTGTGTTGGTGCGCCGACGCGGTGTCGCGCATGTCGTCTCCCCTCGTTCCCCCGTGCGTTACAGAGGGCGATTTCTGCGGCCCGAATTGCGGGTCGGCGGGCGTCTGCCACGAGCCGTACTGGTGCGCTTTGGCTATTTTGCCATGCTGCACTGCAGCTCGCGATTTGTTGTCATTCTGCCTCGCGATTTCGTCCGAATCCGGATCTATCGGCGCAACGGTATTCTATTGATTTCCGGTCGGAATGCAAGGATCCAGCAAGGCCTTGCTGGTAAGGAGACGCAACATCGTGGTTTGTTTACCACATTGCGATTCGGGGGACCGGCTCGCCGGCCCGCCGCCCGCTGGTGGTCAATCGAGCGTCGCGGTTACGGCGCTTCCGGCGAACGGCACCCGGCGCGAATGCGCCCAGGTAATAAACTCGTCAAAGCACAATGGCTTGCTGAACAAAAACCCCTGCACCTCGTCGCAACCTTCGCGGTTGAGGAAGCCGAGTTGGGCGTCGGTTTCCACCCCTTCGGCGACCACTTTCAACCGGAGCGCCTGCCCGAGCGCGACAATCGCCCGCGTGATGGCCTCGTCATCGGTATCGCCGGGGATGTCGCGAATAAACGAGCGGTCGATTTTCAGCGCGTCGATCGGGAATTTCTTCAGGTAGGCGAGCGACGAATAACCCGTACCGAAATCGTCGAGATAAATCTCGAGGCCGAGCGCCTTCAAATCGTACAGCGCGACCTGGCTCGCCTGCATGTCCTGCATCAGCAGGCTTTCCGTGATCTCGAGTTCGAGACGATTCGGATCAAACGTGAATTCGGCCAGGACATCGTTCACCGTTCGCAGCAGATCGCCCTGGCGAAACTGGCGCGCCGACAAATTCACGGCAACATCGACTTCATCGAGACCGAGTTCAGACCAGCGCGTGGCATCCGCGCAGGCCTGCCGCAGGACCCACTCGCCGATCGGCACGATCAAACCGGTTTCCTCCGCGACGGGAATGAATTCAACCGGGGAGACGAGTCCGCGGTGCGGGTGCCGCCAGCGCACTAGCGCCTCGACCCCGGCGATGCCGCCGGTTTGCAGATTGATCTTCGGCTGGTAGCAAAGGAACAGCTCGTCGCGATCAAGCGCGTGACGCAATGCGGATTCGATACTCAGACGTTCAACGGCCTGCGCGTTCAGATCGGCGGTAAACAGGTGGTATTTATTCCGTCCTTCGTCTTTCGCCCGATACATCGCGGTGTCGGCGTTGCGCAGCAGATCGTTCACCACGGCCGCGTCCTGGGGGAAGAACGTGACGCCGATGCTCAGCGTGACGTACAACTCGCGCCCCTGAATCAAGAGTGGTTTCTCGAACGATTCGATAATCTTGCGGCAGACCATTTCCGCGTCGTAAGGGGCGGAGATTTCCTCGAGCACGACGGTAAATTCATCCCCGCCGAGGCGTGCGATCGTATCGACCTTGCGCACCGAGGCCTGCAGGCGGTTGGCAACGATACACAGCAGTTCGTCGCCGACTTTATGGCCGAGCGTATCGTTGATTGCCTTGAACCGATCAACGTCCAGAAACAGCAGCGCCACGAGATTGCCGTTGCGATCCGCGCGCACGATCGCCTGTTCGAGTCGGTCCTGGAACAGTTCACGGTTCGCCAGCCCGGTCAGCCGATCGTAATGCGAGAGGTAATTCAGATGCTGATCGGCGAGCTTGCGTTCGATCGCGTAGCGCACGGTTTTCAGGATCATCGCCCCGTCGCTTTGCCCTTTCACGAGGTAGTCCTGCGCGCCGAGCTTGACCATTTCGATGGCCGCCGGATCGTCCTCGCAGTGCGTGAGCACGATCACGGGGGTATCGAGTCCGCAGGCGACGAGCCGGTTCAGGGTGTCGATGCCGTCCGAATCCGGCAGGTTCAGATCCGTCAGCACCGCGGAATAGCGATGCTCGTCGAGCAGCGCGATCCCGCCGGCCAGCGACGTCGCATGGGACAGCATGACGTTCGTCGCGCCGGTTTCCGCAAGCATCGTGCGAATGAGTACGACGTCGCCGGGATTGTCCTCGATCAGGAGCAGATCGATCGTTTCGTGATCGAGCGGCCCGTTTGCCTGCGTCTCGCGGCTCTCGCTGTGCGTGGTCAAAGCGTTTGTATCCATCAGGGCCGCAGGCATTGCCCGCGTATCGCTCCGCTGGTTTGGTCGACTTGTTCGGGTTATGGAGTGCTGTGGAGTCGCGACGAAACCCCGCAGAATTACTGCCAGTTGCGGCCGTATGGTTTTCTTAGCGGCGGATCACGCCGAAGCTTTAGCCGGGAGATCCGCGGCTGCGCCCGCTTTCGGCAACAATTTATACATGCAAAACAAGGTGATACGACGGCAATGTGCAGTTCTGCATGCGCCAGGGGGAGGCTGTTCAGGGAGTGGTGCCCGGAGCCGGAATCGAACCGGCACGACCGAAGTCGAGGGATTTTAAGTCCCTTGTGTCTACCAATTCCACCACCCGGGCGGCGCTCGGAACGAGTGGAGGCTGGAGTCGGAATCGAACCGGCGTACACGGCTTTGCAGGCCGCTGCATAACCACTCTGCCATCCAGCCGTCAATCAGATTGTCATAAAAAAAGTGGGGTCCGATGAGACTTTTCATCCGCAAGTCTCATCGGACCCCACTTTTTGTTTTTCGTGCGAAATTTGGAGCGGGAAACGAGACTCGAACTCGCGACCCCAACCTTGGCAAGGTTGTGCTCTACCAACTGAGCTATTCCCGCATAAATTCAACGCTAACCCCGGCGCCGGTACCGCGCCGGGATCCGGACGTCGTCGCCTGGTCCGGGCGGCCATTTTAACCGCCGAAGGTACCCTGTCAAGAAACGTCGCAAGACGTGCCCGATCAGTGTCGTGTCAACTCGGGCCAGGCCGCCCGCAAGTAGTGCACCATCGACCATAACGTCAGCACCGCGGCGACGTATAGCAGCACGAATCCCGCATCGTACACCGGAATGCCCTCAAGCGTACCACGCAGGATCAGTAATGCGATCGCGATCATCTGCGCCGCCGTTTTGACCTTGCCGAGCGACGAGACCGCGACCGTGCCGCGCGCACCGAGTTCTGCCATCCACTCGCGCAGCGCCGAAACCGTAATCTCGCGACCGATAATCACCGCAACCGGCAGCGCGAGGCCGACCGACGGATCCGACTGCAGCAACAGCACGAGCACCGTGGCCACCATGAGCTTGTCCGCGACCGGGTCGAGAAAGGCGCCGAGTTTCGACGTCTGCCCGAGCCGCCGCGCGAGATAACCGTCGAGCCAGTCCGTCAGGGCCGCGAGTACGAACAGGGCCGCGGCCGCGATCCGTGCCCACGGGAACGGCAGGTAGAAAACCACTGCGAAACACGGGATCAGCGCGATACGCAGCAGACTGAGCGAATTCGGAACGTTCATTAACTGCCCTGCATTTCGTCGTAAATCTTCTGCGCGAGCGTGCGCGAAATCCCCGGCACCCGGCACAGGTCGTCGACCCCGGCACGAGCCACGCCCTGCCAGCCGCCAAAGTGCCGGATCAGTTGCTGCCGCCGTTTCGCACCCACCCCGCTGATTTGATCGAGCGGCGAGCGGGTACGATTTTTTGCCCGCGACTGACGATGCGCCGTAATGGCGAAGCGATGCGCTTCGTCGCGGATCTGCTGGATCAGCAGCAGGGCCGCGGAATCCCGCGGCAACACGCGCTCTTCGATACCGTCGAACATGATCAGCGTTTCCAGCCCGGCTTTGCGCGTCGTGCCTTTCGCGACGCCAACGACCGCAACATCGTCAATCTGCAAATCCGCGAGCACCGCGAGCGCGCGACCGACCTGCCCCTTGCCGCCATCGATCAACAGCAGATCCGGCAGCTTGCCGTCCTCCCGTTTCACGCGCGTATACCGCCGTTGCAACGCCTGTTCCATCGCCGCGTAATCATCGCCGGCGGTGACGTCGCGGATATTGAAACGACGGTAATCCGATTTGCGCGCGCCATCTTGATCAAACACAACGCACGACGCAACCGTAGCCTCGCCACCCGTGTGGCTCACGTCGAAACACTCGATGCGCCCCGGCGCCTCGTCGAGATCGAGAAAATCCTGCAACGCGGCGACGCGGCGTTGTTGATCCGTATTCGAGGAGATCCGCGCTTCGAGTGCGATGTCCGCGTTCGTCAGCGCCATCTCCAGCCATTTGGCCCGCTCACCGCGTACGTCCTGACGCAGGCGCACGGCGGTGCCACGCCGTTCGCTCAGGATATCCGTAAGCCAGTCGGCATCCTCGATAGCCTCGGACAGGATAATATCGGGGGGCACGTCACGATCGGACTGGCCGGCGAGATAGAACTGCGGCAGAAACGCCGCGAGGATGTCGGCGCTCGTATTGCCCTGGGTGTGTGACGGGAAGAACACCTTGTTGCCGAGATGGCGGCCGCTGCGCACGAAGAACACCTGGACGCAACCGACGTTGCCGCGGGTGCGGCACACGATGATGTCGAAATTGCCGTTGCCCGAGGCGACGTACTGCTCGGACTGGACGCGCTGTAATTTCTGAATCTGGTCCCGCAGCCGCGCCGCGCGTTCGAATTCGAGTTTCGCCGCCGCCGCATCCATCTGCAGCGCGAGCGAGTCGATGACTTCGGCCGAGCGCCCTTCGAGAAACAGAATCGCGCGCTGCACATCTTCGCGATAGTCCGTCGAATCGATGAGACCCACGCAGGGTGCCGTGCAGCGTTTGATCTGATGCTGCAGACACGGGCGCGCGCGATTGCGGAAATAACTGTCGTCGCATTGACGCAGCATGAACAGCTTCTGCAGCAGGTTCAGGGTCGAACGCACCGCGCCGGCGTTCGGGTAGGGTCCAAAATAGCGGCCCTTGCCGTTACGCGCCCCGCGGTGGAAATTGAGCTTTGGAAACTCCTCGTCCGGTTCGACGTAGATATACGGGTAGCTCTTGTCGTCGCGCAACACGATGTTGTAGCGCGGTTTCAAATCCTTGATCAGGTTGCTTTCGAGCAGGAACGCTTCGTTTTCCGTGCGCGTCACGGTCACCGCGATAGCGGTGATATTTCCGACCATCGAGCGGACTTTTGGCGACACGTTCGCCTGGCGGTTGAAGTAGCTCGACACGCGCCGCTTCAGGTGTTTCGCCTTGCCGACGTAGATGACCTCGCCATTCGCGTCCGAGAATCGATAGATGCCGGGATTCGTCGGCAAATCACGACAGGAATCGCGCAAGCGCTCGAACGTCGCCGCGTCGTTCATACCGGCTCCAGGTGTTGCGCGGCGAGATCGAAGACGCGCTCGAACATCGCCGGCGTCAGGCGCCGTGTCTGCGTGTTGTAGCGACTGCAGTGATAGGAGTCGATCAAGGTCACACCATCGTCGATTACATGCACCGCGGCGTGGCCAAAGGTGTGGCGCGTCTGAGGTTTCGCGAACGCTTTCAGCACCGCGTTGTGAGCGATACGCCCGAGCGCCACGATCACGCCTGGACGCGGTAACCGGGCGAGTTCCGCAACGAGAAAGCGGTTACAGGTAGCGATTTCCGCCGTCGTCGGTTTGTTTGCCGGCGGCAGACATTTCACCGCGTTCGTGATCCGGCAACCGGTCAATTGCAGGCCGTCGTCGGCATGGCTGCCTTCGGCCTGGTTGCTGAACCCGGCTTTGAACAGTGTTTCGTACAGCAGTATGCCGGCGTGATCGCCGGTGAACGGGCGACCCGTCGCGTTTGCACCATGCATGCCGGGTGCGAGGCCAACGACGAGCAGCGCGGCGTTCGGATCGCCAAATGGCGCCACCGGCGCGGCGTGGTAATCGGGGTGCCGGGTTCGCACCTCGCCGAGGAATTTCGCCAGACGGGGACACGCGCGACAGCGCGAATCGAACGTGGCCCGGGCGCCGTTCACGCGACGTGGCAGGCGCAAGTCCGCTCACCTCGCGCCGGTTCCCGCACGTGTGACCGGCGCCCAGAACCCGGGTCCGTACCACGGTCGCCGGGCACCGCGGTGGGGAGTCGTGCACCGGACGAGGCGAAGACCGGCAATATTCTACGCATCTGCATCACCCCGCCGTCGCGCCCGACTGAAGTTGCCGCCAGATCAGATGGAACGTTCGCGTAAATGTGGCCGGCTCACTGCTGAGCCAGCGCTCGAGCGCCGCCGGTTCGAGCCAGCGGCCATCGATGATCTCGTTCGGATCGGGAACAATGGGCGCGCTCGTCAGCGCGCGATAGACACGCACGAATTCGTTGCCGGTGGCGGGCGCGGCCGCGAGCGCAAACAGGAGTTGCAACGGTGCGGAAGATTCGACCCCGAGTTCCTCGGCGAGCTCGCGTCGCGCCGCGGCGGCATACGTCTCGCCATGGTCTACGTGGCCGGCGGCGGATGTGTCCCACAGTCCCGGCGAGCAGTCCTTCGTCCAGCTCCGGCGCTGCACGTAGATTTGCCCCGCAGGGTCATACACGAGCACGTGTACGGAACGATGGCGATGACCCCGTCGGTGGATCTCACCGCGCGTGGCCGTACCGACGACGACGTCGCCCTCATCGACGACATCGAGTACTTCCTCCGCGGTCACCGCGACTGGCAGGCGGACATGACTCAGGCCGCATCCGCCGTGGCGTTCGGCGCCGCGAGCACAGCCCACAATTCGTCGGCCGCGAAATCGTCAACATCGATCGCGCGACGCACCGCGGCCTGAGTTGCGCGGATCTGTTCTGCTTCGTTCGTGCTCAATATACCGGCGGCGAGCGCGTCGGCGACGATATCGCGCGCGTAGGCCTTCAACGTGCCGTCACGCAAGGCATCGCGCAGTTTTGCTTCAGCCGATTCGCTCGCGGCGGCAAGCCGCACGGCATGTTCGAGGCAACCGATATTGTCATCACTCGACTGGTCGAAATACATCCCGGCGCACAGCCGTGCGCGGAATTCCGCCGACATGACGAGCAAATCGGACACCCGGCCCGCGAGTTTGTCCGACGCCGGACGCCAGCGGCGTCCCCACGGGAACACGAGTGCCCGCAGGATCCAGGCCGATGTCCGCGACGGCAGGTTCGCGATGATGTCATCGAGCGAGCGCTGAATCGCGAACATTGCGTTCTCGAACGCGTACTCGATGACGGGCAAATCCATCGCCGGGCGACCGTTGTCCTCGAAGCGTTTCAGCGCACAGCTCATCAGGTACATTTCGCCGAGGATGTCCGCAAAGCGTCCGGACAACATTTCCTTGCGCTTCAGTTCGCCGCCAAGCTGGATCAGGGCGAATTCCGCCACCGTGGCAAATGAGGCACTCGCGCGTTCGAGTTGCGCGTACCAGTAGTTCGCCTCGCCGACGGAAGGGTCGGATCCGATCAGTCCGCCGGTCGCGTTCTTCGCGAAGCAGCGCGCCGCATTCGTCAGGACGCGACCGATATGTCCGAACAGCGCGCGGTCGAACGCATCGACGGCGCGCGGTGAATCGGTTTCCGCGGCCGCGGCGATTTCCTTCAACAACCACGGATGACAGCGCATGGCACCCTGGCCAAAGATGATCAGCGAACGGGTCAGGATGTTCGCGCCCTCGACGGTAATCGCGACCGGTGCCGCGGTATAGGCGCTCATCAGGTAATTCGACGGGCCGTCGCAAATCGCGCGGCCGCCGTGTACATCCATCGCATCGCTGAGCGAGGCGCGCAGGCGTTCGGTGGCCTGGTATTTCAACAAGGCGGACAAAACGGCCGGTTCTTCACCGCTATCGAGTGCGCCGGCGGTTACGTCGCGCGCGGAATCAATCAGGTACGTATTCGCGACGATGCGCGCGATGGCTTCCTGCACGCCTTCGAATTTGCCGATCGGCAGATTGAATTGCTTGCGCACCCGCGCGTACGCGCCGGTCGTGCGCGCGCAGACCTTGAGTCCCGCCGTACTCGAACCCGGCAACGAGATCGAACGACCCGCAGCGAGACAGTTCATGAGCATGCGCCAGCCATCGCCACAACGCTCGCTGCCGCCGATCACCCAGTCCATCGGGATGAACACGTCCTGCCCCGAGTTCGGACCGTTCTGGAACGGCTGACCCGCGGGGTAGTGGCGGCGACCGATTTCGACCCCCGGGTGGTTCGTCGGCAGCAGCGCGAGCGTGATCCCGACGTCCTCGGTATCACCGAGCAGCCCGTCGGGATCGTACAGGTGGAACGCGAGTCCCAGCAACGTCGCAACCGGCGCGAGCGTGATGTAACGCTTTTCCCACGTAACCCGGATACCGAGCACGTCTTCACCGTCATACGTTCCGCGGCAAACAATACCGGTGTCCGGGATCGCCGCCGCGTCGGAGCCGGCAAACGGGTTCGTCAACGCAAAGCACGGAACCTCCGCGCCACTCGCGAGCCGCGGCAGGTAGCGCTGCTTCTGTCCGTCGTCGCCGTATTTCAGCAGCAGCTCGGCCGGGCCGAGTGAGTTCGGCACCATGACGCTGATCGCCGCGGTACCACTGCGCGAGGCAATCTTGCTGACGATGCGCGAGTGCGCGCGGGCGGAAAAGCCCTTGCCGCCATATTCGCTGGGGATGATCAGGCCGAGGAAGCCTTCGTCCTTGATGAACTGCCAGACCTTGTCCGGCAGCCGGCCGGTGCGGGAGATGTCCCATTCGTCGACCATCGCGCAGAGTTCTTCGACCGGGCCGTCAAGGAACGCCTGCTCTTCCCCGGTCAGATTCTCGGCCGGCATCGCGAGCAGGCGATGCCAGTCGGGATCGCCGGAAAACAACTCCGCGTCCCACCAGACCGTGCCGGCATCGAGCGCATCCTGCTCGGTCTGCGAGATCCCCGGCAACACGCGGCGGAATATTTCGAGCGCCGGCGCACTGACCCATTGCTGCCGCAGCTGGCGCACATTCAGTATCGCCACGGCGATCCAGGCGAGCCACGCGACGAACATGACGACGGTCGCCGGGAAGCCCTGCGCGAGTTTGCCGACGACGAGCAGGCCAATTCCGCCGGCGACGGTCGCAACGAGCAGTGAAGCACGCAAATAGGCGAGTACGCCAACGCCGGCGACCAGGGTGAACAGAATGAACAGTGTATGCATGGCAAATCAGCTCCGCTGGTGTGCGCTTGCGCCGCCGGCACGACGACGCTCGGTCGTGGCAATGATAGGAGTTCTCACTCCGGATCGGTAGTCGCCGTTTGCCGCTCAGCTCGTGAGTGCGACGCGGTTGCGGCCCGCATGCTTTGCTTCGTAGAGCGCCTTGTCCGCCGCTTCGATGAGCTTGCGCGGTGAATCCTCCGGCCCGGGCACGACCGTCGCGACGCCAAAACTTGCCGTCACCACGGGTGCAACCGGCGAGGCGTCGTGCGCGATCGCCTGTTCGATGATCGCAAGCCGGATCTCCTCGGCGATTTCGCGTGCGGCCTCGAGGTACGAGTTTGGCAATAACACGACAAACTCCTCACCGCCGTACCGCGCCGCGAGATCGCCACTGCGCCGCGCATAGCGCGTCAGCAGCTGGCCGATTTCCGCGAGGCAATCATCGCCGGCATTGTGACCGTAGCGATCGTTGAACTGTTTGAAACAATCAATATCGAGCAGGATCACGGCAAGCGGCTTGTCGAGCCGCATCGCGCGCGACAGTTCTGCCTCGAGCGCGGCATCAAAATGGCGCCGGTTCGCGATTCCGGTCAACGAATCAATCGACGACAGGCGTTCCGCGCGGTGGTGTGCCGCGCGCAACTCCCGTTCGATGCGCAGGCGGCGATCGAGTTCCCGGGCGGCCTTGTCGACCTGCTCCCGGTACTCCTGCAGCAATTTCTGGTTCTCGGCTTTCAGGCGCTCCTCGATCAAGCGCGCGCGCCGCGCCCGAATACAGCTGACCGCGAGATGCGCATAAAAGAGCATGATCGCACAGACCACGGCATACGCCGTGTTCTGCCCCGAGGCGAGCAAGGCGATGACCGACGGCAGCGTTGCCGGAAGTGCCAGCGTCGCGGTCGCGATGTAATCATCGTGAAACGCGTTCGCGCCGCCGATCACGACCACCATCACCCAGGAAATCGCGACGATCGCTGCCATGTCCGCGGGCGCCGTGCCGCAGGCCAGCGGCGCCATGCCCCAGGCGACGGCCGTCGCCCCGATGCAGGCGTAAATAACGAGGTTTCGGCGCCGCGAATCGAAGTCACGCGTTTCCAGCCAGATGAGGACCGCGGTTCGCGCGAGGGCAATGGCAACGAAGGCGATCCACCACGTCCACAACCAGGATTCAGCGGAAACCTGGGAAAAAAACGCCGCGAACACCGCGCTGATCAGCAGGTTTTGCAGGCTGTTGTAGCGCAACTGACCCAGCAGTAAATCACTCCGCGCGCGGATCGCCTGCAATTCGGCCGGACTCAGCATCGCTTGTCGAATCTCACTGTAACTCATTGTATTTTTGATTTTTTTATAACTCGCCCTGACGGCCCGTCAGGCGCAATCCTGACACCACCTCACAGGCTAGCGAATTTTGCTCACAGGAACGTTGACCGGCGACACATCCGGCACATCGCGGGTGGGCGGCGCGGCGCGCCGGCAGCGCGCCGAACTCAGTCGAAACGGTGATTCAGCGCGACGGAGAGGTTCCAGACATTCCATTGATTGTCACCATCGGCTTCGGTGATGGAATGCTGAGCGGAGACATCGACAGCGGTGAGCTTCGAGAGGCGGATTTTCGACCCGAGACGCAAGCCGTGGACCACCCCGTTCAGCCGCCAGGCGACGTTGTTCGGCCCAAAGACGCGATCGCGGGCCACGACCCGTCGCACCGCCAGCAGCTTCGCGGTGCGCGGGGAGCCGGTGACGACCCCGCCGTGCGTAAAATCGTATTTCAGGTAAGCGCCAAGCCGGCTGTTGACGCTGTATTCCGCGATGGCGTGCAGGGTCCCCGTGCGCAGTTCGTAGACTTCGCCCTTGGACGCATCACGATCACGTGCGGTGTAGCCGACCCGAGCGGCGATGCGGTCGGTAAACCGTTGACCCAGTTCGACGCCGAGGCGCGCCTCCGAGCCATCGCGAATATCGCTCGCGGCGTATTCGGCCAACTGGAAACCAGCGCTGAGCGCGAACCAGGGTGCATTGAATCCACTGAACGGCTGGATCAGATAGCTCAGGGAGGTGTCGGCACGCACGACGTCGAGGTCGCCGATATCCGTATGGATGTCCGTTTCGAGCCCGACCTTGGCGATAATTCCGTGGTTCGTCCCAAGCGCCCGACGGTAGCCGGCATCGCCACGCAACGACCAGATCCCGTCGCCTTCGGTCAGCCTGCCGCGTTCCGTGCGGTTCACATTGTCATCGTAGGTAAAGCCGGCGCGCGCATCGAATGTGATCGACTGTGCCGATGCACTGCCCGTCACGACTAGCGCAAGCGCCAGGGCGCCCTGGCGCCACCCGCGTGGCAAGTGGAGGTTCCGGTGTCGCATCGTTCGCACGGACTTCATTAATGAAAGTTTAAAAAGTGTAGTTTACTATATGAAATTAAACAAATATTTATCTATACTTAAGATTCATTCGAGGACAGTGTCATGGCCATTCTGATCCCGCGCTACGCACGTGAACCGTTCGATCCGAAACGTCGCACGTTGCTCGTCGCGGCACTCGAGGCCGGCGTGTTCGGTGCCGCGGCGCTACCACTGACGGCGACCCCGGCGGCGGCGGCCGTACTCGGCAACAATCCCGGACGACTGCCGCCGGGGCGGAGTATCTACACGCTCGAGGGATCGGCAACGATCAACGGCGCGGACGCATCGCTCGACAGCGCGATCAAGCCGGGGGACACGATCGAGACGGCACGCGGTTCGCGACTCATCTTTGTCGACCGCGGCAATGCCCACATCCTGCGCGCGAACAGTCGCGTGAGTTTGCCGCCGGCGAACGATACGGCAAACGTACTGCGCGTGTTCACCGGCGTCCTGTTGTCCGTGTTCGGGCGCCGCAAGCGACGGCTCGTCACGGCATCGGCGACGATCGGGATCCGCGGCACCGGTGTGTATATCGAGTCGGATCCCGAGGAAAGTTACATTTGCACGTGCTACGGCACGGCCGACCTGATGCCGTTCGAATCCGAGCTCGTCGAGGAGACGGTGTTCTCCGAGCACCACGACGAACCACGCTACGCCGTGCGTAACGGTGGCTCCGGCAAACGCTTCCGCCGCGCCCCGTTCAAGGACCATACGGACCTCGAACTCGCGCTGATCGAAGGCCTCGTGGGCCGCTCACCGCCGTTCTCGTTTATGCTCGACCAGTTCGATTCCCCGGCCGGTTCCTACTGACCCGCGGCGCCGGGCACCACCATCCGGAGACAGCATGATCCCCAGACGTTCCGTACTCTACCTGCCGGGCGCGAACACGCGCGCGCTGGAAAAAGCCCGCACGCTGGCGTGCGACAGCCTGATACTCGACCTCGAAGACGCCGTCGCACCGGCAAACAAGGCGGCCGCGCGGGCCAACGTAACCGCAGCCGTCAACGCGGGTGGCTTCGGCTATCGCGAACTCGTCGTGCGGGTCAACGGGCTCGATACGCCGTGGGGTCGTGACGACCTGCAGGCCGTCGCCGGGCTCGACGTCGCCGCGGTGCTGTTTCCGAAAGTCGACTCGGCGGCAGCGGTGCAGGATTTACTCACGGCGCTCGATGCGGCCGGCGGCGACAAGCTGCCCGTGTGGCTCATGATCGAGTCGCCGGCGAGTATCCTCAACGTACCGGCTATCGCTTGCGCCTCACCCCGGATCGGCGCGCTCGTCGCCGGCACGAGCGACCTCGTGCAGGCGCTGCGCGCACGCCATACCCGGGGCCGTGAAAACCTCGCCTTCGCACTGCAGCAATGCGTCACGGCGGCGCGCGCCGCCGGCATCGACGCGCTCGACGGGGTGCATCTCGATTTCCGCAACACCGACTCGTTCCGCGAGGCCTGCGTCGCGGCCCGCGACATGGGCTTCGATGGCAAGACGCTCATTCATCCCGCCCAGATCGACATCGCGAACGAATGTTTCGGCCCCGACCCGGCGGCCGTCGACCACGCCGAACGCGTGCTCGCAACGTGGCAGACGGCACTCGCGGAGGGTCGCGGCGTCGCGGAGCTCGATGGCCAGTTGATCGAAAATCTGCATGCGGCGGAAGCCGGGAGAACGCTCGCCTACGCGAGCGCGCTTGCCGCGCGCGATCGGTGACCGCGCCGGCACCCGTCGGACCAGGATCGTCGCGCTAACCGGCGGAGCTGATCTGCGCCGGCGCGTTTTCCTCGGCGATCAGCTTGTCGAGCAGCCACAATAACTTGTTCGGCCCCGCATCGAGCTTGATGTCGATCTTGTTCCCGTCCGGCCGTTCCTCGATGTTGCGTTGCTGCGCTTCGAGTATCGCCTTGTCTTCGAGAAAGCCGACGTTGACGGCGTCGAGGAACATTTCGCTCATGCCGGGCGCATCGGTCGATCGGTGCAGACCCCACGAATAGTAGTAATCGACGGTGCGCGCATCGCGCGGGGTCACCGCCTGCGAGGAATAGCTGTCGAGCAGCAACTGACCCGAGGCCTTGCCGTTCGCGGCGGTCCCCGGGGTCCACGCCTGGAAGTGCAAAATGAAATTGCACGGCAGCGTCATTTCGATCACGGCGTGCAGGTCGAACGTCGCGCCCGGCGGAAACACGTGTTGAAAGTACGTCGGCGGCGCGGCATTCGGCATCCAGAATTCCGTCGTCACCCCGCGCTCCGTCAGCGTGTGCTGCTTCTCCTCGGTGTACCAGCACGACGTACCGCCGAGCGTATTGCTGTGGACCCAGGCGACATGACTCAAATCCATCAGGTTCGCGATTTCGAGGCGGTAGCTCACATCGATCTGCACCTGGCCGGTCTTGATGTGCCAGTCCGGATGCTCCGGGCCAACGGCGAAACAAATCAGATCCGGATCGGCCTGCGCCGGATCCCCCATCCACACCCACACCCAGCTGTCGCGCACGACCACCGGAAATGTCCGCACGCGGGCGGCATCCGGAATCATCGTCTGCCCCGGAATTTCGAGACAGCGGCCATCGGGACCGAATTTAATCCCGTGGTAACCACAACGGATGTCGTTACCCTCCTTCATGCCGAGACTCAGCGGCGCCTGGCGGTGGCAGCAACGGTCCTCCATCGCGACGATGTCGCCGTCGAGCTTGCGGTAGAGCATGATCGGCTCGTCCGCGATGCGCCGCGTGACGAGCGCATCGCGACTCTGCGAGATATCAAACTCCCATCCGGCGCAATACCAGCAATTCTTCAGATACATCGGCTGTTACCTCTGCGGTGTGCGTAGCCCAAAACCGTGTGCGGATAACGGCAAGGATAGCCCGGGGGCGGTTGCCCGGCTTGCAGCACAGCGCGTAGAGTGTAGGACGACAGCGCACCGGGAGACCGCCATATGCTGCGATGCAACGACGAGTGGACGACGGCGCGCGTGCCACACCACCGGGCGATCGACTACTGGAACGAGGTGTTGTCGGAAAACGTCATCGAACTCGACGTGCAGAGCGACGTACCGCGCGGATTCGGCGGCCACATTGCCGCAACCCCGCTCGCCGATCAGGCCGCGTTCCTGATCTCCGCCCGCGACAATCAGCATGCCGTGCACGGGGGGCGCGCATCCGGTTCCGATCATTACGTGCTCATCCACATGCGCAGCGGCCGCATCGATCTGGCGGCGCGTGCGAGTTCGGCGCGTCTGAACATCGGCGACATCGTATTGCTGTCGGCGGCGGAAGCGTTCCGTTTCGATTCACCGGCGCGGACGAGTTCGCTCGTCCTGCAGTTCAACCACGACTGGCTGCAGCGGCGCCTGCCGCTCGCCGACGATTGCATCGGCCAACGGGTCGACGGACAAACCGGTTGGGGACGCACGCTGTCGTCCGCGCTGTGGAATATCGAACCTGCGGAAATTTCCGCCGGGCAGCAACCGCCGGCCGCGGTTGCCGATCAGGTCGCCGGCCTGCTCACGCTCGCGCTCGAACCGCAACGCGCGGCGAACCGCAGCGACACGCTGCTCACGCGTATTCACGACGTGCTGCGGCACCGGTTCGACGATCCGGCGCTGGATCCCGCCGACGTCGCCGCCACGGTCGGGATCTCGAAACGCTATTTACACCAGCTCTGCGCAACGACCGGTACGACGTTCAACCAGCGCTTGTTCGCCCTGCGCGTCGACCATGCCTGCCGCCTGCTCGGTAACCCCGGCTGCGATGCGCTTACGATCACGGAAATCGCGCTCGCGTGCGGGTTCTCCGATGCGAGCTATTTCACGCGTGTATTTCGCAAGCGCTGCAGGGTCACCCCGAGCGACTACCGCCGCGCGCGGGGGCCGGTGCCGGCACCGAACGCGACGGCTCAACGCTGAGCCGAGCCGGCTTTCCCCCGCAGACGCTCCACGTAAGCGGCGTACAGTTCGTCGAGCGCGCCGTCATAAAGTGCCGGCGGGAGTTCACCCGCGGTTTCCGCCACGGCCGTCGCGATCACGCTTTCGGCCAGCTGGCGCGCACGCCGTCTCCGCCGGCTGTTCGGATCGTCATGGGCCAGAAGCCATTCCCGATGTGCCGCGATCGCATCTTCGAGACCCGCGAGGTCGTTGTCGGCGGCGACCGTGAGGACGACCGGCGGCCGCCACTGCCCGGCATCATCGCGACCGAGCGCGAGCACGCCTTCGAGCGACGCGCGCATTTGTGCGGCGTTCGGCCGATCGGACTTGTTCACGACGTAGATATGCGCGAGTTCGAGGATGCCGGCTTTCATCGCCTGGATCGTGTCGCCGGATTCCGGCACGAGCACGAGCACCACGGTGTCGACGAGCGCGTGCACGGCGTGATCGGTCTGGCCGATACCGACGGTTTCAACGAGTACGTCATCGAAGTGATGCCGATCCATGATGTTCAGCATCTCGGCAACATTCGGCGTCAGCCCGTCGTTCGCGGAGCGGCTCGGTACGGAGCGGATGTACACATCCGGCGCGAGCGACAATTCATCCATGCGGATCCGATCCCCGAGTATCGAACCACCGGACACCGGGCTCGACGGATCGATCGCGAGTATGCCGACCCGGCGGTCGTCACGGCTGTAACGGTCCGCGAGGCGGCTGACGAGCGTGCTCTTGCCGGCGCCCGGCGGGCCGGTAAAACCGATCCGGGTCGCCGCCTGCGCCACCGGGGCGGGCGCAAGCGCGAGTATGGCCGCGGCGTCCGCGCGCCCCGCGGCCGACAGTTCGCGGCCGAGCTGGCGCCGATTCAGCGGTGGCCGACTCACCGCCGCGATCCGGCCCGCCGGGCGCCGGTCACACCGCGACTCATGCTTCGAGCGCCCGGTCGAGTTCGCTCAAGACCTCGTCGATACTCTGTTCGCTCGTAAAGATGCCGACCGCGCCGGCCGCGAGCAGGCGCGGCCGGTCTTCCGGCGGGATCGTGCCACCCATGAATACCTTGATGTCGGCCGCGTCGTTGTCCGCGAGTTTCGCCATGATGTCGTCGAGAATTTCATTGTGCGATCCGGACAGGATACTGAGTCCGAGCGCATCGACATCTTCGTCCACCGCCACCCGCACGATGTGATCCGTGCTCTTGCGCAGGCCCGTGTAGACGACGTCGGCACCGGCGTCGCGCAGCGCGAGCGTGATGATCTTCGCGCCGATATCATGGCCATCGAGACCCGGTTTCGCGACCAGGATCCGTTTACCTTTCAGGCTCATACAACAGTCTCCGTGTGCAGGGCGACTCAACCGGCCAGCGGCGGCTCTTCGAATTCGCCCCAATGGGATTTCAGCTCGCCGACCATCTCGCCAACCGTGGCATAGGCATGACAGCAGTCGACGAGGAACGGCATGATATTTTCGCCGTCGTTGCGTGCCGCCTGACCGAGGCGCGCGAGGCTGCGTTCCACCGCGGCGTTGTCGCGCTGATCACGGATCGCGTTGTAGCGCTCGATCACGGTGTCGCGCATTGCCGGGTCGAGCCTGAAGACCTCGCCGATATTCGCTTCCTCGTTGTCGCGTCGATACTTGTTCACGCCGACAACCACCCGCTCACCGGCGTCGGTCCGGGCTTTCTTTCGGTGCGCGGTACGCGCGATACGCATCTGGATATAGCCGTCTTCGATCGCCTGCACGGCGCCGCCGACCCTGTCGATGTCGTCCATGATCGCGACGATCCCGGCCTCCATTTGATCGGTCAGGTATTCGACGAAATAACTGCCACCGAGCGGGTCGACGGTGTTCGCGATCCCGCTTTCCTCGGCCACGATCTGCTGCGTACGCAGCGCGAGTTCCGCGCTCTGCTCCGTCGGGATCTGGAACGCCTCATCGTAGGCGCAGGTGAATATCGACTGCGCGCCGCCGAGCACGGCGGCCATGTTCTCGATGCCGACGCGCACCACGTTGTTCAGCGGTTGCGCCGCGGTGAGTGAGGATCCGCCACACACGACCCCAAAGCGGAACAGTGCGCTCTTCTCGTCCTGCGCGCCGAAACGTTCCGTGACGAGTTTCGCCCACAGGCGGCGCGCCGCGCGGAACTTCGCGATCTCCTCGAAAAAATCCATGTGCACGTAGAAGAAAAAGCTGAGCCGGCGCGCGAAGCGGTCAATATCGCCGCCACGCCGCACGAGTTCGTCGACATAGGCCACCGCATTGCTCAGCGTGTAGGCGATTTCCTCGACCGCGGTGCAGCCGGCATCGCGCACATGCGCACCGGCGATGCTGATGGCATTGAACCGCGGCGCCTGCTCGTTCGCGAACAGGATCGAATCGGCGACGAGGCGCATTGACGGTTTCACCGGAAAGATCCACGTCCCGCGCGCGACGTACTCTTTGAGGATGTCGTTTTGAATCGTGCCGGTCAGGGCACTGCGCGGCACCCCGGCCTTGTCGGCGGCAGCCATATACATCGCGAGAATGATCGCGGCCGTGCCGTTAATCGTGAACGACGTGGAAATCGCGGCGAGGTCTATATCGCGAAACAGGATTTCCATTTCCGCGAGATTCGACAGCGACACGCCGACCTTGCCCACTTCGGCGATCGCGATCGGATCCGTCGGGTCGTAACCGCACTGGGTGGGCAAATCGAGCGCCACCGACAAGCCGGTCTGCCCCTGCTCGAGCAGGAAACGGTAACGTGCGTTCGATTCCTCGGCGGAACCGAACCCCGAGTACTGGCGCATCGTCCATTTCCGGCCGCGGAAGCCGTCGGCAAAAATGCCGCGCGTGTACGGCGCCTGGCCCGGATCGCCAATGCCCGCGGGATCGACCATTGCCGACGTTGCGACCGCGGGGATCTCGATTCCGGACGGGGTCACGAACGACTCCGGAGAATGTGTGTCGCCGGCGCGTTTCGCGCCCCCTGTCGATTCAGCCGTCGTTGCCATAGTGTTGCCTCTCAAGCGGGATGTTGCAGCGTGCGAGCCGACGCGCGGTGTCCGGTCAACGGCGCGATGCAAACCTGTCGCGTCATGCTCGCGGTTCTAATTGCGCCGCGCTCGCGTGCAGCGCCGTGACTATCGTTCGTTCGGCCGCGCGTATGCGTTCGATCGGGCCGGCCACCGCGAGCGCGATGGGATCGCCACCGAGTTGTGCGCCGCAGGCGATCGCCATGACTTCGGGTACGTTTTCGCCGACCGTCGTGAAGTAGCCGCGCTCGCGTGCGCGTTCGAGATCAGCGAGCAGCGCCGCCGGATCACAAATCGTGTTCTCCGTGTACCGCTGCAGGGGCAGCGTGGCAACCGCGTCGGCGAGGTTCGGAAAGCCCGCGAGCAGCGCTTTGCCGATGGCGCTCGAATGCAGCGGCTTCATCGCGCCCGGCACGGTCGAGTAGCGAATGCTGTGGATGCCTTCCACCGCCGCGACATACACAACCGCGTTGTCCTGCAGTCGTCCGGCAATCACGGTTTCGCCGGTCACGTCGCGGAGTTGTTCCATCGCCGGGTCGAGCTGCCGCGCCGCCGGATCGTTCGCGGAAATAATTTCCGCATGCCACAACCAGCGCCGGGTCGGGTAAAAGCCGCGGCGCTGGCCCAGCGAATACACATAGCCGCGCCGCTGCAACGTGCGCACGAGTTCAAAGCACGTGCTTTTCGGCGCGCCGAGACGGCGCGCGAGCTCCGGTAGCAATAGCGGTTTTCCGCTCTCGCTAAACGCCTCGAGCAGGTCCAGCGTGCGATCGGCTGCCGACATACGTGTAGCTCATTGGTTCATTATTTGGAACTTATAATTGCATATCCGGACTTATTTGCAAACCCGGAACGTTGTATCCCGGTGCGGCGGCGCCCTGCGTTCGTCCCGGGACCCCGGAACGCGGCGCGGCGGCGCGGTATACTGGCGCTTGTTGTATTACCTGCCTCGCCGTTCATGTACTTGCCCGCAACCCCCTGCCTCGCCCTGATCCACCGCCGCTGCATCGCTGCCGGCCGGAACCGTTGACATGACGAATCGCTCCGCGACTGTCGCGCGCCTGCGCGCGCGGCTCGCCGCCACCGGTCGCCGCACGCGGATCGCGGCGGCGCTGACCGCCTTGTTCATCATTGCCGTCGCCATCGGTTTCCACCCCGACGTGCAGAAAAAACTCGTCCTCAGGTTTGCCGGCCCGCTGTTCGAACAGCTCGAATTCGAACGCATTCACATCCTGCCGTGGTCGGTGACGCTCGAACGCTTCCGCGCGGGTTACGCGGGCGCCACGTTCAGCGGCGACACGCTCGCCGCCCGTTTTTGCCTCAGCTCGCTGATCGGGCACACGGTCGCGGTAAAGGTGCTGTCGGCGCGCGGTATCACGGTCGATCTGCGCGAGTTCACGCCGTCGCCTTCGCCGCCACCGGCCGGACCGTTTCCAGGCGTGTTTGCAAGCCTCGACCATGGCTTCGATTTCAAACTCCGCGAGGTGAACATCGACGCGTACGTGCAGCTGAGCGCTAACGACATACTCACGCTCACGATCACCGGCGGCGACATCGCGCCGGACACGGCCGGGGCACTCGCGTTTGCCGGTCGCTACACGGCGCAGGCCACCGACACGATTGATTTCTCCGGCAACATCGAACTCGACCAGCTTGATCGCGGACGTTTCAACGCCATCGGGATACACGTCGATTCGAACACAGGCCTCGCGACCTTGCCGCAAGCCGAGCACCTGCGCCTCGCCGTGACGCTGCAACCGACTGCCGATCCGACTCGCCGCGCGATCGCAAGCGACGACGGCGAGGTGCATTTCGAGCCGCAACCCGAATCGATCAACGTGAAACTGTTCAGCCACGATGGCCTTGGTGGCGCACGCGCCGAGTTCAGCCTGAACGCCCTGTACGACGGACTGAACGGAACGCTTGCGGGACCCTACACGCTGACCAGCAGTGATCGGCTCGTTGCGCCGTACGCCGGCGACAGTGCGTTGCCGGGTTTTACCCAGTCTGCCGAGGGTCACGTGTTCGTCGATACACAAGACGGCAGCGTCACCGCGAACCTCGACAGTCACGCTGACATCACCGATCTGCAGCGCGTGCTCGGACCGGGATCGCAACTGCCGTCCCGGGTCAGTCTCGAACAGCGGATCGCGGTGAAACTCGCGGACGGCGCACTTGAGATTTCGCGCCTCGACAATCGGCTCATCGACGACGAACAGAACACCGTGATCGCCTCGGCACTCGCGCAGACCTTGAGCGTGTCGCTCGACGATCCGCTCGCCCTGCTCGCCCGTGAGCAACAGTTGCTGAGCCTCGATGTGACGGAGCTCCCGCTCGGCTGGCTCGACGGGATGGCGCCCGAAGTCATCATTCGCGGCACGGTCGCCGCGACCCGGTTCGAATTGTCGAGTGATGCCGACGGGGTCGTGCGCCTGGCGCCGACGGCACCGATGATTATCGACGGTATCGCGATCGAACGCGGCGGCACCCCGCTCGCCGATGGCCTGCGACTGGCCATGTCGCCGCGGATCGTGCGTGACGACAGCGGCCTGCACGCATCGCTCGACGACCTCACGGCAAGCTCGAATGAGCTCGCGATCGCCGTCGTCAAACTTACCGCGAACATGCCTGCCGCGACCGACGGTACCCAGGCAACGGATCTGCAGCTCAGCGGCAGGTTCGATATCGATCCGCTGCTGCAACAACCGGGTTTCACCTCGCTGCTCACGGACGTGTCCCTGCCGCAGGCGCTGTCGCTGCACATCGACGGCAAGCTGAAACTCGCCGGTGACACGATCCGCATTCGTGCGCTGAAGGCACGTTTTTCGCAACCCGATCGCGACGACCTCGTGCGCGCCGAAGCGAAGCAGACGTTCACGATCAATACCTCGGCCGATGGCGCGCAGATCAACAACCCGGCAGGCGAGCTCGCCGCGGTATCGATCAGCGATCTCGACCTCGCGTGGCTGTCACCGTTCCTCGATCCCTACACGATCGGCGGACGCCTGAGCCAGGCCGCGTTCTCGCTGCAGGCGCAGGACGGGGGCGCGCTCGTCCTCAGCGCGAACGCGCCGTTGCGGCTGAGCAATCTGAACGTTGCGAATGCCGGCGAGCCGGTGCTCGACAATATCTGGGCAAGCGTACAGCCGACGATCGAATACGCGCCCGCGCGCACGGTGCTGCGCTACGAGGGGCTGCAGATTTCCGGCGGCAAGCGTCATATCGCCGGCGGTGCCGGCGAGGTCACGTTGACCCCGCGTCCCGATCAGACACCGGAGATCAGCGCCGACGGCGAACTCGAAATTGCCGTCAACGCACTCGGCGGCCAACCGCTCATTGCCGCCATGCTGTCCGCGCGCGACTACGCGACGTCCCTGGCGACGAATTTTCGTTACCGGGTGAAGTACACCGGCGAGGTGATCGAACTCGAACGGCTCAAGCTCGATTTGTCGCTCGATCAAACGCGTTACCTCGGCGTCGAGAGCGAATCGGGATTGACGATCCGGCCGCAACTCGAAGCGGGCGACAATCTTGCCCGACACGCGGTCGGGGAAATTCGCCTCGAGATCGATGCGCTCAGCGCTACCGCGCTCGGCGACGTGTTGCCGCTGAGCGGCATTGCGTTCGATCGCATCGACGGGATCGTGCGCCTGCGCTCGGACGGCGGGCGCCTCGTCGCCCGTTCCGATGATCCGCTGCAGGTGCGCAATGTGCGCATCACGGACCCCGACGGCGTGGCGATCCTCAAGCCGTTTGACGTGACGACGTCGGCAACCGTCGAAGCCGTCGGGCAAACGCTCGATCTCGCGCTTGATTCGCTCGCGATCAATTTCCACGGCAACGAACAGCCGGGCCTGCATGGCTCGCTCAGTGCACGCATCGAGCCCGAACGGACGATCGCATTGCAGCGCCTGCGCGCGGATTTCACCGGCGATGTGCCGCAATTGCTCGACCATCCGGGAGTACTGCCCGGCCATGCGCTCACGAACGGTACGCTCGGCATGACGATCGCGGTGGAGCCGGACGGAAACATCACGGCGAAGACCCTGCTCGACGGGCTCGCGAGCCGCGAAACGCTCGCGATCCATACGATCGCCATGCCGCTTACCGGCAATATGCGACCGGACGGTCGCGGCTTCGATATTTCCATGCCGCTGATCGGGACCGGTAAATCCGGCGTCGGCAATGCGCTGATCGTCGGCGAATATATGCCGGTAAAAGGCGAGCCGTCGACGCTACGCCTGCAGATCTCGAGCGAACTGTTCTACCTGAACGATATGCTCGCCGCGATCGATGGCATCAGCCGCTCCGCGCCGGCGCGCGCACCCGCCAAAGCCGGCGACGAATCCGCCGACAAGACCGCCGCCGCGCCGCTCGTGCTCGACGAAACGGCCGACGCCGCGGCATTCTGGGACGTGCTGCCGTACACGACCGAAGTCGAATTCGATTTCCGGAAACTGTTCTACAGCGACTATCTCGCGTTCAACGATATCAAGGGCAGCGCCGAACTGACCCGCACGGCGCTCGTATTGAATGCGTTTGGCGCGCGGTTCCACGACAGCCCGATCACGCTCGACGGCGGCCTCACGTTCACCGCGGGCGAAGCGGCACCGTATACCGCAAAACTGCGCGGGAAGATCGCGGATTTCGATCTGAACCAGTTCTTCACCGAACTCACGCCGAACGAGGAATCGCGCATCGAAGGCCTGTTCAGCGTCGATATCGCGATCGATGGCACGTCGCCGAATGCGGCGCAGTTTCGCAATCGCCTTCTGCTCGATCTGAAAATGAACAGCCGCGACGGACTGTTCCGGCCGCTGCCTGCAGGCGGTACGTTGATGGTGAGCGCGTCCGATGCGCTCGGCATTGTCGGCGAAGGTCTGTCGTATGTGCCAACCGGTGGCTTCGGGGCCGGCGCGGTGTCGCGTCTCGTCAATTACATCGCCGTCATCGACTACGATGTCATCGATATCCACATCACGCGCGACACCTCGCTCGATCTCGTGATCAAGCGCTTCAATATGCTCAGTCCGAACATCCGCATGAGTGCGAAAGGCGCGATCGCGCACGAATACGGCAAAGACATTATCGACAGCCCGCTCGATGTGGTCGCGCATCTGAACATGACGGGCAAGGGCGCGGCGATTCTCTACAGCATCGATCTGCTCGAAGACGAGCAGGACAAGTACGGTTACTGGAAGGGACCGGAGTTCCGCATCTCGGGCTCCGTTGCCGCAACGGAATCGAATTTCGCGGAGATCATCGAGCGTGCGAGCGACGGCGCGATCAAGGGCGGGATCACGCGACCGCTGTCGGGGTTTATCGGTAACATCAAGTACCGCTGGTTCGGCAACGAGGGCGAAGCCGAAGCGGCCGCGCAGGATGGCGGCAACGTGCCGGCCGCCGCGCAACCCACCGACTCACCCTAATCCGGAACCGGGTGCGCCGACCCGCAGGCTAGCGTCGTTCGAGCGCGAACAGCGGTATCTGACGACTCGTTTTCGCCTGGTAACTCGTATAGGGCGGGAACAACGCCTCCATCTGCCTCCAGATCCGCGCCCGTTCGTCACCTTCGAGCACGCGCGCCGTGACGTCGACCGTTTCCGTGCCCACCTGTACCCGCGCATTCGGCTCGGCGATTAAATTGAAATACCAGCCCGGCTGCGTATCCGCGCCGCCCTTCGAGGCGACGATGATGAAGTTGTCGCCGTCGACGCCGTAGATCAACGGATGCGTCAATTCACGCCCGGACCGGCGTCCGCGCGTGTGCAGCAACAGGCACGGCAGCAGGCCGTTGCCGCCGGCCGCGGTCGAGTCCCACATATGGCCTTGCTTACCGCCGGATTCCTCGTAAATTCGCAGATGATCCGCGATCCAGCCGGGCAAGCGGCCTGCCTCTACGTCGCGTATCGTGCTGTCCACGTCAATTTTGCTCATTGTCCCCGTCCTCCTGCAGCGTGCGTAGCTTTTGTGTTGTCGCCGGGTTCGCTCCCGGATTTTGTGCTGTGCCGTGGTGAGTCGCGGATTGTAGCCGATGACGGGTCGCCTCCGCGTCGATGGTCCGTCCGGGCGCGACTGAACGTCGCCTGTTCGCTTTGCCCGGGTTCGCGCTCCGCGTGCCGCCCGGCTTCAGGCGCCGCCCGCATCGGCATTTACGACCAGGAAATCGAGCTGGTTCGTATCGAGAACCGGGATCCCGGTGCACCGTCGCACATCGAGCCGCTCGGCGAATTCGTTATCGATAAATATCGCCCCGTCGGGATTCGATACGCACGTTGATTTCTTCGTTCCTGGCGCGACGGCATGAATATTTTCGAACAGCCCCGCTTCGATGCCGGCGCGCGAGAGCGTTGCCGGGATATCGTGCTCGTGTCGCGAAATAATGCTGACCCGGATCCCCGCTGCGGCGCATCGCTCGAGAAATGTCGTGACGTAATCCACCCGCCTGTTGTCGATGATCAGCGTTTCATCCAGATCGACAAAGACGTGCTTCAACTCGAAGCGGTACCTCAGTGCCGCATTGTCCACAACCGTCAGGTGTCCGGGATCGACAAAATGGAAAATATCGAAACGTCGTTGCAGGTAGTCCTGGATATAAAGCAGCGGGATATTCACCCCGACGGCGCGGTACGCGCTCCAGTGATGGCACGCGCGGTCGAAGCCAACGACGGTGTAGTCGCCCGCACGCTGACGGCGAATCTCACAGGACATCGATCCGCCGAAGCGCACCTGCGCCAGCGCCCGGTGCAACTCGGCGTGAAGCCCTGGCTCCACGCCGTGCGCGAGCGGCACCCACACGCTGCGATCGGGGCTGCCGCTGGCGCCGATGAATTTCGTTTCGCCGCCGCGCGTGCGGAAAAAATCGAGCCTTAAATAGCCGGGCGGCGCGGCAATATCGGCCAGCACACATGCCGATTCGAGCGCTGCGTCCAGGTTCTTGCCCGCGCGCGCGAGTGCTTCGTGGATCCGCGCCGGGATAGCTGGCCATTGATCCGCCAACGCCGGACCGGGTGGTGGCGGATCCGCCGCGCACTCGCCGTCCGTGACCGACATCACGAGATCCGCCTGCTGCCTGATGGCGTGCGCCGCGTGCTCATCGGCAATGTCCGCCCACGTGACCCACGGTGCGGCGGGATCCGGTGATCGATCCGAGATCACGGCAATCCGGCAGTGCGTCGAAAAGCGCAGCGATCGGTACACTTCCACGAATGCCGCGGAATCTTCGCCCGTCAGCGCGAGACGAAAATAGTCTGCGCGACGCGCGCTCACAGATAGCCGTACCGCGTGAGCGTCTGCAGATCGAACCCGTGTTCCGTCAGGCGCAAATTCGACGCGCGGAACGCCGCGAGAATGCTCGCCCGCTGTTGCGCCGTCAAAAACGGCACGAGCGTGCCGTTGCGGGTGAGGTAGCCGTCGGCGCGCTTTTCCTTGCGGTTCAGATGCGCCGTATCGAGGTGCCGCGCGACGCGTTCGATCGGCATCCGCATGACGCGCGCGACGTGCTGGTAGAACGCGGCGGGATTTTCCATCCATTCCTCGAACATCACAACGCTCACGTGGTCGGGGCCGAATGTCTCCTCCAGCATCCCGATATAGGTCGCGAACTCATAAATCTGATAGCCGTGAACATCGACGTCGCCGCGTTCGTCGAACAGGATGTTGACGTTTTTGTACGTGACGAGATTGTATTCCTCGACGAACTGCGAGAGCAGCAGATCGGCCTGGTTGCGCAGCACGACGAGCACGTCGATGTCGGCGCCCGGATGTCGCGACCGTAACGCATCGCGGATCCGGGCGGGAAACTGCCGGGGGTCGACCGCTTCGGCGCCGAAGTTGTTACGCCGCAGACGCACCGGCGCGGTGAAACTTTCATCGGAGAGCACGCAGAGCCTGTCACCGGCATCCGCGAAATCCAGCGAGGTCTCGAGCATGTCCTGGCCGAGGAACAGGCGGCTGCTCGGCCGCCGGTCGAGCGGTTCGTTCGGATCGTCTTTCCGCCACATCCTCAAGGCGACGAGACCCTGCCGTTCGAGGGACAGAAACAAGCCGTACTGGAACGTGGACGAACCGGTCTTCGGGAAGCCCGGGTGGAGCAGGATCCTCACGCCTCAGCCGCCATTGACGTGCCATCCCCATCGCTTCAGGTAGCCGCCCCCGACGAGCGCGTGCTGCAGTCGTTCCAGCATGCCGTCCAGCAGGACCGGTTCGTAAGCGAAGTGCTGCCGCTCGAACGCGATATCGTAGACGGCGCTCTTGTAGGTTTTTTTCTCCGGCCGGTAAACGAACGTCGGCTCTTTGCCCGGCGGCGAGAACACCTCGCCGATGCGGCGGACGAAACGCTCGGTCGTCACCCCCTCCCCCGTGCCGACGTTCAGGGTGCAGCTTGCGTGCGAGGATTCGAGGCAGGCATCGACGAGCGCGATCAGGTTGTCGATGTGCACGTAGTCGCGGCGCATCGTCGGGTCGCCCCAGATTTCCAGCGTGTCGCCGTTCAGTGCATCGCGGATGATTTTCAGGAACGGCATGAGCTCGGGCTTGCCGTCGTGCAGGTAGTACGGCTCTTCCGGCACGAGAAAGATCATCGGCAGTCGCAGATTGAACACGCGCATTGCGTGCACCGTGCCGAAGTAATCGCCGATCATTTTCGCGCTCGTCTTCGAAATCGCATACATCGCATGGTCGCCGGCATAGTTGATCGAAGGCGGCAGGTCGTGGGTGAGCGCGGTCTCGCCGGACCAGTAGTTTTCGTAATCGCGATGCGTGGTTGCGTACAGATACCGCGCGACCCCGGCGTTGCGGCAATATTCCAGAATGTTGAAAACGCCGCGGATGTTGATGTCGACATACTGGCGATACGTTGCCGCGCGATCCGTCGCTTCCGACACCGGGAGAATACTCGGCTGCACCCCGGCGAAGTTGATCACCGCGTCAAAGCCATCAGGCAGACGCGAGAACAATGCCTCGTCGCAGATATCGCCCTGATAAAAACGCTCCGCCATGAGCGCGTCCTGCGGTACCGAGCGCGCAACCGCATGCACGTCATGACCGCGGCTCGTCAGGTGTCGGAAGCACGCACGCCCGCAGTTTCCGGTGGCGCCGAAGATCAGAATTTTCATGGTCGCTTGCTCGCGAACTCCTTCAGGATTGCGCGTACGGTGGACCCGCTTGTGCCTGCGCGTGGTCGATGATCGCATAAGCATCGAGCATGTCGCGAATCTGCGCGACCCGGTTCCACATCATCACATCGACGATCGACAGCGCGCCAACGAAGCCTTCTCTGCCCTGCGCGTAGGATTTCAGCGCGGGCCGGAGGAAACGCAGCGCGACGCCGCGCGCGCTGAACTCCGCGGCGCGAAATATTTCATGGCCCCCTGCCGGGTTCACGTAGTCACTTGCGCCGAGGTAGCTCGCCGTCTCCAGGGCCCACTGGCCGGGGTGCGTGATCGAGGTGCGGTCGTATGCAAGGTTCGAGGAATATTCGTAGTCGAAGCTTATCCCGAGGTAATCACACACGGACTGCAGCGCGGATACGTTCCATTGCGCAATCGACTCACAATCGGCGTCGAGGCAGCGGGCAACGAGCGCGCTGACCTCTTCGTAGCAAGGCGCCCGGCGATAAGACGACAGCTTGCCGAGGATCGATTCTTTCCATCCCCGGTCGCGGTCAATCTTCACTTCTCTGATCAACGACCCGAGTGGCGCGCGGTGCACCGGTATCGACAAGTACTGCCATTGCTTCGCGGGTTCCGGATGCAGAATCCGGTTGCGCGTGACCCACGATTTCCGCACGAACTGCGTATCGTCGAACACGACCCACTTGTCGCAATGGTGGATCAACTGAAAGTAACCGAGATAAGGGAACGCGTAGGGCTGCATCATGCCGAGTTTCATGCGCCGACCCTCCGTTCGCCGCGGCAACCGTCATCGTGGCGCCGAATCCGGCCGGCAATGCCCCTCGCAAGCACTATTGGCGGTGCCAGGGCGGGCTGCCCGGGTGTTGCCACCGTGCTGTCACGGTCCCGCCCGGTCGCAAGGTCAGCCGCGATGACCGTGGCCTCCCCGGTTGCGTTCATCGTTGTGCGTGCGGACCACATCGCGTGGCTGTCTGAAGCGCGTCCGCATTGGCATGAGCCGACGCCACGCCGTCATGCGATGCCGATCCCCTGATCGAGCATATCCTTGCGAAATTCCATGTATTGCACGTTGTAATGCAGCAGTCGCTCGTGGGCTTTCAGCAAGACGTCATTGTAGTTCGCGATCCCGCGCCCGGTTTCGTGCAAATCGATCACATCGAGTACGTGCGACGTCCAGCTCGAGACCTGCTTTTGCAGCATGCGTTCGCGGATCAGCATTGCCTCGCGCTCCGATCCCGCGTTGTTCAACTGGATCGCGAGCGTCACATTGCGGTCGTGGTTGCGCCATTGCAGCAAGGGTTCGGAGACGTACGCGAGTTTGCCGAGCAAGGCCGCGCGGAACGACAGAATGTCGTCGACCGGCCGGGTGCCCTTGCGTTTCGGGCCGAAGATCTCCCAGATGTCGCTGTGCCAGGCGATGGAAAACCCGGTGCCGACGGCACAGTAGCCGTTCGCGAGGAACGCCTCGAGCGACAGGTCCGGTTCCTCGACGACGTCACGGTACACGTGGAGTGCTTTGCCCTCGCTGTCGATGACTTGCGCATTGCTCGACAGCACGAGCGCGCCGGTGCGTTCGTGCAGGGCAACGAGCGAAGACACCCGGTTCGGGTGCTGAATGTCATCGCCGTGAGCCATAACCACAAGCCCGGATGGCAGTTTCGGCAGGTTGACCACGAGGTGATCGAGAAACAGGTTCTCCTCGTTTTGCCTGAACGTCACGTTGTGTGGCCCGCAATAGGCCGCGAGTTCCTCGTTCACGATGGCGACGGTCGCGTCGGTCGAAGCATCGTCGGAAATGAAGATGGTGAGCGGTTCGTAATCCTGCGACAGAACGCTCCGGAGCGCGTCGCGCACGTACGCTTCCTGGTTGTAGACGGGCATGTAGACAGTGACCATCGGGCGATCCTGCCACTTCGCGGAAGTGTCTGTCGATGCGGGCTTCGGGGTCGGACCAACGTATCTTTCTGATTTGCCGCCAGTTCCGCCAGCAATTCTTACCCTGGCCGCCCTTAGAAGCGAAAAATGCGCGCCTGACGTGCGGCTAAGCGATCGGTAACGGTACCTGGCGATTTGTATCGGGGCCTGAATTCGAGGCTAACGCCGAAAACCGCCGTTAGCACGAGAAAAAACGCGGTTGTTCCAATGACCTGAGTTGGTCCGACCCCATTCACGCGCATTCACGCGGGGCATTTTTGGTTTGGCGGAGAGGGGGGGGATTGACAGAGAAAGCGAAGACTCGCTTTTTCTACCCCTTCGGGGCGCGCTAAAGCGCGTCCAAACATCCTTCGGATGTTTGTCGAACCGAAGGGTTCTCTTCATGCCAACCGCGAACATTCCAGATTCCGGCGCGTCAAGGTCAATCCATCGACTATAGGTGCGTGCGGTAAACGCCCAGTCGGTATGTCCCAACTGCTTGCTTACCCACATGACATTCTCTCCTGCCATTAGGAGCATAGATGCGTACGTGTGACGGTGTAACTACCCCATGATTCATTGAATGACATGACGCCGACGGAGTATCTTCAAGCGGCCTAGGATTCTACGATGATGTGGCTCTAGGTTCGGGGTTGTTACACGAGAACTGATGGCACAGAGCGGCGTTTTCCAGCTGCAACGACAACGGAGAACGAAGTCTCGGCGTGAGCGACGAAAACAGAAATGAGAGGATCGGACCCATATAGACGAGGGTGGACAACGGCAGCAGAATTTTCAATAAAATCAACTACCATGGGTTATCGGGCCCCATAGGTGGGAATTACCATTCTATCTCTGGCGCCCTGTCTGGCCGCCAAAGGATCGCTATTCGCGGGCATCTCCTCCGGCGCCGTACTTGTAAGATGGAAACTGAAAGCCCGGACGCAGAACGTCCTCATAGTGCGTCTGCAGATAAGCGACCAGATCCGTCAGCTGGGTGACCGTCAACCGATCGTTGTAGTTCGCCATGAGCGACTTGCCGTCTTGAGTAATGTTCTCGGAGAAGTACTGGGGCGCCAGTCGATGGGACGGATTCACAACCGAGGTGACAAGCTGGCTATAGGACATTCGCCGCCCTGTCTTACTGCCCAGGCGAACGCGCACACCCCCCGCTTCCGCGCCTTCCTCAAATTCACCGTCGCCCACTGCATGGCAGCTGGTACAGCCGACTGATGCGAAAAGTGCTTCCCCCCTGGCCGCGTCGCCGGCCGGCAGGTGGATCTCTTCCTGCCACTCTTCGCCGATACTGCAGCCCGTCAGGAGGCCGATGGCCGACGCCAGAAGAATTAATCTGAAAAAGTTACGCATAGGAACGTCCGAGGAGTGACACCAAGGCACAGTTTCGCAGACGCGCAGAAAAATTTCTAATGAATCTGTTAATTGAGGAATCCGGCGGCAGCTCTTGGCCTGTTTCCGCCTCAGAAGGGAAGCCGCGCCAACGTCCATTGTCTTGTGTCACCGTTCCCGAAACCAGGCAGTGCAGCGGGCAGTTCGGTGCCCGAAGCTCTCTTTAGCGATTTCTATTCTGGAAGTGGTGTTGAGAATTTGGAGGGACTGGACAGGCCAATTAGTTAACATTGCTCACAATAATCTCTGCTCGAATCGCCGTCTTTTCTTGGGTTCTTCAACTCGGCCAGCCGCGGGCTCCGTAACTGGTTGCTCAATCGGGTCCTGGTCATCTGGACCATTAATTGCAGGCGTTCCAAAGCGGATCAATTCAACCGGGGAATTATCCGGCCACCTGGCCCAATTTACCCTGACAGCGCATCGTGATTTGATACCGGAAGCGATCCACGACACAACGCTGTATGCGAACGAACAATCGCGCCGAGTTATCGCATCAGCCGACGCGGGTGAGAGAGCGGGTCATTCGCCGTTTCAAATCGATGAAGCAGGCGGAGCGTTTATGCGCGTTCACGCATCAGTTTACAATTTGTTAAATCTTCGCCGTCACCTTATATCGGCGAAGGATTATCGGTATTTTTGTTCGCGCGCATTTACGTCCTGGGATTATGCCGTAGCGTAGGCGCCGAGAACTCCGCAATTTCTCTAACGTCGAATAGTCAAGTTGTCAGTACCCTACGAACGAATCGCGACACGAGCTATCAGCTTTTTTTGCTTTCGGAAACACAACCCGATCCAGCTGGATTTTGCATACTCTGTCAGTGCTGTCATCGGGAAAAGACATAGCTACAACAGCACCACGCTCATCGCCGCCCCCACGTAGATCACGAGCACGAGGAGGCTTTCAAATCCCATCCGCGCAATGCCGTAACGCTCCCGCCGCAGCAGACCCAGCAGCAGGATTCCGGTAAGCAAAATTGCGATCGCGGTCCAGACCAGTTGCTGACCCGTGATGGCGTGGTAGATGGATCCATCTCGGTAGGCAACGTCGGCGGCGGCGATGACCATCACGTTAAAGCAATTGGTGCCGAGGATGTTCCCCACCGCCAGAGTAAGCGCGCCAAACCGGATAGCGGCGAGCGTGGTTACCAGCTCAGGCAGCGACGTGAACACGGCGGTGAGCAACGTACCGACAAGGGTCTGAGACAGCAGTGTTCTATCCACCAGCGTTTCCGCCGAGCTCATCAGCAGCCAGCCTGCCGCGCTTGTAATCAGCGCGAGCAAAACAAACGAGAACCATAAGCCTGACAACGACTTGCCGTGAGCTCGACGTTCGTCAGGCTTGTCTTTGACAGTTTGCTCAGTGTGCCTCGGGTGCCACATGGGCTTGTCAAGATCCCGTCGCACCAAACGGTAGCCGAACAGGTAGGCTACCAGCAGTACAGGTGTCGCGGGATGCACGCCCAGTACGGCGAAGGTCGGAGTCAGCATCGCTAGCAGGGGTATCGTCAGGAGCACGATGAAAAGAGCCGCCTGGATCAGGTTACCGGAGGAGGCAGCTGCGTGCTCGAGATTGGCCCTTCGGTAGGTGAGGTCCCCCACGGCGAGGAATGCCAGATTCACTGCCATACTGCCCAGGACGTTTCCCATACCCAGCTCGGCGTAGCCGTCCGCGGCGGCCGTCAATGTTGCAGCGAAATCCGGCAGCGAGGTGACGCCGGCCAGAAACAGCCCGCCCATCAGCGCCTCACCCCAGCCTGTCTTGTCTGCCAACTGGTCCGCGTAATCGGTTAGCCGGATCCCGCACAGAGCGATGACCGCCGCAGCGCCAATGAACACCGCAACGCTGACAGGGAGAGAATCAACCATCAAATCCGCTCTCGGTGTAGTGGTCCTGCAACATACGAGCGTTTCGTGCTCGTCACGACCTGTGCCCACTCGAAACCGGCAGTAACGGGGTCACAGTATCTCGCCGCAAGCGCTTCGTATGGTGAGCTTCCTCCAGAACAACGGATGCCAAAATCAGGCCGCATGACACCGGCCCAAATCCGCGAGTGATACACATCCCGCGGACGGATGTCGTCGCTGTCGATTGTAAAGCGCTTCAATTTACTCTACGAGACTCCGGCGGGTTTGCGCGTGTGCGACGGTCTTCGCCGTTCAAGAGCTCGGTTTTGCAGGTGCTCAAGGTGCTTTCAGCGACCACAATATCTGTGTGATTCATAGACATCGTTTGATCATTATGGGTGACGATAGACGATCGAATCAAAGCCCGATCGAAAGTGGTTGGAGCGATATCGTCAGACGCGTAACGTAAATTCAACTTATCCGCGATGCGGTACCTCCAGGCCTACTTTGCGAAGGTGGCGGCTGTGGGCGTAGTCGGCGGCCCAAATATCTCGTCGAAAACAAAGTTCGGTGGCCCCCAAGAGCGGCTAATACCCGCCCTCCGCAAGAAGCGGAAACGTGCGTTTTGACGCATTCAGAATGAATTATTTCGCCTTCACGATTCGCCACTTCCCCTCGTGACAATCCACCAAGTCCTAGTGCGCCAAAAAAGCTCCGCCGCTGAAACGGATTCGACGCAAGGAAACTTACTCGCGCTACGAACGTCCTAGTCCCGGAAAGCGCGTACAGATGGACGCCACGAAGGTCGGTGCGCAATTATTCCAATACTCGGCAATAGACGACGGTATACGATATCGAGTGCTGCGATTGTTTCCCCGGACGCTCAACCGCGAACACACGGCAATTTCTTGGCCCCGCCGTCGATGAAAATTCCATTTCCGATACAGAGCCTTCAGACAGACCGCGAACGTAAGTTTTTCCCTGTGAAGATTCAAAAAAGCTTCGTGAAATACGACATTAAATTTCGCCCTATCCGCCTGCGGCCACCGTAATTGAATGGCAAAGTGAAACGTTTCGTCGATCCCGAGGCTGCGCGGATCAGCGGCTGGTACGTCGTCGTTCGCCTGGAAGATTCGCGCGAAGCGACCTTCAAACAGCTGCTCGTCGAGGAAGACCGCCAGTTTCTAAAGGCTGTTAATCCCTACCGGCCTCAGAGAATCATCAAGGCACATGCGAATGCGACGATCCGTGGTTTCGTCGTGTTGAAGAGCGAGGCGGCGTGAGCCGTATCGTTGTCCGAATCTATTCACGGCACACTGCGAAGTATCGCAATGCCATCAGCGTTGTTCTTAGCCGGTCGACTGGCACGTTTTCAGTCTGCCCGGTGTCACGCGTTGTGCGCACCCCTCCGCTGCCGAAGATGACGGATAGCCCTTTGGTGGTAACATCGCCAGGAAATCGCCGAACGCGAGCCACGTCGCATCTTCGATCCGGCACTGTCGACGCGTGGGTAGCGCTCAGCTGCTTTGTTTCCGGGCTTCCGGAAGCAGACATGGATTGATGATGCTGTTTCCCGACATATTCACAGAGATGGCCGTACTGCTGCTAATCGCTGCAGTTGTGGGGGCGCTCGGCGTTAGCCTACGCCAGCCCTTGATCGTCGCGTTTATCGCGGTCGGCATATTGGTTGGTCCATCAATACTTGGTTGGGTAAGCGCGGACGACCAGATCGACCTCTTGGCGAAGTTCGGGATCACCCTGTTGCTCTTCGTTGTCGGCCTCAAACTGGACCTGCATATCATCCGTACTATGGGACCGGTCGCATTGGCAACCGGGCTCGGCCAAGTGGTATTCACCAGCGTCATCGGCTACGCGATCGGCTGGGCCTTTGGCATGATGCCGGTCACCGCTCTGTATGTTGCTGTCGCGTTGACGTTCTCCAGCACCATCATCATCGTCAAACTACTCTCTGACAAACGCGAGGTAGACACACTGCACGGTCGCATCGCCCTGGGTTTCCTGATCGTGCAGGATCTGGTCGTTGTTTTGGTCATGATTGGTCTCAATGCACTGGGTGCCAGCGGTGAAGTTTCATTGACGCAAGCCACCTTCGCAGTGTTGGTCAAGGGTGCGGGGTTCCTGCTGTTTGTCGGGCTGGCGATGCGGTACCTGCTGCCGCAGTTGCTTCAGATCCTGTCTCGGTCTCAGGAGTTGCTGGTGCTGTTCGGCATTGCCTGGGCGCTGGCACTTGCGGCCCTTGGTGTGACGCTCGGTTTCAGCAAAGAGGTAGGGGCCTTCCTCGCCGGCGTCTCACTGGCCTCCACGCCGTACCGGGATGCGCTCGGGGCACGCCTGACGAGCGTGCGCGACTTCCTGCTGCTGTTTTTCTTCATCGATCTCGGGGCGCGACTTGACCTGGGGCTGCTCGGCGCTCAACTGCCGGAGTCGCTGGTGTTCTCCCTGTTCGTTCTGATCGGGAATCCTCTCATCGTCATGGTCATCATGGGGTTGCTTGGGTACCGTAGTCGTACTGCGTTCTTGGCGGGCCTCACAGTAGCGCAGATAAGTGAGTTCTCCTTGATCTTAGGCGCGCTGGGGCTGAGCCTCGGCCATATCAGCGCCGAGACCATGGGCCTGATCACGCTGGTCGGACTGATCACCATCAGCGCCTCCACATACATGATCATCTACTCGCATCAACTGTATGACCGCCTGGCACCGTGGCTGAAATTCTTCGAACGCCAGCGAGCTCATCGGGAAACCGCTCAGGATGAAATGCCGGATGACGCCGTGCCGCAGGTTATTCTATTTGGTCTCGGGCGCTACGGCAGCGGCATCACTCGTACTTTGCGCGATAGAGGCTGGCGGGTATTGACCGTCGATCTCAACCCGGACTTGGTCCGCGCAGGCGATACCATGGGCCACCCGGTCATGTACGGGGACGCCGAGGACCCCGAGTTTGTAGCAACCCTGCCGCTTGGGCGGGTGCTATGGGTAATAAGCACAGCGCGCGAACGCCACGTCAATCTATCGCTTCTGCACACCCTGCAAAGTCTCGGATATGGCGGCCGGACCGCCATATCGGCACATTCATCAGACGGCATAGTCAGACTCCAACAGGCGGGCGCAGATCTGATTCTGGCGCCTTTCGCAGATGCCGCGCGCGAGGCGGCCGACCGCATTATGGGACGAGTCACAACAGCCGGAACAAACGAGCCGACGAAACCGGTGAATCAGACATGATGTTTAAGTATCAGGAAGTTGCTCGAGTCTTCACCATTTTTCCTCTTGGCATTTTTTGCAGGGCAGAGTGGATGCGGCTCGGCTGGCGTTTCATCCCGCCCTGCCTATCGCCCCGGCAGTCATCAATTCCCCGCTTCGACTGCTTCCGGGACTACCACAGGTGATCCTGACACTATCGTGATTCCGTTGCCGGGCACATTGAGCGCCACGCTGACTGGGCAAGCAATTGAAGGTTCCTGTCTTGGATAACCGAGGACAGTTTGTGGTCGAACTGACAGCGCTGGAACAACGCGCGGCGCGGATGTGTGACGCGTTGCTGGCGATTTCCCATGGAGGCGAATGAGATGCAGCGATTCAAAAACATTCTTTGTGTAATTGAACATGGGGAAGTCAGCAAGCCGGCGCTGGACCGTGCCGTTGCGCTCGCCGAGAACAACCAGGCCAAGCTGACGGTGGTCGATGTTGTCCCGCGGGTTCCGGCCGGCATTGGCATGCCGGATGGCGGTCCGATCTCCGACGAACTGCAGGCGGCAATGGTGTGGGAGCATGAGGCGACGATGGAATCTTTGATCGAACCCTACAGTCAACGCCTCGATATTCGGCATAAAGTCCTGCTCGGCACCTCCTTTCTCGAGGTGATCCACGAGGTGCTGCGCAACGGGCATGATCTGGTGATCAAGTGCCCTGAGTCGCCGAGCTGGCTAGACCGCCTTTTCGCCGGTGACGATACGCATCTACTACGAAAATGCCCGTGCCCGGTCTGGTTTATCAAACCTCGCGCACCGAGATCCTATAAGCGCATTCTGGCGGCAGTGGATGTGGGCGAATTTTATCCGCCGCGCGAACTAAAGACCCGCCACCTGTTGAATGTTCAGATACTGGAAATGGCGGCATCTCTCGCTCTATCGGAATCGGCAGATCTCCATATCGTGCATGCCTGGAGTCCGATGACAGAGTTGGTCAATGGCCATGTTTTCTCGTCAAAAATGTCAAGAGAGCAGTTTGCCTCCAACGTTGAAAAAGAGCGGCGACAGCAACAACATCTACTTGACGCGTTGATGCAGAGTATCAAGACCAAAAGTAATGCCGCACGGGGCGCCCTGGACTACCTGAAACCTATAACTCACCTGGTGAAAGGATCGGCGCGCAAAGAAGTCCCGGAACTCGCTAGACAACTGGCCATCGATTGCATCGTCATGGGTACCGTAGCGCGTACCGGCGTCCGCGGATTCATTATGGGCAATACCGCCGAAACCATTCTCGAGCAGATCGATTGCTCGGTGCTGGCGATCAAGCCGGAGGGATTCGTAACGCCGGTCGCCCTGGATGAGTGAGAGTCTGTTGTGGATGGAGCCGAGTGATATGAAGCAGTTCAAAAACATTCTTTGCATGATGGAGCGGCAGGCAACCAATCCATGTGCCATCAAGCGCGCTGTGGCACTGGCAGAGAATAATCAGGCGAACGTGACAGTCGCCACAGTTATCGAGCGCGTGCCGGCGGGCATCAAAATCTCTGACGATGGGATTGACCCGGGCGACGCCCAGGCGAGATTTACAGACACAGAGGCCCAGCGGCTTAAAACCTTGATCGAGCCATACCGCGAGCGGGTAAGTATGAACACCAAGGTGCTTGTGGGCACCTCGTTTCTCGAAACTATCCGTGAGGTGATACGCAGCGAACACGATTTAGTGATCAAGAGCCCTGAATCGCCGAGCTGGCTGGACCGACTTTTCTCCGGTGATGACATGCATCTGTTGCGCAAATGTCCTTGTCCAGTCTGGCTGGTCAAGCCGGAGACGCAGGAACCTTACCAGCGCATCCTGGCTGCCGTAGATGTTGGGGACGACCATCCGCCCGCCGAACTGCAAACGCGCCGGGGACTAAACGGATTGGTGATGGAGCTGGCTGGCTCTCTGGCCGTGTCAGAGTTTGCGGAATTGCACGTCGTACAGGCGTGGGAGGCGTTCGGGGAGAACACACTGCGCCACAGTGGATTCATGCGCCGTCCGGAAGCAGAGGTTGACGCCTACGTAGAGCAGGTTCACCGGCGTCACGCTGAACTCCTGGATGCGCTGTTGCAAGAGTCGGGCACGAAACTGGGGGGGCAGGACGCCATGGACTACATCAGACCTCAACTGCACCTGGTGAAGGGATCGGCGCGCCGAGTGATTCCGGAACTCGCCAAAGGGCTCAAGATCGACTGCATCGTCATGGGGACCGTGGCGCGCACGGGCGTCCCTGGATTCTTCATGGGCAATACTGCTGAGACAGTACTACAGCAGATAGGTTGTTCGGTACTCGCGGTCAAGCCGGAGGGATTTTTAACACCGGTGACATTGGACAGTTGAGCCTGCTGGCCGCCCATCATCTCGAAGATGTCTGCCCCAATGCACCTGACGTCGACGCAGTCTAACGCTAACCCCCTTTGGTCATCGACGGGCGACGGAATGCCAGGCGCATCTGCTTCTCAGCCTCGATGAGGGCGAAGAACACCGCACCAACGGCGACGAGCAGCAGGCCGTCGAGGATCGGTACCGCCTGCGTGCCGAATACTGACTGTAGTGGCGGTGCATAGGTAATGGCGAATTGCGCCCCGGTCACTGCGATCACGCAGGCCCAGACCACTGGCGTGCCGCGCGCTGCAGCCCAGGTCAGCGAGGTGCCATGGATGTTGCGAATGAAAAAGAGGTGGAATATTTCGAGTACCACCAGCGTGTTAAGCGCGAGCGTCTGGGCTAGCGCCGGCTCGTAGCCACGGTCGGTTGCATAGGTGTGTATCCCGTAAACCGCACCGAGGAACAGCCCTGAGACAAGCACAATGCGCCAGATCAACTCGCCCTTGAGCAAGGGTTCGTCGCGGGGACGGGGCGGTCTGCGCATGGTGCCCGACTCGCTGGGCTCGAAGGCGAGCGCGAGCCCCAGCGTGATCGCAGTGGCGAGGTTGACCCACAATATCTGCACCGCTGTGATTGGCAGCGCGTGGCCCGCGAAGAGCGCCACTACAATAGTCAGCGCCTCCCCTGCATTGGTCGGCAGCGTCCAGCTAATGACTTTCCTGATATTGTCATAGACCGTGCGCCCCTCGCGCACCGCGGCAGCTATCGAGGCGAAGTTGTCGTCCGCCAACACGAGCTCGGCCGCTTCCTTGGCCGCCTCGCTACCCTTAACCCCCATCGCAATCCCGGCATCGGCACGTTTGAGCGCGGGCGCGTCGTTCACGCCGTCACCCGTCATGGCGACGGTCAGGCCACGCGACTGCAGCGCTGTGACCAGCCGCAGCTTGTGCCTGGGCGACGTGCGGGCGAAAACGTCTGTTCCCACCACCCTCTCCGCAAGGGCGGCGTCGTCCAGCTTCTCGACATCGGCGCCAGTCAGAACGTGCTCAGTGTTCTTCAGACCGATCTGGCCGGCAATTGCACGCGCGGTCGCAGCATGATCGCCCGTGATCATCTTCACCCTGATGCCAGCGTCGTGACACTGGGCGACCGCGTCGATCGCCTCCGGGCGCGGCGGGTCAATGAGTCCGATCAACCCGACCAGCGTCAGGTGCCCGTCAATATCAGTGGTATTCAGTACGGTATGCTCCTGCGCCACGCTGTGCGATGCAACCGCGATAACGCGCTGGCCGTCGGCAGCCAGGCGTTCGACCATCTCATGCCAGTGTTCCGGGATCAGCGGTTCCGTGCCACCATCTGCCGTGCGCTGGCTCGCGCTCATGGCCAGCACCGCCTCGGGGGCGCCCTTGACGTGAATGCAGGCGTTTCCTTCATGGTCGTGATGCAGCACCGCCATGTAGCGATGGGCCGCATCGAACGGAATCGCGTCCGTGCGGCTCCACTCCCGGAACGGCTCCGGTCCCCCACCGCTGATCTTGCCCGCGAGTGCCATCAGCGCGCCCTCCATCGGGTCGCCCTCGACTCGCCAGCCATCCGCGTGCCCGTGCAGCACCGCGTCGTTGCAGAGCGCTGCGGCACGGGCGATTTCCATGAGCACGGCGTGCTCGGCGGGGTCGGCATCAGCCTCGCGGAACCGCACCGCCCCATCGGGTGCATAGCCGTTGCCGCCAACTGAATAGACGTGATCGTTCGCGGCAAGCGTCGCGGCCATCATCTCGTTACGGGTGAGCGTGCCGGTCTTGTCCGAGCAGATGACGGAAACGGAGCCCAGTGTCTCAATCGCGGGCAGACGGCGAACGATAGCATTGCGCCGCGCCATCGCCTGTACGCCCACTGCCAGCGTGATTGTCAACACCGCCGGCAGCCCTTCGGGAATGGCCGCGACCGACAGCCCGACCACCGCCATGAAGAGCTCGTCGAAGGGTAAATGGCCGACGTAGTAGCCGTACACGAGCAGGCTGGCTGCGACCAGCAGGATGAACACCGTCAGCCAGCGGGCGAAGAGGTCCATCTGTCGCACCAAAGGTGTGGTCAGTGTTTCGACGTCGGCGAGCATCCCGCTGATCCGACCGATCTGTGTCGTCGCCCCCGTGGCCACCGCCACGCCGCGCCCTGTTCCTGCGGCGACGAGCGTACCGCTGAACAGCATCGAGCTTCGATCGCCCAGCGCGACCTCGGCGCCGACAGGCGCGATGTGCTTGTCCACGGGCACCGATTCGCCGGTCAGGATAGCCTCTTCGGCGGACAGCCCCCGCGCTTCGATAATGCGCAGATCCGCGGGTACCCGGTCACCGGGCTCGACCAGCACGATGTCGCCGGGCACCAAATCCGCGGCGTCCACGCTCGTGCGCTGTCCGTCGCGCAGCACCGCTGAGCGCGGGGCCAACATCTCGCGAATCGCCACCATCGCCTGTTCGGCGCGCCCTTCCTGGATGAAACCAATCACGGCGTTGACCAGAACCACAGCCAAAATCACACCGGTGTCGACCCAATGTCCAAGTGCGGCGGTGACCGCCGCCGAGGCAAGCAGGACGTAGATAAGCAGATTGTGGAAGTGGGACAGGAATCGCAGGAACGCACTTCTACGCGGCGGCTCGGGCAGCCGATTGGCACCGTGAACCTCCAGACGGCGAGTTACCTCGTCGCGGGTCAGACCATCAGCAGACGCCTCGACGGCCGCCAGCACGTCGGCGGTGGAGAGCGCATGAAATGGGTGCTGCAGTGGTTCTATCGTCATCGTGGTGTTGTCCCTTATTCTCGACCGCCACGCCGCCGGATCTGCGCAGCGAAAGAGCGCATTCAGGAGCACAACTACCGACTTGAAACGGCGCTGATAAATTCGCCACCAAGTCTGCACAGAGCATAATTCAGAATCGATAACGAATCGCGAAGCGGGCGTTCAACGGTTCGCCGGTCGAGATGTTGTCGTTGCTGTGCGCGTCCGGGAAATAATCGGCGTCGAACAGGTTTTCGATATTCACCTGGAAACTCGTCGATTCGTTCAGATCGTAGAATAGCCCGGCATCAACCCGGATATAGCTCGGTACGTCTACCGAATTGTCTTCGAGTACGAAAAAGCTGTCCTGGTAGGTGACGCCGAGGCCGACACTGAATCTCGGGTTGAGCCGGAACTGGTTCCACATCGAGAACGTGTTTTCCGGCGTCTGGCGCGTAGCGTTGCCATCGTTACCGCCTCCTTCAACTTTGCCATCGAGGTAAGCATAGCCTGTGGTGAGAGACCACCAGTCCGTCAATTGGCCTTGCAGCTGGACCTCGAAGCCAGTGGTCTTCGAACCCTCTACGACGGTCACCTGTGCCTGATCCTCCGGATCGATGGAGTTGAAGCTTTCGCGTTGCAATTCGAACACTGCCGCCGTGAAGCTGAGGTCCGGACGGATATCCCATTTAACGCCTCCCTCCAGGTTTTCGAAGAACTGCGGCCGGGTGCCTTCCGTATCCAGGCTCAGGGTGAGGAACTGCTCACCGGAACGCGGCAGAAACGTCTCGCTGTAACTTACGTAAAGCGAAATGTTTTCTCGCGGTTTGAGAATGCCGCCGAGTCTTGGTGTGAATTCACTGTCCTTGCGGCTGAAAGTTCCGCCGACGGCATCACCGTCATTGGCCTCGATCACATCGAATACGTCGATATCGAACTCGTCGTACCGTACGCCAAGGATCAGCTTGAAGTATTGTGTGATGTCGATTTGGTCCTGGATGTAGAACGAGAGAAAATCAACCTCCGACTCGCGGTCGCGTACCCGATTCGGGAAACTGAACGCCGGGATAACGAGGGGATCGGAAAACGGGACGACTAACTGATCATCACCATTGACGGCAAACGCATTATCATCCCTGTTGTTCGCCGTATCCTGGTTGCCATACTCACTGCCGAGCAACAGCGTGTGTTTGAGCAGGCCGGTATCGAATTCCCCGATGAGGTTGCCCTGGATGATGAGGTTCTCGCGCTGCGTTCCATCACGGTAGCCATCGAGTTCAACCGCAGGAAACCTGCCGCCAGATACCGCGACTTTCTCACTCGGGAACAGGTTCTGGTAGAGCTTGTCGTAGTCGGCATACTGGGCAGTGAGGTTCCCGCGCAAACTGTCGCCGAATTCGTGCTCGAGGCGTGCGCGGAGCAGGTGTGCTTCCAGCGTAGTGAAGTTCGCATCGGGTGAGCCGAAGAACGTGTCATCGAAATTTTTCAGCGGGATGTCCGGACCACCGACGACGTTTTGTGATGGCACCCCACGGTCCACCACGCGATCGTCGTCGATATATTCGTAGGAAAAAACACCCTGTGTTACGGGACTGAACGCCACCGTGAACGTCGGGTTGAACGCGTAGCTCTCACCATCATAGACGTCGCGATGATTTTCCAGATCCTGGTAGTAGGCATTGAGACGAAAGGCTACCTGGTCGGAATTTGAATAGTTCGTATCGGCAGCGAAGGAGAAGGAGCCGAACGTATCGACCCCGGCATCCACGGTCGTGAACTGCTCACCGACGCTGGCCCGCTTCGTGACCCGGTTGATCACACCACCGCCGCCGCCGCGACCGAACAGGAGCGCGTTCGAGCCACGCAGGATCTCCACTTGCTCCACGTTGTACAGTGGCCGGTAGTACTGGGCATCATCGCGTAGTCCATCGATGAAGAAGTCGGCAGTCGACTCTATGCCCCGGATAATTATCGCATCACGATGCCCCTCGCCCTGACTGATCGATAACCCCGGGGTGTAGCGCAGAATGTCTCCAAGGTTTCTGAAGGCCTGACGCTCGATCTGTTCGTTTGACACGATCGACACACTCTGCGGGACGTCGATGATGGGTGTGGGCGTCTTGACTGCATCCATCTTATCGAGCGACAGATAGCCTTGGACAATGACTTCCTCGAGTTCCTCGGATGTTGGTTCTTGTTCCTGGGCGCCGACAATGCTTGCGTTGGCGAGGCAAATAAGTACCCCCAGTTGGGCGCCGGCGATTTGGATCGACTTCATGGCTGTTTTCCGTCCGGAAGAGAGTTAATCTTAATGATAGTGAGAATGGTAATCATTATCATTTAATTATTCAATTAGGTTCGAGAGCTTAGGCGGCGCACCACACGATCGCAGTTATGGGATTGAAACCGGCCAGTACCGGCGCGATCCATCGTCAACGTCGGGGTGCGGCCGCAACAAAATCCCGGACGAGAACGCGCGCCTTATTGCACGCGGGCGCAGCTAAAACTTGTGGCGAGCGAGCACAACAATCACATTATGAGTTCATCCGGCGGGAGTTCTGGTCACGTTGATTGGCTCGATCCGTTGGGGGAAACGGTAAGCTCGGAATTGTCGGCGGTTGCCGATTACTCGTTGGCGTAGTTGGCGGAACTGGACGAGAAATCAGCGGCGCTTATCAGAGCAGACGAGGACGCTGAAGGCGCGACCACTCGTTGAGTGAATTGACCCCAGGCCAAACGCGTCCTCGGAGTTAGCGTCCCCGTAAGCCAAACTGGCGGGGATTAAGATAAGATGCCTAAGGTGGCCGAGTCGGACGCCACGGTGCCTGAATTATGGATTAAGCCCGAACCACTCCAAAACAATGCGTCTGCTGCAGTAGGTTTTGATCGTCAGGCGGGTCATTTCGGCATGATGATCTGCAATTGAAGTGCGAGGTTCGTCATTGAGCGAAGCTTGGCTTTCGACAGCCGAAGCAATCGTCGCGACGAAGGGCTAAAATTGCGACAAATTCGTTATCCGATGTTTTCTGTGACGGCATGACAAGTCTACGATTTCAATACGATCCGCTTTTCAGGCTGCATACGGTGCAGATCCTTCTCAATGCGAAGGCGACCGCGCAGAGCCCCGGCTGTTGCCCCCGCTATCGCGAACTGCCCCATCGCCGACTTTGATTCCCGGCCGAGTAACCCGCCGACCACAAACGCGGGTTGCGACGTCGGTAGCGCGGCCACGGCTGTGGCTTGCTTGCCCGGCAGCACATGCCACGGTGTAAAGCGTGCCCGCCCGCCCCTAATTGGCCTCGATACGGACGCGCGATGTCGGGGAAAGATTCCCAGCGAGAGGTAAGTCCGTGCGCCAGACGAATGTAGTGACGAATACAGCGACCGTCGCACGACGTGCCGCACTGCTAGCAGTAATTTGGTGGCTTCTAACTGACGGTGTGACCGCGTCATGGCTTATCGGTTTGCCGAGCGTAGTGTTCGCCGCCCTCGTTAGTACGGCGTTGATACCCCAGGGTACTTTCGTCTGGCACGAGCTCGTGCGCTTCGTGCCGTTTTTTCTCGTGCGCTCGCTCAAGGGCGGCATTGACGTCGCCTGGCGCGCGCTGCACCCGAGCATGCCTATCGCGCCGGTACTTTTCGAATACACCTTAAGGATATCGCCGGGTTTGCCGCGGGTATTGGTTGCCAATACGGTTAATCTGCTTCCCGGAACGCTGAGCACCGAACTCACGCGGGACCGTTTGAAAGTGCACGTCCTTGATCGCAGGCACGACTTCGGGGCAGAAGTCGCGGCGGTTGAGCATAGCGTCGCCCGGTTATTCGGCGAGCATCTGATCAACGCGTCAGGGGACCTTGGGTCATGAAAAGATTCAAGCAGATACTCTGCGTTGTCGACTCGCGGGACGGCGCGAAAACCGCGCTGGAAAGAGCCGTCTCTTTAGCCGAGAACAATCAGGCGAGATTGAAAGTGTTCGTCGTCGTCGAAAATATATCGGTCGCGCCGGAGATGCTGTCGGGCGGTCCCTCCGCCGACGAATTGATGCTCGCCGCGGTGGAAATGTGGACACGGGATCTTGAAACCCTGGTGAAACCATATTGGAGCCGGATCGCAATCGAGATTGAGGTTTCTGTCGGTGTCGTTTTTCTGGAGACCATCCGTGACGTGTTGCGTCATGCTCACGACCTCGTCATCAAGACAGCTGAACCGCAGGATTGGCTAGACCGTTTATTGGGGAGCAGCGATATGCACCTGCTGAGGAAGTGTCCGTGTCCGGTATGGATTATCAAGCCCAATGCCCCGAACTCGCATCGGCGGATTCTCGTGGCCGTTGATGTCGATGACGCATGTCCGCCCCGAGAACTCGCTGCGCGACGCGCACTGAATCAAGAAGCGCTTGAGCTAGCCGGTTCACTCGCAATTTCGGAGTTCGCTGAATTGCACGTCGTCAACGTCTGGCAGGCGCCAGGCGAAGGTATGCTGCGTCGGTCGTTCCTAAACGCGCCCGACGACGAACTCGACTCGTATGTAAACGACATCAGGTGCCGCCACGAGTTGATTCTGGACACGATCATCGCTGAACTGACCAGCAAACTCGGCGCCGCCGCCGAGGAGTACCGGATACCGCAGCTGCATTTGGTCGAAGGCGCGGCGCGGCGGGAGATACCCGCGCTGGCGAAGCGGATCGACGCGGATCTGATCGTGATGGGCACGGTCGCACGCACCGGGGTGCCCGGATTCATTATGGGTAACACTGCGGAGACAATTTTGGGCCAGATAGATTGTTCCGTACTTGCGATTAAGCCGCCGGGTTTCGTCACACCGGTGACGTTACGGGGCTAATCTGCCATGGAAGAACTTTGTTTCACGCTGGCGTTGTTTTCGCTGTTGAATATCGGCGCCGGGATGTGGCGCATACTCCGCGGTCCGACGGACGCCGACCGGATATTGGCGACGCAGTTGTTCGGAACAACCGCGGTGGCGGTGTTGTTGTTGTTGGCGCAGGCCACCGGGAACCCGAGCCTGCGGGATGTGGCGCTGGTATTCGCCTTACTGGCTGCGATAACGGCCATTGCTTTCGTTCGACAGGCGTGGACAGTTACGGAAGATCATGATGAGCGGGATTGATTACCTGGCGGCGGCGTTCTTGATCGCCGGGGCGGCTTTTTTTTTCGCCGGGACTGTCGGCCTGTTGCGATTCCCCGACATCTACACCCGCCTGCATGCGTTAACAAAGGCGGATAATGTCGGCCTGGGCCTGACCGTCGCAGGACTGATGCTGCAGGCAGGTTCCTGGGCGCAGGCCGGCAAGCTCTTGTTGATTTGGATGTTGGTACTGCTCGCCGGAGCGAGCGTCGCCCATTTGATTGCGAGCGGCGCATCGAGGCGCGGGATCAAACCATGGATGCGCTAACCGCGCTGGCCTGGACGTTCGATGGCGTTATCGGCATAGGAATAGTTGGTCTGGCCGGATATCTGTTGTTGTGCGAGGACATCACGAAATCGGTCGTTTTGTTTGTCGCCTTCGGACTGCTGATGGCGCTCGCATGGGTGCGACTCGACGCGCCGGACATCGCCCTTGCCGAGGCGGCGATCGGTGCCGGGCTGACCGGCGCGTTGCTGTTTATCGCGCTTTCGCGGCTGCGACTTGTGCAGCGTGATCGCACGACTGCACCGGCCGATCGACGGCCGCGACTGCGCGGTGTCCGGCTGGTCGCCCTGTTCGGCGTGCTGCTCATCGCTGCAGGTCTCGGTAGCGCAATACTGTCCCTGCCAGCACACGCGCCCGGCCTCGCGGCAGAGGTGTCGGCCAATCTGGGCGCCAGCGGCGTCGGCAACCCGGTCACCGCGGTATTGCTCAACTTTCGCGGCTACGACACGTTACTGGAATTGTTCGTGTTGTTGTTGGCAGTGCTGGGCGTGTGGTCACTGGGAGGGGCAGCGTTGTCGAACGACGCGATTGCCGGGCCGGTGCTGTCAAGCTTGACCCGTCTGTTGACACCAGTGCTGCTACTGGTGGCAGCCTACCTCGTCTGGGCCGGTGCAGATTCGCCGGGTGGGGCGTTTCAGGCCGGCTCGGTACTCGGCGCGGCTGGTGTCCTGTTGCTGTTGTCCGGACATGGCGCGCTGCCTGCCCGCATGGCGTTGCCGCTGCGCGCGCTGCTGCTGGCCGGACCTGGCATGTTCCTGCTGATGGCGGCCGGCATGGTCCTGCTTGAAGGAAAGCTGCTGTTTTATCCGCCCGAACATGCCGGGCGCTTAATCCTATTGCTCGAAACCGTCGCAACCGTATCAATCGGTGCGACGCTGGCGACGTTGTTTCTCGGGGGCGACCCCGCTACTGACGAGGAAGGCCCATGAGCGTGGCCTCGTTCTATGCCCTGGTGGGCGTCGGGCTTTTTTCGCTGGGCTTGTTTGCGCTGATCGTTCGACAACACTTGTTGCGCAAAATACTCGCGCTCAATGTCATGGGTAGCGGTGTGTTTCTTGTACTTGCGGGCCTCGCGAAGCGCACCGCGGTCGGATCGCCGGATCCCGTGCCACATGCCATGGTCATCACGGGGATTGTCGTAGCGATCTCGGCCACCGCGCTGGCCCTCGCACTCATGGTGAAACTAGCGGCCGCAAGCGGACGTGCCGAGCTGTCGGACGACTGACCGCAATAGTGTCGATGAGCGCGATTGCGACAGACGTCGACTGGTGCCTGGTTCTCGTCTTGCTACCGTTGGCCGGCGGGTTGGCAAGCTTTCTGTGGCCACGCATCGGGGCCGTTGCGGGGATTACTACCGCCGGCGTATTTGTGGTGGCCGTGATCGGTCTTGCAATGCAAATTATCCGGCACGGCACCTATCGCCATGTTGTCGGCGGCTGGGGTGCACCGCTCGGCATCGATTTGTATGTCGATGGTCTGAGTCTGGTGATGCTCTGTGTCACGGCCTTAGTCGGCCTCACGATCAGCGTCTATTCGTCGCGCTATTTTCCGCCCGAAGTCGCTCGTCGCTTCTGGCCGTTGTGGTTGTTTCTGCTGAGCGCACTGAACGCGTTGTTCGTATCCGCGGATATTTTCAATCTGTATGTGACCCTGGAATTACTGGGTCTCGCAGCCGTGGCGCTGGCGGCTCTGACCGGCAGCGCGGATGCACTGCTTGGCGCCATGCGTTACGTGCTCGCAACTTTGCTCGGCTCACTGAGTTTTCTGCTGGGGATCGCGCTGCTCTATCAGGCCTACGGTACCGTAGATATTACGACGCTCGGTGAGCGCGTCGAGGAATCGCCGGCGCTGTGGGCTGCGCTCGGCCTGATAGGTGCGGGTCTCGCACTCAAGACGGCGTTGTTTCCCCTGCATTTCTGGTTGCCGCCGGCTCACGCGAGTGCCCCGGCGCCAGTCAGTGCGGCGTTGTCGGCTCTCGTCGTAAAAGGATCGTTCTATATTCTTCTGCGCTTGTGGCTCGAGCTATTCGCTAGCGTCACAGTCGGTGTCGAGGCGTTGTTCGGGGTGCTCGGCGCTATAGCGATCCTGTGGGGTTCAGTCCAGGCTTTGCGTCAGACCAGAATTAAATTACTTGTCGCCTACTCCACAGTCGCGCAGATTGGCTACTTGTTCATAGCTTTCCCGCTGGCCGCCGGCAACAGCGTTGCGGCGTGGAGCGCAGCGGCCTATCTTGCGTTTGCGCACGCATTATCGAAGGCGGCGATGTTCCTGGCAGCCGGCAATCTTTTACGCTTCGGCGGACATGACCGCATCGCCGATCTCGATCGGGTCGTGCAGCGCCTGCCAATCACCGCGAGTGCGTTTGCACTGGCGGGAGTCAGTATTATGGGCCTGCCGCCGAGCGCCGGATTTGTTGGCAAGTGGTTGTTGCTGGAAACGGCAGTGGCCCAGGGGCGGTGGGGCCTCGCCGGCGTGATGCTCATCGGCGGCGTGCTCGCCGCTGCGTATGTATTCAAGGTGTTGGGCAGTGCTTTCACCGAAGCGCAAACACCACACGCGCCGCTGCCGGTGCCGGTGCCGGCCACGATGGAATGGGCTGCGTTGTTACTCGCGCTCGTGGCCATATTAGCCGGGTTCACGGGAAGTGCGCTTCTGTTCGTGCTGAATCTCGGCAACCCGTTCGCTTCCATCGGCGCGGCGCTATGAATTTGGATTCGTGGATTCCGCTGTTCGCGGTGGTTAGTTCGTTGCTGCCAGGCCTAATCATTTTCTGCCTGGCGGAGACAAGTGTGCGCTTGCGCACGATCCTGAACTTGTCCGGCGCCATTGCGAAACTAACGCTCGTCGCCTGGATGCTCTGGGGCGTTTTCCACGGCCACCATTACGAAACGCGCCTGGCTTTCTTGCCTGATCTCGATCTCGTGCTGCGCGCGGGCCCGCTGGCCCTGCTGTTTATCACGTTATCGGCCGTGCTGTGGTTGGCGACGACGGTGTACGCGATCGGCTACCTAGAAGGTTCTCCTCATCGTAGCCGTTTCTTCGGATTCTTCAGTTTGTGTGTAACCGCGACGGTCGGCGTCGCGCTCGCCGGGAATCTGATCACGTTCGTAGTGTTCTACGAACTGCTGACCTTATCGACGTACCCGCTTGTGGTTCATCGCGGCACGGATGCGTCGCGTCGCGCCGGCCAGTCCTACCTGATCTACACCGTGATTGGTGGCGCTTTACTCCTGGCGGGGACGGTGTGGCTTTACGTCCTGACCGGTACGCTGGAGTTTACGCCGCGCGGTTTTACCGACTCGGTCGGTGAGCATCATCGGCTGGCGCTCATGGTTATCTTCGCATTGCTGATTGGCGGATTCGGGGTTAAGGCAGCGCTCGTGCCGCTGCACGGCTGGTTACCGCGGGCGATGGTTGCTCCGGCTCCCGTCAGTGCGTTGCTGCACGCGGTTGCGGTGGTAAAGGCCGGCGCATTCGGCATCGTGCGCGTTCTCAATGATGTGTTTGGCATCGAATTTGCCGCGGCGCTGGGCGTGACGACACCGCTCGTTTGGCTTGCAGCAACGACGATCATTTACGGGTCGGTGCGCGCGCTGTTCCAGGACGATCTGAAGCGTCGGCTTGCGTATTCGACTGTCAGCCAGGTGTCCTATATCACCCTGGGCGTGGCGATGGCCGGACCCATTGCCGCGATCGGTGGCATCGTGCACCTGGTGCACCAGGGTCTTATGAAAATCACTTTGTTTCTGTGCGCAGGTAACGTTGCAGAGACGCTTGGTATCCATAAGATAAGCGAGATGAACGGTGTCGGGAAACGGATGCCATGGACGATGATGGCTTTCACCATCGGCGCCTTCGGCATGATAGGTCTGCCGCCCGTCGCCGGATTCGTCAGCAAATGGTACCTCGGCGTCGGTGCGATGCAGGCGGGCTACGATTGGGTTCTGCTTGTTCTCGCCGGCAGCAGTCTGCTCAACGCCGCCTATTTTCTGCCGATCCTGCATCGCGTATGGTTCCGTGAGCAGGCCGGTTCCTGGCCGGAGGAACGCGACTTCGGCCGTAAGGAAACGGCATGGGCGCTTTTGCTCCCGCCGGTAATTACGGCGCTCATGGCTTTGGCTGCCGGTTTGTTCGCACTGGTACCTTTCAGCCCGCTCGAATGGGTAAGGTTCATCGCCGCACGCGAGTTCCACCGCCCATGACCGGGTCTGCTGCAAGCCTTGCATTGTGGATCGCCATAGCGTGGCCGCTGCTGCTGGCGTTTCCTGCGCTGAGAAGGCGACTGCCTGCACCGCGAATTCTCGCCATTCTGCCGGCTGCGCTGGTTACGGTGAGCACTGGTGATGTCGCTTCGCAGCTGCCCTACGTGTTATTCGGTACCGGAATTTCCATCGATCACAACGTGCGTTGGGTGTTTGGCATGCTCGTCGTTGTTTGGTCGGTGGCGACAGTCGTCGCAGCATCTTCGGGAGTTTCCGTCGAAAGGGATCGGGAAACGACGTTCGCTCTGATCGTACTCGGGGGAAGTCTCGGCAGCGTGCTTGCCGCCGATCTCTTGAGTTTCTTCAGTTTCTCAACGGCCATGGCTTACAGTTTTTACGCGTTACTGGTCAGTCGCGGCGACGCTGATCTCCGGAGCGTCGGACGCCTGTACCTTGGCTGCGTCGTCGTTGCGGACCTTGCCCTGTTTGACGCACTGATCCTGGCGGCGTTTTCCACCCGGGATTTCCAGTTCGAAGGCGTGCGGCTGGCCATGGCCGGGTCCGCCTCGGTGGAGTTTTATTCCTGGCTCGTCCTGTCGGCGTTCGTCCTGAAAGCGGGGCTTTGGCCCGCCCATCGGTGGGTTTGCAACGCTTACGCGCTGGCGCCACGGTCGAGCGCGATACTGCTGGGCGCCGCGCCGGTCAGTATCGGGTTGCTCGGCGCCGTTCGCTGGCTGCCCCCGGGAGAAGACGATTTCACGCGTACGGCGGCAGTGATCTCGGCAATGGGCATCATCGCCGTTGTTCGTGCGTTGTATCGATTCCGGGCCTGCTCGAGTATGCGGGCGGCCAGTGCGTCCGCTGCTGTGCTGGTTTCCGGATTATTCCTCGTCGGTATCGGCTGGACATTTGCACAACTGACGTCTTGGTCCGCACTGGAAAATACGCTCTATCCCAGCATCGCCGCGTACGGCATGTTACTTGCGTTGCTGGCGATGGCGCACGGTCGATCATCGGCGTTGGAACCGCAACGAATTTCACTCGGGCCGATCGTGATCGAAGCGCGCAATCGCATGGCCGCCATCGCGATGTTCCTGAGGGACTCCGTCGTTGCCCGATTGAACGCGTCAGTGCACGCGGCGCGAATCGGCACAGCCTGGCGGCAACTGCAGGAATTCGAACGGTTGGGATTCGGATTAGCGGATCGCGGGTGGACCACGGCAATTACAGTATTCGTTTTGCTGGGCCTGGCGATTGGGTGGCTTGCAAGATGATGTGCCGGGGGATTCGAGCGCCCGTCATGGGCGCTTGGCGCCCGCGGTGTTGAAACACCGTACACCTTCTTCGGAGATGAGGTCAGTTCAATTCACGTGGGGCCCCCTGGCAACACGGTGCAAGCAAAACTCGTCAGTCGTGACGGACAGGGCGTGCAAAGCCTCTTCGCTGGTTTGCGTATGCCGGACTGGCGTTGTCGACCTTGGGCGTTCGGCCAGGGTTCGCAATTCGAGTATTGGGGCGGACCGGTAGCTGTGGGCGTCGGTCCATTATTCACTGCCGGCGCCGACTTTGGGTGCGGGTTTGGTAGTCTGCTTTGTTCGCAACTTAACGTCATTATACGAACTCGGCGCCGTAGTTATCCGCGCAAGGCTTGAGCCACTCGCTCAGGATTCGACGGGAAAGTACTATCTGACCCGCGTGTCGGGTTTGGGTTTAGGCGAGCAATCGAATTAATGGGAAATTTATCCGAGTAGCAGGCTAGCTTGTGCGAGGGTCCGACCGCGCAGCGATATCGTAAGCAAGGGCTCGATCTGAGGATTACGTAATAAGTAGCCGCGACACGACGCTCTTGCCTTTGGGTCCGGACCCGTTAGAAGAATGTCCCGTGAGTCGCACCGACATTGGCGCTGTCAAAGGAATTTGGCGATTCCAATCTTGCTAGCGAAAGCCTGGACCCGGAGGATCGATCACAAAGTCCTAATGCTTTCCGAACACTCATCGGCTGAAGTGCGATACGTTTACCAGTCTAAAGGGAGAAAAATAATGGCCGCAGTAAATCACGTGCTCGTTCCGACGGACGGTTCCAAGGGTGCGCTCGGCGAGCTGAGTGATGAACCAGGCGCGGTCGTGGCGTGGGACCGCCCCGCTGACGAGATTGGTGAATTCGCGCGCGTCCAAGGCTTCGATCTCATCGTGATCGGCTCTCACGGGCGTTCCGGAATCAAACGGGCACTGCTCGGCAGCTTCAGCCACACGGGCGCAAACCAGCCGCCATGCCCACACACGATTGTTCGGTAATTTGTAGTCGCTTTGCGGGTTCGAATATCGCGCCGATTTGATCGGCGCCGCGACGCTATGAACCGACGAGCGATACCGAACCAACGTCGTTTCGCGACCGTTATGATTCCGAGACCCGACGTCAACAGCCTGGGTGTGGATGTGCTACGGCGATCGATCAGGCAGCAGTTGCGCGCCGGTGATTCCAATGCGACGACGCCGCGCTGCGTAAAACATAGCAAAACCACACGCCGAACAACCGTGGACGAACTGCACCGCCGGGCGCTGTGACACTGACCGGGGGAAATACCAGCAAACCCCAGCAGCTATTCATCTGGGTGATCCCGATGAAATCGAGCTGCCTTCCTGCGATTAGATGGAACTGCCTGATACCGATAGTGAATTGTCGACTAAATAATGCTCTTTGACCCAAAAAGGACGTTGATAATACGCTACCGTTCGCGCCGTAATGTACTTCATGTCGCGGCCTTATTTTTGGATCGTCGCGAGGTAGGCCATGATGGCGAGAATGCGCCCCCGCACTACCGAACTCGCGTCATCGCCGTCCATCGGGAGTGTCTCGCGCAGTTGCTCGCCCCAGATCGGCATCTCTCTGCCGTGTGCGGGCAACAACTCGCTACCGCTGATGACTTCATATAACGCCCAGAACGCCAACGTGCCGCCGTTGCGTTCGGCGATGCCGGTTAGGTCGGGCGCTCGGATGCTCGTTGTCGTGCCCTCGACGAGCGCGCCTTGCCCGTCAACGCCGTGGCAGCTCGAGCAATACCGCTGGAACAGGGTATGCCCCGTGTTGACGATAGCATCGTCGGACCCGAGCAACTCGCGGGCTCCGATTGCGTTCGGCAGAAGCATGGCCACGGCAAGCAAGCCGGCCAGCGTTCGCAGGCGCGTCACTGACATCGGATTTAACCTCCATTTTTCTTGAATAGGCACATTATGCGAGATTACTACAATCCCAGGCCAGTGACCTGGATCAAGGGATCGTAATTCGATTCCACCCGAGGCTCGCGTAAAAGGATATACCCGAACGCGAAACCCTTCACCCGAACCGCAAACAGAGGGACGAACCCTAAAGCTGTGTCGAGTCTTTTTTCCTTTTGGCATCGCCTACTGGCTGTCAAAAAACAATATGCCCCATCATCACAACGGGCCGCCGCCGCGCTCGTTTCAGTCTGCTCCATACAGGGGGTCGGTTGCTCTACTGTCGAGCTTGGCCGCCCGTAGTCCTGTTCGTTTTACCCTCATCGCCCACGCTCCGCATCGGGCTCAGCTTGACGACTGCGATTGCCGCTAGCGGCAGCAACAAGTTCAGCACCATCAGGGTGATGAACAGCCGCCCGACCTCGCTGTAGTCGGCGGCAACAATGACCTCGCCGCCAACGCGGTCTCGGACCTCGCGCGTCACCACGAAGATCTGGTTCAGATACTTCGTGCCGAGCTGGCTCAACGACAGTGACAGGTTCGTGAACGAGGCCATCACGGCGAAGAAAGTCGCCTTTAGGTCCGTCGGCGCCGAGTTGGCAATCCAGGCCAGCATTGGAATCATTGCGATTTGGCCCAGGGGCGATTCTAAGGCGGTGTCCGCCAGGGCGATGAAGCGCGCATCCACGATCCCGCCGGTGTGAGCCGCGGTCCATTCCTGCATGCCATAAAACAGCCCGATGTTAGGCAGGGTCAGTACCGCGCCGGCGACGGTCAGCGCGCCGATAATGTAAGCCATAGAGCGTTCGGCGACGAAGCGGCGGAAAATGAACAGACCCGCAAGGGTCAGACTGCTGCCGACCAATGCCAGTACCGAGAGAAATTGCTGATCGAAACCCAGTACATCGATCATCCACCAGGTCGATCCGGCCCCGGGTGTCGGCAACGCGCGGAACACGAATACGAGCAACGCGGTGCCGACCAGGACCCTTCGTGCGCGCTCGTCCAGCAGCAGGCTCAGGTTACGGATCAGGAACAGCACTATAAGCATCGAACCGGCGAACACTATTTCCTGCGAATAGGGAGGATCGGCGAGTCCGATCGCCAGCGTGAAAACCACGAAGAGGAGGCTGCCGCCGAGGATCCACCAGTTCGGTCTCGGCGGCGAAGTCTGGACATCGAGCATGGCGCGAATTTGCGCGGCATCGAAACCCTGCGCGGCCAGTCGCTTCGAGTGTCGACGGTTCAAGGCCAAGCCGAGCAGCACCCCGGCCACAGAGACAACGGGAATCACGAGGGCGAACGCGTAAATATCGGCGTAGATATCGACTTTAGCGCTGTCGGGCAGGCTCTCTACATCACGAAACAGCACGATGTTGAGCACGGCCACCACAGCGCCGCCGCCGATGATCGCCACCCGTCCCAGGGTTTGCATTGTAGTGTGCATCAATCGCTGGGTCGCCTGGGGAAGGGTCTTGCCGTCGGGGTCGACCCGCGGCACCGCTTCGACCGTCATCGCGTCAGCGACGACGTCCTGTATCACATAACCCACCGGCGCCAGCAACACGCTCAGCACGTACCACGCTGGAACCGGCAGGACGGCGCTCATCGCGTCCGTATTGGCGATGAGCCCGATCATGATGCCGAGGCTCAGCGCGATGAGCCCGGCACCGAGAAACACCAGCAGATACTTCCAGCGCCAGAACAGGTCGACCAGGTGCCCCAGCGGCATCTTCAATGCCCATGGGATGCCGGCCCAGAACCCGAGCCCGGCTAGGAACGCGGCGGAAAGGCCGAGGTAGTCCTTGACGAAAAAGGTACCAACGATGGCGGTCAGGCTGGAGACGCCGGCCGCGACATAAATCATCAGCGGCGGCAGGTAGGAAAGCCGCATCTCGCGCCCGAGACCGACGACGGTACGATCGAACCAGTGCCACGTCGCCGCCATGAATCCGTTACTCATTTTTCATTTCTCACCCCGCCCGGAGCCAGTTAGCCCGGGGCCCATGCTTGTTGCCGTCCGGCAACCGCGTGTCTGCATACTGCCGTAATCGCGGCGGCGAGCTGAGCAATTCGAGGTCATCGAAAGAATATTTCACCGTCGAGATCCAAACCAATCCAAGAATAACAAGCTGGTTCCCGGCGATTTCTCCCAACTTCGTTCGCCGGTACGAAACCTCACTCCGGAGATGCGGACCCGCGCTGCGGTCTGGATGCGAATTGGCGCAGTCGACCGACGCAATTAGCGTCGGTCGTTGCATAAAATTCTCGCCCCAGTCGGACCTCCGGTCCGGGCCAGCCCGCGAGGGTTTCGAGGTGGATCTTCTCCGCTGGCGATGCTGTATCGACCGCTCACGCGTTCATCGCCTCAGACCGACGACCGTCTCGGTCGCAGCCTGTGCCGCGTCGCAAAAGGGATCAGCGTACTCCTGCACAAAACGTACACAACCGAACTTGCGATTGCGAGATTTCAATGCAACGATCGCAGGGATCAATTCTGGACAGGGGCCCTTCGGGCCAGGCTTGCATCGATAACCTGTGGATGAATAGTGCATACGATACTTTAGATCAACCAACGCCTTGTGGAATTTCAACAATGTTCCGACGGCAGGAAGTGTTGACAGTTTTGAGATACGTTGCGGCTCGATGAAAGACGTGGTCAGCCCGAGCACCACGCCATCGAGCGTCGTTAGTTTCGGGGCACGCTGCCGGGAGCAATTGCTAATCTAGATCTGATGCTTCAGTAGGAACGATTCGGCAGCAGCCGCGCGAATCCCACCCGGGCGCAGGAGTTTCGTGCATGTGATGAGCAGATGGATCGTCAAGATGAGCCCATCACGCATCAGCCCATCACGCATCAGCCCAACGTTATCAGCGTGTTCAATATTCGTAAAATTACATGATGAGTCCGAATCGCGCTGGTATTTGCGAATGCGCCACCCATACGTTCGCAATATGGCGGCATGGACAGCCGCATTAGCTCTCGTATCGATTGTCCATTCGAGTGCGATATTTGTATGCATAGGCGTTGTACCAGTCGAGCTGAATCGATCGCCACCCCACAATTTTTAGCTTCAACCGGTATTCGTGATTTCCTTGATGAGCGTTCGGAAATACTTGCTGGAAATTAATGGCGGACTCGATAGCATCCGTCGGGTGAAACGATTCAAGAACATTCTGTTGGTTGTCGATCCAAGCACGTGCAATGAATCGCATTTCGAGCGCGCGCTCGCCTTTGCGAGCGGGGATGACGCAAGAATTACGTTGGCCACAACCGTCAGCAACGGTCAGCATGCAGGTATCCCCAAGAAATGGGTGGGCAAACAGCGAGAAATTCTCTCTTCATTGGTTCGACCGCTAGAAACTCCGAACCTGAAAATTGACACCAGGGTTTTAGTCGGGAGAGCTTTCTCGGAAATTATTCTCGACGTCATCGAGAACAGACGTGACTTGGTTGTCAAACCGGTCGAGCCGCGAAAACCGGGCTATAAGCTTTTCGCGGGCACAGATTCCAAGTTGCTCCGCAAATGCCCGTGTCCTGTGTTGCTAATCCGCGCCAAAGGCAGCGATCGGTTCAGATCGATTGTCGCAGCAATTGACATCGAACCAGAAAACTCTGAAAACGTACCGCTGAACAACGAGATATTGAAGATTGCCAGTTTCGTGGTTTCACGAGAGAGCGCGGAATTTCACATAGTCCATGCATGGGTGCTCCAGCATGAGAACTACCTGCGGTCATCACGAACGGGCTTGTCGACGGCAGAGGTGGACCTGATAGTTCAGGCCGAAGGGGCTAAACGTGGCGAGATAATTTCCGCCTTGATTGACGCGAATTGTGCCGATCCGTTCAATGAAGCCAAACACATGTGCCCACAAGTGCACCTCGGAAATGGACCCGCACGTGCGGAAATTCCCAAGTGCCTCCGGGAGGTCAAAGCAGATTTGATAGTAATGGGAACCGTTGGCCGTACCGGCGTCCCAGGATTGTTCATCGGCAATACCGCGGAAGACATCCTAAATCAGATAGATTGCTCAGTGCTCGCAATCAAGCCCGCCGGGTTCGTAAGTCCCGTGGCCGCGAAAATTGCGGACACGCAACAAGCTCAGGTACGAAGAATTGGCTAGCACCCGACAGTTTTGCGAGTGAAGTCATTCATAGCGGTTGCCTCTGGTCAGATTTCCGGTGTCCACGACAACTTGTGCTTTATATAAACGGGCCGCGTCAGCACAAGTGTTCAGGACCAATCAGGGTTGCCACTGCTACGGTCGACCCCATCCGATTGCGCCCCCCCTTCCCCGACTTAGCGTAGCTCCGCATTTGTTGCAGAACTATTGAACAATCACTTTCTGACAACCTGTACTCCGCAGGCCCGAAAAGCATCCGGGCGTTAGAGCTTAAATTTGCATTTAGGATTACATCTTGGGTTTGAGAACGATGCTTAGCGAGAACGCGACCGGCAGCGGCGAAGTGCCGGACCTACGCATCGATGATACTGCGGAGAGAGTATTGCTATGTCACTGTCTCAACGATCACAAATCTATCTCATAATCCCGAAATAACCAAATTCGTTATTGCTTATTTTCGGAAGATCTTGGGCCGCAAAATAGACGCTTAAGACATTGTTGGTGAAATTGTTCAGCCGTAACGGCCGGCATCAAGTTCAGCGCTTGCGCTTTTAAGAAAAAGCCTTCGGCAGGGAGGCTTTCCCGAGCGCGTGATACGACCAGCGCCGCGCGTAGCGGTAGATGCTTTTTTTGATCGTACTCCATTAACGCTTCAAGCAGCCGAGTAAGCTGATGAATGCGATGGGGAGGTTTAACACCAATTGCATCGGCAGCTTCAAGATAGGTAAGCGTCCTGTGCTGTTGGCGGCAATAATCCAAAAGCTCAGCCAAGCGTTTGAACTGAGTTGAACTGCGGCTGAAATCAGTATCCTGCTCGTGCTCGGCACGAACAGGAGGTTTCATAGCGTCAGCCCGAAAACGACTCATCCCATACCGACGTTATTTTTTTCAAGCACAAGCTCCGCGCGATAGCTAGAGCGGACCAGCGGACCCGAGACGACTTCCAGGAAGCCTTTCTTCAGACCTTCCTCACGGAAATACTGGAATTGTTCGGGTGTCACGTAACGTTCCACCGACAGATGATTAATGGTCGGGCGTAAATACTGACCGAAGGTCACAATATCGACATCGATCCTGCGGAGATCGTCCATGCATTCGAGCACTTCCTGAGCAGTTTCACTCAACCCCAGCATCAGGCTGGTTTTGGTCAATACATCGGGCCGATACTTTTTGGCGTGTTCAAGCACGCTCAAGGTCTGCTCGTAGCCTGCCCTGGCGTCACGCACAGGGTGGGTCAAACGTCGCACAGTTTCCACGTTCTGGGCGAATACCTCGAGACCGGAATCGACGACGGTTTCGACACAGCCAAACCGACCCTGAAAATCAGGTGTTAGCGCTTCGACCGCGGTTTGCGGGTTGATCTGCTTGATTGCACGAACGCAGGCCGCGTAGTGTGCAGCGCCGCCGTCGTGTAAGTCGTCACGATCAACCGAAGTCAAAACAATGTACTTCAGATCCATCAAGCGGACAGATTCGGCTGCATTAGCGGGTTCTTCTCTATCCAACCAGCCGCTCGGGTTGCCGGTATCCACAGAGCAGAAGCGACATGCACGCGTACAGACATCGCCCATGAGCATGATGGTCGCTGTACCTGCATTCCAGCATTCACCAATATTCGGACACTTGGATTCTTCACAGACTGTGGCCAATCGATTTATTCTTACGTTGTTCCGAATCTGTTCATATTTACCGCCAGATGGCACCCGCACCCGCAGCCATTCCGGTTTGCGCCCAAGCGGATCAGGGCGCGCATCTCGTCGGTCTTTAATGCCGTCACGGATGGCTGTAAACCCTTGCGGTTTCACCACTTTGCCACCGCTTTTAACAGCAATAGGAATGGCTTTGAATGTGCCTGGTTGACTCATAGTTAAATCGTACAGTAGATCGTGTTTAAACGGAGTGCAGGTTTTGTCAGGTTGCCACGCGAATGGCAAATCTTTCAGCACCGGAAGAACCATCATTATCAATCAGGTGCACGTAACCCCGGACCAAATCTGCTACGACCTAGATCGTAGTTCACGACAGTTCTCTGCTAGTAATAGATGATGACCGAGGCGAAACCGATTGTTGCATTGACCGTGGACACTTAAAAACCGGTGCGTTTGCTCGTCCGATTGAAATTCGCGCACTCGCCTTTCGTGTTCCCGTGTCGGCTCGTGAGAAAATTCCGCGCGATTATTCGCACATTGATTGTCGCAGTGCGGCGCCGACGGGAGCACTTCCCGTTTGGCTGCCGCTCTATCTGTAGAGCTTATTAGTCGTGATCTGGATAGGAGCATGTGCTTACGATCGTACCGCCTTTAGAAAAATATGATTAGCCGATCTGTTGTTCTTGCGTTCGTGTACGAGGATCTCAATGCGATCGTCGTCTAGGTCAACAGCTTGCCAAACGTAACGACGCTTTTCTCGTATTGGTTCGGCTACTTTGTCTAGGGATCAACAATTGCCGCGGGGCCTCCAGGCAAGTCCGATCCCCGGATTAACTAGGTGGCTGAGGATCGATTGCGGTCCATTTCAGGACGGAAAAATATCTCGATCGACGGCGATATTCGCTCGTTCGTCCGTTCGCGCTGAGGTACCTGCCGCACCACCCATATTTGACACGGACATTTACGAAGAAGGTGCATCGATGGGCTATCCAGATTTTCTGGCTCGGTTGGTACCGGTAAAGTAACAAGCAGCGCAATATTTCTCGCTGCAACGATTCGGCATATTTCGGCGACCGGTTTTCCTTTCAGCACGAGGCATTCAACATCGATTCCGGCGGCGGCCTGATCACACAGCTTACCCAGTATTGCCTTGGCGAACCGGCGGCGCATTTCAGGAAGACGGCCGTGTATCGTGCGGTCGTTACCGGCGGTCTGAGGCGGTGCGACCGCATCACATAGGATGAGCCTGGCGTTTTCGCTTACGCAATAGTGCGCAAGATGCTCGATATGTTTTACGACATCGCTTAGCGGTCGCGCCCTACGCGTGTCGATATAGACAAGAACAGTCTTCACCGGCGAAGTGCAGTCATTCATCCGCACAGGGCTTAGGTAACGGGATTTCGGCGCGCACTTCGTGCTGTGTACCCCGGCACTCAGCCCCCACGACCAATAGTGGAATAGGGCGGGAACTGTGTATGGGGTTAACATCCACTAGTACCCTCACCAGGAGCCCTCCAAACATATTCTTTTCCTTTTGTTTCGAATCTCCATATATAGAGGAAATGTATCAGTCAGGAGCAGTTCTCGCGCGCGATTATTCTTGTGGTTTTAATCAGAAAAACCGATGTGTACAAATTGTCTAAGCGCGTGCTGTTCCTCCGAAAATTTCGATCGCGTTGAACTCATTGATTGTTTCCCGCGCGGATCCAAGCATTCGATGCATGAAATTCTTGAACCGCGCCGGGTTTTCCGGAGGCTCCAAACTTTGAGAGGATGGAGCCATGAGCAATTCGAATCGATATTTCCCGGAAGTCCGGGTGCGTGCTGTCCGGATGCTTTTCGAGCACAAGGCAGATTATGAATCGGCATGGGCTGCGATGCAGTCGATTGCATCGAAGATCGGCTGCACAGTGGAGACGTTGCGGAAATGGGTACGTCGTGCGGAGGTCGATGCTGGGCAACGCGCGGGCCTGACAACGGACGAACGTGAGCGTCTCAAGGGTCGCTATTTGCTCCTGCAATAGCGACATTCCCGCGATCCATGGCGGTCACGTTGGAGAAGGAGAATCGTGAGCTGAAGCGAGCGAACGAGATTCTGAAGACGGCGTCGGCTTTTTTCGCCCAGGCGGAGCTCGACCGCCGACTGAAGTGATGGTGCGTTGCATCGACGCCCACAAGGGTACTCACGGGGTCGAGTCGATCTGCACGGTGCTACCGATCGCCCCGTCGACGTACTACAAACACAGGTCCCGAGAATCCGATCCGAGTCGGCTGCCGCCACGGCAACAGCGCGATGCCGTGCTGAAGGTCGAAGTCGCGCGGCTTTGTAACGAGAACCATCAGGTCTACGGCGCACGTAAGGTGTGGCTTCAGCTCAAGCGTGAGGTCTGCCGTCGATTGATGAAAGAACTCGGTCTGCAGGGCGCGGTACGTGGTCGCACGGTGAAGACGACGGTGCCGTCGATCGGGCAACCATGCCCGATGGATCGGGTGCACCGCCCGAATGCGCTGTGGGTGTCGGATCTGACCTATGTCGCGACGTGGCAAGGGTACGTCTATGCGGCGTTCGTCATCGATACCTATGCACGGCGTATTGTCGGTTGGGGGTGTCGAGTTCACTGAAGGCGGACCTGGCATTCGATGCACTCGAGCAAGCGTTGTACGACCGTCAGGTTGAACGCGATGCTGGTTTGATTCATCACAGCAACCGCGGCGTTCAATACCTCTCCATACGTTACACGGAGCGACTGGCAGAGGCCAGCATCGAACCCTCGGAGGGTATAGTGTCGGTGATTCCTACGAGCACGGAGCCTACCCTCGGGGTGCAACGCTCTGGCGGAATCGATCATCGGTTTATACAAGACCGAACTCATCCGTCGACGCGGACCCTGGCGGACGATGGAGGCCGTCGAGTTTGCGACCCTGGACTGGTGGCCCCGACTGGTTCAATCATCGGCGATTGCTGGAACCCATCGGCGATATTCCGCCCGTCGAGAAAGAGAACGCGTATTATCAGGAAACCGGGTCGGCCCTCGCCGCCTGACTCAAACTAAACAGCCTCCGGGATTCCCGGCGCGGTTCACTCTGATTCGTTGTTGAATCTTAAATCTCATATCTTGCAACCCAGCACACCCCGGCGGACCGATCAGCTTTTGGACGCGTTCGATGATCACCGCGAGCGGTAGCTTCAGGGGTAACTCTCTGCCATCGGGAGCATGTCCGATACCTCAAAATAACAAGTTAGCGATATTGCGGTCTTCATCGATGACGAATCGCCACCATTTGCAAACTAAACCACACTAAGCAACCCTAATTTTGGTGGCTCAATATTTTTAATATATTGATTATTAAGGATATTTTGGCGGAGAGGGGGGGATTCGAACCCCCGAAGGTATTGCTACCTTGCCGGTTTTCAAGACCGGTGCATTCAACCGCTCTGCCACCTCTCCAAATTCTCAAGCCCGGTACGCCACGTAGCCGGTGGACGATTCCCGTGAGCCGCGTATTCTCAACGACAACGTGGTCGCCGGTCGAGCACGGCGTGTCGGCTCCGTTATCGACGCGGATGCGCGCGCGTTCACGGACATTGCGAATGATCCCGGAATAACCCTACAACAGGTAGGGTATCTGATTGAAACTTATCGTGAAAGCGAACGCCGATAAGAGTTGAATTTTTGCCGTTCATCCCTATTATCTGTTAACAGAACCTTTCACTTGCGCCAGAGTCTCAGTCACTGACGATTGAGATGGATACAGTCTCGAAGGAGGGACTACGCACTATGCCTACAAATTTTGCAGCAACCCAGACGAGCGCGCGCGGACTCGCGACGAACAAGCTGATCCGCAACACCTATACGCTGTTGTCGATGACGCTGTTGTTCAGCGCAGCGATGGCCGCTGTATCCGTTGCGGTGCAGGCAGGGCCCGGGGTCGGGCTCGTGTGCAGCCTCGCGGCGCTTGGCATTTTGTGGCTCGTGTTGCCACGCACGGCGAATTCTGCCGCGGGGCTCGGCGTCGTCTTCCTGTTCACCGGTCTGCTCGGCTTCGGTCTCGGGCCAACCATTACCCATTACCTCGCGACGCCGGGTGGCTCACAGGTGGTCATGACGGCGCTCGGCGGCACCGGGGTCATCTTCCTCGGCCTGTCCGGTTACGCGCTGACCACGCGGCGTGATTTCAGTTTCATGGGCGGCTTCCTCATTGTCGGCCTGCTCGTGATCCTCGGCGCCGCGCTGCTGAACATCTTCCTGGCCATCCCGGCGCTGTCGCTTGCGCTGTCGGCCGGCATCATCATGCTGTTCAGCGGCTTCATCCTCTACGACACGGGCCGCATGGTGAACGGTGGTGAAACAAACTACATCATGGCGACGGTGAGTTTGTACATCAGCATCCTGAACATCTTCACCAGCCTGTTGCACCTGCTCGGCGCCTTCGGCGGCGACGACTAGGCAACCCGGCACCAGTAATCACAGGCCGGCCTGCCCTTTGCGGCGGCCGGCCTTTTTTTTGAGGATGATGCGATGGACTGGATGAAAATCGGCTCCGCCCTGCTGATCATCGCGATGATGATCTACATCTGGCCGGCGGCGAAACACATGCTCACGAACTCACCGCAGGCCGAGAAAGGCGACTGGCAGGCTGCCGTCGTGCCGATCCTCGCGGTCGTCGGTTTCGTGATCCTGCTGATCTCGCTCGTGTGAGCGCGATCTGCACTCAGGCCGGGTTTAACACCTCGAGCCCACCCAAATAATGCCGCAGCGCGGTGGGCACGGTGATGCTGCCGTCCGCCTGCTGGTAATTTTCGAGCACGGCGATCAAGGCACGGCCAACGGCGACCCCCGATCCGTTCAGCGTATGCACGAGTTCCGGTTTGCCCGTGTCCGGATTGCGCCAGCGCGCCTTGATCCGGCGCGCCTGGAACGCTTCGAAATTACTGCACGATGAAATCTCGCGGTACGCGCCCTGCGCCGGCAGCCACACCTCGAGGTCGTAGGTTTTCGCCGCCGAGAACCCGAGATCACCGGTACACAGCGTAACCACCCGGTACGGCAGTTCGAGCTTCTTGAGGATCGCTTCCGCGTTCGCCGTCAGGTCCTCGAGCACGGCATAGGAATCCCCGGGCCGCACGAGTTGCACGAGTTCGACCTTGTCGAACTGGTGTTGCCGGATCATGCCGCGCGTGTCTTTGCCATACGACCCCGCCTCGCTGCGGAAACACGGCGTGTGGCAGACGTATTTCGCCGGCAACGTGTCGGCATCGAGGATCGCGTCCTGCGCGAGATTCGTCACCGGCACCTCGGCGGTGGGGATCAGATACAGCCCCTGTTCTCCGATCTCGAACAGGTCCTCCTTGAACTTCGGCAGCTGGCCGGTACCGCGCATCGTCTGTTCGTTCACGAGGTACGGTACGTAGACCTCGCGGTAACCGTGCTCGCTCGTGTGCACGTCGAGCATGAATTGCGCGAGTGCACGGTGCAGGCGCGCGATCGTGCCCGACAGCACGACGAAGCGGGAGCTCGCGAGCGTGACCCCGGCTTCGAAATCCATACCCGCGTGCAGCGCGCCGAGATCGACGTGATCACGCACCTCGAACGCGAACGTGCGCGGTTCGCCCCAGCGGCGCATTTCGAGATTGTCGTCCTCGCTCGTGCCGACGGGGACGGATTCGTGCGGAATATTCGGTAAGCCGAGCATGAAATCGTGCAAGCCGCCCTGCACCTCGTCGAGTTCCCCCTGGCGCGACTTCAGCTGATCGCCGAGATCGGCCACGGCATCGAGCAGCGGCTGGATGTCTTCGCCGGCGGCTTTCGCCTGCCCGATCGCCTTGCTGCGCGTATTGCGTTCCGCCTGCAACTGTTCCGTTGCCACCTGCAGGTCGCGACGGCGTTCCTCGAGCGCGGAGTACGGCGCAAAATCGATCGTCTGGTGGCGCCGCCCGACGGCGTCACGGACGCGGTCGAGGTCGTTTCGGAGTAGCGTTGGATCGAGCATAGCTAAGCGATTTCTTCTGTTTGGGGCCGAATGTGCGGCGATGCGCGCGGCCGATTATAGCGGCAGCCGTGCGGATCGGGGATGGCGCATTGCGGTCGGCGCCCGAATTATCGCGCGAGGGTGAGCCCGCCCCAGCATGCCGCGAGACACAGAATGACGTTGAGCAACACGTTGAGGCCGGCTTTCAGCGGCTCGCCGCCTTCGAGCAAATGGATAGTCTCGAGCGAAAACGCGGAAAACGTAGTGAATGCGCCGAGCAGGCCCACGATCAGGGGCGCGCGATAATGCGTGAAACCGGCCGGGGATTCGATAATGACGACGTACAGCACCCCAATCAGGAACGACCCGAGCACGTTCACGAGCAGCGTGCCGTACGGGAAGCCCGTGCCCGCGATCCCGTGGATCCCGAGCGAGGCGAGGTAACGCATGATCGCACCGACCGCGCCGCCGAGTGCGATCGGAAGCAGAATTTTCAGTCCCGTGCCCACCGCTTCAGCCACGCTGGCCGCGCAGGCGCGCGAGCTTCTCGCCGATCCTGATTTCGAGACCGCGCGCGACGGGTTCGTAGAACACCTGTTCGCCAAGCTCTTCCGGAAAATACGTCTGGCCGGCCGCGAAACCGTCCGCCTCGTCATGATCGTAGCGGTACGCCGCGCCGTGCCCCATCTGTTTCGCGAGTTTCGTCGGCGCGTTGCGGATATGCGCCGGCACGGGCAGCGATCCGTGCTCGCTGACCGTGCGTTGCGCGGCCGCGAACGCGCGATACACCGCGTTGCTTTTTGCCGCGCTCGCGCAATACACCGCGGCCTGGGCGAGGGCAAGTTCGCCTTCCGGTGATCCCATGCGCTCGAATGCCTGCCACGCATCGAGCGCAATCGTCAGCGCGCGCGGATCCGCATTGCCGATGTCCTCGCTCGCGATGCGCAGGATGCGCCGCGCGATGTAGGCCGGATCCCCGCCGCCATCGATCATGCGGGCAAACCAGTACAGCGCGGCATCCGGATTCGAACCCCGCATCGATTTGTGAAACGCGGAGATCTGATCGTAGAAATCATCCCCGCCCTTGTCGAAACGGCGTTGCGCGCCGCCTTCGAGTACGGACTCGATCAGCGCCGTGTCGATCGTGCCGTCGTCGGCCAGGGCCTGGGCGATTTCGAGCAGGTTCAGGGCGCGCCGGGCATCGCCGTCGGCGAAACGCGCGAGCATGTCACGCGCCGGCTCGGCCATCGTCACGGGTTGATCCGCGTTCAGCAAGGCCAGCGCGCGATCGATGACGTCACGCACGGCGGCTTGCGGCAGCGACTTCAGTACGTACACGCGCAAGCGCGATAACAGCGCGTTGTTCAGCTCGAACGCCGGATTCTCCGTCGTCGCGCCGATAAACGTAATCGTGCCGTCCTCGATATGCGGCAGGAACGCGTCCTGCTGCGCCTTGTTGAAGCGGTGTACCTCGTCGACGAATACGATCGTGTGCCGCCCGCCGTGCTGTTTCGCCGTGCGCGCGTTCGCGACCGCCGCCCGGATCTCCTTGACCCCGTCGAGCACGGCCGATATCGCTTCGAGGTTCGCATCGGCGTTCGTTGCGATCATGCGCGCGATCGTCGTCTTGCCGGTGCCGGGAGGACCCCACAACACCATTGAATGCAGTGTTTCACCGAGCAGCGCGCGACGCAGGGGCTTGCCGCTGGCAAGCAAGTCACTCTGGCCGACGAGTTCCTCGAGCGACGCCGGGCGCAGTCGATCGGCCAGCGGGCGATCGACGACCCTATCCATGCGCGGGCCCCGGACTCACGGCGCGGCCGCGGCTTGCGCGCTCGTATTCGTGAGTACGTCCACCCCGGGCGGCGGGCTGAACGCGAAGCGCTCGGGCGCGATCTCGACATTGCGCGCGATGTCGCTGAACGTGATGGCGGTGAGCTGACGCAGGTTGTCGCTCAGGCGCATGCCGTGCAGTCCCTGCGCGTCGAAGCCGATTTCGACGCCGCGGTACTGGGCCTGCCCGGACCGCGGGGTCAGCGAGACCCAGACGATACCGTCGACGGCCGGCGATTCCGCAACAATATATTGGCGGTCGATGTCGATGTCACCGACGAGCAGTGATGCGGGCGATTCAGGACTGTCGTTCGCGAGCGGATTTACGCTCACCTGCTCGAGATCGACGTCGTACACCCACAGCGTGGCGCCGTCGCTGACGATGATCTGTTCGTACGGATCGCGGTATTCCCAGCGAAATTTCCCCGGCTTCGCGATCGCGACGTCGCCGATCGAGGTTTCGAGCAGTTCCCCGTATTCATCGAACAACTGCTGTTCGAACGTGGCGGTGAAACTCGTGAGTTCGGCAAGAAAGCGGTCGAGACGCGCGCGTCCGCCGTCGAGCGCCACCGCGCTGTGGCTATACAGTACGAGGGCGAGGAAAGTGAGAACAAGTCGTGGCAATGGCCTGGAGTCCGTCGAAGCTATCAGTGCGGTAAATGACGCGCGCCGCTTCGGGGACACCGCGACCGCGGCTCAGTCCTTCGGCGGTGGCGGTGCCAGCACCTCGCGCGAGCCGTTTGATTGTAACTCACCGACGACCCCGGCGCGCTCCATCTCTTCGACCATGCGCGCGGCGCGGTTGTAACCGATCTTGAGCCGGCGCTGGATCCCCGAAATCGACGCCCGGCGCGATTCCGTGACGATGCGCACGGCATGATCGTAGAGTTCGTCCATCTCTTCGCCGCCGGCGCCGTCATCGAGCCCCGGGATCGCGGCATCGGCCGGGTCGCTCGGGCCGTTGAGCACATCGTCGATATATTCCGGCTCGCCCGTCGCTTTCAGTTGTTCCACCACCTTGTGCACTTCCTGATCGGACACGAACGCGCCATGCACACGCAGCGGCAAGGCCGTGCCCGGCGGCAGGTACAGCATGTCACCATGCCCGAGCAGGGTCTCGGCCCCCATCTGGTCGAGGATCGTGCGCGAATCGACGCGCGAGGACACCTGGAACGCGATCCGCGACGGGATATTCGCCTTGATCAGGCCCGTGATCACATCGACGGACGGACGCTGCGTCGCGAGGATCAGATGCACCCCGGCCGCGCGCGCTTTCTGCGCGAGACGGGCGATCAATTCTTCGACCTTCTTGCCCACCGTCATCATCATGTCGGCAAGTTCGTCGACGATGACGACGATGTAGGGCAGCGGCACGAGCGTCGGGATCTCGTCGTCCTCGAGCACCCGGGTAAACAGCGGATCCGGGATCGGCTGTTTCGCCTTGATCGCATCCTCGACCTTGCGGTTATAGCCACTGATATTGCGCACACCGAGCGCGGCCATGAGGCGGTAGCGGCGCTCCATTTCCGCGACACACCAGCGCAGCGCGTTCGCGGCCTCTTTCATATCCGTGACGACCGGTGCGAGCAGCGCGGGGATCCCTTCATACACCGACAATTCGAGCATCTTCGGATCGATCATGATCAGACGCACGTCCGCCGGCGTCGATTTATACAGCAGGCTCAGAATCATTGCGTTCAGCGCGACGGACTTACCCGCGCCGGTGGTACCGGCGACGAGCAGGTGCGGCATGCGCGCAAGATCGACGACGGCCGGTTTACCGCCGATGTCCTTGCCGAGCGACAGGGTCAGTTTCGAGTGGCTCGCGTCGTATTCCTTCGAGTTGAGAATTTCACTGAGGCTCACGATCTCGCGGCGCTCATTCGGAATTTCGAGGCCGATGACGGATTTACCCGGAATCACTTCGACAACCCGGACGCTGATCGTCGACAACGAACGGGCCAGGTCTTTCGACAGGTTCGTGATCCGGCTCGCCTTGACCCCGGGCGCCGGCATCAGTTCGAAGCGCGTGATCACGGGGCCGGGATGAACGGCGACGACTTCGACCTCGATGCCGAAATCCTTCAGTTTCAGCTCGACCTGGCGTGACATCGCCTCGAGCGCTTCGGTTGAATAGCCGCCGCCCGGCGCTGCCGGCGCGTCGAGCAGGTTCAGTGGCGGCAGTGAAGTCCCGGCGGAGCGCTCGAACAGGACGGTCTGCTTTTCCTTTTCGACCCGGTCGCCGATCGGCACGTCCTTGACCACGGGTTCGATAAACACCGGCGGCCGGCGTTCCTGTTTAATCGCCTCTTCTTTCATCACCGCGGTGCGTTCACGTCGCGCGCGCTGACCCTGGATATAGTCGACGAGTTGATCGAAGCGTTCGCGTCCGCGCTCGACGCCACGCAGCGTGTAGTGACCGACATTGTCCATGACCCATAACCACGACAACCCGGTGAACAGGGTCACGCCGGTGAGGAACAGGGCGAGCATAAGCAGCGAGCCGCCCAGATGCCCGAAAATCGTGAACGACACGCCGCCAACGACATCGCCGAGGATGCCTCCGGCGTTGTGCGGCATTTCGCCGACGAGATCGTGCGAGCGCACCCAGATGAGGCCGCAACCCATGGCCAGGGTCAGGACGAAGCCGATGCCGCGCACGCTCAGGTAGAAGTAGTCCCAGCCGTTGTCCTCGGCGCGCTCGCGGAATACGACCCAGCCGGCGAACGCGATCATGAGCGGAAATACGTACGCGAAGCCGCCGAACAGGTACAGCGCGATATCGGCGATCCAGGCGCCGACGATGCCGCACTGGTTGCGGATCGGGTCGGACGTCCCCGTGTGTGACCAGCCCGGATCGGACGGATGGTGCGACCACAACGCGATCAGCAGGAATAGCGCGATCCCGCCCAGCGCGATTAGGATGCCCTCTTTGACCCGCTGCACCACTAGGGATGAAACCGGGTCCGCCACACTGGGCCGCTTGCGAACCGCCTGCGCCATGGCTTAATCCAAGATCTCCAAAGTTGAATTAAATATATGTTACTTATAGATTTTTATGATAACGCATGAGTAAGTTTTTGGCTAGCCACAATGCGCCCCGCAAGCGCTTCAGGTGACCCGCGCGGAACATGTTGAAAACCCTGCTCATTTCCGCGACGTGCGGCTGGCTCGCGCTCGCCGCCTACGTGTACGTCTGGCAGGCCCGGCTCGTGTTCCATCCGGCGCGCGGCCTGGCGACGAATCCGGGCGAACTCGGTTACGCCTACGAGGACGTCATGCTGACCACCGCGGACGGGGTGCGGATCCATGGCTGGCACGTCATCCAGGCCGGCGCTCGTTTCACGGTACTGTTCCTCCACGGCAATGCCGGCACGATCGCTGACCGCCCGCGCACGCTCGCGCACCTGCACGAACTCGGTGCAAACGTGCTCGCGATCGACTATCGCGGCTACGGCAACAGCGAAGGTTCACCGGATGAAAGCGGGACGTACGCGGATGCCAGCGCGGCCTGGAACTACCTGACGGACACGCTGGGCATCGCGCCCGCGGATATCGTGATTTACGGCCGCTCGCTCGGTGGTGCGGTGGCTCTCGAACTCGCCACCCGGGTCGTGCCGCGCGCGCTCATTGTTGAATCGACGTTCAGTTCGCTCGCCGACATGGCGCGCGAACATTACCCCTACCTGCCAACCGGCCTGCTGTTGCGGTTCAAATACCCGAACGTGGATCACATTCGACGCGTCCGCGCGCCGATCCTCGTCGCGCACAGCGACGCCGATGCGCTCATACCGATCGCCCAGGCCGAGCGGCTGTTCGCGGCCGCCCCGGAGCCGAAGCAGTTCTACCGTCTGCGCGGCGGTCACAATGCGGGCTTCGTGCTCGCCGGTCAGGCGTATTACGACGCACTCGGAGAATTCATCGCGGGTGCCGCGCGATTGACCCCTGCGGCGCGCTCAACCACAATGCGGAACCTGCCCGTCAATAACAATTAACAGAACCTTACGTCTTTGAAAATCCAGTTTTTTTCTGATATTCACCTCGAGTTTGGCGAGTTCGATATCCCGGCAACGGACGCCGATGTGATCGTCGCCGCCGGTGATATTGGCGTCGGTCTGCAGGGCATCGAGTGGTTGAAGCGGTTTAATCGTCCGACGATCTACGTTGCCGGCAACCACGAATACTACGGCGGCGATCTCGTGCACACGCGCGCGGCGATTGCCGAGGCGACCGCCGCGTCGGATGTGCATTTTCTCGAGAATGCGGCGGCGGAAATCGACGGCGTGCGGTTCCTCGGCGCGACGCTGTGGACGGACTATCGCGACGGCGATCCCGCGGTGATGCGCCATGCGCGCACCCAAATGAACGACTACCTGCAAATTCGCTGTGCCTCGCGCGAACTGACCCCCGAACAAATCTACGACATCAACTGGGAATCGCGTTTCTGGCTCGCGCGTGAACTCGACCGGCCGTTCGCGGGCAAAACCATCGTCGTGACGCATCACGCACCGAGCATGCGCAGTTGGCCCTACGCCGACGGCTCGGACTACCGCGAAACGTACTGCAACAATCTCGACGACTATTTCGAGCGCTATGCCATCGACGCGTGGTTTCATGGCCATGTCCATTTCGTCGCCGACTACCGGCAGGAACGCACCCGGGTCCTGTGTAATCCGCGCGGCTATCACGGCTATCAGGTAATCACGGATTTTTCGCCGCTGAAAACGGTCGATATCTAGCAACGGTCGCAAAGATACCCGATGGCGAACCTTCTCGACCGCATCGAACGGATCGGCAATCGCCTGCCGCACCCGGCGGTACTGTTCGCCGTATTGACGGTACTCGTCATGGTGCTCTCGGCAATCGCGGCGGGGTCCGGCTGGGCCGTCGACAAACCGCCGACCGGCGCCGACGAAGCGACCCTCACCAGCACGACGATCGCGGCGCAGAGTGTCCTCGATGCGGACGGGATCTGGTGGTTGATCAGCCATCTCGTGGCGAACTTCCTCGGCTTTCCGCCACTCGGTATCGTACTCGTCGGGATGCTGGGCATCGGGGTCGCGGAGCGCAGCGGATTCATTCCCGCCCTGCTGGCGGCGATTGCGAATGCCGTCAGCCCGCGGCTGCTCACGCCGACGGTCGTGTTCCTCGGCATCATTTCCTCCGTCGGACTGGACGCCGGCTACGTCGTGCTGCCGCCAATCGCGGCATTGCTGTTCGTACTGAACGATCGTTCGCCCGTGGTCGGGATCGCTGCCGCGTTCGCCGGCATCTCCGCCGGCTTCAGCGCGAACCTCGTGATCACGGCCGTCGACCCGCTCATGGCGGGCTTCACGGAGGCCGCGGCGCAATTCGCCGATCCCGGGTACCGGGTCGCCGTCACCGCGAACTGGTGGTTCATGGCCGCATCGACGGTCGTGCTGACCGGTGTGGGTTGGGCGGTAACCGCCTGGGTCGTCGAACCGCGCAATCGCACGAGCGGATCACGCGAGCACACCGGCCACCCCGTCAACCCGGCGAACAACCGTGCCATGCGTTACGCGGTCGCGGCACTCATCGTCACCGCCCTCCTCGTCGCTGCCCTGATTGCGCTCCCCGACGCGCCGCTGCACGGCACGGGCAAACGTTTTCCGCGCTGGGTCGAAGCGACGGTTCCGCTGTTGTTCATCGGCTTTGTCGTGCCGGGGATCGTCTATGGCTTCGTCAGCGGTGCGTTTACGAACGAGCGCGATGTTGCCGATGCGATGGGACGTACCCTCGCGGAACTCGGTCCGTATATCGTGCTCGCGTTCTTCGCCGCGCAATTCATCGAAACGTTCAAATACACCCGGCTCGGGGAGATGCTCGCGATTACCGGTGGCCAGGCGCTGACGGAACTCGCGGTGCCGGTGTGGGCGCTGCTGACGATCTTCATCATCGTCGTCATGTGCGGCAATCTGCTCGTCGGCTCGGCTTCGGCGAAATACGCTTTTTTCGCGCCGGTGTTCGTGCCGATGTTCATGTACGTCGGCATCAGCCCGGAACTGACCCAGGTGGCTTATCGGGTCGGCGACTCGATCACGAATGTCGTGACCCCGCTGAATCCCTACATGGTGATCATCGTCGCGCTCGTGCAGCGCTATGTGCCGACGGCCGGCCTTGGTACCGTCGTGGCGCTGATGCTGCCGTACGCCGCGGTGTTCGCGGTCGTGTGGATCGCATTGCTGTTGCTGTGGCTCGCACTCGGCATACCGCTGGGTCCCGGCGGCCCGCTGACGGTCGGTTGAGCGTTCGGCCGATATGCTATTCTCGACCCTTCGGGCGAGTGTTGGACGCGCATGACGAAGAAAAAAAGAACCTACCGGGTAACTTTCCACAACCAGGGGAAAGTGTACGAAGTGTATGCGCGCGACGTACACCAGAGCGGTTTGTTTGGCTTCATCGAGATCGAGGATCTCGTGTTCGGCGAGAAAACCTCGCTCGTCGTCGATCCGTCCGAAGAGAACCTGAAATCCGAATTCGAGGGCGTCGAGCGCACGTACGTTCCGATGCATTCGGTGATCCGGATTGACGAGGTGGAAAAAAGCGGGCCCGCCAAAATCACCGACGCGGACGGCACTACCGGCAATATCGCTCCGTTCCCGGTCTATAGCGGCGGCCCCGACACATCGAAGAAATAGCGTCCGGTGCAATCCCACCGCCGCGCGAACGGGATCCGTTCAGCGTTCCCGACCCGGCCGGTGTGGTAGGATTTTCCCGTCGTTGCCGAACCATCCCGCAAGCGTGAAAAACCACTGGCTGCCAATCCTCCTGATCCTGTCGAGCACCGCGATGCCGGGCGCCGATGCCGCGTGGCAAACGACGACCGCGGGCGATCGCGACGTCGCTTCGATCAACAACGAACACGGACAGACCCTCGAACTGTTCGTCGATGAGCGCAATACGATACGGCTGCGCCTGACGCTGGGTCAGGGCTTCGAAACATTCGCGGCCGCGAGTTGTCCGACGTTTCAAATCGACGATCGCAAGCCCATGCATCATTTCAACCCGGGTCCGGACTGCGTGGTGGCGAGCAAGCAGGTAACGTTTTCGCTCGGCGAAATCGTCGACCGTGGAATTCGCTCGCTCGTCGTCCATCGACTGCTCAACGGCAACGCGGCGAACTTCCGCTACACCGTGAGCAACGGTCAGTATCGCCAGGCGACGTTCTCGCTCAGCCGTTCGAAGCAGGCCGTGCGCAGGCTGCTTGGCTACGGGTTGAAAGTCGAGATCGATCAGGCCGAACAATGAAGCTGACAGCGATCAGCTCGCTCAGCGAGGTCGAACCCGTCGCATGGAACGCGCTGAACCGTGACGGCGATCCGTTTCTGACCCACGAGTTTCTGTTCGGACTCGAACTGCACGACTGTCTCGAACCACAGGGCTGGTACGGCTCGCATATTCTGCTGCACGATGACGCCGATGAGCTCATCGCCGCGATGCCGCTGTACCTGCGTACGAACTCCTACGGCGAATTCATGTTCGACTGGGCGTGGGCCGATGCGTTTGAACGCGCCGGCGGCCGCTACTATCCGAAATTCGTTTCCGCGATCCCGTTCACCCCGGCGTCGGGCAAGCGGCTGCTCGTGGCCGACCCGACGACGCTCGCCATCGCCGCGCCCGCGCTGATCAGCGCCGCGATCGAAATTACCGGCAAAAACGACGCGTCCTCGCTGCATATCCTGTTCCCCGATGCGGATCAGGCCGCGGAGATCGGCGACCACGATCTGCTGCTGCGCGCCGGTTGCCAGTATCACTGGTTCAACCGCGATTACGCGACGTTCGACGATTTTCTCGGCGCGCTGAATTCAAAGCGGCGCAAGCAAATCCGCCGTGAACGGCGCGATGCGAACCAGCCGGAAATGGAAATCGAAGTCCTCTACGGCGATCGGATCACGCCCGAGCACTGGTCCGTGTTCCACAAATTCTACTGTTCCACGTTCTTCCGCAAATGGGGCGAACCGCGCCTGACAGAGCCGTTTTTCCGCTACCTGTCCGAAGCGCTGCCCGATGCGCCGCTGCTCGTGCTTGGCCGACACGACGGTGAGTACGTCGCCGGTTCGTTTTCGATGCGCGGCAGCGACACGCTGTACGGACGCCACTGGGGCTGCTCCCAGCATTTCAAGCAACTGCATTTCGAGCTGTGTTACTACCGGACGATCGAATTCTGCATCGAACACGGCCTTGCGCGCTTCGATGCCGGCGCGCAGGGCGAACACAAGATCATGCGCGGATTCGATCCGGTCAAGACGTGGTCCGCGCACTGGATTTCGGATGCGAATTTCCGCAGCGCGATCGCGGATTTTCTCGTGCGCGAAACGCGCCACATCGATCAGTACATCGATGAGTTGGGCGGCCACCGTGCTTACCGCCAGCCGCCGGAATTCGACGATGCGATCCACCTGGGTGGCGCGTGACGGATTCGCTGTACTGGGTGCGGTCGAATCGTCTCGCCGACGATTTTCCCGACACCGACGAAGCCCTGACCGAACCGGACGGCCTGCTCGCGGCCGGCGGCGATTTGTCCCCGGACCGCCTGCTGGACGCTTATCGCCGTGGCATCTTCCCGTGGTTTTCCGACGGTCAGCCAATCCTCTGGTGGGCACCGGATCCGCGTTCCGTGCTGTTTCCGGAGCGACTGAAAATTTCGCGTTCGCTCGCGAAAACGCTGCGGCGGCGACCGTTCCATGTCACGTTCGATACCGCGTTTACGGACGTCATGCGCGGGTGCGCCGCGCCCCGGCGCGGCGAACCCGGCACCTGGATTACGCAGGCGATGCTGGATGCCTATACGAACCTGCACCGCGCGGGTTACGCACACTCGGTCGAGTGCTGGAGCGCCGGACACCTCGTTGGCGGCCTCTATGGCGTGGCCATCGGTCGCGTATTCTTCGGTGAATCGATGTTCAGCACGGCGACCGACGCCTCGAAAGTCGCGCTTGCGAACCTCGTCGAACGCCTGCTCGCATGGGGCTACCGCCTGATCGATTGCCAGATCCACAACCCGCACCTCGAATCGCTCGGCGCCGAGCGCATTCCGCGCGCGGCGTTCAACGCGCTGGTCCGCGACCACTGCACACAGGCCCCGCACACCGAAGCCTGGCAGCACGGAGTCACCGCGTGACGAAGCCTCCCCGCGCGCAATCCCTCGGCTTTTTTACGACGCCGCCGCACCACTGTGGCTACCTCGCGGATCGGCAGGCGGTCACGCTGTTCGTCGATCCCCGGATGCGGCCGGACGTGGCGACGTACACGCTGCTGTCGGAACACGGATTCCGTCGCAGTGGCGGCCACATCTACCGGCCGAAATGTCCGGCGTGCGAAGCCTGCATACCGATCCGGGTGCCGGTTGCCGCGTTTCGGCCTCGCCGCGTGCACCGCAGAAACCTGCGCGCGAACGCGGACGTGTCGCTGCATGCCCGCAGCGCAACGTTCGATGCCGAGCATTTCGCGCTGTATGAACGCTATATCGCGACACGTCACAGCGGCGGCGGAATGGAAAATCCCGACCCCGACACCTACCTGGATTTCCTGACCGCGAACTGGGCCACGACGACCTTCTACGAATTCCGTTGCGACGAACGCCTGCTCGCCGTCGCCGTCGTCGATGAACTCGACGACGGCCTGTCGGCGGTGTACACGTTCTACGACCCCGCCGAGACCCGGCGCAGCCTCGGTCGCTTCGCCGTGCTCAAGGAGATCGAACTCGCGCGCGAGCGGGGTCTCGAGTGGTTATACCTCGGGTACTGGATCGGTGAGTGTCGCAAGATGGCCTACAAAACCGAGTTTCTGCCCCACGAGTTCTATTTGCGCGGCGCCTGGCACGACTCGGATGCGCCGGAAACCGCGACCTTGCTCGGGCTCCTGCGCGGCCGCACGTGAGCCGTCCGCGCGGATACCGGCGCGCACCGCTACTTTACGCTGCTCGTTCGATTGAGGCACAATGCCCGGCTAAACCGCGCAACCAGCGCAAATAAAGAGGTCGAATGGCGAAAGAGGATCACATTGAGATGCAGGGGACTGTCATCGACACCCTGCCGAACACGATGTTTCGGGTTGAACTCGAAAACGGGCATGTCGTCACTGCGCACATTTCCGGCAAGATGCGCAAACATTACATCCGCATACTCACCGGTGACACCGTCACGGTCGAACTCACCCCCTACGACCTGAGCAAGGGCCGAATTACCTACCGCGAACGCTGAGTCCGGGCCCGGGCGGCCACGGCACCCACGCGACATTCACGCAAACAGGCGCGCGAACAAGTCGTTCACGCCGACGTCGATCAGGCGCGTCGCAAAATCGAAGGCGTCGCGATCCTGCTGGTACGGGTCCGGCACTTCCAGTCGTTTGAATTCCCCGACATCCTCGAGCAGCAGGCGCACAACCGCAGTGCTGTCTGACGGTCGCGTGGCGGTCAAAAAATCCAGGTGGCCGAGGTCCATCGCGATCACGTGGTCGAAGCGCGCGAAATCGCCGGTCTCGAACTGGCGCGCCCGCTGAGCTGCGATATTCGCGCCAAACGCTGCTGCTGCCGCAATCGCTAACGGCTCCGGCGGAGCGCCGTCGCGCGCATGGATCCCCGCAGAATCGACCCGGACATCCCTGCGACCGGATTCCGCCAGCCGCCGGCGCAGCAGGCCTTCGGCAATCGGTGAGCGACACAGATTGCCCGTACACACAAACAGCACACCCTGACTCATAGACGCCTCAACCCGGCTACCCGTTCCATCGTGCGCGCAAGCGTTCGAAGTCCGCCGGCGTATCCACCCCGATGCCGCAGTCCGCCACCGCATCGCCGGCCACGACGACGGCGTTGTGCGCGAGCGCGCGCAACTGTTCGAGTCTTTCCGTTTGCTCGAGCGCGGACGGTGGCAGCGCGACGAAGCGCCGCAGGTAGCCCGCGCGATAGGCGTAAATGCCGACGTGGCGCCGATAGTGCAGAACATCGATGTCACCGTCACGCGTGAACGGAATCGGGGCGCGACTGAAATACAGCGCGCGATCACCGACCGCCCGCACAACCTTGACGATGTTCGGATCGGTAACCGCCGCGGGGTCGTCGACGGGTTCGCAGATCGTGGCGACGTCGATAGCGTCGTCGGCGTCGATGAGCGCCGCGACCTGGCCGATCACGGCCGCCGGCAGCAACGGCTCGTCCCCCTGAACGTTGACGATGATCGTGCCGTCCGCCTCGCCACGCGCGGCAACCGCCTCGGCGATCCGATCCGTGCCGGACGGGTGCGCGCTCGAGGTCAACGCTACCGCCGCGCCGAACGCGGCGGCCGCGGCCGCGATTCGTTCGTCGTCCGTCGCGATCACGACTTCGGCCGCGCCACTCGCGCACGCGTTGTCGTACACGTGCCGCAGAATCGATTTGCCGCCGACTTCCAGCAGCGGCTTGCCGGGCAGCCGGCTCGACGCATAACGCGCCGGGATGTACACCTTGAACGTCATGCCGGGTCAGTCCGACAAACGCTCGACTTCCTCGCTCGTCAGTTCACGCGCCTCATCCTCGAGCATCACCGGGATGTCGTCGCGGATCGGATACGCGAGACGCGCGCTTTTCGACAGCAGTTCCTGTTTGTCCTTATCGTAGATCAACGGGCCCTTCGTTACCGGGCATACGAGCAGGTCGAGAAGTTTTCTATCCATCGGTGGCTCCACTGAATACGGTCGCGAGACGCCGGCTGAAAACCTCCGGCAAGCGCGCGGTGACGGGAATATACCAGCAGCCGGTCGCGCCTACGTGCTCGCACTTCACCGCATCTTTTTCCGTCATGATCACCGGCAGGTCGTCATCGAACTCGAAATCGGCCCGACGGAACCGTGCGTGGTCGCGGAAACGGTGCTGCCGCACGCGGAATCCCTTCGCGCGCAGCATCGAGAAAAAACGATCCGGATTGCCGATCCCGGCGACGGCGTGCACGTCGCGCGGCGCGAATTCCGCGATCGGGATCGCCTGCCCGCCGCCGACCGGATGCACATGCGTGGCGTCAAACTTCATGCTGAATTCGCCGCGCCCGGCGATCCCGTTCGTCACGATCATATCGACGTGCTCGAGTCGGCTCAGCGGTTCGCGCAGCGGCCCGGCGGGCAGGCAGCGACCGTTGCCGAAGCGACGCACACCATCGATCACGACGATTTCGAAATGCCGTTCGAGCGCGTAGTGCTGCAGGCCGTCGTCGCTGATCACGACGTCACAATCGGCGTGTTGCAGCAGGGCATCGACGGCATCGCCGCGCCGTGGCCCCACCGCAACCGGGCACCGCGCACGGCGCGCGATCACGATCGCCTCGTCGCCAACCACCGCGGGATCGCTGTCCGCGCGCACCTGCTGCGGCCACGTCTTCGCCGCACCACGATATCCGCGTGACACGACCCCGGGGGTATAGCCGAGCGAGCGCAGATAGTGCACGAGCCAGATCACGAGTGGCGTTTTCCCGGTGCCACCGGCCGTGATGTTACCGACCACAATGACCGGCACGTCCGTCGCGTACGACGACAACAGGCCGCTCGAGTACGCCGCCCTGCGGGCCGCGATCACGCCGCGGTACAGCCATCCGAGCGGCGCCAGCGCCAGGGCGGCCGGGTGGCGTGTATACCAGATGGATTCAAGCAGTTCGCTCGGCGATTTCACTCGGTAAACCTGAGCCCGCTGATGGCGGACGGATCATTCTTCGTGGATTTTTGTCGGAAACGTTATGCGGTTCAGGCCGGCCTGGCGGGCGGCATCCATCACGGTCACAACGGATTGATGGGTCGCCGCGGCATCGGCGCTGATGATGACGATGGGATCGCCTGCGTCCGGTTTCGCGTCGTTGAGGGCCTGTCGTATCGTCCCGAGCTGCGTATTGATCAGGGCTTTGCCGTTAACGAAAAACCGTCCGCTCTTGTCGATCGCGATGTCGATCTTGTCGATGCGATCATTGCGCGCTTCGGCACTGGCTTCCGGCAGCGTCAGTTCGATTTCCGATTCGCGAATGAACGTCGTCGAGACCATGAAAAAAATCAGCAACAGAAATACGACGTCGATCAGCGGAGTCAGATTGACATCGACTTCCTCTTCCCCGCGCGGACGAAAATTCATGCCTGCGGCGACCCGGTTTCGTTGCCTTCGAGTTCGCGCGCGCCGTGCAGCGCCTCGACGAGTTTCAGCGCTTCCTGCTCCATCGTCACGACGAAACCTTCGACGCGTCCGCGAAAATAGCGGTAGAACATCAGGGTCGGGATCGCAACGGACAGGCCGGCGGCGGTCGTGATCAGTGCTTCGGAAATGCCGCCGGCGAGCACCGAGGCATCACCGATACCCTGGGTCGTGATCGCGGCGAACACCTTGATCATGCCGATCACGGTGCCGAGCAGGCCGAGCAAGGGGCTTACCGCGGCGACGGTTCCGAGCGTATTGAGGTAACGCGCGAGTTCGTAGACGACGTGGCGTCCCACTTCCTCGATGCTTTCTTTCATCACCTCGCGTTCGTAATCCCGATTGACGAGGCCGGCGGCGAGAACCCGACCGAGGGGCGATCCGGCGCGCAGGGTTTCGATCCGGCGGTCGTCGAGCACACCCGTTTTCGCCCATTGCCAGACCTGACCGACGAGATTACCCGGCGTGATCCTGCGGGACTGCAGCGACCAGAAACGCTCGATGACTATCGCCATCGAGACGACGGAGCAGATGAGTATCGGCAGCATCATCCAGCCACCGGCTTTGACAAATTCAAACACGGGTAACGCAAATCCTCCCAAGTCGCCGGCGGCGCCATCCCTGTTGGCTGACAAAATCCGCCGTGCGGTCCGGTGAGCAACCGGAACCGGACCATATCAGACGCGCAGTATGCCGGAAAGACCGCCACAACGCGCTCGCCGCGACACGCGACGAACGCGCTGCGCGGCATTATCTGAGCGCCGTGTCGTCCGCCGGCAAGTGCCAGTAGCGCGCGTGCGTGGCGCGGTATGAGCGCGGCCGTGCTACCCGCTCGCGGAGCGTGACCGTAACCGCCCCGGCGCGGCCCGTCGTCCACGTCGCGATACCGGCGGCACGATAGGCCGCGGCGATCTCAGGGTGTGGAAACCCGAAGCGATTGCGATAGCCGGCGGCGAAAATCGCGAAGCGTGGCGCGACGGCCGCGAGGAAACCCGCCGACGACGACGTGGCACTGCCGTGGTGCGGTGCGATCAGCACATCGGCGCGCAATTGGCCGCCCAGAGTTTGCACGAGCGCGGTTTCCGCCGGGTTCTCGATATCGCCGGACAGCAGCACCCGACCGCCGGGCGCGATGACCTGCACGACGCAGGAGCGATCGTTCTCCGATCCGGGGTAGCCCGCTGCGGGGTGCAGCACGCGGAACGTCACGTTATCCCAACGCCACCGTGTCCCGCGCCGGCAGCGTACCTCCGCGTGTTTCCCGGGGTGGCCGGGACTCAGCATGACGCGGGTAATCGGTACTGCCGCGGCGAGTCCCGGCCAGCCGCCGGCATGATCCATATCCCCGTGACTGACGATAAGTTGATCGATCTGCCGGCGACCGCGCGACCGCAGGTAGGGTGCGATCACGGCGGCGCCCGCGGAATATCCGTCACGCCCGGGACCGGTATCGTAGACAAGCACATGCGCCGCGGTTTCGACAACGGCGGCAAGGCCCTGGCCGACATCGAGTACCGTGAGCCGCACTTCACCGGGCGCAAGATCCGGCGCCGACGGTATCAACAACACGCTACACAGCGCCACGCCGAATGCCCGCGCCCACGGCAGCACGGGCACGAACGCGATCAGCACGCCGACGATGGCCAGCGCGATCGCGGCCGGCGACGGCGTTGCCGGCAATGCAAGGGCCGGCACGACGCTGTCGAGCCAGCACAACCACGCCCACAACCACGACCACACGTGCACACCGGCGTGCCACAGCAAGTCGGCACCGGTCGCGGTGAACGGCGCCAGTGCCGCGCCCGCCAGCGCGCACGGCGCGAGCACGAACGACACGACGGGCACCGCCACGAGGTTCGCGATCGGGGATGCCAGCGGGATACTTGCGTACAGCAAGCCGAGCAACGGGGTCATGCCGAGCGCGAGCGCGACATGCAGGCGCACGAGACGTGCGAGCGTGCTGCCGGCCTGACGGGTCAGGTCGATCAATAACAGGCAGCCTACCGCCGTGAACGACAGCCAGAACCCCATGCCGAGCAAGGCGAGTGGATCGGCGATGGCGACACATGCCATCGCGAGCGCGTAATTATCCAGCGTTACCGCCGGTCGCCGCGCCACGACCGCAAGCATCGCGACAACGAGCATGACGAGCGCCCGCTCGGCGGAGACCGGGAATCCCGCGAGTGCCGCGTACCCGGTTGCCACGACGACCGCGATGATGGCGGCCGGTCGCTGCGCCGGCCAGCGGCGGCCGGGCGGCGCCAGCAAGCCGATGAGTACACGAACGATGAGAAACGTGGCGCCGGCAATGAGTGAAATATGCAGCCCGGAGATCGCGAGCAGATGCGCGGTCCCGGTATCGCGCAGGACCGCCCACGTCGCATCGTCGAGACCGCTGCGGTCCGCGATCGCGAGCGCCGCGATGACCCCGCGCCCGGCGACATCGCCGGGGTGTTCGGCGAGCCGTTCACGGATCACGGCACGCATGCGCCCGGTCGCCGATCCCGCGCCCGCAACGCACGTATTCTCCGGATGCGGGATCACACTGGCGGTGGCGCCAAAGCGCTGTCGGAACAACCACGTTTCGCGATCGAAACTGCCCGGATTGCGCGCACCATGCGGTTGCGCGAGGCGCACCTTCAGCACGCACCGTGCATCCGCCGCGGGAGGCCCCGCGGGCGCGTACCAGCTAACGAGGACGCGCCGCGGCGGCAGCGCTCGCGAGTCGAGGGTTTGCAAGTCGGTGACTGCAAACGGAAAGCGAATGCCAACCCCGAAATCCGTCGGCAACGCGGCGATGCGCCCCGACAGGGTTGCGACCCGCCCGGCATCGTGTGGCGCGATCCGTTGCGCGAGTACCCGATCGGCGTGCCACGTTGCCCACAGAAAACCCGCGATAAAAAAGCCGAGCACGCGCGCGCCGCGCGGGCGTATGAGCAGCAGGATGGCCGCGGGCACGCCGGCGCCGTAGACCGCCGGGTGCGGCAGCTGAGCCATGCAGTGAAGTGTCGCCATACCGGCGACGAGTGCGAACGCGCAGAATCGCATGAACGTCATCCTTGACCTTCATCAATTGCATCGTGAACAGCGGCTCAGAATTCCCTGCCGCGGCTCGTTGAACGGCGTATCATAGCGCAAGTGCCTCGCGGTCGGAGGCTTTTGTCAGCCGGGTATAAGGAACACCGTGGGTCCGAAGACACTGCTCAGAAACTTCTTCGCGAAACGTCGCCACACGGTCTCTCTGGAAAAATACGGCTGGTTCGGAAGGCATCTGCACAGCCCCGACCTGTGGCACTTCGGCCGCCGCTCGGTTGCCGGCGGGGTTGGCCTCGGCTTGTTCCTGTGCTTTATCCCGATCCCGATCCAGATGATGCTCGCAATCCCGTGCGCGATCGTACTGCGGGTGAACCTGCCGGTGACGTTCACCGCGATTTGGGCGACGAACCCGATCACGTTTGCGCCGATGTTCATCTTCGCGTTCAAGGTTGGGTCGTGGCTCACCGGTTACGAGAGCGCACTCGGTGGTATTCCGTTCGAGCCGACGTTCAATGGGGTCGGCGCCATGCTGCACGAAATCTGGTACCCGCTGCTCGTCGGTTGTTTCGTGTGCGGGATCAGCGCCGGCGCCATCGGCAGCGTGCTCGTGCGCTGGTTGTGGCGCGCCTATCTCGTCGTGCTGCGCCGCCGCCGGCTGGCGCGCGCGCTGAGCCGCCGCCTGACCGGGGGTCGCTGACTACGCACGCGTCTAATCGCGGCGCACCCTGCCGTCTTCCAGCACCACGACGCGATCGGCGGCTGCCGCTACCGTGTCATCGTGAGTCACGATCACAAGCGCGGCGCCGTTGTCATCGCTCAGCGCGGTCATCGCAGCGAGTGCCATTGCCGCGCTCGCGCGATCGAGATTCCCGGTCGGTTCATCGGCGAGCACGCATTTCGGATTGCCGACGAGCGCGCGCGCGATGGCCGTGCGCTGGCGTTCGCCGCCGGATAACTCCGCCGGCCGGTGTTGCAGGCGGTGTTCGAGGCCAACCTGGGCGAGCCTGCGGGTTGCGCGTTCGCGGCTTTCGGCCACGCTCGCGCCGCCGATCAGCAGCGGCATCGCGACGTTTTCGAGCGCCGTGAACTCGGGCAGCAGATGGTGGAACTGGTAGACGAATCCGAGTGTCCGGTTGCGCAACCGTCCGCGCTCGGCATCGTTGAGCCCGGCGACCGCCTGGCCGTCGATCGTGACGGTCCCGCTCGTGGGGTCATCGAGTCCCCCGAGCAGGTGCAGCAAGGTACTCTTGCCGGAGCCTGACGCGCCGAGTATCGCGACCGTTTCGCCGGCGGCGATCCGCATCGACACGCCTTTGAGCACATCGACGGACAAATCACCGTCGACGAACGATTTCGTCAGCGCATTCGTTTCGAGCACGAATTCAGTCATAACGCAGTGCCCGCGCGGGTGCGGTCCGGCTCGCGAGCCATGCCGGGTAGAGCGGCGCGCACAGGCACAGGACCGCGGCGACCCCGACCGCCAGCGCGACGTCCTGGAATTCGAGTTCCGCCGGTATCTCGCTGATGTAATAAACCTCCGGCGATAAAAATTTCATGTTCAGCGTCCGTTCGATTGTCGCCACGATGACATCGACATTGAGTGCCAGCGTAACGCCGACGAGTGTACCAATTACGATGCCGGCGACACCGATGAAACCACCGTGAATGAAAAACGTCGCGAGTATGCGGCGACGGTTCAGTCCCAGCGTCTGCAGCACGGCGATTTCCGCGTTCTTTTCCGCCACGACCATGACGAGCGTCGACACGAGATTGAATGCGGCAACGCCGATCGTGAGCGCAAGTATGATCGACATGACGATCTTCTCGGTCTTCAGCGCCTTGAACAGATTCACGTTCGTCTCGGTCCAGTCCGTCGCGATGACACCGTCCACGGCCGCCGCGTGCATGCGGGCTACGAGGTCCGCGCCGAGTTGTGGCGCCGCATACGGTTCAGCCACTTTCACCCGTACACCGCTGACCGCATCGCGGAAGCGGAATAATTTCGCCGCGTCCCCGATATGCACGAGCGCCATCGACGTGTCGTATTCATGCACGCCCGCTTCGAACACCCCGACGACGGTAAACTGCTTCAGGCGTGGCACCATGCCGGCCGGCGTGCGCACGGGGTCCGGGGCCACGAGCGTAACCCGGCTGCCCACCCGCGCCTGCAGCGACTGCGCGAGGCCGGCGCCGAGCACCACGTTGAACGCACCGGCGCGCAACTCATCGAAATCGCCGCCGAGCATTTTTTCAGCGATCACGCTGACCCGGGCTTCCGCCGCCGGTTCGATCCCGCGCACGACCACACCCTGAACGTTCGCGTAATGCGTGAGCATCGCTTCGCGGCGAATGTAGGGTGCAGCAAACATGACGCCGGGTGTTTGCCGCGCGACCGCCGTCACCGCGGGCGCCGATCGCAGACTGCCTTTTTCAGCCGTAATAACGATATGCGCGGCCATGCCGAGGATTCGATCGCGCAATTCGCTTTCGAACCCGTTCATGATCGATAAAATGGTGATCAGCGCCGCGACCCCGAGGGCGACACCGAACATGGCAATCGCCGAGATAAACGACACGAAATGATTACGTCGTTTTGCGCGTGTGTATCGCCACCCGAGATAGGCTTCGACAGGGGTGAACATATCGGGCGATTATAGCGGAAAGCGCCGGGCGCCCGATAACGTTCACGCCGGCATCATTACAGGTATCGATATGGCAAGCTTGCTAGCACTGGAAACAGCAACCGACGCATGTTCCGTCGCGCTGTTGCACGCCGGTGAAACGCTCGAGCGTTATGAAATCGCGCCGCGGCGCCATACCGATCTGATCCTGCCGATGGTGGATTCCCTGCTTGCGCAAGCGGGGCTCGACTGCAGCCGTCTCGACGCGATTGCGTTTGGCGCGGGGCCGGGCTCATTTACCGGCGTGCGCATTGCCACGTCCGTGGCCCAGGGACTCGCACTCGCCCATGATCTTCCGGTCGTCCCCGTTTCCTGTCTCGCGCTGCTCGCGATCGGCGGCGCACGCGAGCACGATGCCGAGATCGTCGTACCGGTCATGGATGCGCGCAAGCAGGAAGTCTACGGTGCTGCCTACCGCGTCGATCGGGAGCGTTCCCTCGTTAGCGTGCTGATCGACGACTGGCTCGGCGCGGCGGCCGATTTACCGCTGCCGACGCAGCCCGAACTGATCGTCGTCGGGCGCGGCGCGGAGGTATACCGCGACCGGATTCAGGCGCGGGTGCCGGACGGCACCCGGGTGTATGGCGAGCCGGCGTTTCCGCGCGCGCGTGACGCGCTGGCCAGCGCCGCGGCCGCGCTCGCCGCGGGCACCGCGATCGCGCCGGAATTTGCCCGGCCGCTGTATCTGCGTCATGCCGTGTGAACGGCGATGCTGCCGCGACAGCGCTCGACGCTCCCGGCAGGCGATTTAAACCCGCTCGACTTGCGTCGTGATCGTGCCGTCACGGTGGAGTTGCAGGCGACGAAATCCCGCGCCTAGGCGATCGCGCGCGAACTCGCGCGAACGCGGCGCGAATTGCACGCACGTCGACGGCGTCGCGAGCAGGCGCACGGCACCGCGAAACCGGTCGTAGTTCTGGTGGACGTGGCCCCATAACACGCCGCGCACCTGGGTATGACGCTCGACGAGCGCCCAGAACGCCGGCGCATCACGCAGCACCATCGTATCCATCCAGCGGCTGTCGAGTCGCACGGGATGATGGTGCAGCACGATCAGGGTCGGCGTTTCCGGATATTGCGCGAGCCGGTGTGCCAGGTTCGCGAGTGCTGCGTCGCCGAGCGCTCCGTATTCCTCACCGGGCACGGCGGAATTCAGCAGCACGAAATGCCAGTCTCCGAGCCGGTATGAACCACAGCCCCGCCAACCGGCCGCGGCGACGATGGCGGCCAGCGTATCGGGGTTGTCGTGATTGCCCGGCACATACCAGATTGGCGTGTCCCAGGTGCTGAACGCATCGACGAGCCAGCGATAGGCATCACCCTCCTCCGCGGCCGCGAGATCTCCGGTGAGCAGTACGAGGTCGACGGGCGTGGCGTCCGCCCGCGCCCGATCCATGACCGCGCGCAGACTCGCGCGCGTGTCCATACCGCCGAGCGTCTTCGTCGGGTCCGCGAAAATATGCGTATCGGTGAACTGCAGTATCCGCAGCGGCGCGTGAATCATACGGCGAGTGTACCAGCGCGGCGGTAGCGGAAAAGGTCACCGGGAGCGGCGCGCGGGCGGTTTTCCGCCACGTGCAATCACGGTTTCCCTAAGACGCTGATCCGTCCGGTAAAACTCGATTTATCCCCAATTTTTACCCAGTTTGCGCGCACCTTGTGGTATCACTCCCACACAGGGAGTGCACACTATCTTGTGGTATAAATACGCCTTGACCACATTTTATTGTGGTGCTATACAACCGCTTACGACGCAAACATAAATAATTTCGCTAGCGCCTGTCACAGGTCTGTCACGAAATAAAACAACAAAACCAGGAGGGAGTATGGAGTTGGAGAACGCCGCTGTTTCAGCAGGCAATGCGGGGCGTGAAACCCCGGTTGCACCGACAGAATCGCCCGTCACCGCAGATCTCGCGGCGACGACACCAGGTGGATATCGGGTCATCAGACGCAACGGCAAAGTAACGGCTTTCGACGGCAACAAGATCAAGGTTGCGGTGACAAAGGCGTTCCTCGCGGTCGAGGGCGGTAACGCAGCAGCCTCGAAGCGCATCCACGAAACTGTCGATCGGATCACAGAATCGGTCGTCTATGCGATCACGCGCCGCATGCCCACGGGCGGCTCCGTGCACATCGAAGATATCCAGGACCAGGTCGAACTCGGACTCATGCGCAGCGAGGCGCATAAAGTCGCACGCGCCTACGTGCTGTACCGCGAAGAACGTGCCCGCGAGCGCGAGCTCAAGGCGCAGACCGCCCCCACCGCGCGCCCGCACTCCGGCCTCACGGTAACGCGCCGCGACGGAACGAACGTCGCGCTTGACGAGGAACGCATGCAGCGCCTCGTGGCGGAAGCGTGCACCGGCATTGACGACATGGACGCGCAGGCGGTCATCGAGGAAACGAAACGCTCGCTGTTCGATGGCGTCGCCGAAGAAGACGTCTCGAAAGCCCTGATCATGAGCGCGCGCACGTTCATCGAACGCGAACCGAATTACACGTTCGTCGCCGCGCGCCTGCTGCTCGACGCCCTGCGTCACGAAGCACTCACGTTCGTCACGAAAATCGAGCAGACGGCGACGCAGGAGGAAATGACCGAGCGTTACCCCGCGTACTTCGAAGCCTACGTCAAGCAGGCGATAGAACTCGAACTGATGGATCCGCGTCTCGGCAATTTCGATCTCGCACGCCTCGGCGCCGCGATCAAACCCGAGCGCGACTTCCAGTTCACCTACCTCGGCCTGCAGACGCTGTACGACCGCTACTTCCTGCAGTCACACGGCACCCGCTTCGAACTCCCGCAGGTGTTTTTCATGCGCGTCGCGATGGGTCTTGCGATCAACGAAATAGAACCCGAGAGCTGGGCAATACAGTTCTACGACCTGCTGTCCTCGTTCGACTTCATGAGCAGCACCCCGACGCTGTTCAATTCCGGCACGTTACGACCGCAGCTGTCGTCGTGCTACCTCACGTCCGTGCCTGATGATCTCGACGGCATTTTCAGCGCCATGAAAGACAACGCGCTGTTGTCGAAATTCGCCGGCGGTCTCGGCAACGACTGGACACCAGTGCGCGGCATGGGTGCGCACATCAAGGGCACGAACGGCAAGTCGCAGGGCGTGGTGCCGTTCCTCAAGGTTGCGAACGACACCGCGGTCGCGGTCAACCAGGGCGGCAAACGCAAGGGCGCGATGTGCGCCTACCTCGAATCCTGGCATATGGATTCCGAAGAGTTTTTCGAATTGCGCAAGAACACCGGTGACGACCGGCGCCGTACGCACGATATGAACACGGCGAACTGGATCCCCGATCTGTTCATGAAGCGCGTGTGCGAAGACCAGCAATGGACCCTGTTCTCACCCGACGAAGTACCGGAGTTGCACGATGCCGTCGGTCAGGAGTTTGAACGCCTCTACGTCGCCTACGAAGAGAAAGCCGCGCGTGGCGAGATCAAGAACTCGAAGAAGATTCGGGCGCTCGATCACTGGCGCAAGATGCTTGGCATGCTCTACGAGACCGGGCATCCGTGGATCACGTTCAAGGATCCGTGCAACCTCCGCTCGCCACAACAACATGCCGGGGTCGTCCACAGTTCGAACCTGTGCACCGAGATCACGCTCAATACGGCGCCGGGTCACGAAATCGCCGTGTGCAACCTCGGTTCGATCAACCTTGCGCAGCACGTCACCTCCGCGGGGGTCGACATGAACAAGCTCGAACACACCGTCAACATCGCGATGCGCATGCTCGACAATGTGATCGACTACAACTACTACAGCGTGCCGACCGCGCGCGCGTCGAATCTGCGCCACCGTCCGGTCGGCATGGGCATCATGGGGTTTCAGGACAGCCTGTATAAACTCGACATCTCCTATGCCTCGAACGAGGCGGTCGAATTCGCCGACCGCTCGATGGAAGCTGTCAGCTACTTCGCCATCCAGGCGTCTTCGAACCTCGCCGCGGAACGCGGCACCTACCAGAGCTTCGAAGGCTCACTGTGGAGCCAGGGCATTTTGCCGATCGATTCGATCGCGCTGCTCGAGCAGGGTCGTGGCGGATACCTCGATATGGATCGCTCCTCGACGCTCGACTGGGACAGCCTGCGTGAACGGGTCGTCACCGTCGGCATGCGCAACTCGAATTGCATGGCGATCGCGCCGACCGCGACGATTTCAAATATTTGCGGCGTCAGCCAGTCGATCGAACCGACCTATCAAAACCTGTTCGTGAAAGCGAACCTGTCCGGAGATTTCACCGTCATCAACATGGCGCTCGTCGAGAAACTGAAATCGCTCGGTTTGTGGGACGAAGTCATGGTTAACGACATGAAGTACTACGACGGCAGTATCGCGAACATCGACCGGGTACCGGACACCATCAAACAGGTCTTCGCAACCGCATTCGAAATCGACCCGCGCTGGCTCGTCGAAGCGGGCTCACGTCGGCAGAAATGGCTCGACCAGGCGCAATCGCTGAACCTGTACCTGTCGGAACCGAACGGTTCGAAGCTGGACAACCTGTACAAACTTGCGTGGGTACGCGGTCTCAAGACGACGTATTACCTGCGCACGCTCGGCGCAACCCATGTCGAGAAGAGCACGCTCGCCGACGGCAAATTGAACGCGGTCCAGGGGGAAACCACCGCGCCGGAACCGTCGCTGGTCTGTTCGATACTCGACCCGGATTGCGAGGCTTGCCAATAAACAGGCACTGGCCGGCCTGCCGTCAGCTGGGAGTCAGTGCGCGGGGATATCGGGCCGGAAATAGAAAAAAGGTGAGGGAGAACACATGTTGAATTGGGAAGACCCGATCGAAAAATTCAAATCGTCGAATACATCAACGGGTACTACCGCGATGATGGCGACAGAAGCGCTGGCCGCCGTCGAACGGGTCGAACAGGCCCGCGCGAACGTCGAAGCTGTCGCGCCCGTCGCCAACGCACCGGCGGCAAAACCGCGGGTAGCACCCGCGCCGCCGCCGGCAGCCGGGATTCCTGAAGAAACCGGCGTTACCGGACTGGAACAGGTCGAGTTCGGCGCGAAACGCCTCGCGGTAGACGACAAACAGATGATCAACTGCCGTGCGGACGTAAACCAGCTCGTACCGTTCAAGTACAAGTGGGCATGGCAGAAATATCTCGACGGCTGCGCGAACCACTGGATGCCGCAGGAAATCAACATGAACGCGGACATCGCGCTGTGGAAAAGCAAAGACGGCCTGACCGACGATGAACGCACGGTAATCAAGCGCAACCTCGGTTTCTTTTCGACGGCGGATTCGCTCGTCGCGAACAACCTCGTACTCGCGGTTTACCGCCACATCACGAACCCGGAATGCCGGCAGTACCTGTTGCGCCAGGCATTCGAAGAGGCACTGCATACGCATGCCTACCAGTACTGCGTGGAAAGCCTCGGTCTCGATGAAGCCGAGATCTTCAACATGTACCGTGAACTGCCGGTTGTGCACAAGAAAGCGCAATGGGCGATGCAGTTCACCGACAGCCTCGGCGATCCGAATTTCCACACCGGCACGCTGGAGACAAACCAGCGACTGCTGCGTGATCTGATCGCGTTCTATGTCGTGTTCGAAGGCATCTTCTTTTACGTCGGTTTCGTGCAGATCCTGTCGATGGGACGGCGTAACAAAATGACCGGGGTCGCCGAACAATTCCAGTACATCCTGCGCGATGAATCGATGCACATGAATTTCGGTATCGACGTCATCAACCAGATCAAAGTAGAAAACCCGGAGATCTGGACGGACGCGTTTCAGCGCGAAATCATCGAACTGCTGAAAGAAGCCGTCGACCTCGAGATCGAATACGCGCACGACACGATGCCGCGCGGGGTGCTCGGTCTCAATGCCGCGATGTTCGAACAATACCTGCAATTCATCGCGAACCGACGCTGTTCGCAAATCGGCCTGCCGGAGCAGTATCCGGGGGCAACGAATCCGTTTCCGTGGATGAGTGAAGTGATCGACCTGAAAAAGGAAAAGAACTTCTTCGAAACCCGGGTAACGGAATATCAGACTGGCGGCGCGCTTAGCTGGGACTAATTGGGCATTAGACCAGGCCTCCTCGCATGGAGCTATGACGCGCTGCATTGGCCGGTGCCCGGTTTACCCGGGCACCGGCTTTTTTTATTCTGCCTGCTGAAACTTGCGCGCAAGCGCCACCGGGCATGACGAACCGCTCACCCCGGCTGTCGCATCGAACCCGTAATCGCACGTTCCGGTAACGCAGCCCCCGCCACGAGTTGCGCGAACTCCCGCGTCGCCGATCGCTCGAGCCACCATAACGGTTGCTCGCCGCCGCGCAGCAGCTGCGGCAGCCACGTGTCGATGAATGCCTCGGCCGCCAGCGCCGACGCCAGGCCGCCCGCACTCGCAGCGTGGCGGGATTTCACGAGCACCGTGCCGGTGGCGCCAATGTGCCGGCCCAACCAGGCCGCGATGCTGTCCGACGTTGCCGTCCAGTCCGCGGGGATCGCGCTCGCGGCGAGCACCGGATCGGACGGATCCCACACCACGAGGCCGGTGTCGTCACGGCGCTCGGCGATCGCGTCGAGCGTAAGCAGTCCCGGGACGGTGCCCGGTACGAGCGCGGCGATCGCGAGCGCAAACTGACGCATGCCGAGTATTGCCATCGCGTGCGCGGTGGCATCGTCGATGCCCAAACCCGATTGCGCATCGCGCACCGAATCGGCGAACGGCCCGCCGCCCGCGACGATCACGATCCGGGCACGCCCGGACAATTCACTCAAGGTCGCGAGCCAGTCCGCCAGCGCGGCACCGCCGACGAGACTGCCGCCGAGCTTAACGACCCAGGTCGGGAACTTCGGCATGGGCAAACACGTTCAGCATCGCGGCGGCCTTGTCGAGACATTCGCGGTATTCCGCGTCGAGTTCCGAGTCGGCGACGATCCCGCCACCGGCCCAGCAGTACATCCGCCCGTGATGATGCACGAGCGTGCGGATGGCGATATTCGTATCCATCGCGCCATCCGCGGACAGGTATCCGATTGCGCCGCAGTACACGGTGCGGCGACAGGGCTCGAGTTCTTCGATGATCTCCATTGCGCGCAATTTCGGCGCGCCCGTAATCGATCCGCCGGGAAAACAACCGCGCAGCAATTCACACTCACGAACACCGGCGGCGAGTGTGCCGCGCACCGTACTGACGAGATGATGGACCGTGGCGTAACTCTCGATCGCGAACAGTTCCGGCACGACGACGCTGCCGACCGCGCACGACTTGCCGAGATCATTCCTCAACAGGTCGACGATCATGACGTTCTCCGCGCGGTCTTTCGTACTCACGCGCAGTTCCTCGGCGAGTTGCCGGTCGATCGACACGTCCGCGGCGCGCGGCCGTGTTCCCTTGATCGGTTTTGTCTCGACCTGCCGGTTCCTGACACTGAGAAACCGCTCCGGTGACGAACTCAGGATGGCGCCGTGTTCGAGCCGCAGGTAGGCCGAAAACGGCGCGGGATTCAGATTGCGCAAACGCAGGTACGCATCCCACGAGGCGCCGCGAACGTCGGCGGAAAACCGTTGCGCGAGATTCACCTGATAGCAATCCCCGTCGATGATGTAGCGCTTGATGCGCGCGAATTTTTCCGCGTATTCGGCAAACGTAATTTCCGGCATGACCGACGACGTCACCTCGAACGAGGTGCCGTATGCCGCCGGCGTGACGGGATCCGGCGCCGCCATGAGGTCGCGCCAGTGATCGAGATCCGCGGCCGCATCCGCGTGCGCGACGATCCACGCGCGCCGCGCTGCGTGGTCGACGACGATCGCCCAGTCGTAGATCCCGATGACCATGTCGGGAACATCGATGTCGGCCGCGGCATGCTCGGGCAGGTGTTCGATACGGCGCCCGAGATCGTAGGCAAAGTAGCCGATCGCACCGCCACAAAATGGCAGTTCCGTCGGCTCGCAGTGCAGCGAGCTCAGGGCCTCACTGACGAGTTCGAACGGATCGGCCGTACTCGTGACGCAGCCGTTGCGCGAGCGTATCTCGGTCGTGTTGCCACGCGTGGACAGTACCGTGGTCGGTGCGCTGGAGATAATGTCGTAGCGTCCGCCAGGCGTGCGCCCGGCGCAGCTGTCGAGATAGACAAAACCCGGCGAACTCCCGTGCATGGCCAGCCGCGAGGCCGGATCGCGCTGATAGGTGATCGGAATGATGCGCGGCGAACCGCTCATGCCGGGTCGCCCCGTAACGCCGCGACGGCCACGGCGGGTGCACACGTCGCCACGAGGTGCGGATCGGCACCCGCGACGTCGAACAGGGACGCGAAATCAATGCACTCGATGGCGTTGAAGGCGGCGAGCCGTTCGACCAGGAAGTGTCCCGCCCCGGCGGCGACCAGCGTCGCGCAATCACCGCTCATGCCGCTTGTTACACGCAGCAATGCGCGTTGCAGCAAGTCGAACTGACGATAGGCGAAATAATCGGCGACCCGGCGCACGCGATCGCTATCGCCGGCGTAATCACGGCCGAGCATGCGCATGACCCGACGCCCGCTCGATGCGAGCGAGCGGTCCGCGCCGTCCGCGGTGTCATGCAGGTCGGCGCCATGCGGCAATTCGCCACGCAGCCGGTAGACGTCCGCCGTGTTCGCGAAATATTCCGCCGCGATCCCGTGCATTTCGCCGTCACAGGGCGCCGTGTCGGCGAGCGCCATCAAGGGCGTGCGTACAACCCCCGTATACACGAGTTCCGCGCACCGCAGGCGACTCGCGTCGTCGAAGCCGCGACAGGCAACCCGCCCCGCTGTGATCGGAACGAGGTCCGTCGTGGTGCTGCCAATATCGATCAACAGCGCATCCGGGCATCGCCGGGCGACGGCCTCGGCCATCGCATGCCAGTTTGCGGAAGCGCAACCGAGCGCGTTGTCCTTGTTCAGCATCTCCGGCGCCAGCCAGCCGGCCGGTCCGGCATAGAAGCGGGTCCGGTCGCTGCCGAGCACGCGCGCGGCGGTTTCGGCGATCGCGACAACCCCGGCTTCGCGCGAACCAAAGTTGTCACACAATTCGCCGGTCATGGTAACGGCGTGGACAATCGCCCCGGCGGGTTCGTGCGCCGATGCGAGTGCCGCGGCCAAGTGCTCGAGCCCGCGCCATAACGGGCACGCGAGTTGGTCCGCCGCCATCACGCGGCCGTGTTCATCGAGGACCACGCGCTTCACGTGAGCGCCGCCGAGGTCCCAGCCAACTGTTGTCGCCGTTGCCGTCAAATGTCCCTGCCCTCCGGCCCAATGCGCCCGGTTTACGGCGCCGCGCCATTATAAAATTGATCACCGCAGCGGGATCGATTGGGCGAATCGCAACGATGCGCTAGACTGCGGCGCCTCGATGAATGTGATCCCCGTACTCGATTTAAAACACGGCATAGTCGTGCTCGCTGCCGGTGGCCGGCGCGACGACTACCGGCCTGTCGACACGCCGCTGTGCCGCGATCCCGAGCCGACGGCCGTGATCGCGGCATTAAGTACACTGTACCCTTTTACGACGTTCTACATCGCTGATCTGGATCGCATCACCGACCGCGGCACGAACGATGCCGTCGTTATCGAACTGGCGCGACGGTTACCGGCGGTGGAATTCTGGCTCGACGGCGGTTTCGCCGCGAGTTCCGACGTGCTGCCCTTCGCGGACATTCCCAACATCCGCTTCGTCATCGGCTCCGAAACGCTGAACTCGCTTGCGCATTACACACAACTGCGCGCGGCACCGGAGTTCGCGCGTCACGTGCTGTCGCTCGATCGCAAAAACGGCGAAGAGCTCGGTCCGCCTGAACTGATCGCGCGCCCGGAACTGTGGCCGGACACGGTGATTTCGATGGATCTGAACCGGGTGGGCGAGAACCGTGGCCCGAACCGCGAGCGCCTCAATGCGCTGCGTCGGCGCCGCACGGATATCGAATTTGCCGCGGCGGGCGGTGTGCGCGGGATCAAGGATTTGCAACAACTCCGTGATGACGGGGTGGCGCATGCGCTGATCGCAACCGCCCTGCACCACAAGACGCTCGGGCCGACCGAACTCGCCGCGCTCGCGGCCCAATAAAAAACGCCCCGTAAACGGGGCGTTTCTCTACGGTACCGCGGATGCGGTCGTACTTAGCTGTGTGCGGCGAACGGATGCGCGGCGCTGCCTTTCTGCGCAACAACGTCGGACGCTTTCGGTTCACGGGCGACCGCACGCTGGATCGATTCTTTCACCGCCTGGTAGTTGTAATCCTGGATCTTCGCATCATCCTCGGCCAACCAGTGGATAAACACGCCGACGCAGATAAAAATGTCGTCAGCTTCATCGGCGGGAATCGTGCCGTCTTCAACACAGTCGGCAACCGCCATCGCGACACCACGCTGTGCCGGACCGAACATCTGCACGGCCTGCTTCGAGCCCTTGATCGTCACCTTGTTGAACATGACGGTGCTCGGCTTTGCGGCGAGGTTCGGCGCGACAACCGCGAGCAAGCTGCTGAACCCGTCCTTGTTGTTCGTCAGGCAGTTGCAGAATGCGACTTCGGCGCTGCTTCCGCGCGGCCCCATGATGAGGTCGATGTGTGCAACCTCGTTACCGTCACCAACGAGTGACTCACCTACTAATACGCGATCAACAACCGCCATGATTTTTTCTCCTTCTGTCGTCGCTGTCTGACTCGACTGCGTTCCGAATAGCGCCTTAAAGATGGACATTGGCTCTCACCACCTTTGTGCAAGCATATTGATTGGTTGATTCAGTCGTGCCGCGGATAACGCAGCCAGACGAACCGTGTTCCACTAGGCATGTTCCAACAGCAATGCGATGAGACACGCTACCGTCAGATCCGCGCTCGTCCCGGGATTCACGCCGTTTTGTTTTAACTCGCGATCGAATTTCTTCAACTCCGGCGCGAATGTCGCCGGATTCTCGCACGCTTTGAAACCGCTTTCCAGCGCCCTCGCGGCCGCAGACACCGAGTGTGCCCGATCGGCGCCGAACTTGCGCATGATGTGCGTATCGGGAATCCGCCCGAGAAGCGCGAGGTAAACACCGACGGCGGCCCACGCGAGCGATTGCCAGCGTTGTCGATAAGCGCGCAACAACGGTAATCCGAACTCGAACACATCGACGAACTCATGCGTATATTCGTACGCAATACGGTCCCGTACGGACGCGAACTGCATCGCCTCGAGCAACGTAACCGCGGGCACTTCATCGACATCGTGTTCGGCGCTGTGTCCGAGACCAGCGGGTTGCGCGAGCCGAATCGCGGCAAAAACCTGCACGGCGTCATCGATCGTGAGCCCGTTGAGTACCCGACCGAGGCTCGTGCGTAGCGATTCGCCATCGCGTTGCCATAGTGCAGCGTGGGCCAGCGGCGCGCCGAGCAGCACGATACCGAGGTTCGTGTTGCAGCCGGTCGCGCGGACACTTGCCGTGACCGCGTTGCAAACGGCCCGGCCGAGCGACGTGCCGTCATCCGCGAGCGCGCGCGCGGTATGGGCCGCGGCGACAAGAAAGTCCGTCGCTCGCATGTCGTGACCGGGGGAGTCGATACTCACGTTTCCCGGCTTGAACGCCATCACGTCGAGTCGGCACGCACACCGCACCGCATCGCAAACGATGGCAACACGTTCGTTCGACACGCCTAGCCGGCCGCCGCCAGCGCAGTCTGCCTGTGAATCTTGCCGGTAAATGCGCTGACGAGTTGCCGCGTGATGTCGACCCCGGATGCGCGTTGCAGCCCCTGCCATGCCGGGATGCCGTTGACTTCGCTGACATACCAGCGACCCTTGCTGTCGCGCAGCAGATCGATGCCGGCGTAATCGACGTCCAGGGCCGCGGCCGCGGCTTCGGCCAACTGCGCGAGTTGTCCGTCGTGGATCGAGGCGGGTTCGCACACAGCGCCCTGCGCGCGGTTCGTCACCCAATGTGATGATCGCCGTTGCATTGCGGCAACCGCGTGGCCGTCGATCACAAATACACGCCAGTCGCGGAAGTCGCCCTCGCCCGCATCGATGTATTCCTGCAGGTAGTAGATCCCGCCCGGCGGCACGAGTCGATCAAACTCGTCGAGCGACCCGAGCTTCACGACCCCGTTGCCCTGCGAGCCGAACAGCGGTTTCACGACGAGCTTCCTCGCCGCGCGGAACTCGCACTCCGCGACCGCGCGCGCGGCGGCGGCAGATTCGAGCACCCAGGTCCGCGGCGTGGGAATACCGTCGCGGCTCAGCAGAAAACTCGTGAGCCCCTTGTCGACCGTACGCTCGATCGCGCGACCGTCGTTGAACACCGGCACGCCGACCATGCGCAGGGTATGCAGTATGTTCAGCCGGGTAATGATCTGCTCGAGCGTCCCACCCGCAACCCCGCGGACGAACGCCGCCTGCGGCAGGCTTGCGAAAGTCGGGATCGCGATACGCGGTGCGCCACCGGACAGATCGATCGAGCAATCGCACAAACTCGTGAAGCGCGCTGCGTAACGTTCCTCGGCCAGCGCCGCGCGCAGGCGCCTGCCGTGCCAGCCCGGTTCGTCGGTGAAAATGACGACGACACCGCGTTCGGTCAGCGTTTCGGGGTCACGCACCAAACGATTCATCGAGTAAATCTTCACGGAACTCGCCGGCGTGGAACGTGCGCCCGCTCCTGATCGAGGTCACCGCGCACACCGCCGGCGAGAACAGCATCGGGTCGATCTTGTAGAAATCGTAACCGCAGTCCTTGAAGATCGTGCCGAATGGCTTGCCGAAATCACGCGACGAAGAACTCGGTAAACCCGTCGCGAGTTCCTCGGCCGCCGCATCGTCGCTATCGACATAGAGGTGGACGCGTCCACCAAACAGTATCGCGTCGTTCGTGCGTCCCATCGCGGTCATGAAATCGGCGCTCGGCGGCGGTACGGGCGCATTGCCGCCGCCATCGACGAGTTGCCCGAGCGGGAACTTCAGTTCGTGTACCTTGTGCAATGCCACCTCGAGTACGCGCGAGACAATTTGCACGCCGCCGGCGAGGCTCGTCGTCGGCGTGAGGATCAGGGTCAGTTGCGCCGGTTCTATCTGGCAGTAGCTGATGATTTTCTCAATGACTTCCGGCGGCGGCTTGCGGTCGACTTCGAGTACGAGCGCCGTCGTACCCGGCGGATTACGGAAACCGAGTTCCTCGAACAAGGGTTCACGGCTGCCAATCGCACGCGCCGGACCGGACCCCAGCGCGTAGAACGCGTCCTTGCCCTTGCCGTGATTCAGGCTCCAGCCCGCGTACTGCGACCCGAGACACGCGATCACCGGATTACTCGCATGGACGTCGACGCTCCACGACCAGTGTTTGAACGCCGTGCCCGTCGCGAGATTCACGCGACCGAGTCCGCCGAGACAGATCTCGCCGATCATCCTGCCGGCTTCCAGCCCGCCGGCGACGTTGATGCCCGCATCGACGATCGTAATGCCGTTGGCTTCCGTCGACACCTGTACCCGGTACCGGTCGGGCTGAGTGATCAACGCCTCAACCCAGGGTCTGGCCAGTTCGCTCACGTTCACAGTCGTCTCACCCATGCAGAAATTCCCCCTAGATTCCATGTGTTGATGTTTCGAGTTCTCGCGTACCGCATACACGCGCGCTCAGTGCGCGGCGCCCGCAACGCCACCGGCGGTCGATTCGCCGGCGAACAGTCGGCCGAGACTTGCGAGACGCTCCTGCAGTACGTGGCGCGTTGCCGGTACATTGCCCGCGCGCGCAACGTACGCGGAACAGACCGGCATCCCGGCGGTTATCCGCGTGCCGGCCTGTGGACGATCCGTACACCACGATGGCAAGTCTAACCCGTCGCTGACGGTAAACGATCGCTTTGCAACGCACACGCCCGATGCCCGTACGTCGCCGTATGTCCGAATTGCGGTCTCGCGTCCGTTCATGTGCGCGGCGAACACATCACCCGGATCCGCGAGCAGGTCGAACGTTGCAACCGGACGCGGGTTGATCTCGATCAGGGTCAGCGTACCGCCCTCACCGGCAATAAAATCGATCCCGCACAAACCGCGCAACGAGAAGTAATCCGTCACTGCGGCGGCGATGTGACGAACTTCGTCGGCATAGTGCGCGAACGTATCCGGGATCGTGACCGCGCCGGCGTAATGATAGGCCGCCGCGCCGTCGGGACCCACGCCCGGCAGCGCCGCGCACATGCCGAGCACGCTGACCCCTGCGGGCCTGGCGACGAACGCCACCGACACGGGCGCACCGGCGATGTGTGCCGCGAAATAGTCACGCTGCCCGGGAATCGATTCCGCGCGGGCCGCGCGTATGTGATCACCACCGCAACCGCCGCGCCGTTTCAACAGCCAGCGCTCCGCGCCGGGCAACAGGGTCCAGGCCGTTCGCGGGCTCGCAATGCCGAGTTCATCGAGGCCGCGCCGAAACCGGACGGGATCCTTGCACGCAGCGACCGCCGCGGTGCGGCAACCGCGCAACTCCCCGCGCGCTTCGAGCGCCGCGAGCAGATGGATCTGATCTTCGAACCCGCTGCCCCAAACGATCGGCAGCGGGCCATGAGTCGCCGTGATTCCGCGCACGAGATCGAGCAGTCTGGCGCCGGGAAATGCGAGCGCGTGTGCTGGCGAGATGACGAAATTCACCGCGCACCGGGCCTGCGTGTCGGCATCTCCGAACAGGTCGATGACAATCGGCGTATACCCGGCACGCCGTGCCGCGGCTGCGAGTTGTCGCCCGGAGCGGGCGATGATCAGAACGTCCGGACGCATCGCTTGCGGCGCGCGTGGCTTACAGGCGATCGGCGACGATCGCGCGGGCCATCTCGAATGCCTCCGGATAAGACAGGTATAACGGCTTGTCCGTCGCATGCATGCGCCCGAGTAGTCCGGTGTGCACGCGGTACTTGATGTCGCCGATCGCGAGCGCACCGATCCCGAGTGCGCGTGCGCCGGGAACGTCGAGCGGGACCTGGCGCGCGTCCGGTGCGACGCCGGCGATACCGCTCGGCGGTACGGCATTCGCATCCGCGGCGACGAGCAGGCGACCGGCATTCGCGAGCATCGCTTCGTCGATCACTTCGATACCCGCCTTCGCTGTATTAAACACGACTTCCGCTTCGGTCATGATCGCGGCGACCGCTTCCGTACTGCTGCCGTCCACGCCGTTGAACGCGAGCCCGTAGCGTCGCGCGCAACGATCCGCGGCAAACTGTGCGGCGCCGAGGCCCTGATGCGAAACCACCGAAACTTCGGCGCCGGCAAGTGCCGACAACAGCGCGACACAGGTACCAACCGGGCCCGTACCACCGAATATGAACACGCGCGCACGTTCGAGGGTGCGCGAGAATTTTTGCTGCAACGTGCGTTCGACGATCGCCGCCATCGCCGATGCCGTCGTAATGGCACCGCTCGGATCGGCCATCACGGAGATTTCAAACGGCGGCACCATGGCGCCGCGACACGCCTCGAGCATATCGAGCGCGGCATCGAGTTCGCGGCCACCGATAAAAATACCGGTGCGCTTAACGCCTTCGGGACGGCGCGAGAAAATCGTGTCCTGCGTCAGTGAATGGACTTCATCGAGTTGGACGTCGCAGTACGGGATCACGGCATCGAAATTCGCTTCGTAAGCCATGTTGATGTCGAACGGACTGACGTATTTCGTCGGACTGAAAATATGCAGCAGGTAAGGATCGCTCACGCTCGCTCCCGATAGTGTTGTGGTCGCGCGCCATGGTCGACGCGCACCGATACGCGAACGCTCATTATGCCGTGGCGTTCGATCGCTGTTTCGCGGCCGCCGAGCGTTGTATCGACGCACCCGTGTTACGCGCCGCGTGTACGGAGAAGCCCACATGCGGCTGATCCGCGAAGCGGGCCGCGGCGGCCTTGACCGCGGCGGTGGCAACGGCAGCGGACGGGGCGAAAGCAAATCCGGTTGGTCCCCAGGATGTCTGCCCGATCCCCTGTAAACCGTGCGCGTCGCGCAGATAAGCGACGGCGGCGGCGACATCGGGACTCGTAAACCGCCCGCCCTGGAACGGGCTGAAGTAATCGCCGATGATTGCCTGGATTTGCGCAATGGACGTGGCAAACGTCGCGAAATCGCGCTCGACGAGCGCCGGAAATACGCCCATCAGGGTCAGGCGACAGAGCCGCTCCGCGAGCGCCACGCGCATCGGCGGCGCATCGCGAAACGCCGCGTTCTCCGCCGAACCGCTGAGCCCTTCGTGCGCCTCGTCGTGAACGAGTATGACGCGCCAGTCCGCGGGAAAGTCGAAACGCGCGAGCACCGGCGGTACACTCGATTTGTCCGAGCGCCCGCCATCGACGACGAACCCGCCGCTCGCGAACACGCCGATCCCGATCCCCGAGCGCGCGCCGCGCCCGGTCAGCCCGGCGAGTTCGGGGACGCTGCGTTCGAAATCGCACACGGTCGTAATCGCCGAGGCGACCGCAAGCGCGAGCTGGGTACCGGATCCGAGCCCCGCGTGCGCGGGAATCGCCGTGTGAACCTCGAGGGCGACGCACGGATCGAGCTGCAGCGACGCAAGCACATCGCGAGCGTATCCGAGCGTTCTCGCGCTCTCGAGGCCGGTCGCCGTGAGAGACTGCGACCGGGTCGCGCTGACGATCGTCGACAGGCCTTCAATGGCGAGGCCGAGAGAACCGAATTTGCGGCCGAGATCGCCACTCAGATCAACAAACCCGAGATGCAGGCGAGCCGGCGATTCAACGGTGATGCAACGCGGCGCAGCACTCATGGCTAACGGAAGTCCTCGATCGCATCGGCCTTGTCGGAGACCGTGACAGGCTGATGGAATTGCTTAATAGCGTTATAGTTTAACGGATGAGCAGCGGATAGATAGTGTACGGCTCCGCACGTTGTGATAACGTAAGTTGCTCTGTTGCGGCGGCCGGGAGCGCAACGGATGTTTGAATTTTTATCCAACATTTTCGTGTAACGCAGACTGTGCCGAAACGATCCCATTCCGGTTCCGCCCCCGCTCAGCGCATCGACGACGTTGCGTGCCCGTTCTGTCCCCTGTTGTGTGACGACCTCGTGATCGAGAAACGCGGTGACGACCTCGCGGCGCGCAAGCACGCATGTGCGCGGGCGGTGTCCGCTTTCGCACGGCCCCGACCGGCAGGCACAGCGCTCGTCAACGGCGAACGCGCAAACCATACGGCAGCGATCGGTGCGGCCGTGAAGATCCTGAAAGCTGCGCAGGCACCGCTGATCAGCGGACTGGGTACGGATGTCGATGGCGTGCGTGCGGCGGTTGCGCTCGCCGAGCGTGCGCGCGCAATGCTGGACCACGCGAACACGGCGGGCCTCGACAGCGGCATGCGCGTGCTCCAGTCGCGCGGCTGGTACACGACAACACTCGCGGAAGTCCGCAACCGCGCCGATCTGATTATTCTCGTCGGCGCCGATGTCGTGACGAATTACGCGAATTTCATGCGCCGCGTCGTCGAACCGAGGCAGACGCTGCACAACGATCGACGTGAACACCGGCGCGTGGTGCATATCGGTCCGCAGGCAAGCGCGCCGGCGGCGACGCCATCCTGCACGGTCGAGACGATTCGCACGCGCCCTGCCGATCTCGCCGCGACGATGTCGCAATTGCGCGCGGCGCTCGGCGGCCATGCACTTACCCGCGCTACCCGCACGCGTCGCATCGCAGCACTCGCGGCAGCCATCAGGCAGGCCGCCTACCCCGTATTCGTGTGGGCACCCGGGCAGCTTCCGCGTGGCGATGCGGACGTGACGATCGCGACGACGACGCGCCTGATTGATGATTTGAACCGGCATCAGCGGGCCGCCGGCCTCGTCCTTGGCGGCGACAATGGTGCGATCGGTGCGGTCAATGTCTGCGCCTGGCTGACCGGGTTCCCGTTACACGTTTCGTTTGCCGGCAAGACGCTCGAGTACGACCCCGTACGCTACCGCACGGAACGCCTGCTCGGCGACCGTGCGATCGACACGCTCGTGTGGATAGACGCGTTCGGCGATGCACCGATGCCGGCACTCGACGATGCCATCAAGTGCATCGCGATCGGTGATCCGGCGGCCGCGGCGAATACGCGCGCGGACGTTTTCATCCCCGTCGGCACACCGGGGGTCGATCATGCCGGCCGCCTCGTGCGCACGGACTCCGTCATAACGCTGCACGTCGATCAACTGCGGCCACGGGGTTTCCGGAGTGCCGCGGACGTGCTGCAGGAGTTACTCGCGCAATGGTGATTTCACGGGCGGAGCCGACGTCATGCTGACACGACTGAAAGGCGCGCGTATTTACGACCCGGCAAACGGGATCGACGGACGGCGCCAGGATCTGTTTTTCGAAAACGGCAAAATCGTCGCGGCGCCGGGCAACACACGCCGCGCCGACGTCACGATCGACGCGCGCGGCTGCGCGATCATGGCCGGCGGGATCGACATTCACACCCATATCGGCGGCGGCAAGGTCAATATCGCGCGCATGATGCTGCCCGAAGATCATGCCGACAGCCTCGTCACGCGCGGCGCGCAGCCACGCATGGGGTGTGGGCATGCCGCGCCGTCCACCCTCACCGCCGGATACCGCTACGCGGAAATGGGGTATACCGCGTGTTTCGAACCCGCAATGCTGCCCGTGAATGCGCGCCAGGCGCATATGGAAATGGCCGATACGCCGATCGTCGACAAGGGCGCCTACGCGCTCCTCGGCAACGATGACTTCCTGCTGCGGCTGTTGCGCAAGAAGGCCGATCCGGAAGTCATCCGTAACTACATTGCCTGGACCCTGCACTCCGCTCAGGCGCTCGCGATCAAGGTCGTGAATCCGGGCGGCATCAATGCGTTCAAATTCAACCAGCGCAAACTCGATGTCGATGAGAAAAACTCGCACTACGACGTAACCCCGCGCGCAATCCTGCAGGCGCTCGCGAGCGGCGTGCAGGCGCTCGGCCTGGCCCATCCGCTGCATATTCACGGCTGCAACCTCGGCGTGCCCGGCAACATGGACACGACGCTCGACACGATTGCGGCGCTCGACGGCATTCCGGCGCACCTCACGCACCTGCAGTTCCACAGTTACGGCACCGAGGGCGATCACAAATTTTCCTCCGGTGCGGCGGCGATTGCGGAACGCATCAACGCAAGTCCGAATATCTCGCTCGACGTGGGTCAGATCATGTTCGGCCAGACGGTGACGGAATCGGGCGACAGCATGCGTCAGCACGCCGGCAGCGCCTACGCTCACCCGAAGAAGTGGGTTGGCATGGATATCGAGTGCGACGCCGGTTGCGGGGTCGTACCGTTCCGCTACAAGGATCAGAATTTCGTCAACGCGCTGCAATGGGCGATTGGACTCGAACTGTTTCTCAGCATCGACGACCCGTGGCGGATCTTCCTGACCACCGATCATCCAAACGGCGCACCGTTCACGACGTATCCGCATCTGATCCGCCTGCTCATGGACCGGAGTTTCCGTAACGACATGCTCGCCACGATCAACCCCGACGCGGCCGCCGCGAGCCACCTCGGTGCGATGAAACGCGAGTACAGCCTGTACGAGATCGCGATCATGACCCGCGCGGGCCCGGCGCGCTCGCTCGGACTGAAATCCAAGGGTCATCTTGGCCCCGGCGCGGATGCGGATATCACCGTCTACCGTGAACATGCGAACCGTGAGCGCATGTTCACGAACCCGGATTATGTGTTCAAAGCGGGCGAACTCGTCGCGCGCAAGGGACGGATCCAGAGCGTCCCCGTTGGCACGACGCATGTGGCGCGCGCCGAGTATGACGACGGCATCGATGCGGACCTCGACACTTATTTCGAACGCTATATGACCATGCGCAAAAACCGTATCCGGGTATCCGACGACGAAATCCGGGATCACGGCCGCGGCAAACTGAAAATCCACAAAGCGCGACGTCGAACATGAAAATAAACGGCGTTGCGATAGAGAACACGTTTGCCGAGGCGTTCCCGATGAAGGCAACGCGCCTGATCGTGACCGCGGCTAACGACACCTGGGCGGGACACGCCGGTACCGCGATGACCGGCTTTGCGACGTCCGTGATCGCCTGCGGTTGTGAAGCCGGAATCGAGCGCGTACTGAAACCGCGCGAGACGCCGGACGGACGACCCGGCGTCTCCGTGCTGCTGTTCACGATGAGCAAGAAGGAACTCGGCAAACAAATCCAGAACCGGGTCGGCCAGTGCGTGCTCACGTGCCCGACTACGGCGTGCTACGCCGGACTCGATGAAGGCGATCCGATCGAACTCGGGAAGAACCTGCGGTTTTTCGGCGACGGCTACCAGATTGCGAAGAAATTCGGCGACACGCGCTACTGGCGTGTACCGGTCATGGATGGCGAGTTCGTGTGCGAGGAAACAACCCGGATCGCACCGGCGATCGGCGGGGGTAATTTTCTGATCCTCGCGGAAACCCAGGCCCAGGCGCTCGAGGCGAGTGAACGGGCGATCACGGCCATGCGCCGGGTACCGAACGTGATCATGCCGTTCCCGGGGGGCGTCGTGCGTTCCGGCTCGAAGGTCGGTTCGAAATACAAGGCGCTGCCCGCCTCGACGAATGATCGTTATTGCCCGACGCTGAAAGGGCTCGTCGATTCCGCGCTCGGCCCCGAGGTCGGCGCGGTCCTCGAAATCGTCATCGACGGGCTCGATACGGCCTCGATCGACGAAGCGACCCGGGTCGGCATCGAAGCCGCATGTCGCATGGGGCGCAAGCGCGGCATCATCGCGATCAGCGCGGGTAACTATGGCGGCAGCCTCGGTCCTTACCACTTCAAATTGCGCGAGATACTGCGGTGAGCGGGATCAACCTGAAACTGATGCAGGCGGGCGGATTCGACATCGACGCGAGCGAACTGTTGCCGGAAACCCTGCGTGGGCGCAAGGTCGAGGAGATCAGGTCGATGCGACTCGCGCAGGGACGGCGCCAGGTCGCACTCGGCGATCTGTTCGACGTCGCGTCCCGCGACGACGATGTGCTCGGTATCGAAGCCGCGACCCCGCGCCTGCGCCACCTCGGCCGCAATATGTCGGGCGGACGTTTACACATCAGCGGCACGGCGGGCGATGGCCTTGGTGCCGGCATGCGCGCGGGTACCATCACCGTCGACGGCGACGCCGGCGACTTCGTCGGCAGCGCACCGCCGAGGAAATCGCCGGCGTCGCCGCTGATTTCGATCAAGCCATTGCGCATGCCGCTGCCGACGAAGTCGCCGGC
>MRWG01000138.1_pt1 | contig 130099 bp, 130 predicted proteins | sample 1013341 | NCBI WGS metagenome assembly MRWG01 (sample SAMN06117577, study PRJNA244670) | biofilm metagenome | biome: Water; feature: Cathode Biofilm; material: Biofilm; isolation source: microbial consortium enriched at the cathode of a solar microbial fuel cell | place: USA: District of Columbia...
CCGCCATGGCGTCGAGGGCGGCATCGCCATCCCGCCCAGCAGGCCTTCGTCGGGGCGGCGCTCGAACAGCACCGCGCCGGCGCCGGCCCAATGGACCGAACTCAACGGCGTGGTCCGACACGGCTTCACGCATTTCCACTTCGACATGACCGTCTGGACCGGTCAGGCTGTCGGCAGCGGCCCCGAGGGCATCTGGTCGAAGCCGGAAGACTTCGGCGATCTCGCCCTGCCCACCGCCGCCAAGAAACTCTGCCGGCATGCGCTGGATGGCGGCACGCTGATGTAGATTCGCTTCCTCAATGAACTTCCCTGGAGATCCAAGTGAAAGACAAGGACGACAATTCTGTCTCGGAACGCAGACGACGACTGTTGTCGCTCTTGCTGCTGATCTCCATTGGGTTGGCACTTGGCTATCTGATCGGTCGGCTCGATCAACCAGAGCAGCTCGAAGAGGCGCGCGAGGGCGAAGCAGACATTCTGTTGGCGTTCCCTGATTGGCGGCAGGCCTCATGCGTGACAGCGACGTCGGAAGAACGAGAAAAGTTGGAGACCGCGATCAAGGCGGTCGAGGTGCTGGGCGATGACGCATGGAGCATTCGACGAGGCGTCATGGAGTTCTTCTCTTGGGGGTTGCGCAGAAAAGTGGGAGAGGAGAGGCTTCCGGTCTGCATCCCGAAGGGCTTCTATTCACGCTTTGCAGACGTGATCGACGCGGTCAGCGGCTGGAACCATCGGTTCGACCGTCTGGACCTTCGATTGGCGGCAAGAATCGGTGAAGCCCGACCTCGTATTGTCGAGGGAGTCGCGTATGTCGCCTTTACTCAATACCGGATGATTGACGACGGGGTGTATCAGGTATCGTTGAAGCCATTTGCCAGAACTGTATTGGCCAGTCTCCCTAGCGCAGCGGAGGCATACGCAGAGCAGGCATTCGAACTCATCCCACAACCAGGCGCCATGGGCACCGGCGCAGCACAGATTGCAGTGGCTGGTGGGCACCCTGAAGCAATTGGAAAAACCGTTGAATTAATGAGGACTTATCTATCGTCCGCGCAAGAATCGGAGCCTATCCCCTGGCCAACAAAGCATCGGCTGTATGAACTCGCGTATGCACTCAGTCTGGCAACGCGACTTGATGAGAATGAAGTTCAGCCCGTGATGGACCTGATGAAACGACAGGTGGAAAGCCATGCTTTGCAGTTCGGCCTTGTTCCGCTTCACCCAAAGCGCATGTGTGATGTCCTGAGTGAGTTTCCGGCACCCTACTCCAAGAAGGTCGCCGATTTCGAGTATTGTCGCGACGGGGATTACCCCTACGACAAGTAGACGGCGCTGTGTCACTGTCAGTACAGCTGACATTGCAGGGAGGGGGAGAGAACCATGGCCGATCTGCTGGGCATGAGCGCGCGCTACATCGACGAGGGCGCGATACCGGAGGGCGACACCTCGCCGCTGGACCGGCGCAGCCGGGAGCTGTCGGAGATCGCCGACGGCGTCGCGGTGATCGAGGCCTTCAGCCATGTGCTCGCCTTCCGCACCGACGAGGGGCTGGTGCTGTTCGACACCAGCCACGAGGCCCATGCGCGCCCGATCATCGAGAACATGCGCAAGTGGACGAAGGACCCGGTCCACAGCATCGCCTTCACCCACGGCCATATCGACCATGTCGGCGGCGCCAAGGCCTTCGTCGACGAGGCGGCGGACGCCGGCAATCCGCGCCCGCGCTTCATCGCACACGAGAACGTCGACGCCCGCATCGACCGCTATCAGCTCACCAGCGGCTACAACAGGATCGTCAACCAGCGCCAGTTCTCGCGCGGACGCATGGGCGGCGCGGGGCGGGAGGACCGGCCCTTCGGCCCCGCCGAATGGGTCCGCCCCGACACCACCTTTCAGAACCGCCTGACTGTCCGGGTCGGCGACGAGACCGTCGAGATGCGCCACGACAGGGGCGAGACCGACGACCATCTCTGGGCCTGGCTGCCGAAGCACAGGGCCATCTGCGCCGGCGATTTCCTGATCTGGGCCTTCCCCAATGCGGGCAACCCGCAGAAGGCGCAGCGCTATCCGCTGGAATGGGCGCATGCGTTGCGCCAGATGCAGGCGATGGAACCGGAACTGCTGCTGCCCGCGCACGGCCTGCCGATCGCCGGGCGGGAGCGGATCGCCGGCGTGCTGGACAGCATGGCCCGCGCGCTGGAGGGGCTGGTGCGCGACACGCTGGAGCTGATGAACCAGGGCGCGCGGCTGAACGACATCATCCACACCGTCTCGGCGCCGGCCGACCTGCTGGAGAAGCCGTATCTGAAACCGGTCTATGACGAGCCGGAGTTCGTCGTCCGCAACATCTGGCGGCTCTATGGCGGCTGGTACGACGGCAACCCGGCCAATCTGAAACCGGCGAAGGAGCAGGAACTGGCGGACGAGCTCTGCCGCCTGGCGGGCGGGGCCGCGGCGCTCAGCTTTCGGGCGCGGGAACTGTCGGAGGCCGGCAAACACCGTCTCGCCTGCCACCTGGCCGAGATCGCGGTGCAGGCCTCGCCCGATGCAAAGGCCGTGCACGCGGCCCGCGCGAAGGTCTACGCCGCCCGCCGCGACGCCGAACGCTCCCTGATGGCCAGGGGCATCTTCAATACCGTCTCGGCCGAAAGCGCCGCGAAGGCGGAGCGGGGAGAGGGCAGTTAGATCACTCGGCTGATAGCACAGATGTTGTCTTTTACAGTTTGTGCCCCTAGCTTTGCTGCATGCCACGGCTTTCCATCGACATAACGCGCGAGCAGCACCAGAAGCTGAAGGCGACCGCCGCTCTGAACGGCCAGAGCATCAAGGACTACGTGATCGAGCGCGCCCTTGGGGGTTCTCCCGATCTGGCAGGTATGGAGACGTCCGAGGCGCTGGACGCGCTGAAGGCAGTGTTGTCGCCGCGGATCGAAAGCGCCGAGAATGGGCGCCTGTCGGAGTGCTCGTTCGGCGAGATTGCGGAACAGGCCAGAGGCAATCTGAAAGCCTGAGCATGGCTGGCTTCGATCTGACCGTCGAAGCCGAGGGTGATCTCCGCGAGATATGGCTCTACACGGCGGAGAACTGGGGGCCGGATCAGGCCGACCGCTATCTTGGCGACCTGGAGGATTGCTGCGCCGGTTTGGCCGGCCGCCCGGTCCGCATATGGTCAGAGATTCATGCGCGCCTGAAATCGACGCGATGCCGTCGTCACGTGATCTTTTTCCTCGATCCGACTGGCGGCCGTCCGATCGTCCTTGGGTTTCTGCATGAACGGATGGACCTGTTGGCCCGGCTGCAGGACCGGATCTAGGCCGCAAGACGGGTTCGCAACGACCTTCGGAGCCATCATGATGCAGGATCGCCCAGAACAGGCAGGGGAGGCGTAGCATGCCGACATTCACGCGCGGGGATGCGGAGATCCATTACGAGGTGCACGGCGACGGGCCGGCGGCGGTGCTGGCGCTGGCGCCGGGCGGCATGCGCTCGGCCGTGTCCTACTGGCCGAAGATGCCCTGGGATCCGATGGCGCGCCTGGCCGATGGCTACCGGGTCGTCGCCATGGACCAGCGCAATGCCGGGCAGTCGAAAGCCCCGATCCGTCCCACCGACGGCTGGGCCGAATACCGCGACGACCAGCTCGGCCTGATGGACCATCTGGGGATCGAGCGCTTCCACGTCGTCGGCATGTGCATCGGCGGCTCCTTCATCGCCGAGCTGGCGCGGCATGCGCCCGAGCGCGTGGCCTCGGCCGTGATGCTGCAGCCCATCGGCCTGGACGGCGACCGCCGGATCTTCTTCGACATGTTCGACGGCTGGGCCGGGGAGGCGAAGGCCGGGCACCCGGAGGCCAGCGATGACGATTTCGCAGCCTTCCGGCAGAACCTGTTCGGCGGCGAGGACTTCCTGTTCAGCCAGGGCGAGGCCTTCATCGCGAAATGTCCGGTCCCGCTGCTCGTCATGATGGGCAACGACGCCTACCACCCGGAGGCCACCTCGCGGCGCGTGGCCCAGCTCGCCCCCGACGCCATGCTGGTGGAGGAGTGGAAGGAGCCCGAGCACATCGAGGCGGCGGCCACCACGATCCGGCAGTTCCTCGACGCGCATTCCTGAGACGGGGCGGCGCTCGCGCTACAGCCATTCTTCCTCCGTCAGGCGGGCGGTCAGGGTGGCGAGCTGCAGCGTGATCTGCGGCACCGCCACGGACTCGCCGAAATGGCCCCGGGTCATGGGGCCGATGGCGAGCAGGTTCGCGTGCGCCGCGCCGTCGGGGCCGAGGGTCTCGCAGCGGTCGTTGACGGCCAGGCCCACGCCTGTCGGGTTCCGCGCCAGCAGGCCGGCCGCCAGCGCGTCGCGGACGAAACCGATGCCGGACCGGCCCGGATCGGGGTTCGGCCCGGTGCAGTTGATCACCCGGTCGTAGATGGCGGTTCGTGCCGCTTCGCCGCCCCGTTCGCGCAGCGTGACCTCCAGGCCATCCCCGGCGACCCGCGCTGCGACGATGCGGCCGGCGGCCGGCGGCCAGCGTCAGCGACCCGTCGGCCATACGTTCCCGCACGATGCGGTTGATCTGCGGCGCGACCCGGAAGCGGTGGCAGTCGTACCAGGGTTTCAGATGGCGGAAGAAGCGCCGCTTCTCCTCCAGCGGCAGACGCGGCCAGATGTGGCGGGCGGCATCCCGGATGGAATCGAAGGCGTCCCGCCAGCTGACGCCCCGGGCGGCGTCCGCCCTGACATCGGCGCGGATCCAGCGCAGCACCTCGCCCACCGTGCGCGGTTCGCCATGTTTCTCGATCAGGGCCGGCACGGGCGCGGCGATACGGCGGAGCAGTTCGGCGATGCCGGGGAACTCGCCCTGTTCGCGGGGCAGCAGCCCGCGCCGGGAGACGGCGTCGATCCGCCCCCGGTGTCCCCGCAGGGTCAGGGAGGCGATCATGTCGACCGCGGTCAGGCCGCTGCCGATCAGCAGTACGCGGTCGTCCGCTCCGACGGCTTCCAGCGCGCCGTCGCCCCAGGGATCGCCGGAATAGCCCGGGGCCTCGAGAAACGCGTCCGGCAGAACCGGGGGCCGGGCCGGCCGCTCATTGCCGACCGCCAGCACCACGAGATCCGCGTCGAGCGGGGCGCCGCCGGCGAGTTCCAGGCGGAACCCGGTGGACAGCGGGCGCAGCGCCGTCACCCTGTCGCGGCAGTGGCGGAGCGTCGAACCGGATGCGTTGCTTTCGACGGCGGCGGCGAACTGACCCATCATGAAGCGGCCGAAGGCCTCGCGCCGGGCGAAGAACTCGCCCTCGTCGGTGACGCCGCCCGGATCGGCCGTCCGGGCGCCGCTCTCGTCCAGCCAGCGCGCGAACCGGGGCAGGTCCTCGCGCTCCACCACCATCAGGCTGTCTTCGACGTTGAGGCGTACCGCGGGATCGTGGACGTCATAGGCCGCGCCGCAGCCGACCCGCGCCCGGGGCTCGATCACCATGATCTCCAGCGGCGAAGGCGCGGTCTTCGCTAGCTGGATCGCCGCCGCTGCACCGGAATAGCCGCCGCCGGCGATGGCGACCCGGCGGCGCGTCACCTGCTTCACTCGATCGATTCCGTCATTGCGGCCATGCTTCCGGTCCTCTGCGGGCGATCTTCCGACGATCGGGCTGCGTATCGCAAGCGAAGAGCCGTTCGATTTCGCGGTAGCCGCAGCCGCGATCAGATCGGCTTGGCGAAAACGAAGAATGCGCCCAGCGCGATCAGGGAAAATCCGGCGCCGTGGTTCCAGGTGATCTTCTCATCGAGATAGAGGACCGCGAAGCCGGCAAAGACGACAAGCGTGATCACTTCCTGAATTGTCTTGAGTTCGGCGGCGCTCCAGACCGCATAGCCGATGCGGTTGGCCGGCACGGCCAGGCAGTATTCGAAGAAGGCGATGCCCCAGCTCGCGAGGACGGCGATCCAGAGCGCGGAGCCCTGGTACTTCAGATGCCCGTACCAGGCGAAGGTCATGAAGATGTTCGACAGGGACAGCAGGACGAACGGTGCAAGCACCGGCCAGGCGCTGGCGATATGCATGGAGGGTCTCCGTGGCGCGAAACCGGAGGAGCCTAGCGGTCCACCGGCGCCGGCGCACGCCGCATTGCGCGCAGGCCGGTCTGCGTCCGAAGCCTAGTTCTCCGTGTCGCCCTGCTGCTGCTGGGCGGCCTGCTGGCGCTGCTTGTTCTGCTGGTAGAGGCGGACGAAGTCGATCGGGTCGAGCAGCAGCGGCGGGAAGCCGCCGTCCTGGGTGACATCGCCGATCACGCGGCGCGCGAAGGGGAAGATCATCCGCGGCACCTCGATCAGGCAGGCCGGCTCGATCTGTTCGTCGGGCAGGTTCACCAAGGTGCAGACTGCGCCATAGGCCAGATCGACGATGAAGACGGGCTGGTCGTCGCGCTTCGCATTGACGTCCAGTTTCAGCAGGACCTCGAAGACATTGCCTTCGATGCGGCGGGCGTCGATGTCGACGCTGACCGAGATCTTCGGCTGTTCGTTCTGCTTCAGGAAGACCTCCGGCGCGTTCGGCGCCTCGAAGCTCAGATCCTTGACATACTGCACGTTCAGCCGGATCTGCGGCTGCTGGTTCTGTTGCGGGGGCTGCTGGTTGTCGCCTGTTTCCTCGGCCATGTCTCTCGGCTCCGCTCGGTACGTCTCGGGGCCTGTCCGCTAGCATGGCCGGCCCCGCTTGTCACAGCGAAATTCAGGACCTGAGACGGTCCCGGTCGGGCTCCACGGTCTCGTATTCGCCGTCGATCACCGGGCCGCCCGGATCGCGCCGGGGGCCGCCCGGACCATGGGGACCGTGGGGCGGTTCGCCCGGCCCGAATCCGCGCGCATTCACCTGCACCTGGATGCGCCGTCCGATCAGCCTCGCGATGGCCTTGCGCAGCGGCGGCAGGAACAGCAGGAACCCGATCGTGTCGGTCACGAAGCCCGGCGTCAGCAGCAGCAGCCCTGCGGCGAACAGGCACAGTCCCTCGAACATCTCGAAGACCGGCGGGCGGCCCTGATCCATCTGTTCGCGGATGCGGCGGACCACGCCATATCCCTGGATCCTGAGCAGCGCCGTGCCGGCGATGCCGGTCAGCAGCACGATGGCGAGCGTGGGCCAGAGTCCGATCCAGCCGCCGGCTTCGATGAAGACGGCGATCTCCAGGATCGGCATTCCGATGAATAAGGCGAGCAGCAGTAGCGGCATGGCTTGTTCGGGCAACCTCCGAAGCCTATGTTACGAGAGCAGGCGACGCAGACATTGCGCGCCAGGAACCAAGACCGGCGCCAGACGCCGGAGCGAGTGATATGGGATCTGACTTTCCGTTTTTCGAGGTCGTAATCTTCGGCATGATCGCCGCGTTCTTCTTCCTGCGGCTGAAGAACACGCTCGGGCGAAGGACCGGTCATGAGCAGGAAGAGCCGCGTTCGCATGTCGACCGGCGCGGCGAAGAGCCCGCCAAGAACGGCCGCCAGGACGATAACGTGATCCGCCTGCCGGGTCAGGATGCGCCGCGGGATACCGATTTCGACATCGAACCCGACCACGACGCCACGCCTCTCGACCGCGCGCTCAACGAGATCGGCCGGGCGAGCGGCGGCGGGTTCGACCGCTCCAGCTTCGTCGAGGGCGCGAAGGCGGCCTACGAACTGATCGTGACGTCCTACGCCAAGGGCGACAAACAGGCCCTGAAGCCGCTGCTGGCCGGCAAGGTCTACAAGAATTTCACCGACGCCATCGACCGGCGGAAGGCCGAGGGCCAGACCCAGGAAACCGAGCTCGTCGGCTTCGACAGCGTCGAGATCGTCGAGGCGCGCGTCGTCGACCGCAAGGCCGAGGTCACGGTCAGGTTCGTCTCCGAGATGATCTCCGTCACCCGCGACAAGGACGGCGAGATCGTCGCCGGCGACGCCGAGGACATTTCGGTGGTTACCGACATCTGGACCTTTGCCAAGGATGCCCGCTCCCGCGATCCGAACTGGGAGCTGATTTCCACCCGCTCCGCGCATTGAGGCCCGGCCCGTGAAGCACGCCGCGCCCGTCGCCCTGGCGCTGGCGCTGATGGTGGCGGCGCTGGCCGGGTTCTGGTGGCTGTTGTTCCGCGAACTGGCCGAGCGCCCGCCCGAGAAGCCGCCCGCAATCGCCTTCGAACAGACCGGCGTCGCCGCGCTGCCCGGCTGGGGAGACGACAACCTCGAGGGCTTTCGCGCTGCGATGATGCGAAGCTGCGCCCACTGGCCGCGGCGCGCCAATCCGCTGGGGCCGCATCTGGCCGCCGCGTGTGCTGCGGTCCCCGAGGACGACGCGGCCCTGAAGGCGCATCTGACCGATGACTGGACAGCCTGGCGCGTGGCCGAAGGCGAAGGCCGGCTCACCGGCTATTACGAGCCCGTCTATCCCGGCAGCCGCGAACCTTCGGCGCGCTACGATGTGCCGCTGCACCGCGTGCCCGGCGATCTGGTGACCGCGCGTCTCACCGACTTCAGCGATGACCTCGACGGCACGATCCGCGGCCGTGTCGATGGCGACCGGCTGGTGCCCTATCACGACCGCAAGGCGATCCGGCAGGGCGCGCTGGACGGCCGCGGGCTGGACCTCCTCTGGCTCGCCGATCCGGTCGACGCCTTCTTCCTGCAGATACAGGGTTCGGGACGCGTCGCGCTACCCGACGGCGAGGTCGCCTATGTCGGCTATGCCGGGCAGAACGGCCGCGCCTACCGCGCCATCGGCCGGGATCTGATCGCCTGGGGCGAAGTGGCTGCGGCGGACATGTCGATGCAGGCGATCCGGCAATGGCTGGAGGACAATCCCGGCCGCGTCCACGAACTGCTGGATCTCAATCCGTCCTATGTCTTCTTCACCGAGCGCGAGACGGAAGGCGCGATCGGCGCCGAGGGCGTCGTCGTCACGCCGGAGCGTTCGATCGCCATCGACCGCCGGCTCTGGTATTTCGGCCTGCCCTTCTGGATCGAGGCGCCGGGCGTCGAAAGCGAGGCGGCGATCCGGCGGCTGGTCATGGGCCAGGACACCGGCGGCGCCATCCGCGGCCCGGTGCGGGCGGATCTGTTCCTGGGTCCCGGCGACGAGGCCGGCGAGAGGGCCGGCCGGCTCAACCGGCCGCTCGCCATGTGGCTGCTGCTGCCCCGGGGCGTCGATCCGACGCTCGCGCTGCGCTAGGACAAGCGCGCCGATCCGCACTATCTTCGACGGCAACAGGGAGGTCCGATCCGAATGTCCCATCTTCGCCCCCGCGCCGAACTCACGACCCATGAAGTCAGCAACCAGCCGCCGCCGCTGGAGGACTACAATCTCTACCGCTCCGATGCGGCGTTGAGGGAGGCGCTGAACCGCCACGGCGCGGGCTGGGCCGAGGCGCATGTCGACGCCATGGGCGAGGAGCTGGGCCGGGCCGAAACCTTCGAGCATGGCCGGCTCGCCAATGTCTTTCCCCCGGTGCTGAAGACCCATGACCGCTACGGCCACCGCATCGACGAAGCCGAGTTCCACCCCAGCTACCACCACATGATGGCGCTCGGCATGCGCCACGGGCAGCATTCGATCGCCTGGGAGGGGCGCAAGGGCGGGCACGCGGCGCACGCGGCGATGCTCTACATGACCTACCAGGTCGAGGGCGGCGTCTGCTGCCCGCTGACCATGACCTATGCGGCGATGCCGGCGCTGCAGCGCCAGCCGGAAGCGACGGAGATCTGGCGGAAGGGGATCATGAGCCGCGAATACGATCCGCGCTCGATTCCGCCGGAGCAGAAGACGGGGCTCACCATCGGCATGGCCATGACCGAGAAGCAGGGCGGCTCCGACGTGCGCGCCAACACCACACGGGCGAAACCGCTCGGTGCGGGCGGGCCGGGCGGCGAGTACGAACTGACCGGCCACAAGTGGTTCTGCTCGGCGCCCATGTGCGACGCCTTCCTGACCCTGGCCTACACGGACGAGGGGCTGTCGTGCTTCCTGTTGCCGCGCTGGCGGCCGGACGGGACCCGCAACGCCTTCCAGCTCCAGCGGCTGAAGGACAAGCTGGGCAACAAGTCCAACGCCTCCTCGGAGATCGAGTATCACGGGGCCTGGGCAGTGATGATCGGCGAGGAGGGGCGTGGCGTCCGCACCATCATCGACATGGTGATGCACACCCGCCTGGACTGCACCGCCGGGCCGACGGCGCTGATGCGCCAGGCCGTGGCGCAGGCCGCGCATCACGTCGAACACCGCGTCGCCTTCCAGAAGAAGCTCAGCCAGCAGCCGCTGATGCGCAACGTCATCGCCGACCTCTCGGTCGAGCAGGAGGCCGCGACGGCGATGTTCATGGCCGTTGCCCAGGCCTATGACGACGGCATGGCGGACGAGGAGGCAGCGGCATTCGCCAGGATCGCCGTCTCGGTCTCCAAATACTGGGCCAACAAGCGGGTCACCCCGCTTATCGTGGAGGCCATGGAGTGCCTCGGCGGCGCCGGCTATGTCGAGGAGACGATCATGCCGCGGCTTTTCAAGGAGGCGCCGCTCAACGGCATCTGGGAAGGCTCGGGCAACGTCATCTGCCTGGACGTCCTGCGCGCCATGCAGCGCGAGCCCCATGCGCTGGAGCTGTTCCTGAAGAGCCTCAACGACGCCAGGGGGCAGGACGCCAGACTGGACGCCGCCGTCGACGATCTCGCCGCCGAGTTCGGCCGCCCGGAGGGGATCGAGCTGCGTGCGCGGCGCATCGTCGAGAAGATGGCCATGACCTGGCAGGGCGCGTTGCTGACCGCCGCTGCGCCGACGGCCGTCGCCGACGCCTTCCTGGCCAGCCGTCTCGACGGAGACTGGGGCCGGGCCTTCGGGACGCTCCCCGACGGCCTGGATCTGCAGCCGATGATCGACCGCGCCATGCCGGCAGCCTGAACCGAAACGCGGAGAACCGAGAATGAAGCCCATCGAACTGGTCACCAACCGCGCCTCCGTAGGGCCGAAGCTGCAGACCGACGAGGAGATAACAGACGCGGAGCTGGAGACGCTTTATGCGGCGGCGATGACTGCGCCGGACCACGGCAAGCTGACGCCGTGGCGGTTCCTCACCATCCGCGGCGAGGCGCGCGGCCGGCTGGGGGACATCTTTGCCGAAGCAGCGGAGAAGCGCGGGGAGGACGCCGGGGCGGTCGAGAAGGACCGCAAGAAGCCGCTCCGCTCACCCGTCGTGATCGCCGTCATCGCCCGTATCACGCCCGATCATCCGAAGGCCCCGCCAGTGGAGCAGGTGCTGGCGGCGGGCATGGCCGGCTACAACATGGTTCTGGCCGCGCAGGCGGAGGGCCTCGGCGCCATCTGGCTCTCCGGCGCGCCGGCCTATGACCGGCACGTGCTGCAGGCGCTCGGCATCGGCCCGGACGAGCAGCTTCTGGGCTTCATCTATGTCGGCCGGCCCAAGCGCGAGTTCGCCGGTCCCCGCCGCGCCGACTGGCGGCAGTTCGTCAGCGAGTGGACGGGGTAGCCGCCGGGCCGCCTAACCGGCCGCCTTGTCCATGAACTTCGCCAGCTTGACGTCCTTGTCCGTCAGCCCGCCGGCGTCGTGCGTGGACAGGGTCACCTCGACGGTCTTGTAGACATTGAACCACTCGGGATGGTGGTCCATCTTCTCCGCCTTCAGGGCGACGCGGCTCATGAAGCCGAAGGCCTGGTTGAAGTCCCTGAACTCGAAGGTTCGCTTGATCGCGTCCCGGTCTTCCACCATCGACCAGCCCTTCAGTTCGGTGAGCGCCTCCTGGCGTTCCTTGTCGCTCAGCTTCTCGCTCATCTCGGCCTCCGTTGCCTGCGTTGTCGGTCCCACCGCATGTAGGACACATGGTGCCGGCTGGTAAGGGCGCCGCTGCGCCAGAGCATTGCCAAACCGTGCCCGCGGAGACAAATAGGAAGTCATGAACCGCGCATTCATGCGAGACGCAGACCTCGAGACCATCGCCCGGCTGGGCGAGAAGGCGCTGTCGGAGATTCCGCCGGAACTCGCGCAGCACTGCGAGGGACTGGTGATCCGCGCCGCGGAGTACGCCGATGACGAGGTGCTGGACGACCTCGGCATCGACCATCCGCTCGACCTGCTGGGTCTCTATCATGGCGTCGGCCTGCCCTGGAAATCGGTCAACGACCCCGGCGGCGACCAGGACATGGTCTGGCTCTACCGCCAGCCGATCCTCGATTACTGCCGGGAAACGGGCGAGGACCTGGAGCATGTCGTCCAGCATGTGCTGATCCACGAGATCGGCCATCACTTCGGCTTCTCCGACGACGACATGGACCACATCGAGACGGAGGCCTAGGGGCCGCCCCTCCCCGGGGCTGTGGCATCACCCCGCCGGTGACAGCGTGGTTCAGCGCATGGTGCTGTAGTCGTCGGGGACGTGGAACAGATAGTCGTTCTCGTCCATCGCCCGGTGACAGCCGTGGCAGAAGTCGACCCGGCGCGGGTTGGCGCCGGTGGAGTCGCCGATCACGGCGCCTTCGGGCGAGACCATGACATAGCGCCAGTCGGCGGTCGCCGGATTGGCGCCTGCCTCCAGCTTCTCCATCAGGAAAAGGGAATCCGGATAGACCCGGCCGTCATTGGTGAAGGCGAAGCTGTCCTTGGCAATGACGGCCCCCGGCGGCATGGCGGGGGCGTCCTCGCCCTGCCCGTAGCCGCGCGCTGCCTCGTTGGCGTAGTTGTTCACATAGCGGCTGCCGTGCATCTGCGAGAGATACGGGGCCTCGTTGTAGCGCCTCCAGTCCTGGTAGGATGACGCGGCCGCCAGTTCCGAGCGGGCATAGCCTTCTCGCATCTCGTCCTTCAGTTCGGTGTAGTGATAGCTTGCCTTGTCCTCGCTCAGCCGCTTGGCGTCGAGAGATTCGAAATCGGGCTTGGGCTCCGTCGCCCGGTCGGCATGCTGTTCCGCCGCCAGCGGGAGCACCGACAGGCAGGCGATGGCCAGGGCAGGGGCCAGGTATCTGGAAATGGGTGACACGGATACGCTCCTGATACTCTACCGCTTCCTTCCGTGACATTTGGGTCCGGGGCGTGCGCATGCCACCGTTGGCCAACAAGATGTCACACCGCACGGCGGAGGCTCCGTGGGCTCAGCCCGGCCAGAGGCCCTTTGTCATGTCGCGCCAGGCGTCGCGCAATTCCTCGCGGAAATCGGGTCCCGCGATCTCGATCAGCGCCTCGGGCCGCTGGTGCACGGGCAGGTTCTTCAGATGGGCCGCGCCATGTTCGGTGACGACGTAGTCGATGTCGGTGCGGAGTCCGGTCGTGATCCCCAGCGGATCGAGGCGGGCGACGATGCGGCTGACCTTGCCCCGCGCGGCGGTGGCGGTCATGGCCAGGATCGCCTTGCCGCCGCGGCTGCGCTGCGCGCCGCGCATGAAATCGACCGACCCGCCGGTGCCCGAGATCTGGCGGCCTTTCACAGTCTCGGCGTTGAGCTGGCCGAACAGGTCGACCTCCAGCCCCGAATTGATCGAGATGAAATTGTCGATCCGGCCGATGATCGCCGAATCATGGGTGTAGGAGATCGGCCGCCAGGCGATGTCGCGGCGCCCGTCTGTCCAGTCGTAGAGCGCCTGGGAGCCGTTGGGGACGCCGGCCACGTGGAGCCCGGTGTCGATGGATTTCCGCCGGCCATTGGCGTTGCCATTGTCGATCAGCTCCGGCATGCCGTCGGCCAGCATGCCCGAATGGATGCCGAGATCGTTCTTGGTCCTGAGCGCGCGCAGGAGCGCCACGGGCAGCGTCCCGATCCCGATCTGGATGCAGTCGCCGTCCGCGATCATGGCGGCGACATTGTCGGCGACCGCCTGGACGTCCGGGGTGATCTCGCCGATGCCGAGCGTCGGTCCGGGATGGTCGGTGCGGATGGCGATATCAATCCTGTCCGCCGGCACCGGCGGGGCGCTGCCGCCGTCAGGCATGCCGGCATTGATCTCCGCGATCACCAGCTTCGCCTTGTCGAGGACGGCGGACTGGCTGTCCAGGCCGAAGCCGTGGCGGTAGGTCCCGTCCGGCCCCTCGCGCAGCGACACCAGCGCGACGTCGATATCGAGGTCCTGCTCCAGATAGCGATAGAGCGCGTGATACTGCTTCGGAATGAACGCCGTCTGCCCGCTCGCCATGCTGTCGCGGTTGTCCGGCGTGCCGAAGAAGGCGATGGCCCGCGCGCTCTCGTGCAGCGCCGAATAGTCGTTGCGGTTCATCCCCGGTACGGCGACGCCGACGAAGGTGCAGCCGCGGCCCGCGTCCGGGTCGGCGGCGATCGCCGAAACCAGATCCGTCGGCTCCCCGGCCGAGCCCTGGATGTAGACCGTGGCGCCGGCGGGAATGCGCTTCACCGCTTCCGCCGCCTCCAGAAATTCCGTCATGCGCTTGCCTCCCCTGATTCCGGCAACAGGTTACAGGCGGAGAAAGAGGGAGGACAGGGAATGGAAGCCAGGGATTACGCTGCCGCGGGTCGCGCCGGATGAGCCGGCCTCACTGTCTCGTCGTCGGCGTCGGGCCGGGGCTCGGCCTGCACGTCGTCCAGACGTTTCTTGCGGGCGGCTATCGCGTCTCCATGATGGCGCGCCATGAAGGCCGGCTGGCGGCATGGGAAAGCGAGAACCCGGGCGCGACCGGATTCGCAGCCGACATCGCCGACATCGAGAGCTACCGCGCCGCGCTGAAGCGCGTGGTCGAGGCGCAGGGCCTGCCGGACGTCGTCATCTACAACGCGGCGATCGCGGCCTTCGGCGGCTACGAAGACGTGACCGTCGAGCAGTTCGAGGGCGCATTCCGCGTCAACGCGACGGGGCCGCTGGTCACGGCGCAGGAACTCTGTCCCGCGATGGTCGAGCGCGGAACGGGTCGGCTGATCGTCACCGGCAACACCGGCGCACTGCGCGGCAAGCCGAACTTCATCGGCTGGTCGCCGTCCAAGGCAGGCGGGCGGATCGTCGCCGAGGCGCTGGCCCGGGATCTCGGGCCGCAGGGCGTCCATGTCGCCTATGTCGTGGTCGACGCGCTGATCGACATGCCCTTCGTCCGCAAGCGCTGGCCGGACATCGACGAATCGAAGCTGGCGAAGCCCGCCGACCTCGCCGCAGAGATCTACCGCACCGCGCATCAGCCGGCTTCGGCGCGCTCCTTCATGGTGGAACTGCGTCCAGCTGGCGAACCGTGGTAGAGATTCACGGTCTCGGATCAGGGGAGGATTGGGGCGCATGCGTGTAGGTGTGGAAGTCGGCGGTACGTTCACCGACCTTGTGGCCATCGGCGAGGACGGACGATTGAAGGTGGCCAAGGTGCCTTCGACCCCGTCGCGCCCGGACGAGGGCGCTCTGGCGGCGATCGAGGCGGCAGGCCTGGATCTGTCGCAGGTCGACGATCTCGTTCACGGCTCGACGGTGGCGACCAACGCCATTCTGGAGCGCAAGGGCGCCAGGGTGATGCTGGTGACGACGGAGGGGATGCGCGACATCCTGTTCCTGCAGCGCCACAATCGCCGGCGCATCTACGATCTCGCCTACGCCAAGCCGGAGCCGGTGGTGCGCCGCCGCGATGTGGTCGAGGCGCCCGAGCGCATCGGCGCCGACGGCAAGGTGGCGACGCCGCTCGATCTCGAGGCGACCATGGAGCGCATCGCCGAGCGCATGGCCGAGGATGACGGCTATGGCGCTGTGGCCATCTGCCTGCTCAACGCCTATGTCGACCCGGCCCACGAACAGCAACTGGCGGACGCCATCCGGGCGCGCTTCCAGCAACTCAAGGTGACCTGCTCGTCGGACGTCTGCCGGGAGTTCCGCGAATACGAGCGCGCCTCCACGACGGCGCTTGCGGCCTATGTGCAGCCGGTGATCGACGCCTATCTCGGCCGCTTTTCCGAGGCGCTGGCGGCACGCGGCCATCGCGGGCGGTTCTCGGTCATGCAGTCGAACGGCGGCAGGCTGCCGGCGGCGGGCATGGCGAAGTCCGCGATCACGGCCCTGTTCTCCGGACCCGCGGCTGGCGTGGTCGGCGCGGCGCGCCAGGCCGGCCGTTCCGGTATCGGCAACATCATCACCTTCGATATGGGCGGCACATCGACCGATGTCTGCCTGGTCCGCGACGGCCAGCCCGACCTCGCGCCGTCCACGGAGATCGACGGGCTGCCCGTGAAGACGCCGGTGATCGACATCGCCACGGTCGGGGCGGGCGGCGGCTCCGTGGTCTGGATCGACGACGGCGGTCTGTTGCGCGTCGGCCCGGAATCCGCGGGCGCCGAGCCGGGGCCGGCCTGCTATGGCCGCGGCGGGACGACGCCCACCATCACCGATTGCCACCTGGTGCGGGGGACCATCCGCGCCGAGACGTTCCTCGGCGGCGACATGATGCTGGACCGCGCCGCCGCGGCGTCGGCGCTGGAGCCGGTGGCGGAACGCCTGGGCCTGTCGCTGACGGAGGCCGCGGACGCCGCGATCCGCGTGGCCGAGGCCAATATCGTTCGGGCCATCCAGCGCATTTCGACCGAGCGCGGCCACGATCCGCGCGACTTCGCCCTAGCGCCCTTCGGCGGGGCCGGCCCCATGCTGGCCTGCCGGGTGGCCGAGGATCTCGGCATCGCCACCGTGGTGGTGCCGCCGGCGGCGGGCGTGCTCTCCGCATATGGCCTGCTGGCCTCTGATTTCGTCCATTTCGAGAGCGTGACCCGGCAGACGCGCCTCTCCGCCGAGGCGATGGACGAAATCCGCGCGACCATTGACGAAGTTTCCGCCGCGGCGGCGAAGCAGTTGAAGGAACTGGGACTTGGCGGCCCCATCGAGACGCGGATCAGTCTGGACATGCGCTATGTCGGCCAGGCCTTCGAGATCGCCGTCGATCTGCCCGGCGAGGGCCGCGGGATCGATGCGGAAACCATCGGCCGGCTGTTCGCGGAAGCGCATCACCGTGTCTTCGAGTTCGACAAGGCCGGCGGCGCGGCTATCGAGATCGTCGCCTTCCGGGCCCGCGCCGCGGCCTCGCCGGGCGCGCCGCCGGAACTGGAAGGCGATGCCGGCGGCGCGGAGCCGGCGACCGTCACCCTGTTCGAGCGCGGCATGGAACAGCAGGCGGCCTGCGGTCCGCGTCCCGCCGCCGGCAGCACGCTGGCCGGGCCGGCGCTGATCGAGGACGGCACCTCGACCATTCTGCTGGCCAGCGGCTGGTCCGGCGCGGTGGACGGGGCGCACAACCTGATCCTGAAGCGTGGCTGAGCGGTGCGCCGGATGCGGCCACAGGCGTTCTGCATTACATTGGTTGCATGAACGAGATTGCGCGCGGCACGATTGAAAGGCTGATCGCGGTCGTCGGGCCGCAGGGCGCGATCACCGATCCGGACGACATGGCGCCCTATCTGGTCGAGTGGCGCGACAAGTGGCGCGGCAAGTCGGCGCTGGTGCTGCGGCCGTCGTCGACCGCGGAGGTGGCGGAGATCGTGCGCATCTGCGCCGAGACGGGCACCGCGATCGTGCCCCAGGGCGGCAATACCGGACTGGTGGGCGGCTCCATTCCCTTCGAGGGCGGCGACGAGATCGTTCTCTCGCTCGGCCGCATGAACCGCGTGCGCGCGGTCGATCCGCTGAACGACACCATCACCGTGGAGGCGGGCTGCATCCTGGCCGACGTGCAGGCGGCGGCGGACGAGGCCGAACGGCTGTTCCCGATGCGCATCGCCTCCGAAGGCACCTGCCAGATCGGCGGCAACCTTTCGACCAACGCCGGCGGCACGGCGGTGCTGCGCTACGGCAACATGCGCGATCTGGTGCTGGGCCTGGAAGTGGTGCTGCCCGACGGCCGTGTCTGGAACGGGCTGCGCGGCCTGCGCAAGGACAATACCGGCTACGACCTGAAGCATCTCTTCATTGGCGCGGAGGGGACGCTGGGCGTCATCACGGCGGCGGTGCTGAAGCTCTACCCCAGGCCCGCGGACCGGCAGGTGGCGTTCGCCGCGATCCCGAATCCCGAGGCCGCCGTCGAACTGCTGTCGCTTGCCAAGGACGTTTCCGGGGGCCAGGTCACGGGTTTCGAGATCCTGCCCCGGCTCGGGCTCGAACTGGTGCTGAAATCCCTGCCGGACGCGCGCGATCCCTTCGGTGACGTCCATCCCTGGTACGTGCTGATCGAGATGTCCTCGGGCGAGGGCGGGGGCGCCCTGCGCGAGGCCATGGAGACGGCGCTGGCGCGCGGCTACGAGAAGGAACTGGTGGCCGACGCCACGATCGCCGAGTCCGAAGCGCAGGCGCAGCAGCTCTGGGCGTTGCGCGAAGGTCTCTCCGAATCCCAGAAACTCGCCGGCGGTTCCATCAAGCACGACGTCTCGATCCCCGTGCCGAAGATGCCGGCCTTCATCGACCGCGCCGACCGCGCGCTGGAAGAGGTGATTCCGGGCTTCCGCTCGCTCGCCTTCGGCCATATCGGCGATGGCAATGTCCACTACAATCCGCTGCAGCCCGAAGGCGCCGACACCGAGGCCTATCTCGCCCGCTGGCAGGAGGTCGCCGACGTGGTGCACGGCATCGTCCACGAAATGGGCGGCTCGATCAGCGCCGAGCACGGGCTGGGCCGGCTGAAACGCGACGAGGTGCGGCGCTACAAGTCGGAGGTCGAACTGGAGCTGATGGCCTCGATCAAGCGCATGCTCGATCCGGACAACATCATGAATCCGGGAAAGGTGATCAGCCCGTAACGGCGTCGGGCAGCGCGACGGCGGTCGCGCGTTCGGCGGGGAAGATCATGCGTACGCGCGTGCCCCGGCCCTGGGTGCTGTCGATCAGCAGCGAACCGCCATGCAGTTCCATCAGCCGCCGTGTCAGCGGCAGGCCGAGGCCAGTGCCTTCCGCCGCAATTTCCGAGCGCGCCCGGCCGAAAGGCTCGAGCACCTGATGCAGATCGTCCTGGGGAATGCCGACGCCGTTGTCGGCGATCTCGACAAAGGGCTGTCCGCGGTCGGTCTCGCCGATGCCGATGGCGATGCGGCCGTCGTCGCCGGTGTATTTCACCGCATTGCCGATCAGGTTGATCAGCATCTGGCGCACGGCCCGCCGGTCGGCGCGGACCATGTACGGCCCCTCGCCATAGGCGCGCACCAGTTCCTTGCTCTCGATATCGACGCCCAGCAGATGGATGATGCGCTCGATCTCCGCCCTGAAGTCGACGTTCTCGTCCTCGATGGTGTAGCGTCCGGCCTCGACCTTGGAGATATCCAGCAGGTCGTTGACCAGACTCAGCAGGTGTTCGCCGCTGGCGGCGATGTCGATGGCGTAGCCGCGGTAACGCTCGTTGCCGATGGGGCCGAGCAACTGGTCGGACATGATGGCGGAAAAGCCGAGAATGGCGTTGAGCGGCGTCCGCAGTTCGTGGCTGACATTGGCGATGAAGGCGGACTTCGCGGCGTTCGCCTGCTCGGCCCGCTCCAGCGACTTCAGCGCCCGGTTCTGCGCCTGGGTCAGGGCGGTCACGTCGCGGCCGATGCCGCGGTAGCCCTTGAAGGCGCCGTCCGCGTCATACTGGGGTTCGGCGCTGATGCGCGCGTATTTCAGCTCGCCATTGGCGTTGTAGAACTTGATCTGCCAGTCGCGGTAGGCCTCGTGACGGCGCCAGACCGCCAGCAGATCGTACCATGCGGCTGCGTCCGCCGGTTCCAGGTCGGCCGTGCGCATTTCCACGATTTCCGCCCAGGGCCGGCCGACGAACTGTTCCGGCGACACACCGCCGACGCTTTCGTAGCGGCCCGACAGATAGGTCAGCCGCAGATCCGCGTCGGTTTCGAAATACCAGTCGGAGGCCATTTCGGTCAGATCGCGGAACCGCTTCTCGCTCTCCTTCAACGCCTCGGAGGCCAGCTTGTTCTCCGTGATGTCGAAATAGATGGCGTCCAGGTAGTTCCGGCCTTCACGGTCGACCACCGTCCAGCCGATCTCCCTGATCCAGCGGAACTCGTCCTTGTCGGGGTGACGGAAGCGGAACTCGATGGAGTAGGGCTTGTCCTCGGGCCGTCGAGCCTTCATGAAGCCGACATAGCGATCCCGGTCGCGTTCGTCGATCAGATCGAACCAGGAGAGCTGATCGCCCGCGCCTTTTCCGGAGGGTCGGCTGTCGGCCAGTTCCAGCGCGCGTGAATCGCCCCAGACCTTCAGATCGCCCTTCTCCAGGTCCCGGCGGGAGAACAGGATCCCGCGGGCGTTGCGCATGAACAGCTTCATCTGCTGATCGCGTTCGCGGAAGGCGGTGACGTCGTTCAGGAGCTGCAGCGATGAGCCGTCGCCCATACGAGTGGTCGTGGACAGCGCCCAGCGGCCCGAGGGTGTCAGGCCGAGCCTCGGCCTGCCGGGTTCGTGGAAGCCGGCCATCAGATCGTTCTTCCAGTCCTGGGCCGTGCCGGCGGGCGGGCTGAAGCCGTAGCTCTCGATGATCGCGTCCAGCTGCCTCTCGAAGGTCTCGCCGAGCGCCGGAAAGCCCGCGCAAGGCGGGAAATAGTGGCGGATGGCGGCGTTGTAGGCGCGCAGCCGGTCGTCGCTGTCGAAGAACAGGATCGCCATGTCGCCGAGCGTGGCCGAGGCGACCCAGTCGGCGACGCCGTCGGTCACCGTCTTGGCGGTCTCGCGCTGGGCCTGCCAGAGGGTCAGTCCGTCACCAACGGGTTTGGCATGGAGCAGCCAGCCGGGCTGACCGGGAAAGGGATTCCTGTCCCTGCGTCCTTCCGCTGCGCTGAGGACATCGCGCCGCCCGGCCTCGGAATCGGGGAGAAGTTCGCGGAACATCGCGTTGGCGACCACGACGCGGATACCGCCTCCGCTGCCCTCGGTCAGCGCCGCCGGTACGTCCAGCAGCTTGAAGGCCGCTCTCCACATCGCGTCGTCCGGTCGGGTCATGCTACCCAGCGCCTCACCCATCACGCATCCCGCTTCATAGGGAGCCTACATCCTAAGGGGGTGCGGGTTAACGAAAAGGTAAACATGGCGTGCGCCGGACCGCACGGATTCCGGGTTCAGATCCGGGTCGACAGCCAGATGGCGAGACGCGAGCCGGCCTTGATACCGGCGGTCAGCAGATCGTAGCCCGGCGCCCCGGCGGCGTCGTGGGCGCGCGCCGTGTCGCGGTGTTCCAGTTCGTCGGCGCGAAACCGCTGGATGGTCTCGCGCAATTCCGCCTCGTCGTCGTCCAGCTCCGCGGCCTGGGCCGCGTAGTGCTCGTCGATCACTTCCTCCACCGCCTCGGTGCAGGCCATGGCCGCTTTCTCGCCCATCAACGCGGTGCCGGCGCCCAGCGCGAAACCGGCCACGTGCCAGATCGGCGACAGCAGGGTGGGGCGGACATGGCGCTCGTTCATGATGCGGTCGAAGGTCTCCATGTGGTGGAGTTCCTGGTCCGCCATCTGCCGGATCGTCTCGACCGACCTGGAACCGCCGAGGACGGCGAGCTGGCCGTCATAGATGCGTTTCGCGCCGTACTCGCCGGCCTGGTCGACGCGGATGATGCGTGCGATGCGCTCCTCGAGCGGCGTGTCGCCGGGCAGCGGTTTTCTCATCGGCTCCTCCTGCCGCTTGACCGGACCGCAAGGGTCAGCGCAAGCATGGCCGCGAACCCGCCATAGACCACGTTCCAGCCCGCGATCGAAAGGCCGAGAAACGCGAAGGGCACCTGGTCGCAGCGCGCCGGCTGTGTTCCCAGCACCTGGGAGCGCAGGGCGTCAAGGTCGCCGGGCGTGCCCGCGCCGGTACAGGTCTCCAGTCCCTGCCAGAGACCTTCCTCGACGCCGGCATGGAACACGCCGACGCCCGCGCTGGCCGCGAAGCAGAGCGCCGCAGCCGCGGCCAGCCAGCCGCTCCGCCAGCCCAGCGCCCAGGCGGCTGCGCCCAGGACGAGGGCGGCGAGATAGGGCCAGCGCTGCCAGACGCAGAGCGGGCAGGGCGCCAGGCCGAAGACGTACTGGGCGATCAACGCCGCGGCCAACGGCAGCGCCGCCAGCGCCGCGATCACCAGTCCCAGGCGGGCGTCCAGGCGGTCGAAAAGGCTCATGATCAACCCTCTAGCCGGGCTGCTTCCCGCCGGCAATCAGAGAAAATAGCGCACGGCGACGAAGCCGCCGATCAGGCAGACCGTGAAGATCAGGACGAGGATGCCGAGATAGCGCTCGATGAAGGTGCGGATGGGTTCGCCGAACCACCACAGCAGGGCGGCGACGAGGAAGAACCGCAGGCCCCGTGCGGCGATGCTGGCGGCGGCAAAGGTAATCAGGTTCAGCGCCGTGGCGCCCGAAGCCACGGTGATCACCTTGTAGGGAAAGGGCGTGACGCCGAAGAAGAAGACGATCCAGCCCCCCTCCTCGTTGTAGCGCAGGCTGAACTCCGCGAACTGGTCGAGCGCGCCGTAGAACGCCAGCAGCGGCTTGCCCACGGCCTCGAACAGGAAGGCGCCGATGGCGTAGCCCAGCAGCCCGCCCAGCACGGAGAAGACCGTGGCGATGACGGCGTAGCGAAAGGCCTTGCGGCGGTCCGCAAGGATCATGGGGATGAGAACGACATCGGGGGGGATGGGGAAGAAACTGGATTCGGCGAAACTCACTCCCGCCAGGCCCCAGCTCGCCCGCCGATGGGCGGCGAGGCTCATCGTCCAGTTGTAGAGACGCCGCAGCACCTGTTTCGCTTCTCCCCGAATCGCGCCCGGCGAGGATGGTCGGCGGGTCCGCAAATGTCCATCGCGCAAAGGAAAAGGGCGGACCCGCGCGGGCCCGCCCCTTCCGTTGACCGGTTCCGAGAAGTTTCAGATGACGGCTTCCAGCTCGCCCAGACGCCGGGTCATCTTCACGTTCTCCGCATAGTCGATCGGCAGCGCGATCAGTGCCGGACCCTTCTGCTTGAAGGCCTCCTCCAGCGCCGCCGGCAGCTCCTCGGCGGATTTCAGGTTCCTGCCCCAGATGCCGAAGGCGGCGGCCATGGCAGCGAAGTCCGGGTTGGTGAAGGACAGCGCCGAATGCTTGCCGTCGAACTGGTTTTGCTGCTTCCACTTGATCAGGCCGTACTCGCCGTCGCACCAGACCATCCAGACGACGTTGATGCCCAGCCGCGCCGCCGTCTCCATGTCCTGGACGTTCATCATGAAGCCGGCATCGCCGTTGATCGCCAGAACCTTGCTGTCGGGCTTGGCGATCTTGGCGCCGATGGAGCCCGGCATCGCGAAGCCCATGGTGCAGAAGCCGTTGGAGATCAGACAGGTATTCGGCGTGTCGCACTGGTAGTAGCGGCTGATCCACATCTTGTGGGCGCCGACATCCGAAAGCACGATGTCATCGGGACCGAGGAACTCGCGCACGTCCCACAGCACCTTCTGCGGCTTCATCGGGAAGGATGTGTCGTCCTTCTCCATGGCGAAGTCGTCCAGGATCGTCTGGCGCAGCGGCTGCACGTCGTCGATGTTGAACGGCGGCTCCTTGATGCCGCGGGAGTCCAGCTCCTCGTTGATCTGCCAGAGCGCGTCGGCGATGTCGCCCTGGACGTCGACGGTGACGTCGTAGTCGCTGTCGATCTCCGCCGGCCAGAAGTCGATATGGACCATCTTCTTGCCGGGAGTCTTGTTCCAGTGGCTGGGGCTGTACTCGACCAGGTCGTACCCGACCGAAATGATGGTGTCGCACTTGTCGATGTAGACGTTCGCGTGGTCCTTGCCCTGCAGGCCCATCGTGAACAGGCAGTACTTCGACGACCGCGGCACCGCGCCCTTGCCCATGAAGGTGTTGATCACGCCGACGCCGAGCTTCTCGGCCATGATCTCGAGCTGCTTGGCGGCACGCTTCCGGATGGCGCCGTTGCCGGCGAGGATCATCGGCCGCTTGGCCTTCAGGATGACGTCGACGGCTTCCTTGACCGCCTTGTGGTCGGCGCCCGGGCGTCGGGTGCGGACCGGCTTCAGCGGCGGGCGTCCCTCGACCTGGTGCTTGGCCAGGTCCTCGGGCAGTTCGATCATCACCGCGCCGGGCTTCTCGGCCTCGGCGGTCTTGAAGGCCTTGCGCACGATCTCGGGGATTGCGCCGGCATTGGAGATGGTCTGCGCCCACTTGGTGATGGGGCGGAACATGGCGATCGAGTCCATGTTCTGGTGGCTTTCCTTGTGCAGTCGGTAGGTCCCGGCCTGCCCGATGATGCCGACGACCGGCGCGCGGTCCATGTTGGCGTCGGCGATGCCGGTGACCAGATTGGTCGCGCCCGGGCCCAGCGTGGCCAGGCAGACGCCCGACTTGCCGGTCAGGCGGCCATAGACGTCGGCCATGAAGGCCGCAGCCTGCTCATGACGGCAGAGCACGAATTCGATCTTGCTGTCGATCAGCGAGATCATCGTGTCGGCGTTTTCCTCGCCCGGAACGCCGAAAATCCTTTCGACGCCTTCTTCTTCCAGACATTTCACGAAAAGATCGGATGCTTTCATCGCACTCCCTCCATTGCCCCCCTCGAGACGAGGCTTCCTATTTCTTCGACGGAGCGCCGGCGGTGCCGCCGTCCCCATCACTGTCGTCCGTCAACCGGCCGCCCTCCAGCAGCCGTTCACGCCTTGCCGCCGCGTCCGCGTCGCGGCGCTTCTCGACGCCGGTACGGCCGTGACGCACGCGGTTCTCGGCGGCGCGCGCTGCTGCCCTGGCGCGTTCGCGTGTCTTCCGGAAGCGATTGAGGCTGACGATCTCGGCCATGCTCACCGCCTCGCGGGAAGCGGGCGACGGCGTGCGCCGCGCCCAGGCCATGCAATGTCGTAGAGATCGCCCACCGTGACCCAACCCCTCTTGATGCCGGGAAGCTTAGCCGATCATGGCGGTGGCGCAAGCGCCGCGGCATCCGCGGTGTCCGCCGTCACTGCGATTGCCTCCCATGGCGGTGCGTGATTTAACGGGCGCGCGTTTCCCGACAGGGCAATCCAGAGGAACCGGCAAGGGCGTCAGGTGCGTGCATTTCTGATCATTCTGGCGATCCTGGTCGCGCTCGTCTTCGGCGTCCTGTTCGCCGCGCCGCTGGTGATCGATCCGGAGGACTATCGCGGGGATGTCCAGGCCGGTCTGTCGCGGGCGCTCGGTCAGCCGGTGCGGCTGGAGGGCGAGCTTGCGTTCCGGATCCTGCCGACGCCCCGGCTTACCGCCGGCGGCGTGGTGGTGGAGGGCGGTTCGGCGCGCGACCTCGATCCGATCCTGACCGCGCGGCGCGCCGAGATGCGCCTGTCGCTCGGCGGTCTGCTGGCAGGCGAGTTCCTGGCCGAGCGGATCGAACTGGTAGAGCCGGTGATCACGCTGCACGCGGACCTGACCGGCCGCACCAACTACGCCGGACTTCGCGCTCCCGACCAGGGGGACGGTCTCTCGATAAGCGTACTCGGCATTTCCGGCGGCGTACTGAACTACCGCGATCAGCCGGCCGGCCGCGCCCTGTCCGCATCGGACCTGTCGGGCGAGATCAACCTGGACGGCAGCGCAGGAAGCGTCACCGGTCATCTGGCCGGGGTCTGGCAGGGCCGCGACGTCGACGTCAATTTCAGACTCGGCCAGGGCGCGCGGCCGTCGCTGTTCGTCGAAATGAATCTGGACGACACCGCCATGGCGCGGTTTCAGGGCCGCCTTGCCGATCCGGCCGCCGGTGTCGCCGAAGGCCAGTTCGAGGCGGATATCGCCGATCTGCGCGCATTCGAGAACCTCTTCGCGCTGGTGCCGCCGGGCGAGGAACCGGTGCCGCTGCGCTTCCGTGCCGGCGCGCGGCTGGACGGATCGGAACTGGTGCTCGACGGTATCAGCGGCATGCTGGCCGACGCCGCCTTCGGGGGCCGGTTCAGCGCGGACCTCGGCGCGTCGCCCTCTCTGGATGTGGCGCTGGCCTTCGACAAGCTGGCCGGCCCGCCGCTGCTCGCCTCGTTGCGGCACTGGCCCGACGGCGCCGCAACGGCGGCGCGCGCGCTGGATCGTCTGCCCGAACTGGGCGCGGCCATCCGTCTGGATGTCGGCCTGGTGGAGTTCGGCGACGGCTATGTACGCCAGTTCACTCTGGACGCCCGGCTGGCCAATGGCGCGCTGTCGATCGGCCGAGTTTCGGCGCTGCTGCCGGGCGGTTCGGATCTCGCGTTCTCCGGCGAACTGCGTCTCGCGGCCGGCGCCTATCGGCTGGAGGGCTCGGTCGAGATGGTTTCCGACAATCTGGTCAGCCTGCTTGAATGGAGCGGGGCGACGGTGCCGCTGGATGCCCGTGGCCGGTTGCGCAATCTCAGCCTGTCCGCTGCGGTGGGCATTACCAGCGACGTCGCCCAGATCACCGGGATCGATCTGCGTCTGGACCAGTCGCGGCTGACCGGCGGGATCGCCATCGCCCTGGTCGAGCGCCCGTCCTTCAGCCTCGACGTCGCCGTCGATCAGATCAATGCCGACGCCTATGCGGGCCTGTTCGGCCTGCGCGCCTGGCGATGGAGCGTCCTGACGCCGGATCCGGCGGCCCCCCGGCTGCCGCTGCTGGACCGCTTCGATACCAACGCCATCATACGCATCGACCGTCTGGTCGCCGGCGCCGAGGTGGCCGAGGACGTCCTGCTCGAGGCGGGTCTGCTGGACGGAAACCTGACTCTCACGGCGCTGCGTATCGGCGCGCTGCAGGGCGCGGAAGTGCTGATTTCGGGCCGGGTCGACACGCCGGAGAACCCGCAGTTCGCGCTGGAGGCGAAAGTCACGGCGCCGGACATGGGCGCGTTTCTGGGCGCGCTGGGCGCGACAGGCGGCGGCATGGCCGGCCGTTTGCGCGATGCGACGCTGGACGCCGGGCTGGAGGGCGGCTTCGCTTCGGCCGCGGTCTCCGTGGCGTTCGGTTCGGCGGAACTGGACGGACGCATCGAGGGTGCGGTCGCCGACTGGTTGGCGGCGCCTCAACTCGACCTCAGGGTGAGTCTGGATAGTCCCAGCGCGCCGGCGCTGCGCCGCCTGGCGTTTCCGGATTGGCGGCTGCCTTTCGCGCTGGCGGGGCCGGTAACGGTCGAAGGGACGGTGACCGGATCGCCGGAGCGGCTGGGGATTGCAGGCCGTATGGACGCCATGGCGGCGCGGCTGGACCTGACCGGCGAGGTCGGCGGGAACGAGGAAGGCGAGACGGCCTACCGCTTCGACGCCCGCCTGCGTCATGGTGATGTCATCGCCCTGATGGAGAGCCTCTGGAGCGGCTACAGGCCGTCGGCGGCCGGCGGCGCGGCGCTGGACGCGACTGCTGTGGCGGAGGGCGGGGCATTCGGCCTGCGCCTGGCGGAGCTGGAGGCGAGGGCCGGCGACGATCGCCTGAGCGGTGCGGTCGGGATCGACTGGCGCGGCAAGCCGGAAGTGGTCGCGAACGTGACCGACGGCCGTCTGGATCTGGGCCCGTACCTGCCGAAATCCGCGGCGGAGAACGAGACCGGAGGACGGCGGTGGTCGCTCTCTCCGATCGGCACGAGCTGGCTGCGCGGCGTCCGCCTGGACGCCACGGTCGACATGGAGCGGCTGACGGCAGATGGCCTGTCGCTGGCGCCGTTCCATGCATCGCTCGCCATCTCCGACGGCCGGATGGTGGCGGAGGACCTGCGCGGCGGCATCGGCGAAGGCGAAATCGGCGGCCGAATGACGTTCGGCGCCGACGGCGTGCCCTTCGTCGAGGCCGAGGTTCAGGGGCGCGGCGTGCAACTGTCCCCGATGCTCGCGGCGCTGCTGGGCGAGTTGCCCGCGCTGGAAGGCGATGCCGATTTCGAGGCCGCTCTTGAGGGGCGCGGCGTGACCGCCTTCGACATGATCCGCGCGCTGTCCGGACGGATCGAGATCACACGCGCCGATCTGGCCTTCGATCCCGTCGACGAGACGTTGCCTTCGCCCGATCTGGAAGGCCTGGCAGGAACGCTCGAGGCCACCCGCGGGGTGCTGCGCACGACCAGACCGTTCGCTGACGCCGGGGGGGCGGCAACGATAATCGGCAGCATCGACCTGCCGCGTTGGCGGCTCGATCTCGAGTTGAGAGGTCTGGAGGGTGCGGGCGGGGCCGACCCGGGGACACTGTCCATTGCTGGGCCCCTGGATGCGCCCCGGTTGAGCGTCGCGCCCTGACCACACCGGCGAGGCCGGACGCGGGTCCGCTCAGTGGGCGCTGCTGCCGCCTGCTTCCGTGCGCGGCGCGCTGCCACCGGCGCCCTGGGCCTGCCTGTAGGTTTCCAGCAGATAGACGCGGATGGCGCTCGAAAGGTTCTGGCTTTCGCGGTTCGCGTCGATCTCCTCGACCAGTTCGCTCAACTTGATCTGCCGGCCTTCCGCCAGTTCGCGCAGCGCGTCCCAGAAGGCGTCTTCCAGGGAAATGCTGGTCGGGTGGCCGGCGATGCGGACCGACCTCTTGTGGACGGCCGTGCCGGGCACCCGGGGGCGTCGCCCGCCCGGTGTCTGAGAATGTTCTTTCACAACGCTACTCTGCTTTTCATGGCGTGGTCTTTCCGATGCGTCCTGGCGCTGATATCGACATATTGGCAGGTTACTTAGTTTTCAACGCACTTGCTTGGTCAACAAACCGGTCGGCATGCTTCGCTCCTGCACTGGGGTAGATGCGGTGACGCGGTGAACGCGCTTGTTCCCATGGGTTCTTGTTTGAAATGGGGCGAGAAGAGTACAATTCTATGCTCTCCCGACAAGGCCGATTACTGTTCCTTGTTGCGCTCCCACTGTAATTTTTTGAAGTATCTTGCTACCATCCAAGGTTGATCCAGCATGCTGGTACCACGCCTAGGTCGAATCGGGAAGAGAAATACTTCATGTAGTATTATGGTAGCGCGAAAACATGAATGTCTTTACATGGGAGTTGTCGCGTGGCCGCGCGTTCGCCTTGCGTCGCGCCGGGCGGTGACCAATCGGTGACCATCGGCCCGGGCCGGTTGGACCCTCCTGGTTCAGCCGCAGCGGCCCTTTCGCTTCAGTCGGCGGACAGACGGGTCATTTCCGGCCTTGTGGCCCGCGCCTGCCGCCGCAGTTCCGCCAGTTCCTCGCCCTCGCGTGCGGTGGTGACGTAGAGCTGGTCGCGCCCGGCGAGGTAAGGGCTGGGCCATGCCTGCGGCCGGTAGCCGTAGTGCGCCGCCGCATGGAGGGTGAAGTACGGGTCGGCGAGATGCGGGCGGGCCAGGGCCACCAGATCGGCGCGCCCGGAGAGCACGATCGTGTTCACCTGATCGGCAGTGGTGATGTTGCCGACGGCCATGGTGGGGATGCCGAGGTCCTGGCGGACCGCATCGGCGAAGGGCGTCTGGAACATGCGGCCGTAGACGGGCCGCTGGTCAGGCGTCGTCTGGCCCGCCGAGACGTCGATCAGGTCGACGCCCGCGTCCTTCAGCATCGCCGCCGCGGCGAGGAAATCCGCTTCGGTCAGACCCTCCGGCATCCAGTCGGTGGCCGAGAGGCGTACCGACATGGGCTTGTCCGCGGACCAGGCCTCCCGGGCCGCGCGGAACACCTGCAGCGGAAAGCGCATGCGGTTCTCGATGGACCCGCCATGTTCGTCGGTCCGCCTGTTTGTCAGCGGCGAGATAAAGGACGCCAGCAGGTAGCCGTGCGCCATGTGGATCTCCAGCATGTCGAAGCCGGCACGGTCGGCCCGTCGTGCGGCCGCCGCGAAGTCCTCGACCACCCGGTCCATGTCACCGGCCGTCATTTCCTTCGGCACCTGGCTGTCGGGGAAGTAGGGGATGGGCGAGGCCGAGACGATCGGCCAGTTGCCTTCCCTGAGCGGCCGGTCCATCTCCTCCCAGCCGAGCTGGGTCGAACCCTTGCGCCCCGCATGGCCCAGCTGCATGGCGATCTTCGCCGCCGAGCGCGCATGAACGAAGTCGACGACGCGCTTCCACGCGGCCTCCTGTTCGGCGTTCCACAGGCCGGTGCAGCCGGGCGAGATTCGCGCGTCCGCCGAGACGTCCGTCATTTCCGTGAAGATCAGTCCGGCCCCGCCGATGGCGCGGCTGCCCAGATGCACGAGATGCCAGTCGTCAGGCACGCCGTCGCTGGCCGAATACTGGCACATGGGCGAGACGACAACCCGGTTGGCGAGCGTCATGCCGCGCAGCCGGAAGGGCGTGAACATCGGCGGCGGCGTCTCGTTTTCCGGCACCGGCAGGCCCTTCGCGCGGCAGTCGTCGACGAACCAGCGCCCGGCGGTCTCGACCATGGCCGGGTCGCGCATCATCAGGTTGTCGTAGGTGATCTGCTTGGAGCGCGAGAGCATGGAGAAGTTGAACTGCAGCGGCGGCAGACGGAAGTTCCGCTTCACGTTCTCGAACCATTGCAGCGAGACGTTCGCGGCGTGCTGGGTCTTCTCCACCTCCTCGCGGCGCGTGGCGTCGTAGTGGGCCAGCGCCGCCTTGACGTCATTGCCATGGCCGAGCACCGATCCTGCCAGCGCGATGGCGTCCTCCATGGCCAGCTTGGTGCCGGAGCCGATGGAAAAATGCGCCGTGTGCGCCGCATCCCCCAGTATGACCACGTTCTCGTGCACCCAGCTCTCGCAGCTCACGGCGGGGAAACGGCGCCAGACGGAACGGTTGGTGAGCAGCGGGTGGCCCTGCAGTTCCTCGCGGAACAGCGTTTCCAGATAGCGGACGGAGCCTTCCTCGTCGTCCTCGCGCAGACCGGCTGCCTCGAAGGTTTCCGGCGTCGTCTCGACGACCCAGGTCGCCGCCTCGCCGCGGAAGCGGTAGGCGTGGATCATCCAGTGGCCGTGCCGGTTCTCCTTGAAATGGAAGGTGAAGGCCTTGAGCGGGGCGGTGGAGCCCATCCAGGCGAACCTGTTGCGCTTCAGGTCGACCGTCGGGTGGAAGCTCCCGGCATAGGCCGAGCGCACGGTCGAGTTGACGCCGTCGGCGCCGACCAGCAGGTCGCAGTCGCGAAGAGCCTCCACGTCCGTGACATCGGACTCGAAGATGGTTCGGACGCCCAGGTCCTCGGCCCGCTGGCGCAGGATGGTCAGCAGCTCCAGACGGCTGATGCCGCAGAAACCGTGCCCGGTCGAGCGGATGACCTCGCCGCGATAGTGGGTGTCGATCTCTTCCCAGTAGGCGAAGCGTTCGATGATCTGCTCGTAGCTGACAGGATCAGCGTCGCGGAAATGGCCCAGCGTCTCGTCGGAAAACACGACGCCGAAGCCGAAGGTGTCGTCGGGACGATTGCGTTCATGCACCGTGACGTCCAGATCGCTGCGCGCCTTGCGCAGCAGGATCGCGAGATAGAGCCCGGCCGGCCCCCCGCCTATCACGTTGATCTTCATCGGCCATTCTCCATCGCGGGAGATATTTTATACTTAAAGTATTTTGGAGGCCAGCGGCGCGCGCGGGCGGCGGCGGCCGCTCGCCGTTCAGGACTTTGCAAGGCGGCCGCCCCCTGCTTATGTGTGCGCCGGGTTCGGGAGGCAACCGCAATGGGGGAGGAGCCGGCATGGACGCGCGCGCATCGGAACTGACGCTGGCGGAAGCCCGCCGTGGCGCCGAGGAGTGGTTCGCCCCCTGGGTGAAGGATCTCGGCCTGGTCGTGGAGGAGATCGAGCGCGGCCGCGTGCGTCTGCGCATCCCGAAGAACGAGCGGCTGAACCGCGTGGGCGGGATCCTGTCGGGACAGGCCATGATGGCCGTCGCCGACACGGCCATGGTCTTCGCCATTCGGTCCTGCCTGTCGGGCGGCGAGAACATCGCCACGGTGCAGCAGTCGACCAGTTTCTTCCGCGCGGTGGCCGACGCCGACCTGATCTGCGAGGCGCGCGTGGTCAAGGAAGGTCGGACGACCATGTTCGGCGACTGCCTGCTCCACGCCGACGGACAAGCGGAGAAGCCCGCCGCCCAGGCCACGGTGGTCTATGCCGTCATCCCGAAAAGATAGCGGCGTCTCGATCCTTCACGCCACCTGCGTCGAGGTGGATGGTGTCGGGGTGCTGTTCGAGGGGCCGTCCGGCAGTGGCAAGTCCGACCTCGCCCTGCGGTTGGTTGCGGAAGGGGCGCGGCTGGTTGCGGACGACCGCACGGCGCTGTCGACCGCCGGGGGACGGCTGACGGCGCGTGCGCCGGAGCCTATCAGGGGATTTCTCGAGGTGCGCGGCCTGGGAATAGTGCGGCTGGAGCCATCCGAATGCGCCGCCGAAGCACCTGTGGGGGCGCTGGTCGAACTCACCGCCAATCGCATTCTCGTGAAACGGATGCCCGATCCGGCCGAAAGGCCTGTTCTCGGCTTCAACCTGCCATTCCTGGAGCTATATCCATTCGAGGAATCGGCGACCGCTAAGCTGCGCATGTTCCTGCGCACGCTCGCGGATCCGGAGAAGCTGATCGAATGAGCGACGGGAACGAAGAACGTATTGCCGACAGCGGCCGGGTGCTGCTGGTGAGCGGCATGTCCGGCGCGGGCAAGAGCTCGGCCCTGAAGATCCTCGAGGACATGGGCTGGGAGGTCGTCGACAACCTGCCGCTCAACCTGCTGGAGCGGCTGCTTGAGGCCGAGAATGTTCCCGCAGACGAGACGCCGCCGCTCGCCGTCGGGATTGACACCCGCACCCGCGGCTTCGACGCCGACCATCTGGTCGACATGCTGAAGACGCTGCGGACCGGTTCCCGCCGGTCGGTGGAACTCTGCTTTCTGGATGCCGATCCGGACGTCCTGCAGCGGCGCTTCACCGAGACCCGCCGCCGCCACCCGCTGGCCGCCGACCGCGCCGTGATGGACGGCATCCGCATGGAGCGGCGCATGCTGGAGGTGCTGCGGGAACGGACCGACGAGATGATCGACACCTCGGAGTTCGCCCTGCCTGACCTGCGCCGGGTGCTGGGCGCGCGCTACAGCCCGGAACGGCCGGCCGGGCTGCAGGTCTTCGTCACGTCCTTCTCCTACCGCCACGGCCTGCCGCGGGACGCCGATCTGGTGTTCGACGTCCGCTTTCTGCGCAACCCGCACTATGTGCCGGCGCTGAAGCCCGGAACCGGCCTCGACGAGGACGTCCGCGCCCACATCCGCGCCGACGAAGCCTGGGAGCCCTTTCTGCAACAGACCACCGATCTGCTGGCGCTGCTGTTGCCGCGATACGGCTCGGAGGGGAAGTCCTACCTGACGATCGCCTTCGGCTGCACCGGCGGGCGGCACCGTTCCGTCTATGCGGCGAGCCTGTTCGGCCAACGCTTGCGCGGACTGGCCGATCATGTGACCGTTCGTCACCGGGACCTTGACCGGCCGGGCGTGATTCCCTCCCCGGCCTGACGAAAACGGAATCGGAGACATCGCGACAATGATCGGCATGGTGTTGGTCACCCACGGCCGGCTGGCGGAGGAATTCATCGCCGCCACCGAACACGTCGTCGGCGCCCAGCAGAACGTCCGCGCCATTTCCATCGGCCCCGATGACGACATGGACCAGCGGCGGACCGACATCATGGATGCGGTCGGCGACGTCGACGAGGGCGAGGGCGTGATCGTTCTGACGGACATGTTCGGCGGCACGCCGTCCAACCTGGCGATTTCGATCATGGACCAGGGGCGGCTGGAAGTGATTGCCGGCATGAACCTGCCCATGCTGATCAAGCTCGCGACGGTGCGCGAACACAGTTCGCTGAAGGAGGCCGCCGAGACGGCGCAGGAATACGGGCGCAAATACATCAACATCGCGTCCGCCGTGCTGGCGAGCGGGAGCCAGTGAGCGCGTCCTCCCCGCCGGTGATTCGGGAATCGCTCACCATCTGCAACGAAAAGGGCCTGCACGCCCGCGCCGCGGTCAAGTTCGTGCACTGCGCCAAGCAGTGGGGGGCCCGTATCACGGTGGAAAAGGACGGCGTCGCCGTCGAGGCCGACTCCATCATGGGCCTGATGCTGCTGGCCGCGGCCAAGGGCACCGCGATCCAGGTCACGGCCGAGGGCGAGGACGCCGAGGAGGCGGTGGCGGCGCTGGGCCGGCTGGTCGCCGACCGTTTTGAAGAACCCCGCTGACAGGCCGGGCGCGGACGACGCGCCACCCGACTGGCTGGACGACTGGCTGGCTGGCGAGCGCCGCGCGCTGAGCCGCGCGATCACGGCGGTCGAGAACGAGAACCGCGAGGCGACCGCGGTGCTTCGGGCGATGCAGGGCCGCCTGGGCCGCGCCATTTCGGTCGGCTTCACCGGGCCGCCCGGCGCGGGCAAGTCGACCCTGGTCAACGCCTTCGTCCGGGAACAGCGCGAGCGCGGCCGCACGGTCGGCGTCATCGCGGTCGACCCCTCCAGTCCGATTTCCGGCGGCGCGATCCTGGGCGACCGCATCCGCATGACCGGCCATGCCGGCGATGACGGGGTGTTCGTGCGGTCGCTGGCCAGCCGCGGTCACCTCGGCGGGCTGTCGCGCAGCGCCGTCCGCGTGATGGACTGCATGGACGCCGGCGGCCGCGACGTCATCGTCATCGAGACGGTCGGCGCCGGCCAGTCGGAGGTGGAGATCGCCGATGTGGCGGACGTCAAGGTGGTGGTCGCCGCGCCCGGCCTGGGCGACGACGTGCAGGCGATCAAGGCCGGCATACTCGAGATCGCCGACATCCTTGTGGTCAACAAGGGCGACCACCCGCTGGCGGCCCAGACGCTCCGCCATCTGAAGACGATGGCCAGCATGCGGCCCGAGGGGACGCGGCCGGCAGTGCTGAAGACCACGGCGCTGAACGGGGAAGGGGTGGCGGAACTCGCTGCCGCGGTGGACGCGCTGGGGCGGGAGCGCCGCCACGCCGCGCCCATGGCCCGTGCCCGGCGTCTGCTCCGGCGTGCGGCGCTTGATCTGGCGTCGCGGCGTCTCTCGGCGGTCGACAGCGCCGAAGTGGAGCGGCTGGCAAGGGCATTGACGACCGGGGACGCGACAGTGGAAAAGGCGGCCCTCGACCTCCTGCGACTGGCCATGAAGGACGACCGATGAGCCGCACGCCCCCCGAAGTCCGCGACCTGATCCGCGACCTGCCCGATTCGCAGATCCGCGAGGTGGCGCTGGATTATATCGGCAAGCCCGGCCTGATCGCGCTCTGGTTCGGCGAGTCGGACGAGGAGACGCCGGACTTCATCCGCGACGCCGCCAAGGCCGCGCTGGACGCGGGGGAGACCTTCTACGCCCCCAATGCCGGCATCGGGCCGCTGCGCGCCGAGATCCAGGCCTACATGACGCGGATCTACGGCCGCGACTTCGCGCGCGACCGCTTCACGGTCACGGCCTCGGGCATGAACGCGATCATGCTGGCCTTCCAGGCGCTGGTGGACCCGGGGGACAACGTGCTGGTGATCAGCCCGGTCTGGCCCAACTGCGCCGAGACCGTGAAGATCCTGAGCGGCGAGGTGCGCCGCGTGCTGCTGGACGAGCGCGACGGCCGCTGGTCGCTGGACCTCGACCGGTTGTTCGACGCCGCCGACGAGCGCACGAAGGCGGTCTTCATCAACTCGCCGGGCAACCCGACGGGCTGGATGATGTCGGAGGCGGAGCGCGACGCGATCATGGAATGGGCGCGCAGGAAAGGCATCTGGCTGATCGCGGACGACGTCTACGCCCGCCTGGTCTATGACCGCCACCACGCGCCCTCCTTCGTCGAGGTCGCGGACCCCGATGACCGGGTGATCGCCATCAACAGCTTCTCCAAGAGCTGGTCGATGACCGGCTGGCGGCTGGGCTGGATCACGGCGCCAGCCAGCATCGGAGGGGCGCTGGCCAAGCTGAACGAATACAACATGGCGGCGCCGACGACATTCGTGCAGCACGCCGGCGTCGCCGCGCTGCACGATGGCGATCCCTATGTCGACGGGCTGGCCGAGCGGCTGCACCGCCGCCGGGACCTGATCACCCAGTCTCTCGGCCGCTTCTCGCGCGTGCGCTACACGCCGCCCGACGCGGCCTTCTACGCCTTCTTTGCCGTCGAGGGGATGGCCGAGGGCAGCCTCGCCTTCTGCCGCAGGCTGCGCGACGAGGCCGGCGTCGGCCTCGCGCCCGGCAGCGCGTTCGGTCCGGGCGGCGAGGGCTATCTCAGGCTCTGCTTCGCCAGCTCCGAAGCCGCCCTGTCCCAGGCCATGGAGCGCCTGCAGCCTTACCTGGATTGAGTTCAAGCGCCGCCATGTTTCCTCCCCCTTCGATGGGGGAGGGAGAACGTATCGGCGGAATTCTGCTACTTTCTACCTGTTCTTGAAGGCGGGCTTGCGCTTCTCGGCGAAGGCGGCCATGCCCTCGTTCTGGTCCTCGGTCGCGAACAGCGAGTGGAAGACGCGGCGCTCGAACATGATGCCGTCGCGCAGCATGGTTTCGTAGGCCTTGTTGACCGATTCCTTGGCGATCATCACCGACGGGCGCGAGAGCTCGGCGATCTTCGTGGCCGTGCTGACGGCCTCCTCGACCAGGTCGTCGACGGGCACGATGCGGCTCACCAGTCCGGAGCGCTCGGCCTCCTCGGCGTCCATCATGCGCGCGGTGAGCACCATTTCCATCGCCTTGGACTTGCCGACGAAGCGGGTCAGGCGCTGGGTGCCGCCTGCGCCCGGAATGACGCCCAGGTTGATCTCGGGCTGGCCGAACTTGGCGTTCTCGCCGGCCAGAATGAAGTCGCACATCATGGCCAGTTCGCAGCCGCCGCCCAGCGCATAGCCCGCCACCGCGGCGATGACCGGCTTGCGCACCTTGCTCGCGGTTTCCCAGTTGGCGGTGATGAAGTCCTCCATGTAGACGTCCATGTAGGACTTGGGCTGCATCTCCTTGATGTCGGCGCCGGCCGCGAAGGCCTTGGACGAGCCGGTGATGACCATGGCGCCGATGGCGTCGTCGGCCTCATACTTCATCAGTGCGTCGGTCAGCTCGTCCATGAGCTGCTTGTTCAGCGCATTGAGCGCGTCCGGTCGGTTGAGTGTGATCAGCCCGACGGGTCCCCGCGTGTCGGTGAGGATGCATTCATAGGCCATGTCCGGTCTCCCCGTATGTCGGTCGCCGCTGTTCAGCGCGGCGCCAGCCTGAAGGTCACGGCGGTCTCGCCGCCCTGGCCCCTGATTTCCAGTTCCATGCGCTCCCCGTCGCGCAGGAGCTCGCCACCCGGTCCGGCGTTCCAGCCGAGACCGGGCAGGGCCGAGGCGTAGTAACTTTCAACGGCCTCGCGCGCAACAGGTCCGGCTGCGCGTACCACGACGACACGGCCCTCGGCAGTCTCGAACACGGTCTCGCTGTCAGCGTTGACCACCAGGCCCGGCATCAGCGGAATGTCCAGGGTCTCGATCCAGCCGTCGGCCCGCGCCAGCAGTGGCGCGAGGCAGAGTGCGGCGATGGCGGCCAGGCGCCTCATCGCTGGCAGACCCCGCAATGGAACGTCGACCGGCCGGACTGCACCAGTCGCCCCACCGCGCCCTTGCAGCCGGGCTTCCGGCACGGCTCGCCCTCCCGGCCATAGACCCGGAAGTCGTGCTGGAAATAACCCAGTTCGCCGGAGGCCTGGACATAATCGCGCAGCGTCGAGCCGCCGGCGGCGATGGCTTCCTCCAGCACCGCCTTGATTTCCGGGACCAGCCGCTCCGCACGCCGGCCGGCGACGGTGGCGGCGATCCGCTTCGGCGAGATGCCGGCGCGGAACAGCGCTTCGCAGACATAGATGTTGCCGAGGCCGGCGACGATCCGCTGATCCAGCAGCGCGGCCTTGATCGGCGTCCGCTTGCCGGCGAGGCGACGGCTCAGCTCGGCGCCGTCGAAGGCGGCGTCCAGCGGTTCCGGACCCAGCGAGGCGAAGAAGCGGTGGCTTTCCAGCGCGCTGGTCTTGGCCAGGTCGAAGAAGCCGAAACGGCGGTGATCCTGAAAAATGACCGCCGTGCCGTCGTCGGCTACGAAGACGATGTGCTCGTGCGGGCGTTGCGCGTTCGGCAGGGCGTCGTGGATGTGCATCCGTCCCGACATGCCCAAATGCCCGATCAGGGTCTGGCGGTCGTCGAGATCGAACAGCAGGTACTTGGCGCGGCGGCGCAGGGCCTCGACACGGCGGCCGGTCAGGCGTTCGGCCATGTTCTCGGGCAGGGGGAAGCGCAGGTCCGGCCGGCGCACCTCGACACGCGAGAACACGCGCCCCTTCAGGCGGCGCTCCAGTCCGCGACGAACGGTCTCGACTTCGGGCAGTTCCGGCATGGGCCGCAATGTAGCGCGGCCCTCGGGCCTCCGCTATGGTCCATCCCGCCATGACGGACAGCGATGAAGAGAAGGCAAGCTTCGGCTTTTCGGAGGTTCCCGCGGCGGAGAAATCCGCGCGCGTGGGCGAGGTCTTCCGCTCGGTCGCCGGCCGCTACGACCTGATGAACGACCTGATGTCCGGGGGCGTCCACCGCCTCTGGAAGGAACGCTTTGTCGCTTCCCTCCGGCCCCGGCCCGGGGAGCGGGTCCTCGACCTGGCCGGCGGGACCGGGGATATCGCGCGGCGCATCCTGGAACGCACCGGCGGCGCGGCGAAGGTCACGCTCTGCGACATCAACGAGGCCATGGTGGCGGCCGGGCGCGACCGGCTTATCGACCGGGGCGTAGTCCGCGGCATCGACTGGGTCGTGGGCGACGCCGAGGCGCTGCCCTTTCCCGATCACCGCTTCGACGCCGTGACCATCGCCTTCGGCATCCGCAACGTCACCCGCATCCCGAAGGCGCTGACGGAGATGCGGCGCGTGCTGAAGCCGGGCGGGCGTTTCTACTGCCTCGAATTCTCCAGTGTGCGTGCGGCGTTGCGTCCGGCCTACGACGTCTATTCCTTCCAGGTGCTGCCGCGCCTGGGCCGACTCGTGGCCGGTGACGAGGCCGCCTACCGCTATCTTGCCGAGAGCATCCGCCGCTTTCCCGATCAGCGGGCCTTCGCCGCGATGATCGAGGAGGCCGGCTTCCGCCGCGTGGCCCACGAGGATCTGACCGGCGGCGTCGCCGCCATTCACCACGGCTGGCGGATCTGACCCGGATGGCTTCCGGGTACCGATCGCTTCGCGCCCGCGGCGCCGGCCGGCCATGATCGGGTCGGTCGCCATGTTCCGCAAGCTCCGCTATCTCGGTCGGCTGATCGTCATCGCGCGCACCCTGGCGCGTCACGACGCCCTGTTCCCGCTGCAGCAGTTCGACGCCCCGCCATTGGTCGTTCGCCTGGCGCGGCTGTTCGCGCTGCGCAGCCGGAAGAACCGCGAACGCCGCCCCGGCGAACGGCTGGCCGCGGCCTTCGAGGATCTGGGCCCCTCCTTCATCAAGCTTGGGCAGGCGCTGTCGGTGCGCGCCGATCTGCTGGGCGAGGACATTGCCCACGATCTGGACCGTCTGCGCGACCGGCTGCCGCCCTTCCCGTTCGAGAAGGCGAAGGGAAAGATCGAGGATCAGCTCGGCCGCCCGTTGGAAGAGCTGTTCGAGAGCTTCGACGAAGAACCGGTCGCGGCCGCTTCCATCGCCCAGGTTCATTTCGCGACCGTGCGCGACGGCGAGACGATCCGGGAGGTTGCGGTCAAGGTCGTCCGGCCCGGCATCGCGGAAATGATGGAACGCGACCTGGGGCTGTTCTACTGGCTGGCCGCGATGGCCGAGCGGGCCGAGCCCGAGCTTCGGCGGCTGAAGCCGACGGAGGTCGTGCGCACCCTGCAGGAAACCGTCGAGCTGGAAATGGACTTCCGGCTGGAGGCGGCGGCCGCCGACGAAATCGGGGAGATGTTCGAAAGCGATCCCGATTTCGAGGCGCCAGCGGTCGATTGGGAACGCACCGGCGAGTCGGTGCTGACCATGGAGCGGGTGCGCGGCATCTCCATGGGCGACCGCGCGGCGCTGGAGGCGGCGGGCATCGACCTGAAGGACGTCGCGGTCCGCGTCATCCGCATCTTCCTGCGGCAGGCGATGAACGAGGGGCTGTTTCACGCCGACATGCATCAGGGGAACCTGTTCGTGAAGCCCGACGGTGTCATCGTCGCGGTCGATTTCGGCATCATGGGCCGGTTGGACCGGCCAACCCGCATGTTCATGGCGGAGATGCTGGGCGCCTTCATTGCCGGCGATTACCGCCGGGCGGCGGAGGTGCATTTCGCCGCCGGCTACGTGCCGCGTCACAAGTCGGTCGACGCCTTCGCACAGGCCTGCCGCTCCATCGGCGCGCCGATCCGCGGCAAGCCGGTGAGCGAGATTTCCGTCGGCCGGCTGCTGGCGCAGCTCTTCCGCATCACAAAGACCTTCGACATGGAGACCCGGACTGAGCTGCTGCTGCTGCAGAAGACGATGGTCACGGTGGAAGGCGTGGCCCGTGATCTGGACCCGGAGATCAACTTCTGGGAGGCGGCGCAGCCGGTCGTGGAAGGCTGGGCCGAGGAGAATCTGGGGCTGGAGGCGCGCGTCGTCGACGGTCTCGGCACGGCGCTGGACATGATCGACCGGGTGCCCAGACTGCTGGCGCGGACGGAAATCGCCATCGATCGCCTTTCGGCGTTGCCCGTGTTGGCCTCGGAGACCCTCGACGTCACCGCGAAGCGGCGCAAGCGTACGGCCTGGCTCACGGCGGGCGCCGCCGTGATGGGCGGTCTCGCAGGCGCCGTGATCATGGCGCTGGTGCTCAACGGTTAGTCCGCCAGGAAGTCGAGAAGCGCACCGACAACCGCCTCGGGCCGTTCCTGCTGGACCCAGTGGCCTGCGCCGTCGATCAGCGTCGTCCCGCGCCAGTCGGCGCAGGCGCGCTCGGCCATCGCCTGCAGCGCGCCCGGGCGCTGATGGATGCCCCAGTCCCGCGCCCCGGCGATGAAACAGGCGGGCACGTCCAGCCGCCGGCCGGCGAAGACCCGCATGTCGGCCAGATAGGCGGGGTCGGTCATGTTGCGGTACCAGTTGAGCGCGCACTGGAATCCCGTGCTGCGGTAGGCCTCCACATAGACCGCCAGCTCCGCGTCGGTCAGCCAGCCGCAGGCGGCGATTTCTTCCGGCGTCGGCATGTCGGGCGCCACGGTCTCCGCCATGCCGGCATCGCGGTCCATGACGTAGTAGGTCGGCAGTTTCGCCAGTTCCTCCGCGCTCCACGCCGCCAGTTCATATGGCCGGTTGCCCGGCCAGTCGCCGCTCTTCGCGTGGTAGTAGGCACGCAGGAAGTCGTGCAGGCCCTGCGGCGCATTCAGCATGTCGCGGTTGGCTTCGAGCGTGACGTAGTACCATTGGTAATGCTTGCGCGGGCGGGCGAGAGCGGCGAGGTCGGCGTGGATATCGCCGCTGCCGGCCCTCGGCGCCAACGGCGGCGGGCCGCCGAACGGCGCGCTCATCAGCGCCGCGCGCCGGAAGACGTCTGGCCGGATCAGAGCGCAGTGCGCCGCCACCGGCGAGCCGAAATCGTGTCCGACGACGGCCGCGACCTCTCCGATGTCGAGGGCCTTGAGCAGCCCCAGCGCGTCGGTCGCCAGGTTCAGCATGCGGCAGGCCCGCTCCGGGTCCTCGAAACCGGGGTCCCAGCCTGTGGTCCGGCCATAGCCGCGCTGATCGGGCGCAATGACCCGGTAGCCGGCGGCGGCCAGCGGCGTCATCACCCTGCGCCAGGAGAAGGCGAGCTCCGGAAAGCCGTGGAGCAGCAGCAGGACCGGCGCGTCGGGTGAACCGGCCTCCAGGTAGAACATCTCCAGCCCGTTCAGATTGTCCACGCGCCCGGAGCGGACGCCCGACGGCAACAGGTCTTCCATGATGCGGCTCCTTTCGCGGCGTTCCGGGCGCCAGCGTAGAGCCTCAGCCGTCGACGACGAAGACCTTCTGCGCCGCGCAGGCCGCGGTCAGGGCCGCATGAAGGCGTATTGCTCGTCGGGGTCGAGATTGTCGATGATGTAGCGCAGTTCCTCGGCGATCTCCTCGATCGGCCGGTTCTCGCGGTAGATCTGCATGACGAAGGACATCATCGAGCGCGCGACTTCCTCGCGGGAATAGCCGGTTTCCGCGGCCTCGGCGACGGCGGCTTCGACGTGCTTCTTCACGATGGTCGAGATCGAGGCCATTGACGCCCCTCCATGCGTTGTTCCCAGAATGACGCGAGCATAGCGGCGGCGGCGCCCGGCGATCTTGATCTGGCTCAATTGTGCGCACCACACTGGCCCCGGCGGTCTTGATCTGGCGCAATGCTGTTGCAGCATGTGGCGGTCAGGCTGCCCAGGGCAGCAACAGATCGGGCGAACCGGAACAATGACCGAAATCTTCTCCGCACTGGTGGCGCGCGCCGCCGCCTATCCGTCCGCGCCCACGGCGGTCGTTCATCCCTGTGACGCGCCCTCGCTGCAGGGCGCCGCGGACGCGGCCCGTGCGGGCCTCATCGAGCCTCTGCTCGTGGGGCCTCGGCACCGCATCGACGCCGCCGCCGCGGAGCTCGGTCTCGACATCTCGGCCTGGCCCCGGATCGACACCCGCCACAGCCACGAGTCCGCGGAGATGGCGGTTGCGGCCGTCCGTCAGGGCCGTGCCGAGGCGCTGATGAAGGGCAGTCTGCACACCGACGAACTGCTCCATGCGGTGCTTGCCAAGGAGACCGGCCTGCGCACGGAAAAGCGTCTCAGCCATGTCTTCGCCCTGGAGATCCCGGGTCAGGACCGCCTGCACTTCATCACCGATGCGGCCATCAACATCTATCCTGATCTACTGGCCAAGGCCGACATCGTCCGGAACGCCATCGAATGCGTGCACGCGCTGGGGATCGAACGGCCCAAGGTCGCGATCCTGTCGGCCGTCGAGACGGTCACGCCGAAGATCCCCTCCACGGTGGACGCCGCCGCGCTCTGCAAGATGGCCGACCGCGGTCAGATCACGGGGGCGGACCTGGACGGGCCGCTGGCCTTCGACAACGCCGTCAGCGTGGAGGCAGCCAGGATCAAGGGCATCCGCTCGCCCGTCGCGGGCCGCGCCGATATCCTGGTCGCGCCGGACATGGAGGCGGGCAACATGATCGCCAAGCAGCTCACCTTCTTCGCCAAAGCGCGTGCTGCCGGCGTGGTGATGGGGGCACGCGCGCCGATCATCCTGACAAGCCGCTCCGACGACGCGACCGCGCGCCTCGCCTCCGCCGCCGTGGCAGCGGTCATCGCCCATGCGCGGCGCCTCGCGGCGGCCGCGGCGGTGATCGGGGAGGACGGATGGCGGACGACCTGATCCTCGCGGTCAATGCCGGTTCCTCGACGATCAAGTTCGGGGCGTTCCGCCTGCCGTCGCTGGCGCGGGTTGCCTTCGGCCATGTCGATGCGCTGGGATCCGACGATTGCGCCTTCCGCGCCGAAGCAGCGGGCGAGCCCCATTCGCAGGAACTGCCGGGCGCGGACCACGAGCGCGCCATGGCTGCGCTGGTGGCCTGGATCGGCGAGGCGCTGGGCGGGGCGAAGATCGCCGCCTGTTCCCACCGCATCGTCCACGGCGGACCCGACCATGTCTGGCCGCTGCTGGCGGACGGGGCGGTGGTGCGCGAACTGGAGGCCTTCATTCCGCTGGCGCCGCTTCACCAGCCGCATAACCTGGCCGGCATGGTGGCGCTGGCCCGGGCGCTGCCGGGAACGCCGCAGGTTGCCTGCTTCGATACCGCGTTTCACCGTGACCATCCGAAGGTGGCCGAGGTCTATGCCCTGCCCCGCGAAATGACCGAAGCCGGTGTCCGTCGCTACGGCTTTCACGGCCTATCCTATGAATACATCGCCCGGCGGCTCCGCAATCTGGATCCTGAACTCGCCTCCGGACGGGTCATCGTGGCCCATCTCGGCGCCGGCGCCAGCCTCTGCGCCATGCGCGACGGACGCAGCGTCGACAGCACCATGGGTTTCACCGCCCTGGACGGCCTGCCCATGGCGACGCGCACCGGCCAACTCGATCCGGGCGTGGTCCTGCATCTGTGGCGGGAAGGCCGCCCGCTGGCCGAGGTGGAGCGCATGCTCTACCGCGACAGCGGCCTGAAGGGACTGTCGGGGCTGAGCGGCGACATGCGTGAACTGCAGGCAGCCGGCACGCCCGCGGCGGCCTTCGCGATCGAGTACTTCTGCTATCGCGTCGCCCGCGAGATCGGCGCGCTGGCGGTCAGCCTCGGCGGTCTGGACGGGCTGGTCTTCACCGCTGGGGTGGGGGAGAACGCGCCGGCGATTCGCGCCGACATCTGCAGCCGGCTCGGCCTGCTTGGCGCCGTCGCAGACGAGGCCGCGAACGCTGCAGGCGCGGAGCGTTTCGACGCCGACGGCAGCCGGATCAGGCTGCTCCGCCTGCCGACGGACGAGGAGAAGATGCTGGCCATACATGCCGCCCGCTGCATCGGCGCGCCGGTCGGAGCGTCATAGCCGGGTTCGGCCCTGTGGGGCGCCGGAACTGTCTTCGTTCAGCGCGGCGCGGATCAGCGCGACAGTGTCCTCCGGGCTTCCCGACGCGTCGATGAGCCGCCAGCCCGAAGGCCGTTCCAGATTGCCCAGCTGCTTCGCCAGAACCCGTTCGTCGGCGTCGGAGGCATCGTCGCGGCGACCGCCGACGCGTTCGCGCAGGATCGCCGGGTCCGCGTCGAGCCAGAAGCCTTCCAGGCTCACGCCCTCAACCGCCAGAGCCGCGCGCAGGGGATCTATGTTCCTGGCGTGGCCGAAGACCGCGTCCACGACCACCGGTCGGCCCGCCCTGGCGACTGTCTGCGCCTCTTCGGCCAGGGTGTGGAAGACGCGGCGCGAAACGGCGGAGCTGTAGGCGCTCTCGCCCAGTTTCTCCTCGGGCCTTCGGCCTTTCAGGCGCTTGCGGATGACGTCGCTGCGCAGATGCACCGCGCCCGCGGCCTTCCCCAGCAGCGGGGCGAGCATGGCCGCGGCCGTCGACTTGCCCGTGCCGCTGGCCCCGCCGATGGCGACCGCGCGCGGCCGGTCGGGCGCCAGCATCGCCAGCGCGAGGTCGAGATAGGCCTGCGCCTCCCCGGCCTTCTCCCGGTCCCCGGGCCCCTTGGCCGCCGAGGCGGTGGTGTGCGCCCGAATTCCGGCCCTGAGCGACAGGTAGAGGGGGAGCAGGCCCACGCCGCGATAGTCGCCGCTGCGCGCCAGGTATCGGTTCATCACCAGATTGGCTTCCCGTTTCAGATCGCGGTGCAGCAGGTCCATGAGCAGGAAGGCCAGGTCGTAGAGGACGTCGATGTCGCTGAGGCCCGGGTCGAACTCGATGGCGTCGAACAGCGTCGGGCGTCCGTCGAGCAGGACGATGTTGCGCAGGTGCAGGTCGCCATGGACGTGGCGCACCGCATCCTCCGCTGCCCGTTGATGCAGCAGGCTCCGCCCGGATTCGATGGCCTGCCGGGTGCGTTCTTCGAGCAGGTCGATCGCGCGATCCTCGAATACCGCCGCGCCGTGACGCCGGAGCTCGGCGATATTGCCGTCCGCCACCGCGGTCATGTCGGCGGCGGCGTCGCGCCCGCCGCGCGTCTCGGTCTGCTGATGGAAGTCAAAGATGACATCCGCCGTGTCCCGGCAGATCCGGTCGGTCAGTTCGCCCCGCCGCGCCAGGCGGTCGAGCAGCATGTCATCGTCGAAGCGCTTCATGCGCACGACCCACTCAACCGGTTCGCCGGCGCCGTCCAGCGCCAGCGCCCCGCCGGGCTCCCGCGTCAACGGAACGGCGTCGAGATAGATCTCCGGTGCGGTGCGGCGGTTGATCTCGACCTCCGCTTCGCAGAAGCGCCGCCGCCGTTCCGGCGTGCCGTAATCCAGATAGGGGTAGCGGACGGCCTTCTTCATCTTGAAGGCCAGTTCGGGACCCAGAAAGATCAGGTTGGCGTGGGTTTCGACGACTTCGACCGTGCCGCCGCCGTGGGTCGCCGGGTCGGCCAGGAGACGGCGCGCCTCGTCCTGCGTTTCGGGTTCCGACACGAAATGCGGCCCTCCGGATGCCTGTGTGCCGACAGATAGGTGACACACATGGCGCAGGCCAGCCTTGACGCAGGTCAAGCGCCGGAACCCAACGGGCCGCCCCGGTTACCGGCGCGGCCCGCGCGTGTGTCTCTGTCGTCCGGAGACGGTCAGATCACTTGAACCACCAGCGCTCCATCCAGCGCTCGCCGTCCAGGTCCCAGTTCGAGGCGAAGTCGCCATGGCCGACCTTGTCGGAGGTGGCGAAGACATAGGAGGCGAACATCGGGATGATGGCGCCGCCATCCTGATTCAAGATCGCCTGCATCTCGTAATACATCTCCCGGCGCTTCGCCTCGTCCAGCTCGGCGCGGGCCGCGATCAGCAGTTCGTCGAAGCGCTCATTCGACCAGAAGGTATCGTTCCACGCCGCGCCCGTCTGGTAGGCGGTGGAGAACATCTGATCCTCGACCGGACGGCCGCCCCAGTAGACGGCGCTGAAGGGCTTCTTCATCCACACGTCCGACCAGTAACCGTCGTTCGGCTCGCGGGATACATTCACCTCGATGCCGGCCTCCTTGGCGGAGTTCTGGAACAGGACGGCAGCGTCGACGGCGCCGCCGAAGGCCGCGTCAGCGGCGGACAGGCTGACCTCCAGGCTGTCCATCCCGGCCTGCTTCAGGTGGTATTTCGCCTTGTCGGGGTCGTAGCTGGTCTGCGCCAGCTCGTCGTTGTAGTAACGCTGCCCGCGGCCGATCGGATGATCGTTGCCGACCGTGCCATAGCCGAACAGGATCTTCTCCACCAGTTCCTCGCGGTTCACCGCGTGCTTCAGGGCGAGACGGACATTGTTGTCGGTGTAGGGATCCTGGTTGGTCGACATGGCGAAGGTGTAGTGCTGGTTGCCCGCCACCGAGTGGATGTCGACGCCGGGCCGGCGGCCCAGCAGCCCCACCGTCTTCAGGTCCAGCCGGTCGATGGCGTCCACATCGCCGGAAACCAGCGCCGTGGTGCGCGCATTGAGATCGACCAGGCAGAGCATCTCGATCTCGTCGAAGAAGCCGCGGCCGTCGTCCCAGAAATCGCCGAACTTCTCCAGTTCGGCGGTGACGCCGGGATCGAAACGAGTCAGCCGGTAGGCGCCGCAGCCGTCGCCGGACTTCCAGTCCAGCTTGCCGTCCTTCGCCGGCCCGATGACCAGATGATAGTCGCTCAGCACGAAGGGGAAGTCGGCATTGCCGGCTTCCAGCTCGAAGACGACCGTGTCCGTGCCCTCGGCACGGATGTCGGTGACCGGCTTGACCAGCGGACCGGCGGCCGACGTGGAACCCTCGCCGCGATGGTGGTTGATCGAGGCGACGACGTCGCTCGCCTCCAGGGCCTTGCCGCTGTGAAACGTCACGCCGGGCCGCAGCTTGAAGGTCCAGACCGCGGCGTCGGGCGAGGCCTCCCAGCTTTCGGCGACGCCGGGCTTCAGTGATCCGTCCTGGCCGACCTCGGTCATGAAGCCGTGCACGCCGTAGAGCAACGCGATGGTGAAGCCGTTCTCGGCCGTGCCGGGATCCAGCGTGTCCGTCGTCTGGCCGTGCGCCTTGCCCATACGCATGGTGCCGCCCTTCTTCTGGGCCTGCGCCTGGGGAGCGGCCAGCATGCTCGCGGCGCCCAGCGCACCGACGGCGGCGGCGCCCTGCAGGAAGGACCGGCGGTCGAGCCGGCCGGTTTCGTAACGTCGCTTGAGTTCCCTGTATGTCATGTCTCGCTGTCTCTCCTGTTGCACGGACCCCTCGTCGGAAACCGGCGCCTCCTGACGCGGCAATGGCGTCGGAGGGAGCGCCGGTGGCGGTCCCTTCGGGACGTGAGGGCGGTTCCCTCTCCATTCGGTCGGCGTCCGGCATGGTACCCCATTGGCGGAGCAGCACAAAGAAACGGGCCGGATGCGCCGGCGAACCGCGCGCGGTAGTCTCGCCGCCGGGCAACGGAGAAGGGGGCATTCGACATGGATAACGGCACGCTGATCGTCGATGACCGGGCGACTTCGGTCTGGGTGACGCTGAACCGCCCGGACAAGATGAACAGCATTTCGGCGGGCATGCTGGAGGATCTGGAGAACCTCATGGCCGCGCTTGCCGCCCGGCGCGAATTGCGGGCGCTGGTCTTCACCGGCGCGGGCCGCGCCTTCTGTGCGGGCGTCGATCTGAAGGCCGCGCAGGAGCGGGTCAGCGGCGACGACGGCCCGGCCGCGAACGCCGCCTTCCTGGAACGCCTGCGGGACGTTCTGGTCAAGGTGGAGCGCTTCCCCCGGCCGGTGATCGCCGCGGTCAACGGCCTCGCCCTCGCCGGCGGCCTGGAACTGGTGCTCTGCTGCGATCTGGTCGTCGCGGCGGAGAGCGCGCGGCTGGGTGACGCCCACGCCAACTATGGCCTGGTGCCGGGTGGCGGCTCCTCTGTCCGCCTGCCGCGCAAGGTCGGACCCAACCGCGCCAAGCAGCTGATCTTCTCCGGCGACTTCCTGCCTGCCGCGACCCTGGCCGAATGGGGGCTGGTCAACCGCGTCGTGGCCGACGCCGAAATGCTGAACGCGACGGGGGAGATGGTCGAGCGGCTGGCCGGACGCAGTCCCGTCGGCCTGGAGCGCATGAAGCGCATGGTCGACGATGGTCTGGAGCAGCCGCTGGACGCCGCCCTGTCCTACGAACTGGCGCTCAATGCACTGCACGCCCGCTCCGCCGACCGCGCCGAGGGGCTGGCCGCCTTCAACGAGAAGCGCACGCCGCGCTTTACCGGGCGCTAGGTCGCCTTCCGGCGCTTCACGCGCATCAGCAGGATCAGTGGCACCGCGGCCGCACTGGTCAGGGAATAGAGGTAGAAGGCGTTGACGTAGCCGATCAGCGCCGCCTGGCGGGCGACCTCGTTCTCCAGCCGCGCCAGGCCGCCTTCCGGCCCCGTGCTCCAGCCGCCCATGACCTCCGGCATCCGCAGCAGCTCGTTGAAGGGATTGATGAATTCGGTGAGGTCCGCGTAGTTCATGGCGCCGGTGACGATCACGATGGTGACCGAGAGGGAGATGAAGACCGAGCTTCCCAGATTGCGCAGCAGGTGGAAGACGGCGGAGCTCTCCGCCAGATGCCGGGGGTCGAGGGTGGAGAATGTCGCGACCGTGAGCGGCACCCAGATGATGCCGACCGCCAGACCCTGGACGATGCTGTGAACGGCGACGTCGGTGATCGTGATCTCCAGCCCGAATTCGGCCATGAACCAGCCGGAGACCGCCTGCATCGAGTAGCCGAGGCACATGCCGACGCGGGGATCGAGCTTCGACAGCCACATGGCGGCGAAAAAGCCGCCTACCGCGCCGACGCCGCGAAAGCCCAGGATCAGGCCGATGGCCGAATCCGGAAACCCCAGCAGGTCCTGCAGCATGGGCGGCAGCAGCACCATCGGCGTGAAATTCAGCATGCCGTAGATCGTGACCACGACCAGCCCGACCGCGTAGTTCCGGTCCAGCAGCAGCTTCGGGTTGAGGAACGGCCGCCGGGCCGTGAACGTGTGCGCGGCGAAGACGTAGAAGGCGAGGACGGCCATCGCCGATTCGATAACGATCTCGGGGCTCTCGAACCAACCCTGGCGCTGGCCGCGGCTGAGCATGAGCTGCAGGCAGATCACCGCCACGGAAAGGGCCAGGAAGCCGGTCCAGTCCAGCCGCGCGTCGTCTTCCTTCCCCTTGTCGGTGAGAAACAGCGCCAGGCCGAGCAGTGCCATCAGGCCCAGCGGCACGATCATGTAGAACGCCCAGCGCCAGTTGTAGAGCTCGGCCAGGTAGCCGCCCAGCGCCGGACCGATGACCGGCCCGACGACCACGCCCATGCCGAAGATCGCCGTGACCTTGCCGTGCTGCTCCCTGGGGAAGGTGTCGAGGATCACGGCCTGGCCCAGCGGCACCAGCGGCGCGCCGCAGCCGCCCTGCACGATGCGCCACAGCACCATGGTCAGCAGGCTGTCGGACAGGCCGCAGCCGAGCGTCGCCAGGGTGAATCCGCCCGTGCTCCAGAGCATGACCGGGCGCCGGCCGAAGCGCGCGGTGAGCCAGCCCGTCATGGGCGTGACCACGGCGGTGGCCAGGATGTTGAATGTCATCGCCCAGGAGATCTGGTCCTGGGTCGCCGACAGGCTGCCCTGCATCTGCGGCAACAGGACCGAGACGACCAGGATGGCCAGGCTGTAGAGGGTGCCGGAGAGGACGATGCAGGACAGGATGGCCCAGCGCTGGAACGCGGTCAGCCCGGCTCCCCCTTCCGCGGCTGGGTTTTCGGATAGTGCCATGCGGACCTCATGATCCGTGCCCCGCACGGCATGCGCAACCGGGCCTGACGCATGGGCGGGCCGCGCCGCCGGAGCCGGTTCGGTCCGGCGCGGGAGGGCTGGCTGGGGCGGCAGGATTCGAACCTGCGAATGGCGGCACCAAAAGCCGCTGCCTTACCACTTGGCCACGCCCCAATCCGATGCGGAAACTAGGCGCTCCGCCGGCGGCGCGCAAGCGCGCGGCGGACGTCAGATGGTGCCGAAATCGCCGCCCCGGCCCTTGCCGTCCCGGAACCGGGCCGCGCCCTTCGCCGTCTCCTCCATCAGCGGCTTCAGCCCGCCGCGGCCTTCGTTGTTCAGCGCCTCGCCCAGGTCCAGGCCCCATTGTTCGTGGGCGGAACGGCGGTCGGCGCGCATGCAGATTTCGGGGAAGCGCGCGATCTCCCGCGCCAGTTCCGTCGCCGCCTCGTGCGCCCGCCCTTTCGCCACCACCCGGTTGGCGAGGCCCCAGGCCATCGCCTCCTCGGCGCCAACCGCGCGGCCGGTCAGGATCATGTCGAGCGCCCGCGACTGGCCGATCAGCCGCGGCAGGCGCACGGTGCCGCCGTCGATCAGCGGCACGCCCCAGCGCCGGCAGAAGACGCCGAAGGTGGCGTCCTCCTCCATCACGCGCATATCGCACCACAGCGCCAGCTCCAGCCCGCCTGCGACCGCGTAGCCGTCCACCGCGGCGATCACCGGCTTGTCGAGCAGCATTCGTGTCGGGCCCATCGGGCCTTCGCCCTCCGGTTCGTAGTTGAGCGCGCCGGCGCCGTCCGCGGCCTCCTTCAGGTCGTAGCCTGCGCAGAAACAGCCGCCGACGCCGCCCAGCACGGCGACCTTCTGGCTGCCGTCCTCGTCGAACGTGCGGAATGCCTCCCGCAGTTCCAGCGCGGTCTCGTGGTTGACGCAATTCCTGACCGCCGCCCTGTCGATCAGGATGGTGGTGATTCCGTCCTCGCGGGTCGTGATGATCGCCATTGCCGATGTTCTCCCTCAGCCGGCCGCTCCGGGCCATTGCCCGCATGATAATGCAGCTTCCCCGGCGGCAGGGAAGCGGGAGGCGGGTGACCTGTCAGGCCACGTCGTTGCCGGGTGCGCTGCGGCGGCCGCGGCGTTCGTCGCCGGTTCGGTCGGCCCGGCCCTCCGGCTGCGGCCAGTCGCAGGCGTCGAGCCCGGCGGAACGGAAGGACTCCGCCAGTGTCCAGAGGCGCTGCATCGCCGCCGCCCTTCCCGGTTGTTGCACCAGCGGCGCCAGCAGCGCGTCGCCCAGTTCCGGCAGGCCCAGGAAGCCGGCGCGCAGAGCGCGAAGCAGACGGATCTCGTCGCCGCTCAGTTCGGTCGCACGGCGGATGCGGATGTCGACGGTGCCGCTGGCATGGGCCGCGATCTGGCGCATCAGGCCGTCGATGTCCGCAACGGCGGACTCCAGCCGATGGGCCAGCAGCGCCAGACGCAGGTCTTCCGAACTGGTACGGCGGAAGGCGGCGTGGACCCAGCTTCGCACGCACCAGAGAAACAGCCGCTCGCATTCGCCGAGCTGGGCGGTTTCGATGCGCAGGGACGGTGGCTGCATGGCGAGAATCATGATCCGCTCCTCTCAACTGATATGAAAATGATAATCATTATCAAAAGAAGATTGCAAGCGCCGCTTGGGAACCGCCGGCACCGGCGCTATCTACGGCGCGGCGAAACGGGGGCGGCGGATGAACGATGGAGCGTGGACGATCAGGCGGGCGGCGCCGGAGGATGCGGCGCGTCTGGCGGAACTGGCGAACGCGCTGGATTTCGAAGATCTTGGCGAACAGGCGCTCCGTCCTTTCGACGCCTCCGTCATGATACGGGATTTCATCTGCGAGAACGCGATCCTGGCCACGGAAGTCGCCGTGGCCGGCGGGATCGTCGTCGGCTACGCGGCGCACAATCTGGCCTATCACGCCGAGACGGCGCGGCCCGCTCGGTGGCTGGAGAATCTCTATGTCACGCCCGAATGGCGGGGCGGCGGCGTCGCCCGGGCCCTGATGGCGGCCGTGTCGCGCCATGCGCTGGCGACAGGCTGCGACGCGGTGTTCTGGGGCGTGCGGCGCGACAACGCCGGTGGCCGGCGCTTCTACGACAAGCTGGGCGCCGGCGACGAGGCCGCGGACATCCGCCTGCTGTGCGGCGACGCTCTCGAGGGCCTTGCGGGCGAGAGCTGACCCGGCGCTACTCGCGGCAGTCGTTCCGCCGCGTCATGCCGCCGATCTGCAGCAGATAGGCCTCCACCCGCTCCTGCGTGGCGGGATCGCAGATATGGCCCTTGGACTTCAACTCGTCCCGGAACAGCGCCATGGCGAGGCCGTGCGTGATGGAGATCAGGGCGAGCTGCCGCGGGTTCCAGCAGCCGCTGTTCTGCTCCCGCTCCATCAGCGGCAGGAAGGAGCGTTCGCCCCACTCGAAGCCGCAGTGGTCGGCGAATGCGGAGCCAGCACCGCGCCGGATCGCGTCCGCCGTCATGTTGCCGGTGATCACGCCGCGCCGCTTCTCCGCGGGCGTCGCCGGCTGGCAGTTCCTTTCCGGGCCGCACTGGCCCAGATGGATGTTGTCCAGCGCACGGTTGCCGATCGCGTCGATCAGCCCCGGATCGAGTTCGCCCACCAGGCTGGGGTCGGCGGCGTGCACGCCGGCGGGGACGAGAAGCATCAGTCCGAGGCAGAACGCTACGAGATGTTTCATGACCGGTCGCTCTCCATGGGCAGTTCGGGGTGGACACACCATTCGCTGAGGGAGTTGTCGTAGAGCGAGACCTCGTCCTGGCCCAGCAGGGCCATCACGAAGGCCGGTGTCGTGGCGGCGATGCCGCCGCCGCAATAGGTGACGGCCCGTTTGGACTCGTCGGCGCCGGCCTCGTCGAGCAACTGCCGCAGTTCCGGCAGCGGCCGGAAGGTGCGGTCGGGCCGCACCATCTCCCGCGCGGGCGCATTGGCCGAGCCGGCAATCCGGCCGGGCCGGCCGTAGTGCGTGCCACCGCCCTCGTGCTGCTCGCGGGACAGGGCGTTGACCACGACCGAGCCCTTGTCCGCCAGTGCGGTGAGCACCTGCTCCCGGTCGTAGACGAGTTCCGGCCGAGGCGCGGGCGTGAAGGTGGCCGGCGGATAGCTGTTCGCGCCCTGCTCGATCGGCCGTCCCTCGGCTTCCCACTTGTCGATGCCGCCGTCGAGCACGGCCGCGTTGTCGAAACCGAAGGCGCGCAGCATCCACCAGACGCGGGTGGCCCACATGGGATGGTGGCGGCTGTAGAGCACGACCCGGCTGCCGTCGCCGATGCCCAGCGCTCCCGCGCCGCGGGCGAAGGTGTCCGCATCGGGGAAGGTGAAGCGCAGCGTCGGATGGGGCCTGCAAAGATCCTGCTGGATGTCGATGAACGCGGCGCCGGGAACATGGGCGGCCTCGTATTCGTCGCGGCAGGGCATGACGCGGTAGGTGCTCTGCGGATCGGGCTCCAGCCGCGTGGTGCAATCGAAGATGCGGAGATCCGGATCGCCGAGGCGATCCTGCAGATCGGCGGCGCTGATCAGCCAGCGCTGGACGCGTTCGTTCATTCGGGGCGGTCTCCCGGTCGCCATGGGTCCGGGGAGAGTAGTGCGCCTTCGATGCAGGGGAAACCCGTCGGCGGTCAGCCGCCGGCGAAGCGCCATTTCTCCCGGTAGGCGCGCATGGCTTCCTGGGCGCTGCGGAGGTCGTCTTCCTCCATCGGGCTCATGGCGCTGATTTCGATCCCCCGGCTGGTCTCCCGGATGTAGACGGTGTCTCCCGCCATCAGATGCAGCCGCCGGGCTATGTCGTCCGGCAGGACGACTGCCTTGCTGCCCTTCACCGTCGCAATTTTCGCGCGCGCCATCGAATATCCACTTGCAATTTGTACTTAATTACCATTTCCAGGCCGAATTTGCAAGAGAACACAGGGGTTTGTCGGGCATCGTGACTGTTTTGCATCACTGGAACATGATATGTTTCTGACAGATGCGCTTCCGGGGAGACAAGTGACATGGCCGACGCGATCCGCTCATCCGCCGAGGAACTGGCCGCGATGGTGCCCGACGGGGCGCAGATTGCGGTGCCGCCCGACTATTCCGGCGTTGCGATGGAACTCACCCGGGCGCTGGTGCGGCGCGGGGTGAAGAACCTGCATCTGGTCTGCGTGCCGGTCACCGGCCTGCAGGGCGACATGCTGATCGGCGCTGGCGCGGTATCGACCATCGAGACCTCGGCGGTGACACTGGGCGAGTTCGGCGGCGCGCCGAGGTTCCAGGCGGCGCTGAAGGCCGGCACCCTGAAGGTGAAGGACGCCACCTGTCCGGCGGTTCACGCGGCCATCCAGGCCGGCCAGAAGGGCATTCCCTACATGCCGCTCAGGGGCATGATCGGTTCCGACATCCTGGCCAACCGCGACGACTGGCTGGTGCAGCAGAACCCGTTCTCGGCCGACGAGGATCCGATCGTCCTGCTGCCGGCGCTGCGGCCCGATTTCGCGATTTTCCACGGCCTCAAGGCCGACCGGCAGGGTAATGTCTATCTCGGCATCCGCCGGGAGCTGTTCGCCATGGCCGGCGCAGCCAGGCAGTCGCTGGTGACGGTCGAGGAAATCGTCGAAGGCAATCTGCTGGAAGACGACGCCACCGCCGCCGGCACGCTGTCATCCATTTATGTCGGCGGAGTCGCCGAAGCCAGGCACGGCGCCTGGCCGCTGCCGTTCTGGAACGAATACGCCACCGACGACGCGCACATGCAGGGCTATGTCGCCGGGGCCCGCTCGGAGGAAGGCTTCGCCGACTATCTGCGCGCCCATGTCCTGGGCGAGAGCGCGCAGGCAGCCGCGGAATGAGCCCGGCCCGGCCCTCCCCGGACGAGGTCAAGCCGGAAGAACTGCTGATCGCCATCATCGCGCGCCTGCTGGAGGGCTGCCGTCTGGTGGCGGCCGGCGCGTCCTCGCCCATTCCGGGCGGCGGCTGCCTGCTTGCGCGGCGGCAGAGTGGCGACGCGATGCACGTCAACATTCTCGGCAGCCGGGCCAACAACCTGATGACCAATGGCGGGGTGGAACTGTTCGACTGGGCCGGACAGGGCCGGCTGGACGCCTTCTTCCTGGGCGGGGGGCAGATCGACGGTCAGGCCAACATCAACCTCGTCGGAACCGGCGACTATCCGAACAACGACATCCGCTGGCCCGGCTCCTTCGGCAGCGCGTATCTCTACTATCTGGTGCCGCGGGTGATCCTGTTCCGGGAGGAGCACAGCCGCCGCGTCTTCGTACCGAAGGTGGATTTCGTCTCCACGCCGGGCACCAGCGGCAAGGACATCTACCGCACCGGCGGGCCCTACGCGATGGTCACGCCGCTGTGTCTGATGGGGTTCGACGCGGCGCGCGCGCGCTTCCATCTGAAAAGCGTCCATCCCGGCCATACGGTCGAGGAGGTGCGCGACAACACCGGCTTCGATTTCGACATTCCTGATGACGTCCCGGAGACCGTGTTGCCCGACCGCGCCACGCTGGACGAGATCCGCCGGCACGTCTCGCTGGAGATCGCGGAAACCTATCCGCGCTTCGCCCAGCGGGTCTTTCCCGAGGCGATGCAGGCGGCCTGAACGGGCCGCTCAGACTCCCTTGCGGAAGTTGATCACACGGTAGAGGTACCAGATCACGAGAATGGCCACGACGGCGTTCGATACCGGGTTGGCCCAGTCGGCGACGCGCTGGTACTGGTCCTCCAGAAGGAAGCCGGCACCTGCAAGCAGCGCCGTCCAGATCACCGTGCCCAGCGCCGAATAGAGCGTGACGCGGGCCAGGGGCATGCGGGCCACGCCGGCCGGCACGGAGATCAGCGTGCGCACGGCGGGCACGAGGCGGCCGAGGAAGACCGCCTTGCCGCCATGGCGTTCGAACCAGTCGCGGGCCCGGTCGATCTCCTTCGGCGTCAGGGTCAGCCAGCGTCCGTGGCGATCGGCGAAACGCTTCAGCCGTTCGTGCTCGCCCAGCCAGCGTCCGATGCCGTACCAGAACAGCGCGCCCAGCAGGGAACCGGCCGAGCCGGCAAGGGTCGCCAGAACGATGTCCAGCTCCCCGCGGGCGGCGCTGAAGCCGGCGAGCGGCATGATCAGCTCCGAGGGGATGGGCGGAAAGACGTTCTCCGCGAACATCAGGAAGGCGATGCCGAAATAGCCGCCCTGCTCGATGACGCCCGTGATCCAGTCGAAGATGACGCAGCTCCTCCGTCAGGCGGCCGGCCGGATGGGGCGCTTCAGCCCTCCCATTCGGGCAGTTTCTCGATCTCGGCCTTCGGCAGGCGGGTCATGTAGTCGCCCTTGGCGTATTCGAGCTTCTCCAGAGACATGATCACCTCGCGGTCGCCCATGCCGAGAAAGCCGCCGACCTCGACGACCAGCGCGGATACCTGACCGGAGCGGTCGACCAGCGCCTTCTCGATCTCGCCGATCTCGTGGCCGTTGACGTCGACGACGTCCATGTCATCGATCTCGCGGTCCCATTCGATCAGCGCCTCGGCCTCCGCTTCGGTGATATCGGTGACGAAGCCGTCGGGGCTGTAGTCCAGTTCGTCCAGCGTCATCAGCACCTCGCGGTCGTCCAGGTCGAAGAAATCGCCGAACTCGACCACGACGCCGACCACGCGGCCGGTGCCGTCGATGATGGCTTCCTCGATCTCGCCGATATCCTCGCCGCCGACGCTGAGGACGTTGGCGCCCTCGAGTTCCATGTGGCTTTCGCCGGCAGACTGGGCGCCGGCTGCGGTGACGCCGGCTCCGAGGGCGAGGGCGGCGGCGATTGCGGTCATTCGATTGCGCATCGTTCTTGTTCTCCAGATCCGTTTTTCTGCGCCAGCGGTTCCCGCAGGAACCGCCTGGAGAGGCCATGTCGGTATCTGGAAGCCGATTGTCCACACCGCAGCGGCGGTGCGGCAGCGTTCAGTAATCGGAGAAGACCAGTTCCATCTTCTCCCGCAGCGTCTGGGCCGTGAAGGGCTTGACGATGTAGTTGTTCACGCCCGCCTGCTTGGCGGCGATGACGTGCTCGGTCTTGCTCTCCGCGGTGACCATGATGAACGGCAGATCGTGCAGTTCCTCGTCGGCGCGGATCTCCTCCAGCAGTTGGTAGCCCGTGATCGGCTCCATGTTCCAGTCGGAGATGATCAGGCCGTAGTCGTTCTCGCGCAGCTTGCGCAGGGCGGCGGCGCCGTCCATCGCGGTGTCGATGTTGGTGAAGCCGATCTGGCGGAGCAGGTTGCCGATGATCCGCAGCATCTGCAGGTAGTCGTCCACGATCAGGATCGGCATGTTCTGGTCGATACGCATTACTCACCGCAGGGGGGATGCAGAGGCCGGCCCCCACCATCGCCGGGTTTCCTGAATTTTGCGTAAACCGGGCCGTGCGCCGGCCGTCTTGTCGCCTCCGGGACGCGCGCCTATAGTCCGCCCGCGCCGGCGGGGAACGGCGCAGGGGAAAGGGGAAGCGATGCCGGCAATCACCGAAAAGGGCACGACCTACTATCTGGAGGATATCTCCGTCGGCATGGCCGCGGAGTACACCCGCGAGGTCACAGGGGATCTGATCCAGTCCTTCGCCGACGCCTCCGGCGACGACAACCCGCTGCACCTGGACGAGGACTACGCGAAGACGACCATGTTCAAGGGCCGCATCGCCCACGGCATGCTCTCGGGCAGCTTTCTGTCGACCATCTTCGGCACCATATTCCCGGGGCCGGGGGGCATCTATCTCGGCCAGAATCTGAAGTTCGTGGCGCCCGTGCGCATCGGCGACGTGGTCACCGCCCGCGCCGAGGTCGACGAGGTGCTGGCCGACAAGGGCCGGGTGCACTTCACCTGCACCTGCACCGTCGGCGGCAGGAACGTCATCGTCGGCGACGCCTGGATCATGCCGCCGCGCCGCGGCAAGTGACCCGGCGGTCCATGCGGCTCGTACGGCTCAACACCCCGGCCCCGGAGAGCCTCCGCGGCGCAACGGTCGCCATCGGCAATTTCGACGGCGTCCACCGCGGCCACCGGGTGCTCATCGGCATGGCCCGCGATCACGCCCGGGCGCGCGGCGCGCCATCGGGCGTGCTCACGTTCGAGCCGCACCCCAGGGAGTACTTCGCGCCCAAGGCGCCGCCTTTCCGCCTGACCAATTTCCGCGCCCGCGTCGTCGGGCTCTGCGAGACCGGCATCGACGTGATGGCCGTGTTGCGTTTCGACGAACCGGTCGCGCGCATGTCGGCGACGGACTTCATCGAGGATGTGCTCTGCCGCCGTCTGGGTGTCGGCCACATCGTCGTCGGCTACGATTTCGCCTTCGGGCACAAGCGTGCCGGAAATGTCGCGCTGCTCCGTCACGCGGCGGCCGAGCGCGGCTTCGGCGTCAGTGTCGTCGAGCCGGTGCACGAGGGCCAGGAAGTGATTTCGTCGACACGTATCCGCGATGCGCTCTGGCAGGGTGAGCCCCGCCGCGCTGCCGAACTGCTGGGCCACTGGTGGGAGGTCCACGGCCGCGTGCGCCGGGGCGACCAGCGCGGCCGCACCATCGGCTTTCCCACGGCCAACATTTCGCTCGGCGGCTACCTGGAGCCGCAGTTCGGCGTCTACGCGGTCCAGATCGGCTGGCCCGAGAACGGTCGGGTCGTGTGGCGCGACGGCGTCGCCAATCTGGGCCGTCGGCCGACCTTCGAGAAATCCGACGTGCTGCTGGAAGTGCATGTCTTCGACTATTCGGGCGATCTCTACGGCAAGCGCGCCGAGGTGCGCTTCATCGACTTCCTCAGGCCGGAACGGAAGTTCGACGGGCTGGAGGCGCTGAAGGCGCAGATCGCCGCCGATGCGGCGCAGGCGCGCGAAGTGCTGCGCAACCTGCCTGTCCTCGAAGCGGGAGACTGAGCCATGACGGAAACGATCGGTTTCATCGGCCTGGGCGCCATGGGCGGCCCGATGGCGGCGAACCTGGCGCGCGCCGGCCACAATCTTGTGGTCTTCGATGCGGACCGTTCGAAGGAGATCGAGGTCGCGGAACTGGGCGCCGCGGTGGCCGGTTCCGTCGCAGAGGTGGCGGAGAAGGCCGACATCATCGTCACCATGCTGCCGGATTCGCCGGACGTGGAGGCGGTCGTTCTGGGCGCAGAGGGTTTGCGCGCCCACGGCCGGCCGGATCAGCTGCTGATGGACATGTCGACCATCGCGCCGGCGACGACCGACAGGCTCTCCCGGGAGCTCCACGAGGCCGGCATCGGCTTCGTCGACGCGCCGGTGGGCCGCCTGGTCGCCCACGCCATCGCCGGCGAGTCGCTGTTCATGGTGGGCGCTTCGGGCAACGACTTCGGCCGCGTGAAACCGCTGCTGGAAGCGATGGGATCGACCATCCACCATTGTGGCGGGCCCGGCGCCGGCATCCGCACCAAGCTGGTCAACAACCTGATCGCGATCGCCGTCTGCCAGATCGACGCGGAGGCGATTTCCCTGGCTCAGGCCTTCGGGCTCGACATCGCCACCACGCTGGATGTGATCAACGGCACCACGGCCACCAACGGCCATCTGGTCAGCGCCTGGCCGAACAAGGTACTGAAAGGCGACACCGAGCCCGGCTTCCGCATTGCGCTGGCCCACAAGGACGTCAGCCTGGCGCTGGAGGCGGCGCGGGAGGCCGGCATCCCCATGTTCGCGGGCGCGGCGGTGCGTGAATCGCTGGCCCTGGCCAAGGGCGACGCGGCCTTTGCGGGCCGGGACTTCTCGGCATTGCTCGACCATGTCTGCTCGCTGGCCGGGCTGAAACCGCCCCGCACATGAACCCGGCATCGCGTTTCATGTAATGTTATTACATATACAACGTAATAACATCACGCTCTCCATGTAACAGAGTTACGTGGCGCAAGAAATTCCTTGCAATGTTGGCGAGTGACTTCCGATCATTCCTCCCGTGACCTTCCCAACAAGGGGGGCTGGCGCCGGCTATCGGTCGGCGTTGCAAGAAGACACGGAGGAGACGTCACCATGAAGAGACTGCTGATTGGCGCGACACTCGGGCTCGCGCTTGCCGCCGGCCCCGTGCTGGCGCAGGAATGCCAGCCGTCGAAATACGGCGCGGACGACGAGATCGGCGCCGCGAACCTGATCACGCCGGAGCGGGTGAAGGCCGCCGCCGGCCTGGTCAAACAGGGCATGACCCACCCGCTGGGCATCGTGATCGATCCCAACATGCCGGCCTTCCCGCCGCGCGGGATGATGCTGCAGGTCGTCTCGCCCGGACAGCAGGGCGGCCGCGATCTGGCTCAGGACTTCGGCTGGAGCTCGATCTACAACGACGATGTCGCCCAGCTCTGGTTCGGTATCGGCCCGCAGCTCGACGGCCTCGGCCATCTGGGTGAAGGCACCTACTACAACTGCAACTCGCCTGCGGATATCGCCTTCGTCACCGGCCTGAAGAAGCTGGGTATCCACAACGTCCCGCCGCTGGTCGGCCGTGGCGTTATCATCGACATGGCCAAGCACAGGGGCGTCGAAACGATGGCCGCCGGCGAGGCGATCACGCCGGAGGATCTCGAGGCCGCCTCCAAGGCGCAGGGCGTCACCTTCAAGGATGGCGACATCATCCTGGTGCATACGGGCTGGACCGACGCCAAGCTGGAAAGCGATCCCAAGGCCTGGGTCAGCGGTGAGCCGGGTCTGAACAACGCCGCCGCCGTCTGGCTGGCGGACAAGAACCCGGTCGCTGTCGGCGCCGACACCTGGGGCGTGGAAGCCGTGCCGCCGGCGAAGGGCGACAAGGTCTTCTATGGCCATGTCACCTTCCTGAAGGAGAACGGCATCTACATCCTGGAGACCATGAACACCGGTCCGCTGGTGTCACAGGGCGTGCAGGAGTTCATGTTCGTGCTCGGCCAGGCGCGCGTGAAGGGCGCGGTGCAGATGATCATCAACCCCGTCGCCCTGTGGTGACGGACGGTCCGATCTGACGCATCATGCCGGATGACGGGGAAGGGGGCTTCGGCCCCCTTCTTCTTTCGGGGGGAGGGGAGAGATGACGACATTCGCCGAGGCGCTGGTCGGCGCGTTGCGTGAGCGGGGGACGCGGCACCTGTTCGGGGTGCCCGGCGGCGGCTCCAGCCTTGACCTGATCGAGGCCTGCGGGAAGCTGGGCGTGCGCTTCGTGCTGACGCGGACCGAGACGGCGGCCATGCTGGCGGCGGCGGCGACCGCGGAGATTACCGGCGCGCCGGGCGCGGCGCTGGCCGGCGTCGGCCCTGGGGCGGCGAGCGCCGTCAACGGCATGGCCTACTGCGCGCTGGAGCGCGCGCCGGCGATGCTGTTCACCGACCGGGTGCCCGAGGATCCGAACCGGCCGAGCTGGCACCAGAAATTCGACCAGCCAGCGATGTTCCGCCCCGTCGCCAAGGCGGCGGCCTGGCTGACTCCGTCGACACCGGGGGCGGAGATCGCGGCTCTGATGGACATGATGACCGCCGATCCACAGGGGCCTGTCCATGTCGACATGACCGCCGCCGAGGCCGGCCTGCCCTTCGAGGATGCCGTTCCGGGGCCGGCGGAGCAGGATGCTGGCCCGCCGCCGGAGATCGCCCGCATCGCCGAACGTCTCGACGGATCGTGCAGGGTGGCGATGATCGTCGGCCTGCAGGCGCGCCATGCGGGCGAGCCGGTGCGCGCCCTGGCCCGGGCGCTGAACGCAGCCTGCCTGACCACCTACAAGGCCAAGGGCACCATCGCCGACGACGACAGTCATTTCGTCGCCACCTTCACCGGCGGTACGGCAGAGGCGGCGATCCTCAACGACGCCGACCTGATCCTGCTGGTGGGCCACGACCCGGTCGAGGCCATTCCCGGCCGCTGGATGTACGATGCGCCGGTGCTGGCGCTCTCGGCCTGGGACTGGGCCGCGGCCGGCGGGCATCCGGCGCCGGAAATCATGGCCGTGGGCGACATCGGCCCGATGGCCGTGGAGCTTGCGCGGACGGCGCGGGGCGCGGACTGGGACGAGGCCATCGCCGGTCATCGCGCGGCCTACCGGGCGCGCGTCGCCTATCCGGCGGTCGAAGGCGTCTCCCCCGACGATGCCGTCCGCATGCTCCAGACCGCTTCCGACCCTTCGGCCCGGCTGGCGGTCGATGCGGGCGCGCACATGATCCCGACCCTGGCGCAGTGGATCGCCCGCGAGCCCGCCGGCGTGCTCAAGTCGAACGGGCTGTCCACGATGGGCTACGCCCTGCCGGCGGCGATCGGCAGCGCCTGCGCCGAACCGGACCGGCCGGTGGTCGCGATCACCGGCGATGGCGGCGCGATGATGTGCCTGGGCGAACTCGCCACCGCCACCGAACTGAACGCTGACCTCACCTATGTGATCCTGAACGATTCCGCGCTGTCGCTGATCGACGTCAAGCAGCGCAATCAGCAGCGCCCGCGCGCGGGCGTCGCCTCGGAAACCTTCGACTTCGCGGCGATGGCGCGGGCCTTCGGCTGGGCCGCGGCGACGGTCGACCGGCTGGACAGGCTGCAGCCGGCGCTGGATCTGCTGGCGACGTACGATCTGCCGAAGCTGATCGATATCAGGATCGACCCGTCGGGCTATGGCGGTCAGTTCGAGGCGATGAGAGGATGACCGGTCGGGCGCGAAGGGTGGCATGGCTGGCTCGCACGCCTTCTGAACCGGCTGCCCCGCCTCTCGATTCCGCCGCGCAGGACGCCGGGTGATTCAGTCTCTTCGTGGAACGGCCTAGCTCAGCTCCGACTTCATGGTCTTGCTGGCTTCGCCCATGTCGATGCGGCCGGCATAGCGGTCCTTGATGACGCCCATGCAGCGGCCCATGTCCTTCAGGCCCGAGGCGTTGAGTTCCGACTTCACCTGGCTGCAGACCTGCCGGATCTCGGCGGCGTCCATCTGCTTCGGCAGATAGCCTTCGATGATGGCGATCTCGCCCTGTTCCTGCTGGGCCAGGTCGACGCGGCCGCCCTCCTCGTAGAGGCGGATCGACTCGCGGCGCTGTTTCACCATCTTCGACAGGATCTGGATGATGGCCTCGTCGGACAGGCCCTGGCTGTCCGCCTCGCCGCGGTTGCTGATTTCCTGCTCCTTGATCGCGGCGGCGATCAGGCGAAGCGTCGCGACGCGGCGCGAATCCCTGGCGCGCATCGCGTCCTTCAGATCGTCATTCAGCTTCTGTTTCAGCATTCCTGCCACCCACGCCCAATGTGAGGGCGCGCAACATAGTCCAAATACGGGGGTGTGGCAAAAAGTAAATCCAGGAACTAAGTTGTTGATTTTTAATTATTTTTACATTCGGGGCGCGGCTTGACCCCTTTGCCGCGAGACATTAAGTTCCCGGCAATTTGCGCGTCGGCGGACCCTCTGCGGGCGCACCTTACCTCCGACTTATCAAGCCGTAGACTCATGGCAGACAATGAAAAAATGACCGCGCCGCCGACACCGACCGGCGGGGCGTCGTCCAGCACGGCTGCGCTGGTGCTGGCCGACGGCACCGTGACGTACGGCATCGGAATCGGCGCCGCGCGCACGGCGGTGGGGGAGCTCTGCTTCAACACCTCCATGACCGGTTACCAGGAGATCGTCACCGATCCTTCCTATGCCGGCCAGATCATCGCCTTCACCTTCCCCCACATCGGCAATGTGGGCGCGAACGAGGAGGATCTGGAAAGCACCACGCCCGCGGCCCGCGGCGTGATCCTGCGCATGGACATCACCGAGCCATCCAACTGGCGCGCGACGCGCCATCTGGACCAGTGGCTGAAATCCTACGACCTGCCCGGCATCGCCGGCGTCGACGTGCGTGCGCTCACCCGCCGGATCCGCGACGGCGGCCCGCCCAACGGCGTCGTCGCGCACAGCCCGGACGGGAAGTTCGACATCGACGCGCTGGTCGAACAGGCCCGCGGGTTCCCGGGCCTGAAGGGCATGGACCTCGCCCGCGACGTCACCTGTCATCAGACCTATCGCTGGAAAGAGGGCGGCTGGACGCTGGGCCAGGGCTACGCCAAGTCGGTGCCCGCCACGCGCAAGGTCGTCGCCATCGACTACGGCACCAAGCGCAACATCCTGCGCTGCCTGACCGATCTCGGCTGCGAGGTCACCGTCGTGCCCGCCACCGCCACCGCCGAAGAGGTGCTGGGGCACGAGCCCGACGGCGTCTTCCTGTCCAACGGACCGGGCGATCCGGCGGCCAGCGCCGGCTACGCCGTGCCGGAAATCAGGAAGATCGTGGATGCGGGCAAGCCGGTCTTCGGCATCTGCTTCGGCCACCAGCTGCTGGCCCTGGCGCTTGGCTGCGACACCGAGAAGATGAAGCTCGGCCACCGCGGCGCCAACCAGCCGGTCAAGGACTTCACCACCGGCAAGGTCGAGATCACCAGCCAGAACCACGGCTTCCGCGTGATCCGGGAAAGCCTGCCGGAGACGGTCGAGGAGACGCATCGGTCGCTGTTCGACGGCACGCTGGAGGGCATCCGGCTGAAGGATCGACCGGTCTTCTCCGTCCAGTACCACCCGGAGGCGAGCCCGGGACCGAAGGACAGTCACTACCTGTTCCGCCGCTTCACGGACTTCATCGACGGAAAGGAAGGCTGACCGCCGATGCCCAAACGCACCGACATCGAATCGATCATGATCATCGGCGCGGGCCCGATCATCATCGGCCAGGCCTGCGAGTTCGACTATTCCGGCACCCAGGCGTGCAAGGCGCTGCGCGACGAGGGCTACCGCATCATCCTGGTGAACTCGAACCCGGCGACGATCATGACCGATCCCGAGTTCGCCGACGCGACCTATGTGGAACCGGTCATCCCGGAGGTCGTGGCGCGCATCCTGGAGAAGGAGCGCCCGGACGCGATCCTGCCCACCATGGGCGGTCAGACGGCGCTGAACACGGCGCTGGCGCTGGCCGCGGACGGCACGCTGGAGCGCCTCGGCGTGGAACTGATCGGCGCCGACCGGGAAGCCATCGCCATGGCGGAAGACCGCGACCTGTTCCGTGCGGCGATGAACCGGATCGGCCTGGAGATGCCGCGTTCGGAGATCGCGACGACGCTGGAGGAAGCGCGGGCGGCGCTGGAGATCGTGGGCCTGCCGACCATCGTGCGGCCGTCCTTCACCCTGGGCGGCCAGGGCGGCGGCATCGCCTATAACCGCGACGAGTTCGATGCCATCGTCACCAGCGGACTCGACGCCTCGCCGGCCAAGCAGATCCTGATCGAGGAATCGGTACTCGGCTGGAAGGAGTACGAGATGGAGGTGGTCCGCGACCACGCGGACAACTGCATCATCATCTGCTCCATCGAGAACGTCGATCCGATGGGCGTGCATACCGGCGATTCCATCACTGTCGCGCCTGCGCTGACGCTGACGGACAAGGAATACCAGATCATGCGCGACGCCTCGATCGCGGTGCTGCGCGAGATCGGCGTCGACACGGGCGGCTCCAACGTGCAGTTCGCCGTCGATCCGGAGACCGGCCGTCTGGTGGTGATCGAGATGAACCCGCGCGTCAGCCGCTCCTCGGCCCTGGCGTCCAAGGCGACGGGCTTTCCCATCGCCAAGGTCGCCGCCAAGCTGGCGGTGGGCTACACGCTGGACGAACTGCAGAACGACATCACGAAGGTCACGCCGGCCAGTTTCGAGCCGACGATCGACTATGTCGTGACCAAGATCCCGCGTTTCACCTTCGAGAAGTTCCCCGGCGCGGAGCCGGTCCTGACCACGGCGATGAAGTCGGTGGGCGAGGCGATGGCCGTCGGCCGCAGCTTCCACGAAAGCCTGCAGAAGGCGCTCCGCTCGATGGAAACCGGGCTCGACGGTCTGGACGACATGCCCCTCGACAGCGATGACGAGGACGCGCTGATCGCGGCCCTGGGCCGGCCGACACCGGAAAGGCTGCTGCTGACGGCGGAGGCGCTCCGCTTCGGCCTGGACAAGGAGCGCATCGCGCGGATCACGGGCTACGACCCGTGGTTCATCGACCGCCTCGACGAGATCGTCACCGCCGAGGAGACGCTCAGGCTCGAGGGCCTGCCGCGGACACCGGCGGGCTGGCTGGCGGTGAAGAAGCTCGGCTTTGGCGACCGGCGCATCGGGAAGCTGACCGGAACCTCGGAATCCAAGGCCGCGGCGGCGCGGCGCATGGCCGGAATCCGGCCGGTCTACAAGCGGATCGACACCTGCGCCGCCGAGTTCGAATCCGAGACGCCCTACATGTACTCGACCTATGAGGGCTGGCCCGCCCCGGACGGCTCGATCCAGCCGGCTGAATGCGAATCCCGGCCCACCGACCGCAGGAAGATCATCATCCTCGGCGGCGGTCCGAACCGCATCGGGCAGGGCATCGAGTTCGACTATTGCTGTGTCCACGCCGCCTTCGCCCTGAAGGAGGCGGGCTACGAGACCATCATGGTCAATTGCAATCCGGAGACGGTCTCGACCGACTACGACACCTCCGACCGGCTCTATTTCGAGCCCCTGACGATCGAGACGGTGCTGGAGATCGTCCGCGCCGAGGAGGAGTCGGGCGAGGTCGTCGGCGCCATCGTGCAGTTCGGCGGGCAGACGCCGCTCCGCCTGGCGCAGGGGCTGCTGGACGCGGGCGTGCCGATCCTGGGCACCTCGGTCGAAGCGATCGACCGCGCCGAGGACCGCGACCTGTTCCAGCAGATGCTGAGCAAGCTGGGTCTGCGCCAGCCGCCCAACGGCATCGCGCGGAGCCACGCCGAGGCGCAGGCCGTGGCCCAGCGGCTGGGCTTCCCCGTGCTGCTCCGGCCCTCCTATGTGCTGGGCGGCCGGGCCATGGAGATCGTCCATGACATCGCCGGCCTCGACCGCTACATCCGCGAGGCCGTGAAGGTCTCCGGCGCCAATCCGGTGCTGGTCGATTCCTACCTGGCCAACGCCATCGAGGTCGATGCCGACGTGCTCTCCGACGGCGAGGACGTGTTCGTCGCCGGCATCATGGAGCACATCGAGGAGGCCGGGGTGCATTCGGGCGACAGCGCCTGCGCCCTGCCGCCGTTCTCGCTCAACGGCGAGATCATCGACGAGATCAAGCGCCAGGCCGCAGTGCTGGCGCGGGAGCTGAACGTCATCGGCCTGATGAACGTGCAGTTCGCCGTGCAGGACGGGCTGGTATACATCCTGGAGGTCAATCCGCGGGCCTCGCGCACCGTGCCGTTCGTCGCCAAGACCATCGGCAAGCCGATCGCCAAGATCGCGGCGCGGCTGATGGCCGGAGAGAAGCTCGCCACCTTCGGCCTCGACTGGGATGTCACGAAGCTGCCCTATACCGCGGTGAAGGAAGCGGTGTTCCCCTTCGCGCGGTTCCCCGGCGTCGACATCATTCTCGGCCCCGAGATGCGTTCCACCGGCGAGGTCATGGGCATCGCCAGGGACTACGAGATGGCCTTCCTGAAATCGCAGCTAGGCGCCGGCGCCCGCCTGCCGACGGGCGGGGCGGTCTTCATCTCGCTGCGCGACAGCGACAAGCCTCTGGCCGTGGCGATGGCGAGCCAGCTCCGGGCGCTCGGCTTCTCGATCGTGGCGACGCACGGCACCGCGCGGTACCTCAATGACAACGGCATCGAATGCCGGGCGATCAACAAGGTTCTGGAAGGCCGCCCGCACATTGTCGACGCGCTCAAGAACGGCGAAGTGCAACTCGTCTTCAACACCACCGACGGCGAGAAGGCGATCCACGACAGCTTCTCGCTCCGGCGTACGGCGCTGCAGTTCCACATCCCCTACTACACCACCGCAGCCGGCGCCAAGGCGGCCGTCGCGGCCTTGCACGCCCTGAAAACGGGGCGTCTTGAAGTCGCTCCCCTGCAGTCCTACTATTGATGGACACCAAGCGCCGGTTGCTCTGAAAGCGACCGGCGCAGCTATTTCCAGCCATCTGCCGGAAACAAACGGGGTGAGCGCTATGGAACGCGTGCCAATGACGCTTCGGGGCCACAGGAGACTCGAGGCTGAACTGAAGAATTTGAAGTCCGTCGAGCGCCCGGCGGTGATCCAGGCGATCGCCGAGGCGCGCGCTCACGGCGACCTGTCGGAAAACGCCGAGTATCACGCCGCCAAGGAGAAGCAGGGCTTTATCGAGAGCCGCGTCATGGAACTGGAGAGCGCGCTCGGACGGGCGGAGGTGATCGATTCCTCGCAGATGTCCGGGGACACCGTGCGCTTCGGCGCCACCGTCAAGCTGGCCGATGTCGACAATGACGAGGAAAGCACCTACCAGATCGTGGGTGTGGACGAGGCGGACATCGACAGCGGCCTGGTCTCCATCACCTCGCCCATTGCGCGGGCGCTGATCGGCAAGTCCGAAGGCGACGTCGTCGACGTCCAGACCCCGCGCGGCGAAAAATCCTATGAAATTCTCGAGGTGAAGTGGCTCTGAGCCGGGCCCGGCCCTGACCGCGACGTATCCGCCGCCATTGCCGGTATCCGGACGCTACCCCATATCGTTGAGAACAAGAACAACGAGAGGGTGGCCCCATGAAACGCCTGATGATCGCCACGGTATCTGCGGCCGTGCTCAGCCTCAGTCTTCCCGCATTCGCCCAGAATGACGACGACCGGCGCTATGAGCGCTGGCGCGGCGGCTACGAGACGCCAGAACATACGGAACGCCTGGTCGAACAGCTGAATGACCTGATTCGCCAGGCCGAGCGCGACCGGGCGGCGAGTCCGGGCTTCCTCCGGGATCTGCGTGAGGCCCTGCAGCGTCACGAGGCGGCGGACAACCGCCTGGCGCAGGGGGCCGGCCGTAACGGCCGCGCCGTGACCTATCCCGAGATCGCCGACGACTTCTCGGACGGAAACTTCACCGCCGATCCGGCCTGGACCGTCGCCCAGGGCGAATGGTTCGTGACCCGGGAGAATCAACTGGCTTCTCATGTCGATGTTTCGCGCAGCGCGACGCCGGAGGAGGGCATAAAGCGTCTCTTCGAGGGGCTGCTGGGCAACAACCGGGGCCGGGAGGGGCGCGAGGGCGGCCGCGCCGTCAACGTCGCGTCCTCGATCTTCCTGACGCACGACATCTCCAACGCCTTCGATCTGGAGACGCGGCTCTTCAGCGGCGCCGAAGGCTTGCTGGAGATCGGCGTCTATCAGGGCAGCGATGGCCGCAACGGCTACCGGCTCCAGTTCTCTGAGGAGGGCTGGATGCGCCTGGTCCGGGTCGGCAGCTCTATCGCGACGCTGCGTCAGGCGGACTTCACGTTCCCTGCCGCCGTGGCCAATTCAACCCGCCCCGAGCCCTACGATGTGCGCTGGCGGCGGTCCGAGAACGGGCGCATGCAGGTCTGGGTGGATGGCGTCGAGAAGTTCAACCTGATCGACAATGGGTTCCGCGATCCCTTCGACGGTTTCCGTATGGTCAACGCCAACGGTCGCCACGGCATGGACGCGGTCCGCATCAAGCTGCTGGAGTAGCCGGGCGGGGGCGCTCTATCCGAGCGCCCCGTCGCCGCGCAGCCTTTCGATCTCTGCCGGGTCCAGATCGAGGACCTCGGCGAGCACGCCGTCGGTCTGCGCCCCCAGGCTCGGCGCGCCGGCGCTGACGCCGGCCTCGGCCCGGGCAAAGCGGAAGGGCGTGTTGACCACCTTGTGGCGGCCCATCTGATCGTTGACCTCGACGATGCTGCCGCGCTCCAGCATGTGCGGATTTTCCAGGGCCTGCTTCGGCGTCAGGTAGCGCCGCGCCGGGCAGCCCGCCGCCTCGATGGTTCGCGCCGCGTCCTGGGCGCTCTTCCCGGCGGCCCATTTCTCGACCTCGCCGAACAGCTCCATCCAGTGCGCCATGCGCTCGCCGGTGGTGGAAAACCGCGGATCGGTCAGCCATTCCGGATGGCCGCAGGCCTCCGCCAGGGCGGCGAAGTTCTTTACCGTCACCGGGGCGACGACGAAATAGCCGTCCTGCGCCTTGATCGGGTCGAAGACCGGAATGTTCAGCTTCTCGATCGGAAACTGCGCCTCCTGCAGTTCGAACGGGATCATGTTCATCAGCCCGGCGAGCAACTCGACGTCGATACGGTCGCCCTCGCCCGTGATCTCGCGGCGGTAGAGCGCGGTGGTGATCGCGATCAGCGCGTGATTCGCGCCGAGCACGTCGGCCGCCAGGGTGCGGGAGCTTTCGGGCTTGTCGGTCGCGCGCTGATAGCGGAACTCCGCCATGGTGTAGCCGCTGGCCGCGTTGATGATCGGCGCAAAGGCCGGGCGTTGCGCGTCCGGGCCGGTCTGTCCGTAGCCCGAGATCGAACAGTAGATCAGCCGCGGGTTGCGCGCCGACAGGCTCTCGTAGTCCAGATTCAGCCGCTGCATGACGCCGGGACGGAAGTTCTCGATCAGCACGTCCGCTTTCGCCGCCAGGTCGGCGGCCAGCTCGCGCCCTTGCGCCGACTTCAGATTGAGCGTCACGCTCTTCTTGCCGCAATTGAGCTGGGAGAAGAAGCCGCTCATGCCGTTCACCTGGGGCGGCGTGCCGCGCAGGGTTTCGCCTTCGGGCGGTTCCACCTTGATCACGTTGGCGCCCATGTCGGCCATCAGCCGCGTGGCGTAGGGGCCCGCGACGAAGGCCGTGAAGTCGACCACGGTCAGGCCCTCCATCGGCCGGGGCCTGGAACCTTCAGACATGCGCTACCTCCCGCGCCAGTGAAACGATTTCCCGCGCCGCCTGGCTGTTCGGCTGCGCCTCGGCGACGCCGCGGCCCTCCAGGATCGTCGAAGCGAAGGGCTGACGGTTGCCCAGCGTGGTCTCGGCGACGGCCAGGCCGTCTGCGGCGATCATGGCGCGGATCCGGTCCGAAAGGCGGCTGCGGGCGGGCACGCGGTTGAGCACCAGCAGGAAGTCGCGCTTTTCCCGCTCGGCCAGGTCGACGGTGTTCTTCGCCGCCCAGTAGTCCATGGGGCTGGGCTGGATCGGCATCAGCACGCGGTCGGCGGCGCGGACCGCCGACTTGGTGTCGGTTTCGCCATGCGGCGGGCTGTCGATCAGCACGACGTCGAAATCGCGGCGCAGCCGTCCGACTTCGCTGCCTGTGCGCCAGCCGGAGACCTGCCGCATCTCGATGGCGGCGACGTCGTCGCGGCGGGCGCGCAATGCGTGCCAGGCGGTCAGACTTTGCTGTGGATCGATGTCGACCAGCGCGACGCGGCGGCCAAGCGTGGCGAGGGCCACGCCGAGCTGAATCGTGAGCGTGGTCTTGCCCGCGCCGCCCTTCTGCTGGGCGATTGCGAGAATCGCGCCGTCCATGACTTAATCCACCCTCCTGACCGGAGCAGGGAGCTTAGAGGCGCGGGCGCGATTCCGACAATTGCGAATCAGCCGGGGGAGGGTGTCGGCTGACGCCTGTCGACGGGCGTGACGAAGAAACGCCCGGAAGTGCTGGTGCCGAAGGGGTTCTCCGACAGGTAGCAGTCCACCGTTCCGATGGTCCGGAAGCAGCGCAGCGCCAGCAACTGCCCCGCGTCACGGCAGGACTGGGAGTCGGTTCCGGCGCCCTCGCAGACATCGGCCACGTAGTCCGTCGCGGTGATGGGCGGCGGCTCGTCGAACAGTCTCGCCTCGCAGGCTGCGAGAGCGAATCCGATAATGGCGATGGCGAGCGTCTTCGACATGCCGACAGCTAACGCCTCAAAGGCTGAGAATTCGTAAACTCTAGAGCGGCAGCAATATCCGGAAGCAGGTGCCCGAAGGGCCTGTGCTTTCCAGTTCCAGCGTCCCGCCATGGGCCTGCACCAGGTCGCGGGCGATGGTGAGGCCCAGGCCGGTGCCGCCTTCCCGCGCCGAGCTGACGAAGGGACGGAACAGGTTCTCGCGGGCCTTTTCCGGCACGCCGGAACCGTTGTCGGAGACGCGGATGGCGACATGGCCGTCCTGCTCATGGGCGCTGACGCGGACCTCCCCCTCCTCGCCGGCGGCTTCGGCGGCATTGCGGCCCAGGTTCATCAGCACCCGGTAGAGCTGGTCGCGGTCGGCATGGACCTCCAGCTCGTCGGCCACGAGGTTCTTCCACACAGGCGACTGGCTGGCGTCCAGAGTCAGCGTGTCGCCGACCTCCGCGACCAGGCTCCGCAGACGGAACCGGGCCGGCCGGGGCGGCGGTTCGTCGGCGCTGCCGTATTTCAGCGAGCGCTGGCAGAGCTCGATGGCGCGGTCCAGGGACTGGATCAGCCGCGGCGCCAGGCGCTTGACGGTCGGGTCGAGGGAATCGGAGAGCAGTTCGGAAATCACCTGCGAGGTCGCCAGGATGTTGCGCAGGTCGTGGCTGATCTTGCTGACCGCGGCGCCCAGGGCGGCGAGGTGGTTCTTCTGCACCAGGGCCTGGCGCAGGTCGCGCTCCATCTCTGCCAGCTCGTGCGCGGCCAGCGAGATCTCGTCGCCGCGCCCGGTCGGCAGTTCGGGCAGATGCGCCGCTTCCGGATTGCGGCGGAAGGCCAGGATGTTCGCCGTCAGCCGGCGCATCGGCCGCACAAGCATCCAGCGCAGCGTCAGGAACAGCAGCGTGGCGCTGACGATGGAGATGAACAGGCTCAAGCTGAAGATGTTCCAGCCATAGTCCAGCAACGCCGCACGCAGCGACGCCTCCGGCATGATGATCTCGACATAGGCGTCCTCGGCGTTGCGGGCGTCGCCGATGATCCTGAGCGTCCGCCCGTCGGCCATGATCATGGTCCTGAGCGCGTCGCCGATCAGTTCCATCGGTTCCGCCCCGCGCAGGTCGTAGGTCGCGTCCACGGCCGGCGGCATTTCTTCGGCCAGCAGCAGCATGCGCCGCTGGGGCAGCTTCATGACCACGCCGTTGACGCCGACCGCACGCAACAGGCGGTGTTCCAGATCCCGCGAGATCGTGTTGCCGGGGGCCGCCAGCACCGAGAGCGCCGCCAGATTGGCCTCCGCCAGCATCTGTTCCAGATAGCTGACGCGATAGCGCGCCACCGAGGGCACGAAGATCATCACTTCCGCCAGCATGACGAAGATGACGGTCAGGATCAGCAGCCGCGACGACAGGCTGTTCCGGATCGAGGGCCGCCGTTCCCGTGACATGTCGCCGTTCATGGCGCGAGACTAGAGCAAATCCGGACCGGCTGGAATCGTTCTGGCGCCCCGGCAATCCATGTTCCGGAAGCGAAAAATGTGGCTGCGGGCTTCGGAGAAGGCTAGTAGTGGCAGACTGGAATTTCCGGGCATGCGCGGCGAGACCGTCGCTTGACGGTTTCGCGCGGTCTTTGGCATGCTTCGGAATTGGGCTGAACAACCTGGATCGGGCCGCGCATGATCAAGTCGGAACTGATCAATCGCATTGCTGAACGTCACCGGCGTCGCCATGTCGACGAGGATCCGGAAAGGCAGCTCAGCCATCGGGATTTCGAACGCGTCGTATCGACCGTCTTCGACGAGATTACCGCGGCGCTGTCGCGCGGGGATCGGGTGGAGCTGCGTGGCTTTGGCGCCTTCTCTGTCAAGCGGCGGCCGGCGCGCGTCGGGCGCAATCCGCGCACCGGCGAATCGGTCGAGGTGCAGGAGAAGTACGTGCCCTTCTTCAAGACCGGCAAGGAACTCAGGGAACGCCTGAACACCGACTGAGCCTCCCGGCCGGACAGTGGAGCGTAACGTCTTGAAGTTTCTGAAAATTCTGCTTTTTCTCGCGGTTCTGGTGATCGGCGTCTCCATCGGGCTTTCCAACCGCCAGGCCGTCGAGCTGCGCCTGGAGCCCGTGCCCTACGCCATCGACCTGCCGCTGTTCGTCGTGATCTTTGCTGCCATGTTCGCCGGCCTTCTGATCGGCGCGCTGGCGATGTGGCTGCGCGATGGCCGCGTGCGGCGGCGCGCCCGCCAGGCCGAGCACCGCGCCCACGACCTGGAGCGCGAGGTCAGGCAGAGCGGTGATGGCGAGCGGGTGGAACGGCCGGCGCTGCAGAAGCCGAAGGCGGCCTGATGGAGGTCATCGACGCGGCGGCGGTGGACCGTGTGCTGGACGAGACCGCGGTCGCCGACGCGCTGGAGGCGATGTTCCGGGACGGCTGCGAGCAGCCCGTGCGCCATCATCACGACGTCGCCGTGCCGGGCGAGGCCAATGCCACCCTGTTGCTGATGCCGGCCTGGCGTCCGGGCGATGCGCTGGGCGTCAAGGTGGCGACTGTCTTTCCCGGCAACAATGACCGCGGCCTGCCGGCAGTGATGGCGCAATACCTGTTGCTGGATGCCGGCACGGGCCGGCCGCAGGCGATCATTGACGGTACGCGGCTGACCGTCTGGCGCACCGCCGCCGCTTCGGCGCTGGCGGCGCGCTTTCTGGCGCGGCAGGACGCCGCCGAGATGCTGATGGTCGGCGCCGGCGCGCTGGCGCCCATGCTGATCCGCGCGCACCGCGCGGCACGGCCTTCGCTGGCGCGGGTGCGCATCTGGAACCGCAACCGGGACAAGGCGGCGGCACTGGCGGAGGAACTTTCGCGGGAAGGCGTGGCGGCCGAGGCGGCTGAGAATCTGGAGCAGGCGGCGCGGAGCGCGGACCTGATCTCCTGCGCGACGCTGTCGACCGAGCCGATCATCCGGGGCGCATGGCTGAAGCCCGGCGCGCACCTGGACCTGGTGGGCGCTTTCCGCCCGGACATGCGGGAGAGCGACGACGAGGCGCTGCGGCGTGCCAGCGTCTTCGTCGACACCCGTCCCGGCGCCACCAAGGAAGGCGGCGACATCGTCCGCCCCGTCGCCGACGGCGTCTTCAAGGCCGATGACATCGCCGCCGACCTCTTTGAGCTGTGCGGGGGCCGTCACCCGGGACGGGAGGGGGCGGAACAGATCACCCTGTTCAAGTCGGTGGGCGCGGCGCTGGAGGATCTCGCCGCGGCGCGTCTGGTCGCCGAAAGGGTGGCGAAGGAAGCCGGCCGGACCTGACCGGCCATGTGCCTCAGCCGCCGGCGGCGGCGCTCTCGGCGTCCGGTTCCCCGGCTTCGCCGTCGTTCTCGGTTTCCGGGGGCGGCGCTGGCCCGCCCGGCTCCATGTCGTCGATGCCGGCCTGCCGCAACAGTTTCTGCAGCGCCTCGAGCTTGACCAGCTTTTCCTGCTTCGACGGGGTCGAGGCGAGAAAGTCGCTCACGAAATCGGGCGTGGCGAGGCAGCGGCGGATGGCGTCGCGCACGAGGACCGTCGCCTTGCCCAGGGTGAAGTAGTTCTCCACCAGCATCCGGAGCAGGCGGAAGCACTTCTCCACGATCGGGCCGTCGCCCGACGTCACGCGCTCGATCAGCTTGGCATTGCGGATCACCTTGCAGGCGTAGTCGTCCAGCTTTTCGGCGAGCTTGCGGCGGTGCATGTCCTGCAGGGTGCTGTGCAGCACCTGTACCTGCAACGCGCGCAGCCTGACGAGCCGCTCGGTCACCGAGCCGCCCTCGCGGGTGAGGAACAGCTCGCCCTGGGGCGAGATGATGATGGGCACCAGGAACTCGGCCAGCTTGCGGCGGTTGGCGTTGCCGACGATGTTGCCTTCCAGCTGCAGCAGCAGGTCCGCCTTGCCGTCCGGCGTATCCACCGGCGCAAGATATTCCGAGACCGCTTCCGGATGCAGCCAGCGGGCGCAGCGCTGTCCCGCGGCTTCCATCATCGGCACTTCGCCGATCCAGCTGCCGTCGGGCTTCTTCAGCGTGCCGACCAGTTCCCGCACGGCCGTGCTTTCCTGGGCCACATCCCCGTCGACCAGCCGTTTCTTGCCCTTCAGGTTCTCGATCAGGTAGCGGGTCAGCGACTGCTGCGTGTTGGGCAGCTTGCCGGCGGCGATCAGCCGGCTCACCATGCGCGCCTCGGCGGTGTAGAGCGTGTCCTCCGGATCGGCCCTGCCGATGACCAGGGACGCCGCGGCGGCGAGTTCTTCCTTCAGGTTCTTCCGTTCCCCGACCAGCAGGTGGATCACCCGGCCGAGCGACAGCAGTTCGGCGACGAAGCTGTCCGCGACCTCGTGAACCCAGGCGGGGTGGTCGGTGCGCAGCATGCCCAGCAGCCGGGTCATCTTCTCGGCATAGGTCGTCGCGCTGGTCAGATGGCGGACCAGGGCGGCGTGCAGCATGAACGAGCGACTTTCCTGATCCCGGACGCGCTCGATCACGCCGTCCAGGCCGTCGGGCCCGATCTCGGGGAAGGCGGGCGCCTCGCGCCGCAGGATCTTCACGCCCTTGTCGATCAGTTCGTAGATCTGCTTGATCCGCTCCTGCACGCCCTGGCCGGTTTCGCGGATCTGGGCGATGGCGGTCTGCTGGACCGCGCGCTGCAGCGACGTGCCGTTGTCCTGCAGCTTCTCGACGTGGTCGAGGGAGTGGATCAGTTCGGTCGCCGTGATGCCCCATTCGACCAGTTCGGTGCGGAGCAGGCGGTTGATCGCGCGGCGGCCTTCGTAGGAATAGAAGTCCTCGACCTTCCAGCAGACGCTGGGCACTTCCTCGGAATTGTACTTCGACGGTTTGGCCTGGGCGCCCGAGAAGAATATCTGGCCGGCGCGGTAGGTGTTGCTCGCCTTGTCGAAACGCTCCCGCATGACCTTGACGGCGCGATAGGAGGCCCGGACCTCCTTGGCCTTCGCGATCGCCTCGTCCTGGTCGTCCGCGACCGCCAGGATGGTCCAGGTGGTGCCGCGCTGTCCGAGAATTTCGTAGTGGACGTTGTTCGCCTTCATTGCCCGTTCCACCAGCCCGACGGGAGCTGCCGCCGTCCGGAGATTACGTCCGGTCAGGTTAACGGACCATTTAACATGTCGGGCTGTGGCGCCTACGCGATGGCGGGTACGACCTCGGCCAGACGGCCGCCGATGCGGAGCGGTTCAACACGGCGGGCGAGGCCCGTACGGTCGTCGCTCTCGACATAGACGCCGCAGACCGTCGCCTCGCCGCCTGCGGGGGAGAAGCGGCCGCCGGGCGTCTTCTGCATGAAGCGGCGGAGCGGCTCCTGCTTGTCCATGCCGATCACGGAATTGTAGTCGCCGCACATGCCGACATCGGTCATGTAGGCGGTGCCGCCCGGCAGGATCTGGTGATCCGCGGTCGGCACGTGGCTGTGGGTGCCTGCCACCAGCGAAGCGCGGCCGTCCATGTGGTGGCCCATGGCCATCTTCTCGCTGGTCGCCTCGGCGTGGATGTCGACCAGTGTGAAGCTGACGGCGCGGCCCAGCGGATGGGCCTCGATGGCCTTGTCGGCGGCGCGGAAGGGGCAGTCGAGCGGGTCCATGAACACCCGGCCCATCACCTGGACGACGGCGACGCGCCGCCCGCCGGGCGCGTCATAGACGCCGACGCCGCGGCCCGGGGCGCCTTCGGGAAAGTTCGCCGGCCGCAGCAGACGGTTCTCGCGCTGGAAATGGGGAAGGATGTCGCGGTTGTCCCAGACGTGGTTGCCGGTGACGATCACGTCGGTTCCGGCGGCGAACAGCTCGTCGCAGATCGGCGGCGTGATGCCGAAGCCGCCGGCGGCGTTCTCCCCGTTGACGACCACGAAATCGAGTGCGAGCCGTTTACGGAGTTCGGGGATCCGCGCGACCGCCGCGTCGCGTCCCTGGCGTCCGACGAGATCTCCCAGATAAAGGACCTTCACGTGAATCTCCTGAATGCGGCCTCTGTGATAAGGCCGTGCAGTCTGACGTCATGGCGGCCGGCCGGCAGCCTTGGCACGAACTGGGCTTCGAAGGCCAGCCCGATGATCTCGGGGTGATGGCCGCGCCGCCGCCACCGCTCGAACGTGCGGTCGTAGAAGCCGCCGCCATAGCCCAGCCGCGTGCCGGTCCGGTCGACCCCCACCAGGGGCGCCAGCACCAGATCCGGCCGGATCGGCCGGGCCCGGACGCCGGGCTCGGAGATGCCGAACCCCGATTGCTGCATCAGCACATTGGGCAAATAGCGGCGAAAGACAAGTGGATGGCGGTTGCGCACAACGACCGGCAGGCCGACCACCGCGCCGCGGCGGACCAGCGCCCGCACCAGCGGCAGGGGATCCAGTTCGTGGCCGAAGCCGAGATAGACGCCGACGCGGACGCCGGCCCAGCTGGCACGGAGGGCCAGGCAGCGGTTCAGCGCCGCCCGCGCGCGCCCCTTGCCGCCGCGGTGCGCCCGGCGGCGCAGCAGATCCGCGCGCAGGCGCTTCTTCAGCGCCGTCAGGTCCTCCGGGCTCCCCGTCAACCTCAACTCCCAATCCCGTTTGCCGCATCCTATATACGGGAGATGGAAGACTTGTCAGTCTTGGGCCGACAGGCGAAGCCGTTCGCGGAGGGTCGCAGGTGAGTTGGCTTGTATTGGGATTCTGCGTGCTGCTGGCCGCGGCGCTGGCGGGCAAGGCGCTGTTGAAGGCAGACCCGAAGACCATCGCCCAGGCGATCCGCCTGGGCGGCGGTGTGGTGCTGGGCGCCGTCGGCCTGTTGCTGACGCTGCGCGGCCTGTTCGTCGTGGGCGGTCCGGTGGGGCTGTTCGGCCTGATGCTGCTGGCGCGGGGTCTGGGCTGGCAGGGGATGCCGGGCCTCGGCATTCCGGGTCTCGGCAGCGGTTCCGCGTCCGGCCAGGGCGCATCGGACGTGCGCACGCGGTTTCTCGACATGACGCTGGACCACAGCACCGGCGAGATGGACGGCCTGGTGCGCGAGGGACCATTCGAAGGCCGGCGGCTGTCAGAGCTCGGATTCGGGGAACTCGACGATCTGTTGCGGACCTGCCGGATGGAGGACGACGATTCGGCCCGGCTGGTCGAGGCCTATATGGCCCGCGCCCATCCCGGCGAAGCCGGCGGTGGAGAAGAAGCCCGGTCGTCGGGCGGCGAGCGCCGGGAAGCCGGCGCGCGCCGGGCCGGTGCCATGCCGGTTCACGAGGCGCTGGAGATCCTGGAACTGCCCGACGACGCCTCGGATGACGACGTGCGCGAGGCCTATCGGCGCCTGATGAAGAAGTACCATCCCGATCAGGGCGGCTCGGCGTGGTACGCCGCCAAGCTGAACGAGGCCAAGGACGCGCTGCTGGAGCGGTAAGGCGCGCGCTTGTCGCGCCCGCCGCCGCGTGGCAGAAAACCCGCGATAACAAGTTGGAAAAGACGGAAGCGGTGACATGGGCAGAAGAGTGAGAAAGGCCGTATTTCCGGTCGGCGGCATGGGCACGCGGTTCCTGCCGGCGACCAAGGCCCTGCCCAAGGAGATGCTGCCCGTCGTCGACAAGCCGCTGATCCAGTACGCCGTCGAGGAGGCGATCGCCGCCGGGATCGAGGAGTTCATCTTCGTCACCGGCCGCGGCAAGACGGCGATCGAGGATCATTTCGATCACAGCTTCGAACTGCAGTCGATGCTGGAGGAGCGCGGCAAGCAGGACATGCTGGAGATCGCGACCTCCATGATGCCCAGGGCCGGCACCATCGCCTATACCCGCCAGCAGGAGCCGCTCGGCCTGGGTCATGCGGTGTGGTGCGCGCGCAATCTGGTCGGCGACGAGCCGTTTGCCGTGCTTCTGGCCGACGACCTGATCCAGGCCCGGACCCCCTGTCTGAAACAGATGGTCGATGCCCAGGCGCGCCAGGGCGGCAACATGATCGCGGCGATGGACGTGCCTGCGGCGCATACGGACCGCTACGGCATCATTTCGCCGGGCTTCCAGCACGGCAACCTGATCGAGGTGACGGCGCTGGTGGAGAAGCCGAAGCCGGATCAGGCGCCGTCGAACCGTGCGATCATCGGACGCTACATCCTGCAGCCCGAGGTCTTCGAGGTGCTGGAGCGTCAGGGGCCGGGGGCCGGCAACGAGATCCAGCTTACCGATTCCATGGCCGCCCTGATCGGCCGTCAGCCCTTCTTCGCCATCGCCTTCGAGGGCCGGCGCTTCGACTGCGGCGACAAGCTGGGTTTCCTGCAGGCCACGATCGCCTTCGGTCTGGCCCATCGGGAGATCGGCGACGGTCTGAAGGCCCATCTCGGCGAACTGGCCGCCACCCTCTAGATCGACGGGACTGAAATTACATGAAAGTCGCAATGATCGGCGCGGGCTATGTCGGCCTGGTCTCGGGCGCCTGTTTCTCCGAGTTCGGCCACGAGGTGATCTGCGTCGACGTGGATCCTTCGAAGATCGGCCGGCTGGAGAAGGGCGATATCCCGATCTTCGAACCGGGGCTCGAACAACTGGTCGAGAAGAACGTGCAGGCGGGACGGCTGTCCTTCACTACCGATCTGGCCGCTGCCGTGGGGCCTGCGGAGGCTGTCTTCATCGCCGTCGGCACGCCCAGCCGCCGGGGGGGCGGAGAGGCGGATCTGAGCTATGTCCACCAGGCCGCCCGCGATATCGCCGCTGCATCCGGCGGCCGCAAGGTGGTGGTGACCAAGTCGACGGTGCCCGTCGGCACCGGCGCGGCGGTGAGACGCATTCTGGCCGAGGCCAATCCGGCAGTGGAATTCCACGTCGTTTCCAACCCGGAGTTCCTGCGCGAGGGCGCGGCGATCGAGGACTTCATGCGGCCCAACCGCGTCGTCTGCGGCGTCGACAGCGAGCATGCGCGGCAGGTCATGCGCGAACTCTACCGTCCACTGTTTCTCAACGAGACGCCCATCGTCTTCACGACCCTGGAATCGTCGGAACTGATCAAGTACGCCGCCAATTGCTTCCTGGCGACGAAGATCACCTTCATCAACGAGATGGCCGACCTCTGCGAGAAGGTCGGCGCCGACGTCCAGGCGGTCGCCCGGGGCATCGGGCTCGACAAGCGGATCGGCAACCTGTTCCTGCACCCCGGTCCGGGCTTCGGCGGCTCCTGCTTTCCGAAGGACATCCGCGCGCTGGCGGCCACAGCCGAGAACCATGGCGCGCCGCTGCGCATCGTCGACGCCGTCAACGACGTCAACGAGAGCCGCAAGAAGGCGATGGCCGACAAGATCGCCCGGGCGCTGGACGGCGACCTCGCGGGTCGGACCGTCGCGGTCCTGGGGGTGACCTTCAAGCCCAATACCGACGACATGCGCGAGAGCCCCAGCCTGGACATCGTTCCGGCGCTGCAGCGGGCTGGGGCCATGATCCGGGCCTACGATCCGGAAGGCATGGACGAGGCGGCGAAGCTGCTGGACGGCGTCACGTGGTGCGAGGACGCCTATGACGCGATGGAGGGCGCCGACGCGGTCGCCATCCTGACCGAGTGGAATATTTTCCGCGCGCTCGACCTCGACAGGGTGAAGAAACTGCTGAAGCGTCCGGTGATGGTCGACCTGCGCAATATCTACACCCTGGACGAGATGCGCGCGGCGGGTTTCCGCTATGTCAGCATCGGCCGATCCGAAGTCCGGGCGGAGGACTGAGCCATGGCCGCGGGACACCGTTTCAATCCCACGACCCTTCGCGAGTACGATGTCCGCGGAACCTGGGGCGAAAGCCTGACCGAGGCGGACGCCCGGGCGCTGGGCCGCTCCTTCGGCACCCTGGTGCGGCGCGGCGGGGGCAGCCATGTCGCCGTTGGCCGCGACGGGCGGATCAGTTCGCCGGCCCTTGCCGCGGCGCTGATCGAAGGGCTGGCCTCCACCGGCTGCGATGTCACGGACATCGGACTGGGCCCGACGCCGATGCTCTACTTCGCGCCCTTTCACCTGCCGGCGGACGCCGGGGTGATGGTCACCGGTTCGCACAACCCGCCGGACATGAACGGCTTCAAGATGATGATGGCCGGCAAGCCCTTCTTCGGCGACGACATCCAGAAGCTGGGCGAACTGGCGGCGGCTGCCGACTGGGAAACAGGCGCCGGTGCGGTCGGCCCGCGCGACGTCTCGGCCGCCTATGTCGAGGAAGTCGTGGCCGCCTTCGTTGGCGAACGCCAGCTTTCGGTCGTCTGGGACTGTGGCAACGGGGCCGCCGGCGCGGTGATCGACGAGATCGTGCGCCGTCTGCCGGGCCGCCACGTGGTCCTCTATGGCGAGGTCGACGGCACCTTTCCGAACCACCACCCCGACCCGACAGTGCCTGAGAACCTGACACAGCTTCGCTCGACCGTGCGCGGCGTCGGCGCGGATCTCGGCATTGCCTTCGACGGCGACGGCGACCGCGTCGGCGTGATCGACAATGAGGGCGAGGTGCTGTGGGGCGACCAGATCCTGCTGCTGCTGGCGCGTGACGTGTTGGCCGAGCGGCCGGGCGCGACCATCATCGCCGACGTGAAGGCCAGCCAGGTGCTGTTCGACGGCATCGCCGAGGCCGGCGGCAAGCCGCTGATGTACCGGACCGGCCATTCGCTCATCAAGGCGAAGATGGCTGAACTGAAGAGCCCGCTGGCCGGCGAGATGTCTGGGCACATCTTCTTCGCCGACCGCTGGTATGGCTTCGACGATGCGCTCTATGCGGGCGTGCGGTTCCTCGCCGTGCTGGCGAAGCAGCAGACGACGCTGGCCGACCTGCGCCGCGCCATGCCGGCCACCGTGAACACGCCGGAACTCCGCTTCGACTGCGATGACGTGCGCAAGTTCACCGTGGTCGAGGAGATCGTCGGCCGCCTGCGGCAGGGCGGGATCAAGTTCTCCGATGTCGACGGCGCGCGGGTGATAACCGACGACGGCTGGTGGCTGATCCGCGCCTCCAATACCCAACCGGTCCTTGTCGCCCGCTGCGAGGCGTCCAGCGAGGACGGCCTGGGCCGCCTCAAGGCGCTGCTGGTCGAGCAGCTGTCGAAGAGCGGCGTCGAGGCTCCGAAGGGATTGTAGGTCTCTGTCGGCCGACCGCCGTCATCCCGAACGGGGAGCGCACCTTTCATGTGTCTTCCCCGCCAGCGCGCGGGGATCGGGCATGTGGAAGTCTCCGGTACGCCTTCTCTCGATCCCCGGGCAAGCCGGGGATGACATACACCGGCAGGAGTCTGCTCTCTGGATCACTTGCGTAGCTACAGGATCAACGCCCCCAGGATCGCGAACGCCAGCAGGATCGCCCAGGCGCGCCAGTAGAGGTCGAGGCTTTCCCGGATGTCCCGGGGCGTGGCTTCCTGACGGCCCTCCGGGTTCATCCACGGATCGTCGATGAACTGCCCCGCATAGGTGCGCGGCCCGGCCAGGGCGAGGCCCAGTATTCTCGCCGCCGCCGCCTCCGGCCAGCCGGCGTTGGGGGAGCGGTGTCCGCGCGCGTCGCGGATGGCGGCCTTCAATCCCCGCAGTTTGAGGTCGGCCAGCGCGAACAGCGCCGCCGTCAGCCGCGCGGGAATGAAGTTCATGGCGTCGTCCAGCCGCGCCGCGGCCCAGCCGAAATCGCGGTATTTGGTATTGCGGTGGCCGATCATGCTGTCGGCGGTGTTCACGGCCTTGTAGGCGATCAGGCCGGGCAGGCCGCCGACAATGAACCAGAAGGCGGGCGCGATGACGCCGTCGGAAAAGTTCTCCGCGCCGCTCTCGACCGCGGCGCGCGCCACGCCGGCTTCATCCAGGCTCTGGGGGCTGCGCCCGACAATGCGGCCGACTGCGGCGCGTCCCTCGTCCAGCCCCCGGTCAAGGCCACGCGCGACGTCGCCGACATGGTTCATGAGCGAGCGATGGGACATGAGGATCGCGGCGGAGACGGCGGCGATGATGTCCGCGAGTGGCAGGGTTTCGAGAGCCAGACCCAGCATGACGCTGCCGGCGACGATCAGCGCCGTCGCCATGATCCCGGCGATCTTCTGCTGGCGCGGTGCATCCGACGGGCGGTTCAACCGCCAGTCGAGCCAGCCGATGACCCGCCCGACGGCGACGATGGGGTGCATGATCCGCGACCACAGCCATTCCGGTTCGCCCAGCGCGGCGTCCAGGGCCAGCGCGATGGCGAGCAGCAGCAGGATATGGCCGGGATCGCTCATGACGTGAGAGCCGTCTCGATCTGGCGCCAGCCGGCTTCGTCGGGCGGGAGGCCGAAACGGAGCCAGTCGGGCGCGTAGCCGAAGGGGCGGACGTGGACGTGATGCGCGGCGAAGCGGGTCAGCCAGCCGCCGGTGTCGCCGGACCTTGCGGTGACGAACAGGTCAGTGCCGCCGACGATCTCGAAACCCGCGTCCTCCAGCAGGTTCCGGAACCGCGCCATTGCCGCCGCGAGATCACGCCGGGTTGCTTCGATCCAGGCGGTGTCGGCCAGGGCGGCGGCGCCCGCGAACAGCGCCGGCCCGGATACCGCCCAGGGCCCCAGCGTGCGCGCAAGCCGCTCGGCTGCGTCTTCGGCCGCCACGGCGAAGCCGAGCCTGAGCCCGGCGAGGCCGAAGAACTTGCCGAAGGAACGGAGCACGATGACGTTCTCCGGCAATTTCTCCGGACAGAGAGACAGCGCCGGCGTGACGTCGCAGAAGGATTCGTCGACCACCAGGAAGCCGACCTGGCCGGCCAGATCCAGCAGCCGCGCCGGTTTCGTCCGTCGGCCGTCGGGGTTGTTGGGATTGACCAGCACGGCGGCGTCTGCGCCCTCCAGATCCGCCACGTCCGCGACGTCCCGCGGCGCCCGGCCGCTGTCGGCGAAGCGGCCGGCATGCTCGTTGTAGGTCGGCGCGAGAACGCGCGCATCGCGGCCTTCCGCCAGAGCCGGCATGATCTGGATCAGGGCCTGTGCGCCGCCTGCCGGGACGATGCGGTTGCCGGAGTGGACGCCATAGGCCGTGCGCGCCGCCGCGACAAGCGTCTCGACGTCGGCCCGTTCGGGCAGGGCCGTGAGAAAGCGCTGCGGGATTTCGGGCATCGGCCAGGGATTCGGATTGATGCCGGTCGAGAGATCGAGCCAGTCGGCCCGGCCGCCGCCGAAGCGCGCCATCGCCGCCGCAAGGTCCCCGCCATGTTCCCGCCTGCCCATGGCTGTCTTGAAGCGCGCGCGGCCGGTTCCGGTCAATGCGATATCTTCGACAATCGCCGCCGCCGCCCGGATTGCGTTTGCCAGCACGGGGCCGGCTCCGTTATGAGGGGCGCTCGGATGGCGCCCCGGCAGGGGCTGGAAACGACTCCGGTGCGGTCGACCCAATCAGGGGGCCAAGTCCGGAACCGTCCAGCTGTCAGCCGGCCCGTGAAGCGGGCCGGTCCCCGCCCGTGGCGTCCGTGAACCGCGGGAAGGGGACGATCGTTATGACCAGCACTCTGCCGGACAAGACCGGGATCATGATCTGCGGCCATGGCAGCCGCGATCAGCGCGCCGTCGACGAGTTCGCCCAGCTGTCCCACCGCCTGCGGGAGCGGTTTCCCGACACGCCCGTGGACTATGGCTATCTGGAGTTCGCCACCCCGGTGATCCGCGACGGTCTGGACGCCTTGCGCGAACGCGGCGTCGAAAGGGTGCTGGCGGTGCCCGGCATGCTGTTCGCGGCCGGCCACGCCAAGAACGATATCCCGTCTGTCCTGAACACCTACGCCGCGCAGAACGGGTTGGAGATCGCCTATGGGCGGGAACTGGCGGTCGATCTGAAGATGCTGCAGGCCGCCGGCGACCGCGTGGCCGAAGCGCTGGCTGCGGCGGGCGGCGATGTCCCGCGCGAGGAGACGCTGCTGGTCGTGGTCGGCCGCGGCGCCTCCGATCCGGACGCCAACTCCAACGTCGCCAAGATGGCCCGGATGCTCTGGGAAGGCATGGGCTTCGGCTGGTGCGAGGTCGCCTATTCGGGCGTTACCTTCCCGCTGGTCGAACCGGCCCTGGAGCACGCGGTGAAGCTCGGCTATCGCCGAATCGTCGTCTTCCCGTACTTCCTGTTCACCGGCATCCTGGTGGAGCGGATCTACGGCTACACCGACCAGGTCGCGGCGCGCCATCCCGGCATCGAGTTCGTCAAGGCGGGCTATCTCAACGACCATCCGAAGGTGATCGACACCTTCGTCGACAGGGTCCACGAGATCGTCGACGGCGCCAACCTCATGAACTGTCAGATGTGCAAGTACCGCGCGCAGGTGCTGGGTTTCGAGGCGGAGGTCGGCCTGCCGCAGGAAAGCCACCACCACCATGTCGAGGGGATCGGTTCCGGCGACGGCGGCGGACATCACCACCATCACGAACACGCCCATGATCACGACCACGATCACGGCCATTCGCATGACCACGGCCATCATCACCCCTATCCCCATGCCGATCACCCGCTGGGGCCGCGCAGCATGAAGAAGACGGGGTGAGCATCGTGGCGCTCGACTACGAGCGGGACCCGCAGGCGATCTACGACCGTTCCTTCGCCACCGTGGAGGCCGAGGCCGATCTCTCCGGGCTGCCGGCGGCGCTCCGGCCGGTCGCGGTGCGTCTGATCCACGCCTGCGGCATGGTCGAGATCGTGCCCGATATAGAGGGCTCTGATGACCTGGTGGAGCGCGCCACGGCAGCGCTCCGCCGCGGTGCGCCGGTGCTCTGCGATTGCGAGATGGTCCGCGCCGGTGTCATCCGCCGCCTTCTGCCGGCGGAGAACGAGGTGCTGACGACGATCGCCGCGCCCGAAACCCCTGCGCGGGCGAAGGAAATCGCCAATACCCGCTCGGCTGCGGCGGTTGAGCTGTGGCGGCCCCGGATCGAGGGCGCGGTGGTGGCCATCGGCAACGCGCCGACGGCGCTGTTCCACCTGCTGGAACTGCTGGACGAGGGCTGGCCGCGGCCGGCCGCGATCCTGGGCTTTCCGGTCGGCTTCGTCGGCGCGGCCGAATCGAAGGCCGAACTGGCGCGTGACCCGCGCGGTGCCCCGTTCCTGATGCTGCACGGCAGGCGCGGCGGCAGCGCCATGGCCTCGGCGGCCGTCAACGCGCTCGCCATCCTGGCGGCGCGGCCATGACCGCGCCCTGGCTCTCCGTCGTCGGCGTCACCGAGGAAGGCACGGCCGCGTTGCCACCGTCGTCGCGGCGCCTGGTCGATGATGCCGAGGTGCTGATCGGCGGCGAACGGCATCTGGCCATGTTTCCCGAGGATGGCCGGGAACGTCTGACCTGGACCCGCCCGCTGAAGCATCTGGCCGAACGCATCGGCGAGTTCCGCGGCCGCCGTGTGGCCGTGCTGGCGACAGGCGATCCGCTCAACTTCGGCGTTGCCGCCAAGCTGCTGCGGCATGTGCCGATCGAGGAGATGGTGATCGCGCCGTCGCCGTCGGCCTTCAGCCTGATCGCCGCGCGCATGGGCTGGTCGCTGCCGGACGTCGAGTGCATCAGCCTGCATGGCCGCCCTGCCGACCGTTTCCGCGCCTGGCCCGCTCCGGGGCTCAGGATCATCGCGCTTTCGGGCGATGCGGAGACGCCGCCGCAGGTCGCGAAGATGCTGGCAGAGGCGGGTTACGGCCGGAGCCGCATGACTGTGTTCGGCCATGTCGGCGGGCCGAGGGAGAGCCGCAACGAGGCGCTCGCCGCCGAATGGGGACCGGCCATCCCGGACCTCAACACCATGGCGGTCGAATGCGTGGCCGATCAGGGCCTTGCGCCCGTGCCGCGCACGCCGGGCCTCGCCGACGATCTGTTCCGTCACGACGGCAAGATGACCAAGCGGGAGGTCCGCGCGATCACGCTCGCGAAGCTCGCGCCGCATCGGAATGCGTTGCTCTGGGACGTGGGCGCCGGCTGCGGCTCGGTCGCCATCGAGTGGATGCGCGCCGCGCCCGAGGCGAGAGCGGTCGCGCTGGAGCCCGACGCCGGCCGTCGGGCCATGGCCGCGGACAACGCCATCGCGCTCGGTGTGCCCGAACTCGAACTGATTGACGGTCGCGCGCCTGCTGCGCTGGCGGGCCTGCCACGGCCCGACGCGATATTCGTGGGCGGCGGGGTCTCGGACCCCGCAGTGATCCCCGCCTGCCGGGAGGCGCTGGCGGCGGGCGGGCGGATCGTGGCCAACGCGGTCACGCTGGAAGGACAGGCCGAACTGCAGCGCGCCTTCCGGGACCATGGCGGCGAGCTGGTGCGCATCGCCGTCGAGCGCGCCGCGCCGGTCGGGACCATGACCGGTTGGCGGCCGGCCATGCCGGTCATGCAGTGGTCGGCGGTGAAACGGTGACGGGGCGGCTCTACGGTGTCGGCGTCGGCCCGGGCGACCCGGACCTGATGACCTTCCGCGCGCATAATGTCATCGCCGCGTGTGCGGTGGTGGCCTTCGTCCATGCGGAGGGCCGCCCTTCCAGGGCCCGCATGACGGCCGATCCGGCGGTTCCCATTGACGTCGAGGAGATCGCCTTCGCGCTGCCCATGCGGCCCGAGCCCGAAGCGGCCGCCGCGGTCTACGACAAGGCAGCGGAACGGATCGCGGACATTCTGGAGCGCGGGACCGACGTGGCGCTGCTGTGCGAGGGCGACCCGCTGCTCTACGGCTCCTTCATCCAGTTCATGGATCGTCTCGCCGGGCGCTGCGAGGTGGAGATCGTGCCGGGCCTGCCCTCGATAGTCGCTGCAGCGGCCGCGGCGCGCCTGCCGCTGGTGCGTCGAAACGAGGTCCTGACGCTGATCCCCGCCACCCTGGCCGAACCCGAGCTCGCCGCGCGGCTGGCGGTGGCGGATTGCGCCGCGATCCTGAAGACCGGCCGCCACCTGGACAAGGTGCGCCGCGCGCTGGCCGAGACCGGCATGCTTGAAGGTGCGGTGGCGGTGCTGGAGGCGTCGATGCCGGCCGAGAAGATCGTCCCGCTGGCGGAGTGGACGGATGAGACCCTGCCCTATTTCGCGTTGATCATCGCGCATCGGAGCGGCCCGAAATGACTCCTGCCATCATCGTGCTGGATGAGAATGGCGCGGCGCTGGCCCGGCGGCTGGCGGCCCAGCTCGGGGCTGAGGTCCACGGGCTGGCAGGCCGCGTTGCCGAGGCCGATCACCGGTTCGAGCGCGTGGCCGAACACGTCGCTGCGCTCTTTCTCGCCGGCCGGCCCGTGATCGGAGTCTGCGCCGCCGGCATCCTGATCCGCGCCCTCGGGCCGCACCTCACGGACAAACGCGCGGAGCCCCCCGTGCTGGCCGTCTCCGGCGACGGGGCAAGCGTCGTCCCATTGCTTGGCGGTCACCGCGGCGCCAACGAACTGGCCCGTCGGATCGCCGGGGTGGTCGGCGGTCACGCGGCACTGACCACGGCGGGGGAGGCCGCCTTCGGCGTGGCGCTGGACGCGCCGCCTGCGGGCTGGCGGCTGGGCAATCCGGCAAACGCGAAGAGCGTGATGGCGGCGCTCGTGGCCGGCGGCGGCGCGGCCGTCGAGGGCGAGCTGCCCTGGCCAGCCGACGCCATCCCCGCCGGCGATGCCGTGCGGCTGATCGGAACCCACGCCCCGGTGGCCGGTGACGACCGGACGCTGGTCTACCATCCGCAGCGGCATGTGATCGGCGTCGGCTGCGCCCGGGACTGCCCGCCAGAGGAACTGCGCGATCTGGTGGTGTCGGCCCTGGCCGGCGCGGAGGTCGCCTCGGGGGCGGCGGCCTGCATTGCCTCCATCGATATCAAGGCCGACGAGGCGGCGATCCTGGCGCTGGCGGCCGAACTCGACCGGCCATTCCGGCTTTTCGACGCGGCCACGCTGGAGGCCGAGACGCCGCGCCTTGCCAACCCCTCCGACGTCGTGTTCGCCGAGGTCGGCTGTCACGGCGTCGCCGAGGCCGCGGCCCTGGCCGGCGCGGGACCCGAGGGCATTCTGGTGGTCGAGAAGCGGAAATCGGCGAACGCCACGGTCGCGGTCGCCCGCGCGCCGGCGGCGCTGGACGCTGACCGGATCGGCCGCCCGCCGGGCCGGCTCGACGTCGTCGGCATCGGGCCGGGCACGCCGGCCTGGCGGACACCGGAGGCCGTCCGCCTGATCGCCGCCGCCGACGAAATCGTCGGCTACGGCCTCTATCTCGACCTCATCGCCGACATTGCGCCGCGCGCCCGCATGACCGCCTTCCCGCTGGGCGAGGAGACGGCGCGCTGCGCCTGGGCCCTGGAACAGGCGGGGAAGGGCCGGCGGGTGGCGCTGGTCTCGTCTGGCGACGCCGGCATCTACGCCATGGCGGCGCTGGTGGAGGAACTGGTGGCCGAGGGGAAGGTCTCCGACGCCGCCCGCCGGGTCGCCGTGCATGTCAGCCCGGGCATCTCCGCGCTGCAGGCCGCGGCCGCCCGGATCGGGGCGCCGCTGGGCCATGACTTCTGCACCGTCTCCCTGTCGGACCTGCTGACGCCCTGGGCGACGATCCGCGCCCGCGTCGAGGCCGCCGCCGCCGGGGACTTCGTCGTCGCCTTCTACAATCCCGTCTCGCGCCGTCGCCGCCATCAGCTCGCCGAGGCGCGCGAGATCCTGCTGACCCGCCGCCCGCCGGAGACACCGGTCGTTCTGGCGACCGACCTGGGCCGCCCGGCGGAAGCCGTCCGCGTCACCACGCTGGGGGCGCTGAGCGTCGACGAGGTCGACATGCTGACCGTCGTGCTTGTCGGCTCCACGGCCAGCCGGACCTATCGCGCCGCCGGCCGGACGCGCGTCTACACACCGCGCGGCTATGCCGCCAAGGAGGAAAGCGCATGACCGTCTACTTCATCGGCGCCGGTCCCGGGGATCCGGAACTCATCACCGTCAAGGGCCTGCGGCTCATCCGGTCCTGCCCGGTCTGCCTCTATGCCGGTTCGCTGGTGCCGCGTGCGGTCGTCGAAGCCGCGCCCGAGGGGGCAGCGGTGATGGATACCGCGCCCATGACACTGGATCAGATCGTCGCCGAGCTGCAGGCGGCCGACGAAAGGGGGGAGGACGTCGCCCGCGTGCATTCCGGCGATCCGTCGCTCTACGGCGCCATCGCCGAGCAGATTCGCCGCCTCGACGCACTCGGCATCGATTGGCAGGTGATCCCGGGCGTGCCGGCCTTTGCCGCCGCCGCCGCCGCCATCGGCAAGGAACTGACGGTGCCGGAGATCGCCCAGACGGTGGTGCTGACCCGGACGTCGATGAAGGCCTCGGCGATGCCGCCCGGGGAGGATCTGGACACCATCGGCCGCACCGGCGCGACGCTGGCCATCCATTTATCCGTGCGCAATCTGCGCGAGGTCGAAGCGCGATTGACGCCGCATTACGGCGCCGACTGCCCCGTCGTCGTCGCCTATCGCGTGGGCTGGCCGGACCAGCAGTTCATCCACGGCACCCTGGCGGACATCCGCGCCAAGGTGCGGGCGGCCAAGATCACGCGCACGGCGCTGATCCTGGTCGGGCCGGCGCTCGCAGCCCACGGCTTCAGGGATTCCGCGCTTTACGACGCCAATCACGCCCACGTCCTCCGGACAGGCCGCGGCTGATCTGTTCAGGCGCCTCAGAGCGGGCTGACGGCCTGCTCACAAAATTGTGTCATTATATCATTTCGATATATATTGATTTGCTATTTCGCCCACCCATATCGCGGTTATCGACGGATTAACCAGCGGGCCCGAAGGCCCGCGAGCGAGGGTAGAATGAAGCGCATCGTTGCTGAACATCTGGGTCTGTGGCTGATCGCCGGCGTCATGTTCGCTGGCCTCGGCGTCGCTTCGGCCTGCGACGACACCGTGGGCACGGCCTCGGCGAAGGAGCGGGTCATGACCCCGCGCGCCGCCCAGACCATGGTCCAGGATCCCACCGGCCAGTTCATCGGCTACCGGCCGGCGATGGCCGTCGGCGCCATGTAGCCTGTTCCCGATCACCGGTCCCCTGCCGGAACGCGATCGAATCCGTTCCGGAACTGGGCGGATGCCATCCCTCCCTCCGAACCCTTGGCATCCGCCCTTTTTTTCCTGGCTGTTCGCCGCGGTCCGGCTTGACCTCCGGCGCAGGACGCACGAGTTGTCAGATCGAACGCTCAGGAGGGACGAGATCATGGCGCCATCGGCAGACGAACATCCGAAGCAGTCGGTCACTGTCCATGGCCGCAAGATGGCATTTGTGGAGATGGGCGAAGGCGATCCGATCGTCTTTCTTCACGGCAATCCGACATCCTCTTATCTCTGGCGGAACATCATGCCCCACGCCGCCGGGCTGGGCCGCTGCATCGCGCCGGACCTGATCGGCATGGGCGATTCCGAGAAGCTGCCTGACTCCGGACCCGACCGTTACCGCTTCGTGGAGCATCGCCGGTATCTGGATGGCTTCCTCGAGGCCGTGGGCGTTGAGCGCAACGCGGTCTTCGTCATTCACGACTGGGGTTCGGCGCTGGGTTTCGACTGGGCCAACCGCCATCGCGGGGCGGTGCAGGGCATCTGCTACATGGAGGCCATCGTGCGCCCCATGGACTGGGACGAGTTCAACCAAGACGCTCGTCCGGTCTTCGAAGGTTTCCGTTCGGAGGCCGGCGAGAAGATGGTGCTGGACAAGAACACCTTCGTCGAACGCGTGCTGCCCGGATCGGTGCTGCGCGGCCTGACTGAGGACGAAATGGCCGTCTATCGCCGGCCCTTCGCGGAGCCCGGCGAGGGTCGGCGGCCGACGCTGACCTGGCCGCGGCAGATTCCGCTCGACGGCGAACCAGAGGACGTGGTCGCCATCGTCGGCGACTATGCGGACTGGATGGCCGCGAACGAGCTGCCGAAGCTTTTCGTCAATGCCGAGCCCGGAGCGATCCTGATCGGGGCGCAGCGCGAGTTCTGCCGAAGCTGGAAGAACCAGAGGGAAGTCACCGTCAAGGGCAGCCATTTCGTCCAGGAGGACAGCCCCGAAGAGATCGGCCAGGCGCTGGCCGGCTGGCTGCGGGAGATCCGCTGAACGCCGGGCCGGATGCCAGTATGACAGGCATGCAACAGAAAAAGCGACCCGCCAGTATCCCCCAATTCTGTGGATAACCCTGTTGGCGGTTTTCGGGGCGCTCCACTATCACACCGATTTTATTGCGCTTTCCCTACGTTGCACAAAAAATATGCAATCAAAATAACATATTGATATTATTGGATAAATTTTATCGAGAAGGGGGAATATGACGCGATTGTGGCGTGATCGCCGGGATTCCGCGGGTTTGGCGGGAAGGGCAACGTCGGTGTGAAAGAATTCCGCCTGTGTCAACCGGAACCTTCCGCGAAAAGACAAAGATTTCACTGCTGTCACATTCGCCGCGCAGGCGCGCTTCAGCCGTCCAGGCTGTCGTCGCCGGCCCGCGCCGGCGGCCACGGAATGTGCTGGCCGCCGTCGAGCGCAATCATCTGTCCCGTCAACGAGGGCGCCGAGAGGATGAACCTGACGCCCTCGGCGATTTCCTCCGGCTCGGCGCCACGGCGGAGCAGCGTCGAACGCCATTGCCGCTCGAATTGCGCATCGGTCTGGCGTTCGTTGGCCAGTACGGGACCCGGCCCGATGGCGTTCACCCTGATCCTGGGCGCCAGGCCCATGGCCAGGGTGCGGGTCAGCATCTCCAGACCCGACTTGCTGAGGGTATAGGACATGAAGCCCGGCGTCGGCTTCCAGACCCGCATGTCGATCAGGTTGATGATATTGCCCCTGCGGTCTTCCGGCAGGGCCGCGGCGAAGCCCTGGGCCAGGAACAGCGGCGCACGCAGGTTGACCGCCATGTGGCGATCGAAGCTTTCACGGCTGACGCTGCGAATGTTGTCGTTTTCGAACAGCGAGGCGTTGTTGACCAGCACCTCGACCGGGCAGCCGAGCCGTGCCGCCGCGGCAGCCGCCAGGCCGGTTACCGCGTCGTGATCCGCCAGATCGGCCTGCAGCGCCGCCGCGCGGCCGCCAGCCGCCTCGATTTCGCGCACCGTGGCCTCGGCCTCCGCCTGCGAGCCGTTGTAGTGGACCGCCACGGGGCGGCCGTCCGCGGCCAGAGCGAGGGCGATGGCGCGGCCGATCCGTTTCGCGGCGCCGGTGATCAGGGCCGCGCCCGCCGTCGTCATCAGCCCCCCGCCATCTTGTCGATCGGCATGCCGGAGAGGCCGGCGAACTGCGCCCACATATAACCGCCGTAGCCGAGGAGGAAGACAGCGCCCGCCGCGCGTCCGATCGGTAGCCGCGCGAAGGCCAGCGGGAACAGCAGCACGGCGCAGATCAGCATCACCCAGACGTCGAACAGCATCACCTGAGGCGGCACCGGCACGGGCGCGACCATGGCGGTAATCCCCAGGATACCCAGGATGTTGAACAGGTTCGAACCGATGACATTGCCGATGGCGACGTCGCCGTGGCGGCGCATGGCGGCGACGATGGATGTCGCCAGCTCCGGCAGGGATGTTCCGAGGGCGACCAGCGTGATGCCGATGACCGTTTCCGACAGGCCGGCGGCCAGCGCGATATCGCGCGCGCCGTCGACGAGCAGACCGGAGCCGGCGACCAGACCGGCCAGCCCGAGGACGAGCAGGGCGGCGATGGCCATCCCGGAACGGGGCACGCCTTCGCTCAGTTCCTCGACTTCCTCGGCGAACTCGCCGGCGCCCGACTTCCGGGCGCTGCGGTAGGCGCTGGTGAGGAAGACGATCAGCAGAACGAACAGGCCCAGCCCGCCCCAGAACATCAGGGCGTCGAACGCCATCACGCCGATCAGGATGACGGTTGCGCCGAACATGGCCACGCCTTCCCGCTTCATCGTGGAGCGTTCGCAGAAGAACGGCGCAATCAGCGCCGGCGCGCCGACGACCAGCAGGATATTGGCGATGTTGGAGCCGACGATATTGCCGATGGCGATGGCCGGGGCGTCATCCAGCACCGCCTGGACGCAGACCAGAAGTTCCGGCGCCGAGGTGCCGAAGGCGACCACGGTCAGTCCGATGATCAGCTTGGAAACCCCCAGACGGTCGGCCAGCGTCACGGCGGCGCGGACCAGCGCCTCGCCACCCAGCAGGAGCAGGATCAGGCCCGCGGCGACCATCAGATACATCATGCGTTGCTGGCTTCCCGGTCCATTTTTCTGGCGATCGGCATTGCGCGATGCGCTCCCCTCGACTGGCTTATATAGCGACGAACCTTGCGGATTGAACCGCAGATTGCCTTATGTGACAGAGAGTTCGGTGAGTGTTCGCCGTTGACGTGACGGACGCTATAGTGACCGCTGAAGACAAGCATCGATTCGGAGTGGGGTCATGCCTTTCGTTCGAAGCCTGCTGTTTCACGCCGCGAGACGGATCGCCAGCGATCCGGCCATCCGCGCGAAGGCGGCAGAAGTGACGCGCGACCATGTACTTCCCGCGGCCCGCGGCGCTGCCCGCCGGACCGGGGAGACCGTACGCCGCCAGTCGGAGGCGTTGCGCGCCGACATTGACTTCGTCGAGATCACGGCCGCGCCCGAGACGCCCCGCACCGAGAGGGCCGGGCGCATCGCCCGGCGTGTGCTGGAGCGCATGCGGGAACCGAAGGACTGACGCCGCCTTTTGACCGGGCGTCCGAATCGGACCATCAAGGCTGATGCTGTGCGCCCGGATCGTCCTCCTTCTTCTTGTCGGCCTGCTGCCGCTGGCCGCGCTGGCAGCCGGGACCGGACCGGAAACCGGCCTGCCCCTGCCGCGCTTCGTCTCCGTGAAGGCGGACAGGGCGAACCTGCGCGCGGGCCCGGGCACCGACTATCCCGTGCGCTGGGTCTACCGCCGCGAGCACCTGCCTGTGCAGATCGTCGACGAATGGGGCCACTGGCGCGCCGTGCGCGATCCCTGGGGCGGGGAAGGCTGGCTGCACAAGAGCCTGCTGTCGGGCCGGCGCACGGCGATGGTGATGCAGGATCTGACGCCGCTGAAACGGGAGCCGTCGCCGGCGGCCGAAATCGTGCTCTATGCTGAGCGCCGCATCATCGGCACGCTGGAACTGTGCCGCGCCGGCTGGTGCCGCCTCAGCATCGACGGCCGCGCCGGATGGATGCCGGGGGCGGCGATCTATGGCGGCGAGAACGACGGCGAAGCGGCGGGAGAGGTCAGGGAATGAAGGTACTGATCGCGGGCGGCGGCATTGGCGGCCTGGTCACGGCGCTCAGCCTGCACAGGGCCGGTATCGACTGCGCGGTGTTCGAAGCGGTGCCCGAGATCCAGGCGCTGGGCGTCGGCATCAACCTGCTGCCGCACGCCGTGCGCGAACTGACCGAGCTCGGTCTGGCGGAAAGGCTCGAGACAGCCGCCATCCCGACAGCCGAACTGATCTACGCCAACCGCCACGGCCAGCGCATCTGGCGCGAGCCGCGCGGACGGGACGCGGGCTACAACTGGCCGCAGTTCTCGATCTCACGGGGTGAGCTGCAGGTGATCCTGCGCGACGCTGTGATCGAACGTCTTGGCGCGGCGCGGCTGAAGACCGATCACGAGCTGACGGGCTTCGAGCAGGACGGCGCCGGCGTCACCGCGCATTTCCGCAGCCGCGCGGGCGGCGCGGCGCGCGACGAGGTGCAGGGCGACATCCTGATCGGCGCCGACGGCATCCATTCGGCGGTCCGCGCCGGCTTCTATCCGGACGAGGGCGCGCCGATCTGGAACGGGTGCGTGCTCTGGCGGGCGACCACGGAGGGACCGGCCTACCTGACGGGCCGCTCCATGGTCATGGCGGGCCATGCCAACCAGAAGTTCGTCTGCTACCCGATCTCGCGCAGGCATCTGGACGAGGGCCGCGCGCTGATCAACTGGATCGCCGAGATCCGTTATCCCACCGACCCGCCCTGGCGGCGCGAGGACTGGAACCGGCCCGGCCGGATCGAGGAGTTCCTGCCCGCCTTCGAGAGCTGGGACTTCGGCTGGCTCGACGTGCCGGAGATCATCCGCGGCGCGCGGGCGATATACGAATACCCCATGGTCGATCGCGATCCCGTCCCGCAATGGAGCTTCGGCCGGGTCACGCTGCTGGGCGACGCCGCCCATCCGATGTATCCCATCGGCTCCAATGGCGCGTCGCAGGCCATCATCGACGCCCGTGTGCTGGCGCTGGAGCTGGCGCGCAGGGAGGACCCCGTGGCGGCTCTCGCGGCCTATGACGCCGAACGCCGCCCGCCGGCCTCGGCCATCGTCCTGGCGAACCGCGGCAACGGGCCGGAGCAGGTGATGCAACTGGTCGAGGAACGTGCACCGGAAGGCTTCGCCGACGTCCATGACGTCATCGGCGAGGACGAACTGGCCGAGACGGCCAGGCAATACAAGATGACTGCCGGCTTCGACGTGGAGACGCTGAACAGCCGCCCGTCGCTGGATCCCTGATCTTCGTAGTCATGCCCGCATGTGAACTGCTGGCCCGTACCGGGGCTTGACCCCGGTACCCAGTACGAGCGTTCGAGCGACTGGGCCCCGGGATCGAGTCCCGGGGCGGTCAGGTGTTCTACTCGACGTCCTCCAGCACCTCGCGGACGGTCGCCATGAGTTCGTCGATCTGATCCTTCGAGATGATGAACGGCGGCGACAGCGCGATGATGTCGGCGGTCACCCGGATCATCGCGCCCTTCTCGAAGGCGCGCACCATGGCGTCGAAGCCGCGCTTGCCCGGCGCGCCCTCCTTCGCCTTCAGCTCGATGGCTCCGACCAGGCCGATATTGCGGATGTCGATGACGTTGGGCGCGTCGGCCAGGCCGTGGACGGCTTCCTGCCAGTAGTCCTCCAGTCCGGCGACCCGGTCGAACAGCTTCTCCTCCTTGTAGAGGTCGAGGGCGGCGATGCCGGCCGCGCAGGCCATCGGATGAGCGGAATAGGTATAGCCGTGGAACAGCTCGATCACGTGCTCCGGCCCGGTCATGAAGGTCTCGTAGATGTCGTCGCGCGCGGCGACCGCGCCCATCGGCACGGCGGCGTTGGTCAGGCCCTTGGCCATGGTCATCAGGTCCGGCGTCACGCCGAAACACTGGGCGGCGAAGGCGGTGCCCAGACGGCCGAACCCGGTGATGACCTCGTCGAAGATCAGCAGGATGCCATGACGGTCGCAGATCTCCCGGAGGCGCTTCAGATAGCCCTTCGGCGGCACCAGCACGCCGGTGGAGCCGGCCATGGGCTCCACGATCACAGCGGCGACGGTGGACGGGTCGTGAAGCTGCACGATCCGCTCCAGTTCGTCGGCCAGTTCGGCGCCGTGCTCCGGCTCGCCCTTCGTGAAGGCGTTCTTCGCCGGCAGATGGGTGTGGGGCAGGTGATCGACGCCGGTCAGCAGGGAACCGAAAACGTTGCGGTTCTTGACGATGCCGCCCACCGAGACGCCGCCGAAGCCGACGCCATGATAGCCGCGCTCCCGCCCGATCAGCCGGGTGCGCTGTCCTTCGCCGCGGGCGCGGTGATACGCCAGTGCGATCTTCAGTGCCGTGTCGACGGCCTCGGAACCCGAGTTGGTGAAGAAGATGCGATTCAGCGGGTCCGGCGTCAGCTCGGCGATCTTCGTCGCCAGCTCGAACGCCATCGGGTTCGCGTACATGAAGGACGGCGCGAAATCGAGCGTCTCGGCGCTGCGCTTGATGGCGTCCACGATCCTCTCGCGGGCGTGGCCGGCGTTGACGCACCAGAGACCGGCGGAGCCGTCCAGGATCCGGCGACCGTCGGCGGAAGTGTAGTGCATGTCCTTCGCCGACACCACGAGGCGGGGCTCTTTCTTGAACTGCCGGTTGGGCGTGAAGGGCAGCCAGAAGGCGTCCAGATCGTTGGGAACGGATGGCTGGTAGGTCATCGGAACCACTCCCTCTTGTTGTCGTTCTTCGTCGATACAGCGCGGCAGACTATCAGCAGCACGGCAGCGGCGCACGCGCCGCTCGCGCGTGGTTTCGCCCGCGGCGCAATTGCACTAGAAGGGCGCGGCGGCGACGGAGTGAGAGCGTCTTGAACTATGTGAGCACGCGGGGCGAGGCCCCCGATCTGAATTTCGAGGATGTCCTGCTGACGGGGCTGGCCCGTGATGGTGGGCTCTATGTGCCCGAATCCGTGCCGGCGCTGGGCACGGACGGGCTGGCCGGCCTGGACTATGCAGGCCTCGCGGCGGCGGTGCTGGCGCCCTTCGTCGACGACGCCATGCCGCGCGGCGATCTCGAACGCCTGACGCGCGACACCTATGCCGTCTTCGATCACGCGGCGATCGCGCCGCTGAAGCAGATCGGCCCCAACGACTGGCTGATGGAGCTGTTCCACGGTCCGACGCTGGCGTTCAAGGATTTCGCCCTGCAGGCCCTGGGCCGGCTGTTCGACCACGCCCTGAAGCGCCGCGGCGAGCGCGTCACCATCCTCGGCGCGACCTCCGGCGATACGGGCTCGGCGGCGATCGAGGGCTGCCGCGGCCGCGACGCCGTCGACATCTTCATCCTGTTCCCGAAGGGGCGGGTGTCCGACGTGCAGCGCCGGCAGATGACGACCGTCGAGGACGCGAACGTTCACGCCATCGCCGTGGACGGCGACTTCGACGACTGCCAGGCCCTGGTCAAGGCGGCCTTCGGCGATCTCGCCTTCCGCGACCGCATGAACCTCTCGGCGGTGAACTCGATCAACTGGGCCCGCGTCGCCGCGCAGGTCGTCTATTACGTCCACGGCGTCATGGCGCTGGGGGAGGGCCGGCGGCCTGTCGCGTTCTCGGTGCCGTCGGGCAATTTCGGCAATGTCTTCGCCGGCCATATCGCCCGGCGCATGGGTCTGCCGGTGGATCGCCTGGTCGTGGGCGCCAACGTCAACGACATCCTGCATCGTTTCTTCGAGACCGGCGCCTATCGCCGGCAGGGCGTGGTTCCGACCATGAGCCCGTCCATGGACATCCAGGTCGCTTCCAATTTCGAGCGGCTGCTCTACGAGATCACCGGCCGCGACGGCCTGCGCGTCCGCGCCATGATGGACAGTCTGAGGCAGTCGGGCGGCTTCGAGATTCCGCCCGCGGCCCTGGCGCAGGTGCAGGCGGGCTTCGCCTCGGCCCGCATCGACGAGGAGGAGACACTGGCCGAGATGCGGCGCATGCACGCCGAGACCGGCGAGGTCCTCGACCCGCACAGCGCCGTGGGGACGGCGGCTGCGCGCAAGGCCCGCGCCGCCGGGGACGTGCCAGCCGAGACGCCGCTGATCAGCCTGGCGACCGCGCATCCGGCGAAATTTCCCGACGCCGTCGAGCGCGCCGTCGGCTTCCGGCCGGCCCTGCCGGAGCGGCTGGGCGACCTGATGGAGCGGCCCGAGCGGGCCGCCGATCTGCCCAATGACCTGGCGACCCTGCAAAAATTCATCGGCGAGCGGGCGCGGATCGCCGCATGACCGAGGAGACGATGCACACGCTTTCGAACGGGCTGCGCGTGGCCGTCGCGCCCATGCCGCATGTCGAGACCACTTCCGTCGGCGTCTGGGTCGATATCGGCGCCCGCCACGAGCGCGAGGAGGAGAACGGCCTTGCCCACATGCTGGAACACATGGCCTTCAAGGGCACGGCGCGCCGCTCGGCGCTGCAGATCGCCGAGGAGATCGAGGGGGCGGGCGGCTACATCAACGCCTATACCAGCCGGGAACAGACCGCCTATTACGCCCGGGTGCTGAAGGACGACCTGGAACTCGCCGTCGACCTGATCGCCGACATCGTTCTGGCCTCCACCTTTCCCGAGGAGGAACTTCGCCGCGAGCGCGACGTGATCCGCCAGGAGATCGCACAGGTCAACGACACGCCCGACGACGTGATCTTCGACAATCTGCAGGCGGCTGCCTTTCCCGGCCAGGCCGTCGGCCGTTCCATCCTGGGCCGGCCCGAGCGCGTCGGCGCGTTCCGCCGCGATGAACTGCGGACATTCATGGACCGGGGCTACGACGCCTCCCGCCTGGTGGTCGCCGCCGCGGGCGCGGTCGATCCCGACGATTTCCTGAAACTGGCCGAAGCGCGTTTCGGGCATGTGCCGGCCCGGACGATGGCGCCGCCGGAGCCCGCCCGCTGGCACGGCGGATCGATGGTCGACGAGCGCAAGATCGAGCAGGTCCACCTGGCGCTCGGCATCGACGGTGTCGACTACCACGACGCCGACTTCACGGCCGTTCAGGTGATGTCGAACCTGCTGGGCGGGGGCATGTCCTCGCGTCTCTTCCAGGAGGTGCGCGAACGCCGCGGCCTGGCCTATTCGGTGTTCAGTTTCGCCGGCTCCATGGTCGACGGCGGCATGATCGGCGTCTACGCCGCCACCGATCCCGAGCAGCTCGGCGAACTGGTGCCGGTGCTGGCCGAGGAGATCCGCCGCGTCGCCCACGATGCCGCCGAGGAGGAAACCGCCCGGTCCCGCGCCCAGATCAAGGCCGGCATGGTGATGTCGCTGGAAAGCTCGGCGGCGCGGCTGGAGCAGCTCGCCCGGCAGGTGCTGATCTACGGCGCGCCGCAGGACGTCGGCGAATGGCTGGCCCGCGTCGATGCGGTGGACGCCGCCGGCGTGCGCCGTGTGGCGCACCGCCTGTTCGAGCATGCGCCCGATCCGGCGGTCGCGGCGATCGGCCCGGCCCGGCTGGAAGACCATGACCGGCTCAGGGCGCGGTTCCGGTAGACCCGCATTGCAGGTTCAGTCCGCACCGTTTGTGGTACGATACCGCACTTGACGGAGGAGGCGGCGGACCGATGTTCGCGGGCATGTCGAGCGAGGACGCGCGACCGGTTCTGAAGGGGCCGCGGATCTACATGCGGCCGCCCATAGCGAACGACTGGCGCATGTGGGCCGAGGTCCGGGCCGAAAGCCGCGCCTTCCTGGAGCCGTGGGAACCGACATGGCCCGCCGACGCGCTCTCGCGGCTCAGCTTCCGCCGCCGCGTGAGGCTCTATCAGCGCGATGCGCGCGCCGATCAGGCCTATGCCTTCTTCATCTTCTCCCTTGACGACGACCAGCTTCTGGGCGGGCTGACCCTGTCGAACGTGCGCCGCGGCGTTACCCAGTCGGCCTCCGCCGGCTACTGGATGGGCCGGCGCTTCGCCCGCCGGGGCTACATGGCCGCGGCGCTCACGCTTGTCGTCGACTGGGCCTTCGGCGAGATGGGGCTTCACCGCGTCGAGGCCGCATGCCTGCCCGAGAACGAGCCGAGCAGCGACCTGCTGCGCAAGTGCGGATTCTCCGAGGAAGGCTATGCGCGGCAATATCTCAGGATCGATGGCCGCTGGCGCGACCACCTGCTGTTCGCCATCCTGGAAGGCGATCCCCGGCCCGACTTCAGTTGACCGGCGGGACAGGGGGCGGGAAAGCCCGCCCCGCTTTCCCGGGTCACTCGTCCATCCGGAAGCCGACCTTCACCACCACCTGATAGTGGGCGATCTTGCCGTTCTCGACATGGCCGCGGGTTTCGGCCACCTCGAACCAGTCGACATGGCGCAGGGTTTCGTTGGCGCGGGCGACGGCGCCCTGGATGGCGTCCTCGACGCTCTTGGTGGACGATCCGACGACCTCGATCCGGCGATACACAGCGTCGCTCATTTGACTACTCCCTTGTTCTTGTCGATCACCGCGCGTGCGTGGCGGCTTGACCCGACAGGTGGGGTCCGGAAGCGATGTGGTTGATGCGACTTATCCGCGCCGGGCGAAGTGCAGGCGGGCGCGGCCGTAGACGCGCTCGTCGAGCTTCTCGAAGCCGTCGGGCAATGTCAGCTCCTCGCGCCGGTCCGTCTCGATGACCGCCAGCGCGGCTTCCGCCAGCCAGCCGCCGTCCTGCAGCGCCACGAGCGCCGTTGCCGCCAGACCTACGCCATAGGGCGGGTCCATCAGGACCAGGCCGAACGTCCCGCGCGCCCGGCCGGGCCGGGTGGCGTCGGCCTCCAGCACGCGGGTTGCGGGGCCAGCGCCGGCGCGGGCGATGTTGGCCCGCAGGATCTTCAGCGCCGCGGGCGCGTTCTCCATGAATGCGACGCTGGCCGCGCCGCGCGAGAGCGCCTCCAGGCCCAGCGCGCCGGTGCCGGCGAAGACGTCGAGCACGTCCAGCCCGGCCGGGGCGGGGCCGTTTTCGCCCGCATAGGCGGGGTTGTGCGCCAAGATGTTGAACAGTCCCTCCCGGCTGCGGTCGGAGGTCGGACGGATGCCGCCGGCATCCACCTCCGCCAGCGTCAGCCCGCGGAAACTACCGCCGACGATCCGCATCCCGCGTCCTCGGCATGTCGACCAGACCGCGCGCGGCCCGGCGCAGTTCGTTGCCCGGCACCTCGACCACCTGGCCGCTGCCCAGTTCGCCCAGACGGAAGGGGCCATAGGCGGTGCGTATCAGCCGGTTCACCGTCAGGCCCACGGCGTCCAGGGCGCGGCGGACCTCCCGGTTGCGGCCTTCGTTGAGGGAGACCGTGAGCCACGTGTTGCGTCCGCCGCTGCGTTCCGCAGTGACCTCGATGGCGCCGAACTTCTCGCCGTCGACGGTGATGCCCCGTTTCAGGTCTTCCAGCAATTCCGGTTTCACCGCGCCGTAAGCGCGCACGCGGTAGGTGCGCGTCCAGGCATTGCCGGGCAGTTCCAGACCGCGCTTCAGGCCGCCGTCATTGGTGAGCAGCAGCAGCCCCTCCGAATTCAGGTCCAGCCTGCCCACCGGCACCACCCGGGGCAGGCGTTTCGGAAGGTGATCGTAGATCGTGGCCCGTCCCAGGTCGTCGCGCGCCGTCGTCAGAAGGCCCGCCGGCTTGTGATAGCGCCAGAGACGAATCGAATCGGGTTCGCCGACCGCCTTGCCGTCGACCTCGATCGTGTCATCGGGCCCGACATTGACCGCGGGCGACTTCAGTACCTGACCATTCAGTTTCACCCGGCCGGCCTCGATCATGCGTTCGGCCTCCCGGCGGCTGGCGATGCCCGCCCGGGCCAGACGCTTGGCGATCCGCTCCTTGTCATCCATGCGCCGGACCCTATGTCCGAACGGGCGCACTTCCCAGCGGCAATTTGCCCGGACCGGCGCCATGCGGGGCGCGCACGGCGGTTTGTTGACCGCAACCGTTGCCGCACGAACCCCATAGCCTTATGTTTGCGGTCCGGGCCGAGCCACGACATGTTCGGTACCGCTAATCGCGTCGGGGAGGACGCGAGTGATCATCAGGAACCAGGCAGACAGTCTTCATGTCCAATACGGCAGAGATCATCGAGCCGCGCGGCGGTAAGCGCGAGGTACTGGAATCGGTCGTCGTGCGTTTCGCCGGCGACTCCGGTGACGGCATGCAGCTCACAGGCTCGCAGTTCACCCATTCGACGGCGCTGACGGGCAACGACCTTGCGACGTTTCCGGATTTTCCGGCAGAGATTCGCGCTCCGGCCGGCACCACCTTCGGCGTCTCGGCATTCCAGATCAATTTCGGCGGCCGGGAGATCCTGACAGCCGGCGACCAGCCCGACGTGCTGGTGGCGATGAACCCGGCGGCGCTGAAGGTGAACCTGGACGGCCTGCGCGATGGCGGGCTGGTCATCGTCGACGCCGGCACCTTCAAGGACCGCGACCTGCGCAAGGCCGGCTATGACAGCAATCCGCTGGAAGACGGCTCCCTCGACGGCTACGAGGTCATCGAGATCGACGTCTCGCGGCTGGTGCTGGAAGCGGTGAAGGAATTCGGTCTGGGCAACAAGGACGGCCTGCGCTGCAAGAACATGTGGCTGCTGGGGCTGATCTACTGGCTCTACGGCCGCGACCGCCAGCCGTCGATCGACTGGCTCGAGGACAAGTTCAAGTCCAAGCCCGAGACCGCGGCGGCCAATATCGCCGCGCTGAACGCCGGGCACGCCTATGGCGAGACCGTGGAGCTGCCGGGCGAGATCCTGGGCTACCAGGTGCCCCAGGCGAAGATCGAGCCGGGCCGGTACCGCAACGTCGCCGGCGCCGAGGCGCTGGCCTGGGGCCTGGTCGCCGGTGCGCAGCTCGCCGAACTGCCGATGTTCTTCGGCTCCTATCCGATCACGCCGGCGTCGTCGCTGCTGCACACCCTCTCGCGGCTGAAGCAGTTCGGCATCACCACCTTCCAGGCGGAGGACGAGATCGCGGCCGTCTGTTCGGCCATCGGCGCCTCCTATGCCGGACAGCTCGGCATCACCTCCAGCTCCGGGCCCGGCATCGCGCTGAAGACCGAAGCCATCGGCCTCGCCATCATGGTCGAACTGCCGCTGGTGGTCGTGAACTCGCAGCGCGCGGGCCCCTCGACGGGCATGCCGACCAAGACCGAGCAGTCCGATCTCTATCAGGCCGTCTACGGCCGCAACGCCGACAGCCCGCTGGTGGTGGTGGCGGCGCACGGCCCGGGCGACTGTTTCGATGCCGCGATCGAGGCCTGCCGGCTGGCGGTGAAGTTCATGACGCCCGTCATGCTGCTGACCGACGGCTACATCGCCAACGCGGCCGAACCCTGGCAGATTCCGGACTTCTCCACCTACGAGAAGTTTCCGGTGAAGTTCCACGAGAAGGCGGAAGGCTTTTCGCCCTATCTGCGTGACAAGGAGACCCTGGCGCGCGCCTGGGCGGTGCCCGGGACGCCCGAGCTGATGCACCGCATCGGCGGCATCGAGAAGGACTACGATTCGGGCCACATCTCCTACGATGCGATGAACCATCAGCGCATGACCGACGTGCGCCACGACAAGATCGCCCGTGTCGCCGACTTCATTCCTGAACAGGCGCTGGAGCAGGGCGAGGCGGACGACGATCTGGTGATCGTCGGCTGGGGTTCGACCTTCGGGGCCATTTCCCGCGCGGTCAGCAACATGCGCGAGCAGGGCTACAAGGTGGCTCACGCCCACCTGCGCCACATCTGGCCGCTGCCGCGCAATCTTGGCGATCTGTTGCGCGGTTTCGACAAGGTCATCTGTCCCGAACTGAACACCGGGCAGCTCTCCACCGTGCTGCGCGCCGAGTACGTGCTCGACGTGGAGCCCCTGACCAAGGTGCAGGGCCAGCCCTTCAAGATCCGCGAGATCGAAGCCGCCATCCGCCGCGCGCTTGATGGCGAAGGAGCGTAAGAAGATGAACGAGCAGACAGCCATCAAGCTGACGCCCAAGGACTTCGCGACCGACCAGGAAGTGCGCTGGTGTCCGGGCTGCGGCGACTACGCCATCCTCAAGGGCGTCCAGAAGGCGCTGGCCGACATCGGCACGCCGCGGGAGAAGACCGTCTTCGTCTCCGGCATCGGCTGCGCCGCGCGCTTCCCCTATTACATCGAGACCTACGGCTTCCACACCATCCACGGCCGCGCGCCGGCCTTCGCGACGGGCATCAAGCTGTCCAATCCGGAACTGGACGTCTGGATCGTCTCCGGTGACGGCGACGCGCTCTCGATCGGCGGCAATCACGTCATGCACATGCTCAGGCGCAACGTCGACGTGAACTTCCTGCTGTTCAACAACGAGATCTACGGCCTGACCAAGGGCCAGGCCTCGCCGACCTCGCGCCTCGGCACCCGCTCGCCGTCGACGCCGGCCGGGTCCATCGACGCGCCGCTGTCGGCCTGCGTCATGGCGCTGGGGGTCGGCGCGCGCTTCGTCGCCCGCGGCATCGACCGCGGCCAGAAGGAGCTGCCCGGCATCCTGCAGCAGGCCCATGCCCACAAGGGCACGTCCTTCGTGGAGATCCTGCAGAACTGCATCGTCTACAACGACGAGGTCTTCGGCGACATCACCGACAAGGCGATCGCCGGCGACGCCCAGATCCATGTCCGCCACGGCGAACCGCTGCTGTTCGGCAAGGACAACGACAAGGGCCTGCGTCTCGATCCGAAGACGCTGAAGCTCTCCGTCGCCGAGCTCGGCAAGGACGGCGTCACCGAGGACGATATCCTGGTGCACGACCAGACCAACCACATGCTGGCCCAGATGCTGGCGGCGATGGACCGCCCGGACTTCCCCGTGGCCATCGGCGTGCTCTACGACAATCCGGCCGAGAAAACCTACGACGCTGCGGTGAGCGAGCAGCTCAAGGTGGCGAAATCCTCGGCGAAGATCAACTCGATCGAGGAACTGCTGAACTCCGGTTCCACCTGGACGGTCTGATGAACCGTCCCGAGGGGCTGCCGGACCTGACGGACCGGTCCGGTTATACCCACTGGATCACCGACCGGATCCGGTTCTCGGACACCGACATGGCCAACCACGTCAACAACGTGGCCTACGCCGCCTATGCCGAGACGGGCCGCCTGGACCTGATGCGCAGGCATATCCACCCGCTCTGCGGGCCGGGCGAGCGCTTCATCGCCGCTTCGGTGACCGTGAACTTCCTGCGCGAGACCCACTATCCCGGCGAGATCGAGATCGGCACCCGCATCGCGCGGATCGGTCGGACCTCGATGACCGTGGGCCAGGGCATCTTCAAGGACGGCGTCTGCGTCGCCACGGCCACCGGCACGGTGGTCTTCCTCGACGCCAACGGGCCGATCCCGCTCAACGACACCATCCTCGCCGAAGCCCGGAAGTGGACCGGCGGCTGAGCGTCTGAAGCGGGCCCGCCTCTCATGCCCGCGCCGGGACCTGATCCCGGCGCCCAGTGAACCGAAGAACTGGATCCCGGGGTCAAGCCCCGGGACGCCAAAGTGATTCCATCACTTCCTGGTCCCCTCAAGCACGGGAAATCAGAGGCCCAGCACCAGCTTGGCCATGATGTTGCGCTGGATCTCGTTGGAGCCGGCGTAGATCGAGACCTTGCGGTAGTTGTACATCCGCGGGCCGACGCCCGAGGCCCATTCGGGGCCGATCGGCGGCTCGTTGGAGCCCCATTTCAGCGGCTGGAACGGCGCCTGCTTGATGCCGGCGGCCTCGAAGGCGAGCTCGGAGACGAGCTGCTGCAGTTCGGAACCGCGGCACTTGATCATGGAGCTTTCCGGGCCCGGGTTCTGGCCCTGCGACAGGCGGCCCAGGACGCGCAGTTCGGTGAACTCCATGGCGCTGATCAGCGACTGCGCGTCGGCCATCTTCTTGCGGAAGACCGGATCGTCGATCACGCGTTCGCCGAACTCGCGCTCTTCCGAGGCGATCTGGCGCACCTTCTCCATGCCGCGCTTCAGGCCCTGGCTGTAGGTGCCGCCGCGCTCGAACTCCAGCAGGTACTTGGCGTAGGTCCAGCCCTTGTTGGGCTCGCCCACCATGTTCTCCTTCGGGATCTTCACGTCCTCGAAGAAGACCTGGTTGACCTCCTGATAGCCCTTCTCGGGCAGGTCGGCGGTGATGATCGGGTCGACGGTCACGCCGTCGGCGTCCATCGGCACCAGCACGAAGGAGATGCCCTCCTGCGGCTTGCCCTCGTTGGAGGTGCGCACCAGGCAGAAGATCCAGTCGGCGTACTGGGCGACCGACGTCCAGATCTTGGAGCCGTTCAGCAGCCAGTGATCGCCCTTGTCCTCGCACTTCATCTTCAGGCTGGCGAGGTCGGAGCCGGAACCGGGCTCGGAATAGCCCTGGCAGAAGATGATGTCGGAGGACTGGATCTTCGGCAGGAACTCGTCCTTCTGCTTCTGGGAGCCGAACTTCATCAGCACGGGCGCCAGCATGCGCGGGCCGAAGGGGATGGTGATCGGCGCGCCGGCGGCCGACATCTCGGCGTCGAAGATGTACTTCTGCGTCGGCGTCCAGCCGCAGCCGCCGTACTCGACCGGCCAGTGCGGCGTGGCCCAGCCCTTCTCGTGCAGCGCCTTCTGCCAGCGGATGTGCAGGTGCTTGGGCATGTAGCCGGCGCGGGTCTTCTTCATCGCCGCGCGGAGTTCGTCGTCGAAGGCCTTGTCGAGGAAGTCGCGGACTTCCTGGCGGAAAGCCTCGTCTTCGGCGGCGAAATTGAGGTCCATGACGGCGTCTCCCGGGTGTTGTTCTGTGAGGGCAATGTTGCCCATTCCTACGGTGTCTTCAAGGCAAACGGTTTACCGCCACGTAAGGTCGAACGCGTATTTTCTGCCGGCGTCATCCCTTCGGGAAGTAGTCCTCGCGGACGCCCTCGCGGCGGACATCGGCCGTGGCGCAGTGCAGGCCGCCGCCGAAGGCGTAGGCGTCGCGCAGATCGACCGGGATCACTTCCATGCCCAGCCGGTCGAGCTGCTCCATCTGGTGGACCTCGGTGGCCTCGACGCAGACCGTCTTCGGGTCGAGCACGAGGACGTTCATCGACAGCCACACGGATGAATAACAGAGCGGCGGCGGGCTGTTGTGGGCCGGCCGCGCGGCGTCGACGATCTCCCAGCCATTGCGCTCGAACAGGCCGCGCTGGTCATCGGGCAGGCGGCGGTCCGGATTGTTCAGGATCAGCCCGGGACGGATCGGTGTGAAGGTCGCATCGATGTGGATGGGGTAGGGATCGCCGGGGAAGTTCACCGCATGGACCCGGTGGTCGGGGAAGTGGCGGCGGAGCCAGTCGATGCCCTTCAGATTGGTGGTAAAGCCATGCTGGACCACCAGGTCGCGGCCGAAGCGGAGCACGTCCGCGGCGTCGAAGAGCGGCTCTTCCTCGGTGGTGACGAAGTGTTTCTCCGCCGTCCATTTCAGCCGCTGCTCGACGCCTATCCGCTCCGACAGATAGTCCGACCGGTAGTCGGCGTCGGTGAGCCGGGGCTTGGGCGCCGCCTCGTGCCGCATGCCCGGATCTTCTTCGAAGTAGCGCTGCAGCAGTGGGCGATAGCAGAGATATTCGAACCAGCGGCAGCGGTAGGACATGGTGGCTTCCAGCATCTCCTTGCCGACGGTCAGCAGCACGTCGCGCGGCGGCATGCAGCCGAACATGCTCTCGGTGCGCCAGTCCGGCGTGGCGATGGGCTGGTTGAAGTCGATCGGCGTCGGCCGGTCGACGCGGACGCCGCGCTGTTCCAGAAGCCTCGCGAAGGCGTCGAGCCGCTCGTTGGCGCGGTCGACCGTCTCCTGCGGTCGCGGTCCCCACTGGCCGCGCATGTCGCTGTCCTCGGGCACCTTGGCGTCCAGCGCCGGTTCGGGCGGGGGAATGCAGCCGCCGTCGGCGCGGCCGACGATGACGTGACGGAGCGGGTCCCATTCGTTCCAGCTTTCGACCACGGTCGGTTGGCTCATTGACGTCACCTCCGGGAATCAGCGGCGGGGAAGACCGTCGGTGCCGGCACCGCAGACCAGGACGCCGACCTTCTCGTCCGCGCGGAAGGCGAAGCGGCGCTGCAGCACGGCGGCGAGTCCGGCGGCTCCAGCCATCTCCGCGGCGATGGCGCATTGCGACCAGAGCCAGCGCGCGGCGTCGATCATCTCCTCGTCCGACACCAGGACGATGTCGTCGACCAGGCGGGAGACGATGTCGAGATTGATCTGGGCGGAGCGCCGCGGCGCGAGCGTGGCGACGCGTGTGGTGATCTTCTCCAGCGTGACCAGAGCGCCGGCGTCGCGCGAACGCTTCAGGGTCGGCGCACCTTCGGCCTCGACGCCGATGATGCGGATACCTGGGTTGCGGGCCTTCAGCGCAGTGGCGACGCCGGAAATCAGCCCGCCGCCGCCGATGGCGATGGCGACGGTCTCGACGTCCGGCAGATCCTCGAGCAGTTCCAGCGCCACCGTGCCCTGACCGGCGATGACCGAAGCCTGTGCGAAGGGATGGACATAGGTCCGCCCGTCGCGTTCCGCGCGGGCCAGCGCCAGGGCGTTGGCGTCATCCCAGACCTCGCCCTCGACGATGACCTCCGCGCCGAAACTCTCCAGGCGGCTGATCTTGTCGGGCGTGGCGTTCGACGAGAGATAGATCGCGGCCGGGATGCCGGCGGCCTTCGCCGCCGCCGCCACGCCCAGCCCGTGATTGCCCCCCGAGGCCGTGACCAGCCCCCGGCGCAGTTCCTCCGGCGGCAGCGAGAGCGCGGTGTTGGCCGCGCCGCGCGCCTTGAAGGAGCCGGCCAGCTGCAGGTTCTCGAGTTTCAGGTGGAGGGCGCAGCCGGCCTGGCGGCCCGCCACCGGGTCGGGACGGAACAGCGGCGTGCGCCGCACCGCGCCGCGGATGCGGTCGGCGGCTGCCTCGATGTCGGCAAGTGTGACGTCCGTCATGTTCTGGTCTCCGCGCGGCCGGGGGCGACCTCGATATACGCAGATGCGGAAATTTTCCAGTGCCCGGTGCTTGACAGGGGAAGGGCGCCTGCTTAATTGTTGCGGTGCAGCAAACGTGCTGCGGCGCAAAATACGTTCGGGTTGGTTTTTGGATTTTCTTGCGTCAGACTTTGTAGTAGCTGAATTGATTCGTTTTTAGAACATCGCCGGTTTCGAGCCGACAAGGTCGCGTCTCCTCCCCAAAATGGCGCTCGGCTCGAATGCAAGGAAAGGGCGGCCGTCTCCTCCCCAGGCCGCCCTTTCTCTTTGCACAAAGGCCGATGAAGCGGTCAGCGCTCCCGAACTATTTCAGGACGCTCTGCAATTTCATCGCCACGCCCATGTTGCCCTCGATCTTCAGCTTGCCCATCATGAAGGCGGTGGTGCCATCGAGTTCGCCGTTCACCATCTTCAGGAAGTTCTCCTTGGAGATCTTCATGGTGCAGTCGGCCTCCTTGTCCTCGTTGGAGACGGTGTTCGGCGTGGATTCGCCGTCGACATAGATCACCCCGTCATCGCCGAAATCGAACTTCAGCGTGGCGTCGAGACCCGAATCGTCGCCTACCCGCTGACGCATGCCCTCGGTGATCTCTTCCAGCGTAGCCATTGTCATCTCCTGCTGAATGCCGGTCAGTTAATCGCAACGCCAGCACAAGGCCGGCGCTTCCGCAAGTCCTGCCGTAGCGGCAGGCCGGGCGATTTCCGCTCCGGCGGCGCGATGCGCACCATATCGCCGGGCTTCGTCCGCCGGAGCAGCCAGCGCATGTCGGGGGGCCGCAGCGCCACGCAGCCATCGGTGGGCTCCCCTTCGGGATGCATTATATGGATGAAGACCGCGCTGCCCCGCCCCGGTCGGGCGGGACGGTCGTTGTGGCCGATCGTGACAAGGGCGTCGTAGAGCCTGTCCTGCCGCCAGAGCCGTTCGTGGCGGGCCGGGAAGGGCAGCCGGACGAGCCGGTTGTAGAGCGGGGAGGCGGGATCGTCGCACCAGCCATGGCTGCGCAGGATCGGCTGGCGGGACAGCGCGGTGAGCGGCGTCCCGGCGCGGTGCGTGCGATAGTGCACGCAGCGCAGGGGGAACAGGCCCGCCGGCGTCGCGCCGTCGCCCTCGCGCTTGTCGGTCCGGACGCCGCCGCGGCCCAGGGCGCAGGGCAGGCGGCGACCGTCCACGATCATGAATCCGTCGGCGAAGACGTGGAAGATCCGGGGCCGCCTACTCGGCCGCATCGGCCGGCTGCTCGGCGCCGAGGGCGTCGCGGCCGGTGTCGAACTGAAGTTTCGCCAGACGGGCGTAGAGCCCTTCCTGGGCCATCAGTTCCTTGTGCGTACCGGAGGCGACCACGCGGCCCTGGTCCATGACGATGATGCGGTCGGCCTTCAGCACCGTGGCGAGGCGATGGGCGATCACCAGCGTGGTGCGGCCCTGCATCAGCAGTTCCAGCGCGCCCTGCACCATGCGTTCCGATTCGGCGTCGAGGGCGGAGGTGGCTTCGTCGAGCAGCAGGATCGAGGGATCGCGCAGCAGCGCCCGCGCGATGGCGATGCGCTGGCGCTGGCCGCCCGAGAGACGCTGGCCCCGCTCGCCCAGCGGCGTGTCATAGCCTTCCGGCAGGCGGTCCAGAAACTCCGCCGCGCCGGCGGCCTGTGCCGCGCGGAAGACCTCCTCGTTGCTCGCCTCGGGTCGGCCATAACGGATGTTCTCCATGGCCGTGGCCGCGAACATCACCGGATCCTGGGCGACCAGGCCGTAGCGGCGGCGGACTTCCACCGGGTCCGCCTGCATGATGTCGGCGCCGTCGACCAGGATGCGCCCCGCCTCGGCGTCGTAGAACCGCAGCATCAACTGGAAGACCGTGGACTTGCCGGCGCCGCTGGGGCCGACGATCGCGACCTTCTCGCCCGGGCTCACCGCCAGGCTGAAGCCGTCCAGTGCGGCGATCTCCGGGCGCGAGGGATAGCGGAAGACGACATTGTCGAACTCGATCCGGCCCTCCGAGCGCTCCGGCAGGGGCACTGGATTTTCGGGCACCGCAATCGAGGCGTTCACGGTGAGCAGTTCCATCAGCCGTTCGGTTGCCCCGGCGGCGCGCTGCAGATCGCCCCACATCTCCGAGAGCGTGCCGACCGAGCCGGCGACGACGATGGCGTAGAAGACGAAGGCGGTCAGCTCGCCCGAGGTCATGGCGCCGGTCGCCACGTCCGTCGCGCCGAGCCAGAGCACCACGTCGATGGCGCCGAAGATCAGCAGGATCACCACCGCGGTCAGCCAGGCGCGTACGTGGATGCGCTTGCGCGCCACCGTGAGCGTGTCGCTGACAGCCTGGGAGAACCGCTTCTCCTCATAGGCTTCCTGGGTGAAGGCCTGGACCGTCTGCACCGCGTTCAGGCTTTCCTCGGCGCGGGCGTTGACGGCGGCGACCCGGTCCTGGCTGGTTCTGGAGAGACCGCGCAGGCGGCGGCCGAAGAAGATGATGGGGATGATCACGATCGGCACGATGGCCAGCACCATGCCGGCGAGCTTCGGGCTGGTGACGATCAGCATCGCCAGGCCGCCGATGAACATCAGCAGGTTGCGCAGAGCCATGGATGCGCTGGACCCGACGACGGTCTGGATCAGCTCCGTGTCGACCGTGAGACGGCTCATCACCTCGCCGGTCTTGGTGTTCTCGAAGAAGGCCGGATCCAGCCTGAGCACGTGGCGGTAGACCGCGTCGCGGATGTCGGCGACCATCCGCTCACCCAGCCAGGTCACCGACCAGTAGCGCGCGAAGGTGAAGGCCGCCAGCAGCGCGAAGACGCCGAACAGCGCTAGGAAATACTCGTCCAGATAGCCGGCGGGGGCATCGCCGGGACCGCCGAAGCCGTAGTCGACCATGCGGCGGACGGCCTGCCCGATTGCCAGCGTCGCGCCCGCGGCGCCCACCAGCGCAAAGCCGGCAAAGCCGATGAGCACCTTGTAGCGTCTGGCGAAGGGCCAGAGTTGCTTGAGCGCGCCGATCTTCCGCGTCTTCGGGCGCCCGCTCTTGTCGTCCTTGTCGCCGCTCACGATGCTCTCTTGTCCGTTCCGGGAAATCGCGCCGAAACTAACGGCAGTGCGCCGATGCGCCAAGGGGCTGCGGCTGTCGCCGCGGTCACGTCTCGCCCACGGCGGCCGGACCCAGCAGCGCGCGGCGGAAGCGGTCCTTCAACCAGGCGCCGTCCTTGGGCGGCAGGGCGAAGGGCAGAACTTCGGCGCGCACCTTGAACGCTGCGAAGACCGGGCCGCGGCCCGCCCGGATGTCGGGCAGCACCGCCCGGGCGTCCTCGGGCGTCGCCGCCGTCCGCACCAGAGGGAAGCCCGCGGCGCGGGCCACGCCGGCGAGGTCCACCCCGGCGGCGGTGTGGGTCGCCTGCATGCCGGTCTCGCCATAGGATTCGTTGTCGAAGACAACGACGGCCAGGTTGGCGGGCCGCTGCACGGCGATCGTCGCCAGCGCCCCCAGACCCATGAGCTGCTCGCCGTCGCCGGTGACAACGATGACGCGCCTGTCCGGCTGGGCCAGGGCGAGACCCAGCCCCATCGCCGCCGCGCCGCCCATCGCGCCCCACAGCGGAAAGGTCGTCGGCCGGTCGCCTGCAGCCGTCAGGTCCCAGGCCGTGGCGCCGAGTCCGGCGATAAACAGGGCGTCCGGGTTGTCGGCCATGATGGCGGCGGCCAGTTCGCGGCGGCGAATCGGATAATCGTTGGCGCGTTCGTTCATGGCCTCACTTCCCGAATGTCTTGGTGCCGATCAGCTTCTGCGCCAGCAGGACCGCGACGGGCATCAGCCCCTCGAAGGCGATGCCGGCAGCGGCGCGCACGGTTTCGGCGACGCTTCCGGGCGTTTCCGCGCGGAAGACGCGCGTGCCCATCTGCTCCAGCATCGGCCCCGCGGCTCCGCCCATGGGCAACTGCCATGGATTGAACTCGCCATGTTCGCCGCGCATGGTCACCAGCATCAGCAGCGGAAAGCGGCAGGTCACGGCGGTCGCGATCATGTTGGGGCAGTTGCCGACACCGCTCGACTGCATCAGCAGCACGCCCTTCTCGCCGCCCAGCCAGGCGCCGGCCAGGACCGCCGGCCCTTCCATTTCCGTGGTCAGGGGAATGGCCGCCATGTCGCCGTCGGCGCGGCAGGCGTCGATCAGGCTGCGATGCCCGGCATCGGGCACATAGGCCACCTGCCGGACCCCGGCATTCTTCAGTTCGCGATAGATTCCGTCCTGCCAGTCGTCCAATTCGACCCTCCCCTCAAGCCTGCGGGATGATAGTTGCGGATTTGCGCGCGTCCACCCAGACTGACCGCCGGGAGGGGGGAGACAATGGCGGATTCCGCGATCGAACTGACGGGAGAACGGCGCGAAACCGGACGCCGGCCGTTTCACGGCTGGTACATGGTGGTGGCGGCGTTCGTCGTGATGATGGCCGGATTCGGCGCGGCCTACAGCTTCCCTGTCTTCTTCGAACCTCTAGCCAGCGAGTTCGCCGCCGGCCGCGGCGACACCTCGATGATCCTGTCGATTTCCGGCTTTCTCTACTTCTTTCTGGGGCTCTGGAGCGGCACGGCGAGCGACCGCATCGGCGCGCGCCCGGTGGTGATTTTCGGCACCCTGGTCTGCGCGGCCGGGCTGTTGCTGGCCTCCCGCGCGGAGTCGCTGTGGCAGGTCTACTGGGGCTATGGCCTGGGCGTCGGCGTCGGCGTTGGCTGCATGTACGTACCGGCCGTCGGCGTGGTGCAGCGCTGGTTCGCGCGGAAAAGGTCCACCGCCTCGGGCCTGGCCATCACCGGCATCGGCGTCGGCACCTTTTTCGGGCCGCTGGTCGCGCACGAGCTGATCGTGGTGTCGGACTGGCGAACGGCCTATGTGGGCCTGGCGGTCGTCGTCGCCGTGCTGGGCGTGGCGGCGGGCGCGGTGCTGGTCAATTCGCCCGCTTCCCGGGGCCAGTTCCCGGACGGCGCCGACCGTGCGCCGGGCGGCGCCGAGGGCGGCCCGTCGCTCAGTGTGCGCGAAGCGCGGCGGACCCTTCCGTTCTGGATGATCCTGGTCAGCGCCTCGACGATCTCGATCGGTCTCTTCGTGCCCTTCGGCCATCTGGTGCCTTTCGCGCTGGACCTCGGCCTGTCGCCCGCGGAGGCGGCGACGGTCTTCAGCGGTGTCGGCATCGGCTCCATCTTCGGCCGCATGGCGCTGGGCCCTGTCGCTCAGGCCTGGGGCCGCCAGCCGGTGCTCGCCTTTCTCTATCTCGGGCTGGCCGTCGGCTTCGTGGGCTGGAACTTCGCCACCACCTTCATCGAGCTGATGACCTTCTCCATCGCCTTCGGCACGCTCTACGGCGGTTTCGTCGCGTTGTCGCCGACGGTCCTCGCCGATTATTTCGGCGTCGGCCATATCGGCAGCATCGTCGGCAATGTCTATGCATCGGTCGCGCTGGGCGCGCTGCTCGGGCCGGCGATCGCAGGCTATCTCTACGACATCTTCGGCACCTACCAGTGGCCGATCATGGTCGGCGCGATCCTCTGTCTGATCGCCACTGCGCTGATCGTCCTGCCGAAGTCCCCGACCGCCTGGCGGGAAGCCCGCTTCGGTCCGGCGCAGGACTGACCGCGGACAACGTTGGCCGACGCTGCGCCGCTGGCCTGATCTGCGGCGGAGACCCGCTGACACGGCCCCGGCGACTGTTCTAGAGTTTCGCGCAACGAATACACAGGGGAGGAGAACGGCCATGCAGATGGCGCTGACGCAATTCATCCGCCGCGCCGCCCAGGTCCGGCGCAACGACGCCGCCACGGTGTTCGGCGACCGCACCCGCAGCTGGAGCGCGTTCTGGGACCGCATCGCCCGGCTGGCGGCGGGCATCCGCGGCCTGGGCGTCGGGGAGGGCGACCGCGTGGCGCTGCTGGCCAACAACTCCGACCGCTATCTGGAGTATTTCTTCGCCGTGCCCTGGGCGGGGGCGGTGTTCGTGCCCGTCAACACCCGGCTCGCGCCGCCGGAGGTCGCCTACTGGCTGGGCGATTCGGAAAGCCGGGTGCTGTTCATCGACGACGACTTCCTGCCCTTCCTGCCGCGGCTGGAGGGCCAGATGCCCTCGGTCGAGACCATCGTCTATGTCGGCGACGGGGAGGCGCCGGACGGGCTGGTCCACTACGAGAGCCTGATCGAGGGCAGTGCACCGATGGAAGACGCCGGCCGCGCCGGCGAGGATCTGGCCGGGCTGTTCTATACTGGCGGGACCACGGGCGTCTCCAAGGGCGTGATGCTGAGCCACCGCAACCTCGTTTCCAACGCCCTGCACGTGATTCCGGAGATGGACTTCCAGGAGGACATGATCTGGCTGCATTCCGCGCCGATGTTCCACCTGGCGGACGGCACGGCGACCTTCGCCGCCACCATGCTGGGCGGCAGCCACCGCTTCATCCCGAAGTTTGACCCCGGCGAGGCGTTGGCGGCCATCGAGACGCATCGGGTGACCAACGGCCTGTTCGTGCCGACGATGATGAACATGGTCGTCAACCATCCCGACATTGCGAAGCGCGACCTCTCCAGCATGCGCGGCATCCTCTACGGCGCCTCGCCCATGCCGGAGGCGGTGATCCGCAAGGCCATGGAGCTGATCCCCTCGGTCGGCTTCTATCACGCCTATGGCCAGACGGAATGTTCGCCGCTGCTGACGATCCTGAAGCCGCACCTGCACACCTTCGACGACCAGGGCAAGGCCAAGTCCGTGGGCCGCGCCGCCATCGGCATCGAACTGACGATCAGGGACGAGAACGACAACGACGTGTCCCGCGGCACGGTAGGCGAGGTCTGCGCCAGGGGGCCGAACGTCATGCAGGGCTACTGGAACAAGCCCGAGCTTTCTGCCGAAACCCTGCGCGGGGGCTGGGTCCACACGGGCGACGGCGGCTACATGGATGAGGACGGCTTCGTCTACATCGTCGACCGCGTGAAGGACATGATCATCTCCGGCGGCGAGAACGTCTATTCGGCGGAGGTGGAGAACGCGGTCTACCAGCACCCGGCGGTGGTCGAGTGCGCGGTGATCGGCGTGCCCGACGACAAGTGGGGCGAGCGCGTCCACGCCATCGTCCGCTGCCACGAGGGCCGGAGCGCGAGCGAGCGCGAGATCATCGACTTCTGTCACGAGCTGATCGCCAACTACAAGTGCCCGCGCAGCGTCTCCTTCCGCGACGAACCGATGCCGCTGTCCGGCGCCGGCAAGATCCTGAAGACGGAGCTGCGCAAGCCCTTCTGGGAAGGCCGGGGCAAGCAGGTGAGTTGATCCGCGGTCCTGCGATTGCGGCGCGCGGCGGGGCGGTGTAAGTCTCCCGCCGCCCGGAGGAGGGGCGCGCCCGCATGATCGCCATCGACCGGCTCGACCACCTGGTGCTGACCGTCGCCGCCATCGAGGCGACAGCGGATTTCTGCGCCCGATGATCGGCGGCGGCTGAGCGCGCCATGAGCCAAACCGCCCGCATCGGGCTCGCCGGCGGTCTCGCCGCCGCCTGCATCGTGCCGTTCCTGGTCGAGGGCTATACGCTCTATGGCCTGACGCAGCTTCTGGTCATGGCTATCGCCATCGCCGGCCTCAACCTGCTGACCGGGGTCGCCGGGCTGTTCTCCATCGGGCACAGCGCCTTCTTCGCCCTGGGCGCCTACACGGTGGGCGTCGCAGGGGTCGAGGCCGGGATCTCCCCCTATCTCGCCATTCCGCTGGCCGGCCTGAGCGGTTTCGCGGTCGGATTCCTGTTCGGCTGGCCGGCGGCGCGGCTGGGCCCGGTGCATCTCGCCCTGCTGACCTGGGGACTCGCCGTCTCCATGCCGCGGCTGCTGAAGTCCGACATCCTGGCGCCGTGGACGGGTGGGGTGCAGGGCATCTACCTGGAGCGGCCGGCCGCGCCGGCGGGGCTGGGGCTCAGCGACGATCAGTGGTGGTGGTTCGTCGCCCTGACCACAACGGGCGTCGTCTTCTGGTTGCTGCGCAATGTGGTCGACGGTCGCTTCGGGCGCGCCTTCCGGGCGGTGAAGGACCATCCGCTCGCGGCCTCGACCATGGGGCTGCACGTGACGCTCTGGCGCTCGCTGGCGTTCGGGCTGTCGGGCGCCGTGACCGGCATTGCCGGGGCGCTGGGCGGGCTGCTGACCGACTTCGTGGCCCCGGACGCCTATTCGGTCTTCTTCTCCATCAGTCTGCTGATCGGGGCAGTGGCCGGCGGCATCGCCACGCTCAGGGGCGCTTTCGCCGGCGCGGTGGTGCTGGCCGCGGTCTCGTCGCTGTCGGCATCGCTCTCGAGCTACGTCGCTTTCCCGCTCTACGGCTTCGTCCTGATCGCCCTGATCATGCTGGCGCCCGAGGGCGTGGTGCCCGCCTTCGACCGCTTGACGCAGCGTTTCCGCGGCCGCCGGGGCGGTGTCACGGGACTGTAGGATTTTTCGGGTCAGAGGGGTTCACAAGCCCTCTGCCAGGGTCTATATCAGCGCTCCGCACCACTGACGCGGGGTGGAGCAGCCCGGTAGCTCGTCAGGCTCATAACCTGAAGGTCGCAGGTTCAAATCCTGCCCCCGCAACCAACAATATCAAGGGGTTACGCGAAATCGCGTGACCCCTTGATTCGTTTCCGGAAGCAGTCTGGAGCGTCTCTCTCAATCCAACAATGTTCGCCGTTGGAAATTTGCTCCCGGAAATGCACGATAGTCATCATGTGGAATCAGTGGTGTGCGGTCGCAGCGTATGACCAATGGCGCGCGCTTCCCTAGTGCCATCGCCTTATGATGACGTGAGAACGGAGTGCAATTTTGGTCAAGACAGGTATGAATTCAGTACAATATCTGAATGTGGATTGAGAGAGATCGAAACGTCCTCCAAATGATTAATGTTTGCCAGCAAATTACGACTATTTGGGAACAGTGGACAAGGGTTCGCGGTCACTGGCAGGAACTGGCTGCCTTTTTCAAACTATCTGCGATTCGTTTTTTTGTGTCGTGGTTTGCCCTTGTTCCAATTGTTGCCCACGCACTATCTGAGATTCCTTCAGAAATTCAGATATTAATTTCTAATAACGCCCATACTATTAAGACAACACTTCCATTTAACTGGGAAATATTATGGTTATCATCTTTTCTATATGCTATGTCCCTTTCAATTTATGTTATTAGATGTCCTGGTTTCATAAAAAAGTATGGTAGTTATGGAATATATTCAGAAAGCAAGCATTCTGCTCGTTGGATTGTTTGGGAATTATATTATGCATGGCAGATTATTGGCGATAAAAAGGGATTGTTGGAGAGACTGAAGGCCAAAGGATACGCAAAACCGCTAGATTCTATCCCAAAAGTGGGTAATTTTAGCCACGAGCCTGTAGTCGCGAAACGGGGGACTGTTTGGGTTTTCGGCACACTGTCGAGTAGCTATGAGGTGTGCTTAAAGGAGGGGGAAAAAGATGATGTTGTTGGAGATATATTTTGGGAATTGTTTGGAAAGCTGTCTGGAAGTAGGCCGATATCACGTAATTTAGTTTGGATTCTTATGGTCGTAGCGGTGTTGTTATTTGCGTTTGCAGTCGGACAGAACATATACTCAATAATACAGTATTTTATGATGAATAGATGAGCTATAAATATTACTTATCGGTTACGAGTCAATTGCCTTTTTGTAGTACGCCCCTGCGTTTAGACTCCTATAATGCATGTCAATTTGGCTGTGTTTATTGTTTCGCCAAAAGTAGAGGGGGAAATTTCCCGAATACCAAGTTGAAAATGGCAAATCCAGACTCTTTAAGGGCTCGATTAGAGCGTGTATCAAGGGGAGAAATAAATAGTGCATTAGATTATTTCTTAATGAATAGAATTCCTATTCAATTCGGTGGAATGACAGACCCTTTTAGCGAGTGGGAATTAGAGCATAGAATCTCCCTATATTTGCTAGAAATTCTTAAAAAGTTCGATTATCCGACGATAATTAGCACAAAAGGCTCGATTTTTGGAATGACCGAGTATGTAGATGTGTTGCAACGTGGAAATTTTTACATACGAGTGTCCTTTACTGGTGCGGAGCCACAGCTGGCACAGAGACTTGAGGCCGGTGTAGGGGATCTGGCTTGCCGTCTGTCGGCGATTGAGGCCTTGGCCAGTGTGGGCGTTCCAATTTCAGCGCGGCTCCAACCCTTAATTCCAGGGCATGAGGAGAGCGCTGAGAGATTGATGCTTCAGGCTGCTAGAGTTGGGGTCCGCCATGTTTCTGTAGAGTATCTCAAGCTCCCGATGGAAAGAGTAACTACGCAAGCAAAAATTCTTGATAGGGAGCTGCCAAATATTCGTGAATATTTTAAACTGCATAGCGCGACACGGAATGGTCGAGAATTTATTTTGCCGGCAGAAGAAAAAATATCAGGCCACGATTATTTGTGCGAAGTAGCCAGAAGTCATGATATTCACTATGGACATGCAGATAATGAATTTTTGCTTCGCAATGAATTCTTGTCATGCTGTAATGGCGCGGATCTGTTTTTGAGAGAAGCTAGTTTTTTTGATACCAACTTGCTAGGTATATTGCGGCGGTCAAAATGGTTGAAAGACATGAGATTTATTGTCGAGGAAAATAGGTTGTCGGAATATTCGTTAGACAATTATTTGAATTCGCGTTCCCGGTCGAATCTGGGTCCGGCAGCGAGCGGATCAGATAGGTGGTTAGACTTTTTGAAGAAAAAGTGGAATGCTCCTTCTTGGCGCGGTGGCCCAACTAGTTTTTGGAAAGTCATGGATACAGGGAAATTGGATGATAATGGAAACAAGATTTACAGTTATGAGGATGGCCCTAGTTCTTAAAATGAAGGCGGTTGGCAGCGCGATTTGCAGCGTTTGTAAATGACGTTTTGTCGTTTCTTATTATCCGACGCAGGCGATTGGCGATGAGATCTGGGTGAAGTGCGTCCAGGTTGGTGGAACTTATTCCGAGGGATAGTGCGAGTCCGATTGCGTTACCGATGGTTTGCTGCTCATATCGAGATGCGGTCCCGGTTCTGTCAACATGGCGAATTTGATCCGATGTGAGTCCAGATTGGTGTTCGAGTAAGTTGCCTGACGCGGCTTTGAGTGCAGATTGCCATATTGGATGAAGAGTGCGGCGAGTAATATTGCTATCAGTTTGGACTTCGGACACGTATCGGATGTGGTTCAGGTTGTTTAATATTGTATCGCCAATGCTATTTTCAAAGTCGTCCAGCGTTCGGATGTTGTAGACGTCTTTCAAATGCTTTTTGCCGGCTCGGACTTCGACGCGCCAGACTTCCAGATCAGGTTCGTCGCGTTCCACGCTCCAAACTCATAACCTGAAGGTCGCAGGTTCAAATCCTGCCCCCGCAACCACCAAGACCCTACCGCCGTCTCCCATGGAGGCGGCGGTTTTGGTTTGGGCACAAGCATACTCCAGGATGCTCGCGAGGGCACCAACAAGGATGACATCGGGCTTGCCGCGCTTCTCACCCGAGTGAACTTCAATGCGGTCGATCAGTGAGCGGATGTTCTCCATAGCCTGCGGGCGTGTTGCGTCGTCGGCGATCAGGGTTTGGAGTTCCATTACCTTGCGGCGATACAATTCGGCGACGTTCGGGTGGATCTCGATCTTCGTCTCCGAGCCAGCCTGCATCAGCTGCCGCGCCAATGCCCTCTTGCGGTTTTCAAGTTCCTTGAGCGACTCGCGAACGGCGCCTGGATCGCCGTCGCCGTCGGTGATGTAGGCGAGGCAGCGATCAATGCCGCGCTGCACCTTGGCGAGTTCCTTCCGCAGGCGAGTGCTGTCATTTGTGCGCGAGCGGCGGAGCCGGTCAATCTCTGCCCGGTAGGCAGTCGCGAACTCCTCGATCAGATCCTGACGACCGAGCAAGATTTCGCGAAGACCGTCAAGCACGCGCTCCTCAAGCTCAGTAACCTTGATGCCTACCGGGTTGGAACAAGTTCCACGTTCCCGCTTTGCAGAGCATGAGTAGCGCTCGCGATTGACGATGGTCATGGTCCCGCCACAGGCCCCGCAGCGAACGAGCCCGGACAATAGCCGCTTCTTTGTCTGGCGACGGTTGCCGCGGAGCGAGCTGTAGCGCTCCTTGATCGCCTGTACGGCCTCCCAGGTTCCCTCGTCGATGATCCGCAGATCTGGGACCCGGGTGGTGATCCATTCCGATTCGGGGTTGAGGCGAGACACTCGCTTGCCGGTCTCCGGGTCTTTCACGAAGCTCTGGCGATTGTAGATGATGTGGCCTCGATAGAGCTCGTTGTTCAGGACGCCGTTCCGGCGCTGGCGATTGCCGTTGATCGTCGAAGCGTTCCAGAGCCCGCCACGCGGGCTAGGAACGCCCTCGTCGTTCAGACGGGATGCGATCTTGCGTGGCGCCAGGCCGTCGGCGTAATCGCTGAAGATGCGGCGCACGATCCGAGCTTCCGGCTCATGGATGGTGCGTTCCCCGGTGGTCACCGAGCCGTCGTCCTTCAGGGCCCGGACCATTTCGTAGCCATAACTCTTGCCACCCGGGATCTTGCCGGCCTCGACGCGGCCACGCTGACCTCGCCGAGTCTTCTGCGCCAGGTCCTTAAGGAACAGCGCGTTCATGGTGCCCTTGAGCCCGATGTGCAGTTCGCTGATCTCGCCTTCGGCAAGGGTGATAATCCGAACGCGTGCGTGACCCAGGCGCTTGAAGATGGCTGCGATGTCTTCCTGGTCGCGGCTGATCCGGTCGAGAGCCTCGGCAAATACGACATCGAATTCGCCTGATCTCGCCTGACCCATCAGGCTCATGATGCCGGGCCGGTTCTTGAGGAAGCCGCCGCTGATCGCGAAGTCGCTGAACACCTCTACTATCGAGAAGCCGTCGGAGACAGCCCGTTCACGACACGCTCGAACCTGGTCCTCGATCGACGCGTCGGACTGAAGCTCGGAGGAGTAGCGGGCGTAGATGGCTGCGCGCATGGTCGAGGTCTCCTTCATCAGCGAGGCGGCTGCAGGCGGCGTCGCAATTCGTCGATGGACGAACGCAGGCGCCGGCCGGCTGCGAGCTGATTGGCCTGGATATAGTGCCGTTCGGTGGTCCGGGGATCGGTGTGGCCGAGGATCGGCGCGGCGATGCCGATGTGCTTCGGGTCGTCGAGGGCGACGAAGGTTACCGCGCAGTCCCGGAACAGGTGCGGATTGATCGGCTCGCCGAAGGCCTGCCGAGTGGCGTCGGTAATGGCGTTGTGGATCGTCTTTGGCTCCATCGGCAGACCATAGCGCGTTATCCAGAGGCGCGGTGTTTCATTGCCCTGCAGCAGGAGAGGGCGCACCGCCTCCAGATAGAACGCGATATGCGGCGTAAGCGACGCCGGAACAGGCAGGGTGAGCGGTTTGCGGGTCTTGGTCTCCGCGCGGTCGAAGGCGAGGCGGTATCCGTCCTTCTGGCTGACCAGATGCCGATCAATCTCGATCATGGTGAGATTGCCGAGACGGATCGGGCAGTGAGCGAGGAGGGCGATCATCAGGGACGTGCGATAGGTGGTCAGCGCGTTGCGGGCCGACAGGTCGGCCCGGGCGGCTTCCATCTCGCGGAACGCCCAGGTGACGATCTCTTCGGGGCTGCGCAGGCGCTGGAGCTTGTTGCGGCTGTCCCGGACCAGACCCTCGAGGCGCCGGACGACGCGCCGCAACCAGGACCAGTCCTCATCGGGCGCGATAGCCTTGATGGCGGCCAGGAGCTCCGCCAGCCGGCCCCAACGTGTCCAGCTGGCAACCTCGTCCTCGAGTTCCTCCAGGTAGGCGCCGACCGCCTCGCGGGTCACCCGGGCTGCCGGCGCCACGGTGCCGTCGAAGCGACCGGATGTGATCAGGAACGTCAGCCAGCGCCCATATCCCTTGCGATACTTCTCGCGCGTCTGATCCGACCAATGGTGGCCGGGGCCGACCGTGCCGTCGAGGATGTCGCCGGGCTGCATCGCGGCCTCCCAGGCCAGCCGGTCGGCCTCGGGCCAATCCTCGACTTTAAGGCATCGGCGGGCCGGATCCTGGAAGGGCCAGAGCTCAGCCATGGTGAACGTCCTCCGGGCGGTAGCGGCGACGCGCGGCATCCACTGAACCCTGGTAGTGGCGGAGCGCTGCCTTCTGTTCGAACTGGGCGTAGGACTTCATCGCCGTCTTGAGCGAGTCGCTGATCACGTGGCTCAGGGTCACGAAGTCGCCCGGCTGGACGGTGCTGTGGATCTTGCCGGCGATGCTGCGGAAGAGGTGGGCATGGATCACCATTCCCGTGAACTCCCTAATCGTTGTCTTGATCAGGTTCGAGAGCGAGGCAGCGACCCGGGGCCCGCCGTTCTGGGCCGGGAAGAGGTAATCCGACGGCTCCTGCAGCAGCACGGGACGGGCCTCGTCGAGGTAAAGCTTGAGCAGCTTCGTCGATTCCGGGCTCAGTTCATGGTTCAGGTCCTTGCCGTTCTTCACCTCGTGGGCCGGGATCGAGATCGTGGTGCAGCGCTGGCGGCGGGTCGTGACGAAGCGGATGTGGCGCTCCAGGCTTAGGGCGGAGAGATTGCCGATGCGCAAGGGCGCGTAGAGCAGGATCTCGATCGCCACCGCGGCCTGCAGGAGCAGGGCGCGCCTGTGATCCCTCAAGCCCGGCTTGCTCGCTTCCTTCAACAGCTGAGCCGGAAGATGCAAGAGGCGCGCGAGATTGATGTCGTCGTCCAACTGCTCGAGCCGGCGACGGTTCTTCTCCCGCAGCCCCTCGACCTGCAGATTGAGGCGCTGGCAGATGCGCCGCATCTCCTTCAGGTGGCCGTCGTCGACGCGGACATGGTGGGTGGCGATGGCCTTCATGCCCATGGCGAGGCCGTGGATTGCCTCGGTGGGCTTGTCTCCAAATCGGCCGATCATGAAGCGCAGGCCGGTCTTGAATGCGTCCAGGTCCACCAAGGCAGCCAGAGAATCGATCGAAGACATCTCGCGCCCGCTGAGAACAAGCGCCGAGGCGATCTCCTGGATCTGGAAGCGGCGGTGGCGGATGGTGCTCGGCCTAAGCGGCTTCACCGGCCCGTCCTCGTCGAGGAGACACGGACGCGCCAGCCGCTCAATCCAGCGTTCGACATCGGCCTGGAAGCTCTCCGGGAAGGTTGCCAGCGGGATCGTCCAGGGTTCCTTCTTGCGCGGCGCCACCAGGACCCGGGCCGGCCAGCCCTCGATGGTCTCGCGCAGGCGGTTCCAGACCCCAACGGCGGCACCGACCTTTCCCGCCGGCTTGTCGACGAAGGTCTCGGTCTCCAGCACGGCCAGCAGGCCGGCCGGATGCTCGTTGTCCACCTCGCCCGGTGCGACGCCGAGGGCGGTACAGTACTGGGCCAGCTGCATGAGCTTCCAGCGATCGTGCTTATCGGGGATCCGGTCGAGAAGGACCTGCCAGTGGGGCGAGGGCTGGCGCAGCCAGTCCGACCGCTCCCGCGAACAGCCGCAGAGGCCGAGCGCCTTGATGACATCGGCCTTGATGTTCTTCACCCTCTTATCGCTGATCCCGGCCGAGACCGGGTGGACCCGGCGGAGCCGGACATGGACCCAGTTGATATTGGCGGGCACCTCTTCCGGCGTCTTGCCGATCAGCCGGCAAAGCGAGCGGATGGCGGAGCGCAGGTCCCGGCGCCTGGTCGGCGAGAGATCGAGTTCCTCGAGTTGCCCGAGCACGGCCGACATGCGCGGCGTCGCGGGATCGACGAAGGGATCGCCGTTCGCCATGTTTGGGTTGGGCTGGGTCATCGGGCAGCCTCTCTCCTGGTCAGGGTTGGACACGGGACGCCTCGGGTGGTCAGCGCGCCAAGTTCGGGACGACGTAGCACGAAAATCGGGCTCTGATTGCGCGGCGCCGTCGTCCCGATTGGTCCACAAGTCACTGACAAAACAGGACTTTGATGGACAGCGTTGGCCATCAGTACAGCCGGTCGTGAACGAAGCGCTCGAGGTCGCGCGGACGGATGCGCCACTGGTTGCCGAGCTTCGCGGCCGGCAGTTCGCGGGCCTCGATCCAGCGTCGCACGGTCTTCTCCGAGACCTGGTGGAGGTCAGCGATGTCGGGGATGGTGAGCAGCCGCTCGGGGCGGTCAGCGGTGATCTTGTTCTTGTTCATTCTCGGGATCCTCGTCCGTTCGGGCTGGTTCCGAATGGGACGCAACGGCTTCGCGGGCGGCCTGGACGGCGAGCAGGCGAACGAGCGTCGAGAGGGCGTCCTGGGCCCTTAGGTCATTCTTGTCTGTTTGGGGTTGGCCAGAGGCCATGCCTGTCGTCCTCTTCGGAACTTCAGGCATCATTTTCGGGAGGTCGTTGCCGGCCCGTCAGCCCGGCATTGGCCCGCTAGAATGAGCGGGTGTCGTGGGCCGGGTCACCAGTGGCGCATCTGGCGCTGGATTGAACTGCGTGAAGGCGGTTCCTTGCCGGTCTTGTCCCAGTAGGTGCCTTGCAGCTCGACGATCAATTCGTTCCGCGAGAGGCCGGTATTGCGGGCACGGAGCTCCAGGAACATGTCGCGGAGCTGAAACCAATCGAACTTCGTTCGGCCCTGTTTCTCGGAGGAGCGGCGCCAGAGCTTTTCGACATCGGCCCGCCGGACCTGGATGTTGGTCCAGGGGTGGTCCTTGCCGCCGCCGTCCAGGTGCCGGTAAGGACCCCTCACGTCCGGTACAAGATCGGACCATTCCGCAACCGGGATTTCCTCGACGGTTCCGCCGGGCACGTTGCGGCGGGCAAGCGCTTTCAGTCGTCCGGCGCGAAGCGCATCGAAGAGATCCGACACTCTGCCGATTTCTGGATGGTCCGGTCGCATGGACGGATAGAACATGAAGGCTCGGAAGTCGTGCGGGTTGGGTGGCGCAAACTTCTGTACGACTTGGTCACTACGGAAAACGACCCACGCGGCGGCCTCCGAGAGTATCCAGTATTGCCTGTCATTGCCGGCAGCCATTGCCACTCACTTTAGTAACAGGCGCGCTCCTACGGAAGCGGCATCCGAACCATTTTCGGCGAGAGCATGATACTTTTTTTATGCTGTCTCTTAGCTAGCGAACATATTCGTTCGGTGCCAGGTCAGCCGCTTTCGATGCTTGTCGGTCAGCGGGATCGGGTTCTGCCAGCGCAATTCGGCGCCAGCAACATCGCTCAAGGATGGTGAGAATTGGGGCCGGCCTTTGTCATCGAAGGCCACGAGCCCCCGGTCGAAAGCGGCATCCCACAGGGCTGAGAGCAGAAGGCCGTTGTGAACATCCAGACGCTCGGCGTCGCTCGTGCAGTCCTTCCACGGCACGATGTGCGACGCGCGCAGCAGCGCTGTATCGGTGATGCCGGTGAGTGGGCATCGGCCCTGCCAATAATCCATCAGCCCGGCACGGAAAATGTCCTGACCGATGCGCTGGACGACGAGCCGTTCGGCCTCGGTCGTCTTCGGCAGACCATTGACCTTCGCCTGGAACTCCCGAAGCGGCGCATCGGGAAGGCTCGCGGCCAGCTGGTAAATGCGCGGCAATACACCATAGAGCTGGCCGAGCGTCTCGAAGGCATAGCGGGCAAGACCCGGCCCTGGCATATCCACGGCCGGTATATCGTGCTCTTCCATGACGCCTGTGTGATCGAGCGCGAGAAACCATGGGCCAGCTGGCCCTTCGGCGGCCAGCCAGATCGTTCCCCGTGCCGTCGTCGACTGGAACGCCGCCCATCCATCGGTCTCACCAAGCCGACGCCGAAAGCCATGCTGCTCAGCGGCCTTGCTGCACTCGGTTGAGACAACGAAGGATTGAGAGATTTCGATCATTCCATATCGATCTTCATAGGTCGCAGCCCAACAACCGCTCACTGCCTGGTGCTCCTCGTAAAACCTCACGACGCCAGGGCGCTTTGTTGAGGTCCTGTGGCGGTCTGGTTGTCGTTGTGATCACATATTGAAAAGTTCTACCCGCCAGTTCTTCTTCAAGTGCTCGCAACAGCCGGAAATGCGCATCATAGATCGTTTGCCCCAGATCGGCCTCCCGCGGACTGTCATGGATTAGAAATGCGGGAATGCGCGTTCGGCCTTCGATACTCAGGCAAAGGCAAGCCAGATCGAAGGCAAGAATTTTCAAAGACTGAATTGCGGCTGTTCGCCTGTCGCCCCCGGCTTCCACACTAATCTCAAGACCTTTGCCGGTCAGACGCACAATACCCTTGGCATCGTCACCGAGCAGGCGCCGAATGATGGCTGAGAATTTTTGCGATATCGCACCGATTGCCTTTGCCTGCTTATCCTCGAACCCCCGAAGCTGGTCGCGGACGCGCTGCAGATCCTCATCCAGTTTTCCGATCGTAGACTCTGCACGCGCCAGCTCATCGACCAGTTCTACGGAACGCTGAACATCTTCGACATTGCGGGTTGCAGTGCGCCAGCTTGTGTTTCTGGCGTCAGCAGCCTTTTCGAGGCGATCCACGCGCTCTTCCGCCTGCTGAGCCTTCTGGCGGACCAAAGCGATTTTGGGCTTTAGGGCATCAATCTCAGCCTTAAAGCTCACTATCGCCTTTTGCTGGGCATCGACTTCCTCACGTTTTGCTTCCCATCGAGCACGACACTGCGCTTGATCAGGAAATTTGTGAGACAGCTTGCAGCCTTCCGCGAGCGCTGTATCGATTGGCACCTCACAGATGGGACAGATCGGACTAGCCGCAGATTGAGCGGCTGCCGAAAGCCCCGGAATTTCACTACTCATCTGTGTGAGTAGCTTTTCTTCGAGAGGCAATTTCGCATCGAGTTCGGCTGCCTTCAGTTCAGCGTCGCGCAATGCAATGCGAGCGTTCTGAGAGGTACGCCGAGCTTCATCGAGTTCGGCGCTAACTCCGGATGGAAGTTTTGCAGCCGCCGCAAGTTTTTCCTCCGCGACCGACTTTAGGGAATCCAAAAGAAGCGGCATGTCCGGCAGCGATGCATCGCTAAGACCAAGATCGCGAACGAGACGTTCCACGCGCCGCCCCTGATCCCATTCGAGAAACGACCTCTGCCGTTTTGCTTGATCGAGTTGGCTTTCAACGTCCTGCTCCTGGCGCCGTGCGGCTTGCTCTTCTTCCGTAATAGCGTTCAGAAACGCCCGCATCGCGAGCAGCCGAGGCCCCTTGGCATCACCACTTGCGGGTTGCGGCGCATCCGATCCTGATGCCGACGAGCGCCAGTCGAGGACGTCGTCGAAACGGCA
>MRWG01000139.1_pt1 | contig 129482 bp, 126 predicted proteins | sample 1013341 | NCBI WGS metagenome assembly MRWG01 (sample SAMN06117577, study PRJNA244670) | biofilm metagenome | biome: Water; feature: Cathode Biofilm; material: Biofilm; isolation source: microbial consortium enriched at the cathode of a solar microbial fuel cell | place: USA: District of Columbia...
TCCGTGCCGGGGAGCGGTCTTCACGACCAGGGACCCAACGATCTCCCGCCCGCACCCATCCTGACACATCCCCTACACACAGGGACCCATTAGCCTCTCATTTTGTTGCGGCGTGGATTGGGTCCCGGCAACAAGTGCCGGGATGACATTCTTATTTTTTGGCTGGTGCGGAAAACCAACCGCGCTCACGCCACGCTTCTACGCCGCCCGCGCCGTGCCGCCCACCGTCAGCCCCTTCACCAGCAGTGTCGGCTGGCCGACGCCGACGGGGACGCCCTGGCCGCCCTTGCCGCAGGTGCCGATGCCGGGGTCGAGTTTCATGTCGTTGCCGACCATGGTGACGCGGGTGAGGACGTCGGGGCCGTTGCCGATCAGCGTCGCGCCTTTCACCGGCGCGCCGATCTGGCCGTTTTCGATCAGGTAGGCCTCGGTGCAGGTGAAGACGAACTTGCCGGACGTGATGTCGACCTGGCCGCCGCCGAAGGAGACCGCGTAGAGGCCCTTCTTCACCGATGACAGGATCTCGTCGGCCTCGTGATTGCCCGACAGCATGTAGGTGTTGGTCATGCGCGGCATCGGCTGGTGCGCGTAAGACTCGCGCCGTCCGTTGCCGGTCGCGGCCATGCCCATGAGGCGCGCGTTCAGGCGGTCCTGCATGTAGCCCTTGAGGATGCCGTCCTCGATGAGGACGGTGCGCGACGTCGGCGTGCCCTCGTCGTCGATGGTGAGCGAGCCGCGGCGGTCGGCAAGCGTGCCGTCATCGACGACCGTGATGCCGGGTGCGGCGACGCGCTGGCCGAGCAGGCCGGCGAAGGCGGAGGTCTTCTTGCGGTTGAAATCGCCTTCGAGGCCGTGGCCGATCGCCTCGTGGAGCAGGATGCCGGGCCAGCCCGGTCCGAGCACCACGTCCATTTCGCCGGCGGGGGCGGGCACCGCTTCGAGATTGACCAGCGCCTGACGCAGCGCCTCGTCGACCTGGGACTGCCAGCGCGCGGGGTCGATATAGAGGTCGTAGCCGGTACGGCCGCCGACGCCGAAGGAACCGCTCTCCTGCCGGTCGCCGTCTCCCGCGACGATGGCGACGTTGAGACGGACGAGCGGGCGGATATCCCGGAGCGACGAGCCGTCGGCGCGGACGATCTCGACCGCCTGCCACTCGCCCGCGAGCGAGGCGGAAACCTGCTGCACGCGGGGGTCCTTCGCGCGGGCATAGGCGTCGATCTCGGCCAGCAGCTTCACCTTCTCCTCGAAGGTCTGGCCCCCAAGCGGGTTCTCATCGGAATAGAGATGCGTGTTGGTGCGGCTGGGGCCTTCGGCGGAGACGCCGGTGTGACCCGTCTTCACCGCCTGCACGGCGTCGCTCGCGCGCTTCAGCGCCGCTTCGGAAAGTTCCGAGGCATGGGCATAGCCGGTCGATTCGCCCGCGACGCAGCGCAGGCCGAAGCCCTGATTGGTGTCGAAGCTCGCGGTCTTGAGGCGGCCGTCGTCGAAGCCGAGCACTTCGGACTGGCGGTACTCCATGAAGAGTTCGCCGTCATCCGCGCCATTGAGCGTGTCGCCGACAAGGGCGGAAACGCGGTCGCGGTCGAGCCCGGTGCGGGTGAAGAAGAGATCGTCGGAGGAAGAGGTCATGATCGTCACATTCCAGAAAGAGATGTCATTGCGAGCCCCCGAAGGGGGCGCGGCAATCCAGAGCGGCACGTTCCGGGCTTGCGGCCCCTGGATTGCTTCGTCGCTTCGCTCCTCGCAATGACGACTATATGGGAGCTTCTCAGCGCGCCAGCCACTCCTCGACGGGCACGAGGCGGCGGGGCAGGCCCGAGAGGTCGCAGGGGACGACATGCGGCGAGCAGCTGTAGAGCGGGTATTGCGTCACCTTGAGCGACTGCAGGTCGACGAGGAAGACGCCGTTGATGCGGCCGAACCAGTCGTCCCACTGGACGAAGCCCCAGTCGGGCCAGGTGTCGGGCGGCGGGGCCACGACATCGCCCACGAGATCGGGATGGGCGGCGCAGAAGCCGACGACGCAGCGGCCGGGATCGCGCGGGTCGAGCCAGGGTGCGGCTTCGGAGATGAGCTCGGGAGCGGCGCCCCCGTTTTGCGGCAGCAGGAGCCCCGCCGAGATGCGGCGTCCGAGATGGAAATGAATGAGCGCCTCGTCGCGCATGGCCGCGAATCCTCCGCAACAAATATCCAACCTTTACTGTAGGACATTTTGGGCGGCGCGAAAGGGGAGGAACGGGAATTTCACCGATCCGCGGCGTGGCGCGGGATTCTCCCGCTTATTGTGGCAAAACGTCGCAAAACCATGCCCGCGCTGTGGTCTGTCGCCGCACCATGACTATACTGCCCGCTGCGAGTCGTTTGCCCGGCGGCGCGCGCCGCGAGGGCGGTGCGTGCGGGAGGATCGTCCGGGCGGCGCAGGGGGATGCCGCCGCTTCAGGAAAACTGACGAAGCAACAAGCGGCGGAACTTGCGGGCGGCTGCGCTTTATGGTTTCTGACGCCCATCTGCCGGTGCCGCTCACCTGCCGCTCATGGGGGGCTTCGGGCGCGGGCCGGGCGGTTCCGGACGTTGAATTGACTAGCTGGGGACAAGCATGCGGTTTCTGAACGGATTTGGCCTTTTCGCACTCGCCCTCGCGGCCGGTATTTTCGGCGCCGCGGTTCCGGCGGTGCATGCGATGCCGGTCGATGGCGGCCTCGGCCTGCAGGAGGCGGTAACGCCGGTGATGCACGACATCATCGCCTTCCACAACCTGCTGCTCTGGATCATCACGGCGATCACGCTCTTTGTCCTGGCGCTGCTCATCATCATCGTGGTGCGCTTCAACCGCCGCGCGAACCCGACGCCCTCCAAGACGACGCACAACACGCTGCTCGAAGTCGCCTGGACGGTGCTGCCGGTGATGATCCTCGTGGTGATCGCGATCCCCTCCTTCCGCCTTCTCTACAAGGAGATCGTGGTGCCGGAAGCGGACCTCACCGTGAAGGCCGTCGGCTACCAGTGGTACTGGGGCTACGAATATCCCGACAATGGCGACATCTCGCTCATTTCGAACATGGTCGAGGACGCCGATCTCGAGCCCGGCCAGCCGCGCCTCTTCGCCGCCGACGAGGCGATGGTGGTGCCGGTCGACACGACGGTGCGCGTGATCGTGACGGCGGCCGACGTGATCCATGCCTTCGCGGTGCCGCAGTTCGGCGTCAAGGTCGACGCCATTCCGGGCCGCCTGAACGAGACCTGGTTCCGCGCCGAGAAGACCGGCATGTATTACGGCCAGTGCTCCGAACTCTGCGGCACGCGTCACGCCTTCATGCCGATCAACGTGCGTGTCGTCACACAGGAAGAATTCGAGCAGTGGACGGAGCAGCAGCAGGCTGATGCGGGCTCCGGCGGCAATATCAAGGTGGCTGAGGTTGCGGGTGCGGAAACGCGCTGAGCGCGCTTCCATCCGCTGGCTGAAACAGAATTCGAAAGAACGAAGGATTTAGAGAGATGGCAGGCCAAGCTGCAGGGGCGCACGCCGATCACGCCGATCACCCCACCGGGTGGAAGCGGTACGTCTATTCGACGAACCACAAGGACATCGGCACGATGTACCTGATCTTCGCGATCATCGCGGGGGTCATCGGCGGTACCTTCTCCGTGCTCATGCGCATGGAATTGCATTTCCCCGGCGACGGCATCCTTGGCGGCGACCACAATCTCTTCAACATGCTGGTGACGGCGCACGGCCTCATCATGATCTTCTTCATGGTGATGCCCGCCATGATCGGCGGCTTCGGCAACTGGTTCGTGCCGCTGATGATCGGCGCGCCGGACATGGCCTTCCCGCGCATGAACAACATCTCGTTCTGGCTGCTGCCGCCGGCGTTCGGGCTCCTCGTGATCTCGATGTTCGTGCCGGGCGTGCCGGGCGGAACGGGCGCCTCCGGCGGCTGGACGATCTACGCGCCGCTCTCGACCACGGGAACGCCCGGACCGGCGATGGACTTCGCGATCCTCGCGCTCCACATCGCGGGCGCGTCCTCGATCCTCGGCGCGATCAACTTCATCACCACCATCTTCAACATGCGCGCACCGGGCATGACGCTGCACAAGATGCCGCTCTTCGTCTGGTCGATCCTCGTCACCGTGTTCCTGCTGCTGCTTTCGCTGCCGGTTCTCGCGGGCGCAATCACCATGCTGCTGACGGACCGCAACTTCGGCACGACCTTCTTCTCGCCCGAAGGCGGCGGCGACCCGATCCTGTTCCAGCATCTGTTCTGGTTCTTCGGGCATCCGGAAGTCTACATCCTGATCCTGCCGGGCTTCGGCATGATCTCGCAGATCATCTCGACCTTCTCGCGCAAGCCCGTCTTCGGCTATCTCGGCATGGCCTACGCCATGGTCGCGATCGGCGTCGTCGGCTTCATCGTGTGGGCGCACCACATGTACACGGTCGGCATGTCGGTCAACACGCAGGCTTACTTCGTGGCGGCCACCATGGTCATCGCGGTGCCGACGGGCGTGAAGATCTTCTCCTGGATCGCGACGATGTGGGGCGGCTCGATCGAGTTCAAGACGCCGATGCTCTGGGCGATCGGCTTCATCTTCCTGTTCACGATCGGCGGCGTGACGGGCGTGGTGCTGGCGAATGCCGGCGTCGACCGCGCGCTGCACGACACCTATTACGTGGTGGCGCATTTCCACTACGTGCTCTCGCTCGGCGCCGTCTTCGCGATCTTCGCGGGCTGGTACTATTGGTTCCCGAAGATGTTCGGCTACATGTATTCCGAATTCATCGGCAAGCTGCACTTCTACGTCACGTTCATCGGCGTGAACCTCGTGTTCTTCCCGCAGCACTTCCTCGGGTTGCAGGGCATGCCGCGCCGCTATTCGGACTATCCGGACGCATTCGCCTACTGGAACGAGATCTCGTCGATCGGCTCCTACATCTCGGCCTTCGGCGTGCTGATCTTCCTCTTCGGCGTGGCGCTGGCCTTCATCAGGAAGCAGAAGGCAGCCGACAGCCCCTGGGGCGAAGGCGCGACGACGCTCGAATGGACGCTGTCCTCGCCGCCGCCGTTCCACCAGTTCTCGGAACTGCCGCGGATCAAGTAAGAACCGTTCCGGCCGGGTCCATTCCCGGCCGGAGCCCCTTTTTCGGCTCAAGTAGAGACAAAGCGGTTTCATGTCGGACACGGCGTATAGCAGCGAGCATGCGAAGTCCCTGCCGGAAGGCGGGATGGGCAACGCGCGCGATTTCTTCCAGCTGCTGAAGCCGCGCGTGATGTCGCTGGTGATCTTCACGGCGCTGGTCGGCATCGCCGTCGCGCCGGGCGGCATTCACCCGGTGATCGCCTTCACGGCGCTGCTCTGCATCGCGGTCGGCGCGGGCGCGTCGGGCGCGCTCAACATGTGGTACGACGCCGATATCGACGCGCGGATGGCGCGGACCGCGAACCGGCCGATCCCGGCGGGCCGCGTGACGCCTTCCGAAGCGGCGGGCTTCGGCGCGATCCTTTCGGTCTTCTCCGTGATGACGATGGGCGTGCTGGTGAACTGGGTCGCGGCCGCGCTCCTCGCCTTCACGATCTTCTTCTATCTCGTCGTCTACACGATGTGGCTGAAGCGCCGCACGCCGCAGAACATCGTGATCGGCGGCGCGGCAGGCGCCTTTCCGCCGATGATCGGCTGGGCCGCGGTGACGGGCGGCGTCTCGCTCGAAAGCGCCGTGCTCTTTCTCATCATCTTCATGTGGACGCCGCCGCATTTCTGGGCGCTCGCGCTCTTCCGCAACGAGGATTACCGCAAGGTCGGCGTGCCGATGATGCCGGTGGTCGCGGGCGAGAAGGAAACGCGCCGCCAGATCATGCTCTATTCCCTGGCCCTCGTGCCGGTGACGCTGCTGCCGGGCATCATGGGCTTCGCGGGCGCGCTTTACACCGGCGCGACCGCGGCGCTGGGCGCGGGCTTCCTCGCGCTTGCCTTCCGCGTCTGGCGGACGGAAGCGGGACCGGCGCAGGACAAGGCCGCGAAGGGTCTCTTCGCCTATTCCATTCTCTATCTCTTCCTCGTCTTCTCGCTGCTGCTCGCCGAGAAGATGCTGGGCCTCGAGGGCATCGGCGCGCTCGCGCTCGTGCCCGGTCTGTGAGGCGAAGATGACGGACGGGAACGACGAAGGCAGGCGGCACGAGATCGAGACGCCGCACTGGACCGAAGAACAGCTGAAGAAGCGGCGGCAGCGCAACCTCGCCATCGCCTGGACGCTCGCCGGACTGATTGCGCTGTTCTTCGTGGTGACGATTGTGAAGCTGGGAGGCAATGTGGCGAACCGGCCGATCTGATACCGGGCGCCCCGTCGCTTCGAAACGGGTTATTCTTGCCGGCGGAAGCCGGAACTGGATTTGATTGATCGCGCTGCCCGAAGGGGGGCGCGCTGAAGCGGAGAAGAGGGGACATGGCAGACGCCCACGCCAAACATCACGACTATCATCTCGTAGACCCGAGCCCCTGGCCGATCGTCGGCGCCATCGGCGCCTTCGTGCTCGCGGTCGGCGCGGTCAACTGGATGCACGGCTCGGCGCCGTGGGTCATGCTGCTCGGTTTCGCGCTCGTGTTCTACACGATGTTCGGCTGGTGGCGCGACGTGATCCGCGAGGCGCACAAGGGCGACCACACGCCTGTCGTGCAGCTTCACCTGCGCTACGGCATGATCCTCTTCATCGCATCCGAAGTGATGTTCTTCGTGGCCTGGTTCTGGGCCTTCTTCGATGCGAGCCTTTTCGCGGGCGAGGAAATCCAGGCGGCGCGCTTCGAGTTCACCGGCGGCCACTGGCCGCCCCAGGGCGTCGAGGTGTTCGATCCCTGGCACCTGCCGCTCTTCAACACGATCATCCTGCTGACCTCGGGCACGACCGTCACCTGGGCGCATCACGCGCTGCAGCATGGCGACCGCAAGGGGCTGGTCCGCGGCCTGACGCTCACCGTCATCCTCGGCCTCTTCTTCACCGGCGTGCAGGCCTATGAATATGCCCATGCCGCCTTCTCCTTCGGCGGCAGCATCTACGGCGCGACCTTCTTCATGGCGACCGGCTTCCACGGTTTCCACGTGATCGTGGGCACGATCTTCCTGATCGTCTGCCTGCTGCGCGCGATGAAGGGCGACTTCACGCCGAAGCAGCATTTCGGCTTCGAGGCGGCGGCCTGGTACTGGCACTTCGTCGACGTGGTCTGGCTGTTCCTGTTCTTCGCGATCTACATCTGGGGATCGGCGGGCGCCACCTATCACTGAGGCCGGGCCGGTCCATAACAAGTTCGGTGGGGGCGGGTGCGCGAGAAGCGGCCCGCCCTCATGTCATTCGGGAGAGCGTTCATGAATTCCGGCACACCGTCCTCCATCGAAGTCGGCCTCAGGGGCTGCTGTCCGCGCTGCGGCCAGGGCAGGCTCTATAAAGGATTCCTGACGCTCGCGCCGGAATGCGACGCCTGCGGGCTCGATTATTCCTTCGCGGATTCGGGCGACGGCCCCGCCGTCTTCATCATGATGATCGCCGGCTTCATCATTGTCGGGCTCGTGCTCTGGGTGGAGTTCACCTGGTCGCCGCCCTACTGGGTGCATGCGGTGCTCTGGATTCCGCTGACGCTGGCGCTGACCATCGGGCTGCTCAGGCCGCTGAAGGGCTGGCTCGTGGCGCAGCAGTTCCGCCACCGCGCCGAGGAAGGCCGTCTCGAAAAATGAGCCTCTCCGCGAACCGCTTCTTCCGCCCGCTGCTCTGGCCGACGCTCATGACGCTCGCGGCGCTGCCGGTGCTGATCGGGCTCGGGGTCTGGCAGCTCGAACGGCTCGAATGGAAAGAGGCGCTGCTGGAGCGCATCGAAACGCGGCTCGCCGCGGCACCCGTTGAACTGCCTGAGCCGCGCGAATGGAGCGCGCTCGACGTCGCGGTGCATGAATATGCGCGCGTGACGCTCACCGGCCGTTTCCTCGACCGCGAATTCCATTATTTCACGCAAGGCGCGCAAGGGCAGGCGGGCTATGCCGTGATCTCGCCGCTCGAAGTGGAGGCGGGCGCGGTGGTGCTCGTCGACCGCGGCTTCGTGCCCGCGGCGCTGAAGGAAACGGACGCGCATGGCGGCGTGCCGCAAGGCGAAGTGTCGTTCACCGGCATCCTGCGCGCGCCACATGCGCGCGGCACCTTCGACGGCGTGGACGACCCGGAAAAGAACATCTGGATGGTGCGCGACCCCGCCGTGATGGGTGCGGCGCTCGACGGCATGACGGTGGCGCCCTTCATCGTCGAAGCGGGGGAGAGCGCCTTCGCGGGCGAATGGCCGAAGGCGGGCGCGGCGCGGGTCGACATCCCGAACAACCATCTCGACTATGCGCTGACCTGGTTCGGGCTCGCGGCCGTCCTCGTCGCGATCTATTTTCTCTATCATCGCTCCAATGGGCGGATCGGCCGGGAAAAGTCATGAGCGCACGCAATTCCACGGCCGCCTACGAGGCGCTGAAGGACCGCTTCCAGCGCCTGTCGGCGCTCGGCGGCGCACAGGCCGTGCTGCACTGGGACCGAGCGACCATGATGCCGGAAGGCGGCGCTACCGCGCGCGCCGAGCAGCAGGCGATCCTCTCGCTGATCGCGCATGAGACGCTCACCGCGCCGGAGACGGCGGACCTGCTCGCGAGCGCGGGCGAGGCGGCGGACGGTTTGAGCGACTGGGACCGCGCCAATCTCGGCGAGATGGCCCGCGTTCACGCCCATGCGACGGCAACGCCTGCCGATCTCGTGACGCGGCTCTCGCGGCAGAAATCCGAAACCGAGATGATCTGGCGGAAGGCGCGCGCGGCAAACGACTTCGCGAGCCTCGCGCCCGCCCTCGACAAGCTCATTGCGCTCACCCGCGAACAGGCGGCGGCAAAGGCGGATGCGCTGGGGCTCGACCCTTACGACGCGCTGCTCGACAGCTACGATCCCGGCCGCCGCGCGGCGGATGTCGATGTGCTTTTTGCCGACCTCGAAAGTTTCCTGCCCGCGCTGCTCGGCGAGGTGATGGAGCATCAGCGGCGGGGAGAACAGGCACTGCCCATCGAAGGCCCTTTCCCGATCGCGCTGCAGGAGCGGATCGGCCGCGAGGTGATGGGGCTCATGGGGTTCGACTTCGCGCATGGCCGGCTCGATGTCAGCCACCATCCCTTCACCGGCGGCGTGCCGGACGACAGCCGGATCACCACGCGCTACGACGAGCGCGACTTCACCGAAAGCCTGATGGCCACGATCCACGAGACCGGCCACTCGCTCTACGAGCGCGGGCTGCCGAAGGAATGGCGGACGCAGCCGGTCGGACGGGCGCGGGGCATGACGATCCATGAGAGCCAGTCGCTCCTCTTCGAGATGCAGGCGGGGCGGACGGAACCCTTCATCGCCTTCCTCGCGCCGCGCCTGAAGCAGGCATTCGGCGGCGAGGGCCCGGCCTGGCAACCGGACAACATCCTCCGGCACTACCGGCGGGTCGCGCCCGGCTTCATCCGCGTGCAGGCGGACGAGGTGACCTATCCGCTCCACGTCATGCTCCGCTACCGGCTGGAGCGGGCGATGATTGCGGGCGACCTCAAGGCGGCGGACCTGCCTGCCGCCTGGAACGAGGGCATGGAACAGAGCCTCGGCATCGTGCCGCCGGACGACGACCGGGGCTGCCTGCAGGATATCCACTGGCCGGCAGGCTCCTTCGGCTACTTCCCGACCTATACGCTCGGCGCACTCGCCGCCGCGCAGATCTTCGCCGCCGCCAAAGCGGCCGTGCCCGACCTCGAAGACGCGTTGGGGCAGGGCGATTTCAGGCCGCTGACCGGCTTCGTGCGCGAAAAAGTGCATGGGCAGGGCTCCCGCCTCACGCCCGACGGCATCATCGAAGGGGCGACCGGCAAGCCCCTCGGCACCGCCGCCTTCAAGGCCCATATCGAGGCCCGATATCTCGGTAAGTAACTGGAATAAAACGGCTTTCCGATGCGGCGCTAAGTCCGTTTGCCACCGCGCCCGGGCGGGGATAGGTTACGCCCGTCCGGTCCCGGTTCCTTCCGGTGGCCGGCTATCCTGGAGATTATGGTGAAATACGTCAGCACGCGGGGCCTCGCCCCGGAGCTTGAATTCGAGGACGCTTTGCTCACGGGTCTCGCCCGGGACGGCGGTCTCTACGTGCCGGCGGAATGGCCGCAGATGAGCGAGCGCAAGATCAGGGCGCTGGCGGGCGTGCCTTACGAAGAGGCAGCTTTCCGCGTCATGCGCCCCTATATCGGCGAGAGCATCGCCGATGCCGACCTCCAGGAGATGATCGCCGCCGCCTATGCCACCTTCCGCCACAAGGCGGTGGTGCCGCTGACCCAGACCGGCGCGAACGACTGGCTGCTGGAACTCTTCCACGGGCCGACGCTCGCCTTCAAGGACGTGGCGATGCAGATTCTCGCCCGGCTCTTCGACCACGTGCTGGCGGCGAAGGGCAGGCGGATCACGGTAGTCGGCGCGACTTCCGGCGACACGGGATCGGCCGCCATCGAAGCCTTCAAGGGCCGCGACACGACCGACATCTTCATCCTGCACCCCAAGGGCCGCGTCTCGGAGGTGCAGCGCCGCCAGATGACGACGGTACTGGACAAGAACGTCCACAACATCGCCATCGAAGGCTCGTTCGACGATTGCCAGGCGCTGGTGAAGGCAATGTTCAACGACCACGCTTTCCGCGACGAGGTGAGCCTCGCGGGCGTGAACTCGATCAACTGGGGCCGCGTGATGGCCCAGATCGTCTATTTCTTCACCAGCGCCGTGGCGCTCGGCGCGCCTTCGCGCCCGGTCGCCTTCTCGGTGCCGACGGGCAATTTCGGCGACATCTTCGCGGGCTATGCGGCGGCGCGGATGGGCTTGCCGATTGCGAAGCTCATCGTTGCGACCAATGTGAACGACATTCTGGCGCGCACCATCGACAGCGGCCGCTACGAGGTCGACAAGGTGGTGCCGACGATCAGCCCGAGCATGGACATCCAGGTCTCGTCCAATTTCGAGCGGCTGCTTTTCGACGCCTATGGCCGCGACGGTGCGGCGGTGACGCGGCTGATGCAGAGCCTCGGCCAGTCCGGCGCCTTCGAGATCGAACCTGTCAGGCTCGACGCGATCCGCGCGCAATTCGGCGCGGCCCGCGTCGACGAAAGGGAAACCGCGGCGACCATCAAGCGCATGCGGGAAGAAACGGGTGAACTGGTCGATCCGCATTCGGCGGTGGGCCTTGCCGCGGCGGCGCGGCTGCGCGGCGATGCCGCCGTGCCGATGGTGACGCTGGCGACGGCGCACCCAGCAAAGTTCCCCGATGCGGTGAAGGCCGCGACGGGTATCCACCCCGAGCTTCCGCCTTCGATGTCAGGCCTCTTCGAAAGGGAAGAGCGGCTCGAGCCCTTGCCGAACGATCTTGGCGTGCTGCAGGCCTTCATTCGCGAACGCGCCCGTTCCGTCGCCGCCTGAGTTCCGAGTTTGATGTTGCCGACCAAGGAGTGTGTGCCCCATGTCCGTTGAAGTGACCCGCCTCGATAACGGCCTCACGGTCGTAACCGACAGCATGCCGCATCTTCAGACGACATCGGTCGGCGTGTGGGTGAACACGGGCGCGCGTCACGAACGCGCGCGCCAGCATGGCGTCTCGCACATGCTGGAGCACATGGCCTTCAAGGGCACGGAGCGCCGCTCGGCGCTCGCCATCGCCGAGGAAATCGAAACGGTGGGCGGGCACCTGAACGCGCATACGACGCATGAAGCGACGGCCTATTACGCGCGCGTGCTGAAGCAGGACCTGCCGCTCGCCGTCGATATTCTCGCCGACATCCTGCAGAACTCCGTTTTCGACCGGGAGGAACTGGAGCGCGAGCGCGGCGTCATCATTTCCGAAATCGGCGAGGCGCACGACACGCCCGACGATATGGTCTTCGACAATCTGCTGGAAGCGGCCTATCCGGGCCAGCCGCTTGGGCGTTCCATTCTTGGCACTGTGGATACGGTGTCGGGCTTCGGCCGCGATGAGTTGCGGGGGTATATGGGCGAGCGCTATCAGGCCCCCGGCATGGTGCTTGCTGCCGCCGGCGGCCTCGACCATGAAGCCCTTGTCCGGCTGGCGCGGGATCGCTTTGGCGGGCTTCACAGCCAGAGGACACCAGGCGCGAATCCCGCCGCTTTTCGCGGCGGAGAACATCGCGTCGAGCGTGACCTCGAACAGGTTCATCTGGCGCTTGCCTTCGAGGGCCCGACCTATGCAGACCCGGATTATTACACCGCACAGGTCTTCTCCGGCATACTCGGCGGCGGCATGTCGTCCCGCCTGTTCCAGGAAGTGCGCGAAAAGCGCGGCCTCTGCTATTCCGTCTTCGCCTTTTCGTGGTCCTTCGCGGATACCGGTGTCTTCGGCATCTATGCCGGCACGGCGCCGGAGCACGTTGCCGAGCTGATGCCTGTGCTGTCCGGCGAACTTGGCCGTATCGGCGAGGATGCAAGCGAGGACGAGGTCGCCCGCTCCCGGGCCCAGATCAAGGCGGGATTGCTGATGGGGCTCGAATCCTCGTCATCGCGCGCGGAACAGATCGCCCGCCAGTACATGATTCATGGACGGGTGCTGCCGGTGGAGGAACTCATCGCGAAGGTCGACGAGGTCGATGCGGGCGCCGTCCGCCGCTATGCCGAGCGCCTCGCCAGGGGGCCCGGACTTGCGCTTTCCGCCATCGGGCCGCTTGGCGGCCAGGGCGGCGGACTTGAATCCTACGACCGTATCGCGGCAAGATTCGCCCATTAGGGGCGCGAGGAACGCGATCCCGGGGGAGGGGGCGCGCCGGCAGGGCCGCCCGCTGCAGGCGAGGGCGGTTTCGTAATGGCATTTCTCCGCTCGATGTCGAAGCCGGACGTGACGCCCATGATTCTCGGGCGGGGCGTCTATCTTCGCAATCCGCAGCCCGGCGACTACGGGCCCTGGTCCGACCTCCGCGGCGCCAGCCGGAGTTTCCTGACACCCTGGGAACCGACCTGGCCGTCCGACGACCTGACGAGGACCGCTTTCCGCCGCCGCCTGCGGCGCTACCAGCGCGAAATCCGGGAGGATCAGGCCTACCCCTTCTTCATCTTTCGTGAGGAAGATGATGCTCTGCTCGGTGGCTGTACGCTGTCGGGCGTGCAGCGGGGGGTGCAGCAGAGCTGTACGCTCGGCTATTGGGCGGGCGAGTGCCATGCGGGACGCGGTTATGTGACGGCGGCCGTCCGGGCGCTTGTCCCTTACGTGTTCGAGGAGTTGAGGTTGCACAGGCTGCAGGCCGCCTGTCTGCCGGAGAACGAGCGATCCCGGGCCGTGCTGCGCAAATGCGGCTTCACGGAAGAGGGAATTGCCCGGGGCTATCTCCGGATCAACGGCGCCTGGCGGGATCACGTCGTGTACGCCATTCTGCGCGACGACCCGCGGCTTTGAGTTTTTGAAGGGAGTTTTCCGAGGATGCGGCGAGGGGGCCCGAGGACGGCGCGCATGAGAGGCGCGCTCGCAGCACTGTTGCTGACGCTGCCGATCGCCGGGCTGCCGGGCGCCGCCCATGCGCTCGACGCCATCGCGATGGACGACGCGCATCCCGTGATCGATCTCACGCCTTACGTGGAAACCTATGAGGCCGAAGGCCGCCTCACCATCGAGCCGCCGCAGAACGGCAGCGCCGATGTCGAGGCCGATCCCGAGGCGGAAGACGTCGACGAGAGTGAGCTGGAAGACGGCTCGATCGTTCTCTCGGACGGAGAGACGGCGGAGACGGGCGTCTGGCGCGCCTTCGCGCTGCGCAATCGCAGCGACGAGCAGGTCCTCCGGACGCTGGTCGCGGACCTGCGCGGCGAGGGGCTCATGAACCTGTTCTGGCCGCGCCCGCAGCTCGCCTTCGACCGCGCGCTGACGGCGGGCGGCGAGGATCCGGTGCCAGCGGTGGCGCAAGGCTGGCCGGGCTTTGCCGTGTATACGCTGGCGGGGGATGCGCAGAACAGCATCACGGTGGCGCTCCATGCCGACAGGGCAGACGCCGCCGGGCTCTATCTGTGGCACGAAGAGGCGTGGACGGCATTCACGCAGCGCCTTGCGCTTGTCGAAGGCGGCATGCTCGCGGTGATCGCGGCCTTCGCGGTCTACATGACGGCGCTCGGCATTCTCACCCGCGTGGCGGCCGCGCGCGCGACCGCGGCGCTTCTCGGTGCGGGCTTTCTCGTGCTCTTCGCCGAGTTCGGCTATCTCGGTGCGCTGCTCTCGCTGACGCCCTGGTGGGATCTTGTCGCGCGCACCATCGTGCTGTCGCTCTTTGCCTCCGCCGTCTTCATGCTGGAACGCTTCTTTCTCGACAGCGAGCGCCATTCGGCATCGCTTGCGCAAGCGACGCGGCTGATGGGCTATGCGGTCCTCGCAGGCATTCCGCTCGCCTTCATGACCGTCTCCGGCGCCGCGCTCTATGTCCGTGTCTTCCTCGCCATTGCACTGATCGGCGGTGCGCCACTCGTCGTCATGGCGGCGCTTCGCGGCGTTCGCCCGGCGCAGCTTCTCATTCCGGGCGCGGCGCTCTTCGCGCTGGCGGGTTTTCTCGCCGCGCTCCATTCGGCGGGCTGGATGCCCGGCACCTTCGTGGGCACGGCCTTCAATGGCGGCGTCTTCACGACGGCGCTGACGCTTTTCGCCTTCGCCGCCGCCTATCACGCGCAGGGCGGCCGCCGCAAGGCGGATATCGGCACGCTCAGGAGCGAGCAGCGCCACGCCTTCGCGCTGACCGGCGCGCGGATGGGCGTCTGGGACTGGGACATCGCGAACGACAAGCTTTATGTCTCGCCATCCGTCGAGGCGATGCTCGGGCTCGACGCGGGAACACTCGACGGCAACGAGGTTTCCTGGCGCGAACACATGCATCCCGCCGACCGCGAAACCTATCGCACCGCACTCAACGCCTATATCGAGCGCGGCAATGTTTCCTTCTCGCTCGAATTCCGCATGCGTCATTCCGACGGCGTGTTCCGCTGGGTGGCGCTGGCCGCAAGCTGCGTCGCGGGGCCGGAGAATTATGCGACGCGCTGCATCGGCACGGTGCGCGACATCTCGGCCCAGAAGAACGCCGAGGACCGGCTGATGCATGACAGTGTGCATGACAGCCTGACGGGCCTGCCGAACCGCGCGCTGTTCATGGACCGCATGGCGCGCGCGATACGCCGCCGCGGCCTGCTGGAACGGCCGCGGGCGGCGCTCCTGCTGATCGATCTCGACCGCTTCAAGACCGTGAACGACAGCATCGGCCATTCCGGCGGCGACGCGCTGCTGATCGCAATTGCGCGCAGGCTTGAATCGCTCGTCACGCAGGACGACACGGTGGCGCGGATCGATGGCGACGCCTTCGCCGTGCTGCTGACGACACGCACGGAACGCGACGACGCGCTCGCCTTCGCCGAACAGGCGGGCGAATTCCTGCATCAGCCGATCGAAGTGGCGGGGCACGAGGTCTATCCGTCATGCTCCGTCGGCGTCGCGATCTGCGAGGACGCGCATGAGCATCCGGAAGAACTTTTCACGGAAGCCGAAATCGCGATGTATCGCGCGAAACGGTCCGGCAAGGCGCGGATCGACCTTTTCGAGCCGGGGATGCGCAAGGAAACGGACGATCATCTCTCGCTCGAAACCGACCTCCGCCACGCCATCGACCGCAAGGAACTGGAAGTCTATTACCAGCCGATCATGTCGCTGAAGGATGGCGCGGTGCGCGGCTTCGAGGCGCTGATCCGCTGGAACCATCCGAAGGAAGGGTTGCTGACGCCCGACAGTTTCGTGCCGCTGGCGGAGGAAACCGGCATCATCACGGAGATCGGCCGCTTCGCGCTCCGCGCGGCAAGCGAGGAGCTCGCGACCTGGCAGAAGCTCTTCCCGATGGAGCGCGCTCTCACCGTCAGCGTCAACGTATCGAGCCGCCAGCTTCTCCGTCACGACCTGATCGAGGACGTGAAGCGCGTGCTGAACCGCATCGACATCGAACGCGGTTCGCTGAAGCTCGAAGTGACGGAATCGCTGGTGATGGAGAACCCGGAATTCGCCGCCAACATGCTCACCCGGATCAAGGCGCTGGGCGCGGGGCTGTCGCTGGACGATTTCGGCACCGGCTATTCGAGCCTCTCCTACCTGCAGCGCTTTCCCTTCGATACGCTGAAGGTCGACCGTTCCTTCGTGGCCGGCATGTCCGCCGACCGGGAAACGCCGCTCATCATCCGCTCGATGGTGACGCTGGCGCACGATCTCGGCATGGAAGTCGTCGCGGAAGGCACGGAAAGCGAAACGCAGGCCGCCGATCTCGCGCATATGGGCTGCGACTACGGGCAGGGTTATTATTTCGGACAGCCGATGCGCGCCGCCGAAGCACTCGACTTCATTGCGCATTACTGGAAACGCTGACGCGTTTCCGGGGGCGCATTACTGGAAACGCTGACGCGCTTCCGGGGGCGCATTACCGGCAGCGGCAGGCCCGCGTCAGGCGTGACCCGCCTCGCCGGACAGGAGCGAAATGTTGACGCCGAGCTTCGCCAGCGCCTCGTGATATTTCGCGTCGAGATTGAGCCCGAAGAGAAGGTCGGGGTCGGGCTCGCAATGGAGCCAGCCATTCGCCTGGATTTCCGCATCGAGTTGACCGGGCGCCCAGCCCGCATAACCGAGCGCGAGCAGCGCGCGGCTCGGCCCGCAGCCCGTCGCCATGGCGCGAAGAATGTCGACGCTGGCGGTGAGCCCGACATTCTCGTCGACCGGCAAGGTCGAGTCTTCCGAGAAATAATCCTGCGTGTGGAGCACGAAGCCGCGCCCCATCTCGACCGGACCGCCCGCGAGCACGGGGCAGGCGATATGGTTCGGCGCATGGATGTCGGGCGCGTGAATCGAGAGACGGTCGAGCAAATCCGGGAAGGTGATGTTCTCGGCGGGCTTGTTGACGACGATGCCCATGGCGCCGTCGGGATTGTGAACGCACATGTAGATGACAGTCCGTTCGAAACGGCTGTCGCCGATCGCCGGCATCGCGATCAGCATCTTGCCCTCCAGAAATCCGTCGTCTCCGGGGCGGTAACTCAAATCTGCCGACATAGGGTCCATGGCGAAAACATGCCTCCACGTCGCCGGGGCGCAACATGCGCCGCGTTCTGAAATCCTGCACCCTTGCGCGCCCGATGTCACGTCTCGTTGTGGCGGAACGCGCTCACGCGGTTTTGTATCCGCGCGAGCGGTGCGGGATGATAGGCTTGAAGAAAATCAGATGGCGCGTCCGCGCGCGGAGGCAAGCGCGGCCTGCGCGAAGGACGGCGAATACGTGAAGGTTTTCATGCGCTCAAGAAGATATGACGGTTTTCTGCCGCTTGTGCTTGCGGCAATACTGCTCGGCGGTCTCGCGCTCGTGTCTCGCCCGGCAGCCGCCGCCATCACGGAAGGCGTGACGCGGCTCGCGCTCGTCGCGGCATCGAGCGCGCATAATGGCGGGCCGGTGCTTGCGGGAATCGACCTGGGTCTTGCGCCCGGCTGGAAGACCTATTGGCGCAAACCCGGCGACTCGGGCATAGCGCCGCGATTCGACTGGTCCGCGTCGGAAAACGTCGCGGGCGTGGAACTGCTCTGGCCCGCACCGTCGCGCTTCGACGAACCGGGCGACATCACCTTCGGCTACAGGAACGGCGTGCTGTGGCCCGTGCGCGTCGTGCCGGAGGACCCGGCGCTGCCGGTCACGCTGCGCCTCGACATGCACTACGGCATCTGTTCCGACATCTGCGTGCCGCGCGAGGCAGCGCTCGAACTCCTGCTTCCGTCCATGCCGCCCGACTGGCAATTGACCGAGACGGCGAGCGCCGAACGGCTTGACGCCGCGCTCGCTCGGGTACCCGTGCCGCCCGCCGACCCGGATATTCTCGACGTGCGCTGGCGCGAGGATGCGGCGCCGACGCTTGAAGTGCGGCTGAAGGAATGCGGCGCGGATTGCACGCCGCCCGCGCTCATCGCCGAGGGTCCGCGCAATGTCTGGTTCAGCACCCCGCGCGTGAAGCGCGAGGGGGACAGCGTGGTCTATGTCATGGAGGTCGAGGTGCTCTCTCCCGCCATGCTGGACGGCAAGGAACTCACCTTCACGCTTTCGGGGCCCGACACGGCGCTGTCTGTCCGCAAGAAAATGTGACCCCGTTGAGGGCTGGCCCCGCCACCCGTTTGGGGCTTTAATGCGGCCCAACAAGACGCGCCCTGTCCGGCGCGCCCCGCAATTTCCCAGACAGGAGGAGGCTCGAATGGCCATCAACGTCGGAGACAAGATACCCGAAGCGACGCTCATGAAGCTGACCGACAAGGGCCCCGCGCCCGTGAAGACCGGCGAGTTCTTCAAGGGCCGCAAGGTCGTCGTCTTCGCACTGCCGGGCGCCTTCACGCCGACCTGCTCGAACCAGCACCTGCCGGGCTTCATCAAGAGTGCGGACGACTTCAAGGGCAAGGGTGTCGACGAGATCGCCTGCCTGTCGGTGAACGACGCCTTCGTGATGGGCGCCTGGGGCAAGCAGCAGGGCGCGGACGGCAAGGTGACGATGCTCGGCGACGGCAATGGCGACTTCACCAAGGCCCTCGGCCTCGATTTCGACGGCTCGGGCTTCGGCATGGGCACGCGCTCGCTGCGCTACTCCATGCTGGTCGAGGACGGCGTGGTGAAGAGCCTCAACAAGGAGCCCAATCCCGGCGAGGCGAAGGTCTCGGGCGCGGAGACCATGCTCCAGCAGCTTTGATCGAAAGCGTGAGAAACGGAAAGGGCCTCTCCCGGGAGGCCCTTTTTCATTTCGGGTTCGGCATATAGGGCGCCATGCCCTGACGCGCCAGCGCGTCGGCGCGGTCGTTTTCCGGGTGATCGGAATGACCCTTCACCCAGTGCCAGCTCACATCATGGGTTTCGAGCGCCGCTTCCAGCCGTTTCCAGAGCTCGGCGTTCTTGACGGGCTTCTTTGCCGCGTTCTTCCAGCCGTTCTTTTTCCAGCCGTGAATCCACTTCGTGATGCCATCCTTCACATAGGTGGAGTCGGTATGGATACGCACCTTTGCGTTGCGCTTCAGCGCCTCGAGGGCCTGGATCGCGGCCATCAGTTCCATGCGGTTGTTGGTGGTGGCCTGTTCGCCGCCGCATAGTTCCTTTTCGTTCTCTCCGTAGAGCATCAGCACGCCCCAGCCGCCAGGACCGGGATTTCCCGAACAGGCGCCGTCCGTGTAGATGTCGACGACCTTCTCCGCGCTCATGCGTCGAGCCCGTAGCCCGCGGGCGATGTGATGGTGCGGTGGAAGCGCAGCCGCGTCAGGAATTCCTTCGGGTTCTTCGGCTGCACGAGCGCGCCCGGCGTATGATTGATGAGATCGTAGAGCCGCGTCAGCGCGAAGCGCAGCGCCGAGCCGCGCGCGAGAAGGGGCAGCGCATCGAGCTCACCGCGCCCCAGCGGCCGCACCTGTGTGTAGGCCTGCAACAGGCCGCGCGCCTTCGTGATGTTGAAGGAGCCGTCATGCTCGAAACACCAGGCATTGAGGCAGATCGCGAGATCGTAGGCAAAGGCGTCGTTGCAGGCGAAATAGAAGTCGATGAGGCCGGAAAGCCGGTCGCCGATGAAGAAGACGTTATCCGGAAAGAGGTCTGCATGGATGACGCCGGAAGGCAGATCGCGCGGCCAGCCGCGCATGAGTTCGGTGAGCTCCCGGTCGATCTCCTGTGCGAGGCCCGGCTGCCAGGCTTCCATGCCCTCGCGGCAGGAATCGAAAAGCGGACCCCAGCCGTCGATGTCGAGCGCGTTCTTTCGCGTGAGACCGAAATCCGCGCCCGCGAGATGGAACTGCGCGAGAGCCCGGCCGACCTCGACGCAGTGGCGCGGCTGCGGGCGGCGCACGGAAATGCCTTCGAGAAAGCTGACGATCGCGGCCGGCCGGCCGGCCAGCTTGCCGAGCGTTTCGCCTTTGCGGTTCCGGATCGGTGTCGGGCAGTTGATGCCGCGCGCGACCAGGTGGTTCATCAGCCCGAGGAAGAAAGGAAGGTCGCCTTCCACCACGCGTTTTTCGTAAAGCGTGAGAAAATAGGTGCCTGCATCGGTGTGCAGCATGAAGTTCGAATTCTCGACGCCCTCCGCGATGCCCTTGTAGGACATCAGCGTGCCGATATCGTAGTTGGCGAGGAAGGCTTCGAGTTCCTCGTCGGGCACTTCCGTGTAAACGGCCATTGTTCCCCCGTCAGACGGCGAGCGCGCGCGGCAGCTTGAACTGCACGGATTCGCGCCTGACCGGGACTTCCTCGACCGTGACGTCGAAGCGTTCGCGGAATGCATCGATGACTTCGTCGACGAGAACGTCCGGCGCGCTTGCGCCCGCCGTGAGGCCGACCGAAGCGGGATGCCCGAGCCCCCTCCAGTCGATGTCGGAAGCGCGCTGCACGAGCGCCGCGTAGGCGCAGCCCGCCCGCTCCGCGACTTCGACGAGCCTCATGGAATTCGACGAATTGGGGGCGCCGATGACCAGCATCGCTTCCGCGCGCGGCGCGATACTCTTCACGGCTTCCTGCCGGTTCGTCGTCGCATAACAGATGTCTTCCTTGTGCGGGCCGGCGATCGCGGGAAAGCGCCGCCGGAGCGCCGCCACGATTTCGGACGTGTCGTCGACGGAAAGCGTCGTCTGCGTGACGAAGGCGAGTTTTTCCGGATCCCGCGGCTCGAACCGTTCGGCATCGGCGACGGTCTCGATGAGTTTCACCGCGCCTTCGGGCAGTTGCCCCATCGTGCCGATGACTTCCGGATGACCGGCATGGCCGATCAGCAGGATTTCGAGGCCGCGCGCATGAAGCCGCTCGGCCTCGACATGGACCTTGGAGACGAGGGGGCAGGTGGCGTCGAGATAGAACAGGTCGCGCGACTGCGCATCCGCTGGCACCGATTTCGGCACGCCATGCGCGGAGAAGATGACGCGGGCGCCGGCCGGCACCTCGTCCAGCTCCTCGACGAAGACAGCGCCCTTGCGCTCCAGTTCCTCGACGACATAGCGGTTGTGAACGATTTCGTGACGCACATAGACGGGCGGCCCGAACTTCTCGAGCGTCAGTTCCACGATCTGGATTGCCCGGTCGACGCCCGCGCAAAAGCCGCGCGGGCTCGCCAGCAGCAGTGTCAGGGGGGGCTTGGCCTGTCTCTCGCTCATGTCATTCGCTCACGGGCGTCCGGCGGGATCTAACGTGAATTTCGCCTCCGGGAAGTCCTCTGTCCGCCTTGTGACTTCCGGACCACTCCGATAGAGTTTCGGCGCCGCCGGGGGCGCTCCCGGGCCTTGCCTAACCTCATGAAATGCAAGGCTTTAAGACGCCATCCGTGCCCGGTAATAGAGGGGGCTGCCGGGGGAAAGTCAAGAAAGCCCGCCTTCGCCTTCGGCCCTTGTCCGACAACAGACCGAGTGATCACAGATGCCGCTTCCGACCGCGCTTCGCCGTCCGCTGAAACTCTCCTCACGCATTCCGGGCGCGCCCGCGCTGGCCACTCTCGCGCTGCTCGCGCTCGCCGGCTGCAGCTCCGTCGGCAACATGTTCGGCGTTGTCGACGAAACCAAGGATGGCGGCACGACGCTCTATCCCTGTCCCGCCGTCGGCGTTCTGGAGGGCACCGACCACGTTACCCTGGTCACCGGTGCGGGCACCGATCTTACGGATATTGTGGCCAAGGCCGAGATCGGCAAGGTCGTCTCGAGCTGCAAGTACAACATCGACGAATCGACCATCACGGTGGACCTCGCCTTCGACGGCCTTGCGGAACTCGGACCTGCCGCGACCTCCCGCGAGCTGACGCTCAAGACCTTCGTCGCGGTGACGCGCCGCTTCAATGCCTTCGACAAGAAGCAGGTCTATGAGGTGCCCGTGACGTTCGAGGCGGGGCGCCGCCAGGTGGGGTTCGTGAAGACCGTGGAAGGAACGATTCTGCCTTATGGCGGAACGGCGGATGGCCGGATTTACCAGATTCTGATCGGCTTCCAGCTCACCCCGGATCAGCTCGAATATAACCGGAACGTCGCCTATATCCCGATCCGCTAAGGAATAATCCCCAGAAATCGGCGCTTTTCGGCGCTTCGTTGCACCGCCGCATTTGACTCTGGCGGGCCGGGCCATATTATCGCTCATACACAGACGAACCCTGCGGGAGAGACCAGACCCGCATCATGCGTAGGGTCCGGCGCCGAAGGAGCAACCGCCCCGGAAACTCTCAGGCAAAACGGACCGCAGGGGGATGAATCTCTGGAAAGCAGACCGGAAAGGATAATCCGGTCTCACCGAAGGGCGTAAGCGACGAGCCTTTTCTATCGGCTCAGCGCGAAATCTCTCAGGTTCAGCGACAGAGTGGGGCGCTACAGGCGGAGCAATCCGCCGGGGTAGCGGCCACTTGATTCGCATTTCGTCTCCTCGGGAGACAGCCTGGACGCCCGATGTCGGAACCTGCCGCAACTGCGGACACCCTGAAGACCACGCCGCTTCATGCGCTCCATGTCGAGCTCGGCGCGAAGATGGTGCCGTTCGCGGGCTACGACATGCCGGTGCAGTATCCGGCGGGCGTGCTGGCGGAGCATCTGCACACGCGCGAGGCAGCGGGCCTCTTCGATGTTTCCCACATGGGGCAGGCCTTTCTCACCGGCCCGGATCACGCGACGGTTTCGGCCGCCATAGAGGCGCTGGTGCCGGGCGACATCCGCGCGCTTGAGCCGGGCGCGATCCGCTACACGCTGCTCCTGAACGAGAAGGGCGGCATCCTCGACGATCTGATGGTGACGCGGACGGCGAAGGACGGCGTGCTCTTCCTCGTCGTGAACGCGGCCTGCAAGGACGCCGACTTCGCCCACATCGAGAACCATCTGCCGAAGGGCGTGGCGCTGACGCGGCTCGCGGACCGCGCGCTGATCGCGCTGCAGGGCCCGAAGGCGGCGGAGGTCTTTGCACGCTTTGCGCCCGACGCCGCGACCCAGGCCTTCATGACCGGAAAGGAAATGAGTGTCGCGGGCCTTCCCTGCATGGTGAGCCGCTCAGGCTACACAGGCGAGGACGGTTACGAAGTCTCCGTGCCGGAGGGTGACGCCGCCGCGCTTGCGAAGAAGCTGCTGGCCGAAGCGGAAGTGAAGCCCATCGGGCTCGGCGCGCGCGATTCGCTGCGCCTCGAAGCCGGGCTCTGTCTCTACGGCCATGACATCGACGAGACGACGACGCCTGTCGAAGGCGCGCTCACCTGGACGATCTCGAAGCGCCGCCGCGAGGAAGCGAACTTCCCCGGCGCGAAGATTATTCTCGACCAGATCGCGAATGGCGCGCCGAGAAAGCGCGTCGGCTTGCTGCCGGAAGGCAAGGCGCCCGCCCGCGAAGGCACGGAAATCACGGACAAGTCGGGAAGGAAGATCGGCGTCGTTACGAGCGGCGGCTATGGGCCGAGCGTCGGCGGGCCGATTGCCATGGGGTATGTCGAAACCGGTTCGGCGAAGGCGGATACCGGGGTCGAATTGATGGTGCGCGGCAAGGGGCGGCCGGCGAAGGTCGCGGCCATGCCGTTCGTCAAGAAACGTTTTCACAAGCCGGGCAAATAGGCCGGCGCGGACAAGGACCAGGGGACAGTCATGAGCGACATTCGCTTTACGGATCAGCATGAATGGGTACGGGTCGATGGCGACATCGCGACCATCGGCATCACCGACTATGCGCAGGAGCAGCTCGGCGACGTTGTCTTCGTCGAACTGCCTGAAGTCGGCAAGGACATTGCCGCCGGCGACGAAGCGGCCGTAGTCGAAAGCGTCAAGGCCGCGAGCGAGGTCTACTCGCCGGTGAGCGGCGAAGTGGTCGATGTGAACGGCGACATCGAGGCGACGCCTGCCGGCGTCAACGAGGACGCGATGGGCGACGGCTGGTTCGTGAAGCTCCGCCTCTCGAACCCCGCCGAACTCGACAAGCTGATGGACGAGGCGGCTTACGCCGAATTCGTCGAAGGCCTGCAGTAAACCGGTATTCAACGATCCCCACCCGCCATCCGGCGAAAGGACATCGAGATCATGCGTTACCTGCCCCTGACCGAAACCGACCGGCGCGAGATGCTGGGCGTCATCGGCGCGAAAAGCGTCGACGAGCTGTTCCGCGACGTGCCGGAAAGCGCGCGCCGCGACGGGCTCGTCGATCTGCCGCGCCGGAAGGGCGAGCTCGATGTCGAGCGGGCGCTCGGGCGCATGGCCGCGAAAAACGTGGCGGCGGGCTCCGTGCCTTTCTTTGTCGGCGCGGGCGCTTACCGCCACCATGTTCCGGCTTCGGTGGACCATCTGATCCAGCGGTCGGAATTCCTGACCTCCTACACGCCCTACCAGCCGGAAATCACGCAGGGCACGCTGCAGTACCTCTTCGAGTTCCAGACGCAGGTGGCGATGATCACCGGCATGGATGTGGCGAATGCCTCCATGTATGACGGTTCGACCGGCTGCGGTGAGGCGGTGCTGATGGCGCATCGCGTGACGAAGCGCAGGAAGGCCGTTCTGTCGGGCACGCTTCATCCGCAATATGCGTCTGTCGTGAAGAACCTCTCGGATTTCGCGGACTACGAACTCGAAATCATGCCGCCTGCGCTGCCGGACACGGTCGAAGACGTTGCTGCGCATATCGACGACAAGACGAGCTGCGTCGTCGTGCAGACGCCGGGCTTTTTCGGCGAGTTGCACGATCTTCGCGCGATCGCGGAAGCCGCCCATGCGAAGGGCGCACTCCTGATCGCGGTGGTACCGGAAATCATGTCGCTTGGCGCGGTGACGCCGCCCGGCGATATGGGCGCCGACATCGTGGTGGGCGAGGGGCAGTCCATCGGCAACGGCCTCAACTTCGGCGGGCCCTATGTCGGCCTCTTTGCGACGCGCGAGAAATATGTCCGCCAGATGCCGGGCCGTCTCTGCGGAGAGACTGTAGATGCGGACGGCAATCGCGGCTTCGTATTGACGCTCTCGACGCGCGAGCAGCATATCCGCCGCGAAAAGGCGACCTCGAACATCTGTACGAATTCCGGCCTCTGCTGCCTTGCCTTCACGATCCACATGTCGCTGCTCGGCGAAGAGGGCTACATGCGCCTGGCGCGGATCAACCACGCCGCCGCGGTCAGTCTTGCGGAGCGGCTGGCGAAGGTGCCGGGTGTCGAAATCCTGAACCAGGCCTTCTTCAACGAGTTCACCATGCGGCTGCCGAAACCGGCGGCTGAAGTCGTGGACGCGCTGGCGGAAAAGGGCGTGCTCGGCGGCGTGCCCGCCTCGCGCCTGCTCCCCGGCGTCACGGAGGTGGAAGATCTCCTGATCGTCGCCTCGACCGAAATCAATACCGATGCCGATCGTGCCGCATACGGCGCGGCGCTGAAGGAGGTGCTCTAAATGTCAGGCATGAACAGGCAGGGCCGTCCGAGCTCCATCGACAATACGGCGCATGGCGGTACGCACAGCACCTTCACCGGTAACAAGGCGCTTGAACTTGAAGAGCCGCTTCTCTTCGAACTCGACAATCCGGGCGCTTGCGGCGTGGATTTCGACGAGCCGGAGCCTTTCACCTCTCGGCTCGGCAGTTTCGAACGGCAGGGCCGCATCGGACTTGCGAGCGTGTCGGAACCGGAAGTCGTACGCCATTTCGTGCGCCTGTCGTCGAAGAATTATTCGATCGATGCGGGCCTTTATCCGCTCGGATCCTGCACCATGAAGCACAATCCGCGCCTCAACGAGAAGATGGCACGCCTGCCGGGCATCGGCGACGTGCATCCGCTGCAACCGCAGCAGACCGTGCAGGGCGCGCTCGAACTGATGAACGAACTTGCGCACTGGCTGAAGGAACTGACCGGCATGCCGGGCGTCGCGCTGTCGCCCAAGGCGGGCGCGCATGGCGAGCTCTGCGGCATGATGGCGATCCGCGCGGCATTGATCGCGCGCGGCGAGGACGACCAGCGTTCCCGCGTGCTGGTGCCGGAATCGGCGCATGGCACGAACCCGGCAACCGCCGCGCTGCTCGGCTACAAGGTGGATGCCATCCCCGCGACCAGGGAGGGCCGCGTCGATCTCGAGGCCTTCAAGGCGAAGCTCGGACCCGATGTCGCGGCGATCATGCTGACGAACCCGAACACCTGCGGCCTCTTCGAGCGCGACATCGTGGAAATCGCCGATGCGGTGCACGAGGCGGGTGCCTATTTCTACTGCGACGGCGCTAACTTCAACGCTATCGTCGGCCGGGTGCGGCCGGGCGATCTCGGTGTCGACGCCATGCACATCAACCTCCACAAGACCTTCTCGACACCGCATGGCGGCGGCGGGCCGGGCGCGGGTCCGGTGGTCTTCTCGGAGGCGCTGGCACCCTTCGCGCCGCTGCCTTACGTCGTGAGCGGCAAGGACGGCTTCCGCATCGTCGAAACCGAAGAAGCGGCGAAGGCCGACGGCACCCAGCCTTTCGGCCGCATGACGGCCTTCCACGGCCAGATGGGCATGTTCGTTCGCGCGCTCGCTTACATGATGAGCCATGGTTCCGACGGACTTCGCCAGGTGGCGGAAGACGCGGTGCTGAACGCGAACTACGTGCTCGCCTCGCTGAAGGACGACATGTCGGCGCCCTTCGAAGGCCCCTGCATGCACGAAGCGCTGTTTGATGATCGCTTCCTGAAGGGAACGGGCGTCGAGACGCTCGACTTCGCCAAGGCGATGATCGACGAGGGTTATCATCCGATGACCATGTATTTCCCGCTGGTCGTCCACGGCGCGCTGCTCATCGAGCCGACAGAAACGGAATCGAAGCAGTCCATCGACCTCTTCATCGCGACGCTGAAGGACCTCGCGCGCGCGGCGAAGTCGAACGACAAGGACCGCTTCACCGGCGCGCCCTACATGTCGCCGCGCCGCCGGCTCGACGAAACGGCCGCGGCCCGCAAACCTGTGCTGCGCTGGGCGCCGCCCATGCCGGCGCAAGCGGCCGAATAACGGGAGGCCGCAAGGCCTGAAAAGACGGGGAGGGGGAACATGCGTCTCGGCGCAGGGCGCATCGCGCTTGCGGTGCTGGCGGTCATAGTCGTTGGCGTTGCGATTTTCGGCGTTGCCAAGTGGCGCGAGATCAATCGCGTGCGCTTCGTTTCCAGCATGTTCTCGGGCGTGGAGCAGGTCGATCGTTTCCGCGACATGGACAGCTATTTCCCCGTGCGGGCTTTCCAGCGCTCGGGACCGGTCTCGGTGCTGCCCGCAGGGTCGAAGATCACCCTGCCGGAGACCTTTGACTGGTACGGCGAGACGCGCGAGATCGCATCGTTTCTCGATGAAACGGACACGACCGGCCTCCTTGTCGCCAAGGGCGATGGCACCCTCGTTTATGAGAAATACTGGCGCGGCAACGATGCCGATACCCGCTGGATTTCATGGTCCGTCGGCAAGTCCTTCATCTCCGCTCTTGTTGGTATCGCCATCGAGGAGGGGAAGATCGCGAGCATCGGCGACCAGCTCGTGAAATATGCGCCGGAACTCGAAGGCACCGCTTATGACGGCGTGACCGTCATGGATGCGCTCGAGATGTCTTCCGGTGTCGCCTGGAACGAGGACTACAGCGATCCCGAATCCGACATCGCCCATTTCGGCCGCGCGCTGGCGCTGGGCGACTCCATGGTCGACTTCGCGAAGACGCTCAAGCGCAAGCACGAGCCGGGAACCGTCAACTACTACAACAGCATGGACGCGCAGGTCCTCGGCCTGGTGCTCCAGAACGCAACGGGCATGAGCCCGTCCGAGTATCTGGAAAAGAAGATCTGGTCGAAGATCGGCGCCGAGCATGACGGGTACTGGGTGTTGGACGACACCGGAACCGAACTCGCCGCAGGCGGCGTCAACATGACGCTCAGGGACTATGCACGTTTCGGTCTTCTTTATCTCAATGAAGGGAGCTGGCATGGCGAGCAGGTCGTGCCCGCCGACTGGGTGAAGGCGTCCCACACGCCGGATGCCCCGCAGCTCATGCCGGGCGAGCAGGAGATATCGGACACGATCTGGGGCTATGGCTATCTCTGGTGGCTGCCCCGCGAGGTGGACGGGCCCTATGCCGCGGTCGGCATCTACAATCAGTTCATCTATGTCGACCCGGCGCACGACCTCGTCATCGTGAAGACGTCCGCCAACAGCGATTACGGCCAGACCAACGACGAAACGAGTTGGCGCGAAGACGAGACGGTCGCGCTCTTCGAGGCAATCGCGGAAACGGCGGGCACCGCCAATTGATGGACGAGAAACGGTTCATCGAACTCGCGCTGACGAACGAGGTGAACCGCGAAATCCTGAAGCGGTTGCCGTCGCTCGGCCTTGCTGACGCATGGCTCGTCTCCGGCTCGCTCTTCCAGACGGTATGGAACGCACTCACTGGCCGCGCGCCGGACTACGGCATCAAGGACTACGACATCTTCTATTTCGATGCCGACACGAGCTTCGAAGCTGAAGACGCCGCTATTCGGCGTTGCGCGGAGATATTCGCAGCCACGGATGCGGAGATAGAATTGAAGAACCAGGCACGGGTTCACCTCTGGTACGAGCAGAAGTTCGGCACCGCCTATCCGCCGCTGCGCTCCTCCTGCGAAGGCATCGACCGCTTCCTCGCTCCCGCCTGCATGGTCGGCATCGCGCCGGATAGACGCGTTTACGCGCCGCACGGCTTTGCCGACATCGAAACCATGACCATCCGCCCGAACCGCGCACCGAATTTCAGCGCGGAGCGCTATGCCGAAAAGGCCGCGCGCTGGAAGGAAAAATGGCCGGAGCTGACGGTGCTTCCCGCCTAGGCCGCAAGCAACCGCTCCCGGAAGAAGGAGACGACGCGCTTTGCCGCTTCCATGGTGGGCTCGCCGTCGCGCGCGATCAGGTCGACGGTGAGCACGCTATGCGGTTTCGGTGCGGGTGAGTCGGGATTGGCACTGGAGTCCTCGAGTTCGATGCCCTCGAACCCGTCGCCGAGTTCGCGGCGGAGCGTCTCGAACTTCTCGGGCGGGGACATGACGTCGCCCTTGAAGCGGAGCCCCAGCACCTTGTCGCCCCGGGCGCAGCGATCCTTCACACAAGCAAGTTCCTCCGGCGAGATATGGAGCGCGGCCTTGCGTCTGGCGCCGAGCGGTAACGGCATCGAGGGCTGCGACAGCACCGGGGCCATCATCGCCGGCTCCATCATCATGGAGAGCGCGAAATTGCCGGAGAAGCACATGCCGACCGCGCCGACGCCCTTGCCCCCCGCCTCGCCATGGGCATGGCGTGCCAGCGCCCGCAGCCATGTCGTGACCGGGCTCGACCTGTTCGAGGCGAGCACATGGAATTCCCGGCGGATGCAGAGCTGGACGATCGAGGAAAGGGCGTAGGCCGGCGTGATCGGCTTTCCCGCCTTGCCGAGAAGCAGCGGCATGTAGACCCTAAAGCCGGCATCCACCACCCAGTCGGCGAAGCGGATCACCTCCGGCGTGATGCCCGGTACCTCGTGGATGACGATGACGGCAGGTCCCGTTCCCCGCACATAGACGGGCTTCGCCTCGCCTTCATGGGTGAAACTCGTCGCTTCGTATTTCTCGAGCATCGCTGCCTCCCCGGTTGGAGGCTCATTGAACCGGAGCGGGCGCTCGAAAAGCAACGAAAAACCCCGCCCGGCGGACTGGCGGGGCGGGGTTTGACGGAAAGAGAGGTCTTCAGTGCAGCTTGGAGGCGAGGTCCGAAATGGACTTCTCGATGAGCTGCGCGTCCTTGCTTGCGTCCACCTTGTCGGCGATGACGCGGCGGGCGGCGCCGACGGCGACTTCCGCAGCTGTGGCGCGGACATCGTTGATCGCCTGGGTTTCGGCCTGCGCGATCTTGTCCTCGGCGAGCTTCGTGCGGCGGTCGACCTGCGCTTCCATGTTGGCGCGGGTTTCCTTCGCGAGCTGCTCGGCCTCGGCCTTCGCCTGCGTGACGATGTCTTCGGCTTCCTTCATCGCCTCGCGCTGCTTGCGCTGGTAGGAGGCGAGAAGCTGCTGCGCTTCCTCGCGGAGCCGGCGCGCCTCGTCGAGCTCGGCCGCGATATCCGCGGCGCGCTTGTCGAGCATGCCGCCGACCATCCCCGGCACCTTGTAGTAGAGCACGAGCCCGACAAAGCCGAGGAACGACACCAGAACCCAGAATTCGGGGGTAGCAAACATGTGGCCGGTCCTTCGCTTACTTGAGTTCGGTGTCGACCGCGCGTTCCGCGGCAGAACGGTCGGCTTCGCCGAGGAGCTGGGCGACGATGGCATCCGCCACGTCGACCGCGACAGTGCGCACATTGGCGAGCGCGGCTTCCTTGGTCGCCGCGATCTGCTTTTCAGCCTCGGCGATCTTCTCGGCCAGACGCGCCTCGATGGCGAGCCGCTGCCGCTCCGTCTCCTCGTGCAACCGGTCGCGTGTTTCCTGCGCGATTTCGTGCGCCTTGGCGCGGGCTTCCGCCAGCGCCTTTTCATAGGCTTCGATCGCCTCGTCCGTCTGCCGCTTGAACTGTTCGGCCTGGTCGAGGTCGTCGGCGATGCGGTCGCGGCGCTCTTCCAGCACGGTGGCGATGCGCGGCAGCGCCACGCGCGACATCATGACGTAGAGGTAGCCGAAAACGATCACCAGCCAGACGAGCTGGGGAACGAAGGTATGGAACTCTAATTGCGGCATGCCGCTTCTCCCGAAAGCGATAGCTGGCGCCGCGGAGATCGCGGCGCCAGAATCCTCAAGAACTCTTGAGTGCGTTCGCTAACCGATCAGAACGCGAAGAGGATCAGGAACGCGACGGCGAGGCCGAACAGGCCCGTCGCTTCGGCGAGCGCGAAGCCGAGCAGCGCGTTACCGAACTGGCCCTGGGCCGCGGCCGGATTGCGCAGCGCGCCGGCAAGGTAGTTGCCGAAAATCGTGCCGATGCCGACGCCGGCGCCCGCGAGAGCGATACAGGCGATGCCCGCACCGATGAGCTTTGCGGCTTCTGCTTCCATGGTCTTAAGTCTCCATTGTCGTAAAGGGCGGGCTGGCGCCCCGTTGCGGTTGATCGGACGGGACGCTTGCCCCGGTTGGCGAACGCCTCAATGCATGTGCAAGGCGTCGTTCAGATAGATGCAGGTCAGGATGGCGAACACATAGGCCTGGAGCGCCGCCACCAGCACCTCGAGGCCCGTCAGCGCCACCATGAAGGCGAGCGGCAGCAGGCCCGGCAGATAGCCGAACGCGCCGAGCGCGATCACGAAGCCGGCGAACACCTTCAGCACCGTATGGCCCGCCATCATGTTGGCGAACAGTCGGACCGAGAGGCTGATCGGGCGCGTGAGGTAGGAGACGACTTCGATCGGCACCACCAGCGGCAGCAGATAGGCCGGCACGCCGTGGGGCACGAAGAACTTGAAGAAGCCGAAGCCATGCACCGCGAAGCCGAGGATCGTCACGCCGACGAAGATGAAGAAGGCGAGCGCGAAGGTGACGATGATGTGGCTCGTGACCGTGAAGGAATAGGGGACCATCCCGAGCAGGTTGAGCGCCAGGATGAACATGAAGAGCGTGAACACGAATGGGAAGAAGCGCAGGCCGGCCGTGCCGACATTGTCGCGCAGCATGTTCGCGATGAATTCGTAGGAAAGCTCGACGATGGACTGGAGCCGGCCCGGCACCATCGCGCGGCGGCTCATGCCCGCCAGCATCAGGATCGTCAGCAGCGCAGCCGCGATGACCATGAAGAGCGAGGAATTGGTGAAGGAAGCGTCGATGCTGCCAAGCTGCAGCGGAAAGTAGGTCTTGATCTCGAATTGATGCATCGGGTCGATGGCAAATCCACCGCCGCCATGTTCCGCGTTTTCTACCGACACGCTCGCCGCCCTTTTTGAATGGGGCCTCAGCCCGAATGATCGCCGCCTGCGTCCCGCTCGGCCGCTGCGGTAATCTGCTGCGCCGCCCGATACACGTTCAGAATGCCCGCCGCCACGCCGATGAAGAAGAACACCAGCATCAGCCAGGGCGTCGTGCCGAGCCATTGGTCGAGAACCCAGCCAATCGCTCCGCCGACGAAAACGCCCGCCACCAGTTCAGTGGTCAGGCGAAAGGCGATGCCCATTGCCGTGCCCCGGCCTCTGCCCGGCGCTGGCTTCAGGTGAGCCTGCTGCGTTTTCCGCAGCCGGGCGCCGAAATCCGCAAGATCGGAGTTCCGTCCCTTTTCCGCAGGAGACCCCAAAGGAGATTTGCCGTCCTGATCGTCCGCCAAAACCCCGAGACCTCCGCGAAAAAGCCCTGCCAAACCGGAAGAAATGGCGCAGAGCCCTGCCTCAAGCCGCGCGCACCCTACTGGCAGGGTCATAACCTGTCAAGGACCGCTGGAGGGAATATAAGTCATTGATTTCAATGGGTTTTAAGGCGTCTTTCGCGCCTGCGGCATTCGGCCTCGCCGCCATCGTTGAGCGAGTCTCTCATCCCCATGAAAAAGGCCTCCGAAAGCAGAGGCCTTTCCCTTGCGTCATGGCGCCGATGAGCCCCGTCAGGAGGCCTCGCGAAGCGTCTCGGCGACGTCGAGATCGACCGAGACGAGGGTCGAGACGCCGCGCTCCTGCATGGTGACGCCGTAGAGGCGGTTCATGCGGGCCATGGTGAGCGCGTGATGGGTGATGATGAGGAAGCGCGTATCCGTCGTCCGTGTCATCTCGTCCATGAGATCGCAGAAACGTTCCACATTGGCGTCGTCGAGCGGCGCGTCCACCTCGTCCAGCACGCAGATGGGCGAGGGGTTGGTGAGGAACACCGCGAAGATGAGCGACATGGCGGTCAGCGCCTGCTCGCCGCCCGAGAGGAGCGACATCACCTGCAGCCGCTTGCCCGGCGGGCGCGCCATGATTTCGAGCCCGGCTTCCAGCGGATCGTCCGATTCGGTGAGCTTCAGATAGGCTTCGCCGCCGCCGAAGAGATGGGTGAACAGGCGCGAGAAATTCGCGTTCACCTTCTCGAAGGCCTCGAGCATGCGCTCGCGGCCTTCGCGGTTCAGGTTGCCGATGCCCTGGCGGAGCTTGGCGATGGCGCTGACGAGATCCTCGCGCTCGGCGGTCATGGTTTCGAGCTGCTCGGTGAGTTCGCGCGCCTCTTCCTCGGCACGCAAATTCACGCCGCCGAGGCTTTCGCGCTCGCGCTTCAGGCGTTCGAGCTTCGCGTCGATCTGCTCGAGGTCGGGAAGTTCCGTCCCCTCTTCGAGATTGGCTTGCGCGAGCGCGTCGGCCGGTTCGCATTCGAGCACTTCGCGGATGCGCTCTTCGGCCTCGGTGCGCCGTTCCCGCGCGCCGTCGACGAGACCGTCGATGCGGGCGCGCTCCTCGCGCGTTTCGCCGAGCTGATGCTGCACGTCCTTCGCGTGCTTCACGGCTTCCGCGAGATGCTTCTCCGCGGTTGCGAGTTCGTCCGCCGCGTGCGAACGGCCGGTTTCGGCCTCCGAGATATAGGTGAGCAGCGCGCGGCGCTTCTCCTCGATCTCGGCCGGCACACCTTCAAGCGTTTTGAGTTCGGCTTCCGCCTCGCTCTTGCGTTCTTCCAGCGTACCGATCTGGCGTTCGGCATTCGTCGCACGAAGCTGCCAGGCATTGCTTTCCTCGCCGATCGCAGTAAGGCGGCGCGCTCGCGCGTCGGCCTCGCGGCGAAGACCCTCATGTTCGGCGCGCGCTTCCGAAAGCTCGAGACGGAGCGCCGCGACACGGTCGCGGAGCTCGCCCGCCTTCACGCGCGGCTCTTCGTCGGGCTTCAGGTTCTGAAGCGCAACTTCGGCTTCCTCGAGCGAGCGGGCAGCCTCGACCTTGTCGCCGGAAAGCCGTTCGTCGGATTCGGCCAGCGCATCGAGACGCGAAAGCTGCGCCGAGGCGGCGCGTTCCGCCGAGGCGAGCGCATCCCGGATGCGGCTGTGCTCGCCTTGCGCTTCGCGCAGGGCCGAACGGCGCGCCTGTTCCTGCTGCGTTGCCTCTTCCGAGGCGACATGCGCCGCATCGAAGGTGGTGCGGGCTTCGGCCGCCGTCGCGCGGGCGTCGGCAAGCTCTTTTTCGAGATCGGCGAGCCGGTTGCGCTGTTCGAGGCGGCGCGCGGAAGCGGTCGGCGCATCGGCAGCGGCGGTGTAGCCGTCCCAGCGCCAGAGCGAGCCTTCCTGCGTGACGAGCCGCTGACCGGGGGTGAGCAGCGGCTGCAGCCGCTGCCCTTCCTCAACGGACACCACGATGCCGATCTGCGACAGGCGCCGTGCGAGCGCGGAAGGCCCCTTCACGAAATAGGAAAGCGGTGTCGCGCCTTCGGGAAGCGCCGGCGTCGCATCGAAGGGCGGCAATGCACTCCAGTGGATCGGAGCGGCGGCGTCGTCCGGCACGGCGAGGTCGTCGCCGAGCGCCGCACCGAGCGCGGTTTCATATCCATGTTCGACGGACACGGCATCGATCACCGGCGGCCAGAGATCGCTTTCGCCGACGGCGAGAAGATCGGCAAGCGTCTTCGCTTCCGCCGCGAGGTCGCCTGCTGCGCGCTCGGCCACCTGCATCGGCTCGCGCGCGGCCTTTTCGGCCTCCTGTGCGCGGCGGCGGGCTTCTTCGGCTTCGAGCGCAAGCCGCTCCGCCTCGCTCACACGGCCCGCAGCCTCTTCGAGTTCGACCGATTGCAGCGCGATCTGCGCTTTCTTTTCTTCCGCATCGGAAAGCGTTTCGCGTTCGCGTGCGATCTCACCGAGCTGACGTTCGAGCTTTTCGATCCGCTGGCGTCCCGCCTCGATCGTGCGCGTGAGGCTGGTGCGCTCGGCGTTGAGCGCGGCAATCTCCTGGTTGATGGCGTCGAGTTCGCTCTCGGTCGATTCCAGCGCGGTCTGGGTTTCCGCGACGCGCGCCTGCGCCCCGGCCTGCGCTTCGCCCTGACCTTCTTCGGCGGCGCGAAGCTCCTGCGCTTCCGTTTCCAGCCGCGAAATGGCGCCTTGCGTATCCTCGATCAGTTCGCGCTCGCGACCGAGATCCTGTCCGATCTGCTGCAGCCGGGCCGTGAGGCGGGAAGCCTGTTCCTTCGCGCGCGCTTCCTCGGCGTCGAGATTGTCGCGTTCGACGGTGAGACGGTGAAGCCGCGCGGCGGCCTCCGCTTCCTTTTCGCGGAGCGGCGGCAGCCGGTCGGCGGCTTCTGCTTCCATCGTGCTGGCGGCCGCGGCTTCGCGCGTGAGTTCCGCAACGCGCACATCCGTCTCGGCGAGCTTCTCTTCCGACTGCGCCAGCGAGGTCACCGCCTGGCTCCAGCGCAGATGGAGGAGGATCGCTTCCGTCTCCCGAATCTGGCCCGAGAGATTGCGGTAGCGCACCGCCTGGCGCGCCTGGCGCTTGAGGCTTGCAAGCTGGGATTCGACCTGCGCCACGACGTCGTCGAGGCGGGTGAGGTTCGTCTCGGCGGCCTTGAGCCGGAGTTCGGCTTCGTGGCGGCGCGTATAGAGACCGGTGATACCGGCCGCTTCCTCGAGAATGCGGCGGCGGTTGATCGGCTTCGAGGAAATGAGCTGCGCGATCTGGCCCTGCCGGACGAGGGCGGGCGAGTGCGCGCCCGTCGAAGCGTCGGCGAAGAGAAGCTGCACGTCGCGCGCGCGGACCTCGCGGCCGTTGATGCGATAGGTCGAACCCTGTTCGCGTTCGATCTTGCGCGAGACCTCGATGACGTCGCAGTCGTTATAGGCGGCGGGCGCGGAACGGTCGCCATTGTCGATATAGAGAACGACTTCGGCGTGGTTGCGCGCAGGCCGCCCCGACGTGCCCGCGAAGATCACGTCTTCCATGCCGGAGCCGCGCATGTTCTTGAACGAGTTCTCGCCCATGACCCAGCGCATGGCTTCGAGCAGGTTCGACTTGCCGCATCCGTTCGGGCCGACGACGCCGGTAAGACCCGGCTCGATGATGAGATCCGTCGGGTCGACGAAGGACTTGAAACCTGAAAGCCGGAGGCGATTGAACTTCACTGTCTGTCTCGATCTCTGGGTTGTCTTGTGTCTTCGGACTGCCGCAACAAACAAGTACCTGCGGCGCTTACTCTTCTTCGGCCTGAGTGGCCGCGCCCGCGGTGCCCGGCGCAATGGCCTCGCCCGCCAGCGCCTTCTCGATCAGCGGTTCGAATTCGTTCCACGGTATCGCACCCTCGACCTTCTCTCCGTTGATGAAGAAGGTCGGCGTGGAGCGGATGCCGAATGTCTTGGCGCCCCGCGTCGCAACTTCCTTCACGTGGTCGAAGATGCGCTGGTCCTTCATGCACTGGTCGAAGCGCTCTTCCGAAAAGCCGCCCTGCCGCGCGATTGCCTTCAGGTCTTCCATCGGCGTCTGCGTGAAGGCCCACTGCGTCTGGCGCTCGAACAGCGTGTCGACGAAACCGAAATAGCGCTCGGGGCCCGCGCAGTGCGACAGCATGAAGCCCGCTGTCGCGATCGGGTCGAACGGGAAGTCGCGCAGGATGTAATGGACCTTGCCCGTATCGATGTAGTTTTCCTCGAGCTTCGGCAATGTGTTGACCGCGAAATCCGCGCAATGATTACAGGTCAGCGAGGCATATTCGATGACCGTCACCGGCGCGTCGGGATCGCCTTTCGTCATGTCGCCGAGCGGACCCGCAACCAGCAGTTCCTTCTCGAAGGCCGTGTCTACCCTGCTTCCTTCCGCCACGTCGCCATCAGGCGCGAGGAAGAGGTAGCCCAGATAGCCGAGCACGAGGACAAGTATGACGGCAGCGCCGGCGGCAATGGCTCTATTTTGATTCACGAGGACATGTTCCTACCAGATGTTGGGGCATTATGGCCGTGGCGGCGGGGGCCCTCAACCAAACCTTTCTGTTGCCTTGGGCCGAGAATCGGGACTCGCGAGGCTAGCCTTGGCCGCTCGCGCCGATGATCCTTTCGCCGAGCTTCTCGAGCGCCTGTTTCAGCGCCGGTTCTTCAATTTTTTCAAGACCTTGCGCGAGCGCGGCCCGCTCTTCCGCCTTCAGCGCCCGGATCTTCCTGTAACGCGGACGGGCCTTCGCGGGCAATGGGCCCTGCACGAGTTTGAGGCGGGCGACGGCGCTGTATCCATAATAGGCGTTGATGCGCTCGAGGATCTGCGGTTCGAGGTGCCGGATTTCGACGGCGATGGGCCCGTCGACGCGCACAGTGAGTGTCGCACCGCTGCGCCGGCTTTTCGCATCGTTCTCCGCCGAAGTCCTTGGAAAGACGAGCTTTTCCGGCGCCGAATATTCGGCGAGCCCGGCGCCGACGATCTCCGGCCAGTGCGCGAGGACGTGCGCTTCGCGGAAGCCGCGCTTGGCGAAGGCCGATTGCGCGGCGGCGAGCACGCGCGCGCCGATGGGCGGCGGGCGGTAACGCATCGAAGCGACGGGGCGGCCATATCCGGTCATGGCGCGCATTCTGACTCGAAATCTCTCCTCATGCGAATTGACGGCACCGGCTCCGGCAGGCGATGAGTAGGGGATGGCGGCGAAGGACAAAAAGCCCAGGGAAAAGCCCAATAAAAACAACGGCAAAGCGGTCGCCGCGCCGCTGCTCGCCTGGTATGACAGGCATGCCCGCGTGCTGCCCTGGCGCGCGCGGAAGGGTGCGGCCGCGGACCCTTATGCCGTCTGGCTTTCCGAAATCATGCTGCAGCAGACCACGGTGGCGACCGTCGGCCCTTATTTCATGCGGTTTCTGACGCGCTGGCCGACGGTGGAGGCACTGGCGGCGGCGCCGCAGGACGAGGTGATGAAGGAGTGGGCGGGGCTCGGTTACTACAGCCGGGCGCGCAACCTCCATGCCTGCGCGAAGACGATATCGTCCGGCCACGGAGGGAAATTTCCCGATACGGTGGAAGAGCTTGGGAAACTGCCGGGGATAGGTCCCTACACGGCGGCGGCGATTTCGGCGATCGCTTTCGGACGCAGCGTGACGGTGGTCGACGGCAATGTCGAACGCGTGGTGGCGCGGCTCTTCGATTTGCGGACGCCGCTTCCGCAAGTGAAGCCTGAAATCCGCGAAAAGGCGGCGACGCTGACGCCGGAAAAGCGCGCAGGCGACTTCGCGCAGGCGATGATGGACCTCGGCGCGACGGTCTGCACGCCGCGGAGCCCCGCCTGTAATCGCTGTCCGATCAATGACTTATGCGAGGCGCGGGCGGCGGGGACGCAGGCCGTGCTGCCTGCGCGGGCGCCGAAGAAGGCGAAACCGACGCGGCGCGGCGCCTGCTTCTGGCTGATGCGGGGAGACGAGGTCTGGCTCCGCCGGCGGCCCGAAAAAGGGCTGCTCGGGGGCATGATGGAGGTGCCGGGAACGCCCTGGGACAGGCGCGAGGCGGCCGACTGTCATCGAACTGTCACGAAAACGTCACAAAGACTTTCGGGCGCCGCTGGCCGGGGCGGGGATAACCCGTTCGGACACGCGCCGCTCGACGCGGACTGGAAACTTGTCCCCGGTTTCGTGACCCACACCTTCACGCATTTTCATCTGGAGCTCGATGTCTATGTGGCGGCGACGCGCAGGAAACTTGTCCCCGGGGAGGGAATGTGGGTGCCGCTCGGGCGACTCGCCGGCGAGGCGCTGCCGACTGTGATGCGGAAGGTGGCCGCTCATGCGATGCCGGATGCGGGGCCGCTGTTCGCGAAGCGGTGAGGATTAGTCCGTATGCGTTTTTTCTCACCCTCCCTCAAGGGGAGGGTGGGAAGAGATATTTATTCGTGTACGGATAATAGAGAATAAAAATGTCATCCCGGCGAAAGCCGGGATCCATCTGAGTTCCTGCAATCGGTATGCGGCCCATGGACCCCGGCTTTCGCCGGGGTGACACTCTCTTTTTGGTCGGGGTGCGGCGACAAGGAAGAGCGGCGCTTTACGCCTCCACCATCTCCGCGCGCACTTTCTGGCGCAGGATGTCGATGGGTTTGAGTTTCCCGTCGGTCTTGAAGTGCCAGAAGGTCCAGCCGTTGCAGGCGTCGAGGCCCTGCACATGGGCACCGATCTTGTGGATCGAGCCGGTGGCGTCGCGGCAGACGATGGAGCCGTCGGCGCGGACGCGCGCGGCGTGGCGCTTGCCGGGATCGGTGAGAACGGTGCCGGGTTCGATGAGCCCGCGCTCGACGAGAACGCCGAAGGGCACGCGCGGCTCGGCCTTCTTCGAGGTCGTGACCTTGAGGTCTTCGGCGGTGCCCGCATTCACCAGCCGGATGCGCTCGCGCGCGACCTTGATGTAGCGCTGCTCGCGCTCGATGCCGATGAACTTGCGGCCGAGCTTCTTCGCGACGGCACCCGTCGTGCCGGTGCCGAAGAAGGGGTCGAGCACGACGTCGCCGGCATTGGTGGTCGCGAGCAGCACACGGTGAAGAAGCGCTTCCGGCTTCTGCGTCGGATGCGCCTTGCCGCCACCGCCCTCCTTCAGGCGTTCGCCGCCGGTGCAGATCGGCAGCGTCCAGTCGGAGCGCATCTGAACGTCGTCGTTCAGCGCCTTCATCGCGTCGTAGTTGAAGGTGTATTTCTTCTGGTCCGCATCGCGCACGGCCCAGATCAGCGTTTCATGCGCATTGGTGAAGCGCGTGCCGCGGAAGTTCGGCATCGGGTTGGTCTTCCGCCAGACCACGTCGTTCATGATCCAGTAGCCGAGATCCTGCAGCGTCGCGCCGACGCGGAAGATGTTGTGATAGGAGCCGATCACCCAGATCGCACCCGTGTCCTTCAACACGCGGCGCGCGGCGTTCATCCAGTTGCGGGTGAATTCGTCATAGACGGCGAAGCTCGCGAACTTGTCCCAGTCGTCGTTGACGGCATCGACCTTCGACTGGTCGGGACGGGTGAGGTCGCCGCCGAGCTGCAGATTGTAGGGCGGGTCCGCGAAGATCAGGTCGACGGACTTTTCGGGAAGCGCGTTCATCGCCTCGATGCAGTCGCCCTGGATGATGATTTCGGCCGGATTTTCTTTCTTGATTCCGGACTTTTCGCTGACGCGCCCCACTCGACCTACCCCTTGAGAATGACAAGGCGGCGATCATGAGTCAGCGGCGAATCGCGGTCAATAATTCTTTTGAATCAAGAGGTTAACGGATTCGACGGATACCATATCGAGTCCCTCGTCCGTGCCCGGACTCAAGATGTTGCGTATCGGGGCGAAGCTGCGGCGGTGCGCCGGCGTCGCGCCGAGACGCGAAAGCGCATCGAGATGTTCCGGCGTGCCGTAGCCCATGTGGCGCTCGAAGCCGTAGCCGGGATGCGCCGCGGAGAGGTCGCGCATCAGCTGGTCGCGCGTCACTTTCGCCGCGATGGAAGCGGCGGCGATCGAAAGCGCGAGCGCGTCGCCGCCGATGACGGCGCGGGCGTCGCAGGAGAGACCGGGCGGGCAGCGGTTGCCGTCGATCAGCGCGATATGCGGCGCGCGCGGCAGCGAGGCGACGGCGCGCGTCATGGCGAGCATGGTCGCCTGCAGGATGTTGAGGCTGTCGATCTCCTCGACGCTGGCGATGCCGACGCCGATTTCGGCGCAGAATTCGAGCTGGGCGAGGAGGTCCTCGCGGCGGGCGGCGTCGAGCTTCTTGGAATCGTTGAGGCCGTCCGGGCAGTTCGAGATGTCGATGATGACGGCGGCGGCGACCACCGGCCCGGCGAGCGGCCCGCGCCCGGCCTCGTCGACGCCGCAGACGAGGCGCGAAGGCGCACCGGCCTGCGTCTCGAGCGCATAATCCGGCAGTGCGACGAGGGGCTTGTTCTTCTTCTGCTTTTTCGGGGCAGGCGGCATGGCCGGAGTGTGCCGCGAGTCAGGCAGGATGGCTAGGGCCGGGTTTGGCTTTGCCACGTGTCGTGAGGCCCATGGATTCCGGCTTTCGCCGGAATGACATTTTGTGTTTGAAGTGGCCAAAAAATCAGGTGTCACCCCGGCGAAAGCCGGGGTCCATGGGCCTATCGGTTCAGCGTATCCGTGAGATCGTTCCACTCGGGATTGGCGCCTTCGATCAATTCGATCTTCCAGTCGCGCTTCCATTCCTTGATTGCCTTCTCGCGGCGGATCGCCTGTTCGACGTCATCATGCGTTTCCGCATAGACGAGACGACGCACACCATAACGCTCGGTGAAGCGCGAGCCGGTTCCTTCGCTGTGTTCCCATACGCGACGGGCTATGTCGTTGGTCACACCGACATAGAGAGTACCGTTTCTTTGATTGGTGAGGATGTAGACGAAGTAGCTCATGCGTTTGCCGTTCCGCACATGGACCCCGGCTTTCGCCGGGGTGACACCTGTTTTTAAAAGTTCGCGTTCTCAAAGCAGTGCGAGCTGTTTGCCTCGGCCGGGGACCATGAATTGGGTGCAGTCGAGGTCGATGCGCTGGCGGGAGCGGATATTGAGGCCGAGTTTCTTTGTCGCGAGTTCGAAGCGCCGCGCGATCTGCCAGGCGTAGGGGCCGGTGCCGGACTGGCGTTCGGCCCATTTGGCGTCGTAGTCCTTGCCGCCGCGCATCTGGCGGATGAGGGACATGACGTGGTTCGCCTTGTCCGGTGCATGCTCGTGCAGCCATTCGACGAAGATGTCGCGGATTTCGAGCGGCAGGCGGAGGATGACGAAGTTCGCGTCTTCGGCGCCCGCATAGGCGACGCCGGTGAGGAGCTTCTCGATCTCCATGTCGTTCAAGGCCGGGATGATCGGCGCGATCATCGCGCCGACCGGAATGCCGGCGTCGGACAGAAGCTTGATCGCCTCGATGCGGCGCGCGGGCGTCGAGGCGCGCGGTTCGAGCGCGCGGGCAAGCTTCGGGTCGAGCGTCGTGACCGAGAGCGCGACGCGGACGAGATTGCGCTCCGCGAGCGAGGAGAGAATGTCGATGTCGCGCACGATGCGGGCGGACTTCGTCAGGATCGTCACCGGGTGGTTGTAGGCCGACAGCACTTCGAGAAGGCTGCGCGTGATCCGGTAGCGCTGTTCGATCGGCTGATAGGGATCGGTGTTGGTGCCCATCGCGATGGGCGCGACCGTGTAGCCGGGCTTCGCCAGTTCCTTTTCGAGCAGTTGCGCGGCGTTCGGCTTCGCGAACAGCTTGCTCTCGAAATCGAGCGCGGGCGAGAGCCCCATATAGGCATGGGTCGGCCGCGCGAAGCAGTAGACGCAGCCATGCTCGCAGCCCCGATAGGCATTGATCGAGCGGTCGAAGGGAATGTCGGGCGATGAATTGCGCGTGACGATGTGGCGCGCGGTCTCTTCCGTCACCTGCGTCTTGAGCGCGGGCACGTCGTCGAGACTGTCCCAGCCATCGTCGACGAGTTCGCGCGATTGCGGCTCGTAGCGGCCGCTCCTGTTGGTCAGCGCGCCCCGGCCACGGCGGCCGCTCTCGGGCAGAAAAGGCTCGCGGACGCTCGGGGGTACGAGGGTGGCCCCGCGGGGGACGGGGCGTTGGTCCGGGAGCCCGTGGGACCGCTTGGCCGCGCGGTTGCCGACCGGGGAATCGGCATGTTGCGCGGGGTGGCCGGGGGGCGCTGTTTCGCGACTCGTCGTCATGGGGCAAGTATAGCGAAACATGAGAACAGAACAAGAACATTGTCACTTCACCCTCCCCCTGTGGGAGGGTCGAAAAATCAGAGCCGAGCGAAGAATTTTTCGGGGCGGGGGGCGTGGGCACGAACCTTACCCCGTCCCGAAATTTGTTCCGCTGACGCGAACCAAATTTCGACCCTCCCTCAAGGGGAGGGTGGGAAGGGGTGGCTGCGCTTTCTTCAGCGAAATCGGCGCTACCTTCATTTGGCTAAAACACGCGGATCGCTATGATGCGCGGCATGTTGAGCGTCGTCATTCCCACACTGAACGCCGAGGAAACCCTGACCCGGACACTGGCGCCGCTGGTGCCGGCGGCCGTGCGCGGGCTGGTGCAGGAAGTGATCGTGGTGGACGGGGGATCGTCCGACCGCACGCTCGAAATCGTCGAGGCGGCGGGCGCGAAGCTCGTCACGGCGCCGAAGGGGCGGGGCACGCAGATGGCGGCGGGCGCGAAGGCGGCGCGCGGCAACTGGCTGCTCTTTCTTCATGGCGACACGGTGCTGGAACCCGGCTGGGTTTCCGAGGTCGAGAAATTCTTCGAGCAGATCGAGAGCGGGCGCTTCCGCGACCACGAGATGGCGGGCGCGTTCCGCTTCGCGCTGGACGATTTTTCCGGCTGGGCGAGGGCAATCGAGCGGATGGTGGCGCTGCGCTGCGCGCTGATGCGGCTGCCTTACGGCGACCAGGGGCTGCTGGTGAACAGGCGGCTTTACGACAGGGTGGGCGGCTTTCGCGAATTGCCGCTGATGGAGGATGTCGACCTCGTGCGGCGGATTCCGCGGCGCCGGCTCATCATGTTCCGGACGCTGGCGGTGACGAGCCCGGCGCGCTACCTCAAGGAAGGTTTCTTCGCCCGCTCGATGCGCAATCTCTTCTGTCTCACGCTTTATTATCTGCGCGTGCCGCCGAAGGTGATCGCGAAGATGTATGGGTGAGTGGCATCTGGCCTTTCACCCTCCCCCTGTGGGAGGGTCAAACCGTCGAAGACGGTTTGGGGAGGGGTAGGGGAATAATCCGCGCATATTGCCGATAGCGCATTCGCTTTGGCGGAGCGGAGTCCCCCTCCCCGAAAAATTCTTCGCTCCGCTCGAATTTTATCGACCCTCCCACAGGGGGAGGCTGGGAAGAAAGGTCGAAAGTCTCTGCCGCATGTCCCTCGATCCGCAACTCGTCATCATGGCGAAGGCGCCGCTGATCGGCCGCGTGAAGACGCGGCTGGCGCGCGATGTCGGCGGCGTGGAGGCGCTGCGCTTCTTCCGGGAGGCGGCGGCCTCGCTCATCCGCCGCGTCGGGCGCGACCCGCGCTGGCGGACCGTGATCGCCGTGTCGCCGGACCGCGCGGTGCATGAGCCGGGCATCTGGCCGGCGGATATTCCGCGCATCGGGCAGGGCGGGGGCGATCTCGGAGCCCGGATGGGAAGCCTGTTCCGCGACCTGCCGCCGGGGCCCGTGGTCATTGTCGGGGCGGATATTCCGGGGATCGAAAGACGTCACATCGCGGCGGCGTTTGCGGCGCTCGGGCGGCACGACACGGTGATCGGCCCGGCCGAAGATGGCGGCTACTGGCTTGTCGGCATGAAGCGGCGGCCGCGCGTCGCCGGGATCTTCGACGGCGTACGCTGGTCGAGCGAGCAGGCGATGGCGGACACGCTCGAAAACATCCGTAAACGGAAGATGAGCGTTGCGATGCTGGAAAGCCTCGTCGATATCGACGAGGGCAAGGACCTCGCAAGGTGGCGGAGGGGGACATGAGCGACCTCGACCCCTTCAAGATATTCCTCGACCTGCAGCTTGGCCTGCCGCGCAACGGGCCGGGGAGCCGCGCGGCGACGGAAGCGGCTTTCGTGATGCTGCCGCCGCTGCCGGACAAGCCGGAGATCGCGGATCTCGGCTGCGGACAGGGCGCTTCCGCCTTCGATCTGCTGCGGCTGACGAATGGCCGTGTCACGGCGGTCGACCTGTTCGAGCCGTTCCTCGAAAAGCTCGGGGAGCGGGCGGAAGAAGAAGGGATCGGCGAGGACCGCCTCACCGTGACGCGCGGCGACATGGAGGCGCTGTCCTTCGAGGAGGCCGCGTTCGATCTCATCTGGTCGGAAGGCGCGATCTATCTGCTGGGTTTCGAGCACGGGCTCGAGGCGTGGCGGAATTTCCTGAAGCCGGGCGGCTTCATCGCGGTTTCGGAATGCACCTGGCTCACCGCGACGCCGTCGGACGAGGCGCGGGCGTTCTGGGAGGCGGCCTATCCGACGATGGGAACGATCGCGTCGAACTGCGAGGCGGCGGTGCGTGCAGGGTTCGAAATCATCGGCACGCATGTGCTGAACGAAGACGACTGGTGGGCGGAGTACTATACGCCGATGCGCGCGCGGATCGCGGAGATGCGCGCAACATATGGCGAGGCGGCGGAAGAGGTGCTTGCGAACGAAGAGGCCGAGATCGCGCTCTTCGAGAACAATCCCGGCCAGTATTCGTATGTGTTTTATGTGTTGCGGCGGAAGGGCTAAAGGGCCGGCGCCTTTCTGTTCTTCTTCCCACCCGCCCCTGGGGGCGGGTCGAAATTCGCGTTGCGAATTTCGGGGCGGGGGACGGCATGGGTGAGGACCCCCGCCCCGAAATTCGGGGCGCTGCGCTTTCCAAATTTCGACCCTCCCCGAGGGGAGGGTGGGCATCCGGCGCAGTGCCGTGTCTCCTTCCCGCATTCGCGGACGGGGCTCGCCCTCACCCCTTCGCGCGGAGCGCGTCGCGGATTTCCTCCAGCAGCACTTCCTGGCGTGGCGGCGCGGAAGGCGGCGGCGCCTCGCCCTTGGCGATGCGGGCCTTCAGCGCGTTCATCTGCCGGATGACGAGGAAGAGCGCGAAGGCGACGATGGTGAATTGCAGGATCGCGTTGATGAACTTGCCATAGGCGAGAACGGCGATGCCGGCTTCCTTCGCCTCGGCAAGCGTCGCGGCCGTGGTGTCTCCATTGAGCGCAACGAAGTAGTTCGTGAAGTCGACGCCGCCGAGCATCACGCCGATGGGCGGCATGATGATGTCGTCGACGAGCGATTTCACGATGGTGGTGAAGGCGGCACCGATGATGATGCCGACCGCCATGTCGAGCACATTGCCCTTGAGGGCGAATTCCCTGAATTCCCTGAACATGCGTTTGACCTCTCTGCGCATCCGATTCCGGAAGGAAGGGAAATCGTACGCCTGCGGAGAAAAGCCACAACGGGAAAAACCGCTATTGCGTGTTCTAGGTCCGCTGCTTGTGCTCTTCGAGGCGCGGCATGATCTCGACGAAATTGCAGGGGCGGTAGCGATAGTCGAGCTGATGGACGAGGATCTCGTCCCAGCCGTCCTTGCAGGCGCCGGGCGAGCCCGGCAGCGCGAAGAGGAAGGTGCCGCCGGCAACCCCCGCCGTCGCGCGCGACTGGATGGTCGAGGTGCCGATCTTGTCGTAGCTGATGCGGTGGAAGAGTGCGGCGAAGCCCTCGATCTCCTTGTCGTAGACCGACTGGAAGGCTTCCGGCGTCACGTCGCGGCCGGTGAGCCCGGTGCCGCCGGTCGAGATCACGGCGTCGACCTCCTTGTCGCTGATCCATGCCTGCAGCGCGCCGCGGATATGGACGCGGTCGTCGGAGACGATGCGCCGCGCGGCGACCTTGTGGCCCGCCTTTTCGATCCGCTCGACGAGCACGTCGCCGGAGGTGTCGTCCTCGAAGGTGCGCGTGTCGGAAACGGTGAGGACGGCGATGTTGAGGGACACGAAGTCGCGTGTTTCGTCGATGCCGGGCATGGGGGCTGCCTTTCGCTCGGGGAAGGAAGGATCATATAGCGGAAAAAGCGGAGGGTGTCGCGACGGAAGCCTGTCGCGTCCATATGGGTATCCGGTCTTGGCGAAGGAAGTGCGGACGGATCAGCGCGCCGGGTTCTCGTAGACGGGCCAGGTGCCGGCCGCGGACGCGTCGAGCGAGCCGACGGGCTGGCCGAGGCGTTCGCTGTAGATCCAGTAGTTGGTGACGACGCGCTCGATATAGCCGCGCGTTTCGGCGGCAGGAATGCTCTCGATGAAGAGGAAGGGATCGCCCTTGAAGTCCATGCTGGCGAGCCAGCGCGAGAGATTGCCGGGGCCGCCATTATAGGCCGTCGTCAGCATGAAGAGATTGCCATAGGGCTTGCCCGAGCCCATGAGCTCGGTGAGATAGTCCTGGCCGAGCGTGAGGTTGAAGGTCGGATCGAGCAGCTTGTCGCGATTGCCGCGCGCCAGCGAGCGGTCCTGCGTGATGTGGCTCGCGGTCGCCGGCATGATCTGCATGAGCCCGCGCGCGCCCGCCCATGAGGTCGCGTCGGGCTGGAACTTGCTCTCCTGGCGCATGAAGGCGAGGAGGAGCGCGCGGTCGACCTTGTAGCCCGTGCTGGGCTTGTAGGCGGGAACGGGAAAGAGGCCGGCATTGAGCGCGATGCGGCCGCCCCGTGTTCCCATGGCCGGGAGATGCGCGGCATTCGCGACCTGAAGTTCGACGGCGGGAAGATCGTAGGCGGTGGCGAGCGCGATCAGCGCCTGGTCGAGCGAGGGATCGACGAGGGCGTGGGCGCGCAGGAGTTCCTCGCGCGCCATGTTGCGCTTGCCTACCTGCATCAGCGCGACGGCGCGCGCGACCGCTTCCGTTTCGGTGAGCGCGCGGAAGGAGGCCTCGTCGAGACGGGGCTCGATCCAGTCGATCTTCAGTTCGCGGCCGAGCTGGCGGGTCGCGAGAATGCCGTAGAAGGTCGCGCCGGTATCGGCGGCAAGCTCCAGAAGCGGCGCGACTTTTTCGGGCTTGCCGTCGGCGAGATAGGCGCGCGCGGCCCAGAAGCCGCCCGCCGATTTCGACCAGAGCGTGACGCGCGGCGCCGTCGCCAGCCGTTCGAAATGCCGCGCGGCGGTCGCGTAGTTTTCCATGCGCCATGAGGCGAGGCCCGCATACCAGTCCGCCAGCGGCACGTCGCGCGCATGGGACGACAGGATTTCGGCGGCGAGCCGGTAGGCCTTCTCGTCCTCGCCTTCGAGGAAATAGGAGGCGACGACGCGCTCGCGCACCTTGTCGAATTCGAGGCTCGTCAGCGCATTGCGGATGTTCTTGCGGCGCAGATAGCCCTCGGTATTGCTGGCGCTGTCGCCGCGGAGCATGCGCCGGATATCGCCGTCGATCTCACGGAAGCGCGACGACGGCGTCTCGATCTCGCCGTCATCGACCGCATAGGCCGCATGGACGGGCTGGCGCCAGCGGCGCGGCTCGGGCCTTGCCGGCCAGGCGGCGCTGCCGCGCTTGCGCAGCGCGAGCTTGTAGATATCGGCGGCGCCCGGCTGGTCATTATATTTGGCGAGCCAGTCCTTCAGTTCCGCATAACGGGTGGTGTAGTGCGGCCCCATATATTTGATGTGGAGCGCGTAGCCCATCAGCCGCTTGTCGCGCAGCCCGGCGGCAAGCCTGTCCGCTTCGGCGAAACGCCCGCGCTCCATCGCAACGAAGAGCTGGCGATAGGTCTCGCGGTCGGCGCCGTTCAGGATTTCCGGGCTCCAGATGCGCGTCGGCAACTGGCCGCTCGCCTCGGCGACGAGCATTTCGGCTCTTGCGGCTGGAGATGCGGTGAGGAAGAGCGCAGCGCCGAGCGCTGCCGCACAGAAAAATCGTCCCGCCGCGCGTGCGACGGGGAGATATGAAGCCCCCCGGATCATGCCCCCATCTTAGCGGGCGGAACCGGGCTCACAAGCCCGCACAGGCTGAATTGTGCCGGAATGGGGCAGAAACGAAAGGAATGGTTAACCTTCGAGCTTCGCCTTGAGCGAGAGGAGGTCGCGCCAGGCGAGGCGCTTCTGGGCGGGCTGGCGCAGCAGATAGGCCGGGTGCAGCGTCGGCAGCGCCGGAAATTCCTTGTCGCCCGCGCGGACGCTCGCCCATTTGCCGCGAAGCCGCATGATGCCGGTGTCGGTGCGCAGCATCTGCTTCGCGGAGACGCCGCCGAGAAGCACCAGCATCTCCGGGTTCACGAGTTCGACATGCCGCTCGACGAAGGGCATGCAGACGGCATGTTCGGCGGGCGTCGGCGTGCGGTTGCCGGGCGGGCGCCAGGGCAGCGTGTTGATGATGTAGACGGAGGTGCGGTCGAGCCCGATCGCGGCGAGCATGCGGTCGAGAAGCTGGCCCGCGCGGCCGACGAAGGGAAGCCCCTGAAGGTCCTCGTCGCGGCCCGGCGCTTCCCCGATCAGCATCAGGCGCGCTTCCGGATTGCCATCGGCGAAGACGAGATTCTTCGCGGTGTAGCGAAGCGGGCAGCCCTCGAAACCGGCGAGCGCGTCCTTGAGCTCGGCAAGCGTGGTGCAGCGCGCGGCGACGGCGCGCGCGGTCTCGGCGGCCTGTGCATCCTCGAGCGGAATGGAGGAGGGCGCGGCCGCACGCGGCGCGGGAGCGGCGGGCGCCTCCGCGCCTCTCGGGTCGGGACGGGACCCGCGCGGGGCGTCGCGCGTCTCGGCGCGCGGTGCGGGCTGCGGCGCGGCATCGGCAAGCGCGTAGCGGTCGACCGGTTCCTCGCCGAGAAAATCCGTGACGCCCGCCTCGACATAGAAGGCGATGAGCGCCGCGGCTTCGGCGTTCGACAGTCCGTGACCTGTATTGCCCGACCCACTCATCTGAGGCTGCGGTTTCCTGAATTCGCCGGCGCGCCCGCGGCACGCGATTTGACCGTCACAACGCCCGACCTACACTCGTCTTAGCTGGTGAGCAAAGGCGCGCGTCTTGTTGAGAATGACATGCAACTAGGCGCGAGTCTTCCGAGAGGCCCAATATATTGACCATCCGGGTCATTCACACCATAACGGAGCCCGGTTTTTTTGCGGCGGTCCGGCGCGCTGAAACGGTGCGAAATGCCGGACAAGGAGAAGAAAAATGAGCGAGGCGGCGGTCGAACGCGAATTCATGGAATATGACGTCGTCATCGTGGGCGGCGGCCCGGCGGGCCTGTCGGCGGCGATCCGGCTGCGCCAGCTTGCGGCGAAGGAAGATTTCGACATCTCGGTCTGCGTGATCGAGAAAGGCTCCGAAATCGGCGCGCATATTCTCTCGGGCGCGGTGATCGATCCGTCCGGTCTCGACACGCTGATGCCGGACTGGCGCGAAAAGGGGGCGCCGGTCGACACGGAAGTCACCGCCGACCATTTCCTTCTTCTCGGGCCTGCCGGAAGCCTGCGTCTTCCGAATATCCTTTTCCCGCCGCTGATGAACAATCACGGCAACTATATTGTCAGTCTCGGCAATGTCTGCCGCTGGCTTGCCGAACAGGCCGAAGCGCTCGGCGTCGAAATCTATCCGGGGTTCCCGGGCGCGGACGTGCTCTATGGCGAGGACGGCTCGGTGCGCGGCGTCGTGACCGGCGACATGGGCGTTGCGCGCGACGGCAGCCACAAGGACAGCTACACGCCGGGCATGGAACTGCGCGGCAAGTACACGCTCTTCGCCGAAGGCGTGCGGGGTTCGCTCTCGAAGGAACTGATCCGCAAGTTCAAGCTCGACGAAGGCCGCGATCCGCAGAAATTCGGCATCGGCCTGAAGGAGCTCTGGGAAGTCGACCCCTCGAAGCACAAGAAGGGACTGGTCCAGCACACGCTTGGCTGGCCTCTTTCCGACAGCACCGGCGGCGGCTCGTTCCTCTATCACTTCGGCGAGAATCTCGTCTCGGTCGGTTTCGTGGTTCATCTGAACTACAAGAACCCCTATCTCTCGCCCTTCGACGAGTTCCAGCGCTTCAAGCATCATCCGGCGATCGCCGACACCTTCGAGGGCGGCAAGCGCATCGCCTATGGCGCGCGCGCCATCACCGAGGGCGGCTTCCAGTCGGTGCCGAAGCTCACCTTCCCGGGCGGCGCGCTGATCGGCTGTTCGGCGGGCTTCGTCAATGTGCCGCGCATCAAGGGCAGCCACAACGCCATGCTGACCGGCATCATGGGCGCGGAAGCGGCCTTCGAAGCCGTGAAGGACGGACGCCAGGGCGACGAATTGACCGCTTATTCGGAAGCCTACGAAAAGAGCCCGGTCTACAAGGACCTGAAGCGCGTCCGCAACGTGAAGCCGCTGCTTACGCGCTTCGGCACACTGATCGGCACCGGCCTCGGCGCCATCGAAATGTGGATGAACAATCTCGGGATCGGCCTTCCCTACACGCTGAAGCACGGCAAGGCGGACTTCGAGTCGATCAAGGAAGCGAAGGACTGCAAGCCGATCGACTACCCGAAGCCCGACGGCAAGATTTCCTTCGACAAGCTCTCTTCCGTGTTCATCTCCGCGACGAACCACGAGGAAGATCAGCCGGTCCATCTGAAGCTGAAGGATCCCGCGATCCCGATCGCCTACAACCTGCCGAAATATGCCGAGCCCGCGCAGCGCTACTGCCCGGCGGCGGTCTACGAGGTCGTGCGCGACGATGACGGCTCCAATCCGCGCTTCCAGATCAACGCGCAGAACTGCGTCCACTGCAAGACCTGCGACATCAAGGACCCGGCCCAGAACATCAACTGGACGGTGCCGGAAGGCGGCGGCGGCCCGAATTACCCGAATATGTGACTTAACGGCAGAATCGGCGGTGGCGATGCGGGCTCTTCACCTGTATTCGCCGCCCTTTTCTGTGCTCTTATGGCGCCAAGCGATGCCGCCGCGCGGGCGGCGGCTGTACCCTGAGGCTCGAAGGCAGGCCCCCAGATGAATGTTGCCGACATGGCGCGACCCCGCCCTTCGCAGGCACGGCGGCTGACCGGAGCGGTCGCGCTGGCCGCGATGCTTGCCGTGCTCGGCGGCTGCGCCGGCACGAACGGCTTTCCCGGTTTCTCCAAGGGGCGCGGCGAGACGCCCTACGGCGCCTATCTCGCCGGGCGCTATGCCGCTTCCGTGAACGACAGCAGCAAGGCCGCCGACTATTACGACAAGGCGCTGGCGGACGAACCGGACGATCCCGTGATCCTGGAGCGCGCCTTCATGGCGGCGCTGACGGCGGGCGAGATGAACCGCGCGATCCCGCTGGCGCGGCGGCTCACCGAAATCGAATCCGGCGAACGCATGGCGCGCCTCACGCTGGCGCTCGCCGCAGTCAAGAGCGGCGATTACGAGGAAGCGCGCACCGAGATGGACGCCGCGTCGCCCGGCCCCTTCACCGCGCTGGTGGGCACGCTGACGCTCGCCTGGGCGGCGGCCGGCGACGGCGACCAGGCGCTGGCGATGGAAAAGATCGGCGCTTTCGAGGGCAGGGCCGCCTTCGCGCTGTTCCGTTCCTATCATCAGGCGCTGATGCTCGAACTGCTGAACGATCCCGAGGGCGCGGCCGAGGCCTATCAGTCCGCGATGGAAACCAGTGGCGGCAGCAGCGTGCGCGTCGTGCAGGCCTATGCGAGCTTCCTGTCGCGCCATGGCAGGGCGGACGAAGCGCGCGAGTTGCTTCAGGCCTTCATTGAAATTTCGGCGGACCATCCACTGGCGCAACACGACCTGGCGGAACTTGCCGAGAAGGGAACGCTTCCGCCGTTCGTCGAAAACGCGTCCGAAGGCGTCGCCGAAGCGCTCTACGGGCTCGGCAGCGCGCTGGCCGCCGACACGTCGAGCAATCTCGCCGAACTCTATCTGAACCTCGCGCTCTATATGCGGCCCGACTTCGACATCGCCCGCTCGCTGCTCGGCGGCGCCTATGAAGGACAGGAGCGCTGGGCGGACGCCGTCGCGGCCTACGAGAAGGTCGGCAGGGACTCGCCGCTTTATCTCAATGCGCGCATCCAGACCGCGATGGCGCTGAACGAGATGGACAGGCAGGCGGATGCGATCCGCGTGCTGGAACGCGCGGCGAAGGATCATCCGGCAAAGGTCGAGCCGCTTGTCGCGATGGGCGACATCTACCGGGCGGAGGAGAACTACAAGGAAGCCGCGGTGCGCTACGAGCGCGCGATCGCGCTGACCGGCGAACCGGACGAACGCGACTGGACGCTCTACTACGCGCGCGGCATCTGCTTCGAGCGCCTCGGCCAGTGGGAAAAGGCGGAAGCGGACCTGACGCTCGCGCTCGACCTCTCGAACGAACACCCGCTGGTGCTCAACTATCTCGGCTATTCCTGGATCGAGCAGCACCGCCGTCTCGACGAGGCGCTCGCCATGATCGAAAAGGCGGTGGAGCGGCGTCCGAATGACGGCTTCATCGTCGACAGCCTCGGCTGGGCGCGCTACCGGCTCGGCGAATACGAGATCGCGGTGAAATATCTCGAACGCGCGGCCGAGCTGCAGCCGAGCGACCCGACGATCAACGAACATCTGGGCGATGCGCTCTGGAAGGTCGGCCGCCGCATCGAGGCGCGCTACCAGTGGAGCCACGCGCTCTCCATGGACCCCGAAGAGCGGCGCAAGGAGATATTGCGCACCAAGCTCGACTTCGGCCTCGAAGCCGGCGAGCAGGCCGAGAACGAGGCGAAGGCGCCCGTGCCCGCGGGTTCCTGACGGACGTGCGGGGAGGTGTCGCAGAGCCGGCGCATGCCAAGATCAATCTCAGCCTGCGCGTGCCCGGGCGCCGGGACGACGGCTATCACGAATTGCAGAGCCTCGTCGTCTTCGCGGGCATCTGCGACCGGCTGACGGCGGAAGCATCGGACGAACTGACGCTCGGCCTGACGGGTCCCTTCGGCGACATTCTTGCCGGCGAGGCGGACAATCTGGTGCTGCGCGCGGCACGCGCGCTTTGCGATGCCGCCGGCGTGACGGCGGGTGCGAAACTCACGCTCGAAAAGAACCTTCCCGTCGCCTCCGGCATCGGCGGCGGCTCGGCGGATGCGGCGGCGGCGCTGCGCGCGCTGATGCGGCTGTGGGATGTCGCGCTGGAGGAAGAGGCGCTTGCCGCGCTTGCCGTATCGCTGGGCGCCGATGTGCCCGTCTGTCTCGACACCGCGCCCGCCCTGATGACAGGGCTCGGCGAGGGCATCGTCCGCCTGCCGGCGCTGCCGCCCTTCTGGCTCGTGCTCGCCAATCCGGGGCGCGCGCTTTCGACGGCGTCGGTCTTCCGCGAACTTGCCGCGCCGCCGCTCGATAGCGAGCCGGAAGTTGGTGCGCTGCCCGCCTTCGCGACGCTGGACGGCCTTGCCGCATGGCTGAGGGGGCAAGAAAACGATCTCGAGGCGCCCGCGATCCGTCTCGTGCCGGAAATCGGCGAAGCGATCGCCGCGCTGGCCGCCACGGTCGAATGCCGCCTCGCCCGCATGTCGGGCTCGGGCGCCACCTGCTTCGGGATCTATGCGCGCGAGGCGGAAGCGCGCGCCGCAGGGCGCATCCTCGCCGCCGCCCATCCGGACTGGTGGATCGAAGCCTCGCCCGCGATCGGGGTCAGTGGTTCCGGTTGATGCAGAACTCGACGAGTTCGGTCAGCGCGTCGCGATGCGCGCTTTCCGGGAAGATCGCCAGCGCGTCCATGGCAATGGCGCCATAGTGCCGCGCGCGCAGGATCGTGTCCTCGAGCGCCGAATGACGGTGCATCAGGTCGACCGCCTTTTCGAGATCGCCCTCCTGCCGGTCGCCCTGCTGCAGCGTGCGCTGCCAGAAGGCGCGCTCTTCCGCATTGCCGCGCCGGAAGGCGAGAACGACGGGGAGCGTGATCTTGCCTTCGCGGAAATCGTCGCCCGTGTTCTTGCCGAGCGCCGCCGCGCGCCCGCCATAGTCGAGCGCGTCGTCGACGAGCTGGAAGGCGATGCCGAGATTGCGGCCGTAGGAATGAAGCGCCGCCGCCTCGCTGCCGTTCCGCTCGGAAATCACCGCGCCGATTTCGCTGGCGGCGGCGAAGAGCGCGGCGGTCTTGGCGGAGATGACGCGCAGATAGGCGTCTTCGGTCGTGCCCGTGTCCTTCGCGGCGGCGAGCTGCATGACCTCGCCCTCGGCGATGATCGAGGCGGCGTCGGCGATGATTTCGAGGGCGCGGAGCGATTTCGTCTCGACCATCAGCTTGAAGGCGCGGCCGAGCAGGAAGTCGCCGACGAGAACGCTCGCCTGGTTGCCCCAGACGGTACGAGCGGTCTTCTTGCCGCGCCTGAGGTCGCTCTCGTCCACCACGTCGTCATGAAGGAGGGTGGCCGTGTGCAGGAATTCGACGGTCGCGGCGAGCTTGATGTGGTCCTTGCCGGTGTAGCCGCACATCTTGGAGGCGGCGATGGTGAGCATGGGCCGGAGCCGCTTGCCACCCGAATTGATGAGATGGCTCGCCAGTTCCGGGATCATCGGCACGTCGGAAGCCATCCGTTCACGGATGAATTCGTTGACCGCTTCCATCTCGGTGCGAACCAGCGCCTGAAGTACCGCCACCGCGTTCTGGCCGCGTCCGCGATCTTCCTCAAGGGGAACAACAACGCCCAATCGTCACTCCTGCTCCGAAAGGGGCCGCGAAGCAGCCCGAATTATCCACAACCTGCTTGTGTTATCTTGTCGTCATGAGGGAGCATAGGTTGGCACCTTGGGGGCGGCAAGGGCCGGAGCGCGTCGAAAGGTGGCGAAAAGCCAGCACTCACGCCATGTTGAGGACGAGAGGCCATATGCCGCACCGGGACCGTTCGAAAAGCAGGAGGCGCGAGGCGTGAAGGAGCTGATTCGAACCAACGACCCGGTGCTCATTTCCTTTCTCACACACAGGCTGAGGGAGGAAGGCATCGAGCCTTTCGAGATGGACATGCATATGAGCCTGATGGAAGGCTCGCTCGGCATCCTTCCGAAGCGTATCATGGTGGCGGACGACGATTACGGGGGCGCACAGAAGATTCTCGACGAGGTCAAAGGGAGCGAGATCGGATGAGCGGCACGGCAGCAGACGAGAAAGCGAACGGGGACGTCACGGATGACGGCTTCCTGGACGGACGGCTGAAAATCCTGCAACCGGCGAAGGGGTATCGCGCAGGGCTCGATGCGGTGCTGCTCGGCGCCGCCGTGCCCGCCCGGGCGGGCGAGCGCGTGCTGGAAGCGGGGGCGGGCGTCGGCGTCGCGAGCCTCTGCCTTGCGTCGCGTGTGAACGGACTTGAGGTCGCGGGCCTCGAACTGCAGCCGGAACTCGTGCGTCTCGCCAACGAAAACATTTCCCGCAACGGCCTTGGCGAGCGCGTCTCGATCGTCGAAGGCGATATCGGCCTGCCGGTGCGCGACCTCGCGGCGACCGGCCTCGAACCGAACAGCTGGCACCACGTCTTCGCCAATCCGCCGTTCCACGATCCGGCGTCGAACCCGGCCTCGCCGGACGCCGGCAAGGCGCAATCGCACCTGACGCTCGGCTCCGACCTCGACGACTGGGTGCGCTTCTGCTGCGTCATGGCGCGCGCGAAGGGAACCGTCACCTTTATCCACCGCGCGGATGCGCTGGCGGACCTGCTGGGCGCCATGTCCGGCCATCTCGGCGGCATCGAGGTGTTTCCCCTCTGGCCGGCGGCGGGCAAGTCCGCGAGCCGCGTGATCGTGCGCGGACAAAGGGACTCGAAGGCGCCGCTGACGCTGCGCCCGGGCCTTGCGCTGCATGGGCCCGACGGCCGCTTCACGGGCCGGGCGGAAGCGCTGTTGCGGAAGGGAGAGGCGCTGCTGCTCGACCAGCCGGGGTGAGCTTGCCCCGGCGCTTGCGCCTTCCTATCTATATCCCCATGAAAAACCACATTGCGCCCTTCCTTCCCGGTCCCCTCCGCAAACGCATCGCTCCCGACTGGCAGCCGAAACCCGTGGTCGCCGTGGTGCGGCTCTCGGGCGTCATCGGCCCCTCGCAGCCGCTGCGCGGCGGGCTCAACCTCGCGGGCGTCGCCGGGCCGCTCGAGGCGGCCTTCTCCGCGAAAGGCGTGAAGGCGGTGGCGCTGCTCATCAATTCGCCGGGCGGCTCGCCGGTGCAGTCGTCGCTCATCTACAAGCGCATCCGGTCGCTGGCGGAGGAGAAGGGGCTTCCGGTCTATGCCTTCGCGGAAGATGTGGCGGCGTCGGGCGGCTACATGATCGCCTGCGCGGCGGACGAGATCTATGCGGATGAAAGCTCGATCCTCGGCTCCATCGGCGTCGTCTCGGCGGGCTTCGGTTTCACCGGCCTGATCGAGAAGCTCGGCGTCGAGCGCCGCGTCCATACGGCGGGCGAGAGCAAGGCCATGCTCGATCCCTTCCAGCCGGAAAAGCCGGAGGAAGTGCAGCGCCTCGAGGCGTTGCAGAAGGACGTCCACGATTATTTCAAGAAGCTGGTGAGCGATGCGCGCGGCGACCGGCTGAAATCCGATGACCCGGAACTCTTCTCCGGCGCGTTCTGGGCAGGCGCGGGCGCGGTCGAGCGCGGCCTGGCGGACGGCATTGCCGACCTCCGGAGCAAGATGCGCGATCTCTTCGGCAAGGACGTGAAACTGAAGCTCGTCGTCCAGCGTACGCCCTGGTGGCGCCCCGGCGGCGGCGTCGGAGCAAGCCGGGTCGAGGGCTTTTTCGAGCGGTTCGGCGCCGGATTCGCGGGCGAAATCGGCGATGGACTGATTGCCGCGGCGGAGAGGCGTTCCCTTTGGAGCCGTTTTGGCCTTTAATGGACCTTCCGGGGCCGAATCCCGGCAATTCGAGAGGACGATGACATGACGAAGATCGTCTTTGCGGCCGTTTTTGTGGCGGTCTGCTATGCGGCGTACAACGCGATCCAGCGCCAGGCAGCGCGCCACCGCGAGGCCTTTGCCCGCGCCCGGAGCCACAACCGCATGGAGCCGCGCGATCTCGGCACGCTGCGCGATGGCGGCGACGGCGTCTACGTGCCGGACCACGCCCGCCGCGACCGCTGAGGCGGACCCGCATTCCTCGCCGATTTTTCCCGGCGGACGGCCGTTCCGGCCGCCCGCTCTTTCCCGTCCCCTTGCTTGACCCCTACCGGACCGGCGGCTAGGTTGCGCGCGCCCGGGGCACCGCGCTCAAGGGTGTGATTCCGTTGCCCGATTCCCCCTGAAAGCGCCTCAGCCATGACGGCGAAGCCCGACAATTCATTCCAGTCCCTGATCCTGAAACTTCAGGCGTTCTGGGCCGCGCAGGGCTGCGTCATCCTCCAGCCCTACGACATGTCGATGGGCGCGGGCACGTTTCACCCGGCGACCACGCTGCGCGCGCTGGGGCCGCTGCCCTGGAAGGCCGCCTATGTGCAGCCCTCGCGCCGCCCGACGGACGGGCGCTATGGCGAGAACCCGAACCGCTTCCAGCACTATTACCAGTTTCAGGTGATCCTGAAGCCGAACCCGGAGAACCTGCAGGAGCTCTATCTCGCGAGCCTGAAGGAACTCGGCATCGACGCCGCGAACCACGACATCCGCTTCGTCGAGGACGACTGGGAGAGCCCGACGCTCGGCGCCTGGGGGCTCGGCTGGGAAGTCTGGTGCGACGGCATGGAAGTCTCGCAGTTCACCTACTTCCAGCAGGTCGGTGGGCAAGACTGCTCGCCCGTTTCCGGCGAGCTGACCTACGGGCTCGAGCGCCTCGCCATGTATATCCAGGGCGTCGACAATGGCTACGAGCTGGACTTCAACGGCGCGGCGGGCGCGGACCGCGTCACCTATGGCGACGTCTTCCATCAGGCTGAAGTCGAATTCTCCGCGCACAACTTCGAGGCCGCGAACACGGAAATGCTGTTCCGCCATTTCGAGGACGCGGAAAAGGAATGCGCGGCGCTGCTCGACCGCGAGAAGCCGCTGCCGCTGCCGGCCTACGACCAGGTCATCAAGGCGAGCCACAATTTCAACCTGCTCGATGCGCGCGGCGTCATCTCCGTGACCGAACGGCAGGCCTATATCGGCCGCGTCCGCACGTTGGCGAAACGCTGCGCCGAGGAATGGCTGAAGACGCCGGCCGGGGGCGGGGCATGAGCGAGCTGCTCCTCGAACTCTTCTCGGAGGAAATCCCGGCGCGGATGCAGAAGCGTGGCGGAGAGGACCTTGTGCGCCTCGTCACCGACGCGCTGAAGGCGGCGGGCGTCGAGGGAAAGAACGCGCGCGCCTACACGACGCCGCGCCGTCTTGCTCTCGTGATCGACGACCTGCCGGAAAAGACGCCGGACGTGAAGGAAGAGCGCAAGGGGCCGAAGGTCGACGCGCCGGAAAAGGCCATCGAGGGCTTCCTCCGTGCGGCGGGCCTGTCATCCATCGACGAAGCGAGCGTGCAGGAAGACAAGAAGGGCGCCTTCTATGTCGCGGTGACGGAGAAAAAGGGCCGCGCGACGGCGGATGTGATCGCCGAAATCGTGCCCGCCATTGTCCGCGCGTTTCCCTGGCCGAAGTCGATGCGCTGGGGGGCGGGGACACTCCGCTGGGTGCGCCCGCTTCATTCGATCCTCTGCATTCTCGGCGGCAAGGTCGTGCCGTTCGAGGTCGACGGCATCAAGTCCGGCGACGTGACGCGCGGTCATCGCTTCATGGCGCCTGCGGTATTCGCGGTGAAGGACTACACCGATTACGACATGAAGCTCTTCGAGGCGAAGGTCGTTCTCGACCCGGCGAAGCGCGCGAACTTCATCCATGAGGGTGCGAAGGCGCTGGCATCGGCGGAAGGGCTGACGCTCGCGGAAGACGAGGCGCTGCTGCATGAAGTGGCGGGGCTCGTCGAATGGCCGGTGCCGCTGATGGGCGCCATCGACGATGAATTCATGTCCGTGCCGCAGGAAGTGCTGACCAGCACCATGCGCGCGAACCAGAAATATTTCGCCTGCCACGACGCGAAGGGCAAGCTAGCTCCGCGCTTCATCGTGGTCGCCAACCTCGAAGCGGAAGACGGCGGCAAGGCCATCATCAACGGCAACGAGCGCGTGCTGCGCGCCCGCTTTGCCGATGCACGCTTCCTGTGGGACCAGGATCGCAGCCACACGCTGACGAGCCGGTTGCCAAAACTCAAGGAAGTCGTCTTTCACGCGAAGCTCGGCACCGTGCATGACAAGGCCATGCGCATCGGCAAGCTCGCGCGGAAACTCAGCCAGTTCGTGCCCGGCGCGGACGCCGAGAAGGCGCAGGTCGCCGGCGAACTCGCCAAGGCCGACCTCACAAGCCAGATGGTCTACGAGTTCCCGGAGCTGCAGGGCCTGATGGGCGCCTATTACGCGCGCAACGACGGCCTCGGCGACGACATTGCGGATGCGATTGCCGAACATTATTCGCCGCTCGGGCCGACGGATGATGTGCCGTCCACGCCGCTCGGCAAGGTGGTTGCGCTTGCGGACAAGCTCGACACGCTGGTGGGTTTCTGGGCCATCGATGAAAAGCCTACGGGATCGAAGGACCCTTATGCGCTGCGACGGGCTGCGCTTGGTGTTATCCGAATTGTGCTTGAAGGCAATCTCCGGATTGACCTGACCAAGATCGTTATCGAACACGGCGACCTCTTCGAGCAGAAGGACTGGGCGGTTTCGGCCTTCGACTTGCTCGACTTCTTTGGCGACAGACTGAAGGTTCGTCTTCGTGATATGGGCAACCGGTTTGATCTGGTTGACGCTGTATTTCTGATGGGAGCAACGGGCGATGCGCAGGTGCCCGGTATGCGGAATAGCCGTGACCTGCTGCAGATTGTGAAGCGCGTCGAGGCGCTGTCCGATTTCCTGTCGACGGAAGACGGCGCGAACCTGCTGGCGGGTTACAAGCGCGCGACGAATATCCTTCGCATCGAGGAAAAGAAGGACGGCGAGGGTGCGTTCGGCGCTGCGCCGGATACGTCGCTCTTCGTGCAGGATGAAGAAAGGGCGCTCGCCGTTGCTATCGAAGCGGCGACGAAGGATGCGAAGGCCGCCGTCGGACGTGAAGACTTCGCCGCTGCCATGTCGGCGCTGGCGAAGCTGCGTGCGCCGGTCGATGCCTTTTTCGAGAAGGTGACGGTGAACGCCGACGACGCGAAGCTCCGCGCGAACCGGCTGAAACTTCTGGCTGAGATCCGCGCGGCCTTGCACGAGGTCGCGGATTTTTCGAAGGTCGAGGGGTAACAGGGTTTAACCCCTCGGCGTCATGACCCGCTTTATGCGGGTCATCCACGTCTTTCTTGCTGCGGAAAAGGCGTGGATGGCCCGAACAAGTCGGGCCATGACGGTAAAGTGGGTGACGTTCGCCCAAACCAAAGGCAAGTGCGATGGCTGAGAAGAAGTGGGTCTATTCCTTCGGCGACGGCAAGGCGGAAGGTGCGGCCTCGCTGCGCGATCTCCTTGGTGGCAAGGGCGCGAACCTCGCCGAGATGTCGAATATCGGCCTGCCGGTGCCCCCGGGTTTTACCATCACCACGGAAGTCTGCACCGCCTTCTACGCGAACGACCGGAACTATCCGGACGGTTTGAAGGAGCAGGTCGAAGCCGCGCTCGAACAGGTCGGCAAGGCCGTCGGCATGGCGTTCGGCGATCCGGCGAACCCGCTTCTCGTTTCCGTGCGCTCCGGCGCGCGCGCCTCCATGCCCGGCATGATGGACACGGTGCTGAACCTCGGCCTCAACGACGAGACGACCGCGGGCCTCGCGAAGCGTGCCGGTGACGAACGCTTCGCCTATGACAGCTACCGCCGCTTCATTTCCATGTATTCCGATGTGGTGCTCGGCGTCGAGCATCACAATTTCGAGGAGATCCTCGAATACTACAAGGAAGAGCAGGAATACAATCTCGACACGGAGCTTTCCGCCGCCGACTGGCAGGACGTGATCGCGCGCTACAAGGAGCGTGTGGAAGAAGAGCTCGGAAAGCCCTTCCCGCAGGATGTGAACGAGCAGATATGGGGCGCGGTCGGCGCGGTCTTCGGCTCGTGGCGGAACCGCCGCGCGGAAACCTATCGCCGCCTCCACAACATTCCCGAAAGCTGGGGCACGGCCGTCAATGTGCAGGCGATGGTCTTCGGCAACATGGGCGACACCTCGGCGACGGGCGTCGCCTTCACGCGCAATCCCTCGACCGGCGAAAAGGCGCTGTACGGCGAGTTCCTCGTCAATGCGCAGGGCGAGGACGTTGTGGCGGGCATCCGCACGCCGCAAAGCCTGACGAAGAAGGCGCGCCTCGAGGGGAACGACAAGCTCCCCTCGATGGAAGAGGCGATGCCGGATGCCTTTGCCGAACTCTCCGCCGTCTTCGAGCGGCTGGAGCGGCACTATACCGACATGCAGGATGTCGAGTTCACGGTGCAGGAAGCGAAGCTCTGGATGCTGCAGACGCGGAGCGGCAAGCGCACCGCCAAGGCGGCGCTGAAGATCGCCGTCGAGATGGTGGGCGAAGGGCTGATCGGCGAGGAGACGGCGATTTCGCGCGTCGACCCCGCCTCGCTCGACCAGTTGCTGCATCCCACACTCGATCCCGATGCGCCGCGCGACGTGCTGGCGACGGGCCTGCCTGCATCGCCTGGCGCGGCCTCGGGCGAAATCGTCTTCAGTTCCGACGAGGCGGCGGCGCTCCGCCAGGCAGGCAAGGATGTCGTGCTGGTGCGCGTCGAGACGAGCCCCGAAGACATCAACGGCATGCATTCCGCCGTCGCGATCCTGACGACGCGCGGCGGCATGACAAGCCATGCGGCCGTCGTCGCGCGCGGCATGGGGCGCCCTTGCGTCTCCGGCGCGGGCTCGATCCGCATCGACTACAAGTCGGAAACATTCACCGCCGCGGGCGTCACGCTGAAGAAGGGCGACATCATCACGGTGGACGGCTCGACCGGCCAGGTGCTTCGAGGCAAGATCCCGACGCTGCAGCCCGAACTCTCCGGCGACTTCGCGACGCTGATGGGCTGGGCCGACAGGCACCGCCGCATGGAAGTGCGCACCAACGCGGAAACGCCGCATGACGCGGAGACGGCGCGCAAGTTCGGCGCGGAAGGCATCGGCCTCTGCCGCACCGAGCACATGTTCTTCGAGGAAGACCGCATCGTCGCGGTACGCCAGATGATCCTTGCCGACGACGCGAAGGGCCGCCGCGCCGCGCTCGAAAAAATCCTGCCGATGCAGCGCGACGATTTCCGCCAGCTTTTCGAGATCATGCACGGGCTGCCCGTGACGATCCGCCTGCTCGATCCGCCGCTGCACGAATTCCTGCCGAAGGGCGAAACGGAAATCGCCGACTTCGCCAAGGACACGGGTGCGGATGCCGAGAAGCTCGCGCGCCGCCTTGCCGACCTCGCCGAGACGAACCCGATGCTCGGTCATCGCGGCTGCCGCCTCGGCATTTCCTATCCGGAAATCTACGAGATGCAGGCCCGCGCGATCTTCGAGGGCGCGCTGCTCGCGGCGAAGGAAACGGGCGCGGCCGTGACGCCGGAAATCATGATCCCGCTCGTCGGCATGAAGACGGAGCTCGACTTCCTGAAGGAACGGATCGTCGCCGTCGCGGCCGAAGTCGAGAAGGAGACGGGCGCGAAGCTCGAATACCGCATCGGCACCATGATCGAGCTGCCGCGCGCGGCGATCATGGCGCGCGAGATCGCCGAAAGCGCCGAGTTCTTCTCCTTCGGCACCAACGACCTCACGCAAACGACCTACGGCATCAGCCGCGACGACGCCGCGCACTTCATGAACGACTACATGGGCAAGAAGATCATCGCCCAGGACCCCTTCGTCTCGCTCGACCGCGAGGGCGTGGGAGAGCTCGTGCGCATCGGCGCGGAGCGCGGCCGCGCCGCGCGGCCCGACATCAAGCTCGGCATCTGCGGCGAACATGGCGGCGACCCGGCCTCCATCGCCTTCTGCGAGGAAGTGGGTCTCACCTACGTTTCCTGCTCGCCCTACCGCGTGCCGATCGCCCGTCTCGCAGCCGCACAATCGGCTCTCTCGAGCGCGGGCGGCGGCACCTCCGGCAGCGGCACCGCCTGATGTGCAAGGTTGCTCTGTAGACGGATTGTCCCGTATCGGGATAAGACGTGTACGGAAGGTTAACGATTGCGGCGAAATTGAGTCATTCACATTAACGCTTTGAGTCGCTGTGAAATGCGCGGCTGCTCAATCGTTAAGCACGTTCACACAGGCTGAAATCATGCTGCGGTGCGATTTGTCGCACCTGAAAACGCGTTTAATTTCAATCACATAGACATTCAGATTCATCAATCCACAATTATGACATTGTTGCGCCTGACTCCCGATGTTATCTCCCGGCGACTGATTAACGAGTGATGTTTGCCCAGGTGTCGATGCGGCATCGGGCTCTGGCACGTTTATAGCGGTGCTGTCCGACAGGCTCTGAAAGGCTCCGAAAGGGGCCGGACGACAAACCCTCCAGAGAGGGAGCGTCCCGGGGACTGCAAGAACAACAAAGCAGACGGTTTAGAGAACGATGCGTAGATTGTTTCAGTGGCTCGACCTGGGCCATATCGTGGCCGGGGCTGCGCAGACGGCAGCGGCCGTTCTGTGCCTCGGCGTCGTATCGACGACCGTGATCTCCGCCATGGCGACGCCCGACCCCGTGGTCGCGGTGCGCAAGAGCGCCCTCCCCATGACCGCCTATGCCCCCTCGCATGGACGCGACCTCGCCGGCGCCTTTGGCGGCGACGGCGCCTTTCTCAATGCGCAGGTCGAGAAGGCCAGCATCACCATGCCGGCGCCTGGCGTGCCGATGGATGTCGACACGCCGCTGGTGCGCCTCAAGGCGCAGCTTCTGGAAGAAGAGCGCCGCTGCCTCGCGGCCGGCATCTATTTCGAGGCGCGCGGCGAGACGACCGAAGGTCAGCTCGCGGTCGCCCGCGTGATCCTCAACCGGGTCGGATCGGAACATTATCCGGACAGCATCTGCGGCGTCGTCTATCAGGGCGCCAGCCGCGCGACGGGCTGCCAGTTCTCCTTCACCTGCGACAAGCGGGTGAACAAGGTGCCGAACGAGCGCCGCGCCTGGGCCAAGGCCCGCCGCACGGCGGAATATGTGACGCTGGGGCGCATCGGCGAGACGGAACTCGCGCCCGCCATGTTCTATCACGCGGATTACGTGCAGCCCTACTGGGCGGCGAGCATGGTGGAAGTGGCGAAGATCGGCCGTCACATCTTCTACAAGCCGCGCCGCGAAGGCCGCTCGTAAGCGGCCCTCGCTGCGGTCTTGCATGGAGGGCGTCAGCCCTTCGCCTTCGCCTCTTCTTCCATCATCTTGAGCATCGGCGCGATCGGCCCTGTGGTCGCGATCTGCTCGCGCACCATTTCCGGTGCGTTGCCCGCGGCCTTGTCGAGCTCCACGAGCTCCGGCGGCACATACCAGTGCAGCTTGTCGGAGCCATAGGCTTCCCACACGACCTTCGCGACTTCCACCGGCGGGATCGAGCGGAACATGCCTTCCTTCGGCGCGTTCGCCGCCGCGCCTTCGGGCAGGATCGGGGTATCGATGAGGCCCGGCAGCACGTCCGCCGCGCGCACGCCGATGATCCGGAATTCGATGGAGAGCGCTTCGGTGAGGCCCTTCACGGCGTGCTTCGTCGCCGAATAGACGGCGATCCCCGGCATGCCATAGGTGGCCGACGACGACGAGGTCGTGAAGCAGAGGGAATTCTCCGTCGCCTTCAGCAGCGGCAGCGCGGCATGGATGCCGTTCAGCACGCCGATGAAGTTCACCTGCACCACGCGCATGTTTTCCGCGAAGTCCATGTCGGCGAAGAGACCGCCCGCGCCGATACCGGCATTGTTGTAGAGGAGGTCCATCTTGCCGCCGGTCGCCTTGCCGAAGCTCGCGACCGCCGCGTCATAGGCTTCCTTGTCGGTGACGTCGAGCTTCGCGACGATGCAGTTGTCGGCGCCGAGTTCCTTCTCGAGCGCGGCGAGCCCTGCGCCGTTCACGTCGTAGCCGCCGACGAACCAGCCCTTCGAATGAAAGAGCCGGGCCGTCTCGAGGCCCATGCCCGACGCCGCGCCCGTGATGAAAATGGACTTCCGCCCGTTGGCCTGTCCCATGACCGCCTCCCGTTTGTGTTTTTGATTTTTTGGACCGTAGTCCAGTTATCGCAAACGGGAAAGCGCGAAGGCGTCAGGAGGCCGTCAGCTCGTCGAAGTCCAGGCCGATATCGAGACAGGGCGCGGAATGCGTGATCCATCCGCAGGAGATGAGATCGACGCCTGACGCAGCGATGGCGGGGGCCGTCTCGGCGGTGATCCGCCCCGACGCTTCGGCTATGGCGCGGCCGCCGATGCGGCGCACCGCCTCGGCGAGCATCTCCGGCGTCATGTTGTCGAGGAGGACGGCATCGACGCCTGCCTTCAGCGCCTCGTCGAGCTGGTCGAGCGTGTCGACCTCCACCTCGATCTTCACCATGTGGCCGCTCGCAGCCTTCGCGCGGCCGATCGCGGCGGCGATCCCGCCCGAAACGGCGATGTGGTTGTCCTTGATGAGCACGGCGTCGTCGAGCCCGAAGCGGTGGTTCATGCCGCCACCCGCGCGCACCGCATACTTCTCGAAGATGCGCAGCCCCGGTGTCGTCTTCCGCGTGCAGCAGACATGCGCCTTCGTGCCGTCGATGGCGCGCGCGATCTCCCGCGTTGCCGTCGCGATGCCGGACATGTGCCCGAGGAAGTTCAATGCCACGCGCTCGCCCGTGAGAATGCCGCGCGCAGGGCCTTCGATGGCGGCGATGGTGTCGCCGGGTTCGACATCGGAACCGTCGCCTTTGACGACGGCGACTTTCAGCGCCGGGTCGACAAGCCGGAAGGCCATGCGTGCGCAATCGAGGCCCGCCACGCGGCCGCTCTCGCGCGCGTTGAGCAGCACGCGCGCCTTCGCTTCCGCGGGCACGGTCGCCTGCGTGGTGATGTCGCCTGCACGGCCGAGATCTTCGGCAAGCGCCGCGCGCACCGCGGGCTCGATCATGAGCGGGGGAAGCGGCGTCAGGATCATGCGCTTGCCTGCGCCTCGTTCTGCGGTGCGTGCGCGCCTTCGATGGCGGCCTCCGCGATCCGCTCGGCTTCCTTCAGCGTCACGAAGGTGCGGTGACGGAAGGCCGCGCGCGGCTCCGCGAAATCGGTGCGGTAATGACCGCCGCGGCTTTCCTCGCGCGCGAAGGCGGAAGCCGCGATGAGCTTCGCCGTCGTGGCGATATTGCCGAAGAGGTTCGCCGGGCCCGCCGCGCGCTCGAGCCGCGCGATCTCGGTTAGCGCATGCGCGAGCCCCGCGCCCTCGCGCTCGACGCCGACATGGGCAGTCATGATCTGCCGAAGCTGGCTGACGAAGGGCGCATCCGTCGCAACGGCGGAGCCGAGCACCGGCGGCGCGATATGGCTCGCGGCCCGTCCTTCCGGCACCGCGCCGTCGATATCGGTCGCGATCCGCGCGCCGAAGACGATGGCTTCAAGGAGCGAATTGCTCGCCAGCCGGTTCGCGCCATGCATGCCGGTCGAGGCGACCTCGCCGCAGGCCCAGAGGCCCTCGACGCTGCTCCGTCCCCGCGCATCCACATGGATGCCGCCCATGTGGTAATGCGCGGCGGGCGCGACCGGGATGGGCATACGCGCCGGATCGATGCCGAGCGCCATGCAGTTCTCGTAAACGGTCGGGAAGGCGCTCGCGAAGCGCTCGCCAAGGGCAGGGCGCGCATCGAGAAAGGCGCCGCGTCCCGCCGCAATCTCGCGGAATATGGCGCGCGCCACGATGTCGCGTGGCGCGAGCTCCGCATCGGCATGGATCGCTGTCATGAAGCGCTGGCCCGCCTTGTTGACAAGGATCGCGCCTTCGCCGCGCAGGGCTTCCGTCACCAGCGGTGCCGGGTCGCGCGGCCCCGCGATGGCGGTCGGATGGAACTGCACGAATTCGGGGTCCGCGATCAGCGCGCCCGCCCGCGCCGCCATGGCGACGCCTTCGCCGCGCGCCTGCACGGGATTGGTCGTCACCGCGAAAAGCTGGCCGACGCCGCCGGAGGCGAGCACCACGGCGCGCGCCTTGATGAGCAGCGGCTGCGGCGCGCTTGCGGCATGGGCGGGCCGCGCGAAGACGCCGGCGGCGCGCCCGTTCTCGATGGCGAGTTCGTAAGCCGAGAGCCCTTCCATCACGCGGATGGAGGGCGTGGCGCGCACCGCGGCGACGAGCGCCTGCATGATCGCCTTGCCCGCCTGATCGCCCTTGACGTGAACGATGCGCCGGTGGCTGTGGGCCGCCTCGCGGCCGACGGCGAGCTTGCCCTCGATGTCGCGGTCGAAGGGTACGCCGAGCCGGAGGAGATCCTCGATGCGGAGGACGGCCTCGCGGGCGATGGAAAGCGCGGCTTCCTCGTCGACCGTGCCCGCGCCCGCTGCGATCGTGTCGGCGGCATGGGATTCCGCCGTGTCGCCTGTTTCGATGGCTGCCGCGATCCCGCCCTGCGCCCAGGCGCTCGACGCGCCGTCGCCGATGGGGGCGCCCGCGAGCACGGTGACGGGCCGGGGCGCGAGCTTGAGTGCCGTGAAGAGGCCTGCGAGGCCGGCACCGACGATCAGAACGTCGCCGGCATCGACGATGTTGCCCTGGGCCATGACGGTTTCTCCCGCTTGAGCGTAATGCTCAGTTGCCGAGATTGATCATCCGTTCGACCGCCCGGCGCGCCTTCACGGCTACGGCGGGGTCGACCGTTACTTCCTCGCGCATATAGACGAGGCTCTCGAGAATGTTCTTCAGCGAGATCCGCTTCATATGCGGGCAGAGGTTGCAGGGACGCACGAACTCGACGTTCGGATTCTCGACCGCCACGTTGTCGCTCATGGAGCATTCCGTCACCATGACGACACGCTTCGGCTGGTTTTCCTTCACCCAGTTGATCATGCCGGAGGTGGAGCCGGAGAAGTCCGCTTCCTCGACGACTTCGGGCGGGCATTCGGGATGCGCGATGATGACGATGTTCGGATCGTCCTTGCGGTACTGGCGCAGTTCCTCCGCCGTGAAGCGCTCATGCACTTCGCAATGGCCCTTCCAGGTGAGGATTTTCACATCCGTCTGCTTGGCGATGTTCTTCGCGAGGAACTCGTCGGGAATGCAGAGCACGCGATCCGTACCGAAGCTCTCGACGATCTGCAGCGCATTCGAAGAGGTGCAGCAGATATCGCTTTCCGCCTTCACTTCGGCGGATGTGTTCACATAGGTCACGATCGGCACGCCGGGAAACTTCTCGCGCAGAAGCCGCACGTCCTTGCCCGTGATCGAGTCGGCGAGAGAGCAGCCGGCTTTCACGTCCGGAATGAGCACGGTCTTCTGAGGGTTGAGGAGCTTCGAGGTCTCCGCCATGAAGTGCACGCCACACTGGACGATGACGTCCGCGTCCACCTTCGCCGCTTCCTTCGCGAGCTGCAGGCTGTCGCCCGCAATGTCGGCGACGCAGTGGAAGATTTCCGGCGTCTGGTAGTTATGCGCGAGCACGACCGCGCCGCGCTCCTTCTTCAATTCGTTGATCGCGCGGATATAGGGCGCGAAGAAGGGCCACTCGACGGAGGGGATGACATGGCGAACCTTCTCGTAGAGAGGCGCCATCTCTTTCGCGAGGCCGGGCGTGTATTCGAGCTCCGGCATCTCCAGCAGCTTGAACGAGCGCGCTGCGGGCTTCGTGCCCGTCTTCCGCTGCATGTCACCTGCGAGGGCCATTTCGACCTCCTGTCGCTGTCCCTAATTATACTCAGAATGAGTATATATAAGGTATCAAAAACACCGGCACCCCGCAGGGGCCGGGCTCAAGCTTGAGATATGCTACGCTTGAGCATTATCAAGCGTCAACAAGGAAAATCTTCGTCCCCCGGAACTCTGTTGTTCAAAACAGAACAGGCGGAAAAGGTCAGTCTTTTCGGATGCTTGAGTGGATATATCTGCCGAGTGCCCCGGGAGGAAAATCGGCGGCGGGCACCGAAGTGCCGTTCATCCTCTGTTTTCCCGCCGGGAAAGTCAGCTATTCGCCCGGCTGCGCGACGGTGCGAGCTTGAGCCCGGGCGCGGGGCGTTCGTTCAGCACCTCGCGGCGAAAGCGGAACTGCTCGGCGGGCCGCCCGCCGGTGCGGGTCGACATGCGGCCGGTGCGTTCGACAAGGCCCGCATTCTCGACGAGGCGGCGAAAGTTCTGCTTGTGGACGTGAAGCCCGAGCAGCGCCTCCACCGTCTTCTGCAATTCGTAGAGCGTGAAGGCGGGCGGCATCAGTTCGAAGGCGACCGGTCGGTATTTGATCTTGGCGCGCAGCCGGCTCATGGCGGTCGCGAGAATCCGGCGGTGATCGAACTGCATCGGCCGGCCGAGCGGCGGCACGTTCTTTTCCGTCAGCGCGAGTGCATTCGGCCGTCCGTCTCGCGCCGCTTCCTGCAAGAGCCCCGCGCTGTAGAGAAGCTCGTAGCGTTCGAGCGCCTTCTCGTCGTCCCAGTCGACGCCATCGACGCCGAAGCAGAGCCGCATCCGGTCGCGCCGCTTGCCGCGCGAGAGTTCGTCGGGCGTCGCCTCCGCCTGCCGCGACACCCATTCGCGCAAGAGCGGCACGATCGCCTGTTCGATGATCGGCGGTTTGCCGTCGCGCCAGTCTTCCCAGGGGAAATGCTGGTACCAGTCGCGCCACGCCGCACCTTTGAGCGTTTCGTCGTGGCTCCGCGTCAGCGCGAGATAGCCGACGGAAACGACATGTTCGCCCGGCGCCTCGATTTCGAGCGAATGCCGTCCGCGGTCGCCGAACGTATAGAGTTGCTCCACATAGCCGAGTTCGAGCTGTGTCTGTTCCTGCACCCAGGAGCGCAGGCCGATTTCGAGCGTCCTGTGTTGCAGCGGATTGAAAGGGCCGAAGGGTAGCGCATCCCAGCCGCCCGTGCCGTCCGCCTCGTCATGCGGCACGACGAGAATTTTCGGCGCGCTTTCGGAAACGGTGACGATCGCCGCGTTGAGGCCGATGACGACCGCCTTGTCCGCACGCATCGCCGCCTCTGCGGCGGACTGGACGGAGGGCTTTGCCGGCTTCGCTGTCATCCTGCCTCAGCGCTGGCCGATGCGAAGGGGAATGGAAAAGAGTTCGCCTTCCCAGCAGGCGCGTCCGGGGCCGAGCGCTTCCACCGCGGCCATCATGCGGCCCTCGCGCTTCAGGAGCCGGTCGGCATGGCGAACCATCAGCCGGTTTGGATGCGCGTGGGCGCCGCGCGCCCGCACGAGCCGCGCAAGTTCATGCTCCGGATGGTCCTCGTTCAGCACGCAAAGCGTGATGAAGGCCGCCGCCGTCGAGCGGCTGATTCCCGCCCAGCAATGAACGAGCATCGGGCTCCTCTGGTCCCAGCCCTGCACGAAGCGGATGAGTTCCTCGACATGCGCCTCGCCGGGCGGCACGAGATCGTCGATCTCCTCCGCGATGTCGTTCACCGACAGCCGCAGATGCCGCGTGGGCTCGATACCGCCGGGCGTGTCGATCATGGTTTCGGGGTCGAGCAGGCTCACGAGATGCGAGGGCTTCACTTCCCGGATCGCGTCCTCGACGGCGCTGAGGGGGCTTACATAGATCATCATTCGCTCAATCGGGCGGCGCGTGGGCTTCGTCACGCCGGAATCGACCATACATCCTTAATAACACAGATTTGTGCAAACTCGGGCGTAAATCGAACGGAAACGGTCACTTATCGGTATACGCCTTGTCCGTGAGTTCACGGAATCGGGCCAGGAAACGTGCCTGCGCCTTTTTCGTCGGCAAGGGCTCGATGGCGATGGGGGTCAGGCCCCTCGGCCGCCCGAAAATCCTTGCCGCCTCTTCGTCGGAGAACCCCGCGATCTGCGTCGCCTCGAAAAACGCCGATGCATGATCCGCCCGCTTGATGAGGTCCTCGACCGATTGTGGCAGTTCCGGCGGGAGCCCGAAACGCACATGGATCGCGGCCGCGAGCCGGTGCTCGAAGGCCTTGTAGTCGATCCCCAGCGCCGCCTTGAACGGGCTGATCATGTCGCCGATCACATATTCCGGCGCATCGTGGAGAAGGGCGGCAAGCCGCCACTTCACGGGCCAGCCTGGCCGGAAGCGCGCGCAGATATCGTCCACCAGCACACAATGTTCGGCGACCGTGAAGGCGTGGTCGCCCTCCGTCTGCCCGTTCCAGCGCGCGACGCGGGCAAGCCCGTGCGCGATGTCGTCGATCTCGACATCGAGAGGCGAGGGGTCGAGCAGGTCGAGCCTGCGCCCGCTCAGCATGCGCTGCCAGGCGCGCGGGCGCTCGGGCGTCGCTTCCTTCCGGGATTTCGTGTTGCGCGCGGTCATGGGAGGCGCAACTTACGGAGCTTCGCGGCGTCTGTCGATTGCTCCCCCCGCGCCGCCCCTGAGCGGGACTGTCGGGTTGCGGCGAAACGCCGGTTTCGACAATGATTGCGAAGGGGATAAGCTCAGCGGGCAAAAGGCGCCAAGCCGCAACAAGACCGACAAGGCGACACGAACAAATGGCCGTCGATCCCGTACCCTCCGACCTTCTTTATCGCGCCTGCGATGTGAGCCAGTTCGAGTTCGAAACGACGGCCGAGCTCGACGATCACACTGGCCTCGTGGGCCAGGAGCGCGTTCTCGACGCTCTGCGCTTCGGAACGGGCATCCGCCGTCAGGGCTACAACATCTTTGTGCTCGGTCCCGATGGCGCCGGCAAGCACGAGGCCGTGCTGCGCTTCCTCTCCGGTGTCGCAATGCGCGAGCGCGCGCCCTCCGACTGGGTCTATGTCAATAATTTCACGACGCCTCACAAGCCGGTCGCGCTCGAACTCGGCGCGGGCACGGGTCGCCAGCTCAAGGACGGCATGGCGCGCCTCGTCGACGACCTGAAGGTTACGATCCCCTCGATCCTCGAAAGCGAGGAATATCAGAACCGCCGTCAGTCGATCGACGAGGAATACCAGGAAAAGCAGGAACAGACCTTCGAGGAGCTGCGCGCAAAGGCGGAAGCAGAGGACATTGCGCTGCTGCGCACGCCCGCGGGCTTTGCGCTCGCCCCTGTTCGCGACGGCAACGTGCTCAAGCCGGAAGAATTCAACCAGTTGCCTGAGGAGGACAGGAAACGCATCGAGACGACCATCCAGTCGCTCCAGAAGGAACTCGCCGAAACGCTCGAGCATGTGCCCGCCTGGCAGAAGGAACATCACCAGCGCGTCCGCGAGTTGAACCGCGAAGTGGCCGAGCGCACCGTCGAGCGCGCCATGAGGGAACTGCGCGCCCTCTTCGAAGGTCTGACGCATGTCGAGAAATGGCTCGGCGAGGTCACAGCGGACCTGATCGAGAATATCGGAACGTTCGCGAGCGGCAGCGGCGGCGACGAAGGGTCCGAGCAACAGCGCGTCATGGCGGCGATGCAGGCACTGATGCAGGGCGGGGGCGGTGGCTTTGCGGCGGCCGATCCCTTCCGCCGCTACGAGGTGAACGTCGCCGTCGACAACAGCCAGGAAGCGCGCAAGACCGGCGCCACGACATGGCGCGCCCAGGACATTGCCGACGCCGGCGGCTATATCGGCGGCGGTGCGCCGATCCTCTACGAGGATCACCCGACGATGGCGAACCTGCTCGGCCGCGTCGAGCACATGCCGCAGATGGGTGCTCTCGTCACCGATTTCATGCTCATCAAGCCGGGCGCGCTGCATCGCGCGAATGGCGGTTATCTGCTGATCGACGCGCTGAAGCTTTTGCGCGAGCCGCTGGCATGGGATGCGCTTAAACGCGCGATCCGCCGCCGCAAGCTCGTCATCGAAAGCGCCGGCGAATATATGAGCCTCGTCAGCACCGTCACACTCGAGCCGGATCCCATTCCGCTCGACGTCAAGATCATCCTGCTCGGCGACCGTTACCTTTATTACCTACTCAGCAACAACGACCCGGATTTCGGAGAACTCTTCAAGGTCGCCGCCGATTTCGAGGATGAGATTGATCGCGAGAGCGAAAACGATCTGCTCTATGCGCGCCTGATTGCGAGCACCTGCCGCGACGAAAACCTGCTGCCCTTCGATCGTTCGGGTGTCGGCCGCCTCATCGAGCGTTCGTCGCGCCAGGCGGAAGACGCCGAGAAACTCTCGACCGTCATGCGCCCCATCGTCGATCTCATGTGCGAGGCGGATCATATTGCCCGAAGCCGCGGCGCTGTGACGATCTCGGCGGAGCATGTCGATGAGGCGGTGGAGGCGCAGATCGCCCGCGCCGACCGCTTGCGCGAGCGCAGCCTCGAAATGATCACGCGCGACATCGTGATGATCGACACGGAGGGCGAGCGCGTCGGTCAGGTGAACGGTCTTTCGGTCCTGTCGATGGGCAGCATCTCTTTCGGCCGCCCGAGCCGCATCACCGCGCGCGTGCGCATGGGGCTCGGCTCTGCCCGTGTCATCGACATCGAGCGCGAAGTGGCATTGGGCGGCCCGATCCACACCAAAGGCGTGCTCATCCTGTCGGGCTATATCTCCGGCCAGTTCCTGCCCGAGATTCCGCTTTCCATGTCGGCGAGCGTTGTTTTCGAGCAGTCCTATGGTGGCGTGGACGGCGACAGCGCTTCCTCCGCCGAACTCTATGCCCTGATTTCCGCTCTCGCCGAAGCACCCATCGCACAGGGCCTTGCCGTCACCGGCTCGGTCAATCAGCTTGGCGAAGTGCAGGCGATCGGCGGCGTCAACGACAAGATCGAGGGTTTTTTCGACATCTGCATGCGTCGCGGCCTTACCGGCGAGCAGGGCGTCCTGATCCCCGCCGCCAACGAAAAACATCTCATGCTTCGCCAGGACGTCGTCGACGCGGTGGAGCGTGGCATGTTTGCGATCTATCCTGTGGAGCATGTCGAGGAAGGCGTCGAGCTTCTGATGGGTGCGCCCGCCGGCATACGTGGGTCCGACGGCCATTTCCCGGCGGGATCGATCTATGCCCGCGCCGAGGAGCGTCTTGCCGCCTTCGCCGACAACCAGCGCCGTTTCGCTCAGCGCTCGGACGACGGTCCGGCGGCGGGCCGGCCGGCAAACGGCACGAAGGGCTCGTGATGGTTGCAGCCCCGAACAAGACCGATGATGCGGCCCGCACCGACAGCGGCACGCGCATCGTTGTCGGTCTCGATACCTCGCTCATCGCGCGGGAAGCGCTTTCGCTCGCCGCGCGGCTTGCCGCGTCCGTGGATGCGCGGTTGAAGGGCGTGTTCGTCGAGGATGAAAACCTGTTGAGCCTCGCAGACCTTCCCTTCGCGCGCGAGGTTTCCTTTTCGGGCGAGGTGCGCGCGCTCGACCCCGAGCGCATGCTCCGCGCCATGAGGGCGCAGGCCGAAAGCGCGCGCCGCACGCTGGCGCGCATCGCCGCGGAAGCGCATGTCGACTGGTCCTTCGACGTACGTCGCGGCCGCCCGCTGCCCTCGCTCGCTGCCAGGGCGGGCAGGGAAGACACGCTCGTCATTCGCTCGCCCGGCATGGGTGCGCGCGAGGTTGGACGCACGGTCCGCGCGGCGACGCGCGAGGCACGCGCGGATGTCCTTCTCGTCGCGCGCGGCGCGGGCCTCAAGACGGCGCTCGCCGTTCCCGCGCCGGCGGCGCAGGGCGGCATCTACACATCGCCGCCCGGCCGCCCCGTCGCATCCGTCGACGAGGGCACGAGCCCGGGCGAGGCCTGCAGCGCCTTCGCCGAAACGCTTGCCGCCCGCATCGGCGCGCCCTTCGTGCGGCTTGCCGCAAAGGGCAGGGCGCCTGCCGATCTCGCCGCCGCCGCGCGCCAGGGCGGTGTCGGAATTCTGGTGGTCAATGCGGACTGGCTCGGCGACGATGACGATGCGGCGCGCCTGTCCGCTGCGGCCGGCTGTCCTGTGCTACTGCTGGGCAAGGAACGTGGGCCTCTCGAGGGTCCGTCAACAAGCGCCCCGAAGGGCGCGGAAGGAGGCTGAACATGTCCATGCGTAAGATTCTCGTGCCGCTCGCCGGCCGGCCCGACGACGACGAGGTGCTGTCGACGGCGCTTTCCGTCGCCAGGGCCTTCAAGGCGCAGCTCGTCGGCCTCTTCGCGCGTCCCGATCCTTCGGAAGCCCTGCCTTATCTCGGCGATGGCGTCTCCGGGCAGGTGATCGAGGACCTGATGCAGGCGGCGCGCGAAGGCGCGGACGAAGCCTGCGCGCGCGTGCGGGCCGCACTCGAAAAGACTGCCTCTGCCGCGGGCGTCGCCGTCGCGAAGGAAGGCGGCAAGGCGGAGATGCCGTCTGCCCGCTTCCTCGATGTCACGGGCCGCCGCGACGAGATCATCGCGAAACACAGCCGGCTTTCGGACCTCATCGTCTTCGGCGAAAGCCCGACCGGCATTGCCGGCGGCACCGCGCTCGAAGCCGCGATGATGAGCGCGGACCGCCCCGTCCTCATCGCGCCGAAAAAGGCGTGGGACCCCGTCGGCGGCACCGTCTGCATCGGCTGGGACGATAGCCCCGAGGCGTCGAGCGCCGTCATGATGGCGATCCCCTTCCTCGAAAAGGCGAAGAAGGTGACGATCCTCTGCATCGGCGGCAAGGAGCTCGATCCGGGCCCCGGCTCGACGCTTGCCGATTATCTCGCGCTCCACGGTGTCACCACCGACGTGCATCTCGTCGACGGGCAGGGCAAGGCGGACGGCGAAGTGTTGCTCGAACAGGCGGAAGCCGCGAAAGCCGATCTTCTCGTCATGGGCGGCTACGGCCACAGCCGCTTGCGCGAATTTCTCATGGGCGGCACGACGCAGCATGTCCGCTCCCACGCCACCATCCCCGTGCTGATGGCGCATTGATCACCCGAAGAAGAAAGAACGGAAGACCGAATGACCCTCTACCACGTCCATATGAGCCTCGCGCGCAACGAGGAACACCCGAACGGTTCGCCCGCGCATGGCTACGATCTCGTCGTTCCGCTCGATGCGGAAATGAAACTCGATCCGGAAGCATGGAAGACGCATGCGAAGGAGTGCACCGTCCGCCGCTTCTGGCAGGACGAGCCCGATCAGAAGGGCTTGCTGCGCCATATCGGCCGCGGCTGGGTGATCGACTACGATATGACGACACCAGAAGGCGACGAGCCCTTCTTCAAGCTCGACCGCCACGAATTCAAGTCCGGCGAGTATCTCTCGGTCATGGAACAGGACGGTGAGATGCAGACCTTCCGCATCGTCACCGTCGAGCCGTTGAAGGGTTAGCCGAGCGCGATCTGAAACGTGAGTGCGCCGGCATAGATCGCGAGAACGAGTACGCTCTCGAAACCGATATTGCCGGCGCCCGACTTCTCCCGCCTGAGAAGGCCGAGCAGCAGAACCGCGCTCATGGCGAGAGCCAGCGCGATCAGGAAGACATGCCTCGGCTCCATCGCGTGATAGAGCGAGCCCTCGCGATAGGCGGCGTCCGAGAGGGCGAGGAAGAGAACGTCGTAGGTGTTCCCGCCGATGATCCCGCCGACCGCGAGCTGCAAGGCGCCGCGACGCACCGCCGCGAGCGTTGTCACCAGTTCGGGCAGTGACGTCGCGACGGATGTGAAGAGCGTTCCCATGATGGCTTGCGACATACCGGTCTGGGCCGAAAGCTCGAGCGCCGTTTCCGCGATCACCCATCCCGCAATGCCGACGGTCCCCATCAGCACGAGGAATTCCGCCGCAAGCCGGGCGGTCGAGGGCGCGCCCTCTTCTTCCACGTCCGGCAGGTCGCGCCGCGTCTCCGGCGTTTGGGCCGGGTGCCACATCGGGCTTGCCCGCACCTGCTGCGAAAGCCGCAGTCCGGCGACATAGGTGACGATGAGAATGAGGGACGCCGGATGCACCGCCCCAATCGTGAAGGCGGGCATGGAATAGGCGAGCAGCGGGATGGAAAGCGTCAGCATCAGCAGCGTCACCAGCACGAGGTTGGTGAGTTCGGCCGCCGCATGTTCGAGGTTGGCGCGCCGGTAGGTGATGTCGGCGATGGCGAGGAAAGCCGTCTGCGCCGCGATGCCGCCCAGCGCATTCGAGATGCTGAGCGAGGCTGCGCCCTCGGTGGCAGCCGTCACGGAGGTGACGGTGCCGGAAAGCGACGTCGTCACGCCTAGAAAAACCGCGCCGGCAATGACTTCGCCGAGCCCGCTGCGATCCGCCAGCATGTCGGCGCGGCGCGTGAGCGCCACGCCCGCGAAGCCGATGACGAGTGCCGAAAGAATGAACAGGCCGGCATTCGCGGCTGCAGAGAGTTCGGAAAACACGCTTCCCGTTCCTTCCGGCCGCGCGCCCGCGGCATGGGTTCGGAAGGAAAGGTAGCAGCCGAAGGCGGGGCTTCAACCCGCCCCCGGCAAAAGCCGGAGACGGAGATCAGGCGCGCTTGCGCACCAGCACATTGCCTGCCGAATAGCCGGCGCCGAAGCTGCAGATGAGCCCGAGATCGCCTTCCTTCAGGTCTTCGCTGTACTGGCTGAAGGCGATGATCGATCCCGCCGAACTCGTATTCGCATATTCCTGCAGGATGTTCGGCTGTTCGCCCGGCTCCGGATCGCGCCCCAGCACCTTGCGGCCGATGAAGTCGTTCATGTTCTTGTTGGCCTGGTGCAGCCACATGCGCTTCAGGTCCTTCGGGTCGAGCCCCTCATCCGCCATGTGTTCCAGAATGAGCTGCGAGACCATCGGCACAACTTCCTTGAAGACCTTGCGGCCCTCCTGCACGAAGAGCTTGTCCTTCGCGCCGACGCCTTCCGGTGTCGCCCGGTTGAGGAAGCCGAAATTGTTGCGGATGTTGTTCGAGAATTTCGTCATGAGCCGCGTACCGAGAATTTCCCACGCGCCTTTCGCGGTGCAGGTCTCTTCGCGCTCCAGCACGATCGCGGTGCAGACGTCGCCGAAGATGAAATGGCTGTCGCGGTCGCGGAAGTTGAGATGGCCCGAGCAGATTTCCGGGTCGACGATCAGCACGCAGTCGACCGAGCCCGAGCGCAGCATGTCGTAGGCGGTCTGGATGCCGAAGGTCGCCGACGAGCAGGCGACGTTCATGTCGAAGCCGAAGCCTTCGATGCCGAGCAGATCCTGCACTTCGACGGCGATGGCGGGGTAGGGCCGTTCGAGGTTCGAGCAGGCGACGAGCACGGCGTCGACGTCGGCGGCGGTCTTGTTCGCGCGCTTCAACGCCTTCTTCGCCGCATCGACCGCCATTTCAGCGAGGATCGACGGCTCGTCATTCGAGCGCTGGCGGAGCCGCGGCGCCATGATGTCCGGGTCCACGATGCCGGACTTGTCCATCACGTAGCGCGCCTCGATGCCCGACGCCTTCACGATGAACTCGACGCTCGATTCGCTGAGCGCTTCCACCTCGCCGCGTTCGATGGCGGCGGCGTTTTCCTCGTTGTGCTTGCGCACATATTTATTGAACGTATCGACGAGTTCGGTATTGCTCACGGAGTGGGGCGGCGTAAAAACCCCCGTCCCGCTGATGACGACTTTGGTCACTGTCCACCTGATGGTTCTTGTTCGCTGCCGGGTGCATTCCGGGCGGTTTGATCGGTTTCTGCCGGAATGACGTTGCGGCTCTCCCCTTGCCACGGGGCTAAAATAGAACAGCCCTTCCGGCGATGCTACTGCCGAAGGCACGGGGAAGAAGGAAGGACGCATGACGGGGAAGATCGAACTGCCTTGCGCGCCCCTCGAAGGCGAGGCGCTTCGGGCGCTCTCGCTGGCGGAGATGACGGCTTTCGCGCTGGCACTGCCGTCGGACGGAGCCGAAAATCCGGCCTCTCCCCTGCGTAAACCGGCGCTCGCGACCATCGCCGCCGATGGCGCGCCCGCCGTCCGGACCGTCATTTTGCGCTCTGTGGATGCCGGGCGCCGCGCCTTCGGCATTTTCACCGATGCGCGCTCGTCGAAGGTCGCCGAGATCGCCCGCGATTCCCGCGCCTCGCTGCTCTTCTACGATCCGCGCTGCGATATCCAGGTGCGGTTCTCGGGCCGCGCGGCGGCGCGGGTGGGGGAGGAAAGCGCGTGGGCAAGTGCCGCGCCGCCGAGCCGCCGGGCCTATCTCGTCACCGCGCCGCCCGGCACGCCGTCGCCCGGGCCCGTTTCGGGCCTGCCGCCGGATGCCGAAGGCGTCATTCCGCCGCTGGAAAGGCTGGAAGAGGGCCGCAGCAATTTCGCCCTCGTCGAGTTCATCTTCGACGAGGCCGATATTGTCGTGCTGAGCCGCGCCGGCAATCGCCGCGCGCGCATCCGCTATGAAGCGGAGCGTGCACGCGCCGAATGGCTGGTGCCCTGAAGGCGCGTCAGATCATCGACGCGGTGCGGCTCGAACCGCCGCTTTCCGAGCCTTCGTTCTTCTTCTCGCCGCCCTTGGTCTCGGTCTTGCCGTCGTCCTTGGCGTTGCTCGAGGCAAGCCGCGGCGTGTCCTGCTTTTCCTCGGCGTCTTTCGCGCGGATTTCACCGCTCACCTGGCCGCCCTGTTCGACCTTGAGCTCGCCATAATGCACCGTGCCGGTCACGCGGCCCGACGAATTGATCGTCAGGCAGTTCTTCACGGTCAGCGTGCCGTCGAACTTGCCGTTGATTTCCGCGGCATCCACGGTCGCCTCGCCGCGCACGTCGCCGGTTTCGGAAATCGTCAGCGTGCCGCTTTCGATCGTTGCCTGCACGTCGCCTTCGATCACCAGCGAATCGCAGGACTGGATCTTGCCTTCGAGCTTGAGGCCGCGCCCCACATGCAGGTTGGCGGCCTGCGACGAGGCGGAGGACGAAGAGCTTGCGGTCGACTGAAGAGTGCGCACGGGCGGCTTCCTTGCTTGGTAGGATGGAGTGATGACGCGCGTCCCCGCGCTGTCGTTTTCTTCGGCGCGGGTTTCCCCGCCGCGTGTGTCTGGCGGTGACTGAGCCGGCTTCGCGTCCTCATGCTGCGAGCCGGAAGAGCCCGGCGACGGCGATGAGTCGGAGTCGGAAACACCCTTGGGGCGCTTGAACATTTCTGGAATCCCCTCCACTGGCTGGAACGGATTGAAAGCTACGCGCGTAACGTGGCTCGCATGTGCCGACAATGTGGCGGAACATTGATCGCGCCGGCATGGAGGCACATAACGGTGCTTAATTATCGTTTTTGATTTCGCACCAGTGCCGAGCAGCTCGCATGGCGCGGACACGTCACGAGATGATCGTTGACGATGCCGACCGCCTGCGCAAAGGCATAGACGATCGTCGGCCCGCAGAATTTGAAGCCGCGCTTCTTCAGTTCCTTCGACATGGCGACGCTCATCGGCGTTTCGGCGGGCACCTGTTTGATGCTCTTCCACCTGTTCTGCACCGGCGTGCCATCGACGAAGTCCCACAGGAAGCCCGAAAAGCCGTCGCCTTTCTCCTCGATCTCGAGCCAGGCCTTCGCATTGCCGATCGTCGCTTCGATCTTGCCGCGATGGCGGATGATCCCTGGGTTTTTCAGGAGTTTTTCGACCTTCGCGGGCTTGTAGCGCGCAATGACCTCCGGCTCGAAACCGTCGAACGCCTCGCGGAAGCTTTCGCGCTTGCGCAATATCGTGATCCAGGAAAGCCCCGCCTGAAAGCCGTCGAGGATCAGCTTCTCGAACAGCGCCCGGCTGTCATATTCCGGTACGCCCCATTCCTCGTCGTGATAGGCGACATAGAGCGGATCCTCGCCGGGCCAGGGGCAGCGTTTTGTGTCAGATACCATCGGGGTCCCGCTGGAAGTCTTCGTATTCCTGCCCAAGATGCACCATAAGCCACTCCGGAATCAGCGGAGTAACTTCTGCCGTACCCGCTTCGAGCACCGATCCACGCAGGAGGTCGAGTCTGAGGAGGGCCAGTGCGCGTCCCATTTCCTCGTTGGTGGAGAGAATGATGCCGACTTCGCGCGCGCCGCCCTTGATCGGCGTACCATGCGAGGGCATGTCGCCTTCAATATAGACTGGCAGCAACCGCTTCCTCACGCTGCCGCGCCGCTTCGTGCGCGAGGTCACTTCCTGTCCGACGAAGCAGCCCTTCTGGAAGTCGATCCCGTTGAGTTCCGCAAAATTCACCTCGAGCGGAAACGTCCGGTCCGGTTCGAAATCCCTTGCCGCATCGCCGATTCCAAGCGAAATCCGGTGGCGGTGCCACGCGTCTTCGGGCGCGAACGTGGCCTTCGCCGCCGCAATCGCGCCCTCGATCCCGCTTTTGGCCATGATCGCGCGCCGGCCCATCGCCGCGAGGCGCGGGTCGGCCAGGCCCGGTCCCTCCGCCATCGCGCTCCCGTCCTCGTGCCAGAACGCGGCGACGCCCATCGTCTCGCTCCGGTCCTCGATCTCCACTTTCGCGCGCAGCTTGTACATGGCAAGCCGCTTCGCAAGCTCGCCCGTCCGCGCACCGTCGCAGTCGAGCAGCACCGCATCCTTGTCCGCCGGATCGGCCGCCATGAAGAAGTCGAAGAGGAACTTGCCCTGCGGCGTCAGCAGCGCCGAATAGACGAGCCGCGTGCCGTCCGCGAGGTCCACATTGTTGGTGACAAGCCCCTGCAGGAAGCTCCGCGCCTCCGGGCCTCCGATCCGCAGTACCCCGCGCTCCGTGAGCGCCGAGGCCAGTGCCCCTGCCATCGTCTTCTGCCTCGTTTCGTTCCGGCCTCCAGATTTAGGCTCCGGCCCGCTGATCCGCAAGCCGGACGGCTGAACTTGGCTTTGCCCTTCCGCCCTCCTATAAACGCCGAAACCCGGCAAACGCGGCCCCGCGCCGCCCCTTTGCGCCCCCTGTGGGACCTCGCATGCGCATTCTCTTTATCGCGTCCAACCGCATCGGTGACGCCGTTCTCTCGACCGGCATCCTGGGCGGCCTCATGGAGCGCTATCCCGGCGCCGAGTTCTGGGTCGCCTGCGGTCCGCTCGCCGTCGATGTCTTCCGCCATGCCCCCGGCGTCTCCCGCATCATCGTCATGCGCAAGGAAAAGCGCGCCGGCCATTGGCGGAAATTGCTCAAGGCCGTGGCCTTCCGCCGCTTCGAGGCGGTGGTGGACCTGCGCGGGTCGGCGACCGCCTGGGCCGTGTTCGCGAAGAAGCGCCACATTCTCAAGCCCGATCACACGCTGCATCGCGTCGAGCACAATGCGGGCGTCGTCGGCATGACCCCGCCGCCCGCGCCCCGCGTCTGGCCCGGCGACGAGATGCGTGCCCGCGCCCGCGTCACGATCCCGGACGGCATGAAGGTGCTCGCCATCGGCCCCACCGCCGCATGGGCACACAAGATGTGGCCGGTCGAACGGTTTGCGGAGCTGGCGGAGCGGCTCCTGGCGCCGGGCGCGCCGCTTGAGGGTGCGCATCTTCTCGTCACCGGCGGCCCCGGCGAAGAGGAGAAGTGTCGGCCCGTACTGGACGTGGCCCCGGCCGACCGCCGCATCGACCTCATCGGCGCGGGCATCGACGAAACCGCCGCCGCCTTCGAGCGCATCGCGCTTTATGTCGGCAATGATTCCGGCCTCATGCACCTCGCCGCTGCCGCGGGCGCGCCCACCATCGGCCTTTTCGGCCCGACGGCGGATGCGATCTATTCCCCCTGGGGCCCGAAATCGGTCACGGTCCGCGTGCCGCGCACACTGGACGAGATCAGGCAGCAGGAAGGCGAGAACTTCCTTTCGAGCGGCCGCAATTTCATGGAAGACCTTGCCGTCGAAACCGTCGAGCGCGCCGCCGCCGCGCTGCTGGCGAAAATGGACGCGAATGACCACAATGGCGGCCACGATGCCGCTCCGGCGCATTAACGCAGTCAGGAAGGATGATCCCTTGAGCGTGACCTACGATCTCGTCTTTCGCGGCGGCACTGTCGTCAATCAGGATGGCACGGGCGTTGCCGATGTCGCGGTGAGAGACGGGCGCATCGCCGCCATCGGCGATCTCTCCCGCGCCGACGCCGCCGAAACGGTGAACGTGAAGGGGCTCCATGTCCTGCCCGGCGTGACCGACAGCCAGGTCCACATGCGCGAGCCCGGCAACGAGCACAAGGAAGACCTCGAAGCGGGAGGCCGCGCCGCGGCCCTCGGCGGCGTCACCTCCGTCTTCGAAATGCCGAACACCGCGCCGCCCACGACGACCCCGGACGCGATCACCGACAAGGTCAACCGCGCGCGCCACCGCATGTATTGCGACTTCGCCTTTTATGGCGGCGCGACGACGCAGAATGTCGATCTCCTGCCGGAGATCGAGCGCACGCCCGGTTGCTGCGGCATCAAGGTCTTCATGGGGTCCTCAACTGGCACGCTGCTGGTCGAGAAGGACGAGGACGTGCTGCGCGTGTTGAAGTCGATCAGCCGCCGCGCCGCCTTCCACTCGGAAGACGAATTCCGCCTGCGCGAGCGCCGCGAACTGGCGCTGCTCGGCCATGTCGAGACGCATCCCGTCTGGCGCGACGCGGAAGCGGCCGTTCTCTGCACCACGCGTCTCCTGCGCCTCGCGCGCGAAGCGGGCAAGCGCATCCATGTGCTGCACATCTCGACGGCCGACGAAATGCCGATCCTCGCCCAGCACAAGGACATCGCGACCGTCGAGACGACGCCGCAGCACCTGACGCTCGCCGCGCCCGAATGCTACGAGGCGCTCGGCACTTATGCGCAGATGAACCCGCCCATTCGTGGCCGCGAACATCGTGACGGCATCTGGGCAGGCGTCGCCGCCGGCATCGTCGATGTCATCGGCTCCGACCACGCACCGCACACGGCGGAGGAAAAGGGCCAGCCCTATCCGAAGTCGCCGTCGGGCATGCCCGGCGTGCAGACGCTTGTCCCTGTCATGCTGAACCATGTGAACGAGGGCCGCCTCACGCTGCAGCGTTTCGTGGATCTGACATCCGCCGGCCCGCAGCGCATTTTCGGCATGTCCCGCAAGGGCCGCATCGCCGTCGGCTATGACGCCGACCTCACCATCGTCGACATGGCGGCGACCCGCACCATCGAGGACAAGTGGATCGCGTCGAAATGCGGCTGGACACCTTTCAACGGCATGAAGGTGAAGGGCTGGCCCGTCGGCACCGTCGTCCGCGGCCACCGCGCCATGTGGGACGACGAACTCGCGGCGCAGGCAACCGGTGAACCCATCACCTTCGTCGAAGCCCTGCCGCGTCACTGAGCGGCTGCGAGTCCGGATAGAAACAAAACCACGTCATGGCCCGGCTTGTCCGGGCCATCCACGTCTTTCTTCCTTCGACGTTTCCCGCAAAGACGTGGATGACCCGCATGAAGCGGGTCATGACGGCGTTGTCTGAGCGTATCCCCTTAGTGAATCGCCCCCATGAAATCCGCCTTCACGAATTCGCTCGGATGGATCACCCGCCGCGTGCCGACGCGCACCGAATGGATCGGCCCGTCGAGTTCGCGTCCCCAGAAATCGAGAAATTTGGAAAGCGCCGGATATTTCGGCTCCAGGTCGTAGTCCTGCCAGATGTAGGACTGCAGCAACTTCGGATGATCCGGCATCCGGTAGAGAATTTCGGCCGTCACCAGCCGGTAGCCTTCGATGAGCTTCTTCAGTTCCGAAACCTGTCTCACGCTTGAACCTCCAGATCGCTTGAATCCAGATAGCAACGCTGCAACTCGTCACGCTTCATGACGTGTGAATCGTAGTCGCGAATATTTCACACGTCGATATTGACAAACGCTTGCCTGCTGCGATTCGTTCAATGAAATCAGCAGCTTGGCACTCGGCGGGCAGGGTGAGTGCCAGCACCCGCGGGGCAGCCGCCGCCCTTGCTTGACCCGGCCGCGGTTTTGGGCTCGTTTGTGCGCCAACAGGCACCCAGAAAAGCCGCTTGAAGGCTTCCAACACCAAAGTCAGGACGGGAAATGACAGGGACGTTCCGCGCCATCCGCGCGTCGAAAGGCGAAAAGGCCCCGCAGGTCGAATTCGCGAACCTCAACGAAGCCGATCTCATGGAAGGCGACGTCACCGTCGCCGTCGACTATTCCACCGTGAACTACAAGGACGGCCTCGCGCTCACCGGCGCCGCGCCGATCATCCGCGCCTGGCCGCTCATTCCGGGCATCGACTTCTCCGGCAAGGTCGAGAAGTCGGACAACCCCAAATTCAAGCCGGGCGACCGCGTCGTGCTGAACGGCTATGGCGTCGGCGAAGGGCACAGCGGCGGCTATGCGCAGAAGGCGCGCGTGAAGGGCGACTGGCTGGTGAAGCTGCCGGAGGCGATTTCGAACGAGCAGGCCATGGCCATCGGCACGGCGGGCTACACCTCGATGCTTTCCGTCCTCGCGCTCGAGAAGAACGGCGTGAAGAGCGGCTCCGATGTCGTCGTCACGGGCGCCGCGGGCGGCGTCGGCTCCGTCGCCATCGCCATTCTCGCCAAGCTCGGCTACCGCGTCATCGCCTCCACGGGCCGCGCCTCGGAAGCCGATTATCTGAAAGGTCTCGGCGCGGACGAGATCATCGACCGCAACGAACTGTCGAGCCCCGCGAAGCCGCTCGGCAAGGAGCGCTGGGCGGGCGCCGTCGATTGCGTCGGCAGCCACACGCTCGCCAACGTTCTCTCCATGACGAAGTATGGCGGCACGGTCGCCGCCTGCGGACTGGCGCAGGGCATGGACCTGCCGTCCTCCGTCGCGCCCTTCATCCTTCGCGGCATCACGCTTGCGGGCATCGACAGCGTCATGGCGCCGATGGAGAAGCGCGAGGAAGCGTGGAAGCGCCTTGCGACCGATCTCGACATGAAGAAGCTCGAGGCGATGGCCTTCCGCGCGAAGCTTGACGACGTGCCGAAGCTGGCGGCCGATATTCTGGCGGGCAAGGTGCGCGGCCGCGCCGTTATCGACGTCAACGCCTGAGCCGGAGCATGACGAGCGTGGACATGAATCTGCCGCCTTTCCGCGAGCCCGGCTATGTCGAGCCGAAGATCGAGGTCGAGCATCGCGCCGACGGTTCGATCCTGCTGCGCAATCCGCATCCGCTGCGCCCCGCGCCGGGAAACCTCATCGAGCCGATCCGCAGATGGGCCGCCGAAGCGCCGGACCGCACCTGGCTCGGCAAGCGCAAGGTCGTCAACGAAGGTCTCGGCGACTGGGATCTCCTCACTTATGCCGAGGCGAATGCGAAGGTGAACGCCATCGCTCAGGCGCTGCTCGATCGCGGTCTCGACCAGTCGACACCGGTGATGATCCTTTCCGGCAATTCCATCGAACATGCGCTCATGACCTATGGCGCGATCCTCGCGGGCGTTCCCGCCGCGCCGGTCTCGCCGTCCTACAGCACCATGAGTTCGGATTTCGACAAGCTCCGCTACGTCTTCAACTTGCTTGAGCCGAAGCTGATCTTCATGCAGGAGGCCGCTCCCTTCGAGCGTGCGCTGAAGGCGCTGCCTCTGGATGGCGTCGAACTCGTCACCGTCGACGGTTCTATGGGCACGCCTTTCGCCACGCTCCTCGAAACCGCGCCGGGCGAGGCGGTCGAGAAAAGCTATGCCGGTCTCCACGGCGACATGGTAGCGAAATATCTCTTCACCTCCGGCTCGACGGGCATGCCCAAGGCCGTCATCACGACGCAGCGCATGATGTGCGTGAATTCCATCATGCCGAAAAGCGTGACCCGCGAAGAGGAAAACGAGGAGCCGGCCGTTCTTCTGAACTGGCTCCCCTGGAACCACTGCTTCGGCGGCAACGCCATTCTGAACAACCTGCTCACCGGCGGCGGCACGCTCTACATCGACGGCGGCCGCCCCGTTCCCGGTGGATTCGCCGAAACGGTGCAGAACCTCCGCGAGATCGCGCCGACCGCCTATTCCAACGTCCCCGCCGCCTACACCATGCTGGTGGACGAACTGGAAAACGACGACGCGCTCGCGAGGAACTTCTTCTCGCGCGTCCGCACGCTCGCCTATGGCGGCGCGGCGCTGAGCCAGGACCTTTACGACCGCATCCAGAAGGTCGCGATCCGCACGGTCGGCGAGCGCATCGTCTTCTCGTCGGGCTATGGCGCGACCGAAACCGCGCCCACCATCTGCAACGTCCACTGGCCGACCGAGCGCATGGGCCTTCTCGGCCTGCCGCTGCCCGGCATCGAGCTGAAGCTCGCCCCCGTCGGTCAGAAGATGGAAGTGCGCGTACGCGGCGATTGCATCACGAAGGGCTATTACAAGAACCCCGAAAAGACCGCCGACGCCTATGACGAGGAAGGTTTCTACCGCCTCGGCGACGGCGCGCGCTTCGTCAATCCCGATAACCCGATGGAAGGCCTCGTCTTCGACGGCCGTGTCGCCGAAGACTTCAAGCTTTCGACCGGCACATGGGTGAGCGCGGGCAAGCTCCGCGTCGATGTCGTCGCGGGCTCGAACGGCGTCCTGTCGGATGCGCTCGTCGCCGGCCTCGACCGCTCCTTCATCGGCATTCTCGGTTTCCCGAACATTCCCGCCTGCCGCAATATCGCGGGCGATCCTTCGCTTGCCGTGGAGGATCTCGTCACACACCCTGCCGTGCTGGAACGTCTCGCCGAGGGTCTCCGTGCGCACAACAAGGGCAATCCGGGCTCGAGTACGCGCGTCGTCCGCGCGCTCCTGATGACCGAGCCGCCGAGCGTCGATGCGGGCGAACTGACCGACAAGGGCTACATCAACCAGTCGGTCGCGCTCGGGCGCCGGGCCGCGCTGGTCGAGAAGCTCTACGCCGATCCGCCCGGCAACGATGTCGTGGTCGTGTGAGGAGAGAAGGCGGCAGCCGGTATGATTGATTTCGGTCTGGTGGCGAACGGCATTGCGATCGGTCTGGCGGTCGCCGCGCCCATAGGCCCGGTCAATCTCATCGTCATCCGGCGCACGCTTCGCTACGGCCAGCTGAACGGCTTTCTGTCCGGCGGCGGTGCCGCGGCGGGCGACGCGATCTTCGCCGCCGTCGCCGCCTTCGGCCTCACCGCCGCCATCGAACTCGTCGTCCGCTTCGAGACCGAACTCCAGATTGTCGGCGGCCTCTTTCTCGTCGCGCTCGGTATCCGCACCTGGATATCGAAGCCGCATTTCGACGAAACCACCGAGGAAAATCTCTCCGCCGCCATCGCCGCCGTCTTCGCGACGACCTTCTTCCTGACGATCACGAACCCGGCCACCATGCTCGGCTTCATCGCGATCTTCGGCGGCGTCGCGGGTCTTGCCGACGCGGGCGAGGATTACGGCCACGCCGCCACCATCGTCCTCGCCGTCATGGCCGGCTCGGCGCTCTGGTGGGCGGGCCTTTCGGGGTTCGTCAGCCTTTTCCGCCAGAAGATGAACGACCGCCTTTTGGGCATCGTGAACCGCGTTTCCGGCGCGCTGATCGTCATTTTCGGCGTCGTCGTTCTCGTGCGTGTCGCCTGCACTTTTTTGTTCTAATGTTCCCCAATAAAGAAACGCTCCGGAGGACGCTCTCATGAATGGTGCCGAAAGCCTTGTGCGCACGCTGGTCGATTCCGGCGTGGAGGTCTGCTTCTCCAATCCCGGCACGTCCGAGATGCATTTCGTCGCTGCGCTCGACAAGGTCGAGGGCATGCGCGCGATCCTGGGGCTCTTCGAGGGCGCCGTCACCGGCATGGCGGACGGCTATGGCCGCATGGCCGAAAAGCCCGCCGCGACGCTGCTCCATCTCGGGCCGGGCCTCGCCAACGGTCTTGCGAACCTCCACAACGCGCGCCGCGCCTCGACGCCCATCGTCAACATTGTCGGCGACCACGCGACCTACCACGCGCAATATGATGCGCCGCTCGCTTCCGACATCATGGGCTTCGCGCGTCCGGTTTCCGGCTGGGTGCATTCATCGACATCGCCGAAGACCGTCGCCGCCGACGGCGCCCGCGCCGTCCATGCCGCGATGCAGCCGCCCGGCCAGATCGCGACGCTGATCCTGCCCGCCGACACCGCCTGGCTCGACGCCGAGCACCCCGCGCCGAAACTGCCTTTCGTGTCGCCCGCCGCCGTTTCCTCTTCTGCCGTCGATGCCGCCGCCAAGGCGCTCGGCAACGGCAAGAAGACCGCGATCCTCGTTCGCGGCGCGGCGCTGAAGGAAAAGGGGCTCGCCGCCGCGGGCCGCATCGCCGCGAAGTCCGGCGCGCGCATCCTCTGCGACACCTTCGCGCCTCGCCTCCAGCGCGGCGCGGGCCGCGTCGCCATCGAACGCATCCCGTACTTCGCCGAACAGATCGTCGAGACGCTCGCGAATGTCGAGCAGCTGATCCTGGTCGGCGCGAAGCCGCCCGTCTCCTTCTTCGCCTATCCGGGCAAGCCGAGCTGGTGCACGCCCGAAGGCACGGAGATTCTCTATCTCGCCCACGCCCATGAAGACGGCACTGCCGCCCTCGAAGCGGTGGCCGATGCCGTCGCCGCGCCGAAGGAGCCCGCCGGCGTCGCGCCGCTCCAGAAGCCGGACCTGCCCGCGAAGGGCGCCGCGCTCGACCAGTTCACCGCCGGTCAGGTCGTCGGCCATTTCCTGCCCGACAATGCGATCATCTCCGACGAAGCCGCGACCTCGGGCATCGGCTCCGCCATCGCGACGGCGAATGCCGCGCCGCACGACCATCTCTCGCTCACCGGCGGCGCCATCGGTCAGGGCCTGCCGCTCGCGACCGGCGCGGCGGTTGCCTGCCCGGACCGCAAGGTCGTCTGCCTCCACGGCGATGGCGGTGCGATGTACACGCTGCAGGCGCTCTGGACGCAGGCCCGCGAGAAACTCGATGTCGTGAACGTGATCTTCGCCAACCGCTCCTACGCCATCCTGAACATCGAGCTGATGCGCGTCGGCGCCGAGAACCCCGGCCCCAAGGCGCTCTCCATGCTCGACCTCCACAACCCGGAACTGAACTGGGTGGAGCTCGGGCAGGGCATGGGTGTCGAGTCGACGCGCGTCGAAACCGTCGAGGACTTCGCCGACGCCTTCTCCGCCGCCGTGAAGCAGAAGGGCCCGCGCCTCATCGAAGTGATGATCTGAAGATCGAGCGTAAGCGGCGCATACAAGAACAGTGTCACCCCGGCGAAAGCCGGGGTCCATCTGACTCTCGAATGATCGCAAGCGCCCATGGATTCCGGCTTCCGCCGGAATGACACGTCAGGTTGAAATCGAAATGCCGTGCTAGTTCAGCGTGCGGTTCAGCGTGAACTCGCCCTGCCGCACGCGGTCGGCAAGCCCGGTCGCCATCTCGGCCACGGGCTCCTCGCCATAGGCTTCGACCATGTCGGAAAGCGCGGCGAAGATCGCCGTCGTCGCGAGAATGTCCGCATCCACGCCTTCGCCGAGCGACTCGTCCCACGCGTCCAGGAGGTTCTGCAGCGCCATGCGCCGCTGCTCGGTTTCGGAAAGGGGAGAGGTTTCGTATCCGTCTTCATCGAGCGGACCGAAACTGGCGTCGCCTGGAAAATCTTCGGCCATTGGTCCCTCTCTTCGCAGTAAATCGGGCGCGGGAACTGTCTGTGCCGCGCCGGGCCTCTTCCAGCTTTTGTAACACACTCGTGCCGAATGTCTCCCGTTTCGTGAAAGACAGGTTAATGCGTGTCACATTGGTGCTGTTTTGACGGGAAGAAGGGCCGGCCGCGTGGAATCCCTATCTCGTGTATGGATTTCCGCGGCCATAGCCGCTCGCCGCAAGTTCCTCGGCAATCCGCTGGCCGTCCCGCATCAGCGTGTCGGCCTGCGTTGCCGCCGTCGCCGTGCAGTTCGGATAGGCGTTCCGGTAGCGGTAGTAGGCGTCGTTGAAATGCTTGATGAGGTCCTTCCGCTCGGTTTCGGAAGGGTTCACCGCGCCCATCATCTCGATCATCTTGTTGCGCCAGAGCTGGCCTTCATTCGTGCCGCAGAGCGCGCGAAGATGGTGAACGGCGCCCAGCACTTCCGCGAGCTGGGAGATGCCGCCCGGCTGCGCTTCCGCCCGCACGCTGAAGAAGGGCAGGAGCGCCACGGCGGCCGCGAGCAGAAGCGCCGGCAGGCGCCGCCGCTTTGTCTCGACCGTCCCGATTCTGCACAAATCCTGTGTCATTCCGCCCCGAGGGCCTTCCTGCGCGCTTTGGACCGCGTATCTCACGGCTTCTAGTGCAGGAAGCGGGCCTTCTTGGGGCGGCGTTTCGGGAACGAAATGCTTCAGCCGAACTTCTTCAGCCGCTCCAGCACCTCTTCGGCCTCCGCCATCGTCTTTTCCACGATGTCCTTCGCCGACAGCACCTCGTGAATGCCGCCCGCGCCCTGGCCCATCGCGAAGCAGGAACGGTCGCGCTCCAGCCCCTCGATCTGCCCGCCGATGCCGCCCATCACATTGTTCTGATGCGACAGGATCGCCTGCTGCGGGAAGGGCTGAATGTCCTGCGGACGGCTCTCCCAGTCCTGCACGTAAGGATTGTTGAACACGCGCATCGTCTTGCCGGAATAGCACCGCGTCACGATCGTGTCCGTGTCCTTCGCTTCCACGATCACCTGCCGGTACATGTCGCCCGCATGGCTTTCCTTCGCGGCGATGAAGCGCGTCCCCATCCACACGCCCGTCGCGCCGAAGGCGAGCGCCGCCGCGAGCCCGCGCCCGTCGACGATGGAGCCGGCCGCGACGACCGGAATGGTCTTCACCGCATCCACGATCTGCGGGATCAGCGCCATGCCGGCGACCTTGCCGGTGTGGCCGCCGCCTTCGGTCCCTTGCGCGATCACGCCGTCGAGCCCGGCCTTCTCGCCCGCCACCGCATGTTTCACCGTGCCGCAGACATTCATCACCTTCATGCCCGCGCCATGCAGCTTCTCGAGGATGTTCGTCGGCACGCCGAGACCGGAAATGAACGCCGTCGCGCCTTCCTCGATCATGATGTCCGCCGTCCGCTCCAGCGATTCCGGCACCGCGGCGAGCAGGTCCACGCCGAACGGCTTGTCGGTCAGGTCCTTCACCTTCTTCATTTCTTCGCGGATTTCTTCCGGCTGCCGCCCCGCCATGCCGAGCGTGCCGAAGCCGCCCGCATTGGAAACCGCGGCCGCGAGCTCCGCATAGGAAACGCCGCCCATGCCCGCCAGCATGATCGGATATTTGACGCCGAGAAGGTCGCAAAGCGGTGTGTGGATCGTCATGGGGGTCTCTCCCTGCACGCGGAAGCGCCGGCATCCCGCCGGGGTCCGTCATTTTAGTTCGGTTGCCTAACTAAACCGCGCCCCCGCGCCCCTGTCAAGCGGACCCGCCCGCCTTACTTTGGTCGTTTAGGCGGGCAAATCTCGCCTTCCACCGCCCCAGAAAGGTGACGCATGATCCGCCGTTCCGCCCTCGCCCTCGCTCTCTCCGCTGCCCTGGCGGCGCCCGCCTTCGCGCTCGAGCAGACCTTCGACACGGAGAAGGTGAAGATCCGCGTCGAGACGGTGGCGGAGGGCCTCGAACATCCCTGGGCCCTCGCCTTCCTGCCGGACGGCAACTTCCTCGTCACCGAGCGCCCGGGCTTCCTGCGCATCGTCACGCCCGAAGGCAAGATCGGCGACGCCATCTACGGCGTGCCGGAAGTCGATGCGCGCGGGCAGGGCGGTCTGCTCGACGTCGTGCTCGACCCCGACTTCGAGGAAAACCGTCTCGTCTATCTGAGCTATGCGGAGAAGGGCGAAGGCAACGAAAACGGCACCGCCGTCGCGCGCGGCCACCTCACCGAAAGCATGTCGCCGCAGTTGCGCGATGTGGACGTGATCTTCCGCCAGCAGCCCAAGGAGCCGAGCACGCTGCATTTCGGTTCGCGCCTCGTTTTCGACCGCGAGGGCCATCTCTTCATCGCGCTGGGCGAACGCTCCAAGACGGAGTTCCGCACTCAGGCGCAGGACCTCGACTCCCATCTCGGCAAGGTCGTCCGCATCTGGCCGGACGGCACCGTGCCCGACGACAATCCCTTCGCCGATCCGGACAACGCCGCCGGCGCGCTCCCGGAAATCTGGTCCTACGGCCACCGCAACCAGCAGGGCGCGGCGCTCCACCCGGAAACCGGCGCGCTGTGGACGCATGAACACGGGCCGCGCGGCGGCGACGAGGTGAACATCCCCAGGCCCGCGCATAATTACGGCTGGCCGCTCGTTTCCTACGGCACGAATTACGACCTGACGCCGGTCGGCACCGGCGAGTCCTCGAGGGAAGGCGTCGTGGAGCCGGTCCATTACTGGGTCCCCTCCATCGGCCCCTCCGGCATGGCCTTCTACACGGGCGATGAAATCCCCGAATGGCAGGGCAACCTCTTCGTCGGCGGTCTCGCCATCCCGCAGCTCGCCCGCCTCACGCTCGACGGCGAGGAAGTCACCGGCGAGGAGGCCTTGCTGAAAGACCTGGGCCTCCGCATCCGCGATGTGGCCCAGGGCCCCGACGGCGCCCTCTACCTCCTCACCGATGAGGAAGACGGCCAGATCCTCCGCATCACTAAGGCAGAGTAGGAACAGACCCCACGCCGCCGCTCTCAACTCCCACCCTCCCCTCGGGGAGGGTCGAAATTCGCTGCGCGAATTTCGGGGCGGGGGCGGCACGTCAGCAAGCATAAGTGTATAATATTTGACAAAAAGAAAAATATTGTACATCGTCCAGGCATGGAAACCGCCCAAACCCTCACGCCCGCCGATTGCCGCGCGGCCCGCGCCCGTCTCGGGCTCACCCAGGCGGAGCTCGCCCGCCGCGCCGGCATCTCGCGCGCGACCCTCGTGAACTTCGAAAAGGGCAGGGGCGAGCCCCTGCGCGCCAGCCTTCAGGCGCTGCGTTCAGCTCTGTCGAACCGTCCGCAGCACAGAAGCCGCCTCGCCCATGTCCTCCGTACACTGCAGAAAGCGCAGCCCGAACTCGAGGCGCAAGGTGTTGTCCGCCTCGCCGTCTTCGGCTCCGTCGCCCGCATGGAAGACCGGCCCGACAGCGACATAGATATCGTGGTGGATATCGACCCCGCGCGCCGCATCGATATCGTGGGTCTTGCCGGCATCGGCGGTTTCATCGAGCGGCTTCTCGGATCGTCTGTCGACATCGTCCGCCGCCGGCCGGACATGAAGCCCGAACTCAAGGCGCATCTCGCCGAGGACGAAATATATGTCTTCTAGCGATCCGCTGAAACGCATCGCGGACATACTCGAGCAGATCGCACGGATCGAAAGCCATCTCGCGGGCCTCGACCTTGAATCTTTTCGGAAGAATGCACTGGCACAGGACGCGGTCGAGCGTTGTCTCGAACGCATCTGCGAAGCCGCCCGCAAGATCGGCGAGGACCTCGATGAGCGCTACCCGGAAATCGACTTCCCCAACCTGCGACGCTTCGGCTCCATCCTGCGGCACGATTATGGCGACGTCGATGTTGAAATCATCTGGCAGGTAACAGTTGACCGCCTCCCGCGCCTGAAAGAAGCCTGCCGCACCGAACTAGGCCGCTGATCCGCTCTACCGCCGCCCCACCACGACGCTCAGCGACACGCAGACGAACGCCACGAATGTCAGCACCGCATTGACCGCGTGCCCGTATTCCCATTGCATGCGCAGCGCCTCCCAGTTCTCCGGCATGACGGTCCAGTTTTCCGTCGCCGCATTCATGGGATAGACGAAGGCGAAGAACAGAAGCAGCACCGTCAGCATCGACGCGAACGCCGCCGTCGCGAACACGCAGGCAATGCGCTCGCGCCGCACGGCGACGGCGAGCGCGAGATTGGCCGCGAGCGATCCGATCAGCGCGATGCCGAACAGGCTCCACCCCGCATAGATCTGCTGCACGGTGAGATAGGCTTGCCCGTCGAGCGCCATCTTGTTCGGCAGTTCGAAGAAATGCGCGCCCGCCGGAATCAGCGCCAGCGCCGCAAGAACCAGCGCGATGAACTGAAACGCCGGCACCACTCTCATCTTCATCCTCCCGTCACGGCCGCATCAGCCATTCGCGCGCTTCGCTCTCCTGCGCCTTGTCGAAATATTTCATGTCCGCGCTGAAGAAGGGTTTCGATATCTTCGTGCCCCATTCCTCCCAGCTCTTGTCGCCGACAACGGCGACGCGGCCCATGTCGTCATTATGCGTAACGTCGAACTTGAGCTCCTGCCAGAGCCCGGCCGCATCCCAGCCCTCGAACCCGTCGAGTTCCACCAGCACGCGAACCGGTTTGTTCGCCTGCGACGCCTTGTCGAACTGGACGTCGAACGTGTCGTAGTCGGGCCGGGTAAGTTTCCCGGACGCCTTCACATGGATGACGCCGCCATCCGTATTTTCGATGCTGAGCATGGTCTCTCCTTCATCGCGGGCCCCGCAGTCTCGGGAACAAAACGCATGAAGGCGGGAAGACGTTTCATCGTCCTGAATCACGCAATCGCGCTTCCGTCGATCTCGCTTGCCTTGGTGAAGCCCGTCAGCGCCATCGCGACGTTCATCTCCTGCCGCATCGTGCCGAGCATCGCGGAAACGCCCTGTTCGCCCCGCGCCGCCAGCGCATAGGCCCAGGCGCGCCCGAGCAGGCAGGCGTCGGCCCCCCGCGCCATCGCCTTGGTCACGTCGAGCCCGCTGCGCACGCCGCCATCGAGGAACAGTGTCGTGCGGTCGCCCACTTCCTCGCGGATCGCCGGCAGCGCGTCGATGGTCGCGGGCGTCGAGTCGAGCTGCCGTCCGCCATGGTTCGACACCACGATCCCGTCCGGCGCCAGCGTGTTCATCGCCATGCGCGCATCTTCCCGGTCCATCACGCCCTTGATGACGATCTTGCCCGGCCAGTTCTCGCGCACCCATTCGAGATCGTTCCAGGTCATCCCCGGATCGAGGTTCTTCGCGACCCACATGCCGAATGCGCCGAAGCCCTTCGCGTCCGGCACCGCCTCGCGCAGATTGCCGAAATCGAGCGGCCGCCCGCCAAGCGCGACGTGACGCAGCCAGTGGAGGCGCCGCGCGAAATCGGCCGCGACCTTCACGCGCTTGCCGAACGACATCGCCGTGTTCATGCCGTTCCTGATGTCGCGGTAGCGCGCGCCGAGCACGGCAAGGTCGACGGTGAACACGAGCACCGGGCAGCCGGCATCATGCGCGCGCTGCATCAGTTCGCGCGCATAGCCGCGATCCTTGATGACATACAATTGAAACCAGAACGGCTTCGTCGTGGCCTTCGCCACTTCCTCGATCGAGCAGATGCCGACCGTCGACAGCGTGAAGGGCACGCCGAACTTTTCCGCCGCCTTCGCCGCCTGCACCTCGCCGCGCTGCGCGAACATGCCCGCGAAGCCGACCGGCGCGAGCCCCGCCGGGATCGTCCATGTCTCGCCGAAGATCTCCGCCCGCGTGTCGATGGTGCCGACATCGCGCAGCACGCGCTGCCTGAGCTTCAGCCGCGCGAAGGCGTCGACATTGTCCGCCAGCGTCTTCTCCGCATAGGAGCCGCCATCCATGTAGTCGAACAGCTGCGTCGGCAGCCGCCGCCGCGCGAATTCCCGGTAGTCCGACACCGACACCGGATTGAGATCGAGACTCATGGACTTCCCCTCCCTCTCTTCCCACCCGCCCTTGGGGGCGGGTCGATAAATTCGAGCGAATGCGAAGAATTTATCGGGGCGGGGGCTCGGCCGTTCGGTCTTCCCCCGCCCCGAAATTTGATCCGCTAGCGCTCCTCAAATTTCGACCCTCCCCGAGGGGAGGGTGGGGCAAAGACCGTGAGAGACCCTCACCCCCGCCCCGCATCCTCCACGAGTTCGTCCACCGCGACAGGCCCCGCATTCTCGCGCCGGCTGTCGAGGATATAGGCAAGTTCGGAAAACGCCTCCAGCATCGCGTCGCGGTTGCCCTGGTCGAGCAGCGAGGGCAGGTAGCGCGCCAGCGCCTCCTCGAATTCGCGGTGCTTCTTCAGCCCCTTGGGCGTCAGGCTCAGTTTCACGCTGCGCCCGTCTTCCCTGTCCGGCTTCTTCGCGATCAGCCCGCGCTTTTCCATGTCGGCAATGAGGCCGGATGCCGTCGGCTTGCGGATCGCCGCTTCCACGGCCAGTTCGCCCGCTCTTTTCGGCCCGCGCTTCAGGAACAGCAGGAAGCGGTATTGCGGAATCGTGATCTCGAGTTCGCGCGCCAGCCGTTCGAACTCGCGGAACAGCACCACGACGGTCCGCGCCATGAGAATGAGGCGTCTGTCGATATCCGCGGTCTCCCCCGCTTCCGTGCCGTCCCGCGTATCCGTCATGCGCCCTCAGAAGATTGCGTAACCGCCATCGATCACGCCGAAGCGTTTTCAGCAAAAGTGGTCACCGCTTTTGCGGTTCGAAAACGCGACAAAATCAAGAAACGTGACGTCATTTGCCACCTCCGGGCAACGCAGAACTCTAGAAGATCGCGTAGCCGCCATCGATCACAAACGTGTCGCCCGAATGATAGGACGAGGCGTCCGATGTGAGATAGACCGCGACGCCGCCGAAATCGCCGGGCTCGCCCCAGCGCCTGGCCGGCACGCGCGGGATCACCTTTTCGGCGAAGGCGGGCGCGGCCTGCGCCTGCGCCGTCATGTCGGTCGCGATCCAGCCCGGCAGAATCGCATTCGCGCGCATGCCGTATTTCGCATGTTCGACCGCGATCCCCTTCATCATCGAGATGACGCCGCCCTTGGTCGCCGCATAGGCTTCGTTGCGCGCCGCGCCTTCGATGGCCGCAAGGCTCGCCACGCCGACAAGCGAGCCGCCCGCATCGCCCGCCTTTGCGCGCTCCACCATGTGCCGCGACGTCTCGCGCAGCGTCCAGAACACGCCGTCGAGATTGACCGCCAGCGTCTTGCGATAGAGTTCCGTCGACATCTCGACGAAGGACGCCGCGCCGAAGCCGACGCCCGCATTCGCGAACACCGCGTCGATCCGGCCGAGCTCCTTCACCGTCGCGCCGATCCCGTCCACGACCTGTTGCTCGTCGGAGACGTCCACCTTCCGCGTATAGACCTTCACGCCATGCGCGCGCAGCTGGTCGCCGGCGCGCTTGTTCTTCTCCTCGTTCGTGCCCCAGATCGCGACGTCGGCGCCCGATTGCGCGATCGCGTCCGCCATGCCGAGGCCGATGCCGCCATTGCCGCCCGTCACGAGGGCCACCTTTCCCGAAAGGTCGAAAGGCTTGTAGCTCATGTCTCGTCTCCCTGATTTATTGTTCGATTTTCTGGCTGTGCCGTTTGCGGCGCGCAGCTTCCGTGCCGCGCCGCCGCCGGTCAATTCCTCGTTTGGGGAGTGCGCGCCGGTTTCGCCGCTGCCGTCGCGTCGCGCGGCTCTTCCTGGAGTTCGGAGCAGACGAAATAGGGTTTGAAGTCGAGCGTCTCGGGGTCCGGCGGCACCTGGCAGGAATAGATCGAGGCGCCTTTCTGCAGCACCAGCGCCGTGCCGAGATTGCCCCGGATCTCGTAACCGTCGCCCGCAAGCTCCGTCAGCGATTTGTCGGTGGCGACGAAGGGGCCCGCCCGCTTGCCCGTCTCGTAGCGGTCGCTCTGGGTGACGGTCGGGGCGGCGGCCTGCGCCGCGGCGGCGCCCGGAAGAAACGCCAGCATCAGCGCGAGCATCGGGAGGGTTCGGGAGGTCATGGGACGCAGACTCCAAAGGGATAAGGGCGGCGCGATCTTAAAGCATCGCGCGGCGGGTTCAATCGAGGGTCCGGGGCCCGCCGCTCAACTGGCGCAACGCGCGCAAAGCCCGGAAATCTCGACCACTTTGCGTTCCGCCGCGAATTGCGTCCGCTTCGCGGCCGCCTCCAGCGCGGTTTCGAGCTTCCGGTCGACGATTTCCTCCGTCGCCCCGCAATGGCGGCAGATCAGGAACTGGCCGGAATGCGGCGCCCCCGCCTCGACGCAGCCGAGATAGGCATTGAGCGATTCGATCTTGTGGATGAGGCCTTCGCCCATCAGGAAGTCGAGCGCCCGGTAGACCGTGGGCGGCCGCGCCGATTTGTGGCTGCGGCTCAGCTCGTCCAGCACGTCATAGGCGCCGACCGGCTTGTGGCTCCGCCACACGATCTGCAGCACCTTCTCGCGGATCGGCGTCAGCTGCACCCCGCGCGCGGCGCAGAGTTCGCGCGCCGTCGCCAGCGCATCCTCGATGCAGGCCCGGTGATTATGCGTCTGGTGCGCGTGAGCTGCGCCTTGCGCCGCCATGCCGTCTCCTTTGTTGCGCCAATGCTACACTATAACAATCCGTCCTGTCGCCTCCACGCGCGCCGGACAAAAATCCCGACTCGCCTTACCCTCGCGCCCATGTGCGGACGCTATGCGATAACCATGCCCCCCGAGGCGATGCGTGACCTTTTCGGCTTTCTCGACGAGCCGGATTTCCCGCCGCGCTACAACATCGCGCCCTCCCAGCCGGTCCCCCTCGTGATCCGCGAGAATGACGGCGAGGGCAGGCCGCGCCGCCGCTTCCTCCTTGTCCGCTGGGGCCTCGTCCCTTCATGGGCGAAGGAAATGCCGCAATCGCTGCTCATCAACGCGCGCGCCGAGACGATCGCCGAGAAACCCTCCTTCCGCGGCGCCTTCCGCCACCACCGCGCGCTGATGCCCGCCGACGGCTTCTATGAATGGCAGGCTGTGGGGAAGGGGCCGAAGCAGCCCTTCCATATCCGCCGCAAGGACGGCAAGCCCTTCGCCATGGCCGCCGTCTGGGACACCTGGATGCCGTCTGGCGGCAGCGAGCTCGACAGCTGCGCCATCGTCACGACGGAAGCGAACGAAACCCTCACGCCCGTCCATCACCGCATGCCCGTGATCCTCGACGAGAAGGACTGGGACCTCTGGCTCGACCCGGCGGCGACCGAGAAGGAACTCCTCGCGCTGCTCCGCCCCGCCCCCGAAGACCTCATGGAAGTCATCCCCGTCAGCACACGGATCAACCGTGTCGCCAACGACGATGCCTCGCTGCAGGAACGCAGCCTCCTCGGCCCCGAACCCGAAAAACCCGCCCGCAAGAAACAGCCGGTGGCGGATGAAAGGCAGATGGGGCTGTTCTGAATTTTGCGGGTCATCCACTGAAGCAAATCAAAAAACAAAATGTCATTCCGGCGAAAGCCGGAATCCATGAGCGGTCCGGCAAATCCGATAGTCAGATGGACCCCGGCTTTCGCCGGGGTGACAGATGCGGTTCAAGCGAGAAAGACGCTCACCCCACCGCCGTCGGCGTCTCCCTGAGCCGCTTCGACAGCACGGTGACCTCGTCTTCCCCATACCCGAGCGCGGCATAGAACCCCGTCGCCGCCTCGTTCCCCCGCCGCACCATCAGGTTGAGCTTCCACACGCCGCGCGCCCGGAGCCACGCCTCCGCCGCCTCCATGATGAGCCGCCCGAGCCCTTGCCCGCGCATCGCCGGGTCCGCCGCGACGTAGTAGACCGCGCCCCGGTGCCCGTCATGGCCCACCATGACGCTGGCGACGATCCGCCCGTCCTTCTCCGCCACCAGCACGTCGGACGCCGGCCCGCCCCGCGCAAACGCGATGTCCTCCGCCGCGTCGTTCCATGGCCGCGTCAGCCCGCACGCCTCCCACAGCGCGGCAAGCGCGGCCTCGTCCCCGTCCCGGGCGGGCCGCACCCGCGCGGAGCCCGATTCGATATCCCCATGATCCATGTGCTTTCTCCGGCAGCGCGAAAAGCCCGTGAGCCTAGTGCAAAACCGCCGCCGCCGCTTCCCCGTCGCCAATCGGCGCGGTTCCCTCTATAATCTCCCTCCAGCCCCCAAGGGACGCTATGCGCTGACCTCATGCTTTCGAACATCATCATCCTGCTCGTTCTGATCGCGCTGAACGGGTTCTTTTCGATGTCGGAAATGGCTGTCGTCTCCTCGCGGCGTCAGCGCCTGCAGGCGCTCCTCACGAAGCGCAAGCGCAGCGACGCGCCGACAACGGGCCCCGAAACCGCGCTCCAGCTTCAGGCCGAGCCCGGCCGCTTCCTCTCCTCGGTCCAGATCGGCATCACGCTGGTCGGCGTCTTCACCGGCGCCTTCGGCGGCGCGACGCTTGCCGGCCCCATTTCCTCCTTCATGGTGGACTGGCCCTGGATCGGCCCCTATGCGGAAGAACTCGCCTTCGGCTTCGTCGTCATCGTCCTGACCTATCTCTCGCTGATCCTCGGCGAGCTCGCGCCGAAGCGCATCGCGCTCTCGAACCCCGAAGGCATCGCGTCCGCCATCGCGCGCCCCATGAGCCGCCTCTCGAAGTTCCTCAGCCCCGCCGTCACCTTTCTTTCCTGGTCGACGGAAGCCGTCGTCCGCGTCTACGGCATAGCGGGCCGCGACGTGCCGAAGGTCACGGAAGACGAGATCAGGCATCTGATAGAGGAAGGTGCGGCTTCCGGCGCCATCGAAAGCGTCGAGCGCGACATCGTGAACCGCGTCTTCCATCTCGGCGACACGCGCGTCGCCGAGGTCATGACGCCGCGCGTCCAGCTCGTCTGGCTCGATGTCGAGGAGCCGGTCGAGGAAAACCTCGCCGTCATCCGCGAGCACCAGAAGATGCGCTATCCCGTGCGCCGCGGGTCGAGCGGTCCCTTCATCGGCATGATCCGCCTCGAGGACCTCTTCCTCAATCCGAAGTCGAACGACCAGCTCCTCGCGCGCATGTCGCCGCCGCTCTACATCCCGCGCACGGCAAGCGTGCTGAAGTCGCTCGGCATCCTTCAGTCCGAAAACATGTTCATGGGCTTCGTCATCGACGAATATGGCGATGTCGTCGGCACCATCACCATGTCGGAAATCTTCTTCGCCATGATCGGCGACATTTCGGACCACGCCGCCGACCAGAACCCCTCCGTCGCGATCCGCGAGGACGGCTCCTGGATCATCGACGGCGTCGTCTCGGTCGACGAGGTCCGCCGCCTGCTCAAGCTCCAGAAGCTCCCCGGCGACGAAAGCCCCGAGGTGAACACGCTCGCCGGCGTCATGTTCAACTGGTTCGGCCGCCTGCCGCGCGAAGGCGACTACTTCGCCTGGAACGGCTACCGCTTCGAGATCGTCGACATGGACGGCCCCCGCATCGACAAGATCCTCATCGTCCCCGCCCAGAACTTGCCGATAGGCAACGCCCTCGCGCGGAGCGCGGATTGAGGCACTAACCCAACCAAAACAAGATTGTCATCTCGGCGAAAGCCGGGATCCATGGGCCGCTCGGCAAATACGAGAGTCAGATGGACCCCGGCTTTCGCCGGGGTGACATCATTCTTTATGGCAAGGCGGGAGAGACAAACCCCCTCAAACCACCTTCCCCGGATTGAGCACCCCCTTCGGGTCCAGCGCCTGTTTCAGCGCCCGCATCATCGCCATCTCGACGGGTGATTTCGTCGCCGCGATCTCGTCGCGCTTCAATTGCCCGACGCCGTGCTCCGCGCTGATCGAGCCGCCCATTTCGCGCACGATGCCGTGCACGATCGCGTTCATCTCGTCCCACCGCGCGAGGAACGCTGCCTTGTCCGCGCCCACCGGCTGGCTGAGATTGAAGTGCACATTCCCGTCGCCGATATGCCCGAACGGCACCGGCCTGACCCCCGGCAGCCGTGCGCTCACCGCGCTCGTCGCCGTCGCGATGAAATCCGCCATGCGCGACACCGGCACCGACACATCATGCTTGATGCTCCCGCCTTCCTCGCGCTGCACGTCGGAAAGGCTTTCCCGCAGCCGCCAGAAATCCGCCCGCTGCGCTTCCGATTGCGCAATCGCCGCGTCGCTCACCAGCCCCTGTTCCAGACCTTCCGCCAGCGCCGCCTCCATCGTCTCGGGAAGCCCCGCCGCCTTCGTCCCCGCCGTCATCTCGATCAGCACATACCAGGGCGACGGATCGGGCAGTGGGTCGCTCGCGCCTTCGACATGCGCCACCACGAACTCGACGCCGATCCGCGGCACCAGCTCGAAGGTTGAAACCTGCCCGCCCGCAAGCCCGTCCGCGATCCGCAGCAGCTTCACCGCCGCCTCGACGTTGGGCACGGCGGCGAACGCCGTCTCCACCGATTGCGGCCTCGGGAAAAGTTTCAGCACCGCGCCGGTGATGATGCCGAGCGTGCCCTCCGAGCCCATGAAGAGGTGGCGGAGGTCGTAGCCCGTATTGTCCTTCCGGAGCCCCGTCAGCCCGTACCAGATGTCGCCATTCGCCAGCACCACTTCGAGCCCCAGCACCAGGTCGCGCGCATTGCCATAGCGCAGCACCTGCGTGCCGCCCGCATTGGTCGCGAGATTGCCGCCGATCTGGCACGAGCCTTCGGACGCAAGGCTCAAGGGAAACAGCCGGTCCGCCTCGCGCGCCGCTTCCTGCGCGGCGGCGAGCGTCACGCCCGCATCGACGGTCAGCGTGTTGTTCTCCGTATCGATGGCGCGCACGCGGTTCATCCGCGCGAGCGACAGCACGATCTCCTCGCCGCTCCCGTCCGGCACCTGCCCCCCGACCAGCCCCGTATTCCCGCCCTGCGGCACGACGGCGAGCCCCGCCTCATGCGCCACCTTCATCGCTGCCGAGACTTCCTCCACCGACGCCGGCTTCAGCACCGCCGCCGCCTTGCCCCTGTAGAGCTCCCGCCGCTCCACAAGATGCGGCGCCATGTCCGCCTCGCCCACGACGAACCCCTTGTCGCCGACGATCGCTTTAAGGCGCTGCAAAGTTTCGGGAGTGGGTTTCATGATCTGGACAAAAAAACAAATGTCATCCCGGCGGAAGCCGGGATCCATGGGCGGTGCGGCGCACACCATACTGTATTTTCATGGTTTATTGCGAAAGGTGAGGTGTCCGAACACAATAAAAACTTGGCGTCACCCCGGCGGAAGCCGGGGTCCATGGGCGGTGCATCACGCGCATGAGCTACTATGTCTGCATCCTTACCAACCAGAAGCGCGGCACGCTTTATGTCGGCGTCACGAACGACATTGCGCGCAGAACCTGGGAACATCGTGAGCATTCGGGGTCGAAGTTCACAACGAAGTACGGCCTGAAGCGCCTCGTGTACGCGGAAACGCATGACGACGTGGATGAAGCAATCCGACGCGAGAAGGCGATCAAGGAATGGAAGCGCGCGTGGAAAATCGAACTCATCGAAAGCGCCAATCCTGATTGGAAAGACCTGTACGCAGAACTCAACCGATAGGCATGGACCCCGGCTTCCGCCGGGGTGACACCTGACTTTGATTAGTGCTCCTGCGCACCCTCACCCCAGCCTCGGATGCGCCCGCACCCCCGTGTGCAGATAGCGCGCGCGGCCATGTTCGTCTTCCTCGAGGAAGTGATAGCTCGCGGGCCGCGTGTAGCCGGGCACCGTGCCGAGGAACACCGTCTCGGTCACCGGCTGCAGTTCCACCGCGTAAGTCCCCTGCAGCGCCGCGAATTCCGCCGTCGGCGTATGCACCGCGACGAGCGCGCCGTCCTTTTCGATCACGTCGATGGTGCCGCTCGCCTTGCCGTAGCGCCCGAGAAGCCGCGCGGGCTCGGGCCGCCCCTCGCGCGACGGCGCGGGCGGCTCGGGCGGCGCGATGCCCGCCGCTTGCGAAAAGATCTCGCGCAGGAGGTCGTCGGCGAGCCCCTTGCCGTTGCCGCCATTCGTCAGCAGCGCCACCGCCGTCTCGCTTTCCGTGTGATAGCGCAGCCACGCCGCCTGCCCGATGGTCGAGCCGTCATGGCCGAACACCTCGTAATGCTGATCGCCGTTCCAGTCCCAGAGGAACGTCGCAAGCCCGATCGCGTCGATGGTCATGCCCCAGGGCAGCGCGACGCTGCGCAGATGCATCTCCTGCACGCTTTCCGCCGTCAGCACCGGTGTACCGTTCGCCGCCACGCCGTCATTCATCATCATCCGCGCGAAAGCGATCGTGTCGCGGGCTTTCGCCATCGGCATGGAACCGGCAGGCGCGTTCGATTGCGCGAGATAGGCGATCGGCGTCACCGCAAGCGCGCCGGGCTGCCCGACATGGCCGATCGCCATCTGGTATCGCATCGCCTGTTCCGGCAGCGTCGAGAAGGAAGGCGTGCCGATGGGCTTCGCGAGCCGGTTGCGCACCGCCTTGTCCCAGGTCGTGCCCGTCACCGCCTCGATCATCCGCCCCGCGACGACGAAGCCTGCATTGCAGTAGGAGAACATGTGCCCCATCGGATGAAGCTGGCGCACATCCTTCAGCAGGCGGACATATTTCTCCACGCGGTCCTCGCCGCGCCCCGCATCCCTGAAATAGTCGCCATCGATCCCGCTCGTATGGTTGAGCAGGTGGCGCAGCGTCACCCGCGCCGAGACCTCCGCATCCGCCACCGCGAAATCGGGCAGCACCTTGCGCACCGGCGCGTCGAGATCGAGCTTGCCCTCTTCGACAAGCTGCATGCAGAGCGCGGCCGTGTAGAGCTTGGTGATCGAGCCGATCTGGAACAGCGTCTCCGCCGTCACGGGCACCCGCGTCTCGATATTGCAGACCCCCGCCGCCGCCTCCACGAGCCCGCCCTCCGCCCATACGGCCAGCGCCGCCCCCGGCACCCCATATTGCCGCGTCAGCACATCGAGCATCTCGGTCAGGCGGGCAGGGGAGAGGGACATGGCGTTTCTTCTCGATGGCGTTGGGAGAAGGCAACCTAACATACAGCTGTCATCCCGGCGAAAGCCGGGATCCATGGGCGGTGCGTCAAACGCAAGCGAAACACAGTTCGTCATGGCCCGATTTATTCGGGCCATCCACGTCTTTGCTGTACGGAAAAGAGGGAGAAAGACGTGGACGGCCCGGACGAGCCGGGCCGTGACGATGAAAGGGATAAGCAAAGTGCCACAAGCGGTTTGAATCAAAGCCTGCTCCACTTAGCCGGACAGCAGCGGGCCGAGCCCGGGGGTGACATGTGAAAGAGCAGGACGAGGACAACTCACCCGGGCATAAATTTTCTTCCCACCCTCCCCTCGGGGAGGGTCGAAATTCGCATACGCGAATTTCGGGGCGGGGGGCGAGGAACGCATACCCCCGGGGATAACGCCCACTTGATCCGTACACGAACGAAATAGAACCTCCTTTGTAACGTTTCGGTGACAGTTCGATGACAGTCACCCCTCGCTTATCCCCGCTTCGCGCAAATCGCCTTGCCTGTCCGTCCTCTGGCGGCACTCCCGGAATGCTTCTAGAGTGCCGCGCGTTTGCCGCCGGAGGACTGTCACAAATGAGCGAATTCACGAGCGTCGACCATCTCATCATCGCGGTCCGCGACCTCGCCGAGGCCGAGCGGAACTACACCCGCGTCCTCGGCCGCGCCCCCTCCTGGAAGGGCACCCATCCCGGCATGGGCACCGCTAACGTCCTCTATCGCCTCGCAAATACCTATGTGGAGCTCCTCGGCCCCGCGGGCGAGGGCGCGAACGCCGACGCGCTGACGAAGCACCTCGATGAGAAGGGCGAAGGCATTTTCGGCATCGCTTTGGGCACGGACGACGCGGAAGCCACCGTCGCCACCCTTCAGGCGAAAGGCATCGCCGCCGCCGCGCCGGTCGACGGTTCCGGTGTGGACACGCTTACGGGCGCGACGCGGCGCTGGCGCACCTTCGGCCTTCCGCGCGAGGCGACGCACGGCCTTTTTATCTTTGGTATTCAACACCTTGGCGAAGCCGACGCGCTCCCGCCCGCGCCGCTCTCAGACGGCATTTCGCAAGCAAACGCCGTCTCCGCCTGCGACCACATCGTCGTCATGACGCCCGACGCGGAAGCCTGCAAAACGCTCTTCGGGGACAAGTTCGGCATCCGCCTCGCCCTCGACCACTCGAAACCCGAATGGGGTGTGCGCCAGCTCTTCTTCCGCCTCGGCGGCGTCACCCTCGAAGTCGTGCAGCCGCTCGACGCAAAGCGCGCGCCGAAAGCCGAGCATTTCTGGGGACTTGCCTGGAAGGCGGACGATGTCGCCGCCACCGCCGCGCGCCTCGCCGCCGCCGGTCATGACGTCTCCGAAGCCAAGCCCGGCCGCAAGCAGGGCACCCTCGTCGCCACGATCAAGCCGCCGACGAACGGCATCCCGACCATCCTCGTCGGCCCCGCGAACTGAGGCTATGATGCGCGCGATTCGACTGTAAACGGGGAGTGCGATGAAGGCGCTGGAGTTGTTCGTCGAACGGGTGATCCTGGCAAGCCGCTGGATTCTCGTGGTTTTTTACCTCGGCCTCGCCGCCGCGCTCGCCGTCTATGCGGTCTCCTTCGGCGTCAAGTTCCTGAAGATCGCCAAGACCGCGCTCACCGCCTCCGAAGCGGAAATGATCCTCTCCATGCTCAGCCTGATCGATGCCGCCCTCGTCGCGAGCCTTGTCGTCATGGTCATGCTCGCAAGCTACGAGAACTTCGTCAGCCGCTTCGACGACGCGAAAACCGACCTCACATGGCTTGGCAAGCTCGATGCCGGAAGCCTGAAAATCAAGGTGGCATCGGCCATTGTGGCGATCTCCTCGATCCATTTGTTGCAGGTCTTCCTGAACGCCAATCAGTACGACAACCAGAAGATCCTCTGGCTGACGGTGATCCACATCGCGTTCGTCGTCTCGGCGCTGGTGCTCGGCATTCTCGAATGGATTCAGGCGCAGACCAAGAAGGTCGGCTAACCCCTTGGCGCGGCGGCGCGTTTCAGCCGGTCGTTGATCGCCTCGCCAAGCCCCTTATCGGGGATCGGCATGACCGCGATGCGGCGGCCCTCTGCCTTCGCGTCGAGCGCGCGCAGCATCGCAAACAGGTTCGCCGCCGCTTCCTTCACATCGCCGGAAGCCGAGAGATTCATCGAGGTTTCCGCGTCCGGCGCGTCCGGCCCGAAGGCGAGCAGCACCTCGCCCGCCGCAATCGTTTCCGCGTTGAGCCGCAGCGCCGACCCCGGCGCATAATGGCTTTCGAGCTGCCCCGGCGACGCGCGTCCTTCCTCGCCCGAACCGGCATCGGCATCGCCAAGCGCGTGGCCCAACACCTTCTCGATCTCGTCCCGCGCCACCGCACCGGGCCGCAGAAGTGTCGGTATTCCTTCAGGAAATCCGATCACGGTCGACTCGAGCCCGAGCGGGCAGGCGCCGCCGTCGAGCACATAGGCAAGCTGCGGCGCGGTGCCCAGCCCCTCCATCACATGCGCCGCCGTCGTCGGGCTGACGCGCCCCGAGGGGTTCGCGGACGGCGCGGCAATCGGCCGTTTCGCGGCCTCGAGCAGCGCCTTCGCCGTCTCATGCGCAGGCACGCGGATCGCCACCGTGTCGAGCCCCGCGCTCACCAGCAGCGACAGCGGCGTATCGGCCTTGCGCGGCAGCACCAGCGTGATGCCGCCCGGCCAGAATTTGCGTGCGAGCGCCGCCGCTTCCGCGTTGAAAACCACATGTTCTTCAGCAGCTTGGGTATCGCCCACATGCACGATCAGCGGGTTGAAACGCGGCCGCCCCTTCGCCTCGAAGATGCTCGCCACCGCCTCGTCGTTCGTCGCGTCGGCGCCGAGCCCGTAGACCGTCTCCGTCGGAAAGGCGACGAGCCGCCCCTCGCGGATCGCGGCGCCTGCCTTCTCCGTCGCTTCCGCCGTCGCGCTGAGGCATTCCGCCACGCAAACCACCCTTTCCACCGGTACACTTGGGGCCGAGAATACAGTAAAAGGCCGGAAACCCGCCTTTCCCTGCGTTTGAGGAGCCTTCATGACATATCGTCCGCCCGTTCGCGACATGGCTTTCACGCTGAACGAAGTCGCGGGCCTCTCGCAGCTCATGGGCACCGGCGCCTTCGAAGACCTCTCGCCCGATCTCGTGGAGTCGGTGATGGAGGAGGGCGCGAAGCTCGCCGCGGAAGTGCTCGCGCCGCTCAACCGCTCCGGCGATGCCGAGGGCGCGAAGTTCAGCAAGGACGGCGTTTCCGTGCCTGCAGGCTTCGCGGACGCCTACCGCAAATGGGTCGAAGGCGGCTGGGGCAGCCTCGCCGCGACGCCGGAATTCGGCGGGCAGGGTCTTCCTGTCGCGCTCTCCGTCGCCATGCAGGAAATGTGGAACGCCGCCTGCCTCTCCTTCGGCCTCTGCCCGATCCTGTCGCAAGGCGCCATCGAGGCGCTCACCGCGCACGGCACGGACGAACAGAAGAACCTCTATCTGCCGAAGCTCATCTCGGGCGAATGGACCGGCACCATGAACCTCACCGAGCCGCAGGCAGGCTCGGACCTCAACGCCTTGAAGGCAAAGGCCGTTCCACAGGGCGACGGCACCTACAAGATCACCGGCACCAAGATCTACATCACCTATGGCGACCACGACATGGCGGAAAACATCGCCCATCTCGTGCTCGCGCGCCTGCCCGATGCGCCCGCCGGCACCAAGGGGATATCTCTCTTCCTCGTCCCGAAGTTCCTCGTCAACGAAGACGGTTCGCTGGGCGAGCGCAACGACGCGCATTGCATCGGCCTTGAGGAAAAACTCGGCATTCACGGCAGCCCCACCTGCGTCATGGCTTACGGCGAGCAGGGCGGCGCCATCGGTACGCTGATCGGCGAGGAAAACCGCGGCCTTGCCTGCATGTTCACGATGATGAACAACGCCCGCCTTCTCGTCGGCACGCAAGGCGTCGCCATAGCCGAAGCCGCATATCAGCACGCATTGGCCTATGCGAAAGACCGCAAGCAGGGCCGTCCCCTCGGCTCCGATCTCGCACCCGGCGACATGGCGCCGATCATCGAACATCCCGACATCCGCCGCATGCTCCTCACCATGAAGGCGCTGACGGATGCGTCGCGCGCGATCTGCTACGCAACCGCCGTCGCCATCGACGGCGCGCATGCGGGCGAGACCGGGGATAAACGCCGCGAAGCGCAGGCCCGCGCCGATCTGCTGACGCCGATCGCGAAATCCTTCTCCACCGATATCGGCGTCGAAACCGCTTCCATCGGTGTGCAGATCCATGGCGGCATGGGCTTCATCGAGGAAACCGGCGCCGCCCAGTTCCTCCGCGACGCGCGCATCCTGCCGATCTACGAAGGCACCAACGGCATTCAGGCGATCGACCTCGTGAGCCGCAAGTTGCCCCTCGGCAATGGCGACGTCGCGCGCGGCTTCATCGCGGAAATGCGCGAAACCGCGAAGGAGGCGCGCTCCTCGAACGACAAGGTGCTGACCGGCATCGGCGCGGCGCTCGACGATGCGCTCGACACGCTCGACAAGGCGACGGACTACATGCTCGCGAACCTGAAATCCGCGCCGAACGACTGCCTCGCGGGCGCGTCCCCCTATCTCCGCCTCTTCGGCACGGCGGCCGGCGGCCACTATCTCGCAAGCGCCGCGCTCAACGGCGGGAACGCCGCGCGCCTCTCGCTCGCGCAGTTCTATGCGGCCAACATCCTCCCCGCCGTGCATGGCCTGCTCGGTCCCGCGACGGCGGGCGTGGAAAGCCTGCACGCTCCCGATTCCGCTGTCTTCGCGGACTGAGCGCGCCCGTTTCCGCAGCGTCGCGCTGGAAGGGTGAACGGCCCGTTTGACCTCGTCCGGCCGTGCGCCTATCACGGATGGGCACGCCGCATGGCTCCATGCGGCCCCCCGTTCGAGAGTTCAGATGTCCGATATTTCCCAGGCGACCATTGAAAGCGGCGATCTCCGCTACCCCTTCGACAGGGTGCCGGAGCCTGCGGAAATGATCGAAGCCGCGCCCGGCATCTGGTGGGTGCGCATGCCGCTTCCCTTCCAGCTCGACCACATCAACCTCTGGCTGATCGAGGACGGCGAGGGCTGGACGGTGGTGGACACCGGCGTTGCCTCCGACGAGGTGAAGTCGCTCTGGCGCGAAGTCTTCAAGACCGGCCTCGGCGGCAAACCCGTGACGGGCCTCGTCGTCACCCATCTCCACCCCGATCACGTCGGTCTTGCGGGCTGGTTCAGCCGCAAATGGGGCATCGACCTCCACATGTCCCGCACCGACTTCCTGATGTGCAAGACGCTCGTGCTCGACACCGGCCGCGACGCGCCGCAGGAAGCGCTCGACTTCTATCGCGCCGCCGGTTTCAGCGAGCGCGGCGTCGAAAGCTATCGCCAGCGTTTCGGCGGCTTCGGCAAGGGCGTGTCGCGCCTGCCGGACATCTTCCGCCGCCTGCGTGAGGGCGACGAACTCGAGATCGGCGGCCGCACATGGCGCGTCGTCGTCGGCTCCGGCCACGCGCCGGAACATGTCTGCCTCTATTGCGAGGAAGCGAAAATCCTCATCTCCGGCGATCAGGTCCTGCCGAGGATATCTTCCAATGTCAGCGTCCATCCGACCGAAGCCTACGAGAACCCGCTCGAAGACTGGATCGAGAGCTGCAAGCGCCTCCGCGCCAACCTGCCGAACGATGTGCTCGTGCTGCCCGCGCATAACGAACCCTTCTACGGCCTGCATGAACGCCTGACGCAGTTGATCGACGGCCACGAGGACGGTCTCGCAAAGCTCCTCGCCATGCTTGAGGAGCCGAAGCGCGCCATCGACGTTTTCCCCGCCCTCTTCAAGCGCAAGATCGGTCCGGAAGTCTTCTTCATGGCGACGGGCGAAAGCCTCGCCCACCTGAATTGCCTGCTCGGCCGCGGCCTTGCGACGGTGAGCCGCGACGAGAAGGGCGTGAACTGGTACAGCCGCGCCTGATCCGAGGGCGACGGCGATCCGTGCAGACCGGAGAGGTCTCGATGCAGGCCGCCTACAGCTATCGGCAGGATTCCGCCGTTCCCGAGTTTCCGGACGATCGCCCCATCATCATTTTCGACGGTCATTGCGCGCTCTGCTCCGGCTGGGCGCGCTTCGTGCTGCGGCACGATCCGGAAGGCCGCTACAGGCTGCTCCCGGCACAATCCCCGCTCGGCCATGCGCTCTATGTGCATTACGGCCTCGACCCCGAGGATTATCAGACGAACATCCTGATCGAGGAGGGCAGGGCGTGGTTCAAGTCGGAAGGATCGATCCGCATGGCCGAGGGGCTCGGCTTTCCCTGGTCTCTGGCTGCGTCCTTTCGTCTTCTCCCCTTGCCGGCAAGGGACCGGCTCTATGAATGGGTCGCCCGCAACCGCCTGCGCTTTTTCGGAAGGCGGGAGATCTGCTACCGCGGCGAAAGCGGCTACGAGGACAGGTTTCTTGCCTAGGAGCGCTGGCACGGCATGACGGAAGCTCGCAGGAAGGTTCTCGTCGTCGGCGGCTACGGCACGTTTGGCGGCCGTCTCGTGAAGCTCCTGCTCGACGAACCCCGCCTGACCCTTGTCGTTGCCGGCCGCTCGCAGGAAAGCGCCTCCCGCTTCTGCCGTGAGGTCGGGCGCGCGGCGGCCCAACTTGTCCCCGCCCGGTTCGACAGGGAAGGCGATCTCGACGCCCAGCTCGCGCGTATCGTTCCCGATATCGTGGTCGATGCAACCGGTCCCTATCAGGCCTATGGCGATGCTCCTTACCGCCTTGTCGAAGCGGCAATCCGGTACGGCGCCCATTATCTCGATCTGGCCGACGGATCGGATTTCGTTCGCGGAATAAGCGCTTTTGACAGCGCTGCGAAGGCGCGCGGTGTCTTCGTCTTGTCGGGCGTCAGCAGCTTTCCGGTTCTCACGGCAGCCGTCTTGCGCGAGATCGCACGCGACATGCCGCGCATCGACGAGGTGACGGCGGGCATTGCACCCTCGCCCTATGCCGGTGTCGGGCTCAATGTGATCCGCGCCATCGCGGGCTATGCGGGCCGGAAGACGAAACTGAAGCGGAATGGCCGGTGGACGGAAGGTTATGCCCTCACCGAGACGATGCGCTACACCGTGTCTCCGCCGGGACGCTTGCCATTGCACAGCACGCATTTCTCGCTGGTCGACGTGCCCGATCTGCAGCTGGTTCCGGACCTCATGCCGGATATTCGCACGCTCTGGGTTGGCGCAGGCCCCGTGCCGGAAATTCTGCATCGCATGCTGAACCTGCTCGCCTGGCTTGTGCGCTGGCGCGTCGTTCCGTCGCTCTCTCCCTTCGCAGGACTTTTCTACCGTGCGATCAATATCCTGCGCTGGGGCGAACATCGCGGCGGCATGTTCGTCTGCGCGCGCGGACGCAACGCGCTCGGGCAGCCGGCGGAGCATTCATGGCACATGCTTGCCGAGGCGGATGACGGGCCCTTCATCCCCTCGATGGCGATAGAGGGGATAATTCGCAAGCTGCTGGACGGCGACATGCCGCCGCCAGGTGCGCGCCCCGCGACCGATGCGCTATCGCTTGCGGATTACGAAAACCTGTTCGCATCGCGCGACATCCGCTTCGGGTGGCGCCGTTCCAGCTCCGGCGACAGGGAAATGCCGCTCTACCGGCGGGTGCTCGGCGACGCATGGGAAGAGCTGCCTGAAACCGTTCGCGCAATGCACGGAAGCCGGAGATCGCATCGTGCTGAAGGGGTCGCCGGCGTGGAGCGGGGCCGGGGATATCTGAGCCGTCTCGCGGGCAATCTCTTCCGGTTTCCGGATGAAGCGGAGAATGTTCCCGTCTCCGTCGCTTTCGATGTCGGTCCGGACCGGGAAATCTGGCGCCGGACTTTCGGCGGGCAGTCCTTCTCAAGCACGCAGCATGCGGGCCGCGGCCGTTCGCAATGGCTGCTCTGCGAGACATTCGGCCTTCTGACATTCGGTCTCGCCCTCATCGTGCGGGACGGGCGTCTCCATCTCGTTGTCAGGAGGTGGAGCGTCGCGGGACTGCCTCTGCCGCTCTTTCTGGCGCCCGTCAGCCGGTCCCATGAGGCCTCCGAGGGCGGCAGGTTCCATTTTAACGTCGAGATTTCTCACCGGCTCACCGGCCTGATCGTCCGGTATCGCGGCTGGCTGGAGCCGAAACCGTGACCGGGTTCCCTTGCGCGGCCTCGCCCTGATCGCCTATGACCTGTCCATGACCACGCTTCTCGTCACCCATTCCGCCTGTCTCGAACATGAAACCCCGCCGGGCCATCCCGAATGCGTGGCGCGGCTGCGCGCCGTTCTGGGCGCTCTGGAAACCGAAGAATTTGCGCTTCTGCACCGCGCCGAGGCGCCGCGCGCCACGCGCGAGCAGATCGCGCGCGTTCATCCCGAAAGCCATATCGAGTTCATCGAGGGCTCCGCTCCCGAAACGGGCTTCCGCCGCATCGATGCCGATACCGCCATGTCGCCGGGCTCGCTCGAAGCGGCCTATCGCGCGGCGGGCGCCGTCGTTCATGCCGTGGACGAGGTGATGACGGGGAACGTGCGCAACGGATTCTGCGCCGTCCGCCCGCCGGGTCATCACGCCGAGCCGCAGACGGCCATGGGTTTCTGCCTCTTCAACAACATCGCCATCGGCGCGCTGCATGCGCGCGCCGTTCACGGCTGCGAGCGTGTCGCGGTAATCGATTTCGACGTGCATCACGGCAATGGCACGCAGGCCGCCTTCGAGACCGACCCGTCATGTCTCTACATTTCGACGCATCAGTGGCCGCTCTATCCGGGCACGGGGCGCGCGAGCGAACATGGTCTCGGCAACATCTACAATCGCTGCCTGCCGCCGGGCGCCGGATCGACCGCTTTCCGCTCGGCCGTTTCCGATGCGGTTATCCCCGCCATCGAGCAATTTCGCCCCGATTTCATCTTCATTTCGGCGGGTTTCGATGCGCATATCAGGGACCCGCTGGCGAATCTCTGCCTCACGGAAGAGGACTACGGCTGGGTGACCGCCGAACTGATGCAGGTCGCGGACCGGCATTGCGGCGGTCGCGTTGTCTCCGCTCTCGAGGGGGGATATGACTTGGAGGCGCTGGCGGCGAGCGCGAGGGCGCATGTGAAGGCGCTCATGCTGGCCGCCTGACCGCCGCCATACCGCGACAGGGAGAGGATCATGTCCGCCGCCAAAGCCGACGCACACAAGGATATCGAGAAACTGAGCTTCGAGGATGCGCTGGCGCAACTCGAAAAGATCGTCGGCCAGCTCGAATCCGGCGAAGCGCCGCTCGAGAAATCCATCGAACTCTATGAGCGCGGCACGGCCCTGAAGGCGCATTGCGAGGCCCGCCTCAAGGCGGCGGAAGCCAAGGTCGAGAAGATCTCGCTTTCGGCGTCCGGCGAGCCTTCAGGCAGCGAACCCCTCGACGTCGGCTGACGCATGGCATCGTCCCCCGCAAAGGCAGGAGCTTTCGAGACCGCGCTCTCGGCATGCGCCGCCGATGTGAAGGAGATGCTCGAGCGCCTGTTGCCCCGGCCCGACGGCCCGGAAGGCCGCATCGCGGAGGCGATGCGCTATGCGGCGCTGGGCGGCGGCAAGCGCTTCCGGCCCTTCCTCGTCTGCCAGAGCGCCTCGCTTTTCGGTGTCTCGAAGGACGCCGCCCTTCGCGTCGCCGCCGCTGCCGAATGCGTGCATATCTATTCCCTCGTTCATGACGATCTGCCCTGCATGGACGACGACGACATGCGCCACGGCGTGCCCTCCGTTCACCGCGAATACGACGAGGCGACGGCCATCCTCGCGGGCGATGCCCTGCTGACGCTCGCCTTCGAGATCATCGGCGATCCCGAAACGCATGAACGCGCCCGGGTCCGGATCGAACTTGTCCGCCGTCTCGCCGCGGCTGCCGGCGCGCATGGCATGGTCGGCGGCCAGATGATCGATCTCTCCAGCGAGGGCAAGACGCTCGACATGGTTGGCGTCACCCGTTTGCAGCAGCTGAAGACCGGCGCGCTGATCGCCTTTTCCTGCGAAGCGGGGGCCGTGCTCGGCCGTGCCTCGCCGGATGCCATTCACGCGCTTCATGCCTTTGCGCACGATCTCGGCCTCGCTTACCAGATCGCCGACGATCTTCTCGACGCCGAGGGCGATACCGGCACGATTGGCAAGACGGCCGGCAAGGACGCGGCGGCGGGCAAGGCGACGTTTGTCTCGATTCTGGGCGTCGAGCGCGCCCGCGATCAGGCCCGCATGCTGGCCGATCAGGCCATCCAACATCTTGATTTGTTTGATGAAAGAGCCGATCTTTTGCGTGAGGCGCCGCGTTTCGTTATAACCCGGCGCAACTAGGAGCCGCATGGGCCGTTTTGGCACTTTCCGGCGTTCCTTCGAAGGGCGTTCCGCCCCTATCTGGCCGGCACAGGCCGAGGTGAGTGTTGAGCAGCAATCTCCTGACCCCCTTGCTTGACCGGGTGCGGACCCCGGCGGATCTCCGCGCGTTTCCCGAGAGCGATCTGAAGCAGGTCGCCGACGAGTTGCGCGCTGAAATGATCGATGCCGTTTCGCAGACGGGCGGCCATCTCGGCGCCGGGCTCGGCGTCGTCGAACTCACCGTCGCGCTCCACTACGTCTTCAACACGCCGGAAGACCGGATCATCTGGGATGTCGGTCATCAGGCCTATCCCCACAAGATCCTGACCGGCCGCCGCGACCGCATCCGCACGCTCCGTCAGGGCGGCGGGCTTTCGGGCTTCACGAAGCGCGCCGAGAGCGAATACGACCCCTTCGGCGCGGCCCATTCCTCGACCTCGATTTCCTCCGGCCTCGGCATGGCCGTCGCCCGCGATCTCAAGGGCGGGGATAACAACGTCGTCGCGGTGATCGGCGACGGTGCCATGTCCGCCGGCATGGCCTATGAGGCGATGAACAACGCGGGCTCGATGGACAGCCGCCTCATCATCATCCTGAACGACAATGACATGTCGATTGCGCCGCCGGTCGGCGCGATGAGCGCCTATCTCGCGCGCCTGCTCTCCGGCGGCACCTATCGCTCCATGCGCCATCTCGGCAAGCAGCTCGCGAGGCTGCTGCCGAAACGGCTGGAAGAGAGCGCGCGCCGCGCCGAGGAATATGCGCGCGGCATGGCGATGGGCGGTACGCTGTTCGAGGAGCTGGGCTGCTATTATGTCGGTCCCATCGATGGGCATAACCTCGACCATCTTTTGCCCGTCCTGAAAAATGTCCGCGATGCGGGCGAGGGCCCGATCCTCGTTCACATCGTGACGCAGAAGGGCAAGGGCTACGCGCCCGCCGAAGCCTCCGCCGACAAGTATCACGGCGTCTCGAAATTCGATGTCGTCACCGGCACGCAGGCGAAAGCCAAGGCCAATGCGCCGAGCTACACAAAGGTTTTTGCCGAAAGCCTCATCGCTCACGCGGAGCAGGACGACAGGATCGTTGCCATCACCGCCGCCATGCCCTCCGGCACCGGGCTCGACCTTTTTGGCGAAAAGTTTCCCGCGCGCACCTTCGATGTCGGCATTGCCGAACAGCACGGCGTCACCTTCGCCGCCGGGCTCGCTTCAGAGGGCTACAAGCCTTTCGCCGCGATCTATTCGACCTTCCTGCAGCGCGCCTACGATCAGGTGGTACACGACGTTGCGATCCAGCGCCTGCCGGTCCGTTTTGCCATCGACCGCGCGGGCCTCGTCGGCGCCGACGGCCCGACCCATGCGGGCGCCTTCGACGTCACCTATCTCGCCTGCCTGCCGGGCTTCGTCGTCATGGCGGCGGCGGACGAGGCGGAACTGAAACACATGGTGGCGACGGCGGTCACCATCGACGACCGGCCATCCTCGCTGCGTTATCCCCGGGGTGAGGGCGTCGGCCTGGAAATGCCCGCCATCGGCACGCCGCTCGAAATCGGCAAGGGCCGCATCATGCGAGAGGGCTCGAAGGTCGCGATCCTGTCGCTTGGCACGCGCCTCGCCGAAGCGTTGAAAGCCGCCGATCAGCTCGGCGCACTGGGCTTTTCGGCTACGGTGGCGGACGCGCGCTTCGCAAAACCGCTGGATGAAGAACTCATCGCGCGCCTTGCCCGCGAGCATGAGGTGTTCATCACGGTCGAGGAAGGCTCCGTCGGCGGCTTCGGCAGCCATGTGCTCGATTTCCTCGCCCGCTCCGGCGCGCTCGACAAGGGCCTCAAGGTGCGGCCCATGGCGCTGCCCGACATCTTCATCGATCAGGACAAGCCCGAGAAGATGTACGACACCGCTCGTCTCAATGCAGCCCAGATCGTCGAAACCGCGCTCATGGCGCTGGGGAACGAACGGGACATCGCGGAACTGCGGCAGCTCGCCCCGCAGCCGAAACTCGTCTGAGAACGCTCATGGCCGAAAGCAGGCGCCGCCTCGACCTTGCGCTGGTCGAACGCGGCCTCGTTGCAACGCGCGCCCGCGCGCAGGGCGCGATCCGCGCGGGCCATGTCCTTGTCGGAGGCCGGGTCGCGACGAAACCGGCTGATCCGGTCGGCGAGGGCGACGAGATCGAACTTCTCGCGCTCGAACATCCCTACGTTTCCCGCGGCGCACTGAAACTTGTCCACGCCCTCGATTTCTTCGCGCTCGATCCGGCGGGCGGCGTCTGCCTCGATCTCGGCGCCTCGACCGGCGGTTTCACGGAAGTATTGCTGGAGCGCGGCGCTGCCTCCGTCATCGCTATCGATGTTGGTCATGGCCAGCTTGCGAAAGAAATTGCAGCCGATGAACGCGTGCGCTCCGTCGAAGGCCTGAACGCGAAGGACATCACGCGCGAACTTGTCCCCGAGCGCATTTCCTTCCTCGTCGCCGACCTGAGTTTCATCGGCCTGCGGAAAGCCTTGCCTCCCGCGCTCGCGCTGACTGAACCGGGGGCCACGCTGATTGCGCTCATCAAACCGCAATTCGAAGCGGGGCCTGAAAATGTCGGAAAGGGCGGTATCGTGCGCGATCCCGCGCTGCATGAACGCATATGCGGGGATATCTCGGCCTGGTTCGGCGATGACATGGGCTGGCGTGTTCTCGGCCTCACCGAAAGCCCCATCGAAGGCGGCAACGGCAACACCGAATTCCTGATCGCGGCGCGCCATGACCGCTGAGATCGAAGCCGATATCGCCTCACTCGGCGCGCAGGCGGACGGCGTCGCCGAAACGCCGAAGGGGCCGCTCTATGTGCCTTACGTTCTGCCGGGCGAGCGCGTTCTCGTCGCGCCGGAAGGAGAAGGCCGTGCCGGTCTCCTGAAAATCGTCGCGCCCTCTCCGCAGCGCGTGGCCGCGCCTTGCCGCCATTTCACGAGATGCGGCGGCTGCGCCATCCAGCACGCCGCGCCGGATTTCTACGCGGCATGGAAACGCGATCTCGTTGCGGCGGCCCTCAATTCGCGCGGCATCGACACCGAAATCGCACCGCTGGTGCCGACGCAGGCCCGAAGCCGCCGCCGCGCTACCTTCGCCGTCACGCGCACCAGGAAAAGCGCGATGGTCGGCTACTACGCGCGCGGCAGCCACGAGATCGTGCCGGTTTCCGAGTGCCCTCTGGTTGTCCCCGAAATCGAAAAGGCAATCCCGGCGCTCGCCGAAATCGTCGCGCCCGGTCTTTCCCGCAGTGCCCGCGCCTCGGTTCTCGTGACCGCGACGCTGAACGGTCTTGATCTCGCGGTCACCGGCGGCAAGCCTCTCGACGGTCCCTTGCGAGCCGAACTGGGCAGTCATGCCAAGACGGCGGATATTGCGCGGCTTTCCTGGGACGGGGAAATCGTCGCGGAACGGCGTTCGCCGGAGATTGAGCTGTCGGGCCTGCGCGTCGCCTTGCCGGTCGGGGGATTTCTCCAGCCGACGCTGGAAGGAGAGGCGGCGCTGATCCGCCTCGTTCGTGAAAGTGTAGGGAAAGCGCGCCGCGTCGCCGATCTCTTTGCGGGCTGCGGAACATTCACGGCCGCGCTTTCGGGCGCGTCGGCCGTTCATGCCGTCGAGAGCGAAAAGAAAGCACTCGCAGCCCTTGAACGCGCCGTGCGGGAACAGGGGCCTTCACTGGGTTTGAAGCCGGTAACGGCCGAAACGCGCGACCTCGCGCGCCGTCCGCTTCTCGCAAGCGAACTCGACAGGTTCGACGCCGTCGTCATCGACCCGCCGCGCGCGGGCGCTTCCGCTCAGACGGAGGAAATCGCGAAATCGAAAGTGCCGGTTGTGGTTTCCGTTTCCTGCAATCCCGCCACCTTTGCGCGCGACGCACGCATGCTTCTCGATGGGGGATATCGCCTCGATGGCGTGACGCCGGTCGACCAGTTCCTGTGGTCGCCGCATCTCGAAGTGGTGGGGATATTCAGGCGAGGCTGAAGCGGTCAGATGGGCCGATGAAGGTGCTGCCGCACGGCCGCTTCCACCGCTTCGGGCTTTGCATCGAGTGTCGAGAGTTTCACCGCGATTTCCTGCGGTGAGAGCTTCGTCCAGCAGCGATACATGTAGCGCCGGACGATGCCGGTTACGGGTGCGTTCTCGACGGCTGTTTCGAGCGGCCGCCGCAGCGAAATCCGCAATTCCGCGTTGCGGATCATGCGCACGTAGCGATTGACGATCTGCACGTCGGAAATGGCATTCCAGGGCAGAAGTCCGAGCCGGTCGAGATATATTCCCGCAGGCGTCACGCTGAGTGCCTTGCGCTCGCGCGTCACATAAGGCCAGTGGTACATCGCGACGGCGAGCGCGGCGAGTGCCGCAAGGATGGCAAGGACAGGCGCGCGCGGCACGCCAAAGAGGACAAGCGCGCCTGCCGCCAGCACGCCGCTATAGACGATGCTCTCGCCCTTCTCCTTGGAATACTGCGCCGTCAGGAAGTCCGGGCCTGCCGCCTGGCCCGGCGTCGCGTCAGTCATTGCCGCGCTCCCCCACTTGTCCCCGGTTTCGCAGCAGGTGGTCCGCAAGCACGCAGGCCATCATCGCCTCGCCCACCGGCACGGCGCGAATGCCGACGCAGGGATCGTGGCGGCCCTTGGTCGCGATTTCCGTGTTCTCACCGCTTTTCGTCACGGTCTTGCGCGGCGAGAGGATCGACGAGGTCGGTTTCACCGCGAAGCGAACGACGACGTCCTGACCTGTGGATATCCCACCGAGAACGCCGCCCGCATGGTTGGACGTGAAGGCAAGCCCCTGGTTGGTGGACTGCATCTCGTCGGCATTTTCCTCGCCCGACAGCGCGGCGGTCGCGAAGCCGTCGCCGATTTCGACGCCCTTCACCGCATTGATGCTCATCATGGCGGCGGCGAGTTCGGCATCGAGCTTGCCGTAGACCGGTGCGCCGAGACCGACGGGCACGCCGGAGGCGACGACCTCGATCACCGCGCCGCAGGAAGATCCGTTCTTCCTGACGGCGTCGAGATAGGTTTCCCACTCCTGCGCGGCTTTCGCATCGGGGCACCAGAACGGATTGTTGTCCGTCTCGTCCCAATCCCAGTTCGCGCGGTCGATCTTGTGCGGGCCCACCTGCACGAGTGCGCCACGGACGGAAATGCCGTCGCCCAGCACCGCGCGCGCAACCGCCCCGGCGGCGACGCGTGCCGCCGTTTCGCGCGCCGAGGAGCGCCCGCCGCCGCGATGGTCACGAATGCCGTATTTCGAGAGATAGGTGAAATCCGCGTGGCCGGGCCTGAACTTCTCGACGATATCCCCATAGTCCTTCGAACGCTGATCGACATTCTCGATCATCAGCGAGATCGGCGTGCCGGTCGTCATCTCGACGCCGTCCTCGACGAAGGTGCCCGACAGGATTTTCACGGCATCCGGTTCACGGCGCTGCGTCGTGAAACGGGATTGTCCGGGCCGCCGCCTGTCGAGCCAGTGCTGGATATCCCCGGCCTTCAGGGGAAGGCGGGGGGGCGTGCCGTCGACGACGCAGCCGAGCGCCGGCCCGTGGCTTTCGCCCCAGGTTGTCACACGAAACAGATGGCCGAACGTATTGTGCGACATGGCTCAAGAAATCGGTCCCGAAAGACCTGCCTTACGTGGTGAACCGGCAACCCAGCATACGGGCCGCGTCTGAAAGGGGAACACTACAGGAGATCGTCAGACGATGCTCATGTCGGGCGCGTCTTCCGCCTTCATGCCCACGACATGGTAGCCGGCGTCGACGTGGTGGACTTCGCCGGTGACGCCCGAACCGAGATCGGAGAGAAGATAGAGGGCCGTATTGCCCACTTCGTCGATGGTCACGGTCCGCTTCAGCGGCGAATTGAGCTCGTTCCACTTCAGGATGTAACGGAAGTCGCCGATACCCGAGGCGGCAAGCGTCTTGATCGGTCCGGCCGACACGGCGTTGACGCGGATATTGTTGCGGCCGAGGTCGACGGCGAGATAGCGCACGCTCGCTTCGAGCGCGGCCTTCGCAACGCCCATGACGTTGTAGTGGGGGATAACCTTCTCCGAGCCGTAATAGGTCAGCGTCACGATGGAGCCGCCATCGGTCATCAGCTTCTCGGCGCGCTGACTGAGCGCGGCGAACGAGTAGCAGGAGATTGCCATGGTGGCCGTGAAATTCTCCAGCGACGTGTCGACATAACGCCCGTCGAGTTCATCCTTGTTCGAATAGGCGATGGCATGGACGAAGAAATCGATCTTTCCCCATTCCTTTTCCAGATGGGAAAACACCGCGTCCATGCTTGCGGCATCGGTGACGTCGCAAGGCAGGACGAGGGTGGAGCCGACGGATTCGGCGAGCGGGAAGATGCGCTTCTGGAGCGCCTCGCCCTGATAGGTGAAGGCGATTTCGGCGCCCTGTTCGGCGCAGGCCTTGGCGATGCCCCAGGCGATCGAGCGGTTGTTCGCGACGCCCATGATGAGCCCGCGCTTGCCCTTCATCAGGCTGCCCTTCAGAGCAGGGCTCGTGCTGGTGATGGCTTCGCTCATCGCTTCCCCGTCAAATTGGTCTTGGCCGAAAATCGAGCCGCATCCTACACAAAAGCCCTATTCGGTCTAACAAAAAAGCCCCAATTTTCAGAGGGTTGGGTTCACTTTTCCTGACAGAATGCGACGGTTCAGGAAGCCGAGAATCCCTTCCGCGGATTGTGTTTGAGGCCACCGGCCCATCCCGCAGCGAAATCCCGCAAGGCGCTATCGGATTCCTCGGGCAGCGTCAGCGAGAGGGTCACATACTGATCCCCCGTCGTGCCGGCCGCTTCATTGCGCAGGCCGCGCCCCTTGAGGCGTAGCCGGGTCCCCGTATTGGAGCCGGACGGAATCGAGAGGGAAACCGGTCCCGAAACGGTCGGCACCTCGACCTTCGCCCCGAGTACCGCTTCGGGAAGCGTCACCGGGAGAACGAGGTGAATGTCCTGTCCCTTCCGCTCGAAGAAGGGATGCGGCTCGACTTCGACCGAAACGAGGGCATCCCCGGGTTCCGCGCCGCCGTGCCCTTCACCGCCCTGACCCTTGAGCCTGATCTGCCTGCCGGTTTCGATGCCGGCGGGAATGACGACGTCGAAGGCCTTTCCTTCCGTGAGGCGCACACGCTTCGTGTCGCCGTTCGCGGCCTCGAGGAACGTCACGGTGAGCCGGTAGGTGCGGTCTTCGCCGCGCGCGCGAAAGACGCGCTTTCCCGCACTGCGAATGCCCTCGAAGAGTTCGGAAAAGAGGTCGTCGGACTGCGGGTCGCGCGACGCGTTGCCGGTCGCCCCCGTTTCCTCGAAGGCGCGCCGCCGTCGGGCGGCCGCGGCGGCGAGCCGTTCCGCTTCGAAGCGCCGGCGGCCTGCTTCGTCCTTGAGCTGGTTGTAGGCGGCGGTCACTTCCTGGAAGCGGGCATGATGAGCCGCGGAATCGCGCTGGGCGTCCGGATGAAGCTGTTTGGCGAGTTTCCGGTAGGCCGCCTTGACCTCGGCATTGCCCGCGCCCGGATCGAGTCCGAGAATTTCGTATGGGTCTCGCACGAGGACGGCGCTCCTGAAGAACCGAAAGACGGCAGTCTAGGCTGTCCCGCATACGAATTGGTTAAGGCGCGGGGCCTTCCATCTCGTCGAATTCGGGGGGCGGCGGAGGCGGTGCGGTCGCGGAAAGCGCCGCATCCTCCTCGTTCGGGGGCGGCGGGCCCGGCAGGCTCGGCACGAGCTGCGTTAACCTCTCGAGTGCCGTTTCATGGCCGACGCGGGCGGCGAGCGCATACCAGGCAAGGGCGCGGGCGGGGTCGCGCTCGACGCCGAGCCCCTTTTCATACATCACGCCGAGATTGTAGCGCGCAGCCGGAACGCCTGCGACGGCGGCGGCGTGAAACCAGAACGAGGCCGTCTTGTAGTCCTGCGGCGTGCCTTCGCCGTTCAGATGCATGAAGGCGGCATTGACCTGCGCCGAGACGAGGCCCGCGCGGCCCGCGCGCTCGAAGAAATAAAGCGCGCGCTCGGAATCCCTTTCGACGCCTTTGCCATCCTTCAGCAACAGCGCGACGTTCCGCATGGCCGCGAGATCGTCGGTTTGTGCGAGGGGGAGCCAGAACTCGAAGGCGCGGGCGTAGTCGCCCTGATCGTAGGAAATCAGGCCCTTGTTGAACTGAACGGCCTGCTGCTCTTCGGTTGGGCCGATTTGCTCGATTTGTTCCTGGACGACAGCGCCCGGTTCAGCGCGCAGCGGCGCCGGAAACGGCGCGGCGGCGACAGCGCAGAAGAGCGCGGCAAAAAAGAGGACGGGCCGATATGAACGCATTAAATTGTCGGCCCGCCCCCGGTTTTTCGATCAGTTCTGGATTTGCCACGAACCGTCGGCCTGACGGCATGCCGTACCGTGCGCCTGTTCGCTCCGTCCGTCGATATAAACAGTCTGCGTGTATTCGCGGCAATTGTAACCGCCCTGCTGATAGGCGGCCTGCGGCGTCACCGTACCGTAATGACCGGTATCGGGATTCTGCCAGCGGGACGTCTGACCGGAGGGGTTGTGCTCCAGCGCGTTGTAGGTCGTCTGCCCCATCGCCTGACGATCCGCGCGGTCGAGCGACTTGCCGATTTCACCGCCGAGAAAGGCGCCGAGAAGGACGCCGGCACCCGTCGCCCAGAGCTGGCCGCTGCCGCTGCCGATCTGCGAGCCCGCAAGACCGCCCGCGACGGCGCCGCCCACGGTGCCGACGGTCTGTTTGTCGATGCCGCCGCCACCGCCATACATGCTCTGGTCGCATGCGGCGAGCGACAGAAGCGCAGTCGCGCCGATGGCTATTCCCTTAACGAATTTCATTCTGGTCAATCCTGTGCTTTGGTCGCCCCCAAGCGATGAAGACTCACCTATATAAGAAGCCGAATGTGGCAAGATTGGAGCGGGAAACATCGCCCGGAGCCGCAGAGATTCGGGCTTTCTAAACGTTCCCGAGACTGGAATGAGCGTATGAGCGAGACCACCGACGCCGACGACGACAAGGCGCTTTTCGCGCGCGAGGACCCCTTTGCGCTCTTCGATGAGTGGATGGAACGCGCGCGCGCGAGCGAACCGGAGGACGCGAACGCGATGGCGCTCGCGACCGCGGATGGCGACGGCTTTCCCGATGTGCGGATGGTCCTGCTGAAGGGGGCGGACGCGCGCGGCTTCGTTTTCTACACCAACCTCGAAAGCGCCAAGGGACTGGAATTAAAGGAGAATCCGCAGGCCGCGCTGTGCTTCCACTGGAAGAGCCTGCGCCGTCAGATCCGCGTGCGCGGTGCCGTGACGCCCGTGAGCGAAGAGGAGGCGGACGCCTATTTTGCGAGCCGTGCCAAGGACAGCCAGATCGGTGCGTGGGCCTCGAAGCAGTCGCGGCCGCTCGAAGGACGTTTCGAACTGGAACGGCAAGTCGCTGTTTTTGCTGCCAAATTCGGTTTCGGCAAGGTGCCCCGGCCGTCCCACTGGTCCGGCTACCGCGTGACACCGTCGCGTATCGAATTCTGGCGCGACCGGCCCTTCAGATTGCACGACCGCCTTGTTTTCAAAAGGGAATCCGCTTCCGCGCCGTGGCGCACCGAACGGCTCTACCCCTGACTGTCACTGAACTGTCATCGAAACGTCACAAACCGTGACGGAGCCGGAACACGGATGAGCCACGGATGAGCGAAGACACGGCATCAAAAAAAGATACTCCCGGTTTTGCACCCGAGAACATCGCCCCGGAATACGAACGGCTGATGCGCCGCGCGACGCTGGCGGCGGTCGCGGTCGCCGTCGTGCTGATCGCGACCAAGGGAACGGTCTTCTGGTTCACCGGCTCGGTCGCGATGCTCGGCACGCTGACCGACTCGCTGCTCGACGGCGCGGCCTCGCTTCTGAACCTCTTCGCGGTGCGCGCCTCGCTGGTGCCGCCGGACGAGGAACACCGCTTCGGCCACGGCAAGGCGGAGGCGCTGGCGGGGCTCGGCCAGTCGATCTTCATTTTCGCATCCGCCGGCTACATCACCTTCGAGGCGGTGACGCGGCTGATCGATCCACGGCCGGTCGAGAACTCGGCGGCGGGCATCGCCGTCGTCGTCTTCGCGATCGTGCTGACGCTCGCCCTCGTCGCCTATCAGCGCCACGTGGTGAGCCGGACGCGCTCGGTCGCCATCGAAGCGGACTCGATCCACTACCGCGGCGACCTTCTGATGAACCTCTCGGTCATCGCGGCGCTGATCCTGTCCGGCTGGCTCGGTTTCCATTGGGCGGACCCGCTTTTCGGTCTCGTGATCGCCGGCCTGATCGCCTGGAGCGCCTCGAAGATCGTGATGAACGCGTTCAACCAGTTGATGGACCGCGAGTTTTCGGAGGAGGAACGCGAGCGCATCAAGGAGATCGCGCGGCGGCACCCGGAAGTCGTGAACCTGCACGAACTGAAGACGCGCACATCGGGCATCTACACCTTCATCCAGTTCCACCTCGAAATGGACGGCGCGATCACGCTGACGGAAGCGCACACGATTGCCGAAGAGGTGGAGCGGGAAGTGATGGAAGCCTTCCCCGGATCGGAAGTGCTGATCCATCAGGACCCGGCGGGGAGCGAAAAGATCACCCGGTTCCAGCGCGCGTGATACGGGAGAGCAAGTGACCGCAACACCCGATACGGAAGAGCTCGTCGCGTTTCTCGAAACGCCGGACACCTACGGGCTTCCTTCCGGCGAGGACGTGACGCGCATCGAGACGCATGCCTCGCATGTGTTCCTGGCAGGCGAGCGCGCCTACAAGATGAAGAAGCCGGTGAGGTTCACCTTTCTCGACTTCTCGACGCTGGAAAGGCGGAAGGCCGCCTGCGCGCACGAGGTGGAGCTCAACCGCCGCACCGCGCCTGAAATCTATCTCGGGCTTGTACCCGTCACGCGGGACGGCGATGCGCTGGCGCTCGGCGGCGGCGGCGAGGCGGTGGAATGGCTCGTCGAGATGAGACGCTTCGGCAGTGACGGGCTGCTGGCGACGCTGGCCGACAAGGGCGACCTGAAACTGCCGCTCATCGAGCAACTGGCGGCGGATGTCGCCGCCTTCCACGCCAGGGCGGAAGTGAGGCCGGGCTTCGGCGGGGCGGAGAGTTTTCTGAAGATCGTCGAAGGCAGCGAAGAGGACATGAAGCCCTCGCTCGGCAAGGTTCTCGATGCGGAGAAGGCGCGCGGGGTAACGGCGCGGAGCAAGAAACTCATGGAAACACATGCCGCGCTGATGGACGCACGCCGCGACGGCGGGCAGGTGCGGCACTGCCACGGCGACCTCCATCTCGGCAATGTGACGGTGGTGGATGGCCACCCCGTCATTTTCGACTGCGTGGAATTCAACGATCACATCGCCCGCATCGACGTGTTCTACGATCTTGCCTTCCTGCTGATGGATCTCGCTTTCCGAGCGGAGACCGACGAGCGGCTCGCCGGTCATGCGAACCGCGCGCTCAACGTCTATCTCGATCACGTGACGCGAGATGATCTCGCGCTCGACGGCCTCGCGCTGCTGCCGCTCTTCATGGCGACGCGCGCGGTCGTGCGCGCCAAGGTGACGGCGGTGCAGGCGAAGGATGAGGAGGCGAAGGGGAAGGCGCGGGCCTATCTCGACTTCGCGGCGAAGCTGCTGGAAGAGAAAGAGCCGCGGCTCGTCGCCGTGGGCGGCTTGTCGGGCACCGGCAAGTCGACGCTCGCGAAGGAGGTCGCCGCGCGGCTCGGCGGCGCGGCGGGTGCGCTGCATCTGCGCACCGACGTCATCCGCAAGCGGCTCTTCGGTGCCGGGCCGCTCGACCGGCTGCCGGACGAGGCTTACGCGCCGGGTGCGGGAGAGAAGGTCTACGAAGAAATGTGCCGCCTCGCGCGGGAGGCGCTCGGCGGCGGGACGAGCGTCGTGATGGATGCCGTATTCGCGCGCGAAGAGGAACGCCGCGCGGCGGCGGACCTCGCCGCGGAAAAGGGGATCTCCCTCGAAGGACTCTGGCTCGACGCACCCGCTTCCGTGCTGGAAGCCCGCGTGGCGGAACGCGAGAAGCGTGGCGACGACCCCTCGGATGCCGGCGTCGAGGTGCTGCGGAAGCAGCTTTCCTACGATCTTGGGGAGATGACGTGGCGCAGCGTGGATGCCTCGGGGACGCCGGAACAGGCATTGGAAAGGGCGATGGCGGCTTTGGGACCTCACCAAAACTAAAAGTGTCATCCCGGCGAAAGCCGGGATCCATGGGCAGGCCAGCGCATGACGCGCGTCAGATGGACCCCGGCTTTCGCCGGGGTGACACCCTTGTTTTAAGTGGCCGGGTTGTGGCCGCTGGCGCCCCTGCGAGCCTTCCTCTAGATTGCGCCCATGACAGAAAATGCAGAACGCAAGACGCTGATCCTGACCGGGGCGAGCCGGGGCATCGGGCATGCCACCGTGAAGCGCTTTTCGAGCGCGGGCTGGCGCGTCATTACCTGTTCGCGCCACGCCTTTCCGGAGGATTGCCCGTGGGAGGCGGGACCGGAGGACCACATCCAGGTGGACCTCGCCGACGCGAAGAACACGGAAGCCGCCATCGCCGAAATGCGCGAGCGGCTGACGGACCAGGGCGGGCGGCTGAACGCGCTGGTGAACAATGCCGCGATTTCGCCGAAGGGCCCGGGCGGCTCGCGGCTCGGTGTCTTCGATACCGATCTCGACACCTGGTACCATGTCTTCCAGGTGAACTTTCTGGCGCCCGTCATGCTCGCGCGCGGGCTGGTCGAGGAACTGAAGGCGGGGCAGGGCTCGGTCGTCAACGTGACGTCGATCGCGGGCGACCGCGTGCATCCCTTCGCCGGATCGGCCTATGCGACCTCGAAGGCGGCGCTCGCCTCCCTCACGCGGGAGATGGCGTCCGAGTTCGGACGGCTCGGCGTTCGCGTCAACGCCATCGCGCCCGGCGAGATCGACACGGCGATCCTGTCGCCGGGCACGGAAAAGATCGTCGCGGAAATCCCCATGCGCCGCCTCGGCACGCCGGAGGAAGTGGCGCGCACGATCTATTTTCTGTGTACGGATCAATCGAGCTATGTGAACGGCGCCGAGATACAGATCAATGGCGGGCAGCACGTTTAGAGGATGCGTTAAGGCCTCGCTTCCTTCCCACCCTCCCCTTGTATGGACTTGGGAGATGGGTAACACCTGTTCGGAGACATGGGTGACACAATTGACCATGGATTGTTCGGCAAGGGAGCTGTGCGATG